>OARB01000001.1_pt1 | contig 638916 bp, 569 predicted proteins | sample 1475561 | NCBI WGS metagenome assembly OARB01 (sample SAMEA3360673, study PRJEB22359) | human gut metagenome | biome: ENVO:urban biome; feature: ENVO:human-associated habitat; material: ENVO:feces | place: Bangladesh | collected 2011
TTACTCGGTAGATTCTATGAGGTAGTTTATTCCTGAATTAGCTGCGGAATCTCGGTTCCAACTTACAAAGCAGAGGCTATTGGATTTTTGGTGCACTACACTATCGAGTATATTGGTGCTAATGCCCGCAGCTGCAAAGCTGTTTATCTCATTTCTTTATGAGCTTAAGATCAAAGTTGCCGTTGCGAGTGTTTACACTGTTTTTATCGGCAACATCATGTTTGGCGTAACTAAGATGCTGCTCTATCTCGGCCCAAGTGCATGTTAGGCGAGTGTTTTTGTTAGCTGCTTATACTATATATTGTTCACCAAGCAGGTATTTTAGGTATTTGTAGTCCGCTACTAACTGAACGATAAGCTGGTCTTATATTGTCACATTGTAAGTTCTCGTAAAATATATTTAAAATTACCACTTTTTATAAATTTATTGGTTAGTTCATGTCTATTGTGTTTTGTTGCTTTTAAAATGTATATTAATCTTTCTATTTGTTTTTTTCTTTCTAGTTGTAGGTGTGGTTTATTTAAGCCTAACATGTCGATTGTAGTTTGAATACTATGCTTTTCTTTTCTGTTTTTAAACCCGCGAGGATTTATAAAACCATCAGTGTCTAAAGAGAAATGACTATTGCATGATGGTGATGTCGGCTCAATAAATAAAATGTTATCTTTCTTTTTTTGTCCACAAGTTTGAGTCTTACGATTTTCTTGAATACATGAAACAGCATAATTACTGTAGGTGAAACAGAGATTAGGTTGAGCATTTCTTCCCGATTTTGGTTTAATATGTTCAACTTGCATTTCATCAACGCTATATTTTTTTTCACAGTATACACATAGTTCACCTTGGAGAGTGTGTAGTCTATCTCTTACAATTTTCTTTACTCCTTGAAAGTCATGTGCACTGAAATCTTGAATGGTCAAAGATTGACCTTTTAATTTGACATAATTTTCAAGTTCAGTAGGAGTATTATTGTGTGATAATGGAATCATAATATTTATCTCTTAGTCATCACTTTCAGATTTATCGATAAAAAATTCACGATTTTCTGCTATAAAACGCCACATTTCAATGTCTGCTATATCAAATGTATATCCAGTGCTTTCTATGCGTTTTTTAATCTCTTTGGTCTTTCGACAATCTTCTTGTCCTCTTTTCACCAGAGATTCATATTTTTTTATAAGAGCTAAAATTTCTTCACTATGAACTAATGGAGATTCGGATGTTTCCATGATAGCTAGTGCATCCGAGGCATTTTTGCCAAATGGATTGCTTGTTGGAGATAGTAATTTGAATCTATAGTCTAATTCATTAATTATTTTTATTTGTTCCGAAGTAACTGTTGTTAGAACTAGTGGGCTATGCGTTGATAGGATGAATTGGATATTTGGGAAGGTATTTTCTAGTTTTTGAACAATAGTTTGTTGCCATTTAGGATGTAAATGAAGATCAATTTCATCGATTAAAACAATACCATATCCATTTAACGGATTTTCTAAGCTAGGATTTAGTATTACTAATCTTCGAGCGATATCAGAAACCAAAGCGATAAGTGTTTTCTCACCTTGAGATAGATTAAAAATACTAATCTCACTTCCATTTTTTATAACTGTCATATCTAAGTGAGGTGTTCTACTTATCTTAACTTGATCTATATCGGATACAAAAGTTTTTATGGACTCTTGAATTACTTTTTGTTGTCTAATTAAAAATTCTCTATCTTCATTATTGTTGTAATTATTTTTTTCTCTAGTAATTGAGAAATAAGACTTCCTATTTTCTCTTTGTTATCAGTCTTAGATAATAAATATTCAATTTCCTCCTTTGTTATAGAGTCATTTGCTTTGAATTCATTAATAATATCATCAATTTCTTTGTACCAAGAAAAAAAATCATTGAAATTAGATGTGCCATCAAAGGCATTTTTTAGACCTTCACTTTTATCACTATATTTGGCTTTTTTTCGTTCATAATATTTTACAGCGTCATCTCTTTTAAGAGTTACTGAACGTTCAACTGGATAATAGGCTAATAAAGGGTAAGAGAGAGTATTATTATCCAGTTCATTAGAGCGTTGGTACATGCGTGCTAGAGCTTTAAATTCTTCAAGCTCACTAGACACTTTTCTTGATATGTTTTCTCTGTTCTTTGTTAGGCTACATGAAAAAGAAAAATCATTTTCTATTTCCAAAATACATCTTACAATGGTTTGTCCGCTTATTGAATGGATATTAATTTCTGAATCTTGGAATTTGTAGTTGTTATTATTTTGGATTCTGATGTTATCAGAAAGAAATTGTAGGCATTTGGATATAGATTCAAGGATAGTACTTTTTCCGGAACCGTTATTACCAATAATGATCGTTGTATTTTTTTCTGATGACGTGAATTTTAATTTGGAGAATTTCTTGTAATCATACAAGGAGATATTTCTGAGTCTGATTTTAGCATTGTTGATAATACGTGACACGTTTCTTAGATATAGTTCACTCTGTTCTATGTCCCTTTCTAAAACTTCACCATCGTAGTAATACTCAGAAACAGTAAAGGATGAGTACAGATCTCCCTGTTTAGCCTGTCTAATTTTATCTTTAACATATTTGGGGATTCTAGTTGGCTCATTCATTTAGTTACTTCCTCTGAGAATTTTTTCAACGATGTTCACTTTATATTTATGGCTAAGTCGATGAATATATATAGGCTCTATATTATATGCGAACGCTAACATCCCTTTCATGTGATTAATTTCATCAATATCAAGATTTTTATTTATGTATTTAAATACTAGAGAAGAGATATATCTTTTCCTACTTCTTCCTATTGATATTTTACTATCGTTAGTTAATGTTATACCAGTAACATGACGATTGTGCTTTTTAGATGAGAAAACGGTTTTTCTTTTATTAATTATTATTCTTCCAGCATATGTTTGTATAATTAACTGCTCAACTATTTCTGGTAGCTTATTTAAAGTGTTTTTTATGTTGGTTGAGAATGTGATATCGTCTGCGTACCTGGTATAGTTAATGCCATGCTTAGTGCATATATCATTAATTATTTTGTCAAATGGGTACATAATAGCATTGGATATTAATGGTGATATAGGAGATCCAACGCTCAATATTAGCTTTCCGTTCCTTTTTTTACTTGGGTTCCAGAATATCAATTGTTCTAGTTTTTCTAACTCATTTACTGAAAGTAGAATGTCATTTTGAATTAAACATTGTCGTAGAATGGTTGGAGTAATACTATTAAAAAAATTTTGGAAGTCCATTTTTAATACATAGGCAGAGTGACTGTGTACTAGAGCATTATCTTTTATACTTCTACCCTTGACATATGCATAGCTTGAGTCATGTACCTTCAATAATGGATTTAGGATAGCATTCAAATGGCGCTGACAAATTTTGAGCTTACTAGAAGGATGCGCGATTGTCCGCCGCCCTGCTTTTCTTTTGGGAATTGAGTATACCTTATATGCATGAGAGCCTCTAACCTCAAGTCTCTCGAACTCCTGAGGCATAATTACATTGTTTGTTAAAAGTTGCTCTCTTAATGTGGTTAGTATATTCAATTTTGTCCTTTTAAGAGTAAACAACCCAAGTATAAATTAACTTGGGTTGTTGCTAGCTCTTTACTAGAGACAGCGAAATGGAGGTTTTTCTCTCCTCTCGCAGTTCAGGGAAATGCGAGAGGAGAGAAAAACCTCCATTTCGCAACCCCAGTGTCGTTCAATAAATTTCAGTCTGGCTAAACGCCCGACTAGACTAATATGTGTAGTCCATTCGCTAAAGAGCACAACAATTTTAATTCATATAGAATCACTTCACAAGCATACCGATTGCGCAGTAATGTGAGTCTAATGGATCTAATGGATAGATTAATTGAGGAATGGGTATAGGAACCTGTGACCAGCCGCCTAGGGCTAGGTGGTACATGTAATAGGGATATGTGTAATATCGATGAATAAATGGAATAGATTGTCGTCTTGCGTTTCGCTGTTTTGATGTTTTGAGCAGTGATACTGTTGGGCTTTGTCATTCAAGATGTTGATTAGAAATGGAACTTTCACTGGAAGTATTGGGGCTGCTGTTTTTAGTGGCGGGAGTTGCGGGATTCATTGATGCCATGGCGGGCGGTGGCGGTTTGCTGACTTTACCAGCCTTGCTGGCCGCAGGGGTTCCTCCGACTCAAGCTCTGGCGACCAACAAACTGCAAAGCTCCTTTGGTAGCTTTTCGGCCACGCTCTATTTTGTGCGCAAGGGCGTTGTGAGCCTAAAAGCGATGCGATTGGCGATTGCTTGTACTTTTGTCGGCGCGGCGCTTGGCGCAGAAGCGGTGCAATATATTGATGCCACTTTGCTGACCAGCCTTATCCCCCTGTTACTGCTCGGAATTTCGCTCTATTTCTTATTGGCACCGACCACCAAAACGCACACAGGGCCTGCGCCTTTATCCGAAACCGCGTTTGCCTTCACGGTAGGTTTTGGTATCGGTTTTTATGATGGCTTTTTTGGCCCCGGTACAGGCTCAATTTTTACCGTCTGCTTTGTGGCTTTGGGGCATTTTAGTTTAGTTGAAGCCACCGCTCGCACCAAGGTACTCAATTTTACGTCCAACATTGCCGCGTTGACCTTCTTCTTAATCGCTGGTTTGCCGATTTGGGAAATTGGCTTAACCATGGCGGTAGGTGGATTTATCGGCGCTCGTATGGGCGCAAAAGTGGTGATTAGCAAAGGGCAGCGTTGGATCCGCCCGTTGGTGATCACCATGTCTATGCTGATGGCGCTAAAACTGCTTTGGGAACAGCATCATGCAGCGCTGTTATCAATGCTTGGACTCTAGAGCTGCGATACCGGCTGGCCCGCAGACAAATATGAATCGGCCGAGTAAGGTCTGCTAATTCAGCAAAATCAAAGCAGTGTTGGGGCTCTATTTTTAGGGTACTGACAATCGAGCGTGGCACTAGGGCGGGTAACATGCCGCCGAGCGCGAGCTGCGCCGCCGCGGTGTAAGAGTCCATCTCCATCGCGGGTCGAATGCCTTGTTTGTGCAGCATGGCCGCTTGATAGGTATTGGCGGGATTGGCTAAATCATTGGTGATAAGCTCACTTGGCAGTGCGTGCAGCGGCGCTTGGCTAATCACGGTAAATGGCTCATCACCTAGATGAAAGGTCAGCAAACCGTGATTGGCGGGCAGATAGCCGGCACAAAAGCCTAAGGTGGCTTTGCCAGATTGCACATTCTCGACAATTCGCGGTGTGTGGTTGGTGGTGATCACCCAATGCGGATCTTGCTTGCGATGTTGCCCCATCGTCTGGCCAAGATAACCCGCGACTAACGTCTCCGAGCAATCCATACGCAGCAGCGTGTTATCTTCCAGTGTCTGCTGCTCGAAAATCAAACCATGCAACTCATTAAAGGTGGGGCCGATACTGGCAATTAATTGCTCGGCATCCGCGGTCAATTTGATATGTCGCCCCGCTGGAACAATCAGTTTCTTGCCGAGTTTTTTCTCTAAATTCACAATGCGTTTACTGACTGCTGACTGGCTGATATAGAGCTGGCTACCGGTTCGGCTCATGGTTTTTTCTTTGCTGAGCACCAGTAAGGTTTCAATGCCTTCGAGTAACATGTGTTGATGACAAATGGGAATAGATGCGTGGATTGTATGTGGAATCTCAAGCGAGGTCGTGCATTAAGCTCACAAAGTGAACTGAGCTTTAAATACGAGGGAGATTTTTGGGATAGCGGCACCTCGCATGGGGCGTTAGGTGCCGAGCCTGTTATTTGGTCAGGGCAAAGGTTGGCAGAGAAAGGTGCCAGCGGATCGCTCCGAGACGAATTAAGAGCGTGGAAAAAACGCCAGAGAGCAGAGCGGTCGAGCTGCTGTAGCCCATCGCCAGTGCGGTAGTGTGGAAAATGCCACCGATAATACAGGCGGTTGCGTACACTTCACTGCGCAGCACCATAGGAATTTCTCGGGCAAGGACATCGCGGATAATTCCACCGCCGCAGCCCGTTATCACGCCCATAATGATCGCGATTAAGGCGGAATCTTGATAGATCAGCGCTTTTTCAACCCCGATCCCGACGAAAACCGCAAGGCCAATCGCATCGCACACGGGCAAAATCCACCACGCGAGTCTTTTCGGGCGACGCACCAGTAGCATGGTCAGGGCGCAGGTGATCATAATCACCCACAGGTAGTTGGTGTCTTTGATCCAAAATACCGGAGTGGCTCCGAGCGCCATATCGCGAATGGTGCCGCCACCAATTGCGGTCACGCTGGCGAGGACCATGACGCCAAACGGATCCATTTTCAAACGCCCCGCTAAGAGCACTCCAGAAACCGCAAAAACGGCAGTACCAAACATATCAATCAGATAAAGCAGAGAAGTATCCAAAGCGGTCTCACTATCTACACAACGATGAAAAATATCGAGCAGGCAAATTGGGGCGGATTTTACGAGATTTAATCCGCTAAAGTTACTGCTTTTGTGCAATTTTGAGGTATGTGCACACTTGCTCTACCGCATCTAGGGTTCTTGGGGTCGGGCGGTTTAACCAATCGGCATTGAGTGCCCAAACCTGATCGTTTTGCACGGCGCTGAGCTCTGCCTGCCAAGCTCGCCACATGTGGCCATTGGCTATCGCATGCTCTGAGGTAAAAATCACTTGCGGCTGTTTAACCAAGACTTGCTCTATGCTCACTTGCGGATAGGGCACCTCACTGTCGGCAAAAATATTGACGCCCCCACAGAGGCTAAATACTTCACTCGGCCAGTGACCTTGAGCCAAGGTGATGATGGGTTTTTCACTGAGTTGATAGAAATAACGGATCGGCTGATTGCTCGCGTATTGCGTGCGTAAATCCTGTAAACGTTGCCGAAAGTCGTGTGCCGCTTTTTGCCCAACCTCAGGGTTGGCCGAATAGTGACTCAATGCTTCGATATTATCGGCAATTTCATCCAATGTTTTGGTTTGTGAATCGTAAATCGTAAAACCGAGTTGGCGCAGTTTAGCCAATTCACGCGGTGGATTGCCCGCTGGCCAAGCGATGATCAAATCGGGTTTGAGCGTCAGGATTTTCTCGATATTGATGGTTTGATGATTGGCGACGCGCTCCAGTTCGAGCGCTTGTGGCGGATAGTCGCTGTACTCGCTCACCGCAACCAACTTATCACCCAAACCGGCGGCATAAGCAATTTCTGTCGCGTGAGGGGCAAGGCTGATGATGCGCTCGGCGGGAAAAGGCTTGGCCAATAAGCTTGGGGTGATGAACAGAAACGTGCAGGCGATAAGCCGGATAACAAGCATTTATACTCCGCGATAAATCAGTAGTAACAGTAAACTTTCTAGCGCAATCCAGACAAAAATACGCCACGCGATAAGGCTTTGCACTTGCGCAATATGAATCGCCGCTGGGGCGATGCGCCCGCCAATTTTGGCGCGTACGCTTTTTTGCTCACCATAAATGGCAGGGCCGCCTAAGGCGAGCTGCAATTTATTGCCAACCGCACACAGTAGCCAAGCGGGTCCCGGCAATGGCCAACTGCGGCTTTGTTCGAGTACCGTTTTGAAAATCGTCCCCGCTTGTTTACCGAGAATAATCAACAGACTAAATAGGCGCAGTGGCAACCAATCAAGCAGCGCGAGAATACGCACCGCAGTAAAACCAAACGGTTGGAAGGTGGTGCGCGACGGTGACCAAGCACGAGCCAGTTCGGCAATTAAGCGATACAAGAATGCGCCGCTGCCGCCCAGTACTCCATACCAAAACAGCACGCCAATCACGTTACGGCCAAAGCCCATGACTAAGGTTTCCACTCCCGCCTTGCCAAGCCCCAGCGCGGACAGTGTCGTGGTCTGGCGATTGACAAAAGGTTGTAATAAGGCGCGTGCTTGTGGCTTGTCCTCTTTCGCGAGAGCTTGTGCCAGTTGATTGGCTAAAGTCTCTTGGCGTCGCCAATCTAATGACAGAAGCAGCAGCGCTAAATCAAACAGTTGTGGTTGCCAGACTAAGGGTTTGAGTGCCCAAAGAAGTGCCATCGTCGGGAAAATCATCAAACCCCATGCGAGGGCGCCAGACAGGAGATTTTGTGCATAACTGGCTGGTGTGTTGACCTTACTTGCCAGCAGTTCAGCAAACTTGTGCCACAAAGTGACTGGATGCGCAGCATGAGGAATAGGCAGCAGCAGATGAAATAAGAGTGCGCCCCACATCACGAGGAGCGCACCATTGGCATAAAAGTGGGAAAACCCAGTTTCCATTAATGAACTCGCTTATTTGAGCAGTTCGACCATTTTCAGCACCATAGCGGAAGAGCTTTTGGCGGCCAGTGGCAAGAACTCTTCAAACGACAGTGGAGATTCTTTATCAGCAACGTCAGAAATCGCGCGAACCACCACAAAGGGCACCTTGAATTGGTGACAAGTTTGCGCAATCGCAGAGGCTTCCATTTCTACCGCAACAACGCTTGGGAAATGTTGGCGAATAAATTGCTGACGTTCAGCGGTGCACACAAACGCATCACCGGTACAGATAAGGCCACGCACCGCATGAGTATTTGGCAATTGAGCCAGCGCTTGTTCCGCCACTGTCATCAATTTCTCGTCGGCTTTAAAGGCGGCGGGTTGGCCAGCCATTTGGCCAATTTCATAACCAAATGCAGTCACATCCGCATCGTGATGGCGCACTTCGCTTGAAATGACCACATCACCCACATTCAAACTTGCGTCAAAGCCGCCCGCAGAACCCGTATTGATCACCACATCCGGCGCATACTGGCTAATCAGCAAAGCGGTGCCTAATGCTGCCGAGACTTTACCAATGCCTGATTGCAGTAAAACGACGTCGACACCTTGGATTTGACCGCTGTAAAAAGTACAACCGGCTTGGTTAACTTCTTGCACGTCTTCGATGAGATCTTTCAGGATGGCGACTTCTTGTTGCATTGCGCCGATGATGCCGATTTTCATAGGGGCTCTCTTTCATCTATCAATAGGAAAACAGGCCGCAGTGTAGCATGAGCGAACGCAATCGATCGAGATTAGGGGCGATCGAGATTAGGGTTGCTCAAGTAAACCAGACAGCGTGAGCTTTTCGCGCAGCTCTTCAGCGCGGCGACGATTCACTCCAAAATCACTGTAGCCAATCCGCGATTCAGAGCGAACCCATAAGTGATCTTGTTCGATTTTGAGTTCCAGATCATCGACGAAGCGGAATACTTTGGAGGTGCATTCGATACGGAGATACTGGGCATTTTTTTCAGCGGTCACCGCACCAGGAAGAGAAAGGGCAATCCGTTCAACCTGCTCAATCGTGACCCCTGGGCGCAAAATAAACGGTGCAAGGTTAAATTTATCCCGCTCATCTTGAGTTGAAACACAGTTCGGTCGATTGGCGCAAGGCGTGGCGGTGCGGTCTGGCATAGAATCGACTCCCTGACTGCAGGCGGTAAGCGAAAAGGCAGCAATAATGGCATAAAACGATGGGTGCATGTTGGTAAGCTCACTCTCATCTCAGATCCCCCATTCACATGAGGTGGCAGATGGAGTGTCCGCCACTGCAAATCGTTTAGGGTTATCAATCTATTTTGTGCTCATTATAGGTAGCAAAAATAAAAAAGGATCCATAACACTATGAATCCTTTGTTGTTTGCTTCGATCTAATCCCAAAACTGTGAGCTAGACTCCAAGATAGTCGAGAATTCCCTCGGCAGCTTTGCGTCCTTCATCAATGGCCGTGACCACCAGATCCGAGCCGCGAACCGCATCACCACCAGCAAAAATCTTGGGATTGGTGGTTTGATACTGGTAAGTCTGCTTGGCAGGGGCTTTGATGCGTCCCCACTGATCGAGCTCGACATCAAACGGCTCTAACCAAGCCATTTTGTGCGGTTGGAAACCAAACGCCATGATGACGGCATCGGCAGGCAAGACGTGCTCGCTGCCTGCGACCGGTTCAGGTTTGCGACGACCTGCCGCATCCGGTTCTCCAAGCGCGGTTTTGACCACTTTCACGCCAGTCACTTGGCCTTGGGCATTCACTTCAATTCCCAGCGGCTGCAAGTTAAACATAAATTCAACGCCTTCTTCTTTGGCGTTTTTCACTTCACGGCGTGAGCCGGGCATGTTTTCTTCGTCACGGCGATAAGCACAAATCACGCGAGATGCGCCTTGGCGAATCGAGGTGCGCACGCAGTCCATCGCCGTATCACCACCGCCGAGCACTACGACATTTTTTCCTGCCATATCAATGAATGGCGCCTCGTTGTTAAGTTCCATCACTTTATAGGTGTTGGAGATCAAAAACGGCAGTGCATCATAAACGCCGGGGGCGTCTTCGTTGGCTAAGCCAGCACGCATATATTGATAAGTGCCGACGCCGAGAAAAACCGCATCGTACTCATCCAGCAGTTGTTGCAGTGTGATGTCTTGGCCGACTTCGACATTGAGACGAAACTCGATACCCATCTCGCTAAAAATGCGGCGACGATTTTCCATCACCCCTTTTTCAAGTTTGAATGAGGGAATGCCAAAGGTGAGCAGACCGCCGATTTCGGGATAGCGATCAAACACGACAGGTCGTACACCGTTGCGAACCAGAATGTCCGCGGCGGCAAGACCAGCTGGGCCCGCGCCGATGATCGCGACTTTTTTGTCGGTCCAGACCACGTTGGACATGTCGGGTTTCCAGCCCATTTCGAAGGCGGTATCCGTAATGTATTTTTCGATGTTGCCAATGGTGACGGCACCGAAATCCGCATTCAAGGTACATGAACCTTCGCACAGCCTATCTTGCGGGCAAACTCGGCCACACACTTCAGGCAGGCTGTTGGTCTGGTGCGCCAAATCGGCCGCTTCGAGGATGCGTCCTTCATTGGCGAGCTTTAACCACTGCGGAATGTAGTTGTGTACTGGGCACTTCCATTCACAGTAAGGGTTACCACAATCGAGGCAGCGATCGGCCTGCGCAGTGGCTTGTTGCTTAGTAAAGGGCTCGTAAATTTCGACAAACTCAATTTTGCGGATGTGCAGCGGTTTTTTGGCCGGATCCACACGATTGACATCGATAAATTGGTAAACGTTTTGGCTCATCAATCAGGCTCCTTCCAATTATTGTGCTTGCACGCGCAGTTCAGCTGCGCTGCGGCTCTGATGGCCGAGCAGGGTACGTAAGTCCGCTGCTTGTGGTTTGATCAGATAGAACTTCGGAATCCATTCATCAAAGTTCGCCAAAATTCGCTCTGCGTGGGCGGAGCCAGTCTCTTCGAGATGTTCAGCAATCAACCCGCGCAGATGCTCTTGATGGATATATAAGTCGGTCAAGGCAACCGCTTCAACGGATTCATCATTGACGCGGCCTTGGAAATCGCCATTCTCATCGAGTACGTAAGCAAAGCCGCCGGTCATGCCTGCGCCAAAGTTCACGCCCGTTGCGCCTAAAATGGCGACGATGCCACCGGTCATATATTCACAGGCGTTATCGCCAGCGCCTTCAATCACCGCAATCGTGCCGGAGTTGCGCACCGCGAAACGCTCGCCAGCTTTACCTGCGGCAAACAGTTTACCGCCCGTTGCGCCATACAAGCAGGTGTTGCCGATAATGGTCGCTTCGTTACACACAAAAGCGGTGCCTTGGTGGGGGCGAATCACAATTTTGCCGCCTGCCATGCCTTTACCGACATAGTCGTTGGCATCACCGGTGAGATACAGCTCAAGACCACCTGCGTTCCAGACTCCGAACGATTGCCCTGCGGTACCATTGAGGACGACCTTGATGGGCGAGGTGGCGACGCCGAGATTGCCGTAACGTTTCGCGATTTCACCAGAGAGACGCGCGCCAATCGAACGGTCGGTGTTGATCACGTTGTAATAGAGCTCCAGCGATTGCTGGTTTTCCACGGCTGCTAGCGCATCTTCGACGATTTTCTGGTTAAGTGCCCCTTTATCAAACGGCGTGTTCGGTTCGGTGCAGTACAGTGGCAGATTTTGTGGTGATACAGGTGCTTCGAGCAGATCGGAGAGATCCAATTTGCTCTGTTTCGCGGTCATGCCTTCTACCACCTCCAACAGATCGGTACGGCCGATGAGATCGGTGAGCTTCTCAACGCCCAATTCGGCCAGATAACCGCGCACTTCTTCAGCTAAGCCTTTGAAATAGTTCATCACCATCTCTGGCAGACCTTTGAAGTAATCTTTGCGCAGCGTTTCATCCTGCGTTGCCACACCGGTTGCACAGTTGTTGAGGTGGCAAATACGCAAGAATTTACACCCCATCGCCACCATAGGCGCAGTACCAAAACCAAAACTTTCCGCGCCTAAAATCGCTCCTTTGATCACATCCAATCCGGTTTTCAAACCGCCATCGACTTGTAGACGGATCTTGTGACGCAGACCGTTGGCGACCAAGGCTTGTTGCGTTTCCGCCAAACCGAGCTCCCAAGGGCTTCCTGCATATTTTACAGAGGTGAGCGGGCTGGCTGCGGTGCCGCCGTCATAACCTGAGATGGTGATAAGGTCGGCGTAGGCTTTTGCCACACCAGTGGCAATCGTGCCAACGCCCGGCTCAGAGACGAGCTTGACCGAGACCAAGGCCTTCGGGTTGATCTGTTTAAGATCGAAAATCAGCTGCGCCAAATCTTCAATCGAGTAGATATCGTGATGCGGCGGCGGCGAAATCAAAGTCACACCGGGAACGGAATAACGCAGTTTGGCGATCTCCGCCGTGACCTTATGCCCCGGAAGCTGACCGCCTTCACCGGGTTTTGCCCCTTGCGCCACTTTAATTTGCAGCACATCCGCATTGGTTAAATAGTGCGGTGTAACCCCAAAACGACCAGAGGCGACTTGCTTGATACGTGAGTTACGCTCAGTGCCAAAGCGGCGTGGATCTTCACCACCTTCACCTGAGTTGGAATAGCCGCCTAGGCGGTTCATCGCGGTGGCTAACGCTTCATGGGCTTCTGGGCTTAACGCGCCAATCGACATGGCAGCGGAGTCAAAGCGTTTGTAGAGATCGCTCGCGGGCTCGATATGCTCCAGTGGCAGCGGTTTATCCGAGGTTTTCAAACGCAGCAAATCACGCAGCATGGCGACTGGGCGCTGGTTGACTTGCTGAGCAAACTCACGGTAATCCATGATTTCGCCGGATTTGACCGCTTTTTGTAGGGTACCAACCACATCTGGGTTGTAGGCGTGGTATTCGCCACCGTGAACGTATTTGAGTAAACCACCGTGTTCGAGAGGCTTACGTTTTGCCCATGCTTTACGCGACAGATTAAACAGATCTTGCTCAAAATCGTCGAAGTTCGCGCCTTGAATGCGAGTGGTAACCCCTTTAAAGCAGAGATCAACCACATCGCGGTGCAGACCCACCGCTTCAAACAGTTGTGAGCAGCGATAAGAGGCGACAGTCGAAATGCCCATTTTGGACATGATTTTGTACAGACCTTTGTTGATACCGTATTGGTAATTCTGCATCACTTCGCGATAGCTCTTTTGCAGCGCGCCATCATCAATCATTTTGCCCAGCGTTTCGTAGGCAAGGTAAGGATAAACGGCCGTGGCACCAAAGCCGATCAGCACCGCAAAATGGTGTGGATCGCGCGCGGCACCGGTTTCAATAATGATGTTGGCATCGCAGCGTAAATTGGCTTCCACCAGACGAGCTTGTACTGCACCAACCGCCATAGCAGCGGGGATCGGCAGACGATCCGCGGTTAATGCGCGGTCGGAGAGCACCACTAAAACGGTGCCTTCGCGCACCACTTGTTCGGCTTTGTCACACAAATCCAACACCGCTTGTTTGAGATTTTTCTCTTGCGGATCGAAGTTGATGTCAAGAATGGTGTTGCGATAGTGCTGATCGCTGAGCGTCAGTAACTGCTGCATATCTGAGTAGAGCAGGATCGGCGAATCAAAAGTGACGCGATGGGCGTGACCATCGGTTTCGCAAAATACGTTCATCTCTTGGCCGATGCTGGTGGCCAGCGACATCACATGTTTTTCACGCAGTGGATCGATCGGTGGGTTGGTCACTTGAGCGAATTTTTGCCGGAAATAATCGCTGATCAGGCGCTCTTTGGAAGAAAGCACCGCCATCGGCGTGTCATCGCCCATTGAACCGACCGCTTCTTGTGCCATATCGCCAAGCACGCGCAGGATTTGATCGATCTCTTCGTTGCTCATCGCAAACTGCTTTTGATAGGTTTTTAGCAAGTCAGCATCAAAGCTGCGCTCACCAACCTTATCATCGGGCAACTGTGAAAAGGGCGTGAGTTTATGAACGTTATTTTCCATCCACTCACGATAGGGGTGACGGCTTTTTAGGTCGTTATCAATTTCGCTCGATTGCCAAATTTTGCCTTTGCGAGTGTCGATCACCAGCAGCTCGCCGGGGCCAACCCGACCTTTTTCAGACACTTCATCTGGTGCGTAATCCCAAATCCCGACTTCTGAAGCGAGGGTGATGAGCTTATCTTTGGTGATCACATAACGCGCAGGACGCAGGCCGTTACGGTCAAGGTTACACGCGGCGTAACGACCATCGGACAGCACGATCCCCGCCGGGCCATCCCAAGGCTCCATGTGTTTGGAGTTGAAATCGTAGAAAGCACGCAGATCCGGATCCATATCCGGATGGTTTTGCCATGCGGGCGGAACCAGCATGCGCATCGCACGGAAGATATCCATCCCGCCGGCTAAAAACAGATCCAGCATGTTGTCTAGGCTCGAAGAGTCCGAACCGGTTTCATTCACAAAAGGGGCAGCGCTTTGCAAATCGGGCAGCAGCGGTGACGCGAACTTATAAGCCCGAGCGCGTGCCCACTGGCGGTTACCTTCAATGGTGTTGATTTCGCCATTGTGCGCCAGATAGCGAAACGGCTGAGCCAGCGGCCAGCGTGGCTGAGTATTGGTGGAGAAACGTTGGTGGAACAAGCAAATCGCCGATTCCATACGCAGATCGGCTAAGTCGAGATAAAAGCGTGGTAGGTCTGCGGGCATACACAGGCCTTTGTAAACCAACACTTGAGTCGAGAGCGAGCAGATGTAGAAATCGCGATCATCCGTAATCTGTTTTTCAATGCGACGACGCGCAATATACAGACGGCGCTCAACATCGCGCTCACGCCAACCGGCCGGGGCGGAGATGAAGACTTGTTGAATATCGGGCAAAGAGTCGAGGGCTATCGGGCCAAGCACTTTCGGGTTGGTGGGCACTTTGCGCCAACCTGCCACGCTTAAGGTTTCTTTAGCGAGTTCTTGGTTAACAATTTGCTGTGCCAGCTGCGCTTTGTGTGGATCTCGGCTGAGAAACAGCATGCCAATCGCGTACTGTTTGCTGAGTTTCCAATGTTGCTCTTCTGCGATCAGGCGCAAATAAGAGTCAGGTTTTTGCAGCAACAGACCACAGCCATCACCAGTTTTACCATCGGCGGCGATACCGCCACGGTGAGTCATGCGATCAAGTGCTGAAATCGCGGTACGAACGAGTTTGTGACTGGCTTGCCCTTCCATGTGCGCGATCAAGCCGAATCCACAGTTGTCTTTTTCAAGACTTGGATCGTATAGAGCCATTGCAATTCTCCCTTTGCATCTCTGTCATCCAGACAGTAAATGACAATTCCCTTACTCCTTGAAACAGCCTCGGTATGGGCGGTGTCTGTCTACTCCAATCACATAGTTATCTATGCTGATGGGGATTCATCCACTTCCGTTTAACGATGGCTTCAAGTAGCTTGGGTATAACTATTCATTTAAATCTTTATAATTTGAATAATTAACTAACATTTCAGGTTAATTAATTAACATTTTTGCGGGATTTTATTTTCACCGAATTCACAACCTATAGCTTATTGTACAAAAGGTCAAGTTATTGGTTGAAAATAGGGTTTGCAGGGTATTTGCCGAGGAATACTTCAAATAATGTCATTATATTCAATGGGATAGTTTTCTCTCAGTTACAGATAACTCAAGGTTTTATCCCGTGTGATGAGAATAGGCATAAAAAAGGCCAGCAGGGAGTGCTGGCCGAAGTAAAACAATATGGAAGGAAACGGTTGTGTTGACACGGATGAGGATGCATCACCCGCGCCAACAGAGGATTATGCTGACAGCATGAGTGAGTCCGCTTTTGCCTCAAGATGGGTATTGCCCATCAAGAAGGTGTCAACGGCTCGCGCACATTCGCGACCTTCGTTGATACAGCGCACCACCAAGGATTGGCCTGTGCGCATATCACCTGCGGCGAATACGCCTTTTTGGTTGGTCGCAAAATCTTGCGTCGCCACATTGCCGCGCTCATCAAGCTTAATCCCCAACTGAGCAAGCACGCCGTGTGGCTCTGGATGCAAGAAGCCCATCGCCAGAAATGCCATATCACAAGGAATGACGCGTTCACTGCCCACCACTTCGTCAAAGCTTGGTCGCTCACCGGGGGCTGCATCTTTCCAAACGATGTCAGCGATGCGTAGACCCGTCACTTCACCTTGTTCATTACCAATGAACTCTTTGGTGAGGATGTTCCAATGACGCTCACAGCCTTCTTCATGAGAGGTAGAGGTGCGCAGAATCATCGGATATTGCGGCCAAGGCATATTCACTGGGCGCTTTTGCGGTGGGATCGGCATGATCTCCACTTGAGTGATACTCGCAGCGCCGTGGCGGTTAGAGGTGCCGACACAGTCGGAGCCAGTATCGCCGCCTCCGATCACTACCACATGTTTGCCTTTAGCGTGGATCTCTTCACCTTTCAGATCCATGCCATTGGCTCGGCGGTTATTTTGCGCGAGGAACTGCATCGCGAAGTAAACGCCTTTCAGATCACGTCCGGGAATGCTCAGATCACGTGGTACGGTTGAGCCGCCCGTCAGCAATACCGCATCAAACTCCTGACGCAACTGTTGAGCGTTGATGTCTACACCGATATGCGCATTGACCACGAACTTAACGCCCGCTTGTTCCATCAGATTGATTTTGCGATCAATCACATCCATACCGAGTTTGAAATCGGGAATGCCAAAGCGCAGCAAGCCGCCGACTTTTTCATCCCGCTCAAACACGGTGACGCTATGACCCGCGGCATTCAACTGCTCCGCCGCGGCCAGCCCCGCAGGGCCTGAGCCAATGATCGCGACCGTTTTTCCGGTGCGTGAACGTGGCGTTTTCGGCTTGGCATAGCCTTCTTGGTAAGCACGTTCCACAATGGTTTTTTCAATGTTACAGATGGTGATCGGATCTTGGTTGATGCCAAGCACACAGGCGGTTTCACAAGGTGCAGGGCAGACACGACCGGTAAACTCTGGGAAGTTGTTGGTCGAGCTCAGAATATTCCAAGCCTCTTCCCAACTGTCGCGATACACTGCATCGTTAAACTCGGGAATGATGTTGCCAATCGGGCAGCCGTTATGACAAAACGGCACGCCACAATCCATACAACGTGAAGCTTGCTGATTGATCTTCTTACCAAACTCTTGGTTAAGGACAAACTCTTTGTTGTTTTTGATGCGCTCTGCCGGGTCGATTTTTTTCGGCAGTTCACGACCAAATTCTAAAAATCCGGTTGCTTTACCCATTTATACCGCCTCCGCTGCTAATGTGGCTTGTTGCTCCTGTGCTTTACGCTTTTGCAGTACCGCTTTGTAATCACGCGGCATGACCTTGACCATAGTGGCTAGGCTTGCGTCAAAGTTGGCAAGGAAAGCTTTGGCCACTTCACTTCCTGTGAATTGAACATGCTTGGTTAACATCTCTTTGAGTAGGGCTCTGTCTTCCGCTTCGATAGGGTCCAGATCAACCAATTCTGCATTGAGCTTAGATTGGAAGTCGCCAGATTTATCCCACACGTAAGCCACACCGCCACTCATACCTGCGGCGAAGTTACGGCCGGTTGAACCGAGGATCACTGCGACACCGCCGGTCATGTATTCACAGCCGTGATCGCCGATACCTTCCACCACCACTTTGGCACCTGAGTTACGCACGCAGAAACGCTCGCCCGCTAGGCCGCGAATGTAAGATTCGCCAGAGGTTGCGCCGTAGAAACAGACGTTACCGACCACAATGTTCTCTTCCGGAACTATGGTGGCGTTACGGTTCGGGTAGAGCACCAGCGTGCCACCAGAAAGACCTTTGCCCCAGTAGTCGTTAGCATCGCCTTCCACTTCAAAGTAAACGCCTTTAGTGAGGAATGCCCCGAAAGATTGTCCCGCACTGCCGTTGAATTTCACCTGCATTGGCTGTGGTAGACCTTGGTCTTTGTAAACCTTACAGATTTCGTTAGACAACATGGTGCCGGTACTGCGATCGGTGTTGATGATCGGTAGCTCTGCTTTGACCGCTTCACCACGCTCAAGGGCAGGCGTTGCTAATTGGATCAAGGTGCGATCCAGTATGCTTTCGAGCTGGTGGTTCTGCTGAGTCTGGCAGTAAATACCATCTTCGCTGCGCGGCTGCTCAATAAAGAGGATCGGCGACAGATCGAGGTTTTTGTACTTCCAGTGGCCAATATCATCACGCACTTTGAGTTTGTGCGCTTGGCCAACCATTTCGTTAATGGTGCGGAAACCGAGCTCAGCCATGATTTCACGCAGGCCTTGTGCCATGTATTGGAAGAAGGTCACAACGTCATCCACACGGCCAGCAAAACGCTCACGCAGAGTTTTGTTTTGTGTGGCGATACCGACAGGGCAAGTGTTTTTATGACATTTACGCATCATGATACAGCCTTCAACCACCAGTGCAGCGGTTGCGACGCCCCATTCTTCAGCGCCCAACAGTACCGCAATCGCGATATCGCGTGGGGTTTTCATCTGTCCATCGGCTTGCACCACAATGCGGTTACGCAGGCCGTTTTTGAGCAGAGTCTGGTGGGTTTCAGCCAGACCCAGTTCCCAAGGTAAACCGGTATGACGGATAGAAGAGATGGGTGATGCACCCGTACCGCCATCGTGACCGGCAATCAGTACTACGTCAGCTTTGGCTTTAGCCACACCCGATGCGATGGTGCCGACACCGGCTTCAGAAACCAGTTTGACGTTGACGCGACCTTTGCGGTTGGCGTTTTTCAGATCGAAAATCAGCTGGGCTAAGTCTTCGATAGAGTAAATGTCGTGGTGCGGTGGTGGCGAAATCAGGCCGACGCCCGGTGTCGAGTGACGAGTTGCCCCGATCCATTCATCGACTTTATCACCCGGTAGCTGACCACCTTCGCCCGGTTTCGCCCCTTGCGCCATCTTGATCTGGATTTCATCTGCGTTGGTCAGATAGTAAGAGGTCACGCCGAAACGGCCAGATGCTACTTGCTTGATCGCTGAACGCTCTGAATCACCGTTGGCATTTAGCTCAAAACGCATTGGGTCTTCACCACCTTCACCGGAGTTGGATTTCGCGCCTAGACGGTTCATCGCAATCGCCAGTGTGGAGTGCGCTTCGTAAGAGATAGACCCAAACGACATCGCACCGGTGGCAAAGCGCTTCACAATGCTCTCGATCGGTTCCACTTCCTCAATCGGAATGGAACCCGCTGGATTTTTCACAAAATCAAGCTGACTGCGCAGAGTAACGGCTTTATCGCCTTGGCTATCCACCGCGGCTGCGTACTTCTTGAACTGCTGATAATTTTTGTGGCGAGTCGATTCTTGCAGCAGGTGAATCGTTTCTGGGTTAAACAGATGCTGCTCACCACGCTGTTTCCATTGATACACGCCGCCGACATCCAGCACTTGCAGTGGGATTTCACGCGTTGGGTAACCAATGCGATGACGAACCAACACTTCTTTAGCGATGTCGTCGAGGGTCAAACCTTGAATACGGGTGATGGTGCCAGTGAAGTATTTATCGACCACCGCTTTACTGATCCCGAGCGCTTCAAAAATCTGTGCACCGTGATAAGACTGCAGCGTCGAAATCCCCATTTTAGAGAAGATCTTCAACAGACCGCCGTTCACGCCTTTACGGTAATTCTCGAAGTATTTCTCTACCGAAACATCGGCATCGAGTTTCTTCTGACGCTTGAGATCGACGATGGTTTCCACCACTAGATACGGGTTGACTGCGTTTGCACCGTAGCCGAGTAGGGTTGCAAAGTGGTGCGTTTCACGCGCATCACCAGTTTCCACCACAATGCCGCATTTCGAACGCAGACCTTTGCGGATCAGGTGATGGTGCACCGCGCCTACAGCCAGCATGGCTGGGATGGCGGCGTGGTTGGAGTTTACCGCGCGGTCGGTCAGCAAAATGATCGAATAGCCATCAATCACCGCATCTTCCGCGTATTGGCAAATACGTTTCAGAGCGCGTTCGAGCTTGCCCGGTTCATCGCTGGCACGAAATACGATGTCTAAGGTTTTGGCTTGCAAGTGCTCGTTATCGATTGCCCGGATTTTCTCAAGCTCAGCATTAGAAATGACCGGCGATTCCAATTCGACCTTACGACAGTGCGCAGGGGTTTCTGCTAGCAAGTTTTGATCGCGGCCGATATAAGTGTTGAGCGACATCACCATGCGTTCACGGATCGGGTCGATCGGTGGGTTGGTCACTTGGGCAAACAACTGCTTGAAGTAGTTGGAGAGATGCTGAGATTGGTGTGACAGCACGGCGACCGGCCAGTCTGCCCCCATCGAACCGAGCGGCTCATAACCAGTTTGCGCGAGAGTCAGAATGATGTCATTGACCTCTTCGCTACTCACCCCAAACGCTTGTTGGCGATGGAGGAGACGCTCTGGCGACGGTTGGCTATGTACGTTGTCGGCATCCGGCAGTTTTTTCAAACTGAGTAGGTTTTCTTCTACCCATTTTTCATAAGGCTGCGCCGAAGCGATACCGTCTTTCACCTCTTCATCTGAGATAATACGGCCTTGTTCTAAGTCGGCAACAAAGATACGTCCCGGTTGCAGACGACCACGGTATTCCACATTGGCCGGATCAATTTCCACGACGCCAGATTCGGAAGCCATGATCAGAAAATCGTCTTTGGTCACGGTATAACGAGACGGACGCAGACCGTTACGATCCAGTGTGGCGCCTACTTGTACCCCATCGGTAAAGCACACTGATGCTGGGCCGTCCCAAGGTTCCATGACGTTAGCGTGGTATTGATAGAAGGCGCGGCGCTTAGGATCCATCGCTTTGTTTTCTTGCCATGCTTCTGGGATCATCATCATCAGAGCGTGAGGCAAGCTGCGACCGGAAAGCACCAGCAGTTCGAGTACCATGTCAAAGTTAGCCGAATCGGATGCGCCTTCTTGGCAGATAGGCAGCAGCATATCGATTTCAGCTTGAGTAAACAGCTTGGATTGTAAAATCGCTTCGCGCGCTTTCATCCAGTTCAAGTTACCGCGAACCGTGTTGATCTCACCGTTGTGCGCGATGTAGCGGAAAGGTTGAGCCAGTCGCCATTTCGGGAAGGTGTTGGTCGAAAAACGCGAGTGCACCAGTGCTAACGCTGTCACCATGGTCGGATTTTGCAAGTCGAGGAAGTATTGCGGTACTTGCTCTGTAGTCAACTGACCTTTATAGACCAAGGTTTTGTACGACATCGAGTTGATATAAAAATCATCACCGATGTTCGACACGCTCTCAAGGCAGACGCGAACGGTGTAGTTACGCAGCACGTACAGCTTGCGTTCTAGCTCGTCAGGCTGCATACCCGGGCCGCCAGAAATAAACACGTGTTCAAATTGTGGTTCGGTACTGAGGGGGTCGGCACCCAACATGCTGTTATTGGTCGGTAAAACGCGGTAGCCAATCACATCCAGATCAAGGCGTTTGGCATTGCGTTCTAGAATGTCGCGGCATTGGGCGCGTTTATGTTCATCTTTCGGGAACAGCACCACACCAACACCGTACTTTTCGAATGAAGGCAGCTTGATCCCCAGTTTAACCGCTTCTTCGAGTAAAAATTCGTGAGGTTTTTGCAACAAAATACCCGCACCGTCACCGCTGCAAGGGTCACAACCCTGACCGCCACGGTGTTCCATGCGTGCGAGCATGTCCAAAGCTTGAGTGACCACCTGATGAGACTTGCGATTTTTCAGGTGAGCGACAAAGCCGATGCCACAAGCATCATGCTCCAGCTCAGGCGTATAAAGACCACGCGAACGTTGCGCTTTATCTACCATAGATACATCCTTCCAGTTATTGAGGACGCAACCGCACTGAGTGTGCACTCAGTTATTCCCGCCACGCATCAAGCAGCATCCGCTGAATGAGTCGCTTGGGCGATACGTCCTGTCCTTTTTGTTTTGAGTGAAATCTGCTTAGGGAGCAGATCCGCGTCCTTTCCGTCTCTCACAGGAAATATATTGTGAGAAAGACAATCCTTAGTGACATTCCTGTTGTCGAGCCACTTTACTAGTGGATTCTTTTGGTAGGTGTGGAATATCACCGATAGTCTGCCGCGTTTTTTGTAATTAATTGAGCAAAAAAGCACGGAAAACTGAAAGTATCCTACAATTTTGCTGGCGCAAATTCCAACGAAAAGTCTGCGGTTTGGTTTATTTTTTTACAGCTAGATGAATGTTTTGTTTAACAAACTAGAAACAAAATGCAAATAGTGTTTATTTTATGCCTATTTATTGATTTGACGCTGTTTGAAATCAAACGCGAGGGATTAAAATTTGTGACCAATTCGATTGGAAATGTAATTAAATTACACGGATGGTAGTGAGAGATATTTGTATTTAGATTGAGCGAGCCGATGCATTTACATCAACTGGTGAACACCATAGGTCAAGATTTACAACGCCGTTATGGAGAGAAGGTCCATAAGTTAACGCTGCATGGTGGATTCAGTTGTCCGAATCGCGATGGCACGATAGGCCGTGGCGGCTGCACTTTCTGTAATGTGGCGTCGTTTGCCGATGAAAATACTCAGCAGCAGAGTATTCAAGCGCAGTTGAAAGATCGGGCGGGGGAGATCAAACGCGCCAAAAAATACCTCGCTTATTTTCAAGCTTACACCAGCACGTATGCGGAAGTGCAAGTGCTGAAATCCATGTACGAACAAGCCCTAGAAGAAGCGGATATTGTGGGGTTGTGTGTTGGCACTCGTCCTGATTGTGTACCGGATGCGGTGCTTAAGTTGCTCGCCGATTATGTGCAGCAAGGTTATGAAATTTGGCTTGAATTGGGTTTACAGACGGCGCACGACCAGACTTTAAAACGCATTAACCGCGGGCACGATTTTGCCTGCTACGCAGAGATCACTGCCAAAGCTAGAGCGTTAGGTATCAAAGTGTGTACTCACTTGATTGTTGGGTTACCCGGTGAAGAGCGCACTGAAAACCTCACCACGTTACAGCAAGTACTGAAGGTAGGCACCGATGGCATTAAGTTGCACGGTTTACACATCGTAGAAGGCAGCACTATGGCCAAAGCGTGGCGAGCGGGGCGTTTAACGGTACTCGATCAGGATCAATATGTGTCCATCGCTTGCGAGATGATCCGTTCTACACCCCCTGAGATTGTTTATCATCGCGTCTCTTCTGCAGCCCGCAGGCCAACGCTACTTGCCCCGTTGTGGTGCGAAAATCGCTGGTGGGCGATGACAGCGATTGGCCAAAGATTGGAAAAAGAAGGGGCTCAGGGCTCGTTGCTCGGTACGCCTTTTGAGTATTCACCTTTGAACTTAAAGTAATAATCCGCAGCAAAGTCAGATAATCTTTTGTACTATTTAAAGAATCATCAATAACACCGCTGAATGCATGCCTGAATTTCTCTCTGAATTTGTACGTTTCTTGTTCGCTGCCGGGCTTGTGCTTGGTGGTGGGTTATGGCTTTTTTCAGGATGGCAGCGCTATGTTCAACCTCAACAGTGGATTCAGTTACTTCACCATGCACCGTCAGGGATGCTCTTGGTAGGAGAGGATCGCGTTTTACGTGCCAATCTTGCCGCGTATTTGTTACTGGGGATCCGCTTGGTGGGACGTCACTATCTGTTTTCTGCCGAGCAGAGTGAAGAGAGTCAGCAAGCTTTTTATCGAGCGCTCGCCAGCAGTGCACAGCAAAAGCGTTCCGTCCCTCTGCTTTGGCCTGTGCCGGGCAATTTGACCCAAACTCTAGAGATCTCAGCTTCGCTCTTACGTCGTTGGCCGAAGAAATTATGGCTAGTGAATGTGATTGGTTTTGAGTGTCCCAGCCATGACATTCAACAAGAGCGCCACTCACTGGCGATAGCGCGCACGGCACTTGATTCCCTCTCCGAGCTGATTTTTATTAAAAGTACCGAAGGCCACTTAATCGCAACCAACCGAGCGTTTGATCAGTTTTGGCAAGGCCGGATTGAAGAGGGCAGCGCTACTTTTAAAGGCATTATGAAAGGGCGCACGAGTCAGCGTTGCTGGACTGTGACGCCTGATGGGCGCAGCTGTCTGTTAGAAACCTACCAACGGGTATTGATGTCGCCGCAAGGTGAAAATATTGGGCTACTTGGCATCAGTCATGATGTGACCGACTGGTACAACATGCAGCGTCAATTAAGAGAAGAGATGGAAAAACGCCGTGACACCGAAGTGGCATTGGCACAGCGCGATACGATTTTACAAAACATCTTAGAATCTAGCCCCGATTCGATTGGTATCTTCAATGAAAACATGGTCTACCAAGCCTGTAACCAGCCGTTTGTGGAAGCTCTCGGGATCGCGGAAGTGTCAGATCTGGTTGGTAAACGGCTGCAAGATGTGATCCCCGAGCACATCTATGCGCGTCTTTCCGATACGGATAGCCAAGTCCTGCACCAAGGTAAGTCTCTGCGCTACATCGACAGAATTGAACGCTCAGATGGTGAGTTTATCTGGTTTGATGTTGTGAAATCGCCTTTTCGAGATCCGGCTTCGGGCACCAATGGCGTGCTGATCATGGCGCGAGATGTGTCGGAGCGCTATCTCGCCGCTGAACAATTAGAAGCCGCCAACCAAGAGCTGGAACGCCTAAGCTTTTTAGATAGCTTGACTCATGTTGCCAATCGTCGTCGTTTTGATGAACAACTGCATACCCTCTGGCATTTGCATGTGCGTGAAGGCAAACCATTAAGCATCATTCTGTGTGATGTCGATTATTTCAAAGATTACAACGACGCTTATGGCCATTTGATGGGCGATGAGACGCTCAAACAGATAGCGATTGCCTTTACTCAAGTCGCCAATCGCCATTCTGATTGTGTTGCCCGCTACGGGGGAGAAGAGTTTGGTATTTTGCTGCCCAATACACCACAGTCCGGAGCAATACTGGTCGCAGAGCGAATCCATGAGAAAGTTCGTGGATTAGCGATTCCACATGATCATTCTAAGGTTGCCGATAGGATTACCGTCAGCTTAGGCATAGTGACGCTTATTCCTCGGCCTGAGGATGTACCTGAGCAAATGGTTGAGCTAGCGGATCGGGCTTTATACCAAGCCAAAGCGAATGGCCGCAATCAGACCTCAATTTATCAACCAAACCACTAAAACTGTGCGGTTCGCCCTGTCACAGCGCCAAGAAGTGGATAAGTGCTGCTAACGTTTGTGTGGGAAAAAGGCTAGACTAAGTGCTCTTTATCTGACGGAGCAGTGAATGAAACCGATGAAAAATCTCGCCCAGTATTACGTTGATTTGTTAGTCAAATTGGGCATTTTACGTTTCTCCATTCTCTTAGCTCTCGCCTTGGTTGCTTTGGCTGTGGTGGTACAAGTGGGGATCACGCTGATCCTCAACGGTTTCGTCGATGATATCGACATTATCCGCTCGGTATTCTTTGGTTTACTTATCACACCTTGGGCAGTGTACTTTCTTTCTGTGGTGGTTGATCAGCTTGAAGAGTCACGCCAACGCCTCTCGAAATTGGTGTCTAAACTCAAAGACATGCGTTCGCGCGATCAAGAACTCAATCAAAAACTTCAGCAAAACATCGTTAAACTCAATCAAGAAATCGAAGAACGGATCAAGGCAGAAGAGGCACGCGAAGAAGCGATGGCTGACCTTGAAAATGAAGTGTATCAGCGTGAAAAAACCCAAGTGGAATTGGCCGAACGTACCGCTTTGCTACGCTCTTTCATCGACGCATCTCCCGATTTGATCTATTACCGCAACGCCAAAGGTGAGTTTTCTGGCTGCAACCGAGCGATGGAAGAGCTGACCGGAAAGCGCGAAAGTGAGCTAGTGGGGTTAACGCCTTGGGATGTTTATCGCAAAGAGATTGCTCAATCAATTGTCGAAACGGATCAGCAAGTTTTTAACAACAACACCGCGATTACTTACGAGCAGTGGTTGGAGTACCCAGATGGTCGTAAGAGCTTCTTTGAACTGCGTAAAGTGCCTTTTTACAACAAAGATGGCCGCCATCTTGGCTTGGTCGGTTTTGGCCGTGATATCACCGAGCGTAAACGCCATGAAGAATCATTGGAGAAAGCCAGCCGCGACAAAACCACGTTTATTTCTACCATTAGCCATGAGCTGCGCACTCCGCTCAATGGTATCGTTGGTTTGAGCCGGATGCTGCTGGATACTCCATTGAGCGGTGAGCAACGTAAGCATTTACAAACCATCAATGTTAGTGCTGTGACGCTGGGTAATATCTTCAACGATATTATTGATATGGATAAGTTTGACCGCCGTAAATTAGAGCTTTTCCCTGCAGCCCTCAACTTTGAAGAGTTTGTGGCAGAAATTGAAGTGTTGGCGGCCTTAATGGCGGAGCAAAAAGGGTTACGCTTTGATTTAGAACGGTTAACTGACTTGCCTTCTTTAGTGGAAGTGGACTCGACACGTCTGCGTCAAGTGTTATGGAACCTACTCAGTAACGCGATGAAGTTCACCAAAGAGGGCGGTGTGGTGATGACGGTCAGCGCAGAATGCGATGCGCAGCATGCAGAGATCACGATTGAAGTTGAAGATACCGGGATTGGCATTCCGGAAGCGGAACAAGAAAAAATCTTTGCCATGTATTATCAGGTCAAGTCAGGCAAAGATAACTTACATGCGGTGGGCACTGGCATCGGCTTAGCCGTATCACGTCAGTTGATTAAGTTGATGGGTGGCGATATCAGCGTCAACAGTGAAGAGGGTTTTGGCAGCACCTTTACCGTAACGATCCGAGTCCCCTTGTTAGCTGAAGCGCCGATTGAGATTGAGCCACAGGAGCCGCAAACTGAGCTGAATATTTTCATGGTCGAAGACATTGAGCTCAATATTACGGTTGCTCGTTCATTACTTGAAAGTATGGGGCATAAGGTGACGGTCGCCATGACGGGCGAAGAAGCGATCCAAGGCTTTAACCCAACAGAGTACGATCTGGTGTTCCTCGATATTCAGCTACCGGATATGACAGGCTTCGATATCGCTCACTATTACCGCACCCATTACTCCTCATTACCGCCATTAGTGGCATTAACTGCCAATGTATTGAAGGATAAAGAAGAGTATCGCCAAAAAGGGATGGATGCTGCGATAAGCAAGCCTTTATCGGTAGCGGCGGTGCGAGAAGTGATTGCGAAGATGACGCAACATCATGCCGGTGAGAGCGTCGCTAAAGTGAAATCAAATAAGGAAAAAGAATTACCAGACGATCTCTATCAGCAGTTACTGGATCTCGAGATGCTGCAATCCTATGTTGAGATTGTCGGTAGCCAACCCGTGATTGATAGCGTGCACTTATTCGAACAATCCATGCCAGCCTATCTTGCTGTATTGGACTCGAATATGGTGGCCAAAGATCAAGAAGGTATTGTCAGTGAAGCCCATAAAATCAAAGGTGCGGCAGGCTCTGTCGGGTTAAAACGCATTCAAAAGATTGCTCAGAAAGCGCAATCGCCGGAAGCTCCTGCATGGTGGGAGAACATCAGTGACTGGGTGGAAGAGATCAAAAACGAATATCAGTCTGACATTGCTTTATTGAAGCGCTGGCTGACTCAGCAAGCAAACGCAAAGCAGTGATAAAAAAAGACCCTAGCCATTGGCTAGGGTCTTCTCTAATTAGATATAAAAGAAGAGGTTAATCTTCTAAATCACCACAGAAGCGGTAGCCTTCACCGTGAATGGTGGCAATGATTTCTGGCGTACCTGACACAGATTCAAAGTGCTTACGGATACGGCGGATCGTTACATCAACAGTACGATCGTGTGGTTTGAGTTCACGTCCAGTCATCTTTTTCAAGAGATCGGCACGAGTTTGAATTTTGCCCGGATTTTCACAGAAGTGCAGCAGAGCACGGAACTCAGAACGTGGCAGCTTGTAGCTATCACCATCAGGGCTCACCAGTGAACGGCTGTTGATATCCAGTTCCCAACCATTAAACACGTATTTTTCAACGCTACGTTTTTCTTCTTGTGTGGTGCCCGCATGCATTGAGCGGCTCAACAAGTTACGTGCGCGAATGGTTAGTTCACGTGGGTTGAAAGGCTTGGTGATGTAATCATCTGCGCCGATCTCTAGGCCCAGAATCTTATCTACTTCATTGTCGCGACCGGTCAGGAACATCAGCGCTACATCTGCTTGTTCACGCAGTTCGCGTGCAAGCAGCAGGCCATTTTTTCCTGGCAGGTTGATGTCCATAATCACCAAGTTAATTGGATAATCGGACAGCACTTGGTGCATCTCTTCACCATTGCTGGCCTCAAAAACAGCGTATCCCTCTGCTTCAAAAATACTCTTAAGAGTGTTACGAGTTACTTGCTCGTCTTCGACGATAAGGATCTGCGGGGTTTGCATTAGCGTTACCTAAACTTGTGAAAAAATCGTGCTAGTAGAAGTCATTCTAGGCAAAAAGATTACATACCGGTTAGTGATGTTAACAATAAAGTAAAAAATCTAATTTATGTCACTACTTTTTGTCCGCCATCCTTGGTGTAACTAGTGTTGAGACTCCCATTCTCAAGAGGTTCTACTAGTCTATGGGGCGGATTCTATAATGTTAACAGCATGCTAACAACGCCCGAATGTTAATTCCAATCACTTTGTTGATTTACATCAAGAGTTAGAATGTAACAGATATTAAGAACAATCACGAGTTGTAAAATTACCAAATGATCAAGATTGACGCTAGCCTTTGGCTGGCCTACCAAAGCGTGAAATTTGCCTTTGAAAAGCCAGTAAATTGGCCATTTTACTGCATAATTACCGCATGGAACCCTGAGAGTATTCGCTTGTCAGATGATGAGAATTGCGTAAATAATCAACGTTTACAGCAATGCTTGATCGATTATGATTGGGTGAAAGTGAGGGTAGGAGACGCTCATTTTCACTGGTTTGAAGAGAGTTTTGCGGTCGTAATGCCGCTTTCAGAAGCCCGAAAATTGGCGCAGAGATTTGCTCAAAACGCGATCTATTTTGTACAAGACGGCGACCTTTATCTCTGTTCTTGTGTTGATGAGAGCGAGCTTCATCTCGGGCCAATGGGGAAACAATAGATCTGAAAAATAAAAATCATGGAGGAATGATGAGAGATATAACCCCAGATCTTTGCGATAAGTACGAATCGCAAGTCACTTTACTCAATTTACCGCTGCAAAATTTTGGTCAACGCAGCGCATTTTGGGGCGAAATAGTGACAGTTCGTTGCTATCACGACAACTCTAAAGTACGTGATGTGCTCAGCCAAAATGGCAAGGGCAAAGTATTGGTTGTGGATGGTCACGGTTCATGCCACAAAGCCTTAATGGGTGATCAGTTGGCGATTTTAGCCATCAAAAATGATTGGGAAGGCGTAATTATTTACGGCGCAGTGCGTGATGTGGTCGCAATGTCTGAGATGGATTTAGGCATAAAAGCATTAGGCACAAGTCCCTTTAAAACCGAAAAGCGCGGGGCAGGGCAGGTGAATGTCACTTTGACGATGCAAAATCAGATCGTTGAACCGGGCGATTATTTGTATGCCGATTGGAATGGTATTTTGATGTCAGAAACGGCGCTTGATGTAGCTTAAAAGCGAAAACCGACACCAAACTCGACGGCTTGCTGCCATTCTTGGTAGTCCAGCGTGGCATGCAAGTCGAGATTTTCGGTTAATTTTAATCGGCTCGACAATTCGGCGGATACCACGGCTTCTTGGTTTTTACTTTCCACCTTGGGTGAGGCAATTAAGGTGCTTTTGAACGAGAGACGTTCGGTAAATTGATAGCCAATGCCACTCAGCCAACCCTGTGCTCCATTATCCAATCGATTATGAATGCGAGCACCGACATACAGATCGATATCGTTAAACAGGTTGTAAGCGTAACCACCATCAATCGTCCAACTATCAAAGCTTTGGCTGCTGTTATCGCTGGCAATAAATAATTTGTGCGGCGAGGCATTGCTCTCTGAGGGCAAGGCAGGAAGCAGCTCTGCTCCGGCAAATGGAGCCACTAAGGTTATCAAACAGAAAAAAGCAGTTTTCACGATAGCCCCGGATGTACCAGCCAAGATTGATAGGTACGCTCAATTTAAGCATAAAAACACATACATTCCACAAAGAGTTTTATAGCATTTTGTTATTTCTATATAGGCAGATTGTTGGTGGCTTGCTATCTGGTTGTGCCGATTGAAAAACTCATGATGACCCCCTAGATGAATGCGCAGATTAAGTTGTGGCGTTATTGACGAGGCTCGTCCTTTTAATCACAGCATCAGCCTATTTTGAGCGTGATACACTCACTAGTTGCCCACTTATCACCTCAAGTTGTTTGAGTATGCACAGTCGAAGATTTTTAAAATCCTCAATAAAAAAAGCAGATTTTCGTTGACGACTTGAACGCAAATGAGTTAAACGTATTTGCAAGCAAACACACAGATAGACAGAAAAACCGTTATGTTGAATCACAGCCTAATCGTAATGACCACCATTATTACCATTACCGACACGTCGCATGTTGGGGCAGGCTGCTGAGCGCAAAATTTCACAAAAAAGGCCTGTATCCCAACCGATACAGGCCTTTTTTTATACCCGCTTTTTATGCATTTGGAGGAAGGGATGCGAGTATTAAAGTTTGGAGGTTCATCGCTGGCGGATCCGGAGCGTTTTCTACGCGCTGCCGATATCATCGCGAATAACGCACAGCAGGAAGAGGTGGCCGTTGTCCTCTCTGCTCCGGGAAAAACCACCAATAAATTGGTGGCAGTGATTGAAAGTGCTTTACGTCAGGGAGAGGTGGAAGCGCAAATCGTAGAGCTAGAGAGCTCATTCTATGCCTTGCTTGATGGCATTAAAGCGCAGCTCCCGAATTTGGATGACAGTGCTTATCAACAGCAAGTGCACTCTTCCATGACTCAGTTACGCCAGTTTGTGCATGGCATTACGTTGCTCGGTATGTGTCCAGACAATGTGAATGCACGCATTATCAGTAAAGGTGAACGCGTTTCCATTCAATTGATGAAAGCGGTGATGGAAGCCAAAGGTCTGCCAGCGAATTTGGTTGACCCCGTTAAATACCTGCTTGCCAAAGGGGATCATCTTGAAGCTATGGTCGATGTGGAAATCTCGACTCAGCGTTTCAGACAAGCACCATTGCCACAACAGCACGTCAATATCATGCCGGGCTTTACTGCGGGTAATGCACAGGGTGAGTTGGTCTGTTTAGGGCGTAACGGTTCGGATTACTCAGCCGCAGTACTGGCTGCCTGTTTACGTGCGGATTGTTGTGAAATCTGGACGGATGTGGATGGAGTTTATAACTGCGATCCGCGTTTGGTCGATGATGCGCGTCTTTTGAAATCCCTTAGCTATCAAGAGGCGATGGAGCTTTCTTACTTCGGAGCATCTGTGTTGCATCCGAAGACCATTGCACCGATTGCTCAATTTCAAATCCCTTGCCTGATCAAAAACAGCTTCAATCCACAAGGTGCGGGCACCTTGATTGGCCAAGACACTGGCGAAGATAAACTCGCGATCAAAGGCATTACCACTCTGAGCAATCTGACCATGGTCAACGTTTCTGGTCCAGGAATGAAAGGCATGGTGGGGATGGCGAGCCGCGTGTTTGGCGCGATGTCAGCGGCAGATGTGTCGATCGTGCTCATTACTCAATCTTCTTCGGAATACAGCATCAGTTTCTGTATCGAAGCACAACATAAAGCTTTGGCACAGCAAGCGCTGGCGGATGCATTTGAACTGGAACTCAAAGATGGCCTGCTTGAGCCGGTTGAGTTTGTCGATAACGTCGCCATCATCACGCTGGTTGGTGATGGTATGCGTACCTCTCGCGGTGTCGCGTCGCAATTTTTCTCATCTCTGGCCGAAGTACACGTCAACGTGATTGCGATTGCCCAAGGCTCTTCTGAGCGTGCGATTTCAGCGGTGATCCCCGATGATAAGATTTCAGAAGCGATCAAGGCCTGTCACGAAAACCTCTTCAACTCTAAACACTTTTTAGATGTGTTTGTGGTCGGTGTTGGTGGCGTGGGCGGTGAGTTGGTGGATCAAATTCAGCGTCAACAAGCCAAGCTTGCGGAAAAAGGCATCATGATGCGCGTTTGTGGCCTCGCTAACAGTAAAGGCATGCTGCTTGATAGCCAAGGCTTGCCGTTAGAGCAGTGGCGCGATCGTATGATCAATGCGGATCAAGCGTTCAGTTTAGAGAATCTGGTGGCTTTGGTGCAGCGTAATCACATCATTAACCCAGTATTGGTGGATTGCACGTCCAGTGATGAGATTGCTAACCAGTATGCGGATTTCCTCGCCGCGGGTTTCCATGTGGTGACCCCGAACAAGAAAGCCAATACCGCTAGCATGAGTTATTACCATCAGCTACGTAATGTGGCTCGTCATTCGCGTCGCAAACTGATGTATGAAACTACAGTTGGCGCGGGTCTACCCGTTATCGAAAACTTGCAAAACCTAATTGCAGCAGGGGATGAGCTGGAAAAATTCAGCGGTATTCTCTCAGGTTCTCTCTCCTTTATCTTCGGTAAATTGGATGAAGGCATGACCTTGAGCCAAGCAACGCAGCTTGCTAAAGAGAAAGGCTTTACAGAGCCAGATCCGCGCGATGATCTCTCTGGTATGGATGTGGCGCGCAAGTTACTGATTTTGGCGCGTGAAGCAGGGTACGAATTGGAGCTGAGCGATGTGGATGTTGAACAAGCACTGCCCGCTGGCTTTGATGCTTCAGGCAGTGTTGAGGAGTTCATGGCTCGTTTAGCGCAAGCCGATGCCGCGTTTGCCGAGCGAGTGGCGCAAGCCAAAGCCGAAGGCAAAGTGCTTCGCTATGTGGCGCAAATCGTCGATGGCCAGTGCCAAGTGCGGATTGTCGCGGTTGATGAAAACGATCCTATGTTCAAAGTCAAAGAAGGTGAAAACGCGCTGGCTTTCTACAGCCGTTACTATCAGCCAATCCCATTGGTATTACGTGGTTACGGCGCGGGTTCTGAAGTGACTGCTGCAGGCGTGTTCTCAGATGTGATGCGTACACTCGGTTGGAAATTAGGGGTTTAATAGAAATGAGTTCAGGTGACATGAGTGTTGTGGTGTACGCACCCGCTTCCATTGGTAATGTCAGTGTCGGGTTTGATGTGTTGGGGGCCGCAGTGTCCCCGATTGATGGCACGTTACTCGGCGATCGAGTGAAAGTGGAAGCTGGCGCAGAGGCTTTCACACTGAAAACGGCGGGGCGATTTGTCGATAAGCTTCCCGCTAATCCGCAAGAAAACATTGTGTATGACTGCTGGCAAGTATTCGCGCGTGAGCTAGAGAAAAAGTCGGTGGTACTGAAGCCGCTGACCATGACGCTAGAAAAAAATATGCCGATTGGTTCAGGATTGGGCTCCAGTGCTTGCTCGATTGTCGCGGCTCTGGATGCGTTGAATCAGTTTCACGCCAGTCCGCTTGATGAAACTGAGCTTCTGGCTCTGATGGGGGAAATGGAAGGCAAGATCTCTGGCAGTATTCACTATGACAACGTTGCTCCCTGCTATTTAGGTGGTGTGCAGCTCATGCTGGAAGAGCTTGGCATCATCAGTCAATCCGTACCGAGTTTTGATGACTGGTATTGGGTGATGGCCTATCCGGGGATCAAGGTGTCCACGGCGGAAGCGCGTGCCATTTTGCCTGCGCAGTATCGCCGCCAAGATATCGTGGCGCATGGCCGCTATCTGGCAGGATTTATTCACGCTTGCCATACTCAGCAGCCTGAATTAGCGGCAAAAATGATCAAAGACGTGATTGCCGAACCCTATCGTGAGAAACTGCTGCCGGGTTTTGCTAAAGCGCGCAACTACGCCGCTTCGGCTGGCGCACTGGCAACGGGCATTTCGGGCAGTGGTCCGACTTTGTTTAGCGTGTGCAAAGAACAAGCAGTGGCTGAACGTGTGGCACGTTGGCTTGAGCAAAACTATGTGCAAAATGAAGAAGGATTCGTCCACATTTGTCGTCTAGACAAGCAAGGTTCGAAAGTAACAGGAAGTGAGCTATGAAGCTGTACAACATAAAAGAAAATGATGAACAAGTCTCCTTTGGTCAAGCCGTTCGCCAAGGGTTAGGCCGCAATCAAGGCCTGCTTTTTCCGGCACAATTGCCGAAGTTTGACGATATTGATGCTCTATTGGCCGAAGATTTCGTCTCTCGTAGCAGCAAGATTTTATCGGCGTTGATTGGCGATGAACTGCCTGCGGATAAAATTCGCGCTATGGTGGATTCCGCCTTTCAATTCGCCGCACCGATTGCCAAAGTGAAAGAGGGCGTTTACGCGCTCGAATTGTTCCACGGGCCAACGCTCGCGTTTAAAGATTTTGGTGGTCGCTTTATGGCCCAGTCTCTGGCGGCGGTCTCGAACGGCGGAAAAATCACGATTTTGACGGCGACATCCGGTGATACCGGCGCTGCTGTTGCGCACGCATTTTATGGTATGCCAGACATTAATGTGGTGATCCTTTATCCGAAAGGAAAAATCAGTCCGCTGCAAGAAAAGCTGTTCTGCACATTAGGTAAAAACATTCACACCGTGGCGATCAATGGCGATTTTGATGCTTGCCAAGCACTAGTGAAACAAGCTTTTGATGACGCAGAGCTGCGCCAACAGATAGGTTTGAACTCTGCCAACTCAATTAACATCAGCCGTTTGATGGCACAAATCTGTTACTACTTTGAAGCCGCTGCGCAGATGAGCAAAGCTGAGCGTGAAAATCTGGTGATTTCAGTGCCTAGTGGCAACTTTGGTAACTTAACCGCAGGGCTGTTAGCCAAAGCACTGGGTTTACCGGTGAAGCGCTTTATTGCGGCAACCAATGCCAACGATACAGTGCCACGTTACTTGGAAACGGGACGTTGGGAACCCAAACCCACGGTAGCAACAACGTCAAATGCGATGGATGTCAGCCAACCGAACAACTGGCCGCGTATCGAAGAGCTCTGCCAACGTATGGGATGGGGCTTAGAAACGCTGGGCAAAGGCGCGGTTTCTGACGAGGAAAGTGCGCAAGCCGTACAAGAACTTTACGATCTAGGCTACTTGTGTGAACCGCATGGTTCGATTGCTTACCGTGTATTGGAAGAGCAGCGCCAGCCGCAAGAAACGGGGCTGTTCTTATGTACCGCGCATCCCGCCAAATTCAAAGAAGTGGTGGACGATATTTTAGGTACCGACATTGCTCTACCAGCGCCATTGGCAAAACATGCGGCGATGGAATTGCTCTCACAAGAGCTGAATGCCGATTTCGCAGCGCTGCGTGCGTTACTGGTGAATGTGAAATAATTCGCGGATTTGAGAAAGCGAAGATAATAAAAAACGGTGCTCATTGAGCACCGTTTTAGTATGGACTCTTTACTGACGATTACAGAGATTCAGTGAAAGTACGCGCGATAACGTCGCGTTGCTGCTCAGCAGTCAGAGAGTTGAAACGCACGGCGTAGCCAGAAACACGGATAGTCAGCTGTGGGTATTTTTCTGGATGCGCAACGGCATCTTCCAGAGTTTCACGCTTCAGTACGTTTACGTTCAAATGTTGACCACCTTCGATACGTGGTGCCGCTTCGATAGCCACTTCACGGCTTTCGAATTGACCAAGATCGTTGATGCTAACCACTTGATCAGCTTCAAAGCCTTTCAGCGCAGCAACACAGCGTGCTTCATTCTTTTCGCTATCTAGCAACCAGATAGAGTTCAGTAGGTCGTCGTTAGCAGCTTTAGTGATTTGGATACCTTGGATCATCGCTTTCTCCTAGTCCACATCAAGTGGCGTTATTGGTGTTAATTTTCAGATCTTGTTGAGCTGGCTATTATATAGCAAATATCCATACTGCTGATATTGATTTAGGTCAAATTACAACAAAAAACCATTTTTATACTGGGGTTTGGTTTTTGATTTGTGTCAATAAATGCTTTAAAAACAATGATGATTAAATTTATTTTAAATAATAAAAAATAGTTAAGTTGTATTTTGTTGTAATTTTACTACAAAATTGTAATCCAACTTGACCCGTGCCAGAGAAAATCAGAAAGTTAGCGCTGTGAACTGAAAGTCCGAAGTCATTTAGCAACAATAAGAAGTCGTAATATGTATGAGAAGTTAATCGGGGCACATGTATCGGCCTCTGGTGGTGTCGAACTCGCGCCAGTTCGAGCTCATGAAATCGGAGCGAATGCTTTTGCTCTCTTCACCAAAAACCAGCGCCAATGGGCAGCTAAGCCACTGGAAGCGAGCAGCATTCGTGCTTTCAAAGCCAATTGTAAAAAATGGGGATTTGGCAGTGAGGCGATTTTGCCGCACGACTCTTATCTGATTAATTTAGGGGCTCCAGAACCCGAGAAGCTCGACAAATCACGAGCCGCTTTTGTCGATGAAATGCTGCGTTGTGATCAGTTAGGGTTAACTTTGCTTAACTTTCATCCCGGTAGTCATTTACAGCAGGTCTCTGAAGAGGCGTGTTTAGCGACAATTGCTGAGTCAATTAATCTTGCGCATCGTCAAGTACCGAATGTGATTGCGGTGATTGAAAATACCGCAGGGCAGGGGAGTAACTTAGGTTGGCGTTTTGAGCATCTGGCGGCAATCATTGACCAAGTTGAGGATAAAGAGCGGGTTGGCGTATGCCTAGATACTTGCCACACCTTTGCCGCAGGGTATGATTTGCGTACGAAAGCCGCGTGTGATGAGACATTCGCTGAGTTTGAGCGAGTGGTCGGTATGCACTATTTGCGCGCAATGCACATCAATGATTCAAAAGGTAAGCTGGCTAGCCGCGTTGACCGCCATCATTCCTTAGGTATGGGAGAGATTGGCTGGGAGTGTTTTGAATATATCGCGCAAGATGCTCGATTTAACGGTATCCCTCTGATTTTAGAAACGATTGATCCTGACATTTGGGCGACTGAGATCGCAACGCTACGCAAATTTTCGACGCAAAAAGAGAATTAATCGGCAAACTTCACAGATTTGGCATCTTTCTTTCATCATGCTCAGGGTCAGCGTTGTAAGAAGGATGCCGCTATGAACTCATTAACTCAAACTGCTTCACCCAGTTCCAGACCCGCCGCTCGTCGCCCGGTTCCTAATCGACACGTCAATGGGCAAGGGCATCATCGTGCTCCACAGCCGCAAAAACCGCATTAAGATAACAAAAACCGTATTCAGATGAATGGCTAAGCAACCTCTCTCTTTAACAGGAGAGCGAGGTTGCCTTCCGCTTGTGAATATTGAAGTCGGTGCACTTATTTTCGCTTAGCTGCAACTGAGCGTGGTTTGGGTATACAATGCCAACAGAAATCATAATTTAAGGTATTGATATGTCTGAATCACTGACGTGGCATGATGTCATTGGTAATGAAAAGCAGCAGGCTTACTTTCAACAAACTCTGCAATTTGTCGAAAGCCAGCGTCAAGCCGGAAAAGTTATCTATCCTCCCGCTAAAGATGTGTTTAACGCCTTTCGCTTTACCGAGTTTGGTGACGTGAAAGTGGTGATCTTGGGGCAAGATCCTTATCACGGCCCTAATCAGGCGCATGGTTTGTGTTTCTCTGTGCTACCGGGTGTCAAAACACCGCCCTCGTTAGTCAATATTTATAAAGAGTTAGCGCAAGATATCCCTGGATTTCAAATCCCACCTCATGGCTACCTACAAAGTTGGGCACAGCAGGGCGTTTTGCTACTCAACACCGTATTGACTGTTGAACAAGGTATGGCCCATTCTCATGCGAATACCGGCTGGGAAACCTTCACGGATCGTGTGATTGACGCCTTGAATCAACACCGAAATGGGTTGATCTTCCTATTGTGGGGATCGCACGCGCAGAAAAAGGGCCAGATGATCGATCGCCAGCGCCATCATGTCTTGATGGCTCCGCACCCTTCACCGCTTTCGGCGCACAGGGGCTTTTTAGGATGTCGGCATTTCTCTAAAACCAATCAATTGCTGCAAGCGCAAGGTATCGCTCCCATTAACTGGCAGCCCGAGCTCGAATCTTAATGCAATTGGCGTTTTTTCGACCAGTTTCAAAGCCGATATATCAATCCTTATGTACACTTTACCTTAGTACAAGTATGGAGATTGATAAGATGATGATGGAACGAATCCGCCGCGAGCACAGTTATATGGTGCGTTTGTTGTCGATTTTACGCCACAAATTGGATCTGGTGAAAAGCGAGCAACCGATCAACTACAGCCTTCTGAAAGAAATCGTTGATTATTTAGCAAGCCATTCAGAGAAAGTGCATCACCCGAAAGAGGACATTCTGTACCGCCACTACATGGCACATTACGGCGATGAACAGCAAGTGGCTAATTTGGAGCGTGAACATCAAGAGTTGGCGCAAATTACCCATCAGTTTCTCGATGTCATGGAGATGATTTTAAACGATGCGGTTGTGCCACAAGATGTGTTTATTGAGCAACTGGAGGCCTTTCTACAAGGTCAAAAACAGCATTTAGAGTTGGAAGAACAATCGATTTTGCCATTGATTAATCAAACGTTTGAATTAGAAGATTGGCAGAACGTTGAGTCGCAATGGCAAAACAACGATGATGATCCGGTATTCGGTGAAACGATCGCTGAGCGATATGCGCTTTTGGCTCGCCGTGTTCGTAAAAGTGAGAGTGAATACACCTAACCAATCAAAGGTATACCATGCAGGATTGCTTCAGTTTCACATGACACTGCGTTGTCTAGAGAAGCTTGCTGTGGATAGCCGTTCTCACTTAAAGTCTTAAAAACAACAAAGGCACGCGAAACGTGCCTTTGTTGCTCAATCCTTTAAATTTTTATGTCGTCAGCGTCGAGACAAACATCCATATCCAACAACTCTTTCTCTAGTCGTTTACGATCTCGAATCGCTTCGATCTCGCGCCACATCCGTTTTACAGGTTTAGAACGGCTAGTACGAATTTTCGAGATTTCCATTTCCAACAGCTCATCAAAGTGCAGTTCGTCCATAAGTCGCCTCATTATTGTTGTCATCATTCCTTGAGTGCTCTCTAAATAGCACACCTTGGCGAAGCGTAACTATGATTTGTTTCTCATTTGTTTCGTTTTAATGAAGCTTTAGTGAGCTTTTGAATAGAATTTCACAGTTTTCACCCTGAGTTATCGATGGAAAACTGAACAAAAAATTGAGGCAATCGATTAACTGGACGATTTTTTTGTGTTGCTGAAATGTTGTTTTTTACGTTGCACGGAATTGTGTTGGTTGTTTTTTGTGCGAACAAACAGGAAATATGACACTCTCCTGACAAAATTTACTGGTTCGCACAGGCATGCTGCGATTCCCAAAGCGTGAGATTTCATTAATGCAACAAAGCATTTGTGGTGAATAAATGTACTGATCTGTGTGCTTTTTGTTTTCTTTTTGTTCTTTGTTTGTGACTCAAATGGTTTTGTTGATGTTAATAAAGCGTGATTTTAAGGTGAAAAATAACATTTTAATGCAATCCTGTTCATATTGATTTTTGCGGATTGAGGTTGCATTATCCGCCCGTCAAAAAATAGGCTGGGTGCTTTTCGAGGTCTCTTCTGCTCGAGAGTGCCATGACATACACGGCAAAAAGATAATCTCAATACCGTATCCGTGTAACAGAAACTCTTACTCATCGGAGTCAGAGCAGCTCATCACTCTATGCGAGGTTCCTGTGACAGACTTAATTAATTTAATGAATGACCTACTATGGGGTTCCATCTTGGTATACCTATTGGTCGGGGTCGGTATCTACTTCACTTTGCGATTGGGTTTTATCCAATTTCGTCATTTCACCCACACTTTTACCGTCCTCAAAAATAGCCGTAAAGCGGATAACGCTGGCATCTCCTCTTTCCAAGCGTTATGTACCAGCCTTGCCGCACGTGTCGGTACGGGGAACATGGCCGGGGTGGCGGTTGCTTTAACCGCTGGTGGTCCTGGCGCCATCTTCTGGATGTGGTTGATTGCCATGTTAGGCATGGCGACTTCTTTCGCTGAAAGTACCCTAGCTCAGTTGTATAAAACGCGTGACAAAGATGGCAATTACCGCGGCGGTCCAGCGTATTACATGGAAAAAGGCCTTGGTATGCGTTGGATGGGGGTGCTGTTCTCCATCTTCCTGATCATTGCGTTTGGTTTGGTGTTTAACGCGGTGCAAGCCAACTCAATCACCAATGCGATGAAAACGGCTTTCGGTTTTGAACCCATGCTGATCGGTATTGGTATCGTGTTGCTGACCGCTTTCGTGATTTTTGGTGGCATCCGTAAGATTGCACGGACGGCAGAGCTGATTGTGCCTTTCATGGCGTTTGCTTATCTGGCGATTGCTCTGTTTGTCGTGGTCATGAATTATGAGAAAGTGCCTGATGCGATTAGCCTGATTTTCAAAAGTGCCTTCGGTTTACAAGAAGCGGCTGCAGGTGGCCTAGGCTATGCGATTGCACAAGCTATGATCAACGGTGTGAAACGTGGCTTGTTCTCAAACGAAGCGGGTATGGGTTCTGCACCTAACGCCGCGGCTTCTGCAACGCCATATCCACCACACCCAGCTTCACAAGGTTACGTGCAAATGCTTGGTGTGTTCATCGATACGATTGTGATCTGTACCGCGACAGTGGCGATTATCCTTATGTCTGGTGAGTATGTACCGCACGGCGAGTTAACGGGTATTGAGCTGACTCAGCGTGCACTCAGTTCACAAGTAGGGGATTGGGGAGGTATCTTTATCGCATTTGCGATCTTCTTCTTCGCTTTTACTTCGATCATCGCCAACTACTCGTATGCGGAAACCAACCTGATTTTCCTTGAGCACAACAATAAGAAAGGCTTAGTGCTGTTTCGTCTCGTGTTCTTAGGTATGGTGATGTTTGGCTCGTTGGCAACATTGCCAACGGTGTGGGCGATGGCGGATGTCTCGATGGGCTTGATGGCGATTGTGAACTTGGTCGCTATCCTCCTGCTCTCAGGTATCGTGATTAAACTGGCGAAAGATTACAACCGTCAGCTGGATGCTGGCAAAGTACCGACCTTTGATGCCAATGATTACCCAGAGTTGAAATCTCAGCTTGAAGATGGCATTTGGGATAACAACAAAGCGTCATAGACAGCGCCGATGTCAGAAATTGAAAAAGCCATGCAGACACCGCATGGCTTTTTTTGTACCCTAGCTTGCGTCATCTTATAAAAAATTTAATCACTTGGAATAATGGCCAGTGCTGTCGTTTCAAGTCGGTTGATAACACGCTCAACAAAAGATAGGAATTATTATGCTGATTGTCGTTTCACCTGCGAAAACGCTGGATTATGAATCTCCCGTTTCAACCTCAAACTTTACGCAGCCTGAATTAACCGCGCATTCGGCAGAGTTAATTCAAGTCTGTCGTACTTTGTCATCACAGGATGTTTCTGAGCTGATGAGTGTCAGCGATAAAATTGCCGGACTCAATGTGGCTCGATTTGCGCAGTGGAGTGAAACCTTCACTCTCGATAACGCACGACAGGCGATTTTCGCTTTCAAAGGTGATGTGTACACTGGGCTGGAAGCGGAAACACTCTCGCCACAAGATTTGGATTTTGCCCAGCAACATCTACGTATGCTCTCTGGCTTGTATGGCGTGTTGCGCCCGCTGGATTTGATGCAACCTTATCGCCTAGAAATGGGAACAAAATTAGCCAACGCGCGTGGTGCGAATCTGTATCAGTTTTGGGGGGACATTATTACAGAGAAGCTCAATCAAGCGATTGAAGCACAAGGTGATAATGTACTGGTAAACCTTGCCTCTAATGAGTATTTCAAAGCGGTCAATCCGAAGCGATTGAACGCGCAAATTGTGACGCCAATCTTTAAAGATGCCAAAAATGGCCAATATAAAATCATCAGCTTCTTTGCGAAGAAAGCACGCGGCATGATGGCTCGCTACATCATTGAAAATCGAATTAAATCGGTAAAGGATTTAGAAGGTTTCAACACTGCGGGCTACTATTTTGTGGCAAGTGAATCAACACCCACCGAGTTGGTGTTTAAGCGCGAAGAGCAATAACCTCCAAGGTTCAAAATAAGGAACACATGATGTGGCTATGGTTAAAACGTTGGATTGCGAAATACGATGCTTGGTGCCAAAGCATGGGGTTAATGCCGGGGCAAAAGCGCAGTTGTGTTCCTTATCGAAAAGATCCGGCCAATGAACGAGACGATTCCACCTCCGCTTGAATGGTCGTTGTTCGACACCCATTGCCACTTTGATTTTCCTCCGTTTACTGCCACCCCTGAGCTGGAATTGCAAAAAGCGGCGCAGCATGGAGTTAGGCGGCTCGTTGTGCCATCGATTGGGCCGCAAGATTGGCAGGCGGTGACTGAGCTGGCGCAGCGCTTTCCCTCAACCATTTACTATGCGTTGGGATTTCATCCACTCTATTTAGATGCCTCTTCACCGACCCATTTACCTGCGTTAGAAAAGGCTCTAATGCAGGCAGAACAGGCTTGTGTAGCCGTTGGGGAGTGCGGTTTAGATGGCATGATAGACGTCGATGTGGCGCTACAAGAGCAGATGCTGATCGCCCAGCTCTCTATGGCCTCACAGGCCAAACTACCCGTGATCCTGCATAGCCGACGTACTCACAATCGGTTGTTACAGTTATTGAAACAGCAGCGTTTTCAACAAGGTGGTGTGCTGCATGCTTTTTCTGGCAGTGTGCAAGAAGCGCAGCAGTTTGTAGACCTAGGGTTTAAGATTGGTGTGGGAGGCGTCATCACTTACCCAAGAGCCAATAAAACTCGGCAAGCCATCGCAGCGTTACCTGTAGAGCACATAGTGTTAGAGACGGACGCGCCTGATATGCCACTGAATGGTTTTCAAGGTCAGGCTAACCATCCGGCTCAATTAGCCAAGGTTTTAGAAACACTCGCCGAGCTAAAAGGTGTTTCAGCACAATATCTCGCGCCAATCCTCTGGCAAAACAGTCAAATGCTGTTTGGCTTGTGTGAACAAAACCGAAACAAGATGTAGCGTTAATGACGCATCTGTCACTAAAAGTTGAGTGGTGTCACAGATATTAGTGAACGCGTGATGAATCTTATCCGAAAGTGTGAATCCTGCATTACTTTCTCTCTGTGCCCGTGAGTATAATTGCCCCCGCTTAATCGCTCCATTTTGTAACACGCCAACATTAAACTAATAAGGAAGTCATAAACTATGAGCCTGTTTATGAGCCTCATCGGCATGGCAGTTCTGCTAGGAATCGCAGTTCTACTGTCAAGTAACCGTAAAGCTATCAATCTAAGAACTGTGGGTGGCGCTTTTGCTATCCAATTTTCACTGGGTGCATTTATTCTGTATGTGCCTTGGGGCCAAGAGCTACTTCGTGGCTTTTCGGATGCCGTATCGAATGTTATTAACTACGGTAACGATGGTACTTCATTCCTCTTCGGTGGACTGGTATCAGGCAAAATGTTTGAAGTGTTTGGCGGCGGCGGTTTCATTTTCGCATTCCGCGTACTACCAACACTGATCTTCTTCTCAGCACTGATTTCTGTACTGTACTACTTGGGTGTTATGCAATGGGTTATCCGCATTCTTGGCGGTGGTCTGCAAAAAGCACTGGGTACATCACGCGCGGAATCTATGTCTGCGGCTGCAAACATTTTCGTGGGTCAAACTGAAGCACCATTAGTTGTTCGTCCATTCGTTCCAAAAATGACTCAATCTGAGCTGTTTGCGGTAATGTGTGGTGGCTTGGCTTCTATCGCAGGTGGTGTACTTGCGGGTTACGCTTCAATGGGCGTTAAGATCGAATACTTGGTAGCGGCGTCATTCATGGCGGCACCGGGTGGTCTGCTGTTCGCAAAACTGATGATGCCTGAAACTGAAAAACCACAAGACAATGAAGACATTACTCTTGATGGTGGTGACGACAAACCGGCTAACGTTATCGATGCGGCTGCTGGCGGTGCTTCTGCTGGTCTGCAACTTGCTCTGAACGTTGGTGCAATGTTGATTGCCTTTATCGGTTTGATTGCTCTGATCAACGGTATGTTGGGTGGCATCGGTGGTTGGTTCGGTATGCCTGAACTGAAACTGGAAATGCTACTGGGCTGGTTGTTTGCGCCTCTGGCTTTCCTGATCGGTGTTCCTTGGAACGAAGCAACTGTTGCGGGTGAGTTCATCGGTCTAAAAACCGTTGCTAACGAATTCGTTGCTTACTCTCAGTTTGCGCCTTACCTGACTGAAGCGGCACCAGTGGTTCTGTCTGAGAAAACCAAAGCGATCATCTCTTTCGCTCTGTGTGGTTTTGCGAACCTTTCTTCTATCGCAATTCTGCTTGGTGGTTTGGGTAGCTTGGCACCTAAGCGTCGTGGCGACATCGCTCGTATGGGGGTCAAAGCGGTTATCGCAGGTACTCTATCTAACCTGATGGCAGCGACCATCGCTGGCTTCTTCCTCTCTTTCTAATTCATAGAGACAGAGCTTTATAGACGCCGTTTAAATTCACCCCGTAGCAAGTGATTGCTGCGGGGTGTTTTGCTTTTAGGCGCCCCGAGTTTTAGGGGGAGACCTAGGGGTAATGTTGTAATGGATTGCAGAGCTGAAGCCTTGTGTGGTAAGGGATTGCCCTTTAAATTTCAGCTATTTTTTTGAGATACAAACCGTTTGCGCTTCGCGCAGCACTACCGCTTTGCGACAAATATCTATACTGTAGCCATGGATAAAAAACGAGTGGATTGACGATGGAATACACCACGCGTTTGACCGTGAGCTTAGGCTCAGGTGGCGGGCTTATCTAATGGAATATGGATGAGTTTTCGCTGGCTCTCAGCATGACTAAGAGTATGATGAGCGCCGGAGGCAATCGCCTTGCCTGTATGCAGTAAAATACCGCAAACGCAGATTGTTGTGCCATTGACCAAACTGGTACTGTGCGGTGACAAGGATAGCAATTGGTGCATGAGCACCGAGTCTTCAAGGAACCAAGTCCGTTCATTTGTGGCTGCTCAGCAGAAAATAGTACTCTGCTGGGGAGTGAACTAGATGACTATATTGATCGGAGATAGAAATGAGCGAATTAAAAGTAGCAGCTCTACGTGCACTGAAACTGATGGATCTCACCACGTTGAATGACAACGATACGGATGCCAAAGTGATCCAACTTTGTCATGATGCGAAAAGTCCAGTCGGCAACACGGCTGCCATTTGTATTTACCCTCGCTTTATTCCTATTGCTAAGAAGACACTTCGCGAGCAAGGAACCCCTGAAATCCGTATTGCTACGGTAACCAATTTTCCTCACGGTAATGACGATATTGAAATCGCCGTTGCTGAAACGAAAGCCGCTGTTGCTTACGGTGCTGATGAAGTGGATGTGGTATTCCCATATCGCGCTCTGATCGCAGGCAACGAGCAAGTCGGTTTTGATCTGGTGAAACAGTGTAAAGCGGCTTGTGGCGACAAAGTGCTACTGAAAGTGATCATCGAAACTGGTGAGCTGAAACAAGAAGCGCTGATCAAAAAAGCCTCTCAAATCTGTATTGAAGCTGGCGCAGATTTCATCAAGACCTCAACCGGCAAAGTGCCAGTAAATGCGACACCAGAATATGCACGCATGATGCTGGAAGTGATCCGTGATATGGGCGTAGCCAAAACCGTCGGTTTCAAACCTGCCGGTGGTGTTCGTACCGCAGAAGATGCGCAGCAATATCTGGCCATGGCCGATGAGATCCTCGGTGGCGATTGGGCAGACAGCCGTCACTACCGTTTCGGCGCTTCAAGCCTACTGACTAACCTTCTGAATACATTAGAAGTGACAGACCAAAAGGCAGATCCTGCCGCTTACTAATATCCATTGTGTCTGAGAGCAGCGCGAGGCTTCGCGCTGCTTAACCTCTTTACACTACGCAGTTTCTTTGGGAACTGGGAGGCAGCTATGTCTTTATCTCAAGCAAAGTATTTACCTCAAGAAATTATCCGCAGAAAGCGTGATGGTGAAGTTCTCACCAACGATGAAATCAACTTCTTCATTCAAGGTGTGGCGAATAACACCGTCTCTGAAGGGCAAATTGCCGCGTTTGCGATGGCGATTTTTTTCCGTGAAATGACTATGCCTGAGCGTATTGCACTGACGTGCGCGATGCGCGATTCCGGTATGGTGATTGATTGGAGCCACATGAATTTTGATGGTCCGATTGTGGATAAACACTCCACGGGCGGCGTGGGCGATGTGACCTCACTGATGCTTGGCCCTATGGTGGCAGCCTGTGGCGGTTATGTGCCGATGATTTCTGGCCGCGGCCTTGGTCACACTGGGGGGACGCTCGACAAACTTGAAGCCATCCCCGGCTACAACATTACCCCAACCAATGACGTGTTTGGCAAAGTGACCAAACAAGCCGGCGTGGCGATCATCGGCCAAACAGGTGATCTGGCTCCGGCGGATAAGCGTGTGTACGCAACGCGTGATATTACCGCGACAGTGGATAACATCTCGCTGATCACCGCTTCAATTCTTTCTAAGAAACTGGCGGCTGGCCTTGAATCGCTCGTGATGGATGTGAAAGTTGGCTCTGGTGCTTTCATGCCAACTTACGAAGCGTCTGAAGAGCTCGCCAAATCGATCGTGGCAGTGGCCAACGGTGCAGGCACCAATACCACGGCGATTTTAACCGATATGAACCAAGTGCTGGCGTCCTCTGCTGGTAACGCGGTGGAAGTGCGTGAAGCAGTACGCTTCCTCACCGGCGAATACCGCAATCCGCGTCTACTGGAAGTCACTATGGCGTCGTGTGCGGAAATGCTGGTACTTGGCAAGTTAGCCAAAGATACTGCGCAAGCGCGTGAGAAACTGCAAGCAGTGCTGGATAACGGCCAAGCCGCCGATCGTTTTGGCAAAATGGTCGCAGGCCTCGGTGGCCCAAGCGATTTTGTTGAAAACTACGACAAGTATCTTGCGAAAGCTGAGATTATTCGCCCAGTTTACGCTCAGCAATCTGGCGTTATTTCTGCGATGGATACCCGTGCCATCGGTATGGCGGTGGTCGGCATGGGCGGTGGCCGCCGCGTGGCGACCGATCGCATCGATTACGCTGTCGGCTTTGATCAGTTTATCCGTCTGGGTGAAATCGCCGACAGCAACAAACCTTTAGCAATGATTCATGCCCGCAATGAAGAGCAGTGGCAACAAGCTGCCAATGCACTACAAAGTGCGATTAAAGTGGGCGGTGATTACCTACCAACACCGGATGTTTACCGTCAAATTCGAGCACAAGACGTGTAAGTTCGGGGGAGTGAGCAATGAAAAGAGCATTTATTTTAGTTTTAGACTCGTTTGGCATTGGCGCAACAGCGGATGCACAAGCCTTTGGTGATGTGGGTTCTGATACCTTAGGCCACATCGCGGATCAATGTGCGCAAGGTTTGGCGGATAACGCAGAACGTAAAGGCGCATTGCAACTGCCGAATCTTTCTAAGCTGGGTTTGGCGATGGCGCATAAAGAGTCGACGGGACGTTTTGCGCCGGGGCTGGATGAGCGTGCGGATATCATCGGCGCTTATGCCCATGCCGCAGAGCTGTCATCTGGCAAAGATACTCCGTCAGGTCACTGGGAAATTGCTGGTGTGCCAGTGCTGTTTGAATGGGGTTACTTTAGCGATAAGCAAAATAGCTTCCCGAAAGAGCTGACCGATCGCATTTTAGCGCGCGCGGGTCTGGACGGATTTTTAGGCAACTGCCACGCCTCTGGTACGCAAGTGCTGGATGATTTGGGCGAAGAGCATATGCGTACGGGCAAGCCGATTTTCTACACCTCGGCAGATTCTGTATTCCAAATTGCCTGCCACGAAGAGACATTTGGTTTAGATCGTCTGCTGGAGCTGTGCCAAATCGCTCGTGAAGAGCTGGCGGATTACAACATCGGTCGCGTCATTGCGCGTCCATTCGTTGGCCCGGGCAAAGGACAATTTGCCCGTACCGGTAATCGCCGTGACTTGTCGGTTGAGCCACCTTCAGCCACAGTGTTGCAAAAGTTGGTCGAAGAGAAGCAAGGTCGAGTGGTCTCTATCGGTAAAATTGCCGATATCTACGCGTACTGCGGCATTACCGACAAAGTCAAAGCGACGGGCATTCCAGATCTGTTTGAAGCGACTTTAGAGCAGATTAAACAAGCCGGTGATAACACCATCGTATTCACTAACTTTGTGGATTTTGACTCGGCTTATGGTCACCGCCGTGATGTCGCAGGTTATGCGGCGGCATTGGAGTATTTCGATAAGCGTTTACCTGAAGTTCTGGAGTTGATGCAGGAAGATGACATTCTGATTTTAACTGCCGACCACGGCTGTGACCCAACATGGCCGGGCACTGACCATACTCGTGAACACATTCCGGTACTGGTTTATGGCAAGAAAGTGGCTCCGGGTTCATTAGGTCGTCGTGACACTTTTGCTGATATCGGGCAAACTCTGGCAAGCTACTTTGGCACTTCGCCAATGGATTACGGTAAGAACTTTTTATAATACGCATACCCTAAGGCTAGCTTCAGTCTTAGGGTTTTGTTGAATGATGGCGATTGAGCCAACAAACCAAAGGAACGAAAACATGGCAACTCCACATATTAATGCGCAAATGGGTGATTTCGCTGACGTTGTACTGATGCCGGGTGATCCGCTGCGCGCGAAATACATCGCAGAAAACTTCCTCGATAACGCAGTTCAAGTATGTGATGTGCGCAATATGTTCGGCTACACAGGCACTTACAAAGGCCGCAAGATCTCTGTGATGGGGCATGGTATGGGTATCCCATCTTGCTCAATCTATGTAACCGAGCTTATCAAAGATTACGGCGTGAAAAAGATCATCCGCGTCGGTAGCTGTGGTGCAGTGAACGAAGGCATCAAAGTGCGTGATGTGGTGATCGGTATGGGCGCGTGTACTGACTCTAAAGTCAACCGTATTCGCTTCAAAGATCATGATTTTGCTGCGATTGCGGATTACAAGATGGTAAAGGCTGCAGAAGAAGCGGCCAAAGCTCGTGGCATTGACGTGAAAGTTGGCAACCTGTTCTCTGCAGAACTGTTCTACACGCCAGATCCTTCCATGTTCGATGTGATGGATAAATACGGCATCGTTGGCGTAGAAATGGAAGCGGCAGGCATTTACGGTGTAGCGGCGGAATACGGCGCGAAAGCACTGGCGATCTGTACTGTGTCTGACCACATCAAAACGGGCGAGCAAACCACCTCAGAAGAGCGTCAAAACACCTTCAATGAGATGATTGAAATCGCACTGGACTCTGTACTGATTGGTGATCAAGCGGGTTATTAATCTCTGTATTAGTGTTATCCCTGAATAAAAAACCTCAGCCTGTGCTGAGGTTTTTTTATCACTGAAGAACGTATTCAAATCAGTCATTCAAAGATTGTTCGGCTTGCTTGAGCAACAGATTTTCACCTGTCGGCTTTTTCGGTCTGCGTTGCAACAATAGGGTAAGCAAAATACCACTGACAAAGCTCATCAGTAGCATCCAATACATGTTGTGATCGCTCTTGCGATAATGGTGGTCAGAAATTGCCGTCACTTTGCCTGTTTCAAACGTGATGCGTACAAAACCAATCAAACTTCCGTCATGAACCACAGGTTCTACTAATTGCTGACGCCCAATACTTGCGGTGTGCAGTGGTGTATCCAACCCTAACACTTCACGAACACTTAATGCAGACTCGCTCGCCGCCAGCAGTACGCCCTCAGAGTCATAGATTGAAGCATCAAATACCAGTCGATCGGTCGCGAGTTGGTTAGTTAGTGCTAACAAACGTTCCTGATCTTGATCGGCGATCATACTGCCTGCAGACATTGCTGCTTGAGTGATCAGCACTTTGGTTAAGGTTTCAAGTTGGTTAGCTTGAATACGCTCGTTACCTTTACTGATCACCACGCTATTTTGAATCGTGATAAAAAACATCACGGCAACTGCTAGCACAGTTGCAACGCGTACCACTACTCGGAATGAAAAAAGTGAGCCATCCATGTCGAAGGAAACCTGCAAAAAACCAACTGCGCTCATATTGAGACTTGCGTTTTTAAATTGCAATAGGGTAACGTCTGGCTATACCGAATAAGGAAAGTGGACATGGATGCTTTAACAACTTTACCGATCAAAAAACACACAGCGCTACTCAACCGTTTTCCTGAAACGCGTTTTGTCACCCAATTAGCGAAAAAACGTGCCAGTTGGATTGTGTTTGGACATTACCTAACTCCCGCTCAATTTGAAGACATGGATTTCTTCACCAATCGCTTCAATGCCATCTTAGATATGTGGAAAGTGGGACGTTATGAAGTCGCATTGATGGACGGTGAGCTGACGTCTGAGCATGAAACTATTCTTAAAGCGTTAGAACTCGATTACGCGCGGATTCAGGATGTGCCCGATCTCACCAAGCCGGGGTTAATTGTGCTGGATATGGACTCGACCGCGATCCAGATCGAATGCATTGATGAAATTGCTAAGCTTGCGGGAGTCGGGGAAGAGGTCGCTGAAGTCACTGAGCGCGCGATGCAAGGTGAGCTGGATTTTGAGCAGAGTTTACGTTTACGAGTCAGTAAACTTAAAGATGCTCCGGAGCAGATCCTAAGCCAAGTACGCGAAACCCTGCCGTTAATGCCTGAATTACCCGAGCTGGTGGCGACGCTGCATGCCTTTGGTTGGAAAGTTGCGATCGCCTCGGGTGGCTTTACCTACTTCTCTGATTATCTCAAAGAGCAGTTGTCGCTAGACTATGCACAGTCCAACACTCTAGAAATTGTGAGCGGCAAACTGACTGGACAGGTGCTGGGAGAGGTAGTCTCCGCGCAAACCAAAGCCGATATTTTGCTGACGCTTGCTCAGCAATACGATGTGGAAATTCATAACACGGTAGCGGTTGGCGATGGCGCAAATGATTTGGTGATGATGGCGGCAGCAGGGCTTGGGGTGGCATACCATGCCAAACCTAAGGTTGAAGCCAAGGCGCAAACGGCGGTGCGTTTTGCAGGATTAGGTGGCGTCGTGTGTATCCTTTCTGCCGCACTGGTCGCTCAGCAAAAACTGAGTTGGAAAAGTAAGCCTTAGCCCGCACTTAGAACTTAGGTTAATCAAATAAGCCACGTTCAGTGACGTGGCTTATGTTTGGAAGAGATATACCCTTCCTACTTGAAGCTGCACGAGTGTTGGCTACGTTCGTTCACCCCAATCACATAGTCTGTCTATGCTCATGGGGATTCACTCACTTGCCGCCTACCTGCAACTCCAAGTGGTTTGGGTATAGCGCTAGTATCAGGTCAACTCAAGTCGGATCAACACTTCCTCAGTAATATCGACCAATTCACCATAGCCGACTTGTGCCAGCATCTCTTTTTCTAAACTTTTGGCGTGGTGTGGGCTGATCTCAGCCAGCTCGGTCAAATCGCTGCGTAGCAAATTCGTGATCGGTGCAAACACCGGAACACCACTCACCCTGAGTGCGTAGAATTCGCCCATCGCTTGCCCTTGGCGGATAAAACGGATGCGTTCACGAGTATCGGCAAAGTCACTCAACAAACGTGATTCCACGGATTGAATGCGTGTTCCGTATTTCACCGCACTCAAATACACCTCATGGTATTGCGGTACCGCGCCTTCAATCCGTTTCATTGGCGTTGCGAGTAACGAGTTGGTATGCCCCTTAAATATTGGTTGCAGAGTAATTCGATTCTCACTACCCAATTTGGCCAACAGCGCCAGATGTGGTGGGAGTGGGTAGTTCACCCCAATCACTTTGGGTTTAAGATTACTCCCGACCTTTTCAACAAAAAACGGCGTACTCACCATCTTATCGAGCAGAATATTATGCAGACTTTCGAGTAGGGCATTGCTCGGTAGTATCTCTTCTTTAATCAATAGTTTGTCTTGGTTGTGTTCAATGATGCTATTAAAGAAAGCAATGGTTTTGAGGGTTTGTAAATTCTCCTCAATAACCAGTTGTAAACGGCGTCCTTCAGGACCGATACGCACCACTTTGTAGGGGGCCTTGTCTAAGGGAAGGCTTTTGTCGTACAACTTGAGCTCAAGGTAATCGACCCAGACTTGATCGTTGGCTTTGACATCCAGTGGGGTATCTAACAGCAAACTGAGACCACGCTTAGAGAGATCAACCGTTGCTCCCGTGACCTTGAGTGCATCTATGCTCACTTGTACTGGCGTACTAAACCGATAACGCGGCTCTTTGCGCCGTGAGCGCGCATCAAAATAGATACCCATCGGTGTACCGACGACCTGACGTGGGTGGCGGAAGTCATTCAGTGCGCTGCTCGGTAAATTGGGTTTTTCAACCAGTAAATAGTCGTGTGCCGCTTCAGTATCACTGATCTCTTGCAGTACACCGCAATGAGTGAGAGAACGGGATTGGTCAGCTAATTCACGAGAGTGTTCGGCGAGCGTTTTTCGCTCTTCATCGGAGAGTTCAAACACAAACAGTCGAAACGCTTTCCAGCTATCGCGTTTAGCGCCAATATGCCAAAACAGCTTGCGCTGTTCTTGAGTCGCCTCTGGCATCAGCATAGAGAAAAACAAAGTCTTGTGTTGGTGCTCATGCTTAAAGGCGTACAACACATTATTGCTGCCCCGAACGCCCGGAGCGGTTAAGTGCGCCATGCGTTCTGGTTTGAATAAGGTGCCAAGTGCTTGCTGGTTACGCTCATCGTGCCAATATTGCCAAATGGGGCGGTTATTCTCGGTGAGTAACGCCAGCTTGAGTTCGTTGCCACTAAAAAACAGCGGTAGATTACAGGTGTGTTTGAGGTACATGTGCTCATAGCCACGAGTACGGGCACGAATGATCTTATCTTGGTTGTCGTGGCGTGCTTTCTGCGTATTAGTCTGAATCGCTTCCTCGATGACTTTTTCAATCACATCGGTATCACTGAGTTTCAATACCCGCAGAAATTTAATCGCATCACTGTCATAGGACTCATCGACGCCGAGAATCCGGTAATCGATACTTTTATGCAGTCCCACCACGTTTGAGGTTTTATTTAAGTCAGAAAAATAGACTTGAATCACCTCGCCCAATTTGTAGTCAAATGCTGCTGGCACTTTTAATTTGGCCCCAGAAGGGGAGAGGTCAACACTCAGACCGTGTACTAATTGCTCGTTCTTCAGATGGATTTCGATCTGGCTGGAGATTTTTAAGCGGTTTTCTTGGCGTTTGAGGTCGTATCCAAGCTTGACCGGCTCAACTTCAAAACTCGTATCTTTCGGCTGATCTGTTTTCGGATCGAGTTTGCCTTGTTGCTTCATGACTCGGAAATTATTGCGGGTGTTATTGACCGCTTCCCACACCCCTTCGGTATAAGCCCCAAATTTCTTGAGACTTTTTTGGTAAGAGTTGAACGCCACATCATCAAGCCAGTGTTGGCGGCCATCAAAATGGTATTCCCGACACTCTCCTTGAACTTTGCCACGTAAATCAATGCTTTTTGTACAAGGTGCCATTAGGCGGTTCAGTTCCATTTTGACCAATAATTTGGCCGAAGGCGGGTGCCCTTCGGTCATTTGCGACAAAAGGTAGTCAAGGTCACCGGAACGATAAACGGGTATAAGCCTTTCAACCAGAGAGAGAATTTCGGTCTGTTGCATACTTTTCTGTTAAAGTGTCTTCCATTCTGATGCATCGGCATCAACATACTAATCTTTAGCGATATGTTGCAGCCGTTCCACTTTTTCTTAAAGTATTACGCCTGATAAGTGAGAGCAAGTTCGAGGATTGATTGTGAAAGCTAAGCGCGCCTATGTATGTAATGAATGTGGAGCGGATTTTCCGCGTTGGCAAGGACAGTGTAATGCCTGTGGTTCGTGGAATTCGATTTCAGAAGTTCGTTTAGCGGCTTCACCGCAAGTGGCGCGCAATGAAAGGTTGGTCGGTTATGCGGGAGCCCTTGAAGCGAAAGTACAAACTTTGGCTGATATTGATTTACAAGAAGTGCCTCGATTCACCAGTGGCTTTAAAGAACTAGATCGCGTACTCGGCGGCGGAATTGTGCCGGGTGCGGCGATTTTGATTGGTGGTAATCCGGGCGCGGGTAAATCGACCTTACTACTGCAAACCATGTGTTTACTTTCCGGACAAATGCCGACGTTGTACGTGACGGGCGAAGAATCGTTGCAGCAGGTCGCGATGCGTGCTTCACGGCTTGGTTTGCCGAAACAGCATCTAAAAATGCTCTCAGAAACCAATGTGGATCGGATTTGCCAGATTGCTGAGCAAGAAAAGCCGCGCATTATGGTCATCGATTCGATCCAAGTGATGCATGTGGCGGATGTGCAATCGTCGCCGGGGAGTGTCGCGCAAGTGCGTGAATCGGCCACGGCGCTTACGCGTTATGCCAAACAAAATAATGTGGCGGTATTTATTGTGGGCCACGTAACCAAAGATGGTACGTTGGCGGGACCTAAAGTTCTTGAACACATCATCGATTGCTCGATTCTGCTTGATGGTGATACAGACAGTCGTTTTCGTACACTTCGTAGTCATAAAAACCGTTTTGGTGCGGTCAATGAACTCGGTGTGTTTGCGATGACTGGACAAGGGATGCGTGAGGTGAGTAATCCATCGGCGATTTTCCTTTCTCGTGGAGAAGAAGCCACATCTGGTAGCTCAGTGATGGTGGTGTGGGAAGGAACTCGCCCACTCTTAGTCGAGATTCAAGCTTTGGTCGATTACTCACAACTCGCTAACCCAAGACGCGTTGCGGTTGGCTTAGAACAAAACCGTCTCTCTTTATTACTGGCCGTGCTGCATAAACACGGTGGTTTGCAAATGGCTGATCAGGATGTGTTTGTGAACGTAGTCGGTGGTGTGAAAGTGACGGAGACCAGTGCAGATTTAGCGCTACTCATGGCGTTATTGTCGAGTTTTCGTGATCGTCCGCTGCCAAAAGATGTCGTGGTTTTTGGTGAAGTCGGATTGGCTGGAGAAATTCGTCCCGTACCGAGTGGTCAAGAGCGCCTTAACGAAGCCTTCAAACATGGTTTTAAGAAAGCGATTGTGCCGATTGCCAATATGCCGAAAGGTGGTATTGAAGGTATGCAGATCCACGGTGTGAAAAAGCTTTCTGATGCGATCGCGGCTTTTGATGAGCTGTAATGGGTAGTTGGTTTTGAACACGAATGACGCCAAAAAGCGCAGCGTAAAAATATCATGGTTGCGCCTCGCGAGCCGTTTGAGGATCACCTATAGTTTCTCAGCGATAGGCACTCGTTCATCCCCTTGGCTACTTGAAACTGCTGCCGTGTCGGCTGCAACGCTAAGTCGCTAGGGCATATTTTTTTTCAGCAAGCGCATGCAGGGGTATCAGTCTTGACAGATTGTGATATACTCTGCGCGCACTTTATACCTTATTAACAGAGTAAGACAATGGCAGATTTATCATTATACAGAAACATTGGTATCTTCGCGCACGTTGACGCGGGTAAGACCACTACCACTGAGCGTATCCTGAAGCTGACTGGTAAAATCCACCGTCTGGGCGAAGTACATGACGGCGCTTCAACGATGGACTTCATGGAACAAGAAGCTGAGCGTGGTATCACTATCCAGTCTGCTGCGACTACCTGTTTCTGGAAAGGTCACCGTTTTAACGTAATCGACACCCCGGGACACGTTGACTTCACCGTTGAAGTATACCGTTCTCTGAAAGTTCTTGACGGTGGTATCGGTGTATTCTGTGGTTCTGGCGGTGTTGAACCTCAGTCAGAAACTAACTGGCGTTACGCGAACGAATCAGAAGTATCTCGTCTGATCTTCGTTAACAAACTAGACCGTATGGGTGCTGACTTCTTCCGCGTAGTTGAGCAAGTGAAGAAAGTTCTTGGCGCAAACCCACTGGTTATGACTCTACCTATCGGCCGCGAAGATGAATTCGTTGGTGTGGTTGATGTACTAACTCGTCAAGCGTACGTATGGGATGACTCAGGTCTTCCAGAAAACTTCGAAGTGAAAGAAGTTCCAGCAGACATGGTTGATCAGGTAGAAGAATACCGTGAAATGATGATCGAAACTGCTGTTGAGCAAGATGACGAGCTGATGATGGCTTACATGGAAGGCGAAGAGCCAACTGTTGAGCAAATCAAAGCATGTATCCGTAAAGGTACACGTGATCTCGCGTTCTTCCCAACTTTCTGTGGTTCTGCGTTTAAAAACAAAGGTATGCAGCTAGTTCTGGATGCAGTTGTTGACTACCTGCCTTCTCCAACAGAAGTTGAGCCACAACCACTGACTGATCCAGCAACGGGTGAGCCTACTGGTGAAGTAGCAACAGTATCTGTTGATGCACCACTAAAAGCGCTAGCGTTCAAGATCATGGATGACCGTTTTGGTGCCCTGACCTTCGTTCGTATCTACTCAGGTAAGATTAAGAAGGGTGATACCATTCTTAACAGCGCAACGGGTAAAACTGAGCGTATCGGCCGTATGGTTGAGATGCACGCAAACGACCGTAACGAAGTGGAATCTGCACAAGCAGGTGACATCATCGCGATCGTTGGTATGAAGAACGTTCAAACTGGTCACACTCTATGTGATCCTAAGCATGAATGTACTCTTGAGCCAATGATTTTCCCAACACCAGTTATCTCTATCGCTGTTAAGCCTAAAGATAAGAACGGTTCTGAGAAAATGGGTATCGCGATTGGTAAGATGGTTGCAGAAGATCCATCATTCCAAGTTGAGACTGACGAAGATTCTGGCGAAACCATCCTGAAAGGTATGGGTGAGCTGCACCTAGACATCAAAGTAGACATCCTTAAGCGTACTTACGGCGTTGAGCTGGAAGTGGGTGCTCCTCAAGTTGCTTACCGTGAAACTATCACTAAAGCAGTTGAAGATAGCTACACGCATAAGAAACAGTCTGGTGGTTCAGGTCAGTTCGGTAAGATCGACTACCGTATCCGTCCAGGAGAGCAAAACTCTGGCTTCACCTTCAAGTCAACCGTTGTTGGTGGTAACGTTCCTAAGGAATTCTGGCCAGCCGTTGAGAAAGGCTTCAAGTCTATGATGGATACCGGTACTCTTGCTGGCTTCCCTGTACTTGACGTTGAAGTTGAACTGTTCGACGGTGGCTTCCACGCAGTTGACTCATCTGCAATCGCATTTGAAATCGCAGCGAAAGGCGCATTCCGTCAGTCAATTCCAAAAGCGGCTCCTCAGCTTCTTGAACCAATCATGAAAGTGGATGTGTTCACTCCTGAAGATCACGTGGGTGACGTTATCGGTGACTTGAACCGTCGTCGTGGCATGATCAAAGACCAAGAAATGGGTCTGACAGGCGTACGCGTTAAAGCAGACGTACCACTATCTGAGATGTTCGGCTACATCGGTTCTCTACGTACAATGACTTCTGGTCGTGGTCAGTTCTCTATGGAGTTCTCTCACTACGCACCATGTCCAAACAACGTAGCTGAGCAAGTTATTGCTGAAGTTAAAGAGCGTAACGCGAAGAAGTAATTCTTTGTTTTAAAGCTTAAAAAGCCCCGTAAGTAAAAGCTTACGGGGCTTTTGTTTTCCTGCCTGTGAGGACGGCTCGACAAGCAAGGCCGTCCGCTTAGCGTGCTAAGTCCTTACTCTTCCCAAACGACGAGCTGACCTTTAGGCCAGTTTTGGCCGACATCGTGATATTTCTTCTCTAGAACATGACGTTTGATCTTGAGCGTTGGCGTTAAGATGCCGTTATCAATGCTCCAAGGATCTTTAATCATTAACACCCCTTTAATTTGTTCGTGAGATTCCAATTCACTATTGATGCGTGCTATCACTTTTTGGGTGGTGCGTTCATAACGCGCACGATCAAAGTGAGGGAAATTGTGCGGAACGGCTAACAAAATGGGGGCTGGGAGACCAGAGCCGATCAAGCACATCATCTCAACTCGGCTGTATTCAAACAGCTTTTTCTCGATAGGTACGGGGGCGACGAACTTGCCTTTAGCGGTTTTAAAGGTGTCTTTTTTACGACCTTGAATGGTTAAATAGCCTTCACTATCCAATGACCCGATATCGCCAGTATGTAGCCAACCGTCATCGTTAAAGCTTTCGGCTGTCGCGGTGTCATTTTTATAGTAGCCAGCAAACAAGCCTTTGCTGCGGACTAAGATTTCTTCATCCTCCGCGATTTTCAGTTCAATGCCCGGTCCTGCATTACCCACAGTACCGATTTTGTCAGCACGGAATGGATAGTTGAGTGTGCTGTATGCAAAGGACTCCGTCATGCCCCACGCTTCGGTAATGTTTAGTCCGACACTGCGATACCATTCGAGTAATGCAGGAGAGACTGGTGCGGAGCCACAACCGAGCACGCGAGCTTGATCTAGCCCTAAACCATCGGCCAACTTACGTTTGATGAGTGAGTTGACGAAGGGGATTTTGAGCAGAATATTCAGCTTTTTCTGCGGCAGTTTATCTTGGATGCGTTGTTGGAACAGTGTCCATAAACGAGGTACAGAAATGAACAGGGTTGGACGGTGCATTTTGACATCTTCGATAAAGGTATCGAGAGATTCCGGAAATGCGGTCAGTACGCCACCGATGATCGATGAACCAAAAATATAAACTCGCTCAGTGATATGAGCGAGTGGCAGATATGAGAAAAGTCGATCGTTTTCTTCGATACCTATGTGGTTGATCAGTTGTTGGGCGGACCAAGTAAATGCGCCATAAGTGAGCATGGCACCTTTCGGTTGTCCTGATGTACCAGAGGTATAAACGATGGACATCAGTTTTTCATCAAAGTGGGTGGGGCGCTCTTCACTGGGTTGATGCTGTTTGATCAGCGTTTGAAACTCATATTGGCATTTGGCTGCCGAAGGATAAGGAAGCGAGATACTGATAAGATTAGGACGCTCTGCTAACACATGCGCAGTGGCTTTATTATCATCCAGCTTGCCGACGATCAGGATTTTACTTTCACTGTGCTCAAGGCAGTAATCGATAGTCTCACTGCCTGCGGTCGGGAAGATCGGCACACTGATGTAATCCCCGAGCATCATGGCTAAATCGCAAATAAACCATTCCGCACAGTTTTTTGAAATTAATGCAACTTTATCGCCCGGATCAGCCCCTAAGGCTCGCAAAGCGGAAACGAGGCGTAGAGCCTTATCCGCAACTTCGGCGTAAGTAAACTCAACAAATTGGCGGTTAATAATCTGTTTTAGGTACACCTCATTCGGACGCTCTTTAGCCCAACGCAGCAACATCTCATTGGGTGGTGGGAGAGCACAAGGAGGGTGATTGAACTGATTAGGCTGGATCATTCTCAAACTCCGGGTAACGTTGTTATTATGTTAATTTATTGTAAAACGTAGCATGGAGAGCGTATTTCATCGAACCTTTTTGCATAAGAGAAGTGTAAAACTTTACGATTTGTTGACGAGATCAAACAAGACTCTGAATCTAATCAGTGGATTACTTACCCTAAGCGGTTCAATTTTGTCGATGCACGTGATTGGGAGGATGCGCTCAGTGGGTGATTCCCTGGTCCTTGGGATCTTGTTCCGGGAAACGGGCAACGATCTCTTTAAGCTCTTCTTGATTCTCACGCAGGGCATTCACACAATGACGATCTAACTTGCCATCGCTGACCATTTTTTCCAGTTCCAATAGGGCATGAGGAATGGATTGCGCTTGTTTGTAAGGGCGATGTGCGGTCAGGGCATCAAAGATGTTAGCGACCGCTATAATGCGTGCTGGGATAGGAATTTGGTCACTGACTAGACCAAATGGATAGCCGCTGCCATCCAAAAATTCATGGTGATAAGCCATGATTTCTCGCAAAACGGCCAAACAAGGATGGTGAGGTGTACCTAGCTTTGCAATCACTTCATTGAGTAAATCAATGCCGTATTCAATATGGTTATGAACTTGCTCTTTTTCATGGTTGGCCAGTGAAGCGCGTTTTTGCAGAAGATCGGCTGGCAAGGCCAATTTCCCAAGATCATGGCAAGTGGCAAACTGGCTGATGTTTTCTATGAGCTCATCATCGAGCGCATACTGATCTGCGACATCGAGTGCGATGATCCGCGCGTAACGGCTGATCCGCTCTTTATGTTGCTTGATGTGAAGCCAGTGTTCGGGAGATTGAGTTTCAATTTGGTGTACATGGTCAACCAATTGATGGATTAAGGCGTATTCACCACAGATAGATTGTTGGATGAGCGATAAATAGGTTTCTAGCCGTTCAACGACTGACGCAGAAAAATAATGGCTCATTGAAGCGTTAAAAAATAAGAAACCGACGAAGGTGTGTTGATCAAAAACGGGTTTCACTAACGAAGAGCAATATTGCTGTTCCAGCAACCAGCGGTTATGAGGTGTATGGCTTTTGGCTTGATTCGCGAGATCGTGAATAATGCGCAGTGCTCCGGACTCTTTGCTCTGTTGTAAAGAGGGTAAGTTCGCGAGTGGTAACTCATAATGCACAAAGTCATGACTGACCGGAGAGCTGTCGGCACAGGTTTTAATCGAGTCTTTCTTCTCATCGTACAGAGCGAATGAAATCCTTTGGATATCAGGCAGCTCTACCCGAATTTTCTCGAGCATATTGGTTAAATAGGTATTTAGCGACCCCACCGATGGGTAATAGCGAAACTGACCGACTTTGGGTTGCATCTGCATATCACCGCCCTTCCTTGCTAGCTACTCATTAAGTTTAGACAAGGTTTTGTGGATTGCCGCATTAGGGCGGTGCTTTTCTATGTCTGTTTTACTACTCGAGGTCTGTTTTACTACTCGATCACATCCCGTTGCTTTTTAGATTAAGCCGCTGAGCACACCAAATAACAAGGTGCTCCCCACCATGCCAATTAAAGGAAGTCGCAAGACTTTAAACAAGAAGAAGCCGACTAACAGGGCTGCCCAATCGAGTGGGGCATGTACTGTGCTACTCCAAACGGGTTGATATAAGGCGGCGAGCAGTAAACCGACCACACAGGCGTTTACTCCTTGCATGGCTCCTGCAACTTTCGGGCGCTGAGCCAATGCCGACCAGTTTTTGAGTACGCCGAGTAGCAATAAAAAACCGGGGAGAAACACGGCTAAGGTTGCGATTAAAGCGCCAACCACGGGCATCTCTGGTGTCAGCACATAGCCAAGGTAAGTGGCTAAGGTAAACATTGGGCCCGGCACCGCTTGTGCTGCCGCGTAGCCTGTCAGAAATTGATCGGTCGATAGGCTGTCACCTAAGGCATTTTGCAGCAAGGGAAGAACCACATGACCGCCACCAAACACTAAGCTTCCTGCTTGGAAGAAATGGCCAAACAACTCAACCAGCGGTGAGCTTGCAGCCAAGAGCGGCAGCCCGAGTAATAAACTTGCAAAAAGTAGCAGTGAAAGCCAAGAGGGGCTGAACGTGGTTGTCGAAAATGACTGTTGTGGTGCCAAGCGGGCTTGGCCAACGAAAGCGGCGATCAGAAGGACCGCAAACTGAGTGATGAGACCGGGAGCTAACGTAATCGCAACCGCAGTCAGAACACATAACCCTGCAGTAAGGCGTTGCTGACAAAAATTGCGATACATGGTTAAACAAGCATCGGCCACCACTATGATCGCGAGTAGCTTCAAGCCATGAATCATTTGTTCAAACAGTGGGGTATCAAGGAGATGGCTGCTTAGCCCCGCGAGCAGCAGCATGATGAGCACGGAGGGAAGGGTAAAACCGAGAAACGCTGCCCAAGCGCCAGCCAGACCACCACGATGATAACCAATCGCAAAACCAACTTGGCTAGAACCGGGGCCAGGAAGGAACTGGCTCAGTGCCACAAATTGTGCATATTCTTGCTCGCTAACCCAGCGTAATTTCTCAACAAAGGTGTGGCGAAAGTAACCTATATGTGCGGCTGGCCCACCAAAACTCACCCATCCGAGAGCAAAAAAAGTTCTAAAAATCGTTAGCATAATGATCTGAAGTCATCCGTAATCAATGGAAGGTCAACATCCGTAGGAGCATAGGTTATGGAGAGTCAAAGCGCAGAACAACTCCGAATGTGTAAAAAATTACACCATTATGATGGCAATCGTATGAATCGATTCAGAAATAGAAAAATTGGGTCAATATCGACCTCTATTTAAATTGTGGAAACGTTTACACAATTGGTGAGTGGTTCACAGAATCGGTGTTTGAAAGTTTGTTAGACTTTTTTGCATCTGCAGCATGTCATCATTCCTATTCAAAGCTGCGAATCTTATTGAATGACTTCTTTACTCCTCGGCTTGAGGGATGTACGCCGTAGAGCAAAGGCGTTATTGGCTTGTTGCTTCGCGTATTCAAGAGGATCTTATGCGCAACTTCTCCGATATTCTTCTTAGCCAAGATTGGCAAAACCCGCACATCGTTAAATGGCACTGCCGTACACCCCATGTTCCTTTGCACAGTTATCGCACTGAGCAGGAGGCTCGTTTGGATGTTGGGGGGAATCGCCAATCTCTAAATGGTCAGTGGCGGTTTGCTCTGTTTGAGAAGCCAGAAGCGGTTGAGCCTGCGGTGATAGACCCGGATTTCGATGATAGCGCTTGGGCGCACATTCCTGTACCGAGTAACTGGCAGATGCAAGGCTTTGATAAGCCGATTTACACCAATATCCAATATCCATTTGCGGATCGGCCGCCTTACGTGCCGCAAGATAATCCAACCGGCTGTTATCGCCACCGTTTTACACTGGAAAAACAAGCGCTAACCGAGTCCATTCGCATTGTATTTGATGGGGTCAATTCGGCATTTCATCTGTGGTGCAATGGTCATTGGGTCGGTTATTCGCAAGATAGCCGCTTGCCTGCCGAGTTTGAGTTAACCCCTTATCTACAAGAGGGTGAAAACCTGTTGGTGGCCATGGTGCTGCGCTGGTCTGATGGCTCTTATTTGGAAGACCAAGATATGTGGTGGCTGAGTGGCATCTTTCGCGATGTGTATCTCTACCGCAAGCCGATACTCGCGATTGAAGATTTTTTTATCCGCACTGAATTAGATGCGCTTTATCAACACGCTGAATTGCGAGTAGAAACACGCTTAAGCCAAGTGACTCGCCATCATCAAGTGCAAGTGGCTTTATTCGATGCACAAGGTGAATGCGTGGCGCGTTCACAAGCCTTACATACAGGCCAGCGTGTAGTGGATGAAAAAGGAGCATGGCACGATAAAACCGAACACAGTTTAGCGATTTGCTCTCCGACACTGTGGAGTGATGAAGCGCCTTATCTTTACCGCTGCGTGATCTGTTTGCTTGATGAAGATGGCGCGCCGATTGAGTTTGAAAGTGCAGCAGTGGGTTTTCGCAAAGTAGAAATCACTCAGGGACTACTGAAGCTCAATGGTCAGCCCTTGTTGATCCGCGGGGTGAACCGTCATGAACATCATCCCGAATTGGGGCATGTGATGGATGAAGCAAGCATGCGCCGCGATATTGAATTGATGAAACAGCATAATTTCAATGCGGTGCGTACCGCCCATTACCCCAATCATCCGCGTTGGTACGAACTGTGTGATGAGTACGGTTTGTATGTGGTGGATGAGGCCAATCTCGAAACCCACGGCCAATTTCCGATGAGCCGACTTTCCAATGATCCACAATGGGTGAATGCCTATTTGCAGCGCATGATTGGCATGGTGGAGCGCGATAAAAACCACCCTTGTGTGATCATTTGGTCGCTCGGCAATGAATCGGGGATTGGTACCAATCATCACGCCATGTATCAGTGGACGAAACAGCGCGACCCATCGCGTCCTGTGCAATACGAAGGGGGCGGCGCTAATACGGCGGCGACCGATATTGTTTGCCCGATGTATGCGCGGGTCGATCAGCATCAGCCACATCCTGCGGTTCCAAAATATGCGCTGAAAAATTGGATCAGTTTGCCGCAGGAAAACCGCCCCCTCATCTTGTGTGAATATGCTCATGCGATGGGCAACAGCTTGGGCGCGTTTTATAAATACTGGCAGGCGTTTCGTGAGTTTCCTCGTCTGCAAGGTGGCTTTATTTGGGATTGGGTCGATCAGGGCATTTCCAAATGGGATAGCGAGGGGCGCCACTATTGGGGCTATGGCGGTGATTTTGGCGATACGATTAACGATCGCCAATTCTGCATAAACGGTTTGCTGTTCCCAGATCGCACGCCGCATCCGGCATTACATGAAGTCAAAAAAGTCCAGCAGCCGTACCAGTTTTCGTTGAGCTATCCCAAGCTCACCATTCACAATGAGCGCTTGTTTGCAGCGCTGCCGCTGGAGCTGGTAGTTAGTGTGCTATGCGATGGGCAAGAGATTAAGCAAGAACGTCTGCCGCTTGATATTGCGCCGCGCGGCACAATCACGCTGGATTTAGCGTCGCTGCCAATGTTGCCAGAGCATGAATACCACCTCAATGCAGTCTTATTGTGTCGTGAGGATCAGCCATGGTCTAACGCGGGGCACTGCATCGCTAGTGAGCAGTGGTGTTTGCAGCCACGAAGAAGCATGTTACCTAAAATCACACACGCTCCGCTGCCTCAATGGCAGCAAGATGGAGATAAGGTGCGCATCGAGGCGGCCAATCAGCAATGGCAGTTTAACCGCCAAACTGGGCTATTGGAGCAGTGGTGGCAAAATGGTCAGCCCGTATTGAGTGAACCGCTGCGCGATAACTTTTACCGCGCGGTGCTGGATAACGATATTGGTACTAGCGAAGCGCAGCATCTTGACCCGAACAGCTGGATCGCACGTTGGCATGCGGCGGGCTTAGATAAGCTGCGTGTGGAATGTGACGATCTTCGCGTCACCACCTTGAACGAGAGTGTCGAAGTGGTGATCGATGTCGCCCATTACCATCAGCAAGCGTTAGCGCTTCGTACCCGTTGGCGTTACCAAATCTTCGGTGATGCGCGGGTAGAACTGAATGTTGAGGTGATGCTGTGTTCTGATTTACCGCCGCTGCCAAGAGTGGGGTTAACGCTCGCATTACCAGTGGCAGAAAACCCAGTGTCTTGGTTTGGTCGCGGGCCGCATGAGAATTATCCGGATCGTTTGCAATCGGCGCATGTGGGGCGATACACCGCCACGGTGGATGAGCTGCATACACCGTACATTTTCCCGAGCGAAAATGGTTTGCGTTGTGATACTCGCCAGCTACAAGTGGGCGCTTTGGTGGTGGAAGGGCATTTTCACTTCTCGCTCAGTCGCTACTCACAAACGATGTTGGATAAAGCCAAACACAGCAACGAGTTGGTGGCGGGCGATAAGTGGTATCTCAATCTGGATGCGCAGCATATGGGCGTGGGCGGCGATGATTCGTGGAGCCAAAGTGTGCACCCTGAATTTTTGCTCACTCAGCCGCACTATCAGTATCAGCTCACCTTACGTGTGAAAGCGTCATCCCCACAATAAGCCAGAGAGCCTTAAGGCTCTCTTTTTTGTGCCACGCTGTCGCGGCGAACGATGGTGGGCGAAAAGATCATCGGATCATTTTCACGCGGTGCATCGGTTGCCAAAGCAAGAGCCAACTGAGTGGCTTTTTCTGCCATCAGTTGGATTGGGTAACGCACGGTCGTCAGGCGTGGGCGTAAGTAGCGCGAAATCAGGGCATCGTCAAAACCAATCACTGAGACATGTTCAGGAACCGAATGCCCATTTTCCTCAAGTACCAACAGGGCTCCAGCGGCCATATTGTCGTTGTAAGCGACCACTGCGGTAAAAGGCAGTGATTTCACCAGTAGGTTAGTCATCGCCTGTTCGCCGCCTTCACTGTCTGGGCTGGCTTTTTCAATATAGCTGCTGCTTAGGGTGATGCCATGTTCGTTCAAGGCTTGTTGATAGCCCGCAATACGCTGATCGGCATCCTCAATTTGATGAGAGGAGCTGATGCAAGCAATGTTTCTATGTCCTTGACGGATGAGAAAATCGGTTGCTAAATAAGCACCTTTCTGGTTGTCGAGTGAAATACAGCGATCGGCGAGCTGAGGAATATGGCGATTGATCAACACCAGCGTTTTTACCTCGTTGGCGTACTCAATCAGCTCTTCATTGGGAAGCGCTTTGGAGTGGATGACCAGTGCATCACAGCGGCTGTTGATGAGCAGTTCCAGCGCGCGGCGCTCTTCTTCCGCTCGGTGGTAGCCGTTGCCGATCAGCAAATGTTTTCCTTCGCGGTGGGCGACAGTGTCGACGGCTTTGACTAAAGTTCCAAAGAAGGGATCAGAAACATCGCTGACCAAGACCCCTATGGTATTGGTGCTTTGATTGACTAAAGCGCGAGCCGCGGCGTTCGGACGATAGCCGAGTTTGTGCATCGCACTGGTCACCGTATCAATCGAGGCTTGGCTGGCTTTCGGGGATTTGTTGATGACGCGTGAAACCGTTGCCACAGATACACCGGCTTCACGTGCTACGTCTTTTATGGTTGCCATAAGATTCCTTCTCTATCACAGGCGCAATAGTAGCGCTCCCTGTGAAAACAGCGCAATTGTAACTGAGTACATAAGAGTGAATTGTGAGCCATGACGCTTGTTCAACAGGGATTGGCGTAAAGTGTAAACGTTTTTAATGATTAAGAAGGATAAGAGTTATGGACTCGGCGTTTTTGACGGTAGGGTACGATGATTTTGCGCGGCTGGATTTACGTATTGGCACCATTGTTGAGGCAAAGCTTCATCCTCGTTCGACCCGCAACTATATTGTGCAGATTGCGTTGGGAGAGCAGATGTTGCAAGCCGTCACCGCGTTAGCACCTTATTACTCGGCAGAACAATTACTCAATCAACAAGTGGTGGTGCTGTGCAATCTCAAACCGAGCTTGGTAGCTGGTGTAGAATCCCACTGCATGCTGCTGTGCGCGGAAACGCAAGATGGAGAAGAGAGTGTATTGCTCACCCCACAACGGATTATCGCCAATGGGGTGAGAATCGTTTAGCGTACTGCGGCAATCAGTTGATCAATCAAGCCATGCTGCTCCGGTTTTACCCCCGCCAAGTTGCCGTATTTGGGGGCGTGGCGGTCATTGTCTAACGGATGTTGCCAGCCCAAGGTTTGCTCGACAAATTGCCGTGCAAACGCTTCGGAAAACTCAAGGCAGCCACTGAGTACGGTATCGACATAGGTTTGCACGATCGGGCTTTGTGAACAGGGCGGTTGATGCTGCTCGGTGACGTAAATCCAAATCGGTTTTTCTGGATCAAAATGCTCTTGTGTGTGAATACGATCCGCGGTTAAAGCGATGCGCTGATAACCACGCTCACGGCGATCAAATTCCGCTAACGCAACCTCATCAATTTCCAACAGCACGCCATTAATTTGCCCGTCGCCTTGATGAACCACTAAGGGTGAAAGAATGTAACTGTCATCGATTTTGCCAAAATAGCGCACCAATCCGGTTGCGCTGGCGGGAATGGCTCGTCCAGTCTGGCCGGTTAAACGGCGTGAGGCAGAATTAATCAGGCTTCCATAGCCAAAGATGTACATGATGAGTTCCTGTAACGATTTACGATTGATTATCAAAAAAGCGCAGACGGCGCAAAATCCAAAACTCTAAGCCGAAAATTAGCCCAAGTCCTGCACAAAACAGCCCAAAGGCGATGGGCGATTCAGTCCCCGGAATGCCGCCAACGTTCACGCCTAACAAACCCGTTAAGAAACTGGTCGGCAGGAAAATTGCCGCGATCACGGAAAACAAATACGTGTTCTGGTTCATCTTCTCTGCATGGTACTGGCGCAGTTCACCTTTGATGATTTCCAGCTCACTCAAGAAGAAGTCCAAGGTTTCGTTAATCCGCGTTACCGTGTTGACGCTGTGGCGCAAACGTAAATGTTGGCTCTGCGCCAGGGCGACTTCCGAATTGAGATAATCATCCAAAGCGTATTGCTGCGGCTTAATGAAACGCTTCAATTTGAGCAGTGATTTATGGGTTTGCATCAGCTCATTACTGAGTTCGAGTTCTTCATCAAACTGGGTGATGCGTTCCTCAATCTGGTCGAGATAGAGGTCGATGTTTTTATTCAGTTCATCGACTACACGCACAATCAGTTCTGCCAAATTGGATGGGCCTTGGCCGGCTTCAAGCGCTGTACGCACGGTACTGATCGCTTTCGAAGGTGTTTTACGAGTCGAGATCAACGCGCCGTGATAATAGAGAATACGCACACTGAGCATATCCGCAGGATCCGCGTTATCGTTAAGATTCACCCCACGCAAGATCAGCAGAAAGTTCTGTTCATCATACTGCTCAAACAGGGGGCGAGTATCTTCGGCCAACAAACTGTCGATAACCGAAGAGGGAACATTTTGGTCGAGTAACCACTCGCGCAGCCCTTTAGCATCGCGTTGGCAGTGATACCAATCACCGGCTTGTAGTGTTTGCAATTGAGCAGGATGTCGCTTTGGCGCGGAATCGCCAAAACGCCAGTGATCGATGAGAAACTCCATGGTGATCCTTGTTTCAAAACCTTGATGGCAAGAAAGTAACAATGGAGCGATAAAGAGTCAAAGCCCAGAATATTTCTGGGCTTTGATTAGAGAAGGATATTCCCTTCCTACTTGAAGTTGCAGCGGTGTTGGCTACGTTCGTTCACCCCAATCACATAGTCTATCTATGCTCATGGGGACTCACTCACTTGCCGCCTACCTGCAACTCCAAGTTGTTTGGGAATAAACGGTTTAAAAACCACGCATTTGAATGCGGCGTAAGAACTCGGTCATGATGCGATCGTAGAGCAGATCGCCCAAGAAGGCGTCTTCCACATGGTGATCGATACTTGGGTTATCATTCACTTCAATTACGTAAACTTGACCATCAATCTCTTTAAGATCCACACCGTAGAGTCCGCCACCAATCAGGTTTGCGGCTTTGACCGCCACATCGACCACATGCTTCGGTACTTGTTTGAGATCGAGCGTTTCAAAGCCACCTGCGGTCACGCGGCCGCTGTTATGGTGTTGGTAAATCTGCCAGTGGCCACGGCTCATCATGTACTTACAAGCAAAAATCGCTTGACGGTTCATCACCCCGATACGCCAGTCAAAGTCGGTCGGCATAAAGGCTTGCGCCAAAATCAGCGCGCTTTTCTCAAACAGGGTACCGGCTTCTTTCTCCAGCTCTTGCTCATTGCGCACTTTCACCACACCGCGAGAAAAGGCACCATCAGGAATTTTCAGCACCATAGGGAAATCCAACTGCTCCATCAGCCCGGTTTTCCACTCTGGGTCAAAACTGCGGATGATCACGCTCTTCGGTGCGGGTACCTTGTTGGTTTCCAACAGCTCAGTCAAAAATACCTTGTTGGTGCATTTCATGATCGATTCAGAGTCATCCATCACCACTAAGCCCATCTTCTCAGCGGTTTTCGCGAAGCGATAGGTGTAGTTACTGATGTTGGTGGTGGCGCGAATAAACAGACCATCAAATTCCCCCAAACGCGACAAATCATCCGGTGAAATGGTTTCCAAGTTCATACCCAAACGGTTGGCGGCGCGATGGAAACGTTTGAGCGCAGAAGCATCAGACGGTGGCATTTTTTCATCTGGGTCGACCAGCATTGCGATGTCGTAGCGGTACTTCTTCTCTTGCTTTGGACGACGCCACACTTTGGTAGAGAACATTTCTAGAGACTCAATGAAGAAATCCTGCTCGGGGTCTTCTAAGTCTTGAAACGGGAAGGGAGCGATTTTGATGATCTGCCATTGCCCTTGGTATTTGTGCATTTCCAGTTCAATCACGGGCACCATGAACTGCTCAAACAGGCGGCGCGCCAGTTTTTCTAAGCCTTTTTGTGGAGTGCGGCCAAAGTAAATTTTGGTGTTGATGACGTCAGTGCCACTGTTCAGTTTGTGCATCTTGATCAGGCCGGAAGAGAGGAAAAACGGCTGATTGATGTCATTAATCGCCATCACGCGCGGGATCACGCGGTGGCCACGGGCTTCGGCCATCAAGGAAACATAGTAACCGCTACTCATGTAGCCGTAATCGCGACACAGGTTGACTACCTGTACACTGCGGTGATTGAATTTCCAGTCAGTATCGAGATATTGATCGACACTAACAACTTGTTCTGAAGGGAAATATTGTTGCCAGTCACTGACCTGATCGGTCACGATTAAAAGGTTAGCCATCGGTATATTCTTCCTATTGTCATAGGTTTATGCCCTTCCTACTTGTCATGGCAGCGGTGTTGGCTAGGTTCATTCACCCCAAACATAGAGTGAACTATGCTCATGGGGATGAATTCACTTGCTGCCTACCTGCAACTCCAAGTCGTTTGGGGCTATTATGTGAGTCGCAATCTCGTCAATCCACTCATTATTTAAGGACGTTGAATGGACATTCGTCGTGCCAATAGCGCTGATCTCAATGCGCTCAATGCGTTAGAACAACAGCTTTTTGACGGGGATAGAATCTCTCCTCGCCAAATGAAGCGTTTTTTACATTCCGACCATGCGGCGTTATTCGTGGCAGATGCCGGCGACCAGCTGGCGGGATATGCATTGCTTCTATTTCATCAAGGTACACAGCTATCAAGATTGTATTCGATTGCCGTAAAACCTGAATTCAGAGGGCAGAGAATTGCTCAGAGTTTAGTCGAGCAATGCGAGCGTGCTGCTCTTGATCAAGGCTCAACTACATTACGGCTGGAAGTGCGTGAAGACAATACCGCCGCCCTAAAATTATATGAAAAGATGGGCTATAAAACCTTGAAGTTGCTCATCCATTACTATGACGATTTGTGCGATGGGCGCAGAATGCAGAAAAGGTTAACGCCTCAAGAGTCCAAAGTCTTGCTACCGATGCCTTTGTATGTACAAACCACGCCGTTTACGTGTGGCGCAGCCTGCCTGTTAATGAGTTTTGCCTGCTTGGATAAAACTTTTGAGCCGAGTCGCACGCAAGAGATGCAACTGTGGCGTGAAGCCACCACGATTTTTATGGCGGCTGGGCATGGTGGCTGCAGTGGCCAAGGTTTGGCGCTGGCCGCCGCAAGACGTGGCTATCATGTTGAGCTATGGAACCAATCTCGATCAACGCCTTTTATTGATAGCGTACGTGACCCCAACAAAAAGCAGATCATTGAGTTAGTGCACCAAGATTTTTGCCAGCAACTTGCTGAGCAAGATGTGAGTATGATTGATGCGCCACCATCGCAAGCCCAGCTCGAAGAGTGGGTACGGAAAGGTGCCTGTGTGCTGCTGCTCATTAGCACGTACCGTTTTGATGGCAAGAAAGAGCCGCACTGGATTGTGCTCAGTGGTTTGAGTGATAAGTTCTTCTTTTTCCACGATCCGCATGCAGAATCGGAAGAGCATGTGAGCGGTTCGGGTTATATTCCGGTGGGCAAAGCGGCACTGTCGCAAATCATCGGCTTTGGTAAGCAAAAGCAGATCGCTTGTGTGGTGATCACACCTCGCCTATAGAGTTTGAGTGAAACACACATCAAAAAGTCATAATGACTCGATTTTTTGGTGTCATTATGACTTTTCCTTTTTCTAGTCTATTGATTTTAAATATGAATTATCTTGGCTTGGTTTGTGCTCATCACTGGTTCGGTCTGTGATGAAGTCGGCGAAGGAGCCAAAGTGATCAACATTATCGATAAACGTGTCGAAGAGCGTATTCCTGCTGTGCTGCGGTTGGGGTTTCGTCCTTTCTTTTTGCTTGGCAGTATTTATGCCGTGATTGCCATCCTCGCGTGGGTTTGGATGTTTCAAGCTGGGCAACCGCAACTATTGCAAGTCCCCGCGCTATGGTGGCATGTGCATGAGATGTTGTTTGGTTTTGCAATGGCGATTGTGGCCGGATTTCTGCTTACGGCGGTGCAAAACTGGACGGGTATTACTGGCACGAAAAGTCACCGTTTAGCTGGTATTGTGGCTTTGTGGCTAATGGTGCGGATTCTGTTTTGGTTGCCCGTGCCGCTGTGGTTAACGTCGAGTATTGAAGCTCTATTTCTTCTGGCGGTGGCCTATGAAGTGGGGTTACGGGTGGTAAAAGCCAAAGGTTGGCGCAACCTATTTTTTATCCCTCTGTTTCTGTTGGCGATTGCCGCTAACTTTGCCAGCTACGCCACCATTAAAGGCATGCCGCCATTCCCGAGCAGTGCGGTGTGGCAAGCCATGCTGTGGTGGTTTATGTTGCTGCTTTCAGTGATGGGCGGGCGAGTGATTCCGTTTTTCACCGCAAGACGTTTCCAGTTTACAAAAGCGGAGCCGATTTTGGCTTTGGATGTGATCGCTAACGGTAGCTTACTGGCGCTGTTTGTACTTAGTTTCTTCCCATTGACCATGGCACAACTCGGCCAGCCTTTGATGCTGGTAGCTGGCGTCGCGCAATTGATCCGCTTTTTACGTTGGCAGCCTTGGCGTACTTTCAGTGAGCCTTTGGTGTGGTCACTGCATGCTGCCTATCTGTGTATCCCGCTGAGTTTGCTGCTGCGTGGGGGAGTGAGTAACGCTTGGCTGAACCACAACTTACTGCATTTATTTGCGATAGGTGCGCTCTCAGGCCTAGTTTTAAGCATGATTGCGCGTGTCACTATGGGGCATACGGGACGAGCGATTTATCAAGGCCCTAACATGCAATGGGCATTTATCGCTTTGTTGCTTGCCGCTGTCGTGCGTGGTGTCGGTGTGGGTTTGCTACCGCAGCAGCTGCTGATTTGGGTGAACCTGAGCGCCGCGCTGTGGGTTATTGCGTTTGCTCTGTTTGTGCTGCGCTTTGGCGCAATGTTGCTGAAACCAAGAGTGGATGGTCATCCCGGTTAAGCGTATTGAAATGCAAGATTTGAGATAAAAAAATGGCTTGGAAATCCAAGCCATTTTTCTTGCATCACGAACGTATCAAGATCAGTTGTTCTTGTGCAGTTCGCTGTTGAGTTCCACGGCCGATTTGTTGGCCAGACACTCAATTTGTCCAGTCAGTGAGTTACGACGGAACAGCAGATCCGAAACGCCAGCCAGATCGCGTGCTTTAACGATATCGACTTGGTTGCCATCTTTATCCAGCGTGCGCACTTTGGTGCCAGCCGTCACGTACAAGCCTGACTCCACAGTACAGCGATCGCCAAGTGGGAAGCCCAAGCCGGCGTTTGCACCAAGCAGAGAGTTTTCACCAATCGATACCACCACTTTGCCGCCACCCGAGAGCGTACCCATGATGGATGCGCCGCCGCCGATGTCTGAGCCATTGCCCACCACAACACCCGCAGAGATACGGCCTTCAACCATGCTCACGCCAGTGGTACCCGCGTTGAAGTTGATGAAGCCTTCATGCATGACTGTGGTGCCTTCACCCACATGTGCGCCAAGACGTACGCGAGAAGTGTCCGCGATACGAATACCTGCAGGGACCACGTAATCGACCATTTTCGGGAATTTGTCGACGCAATCGACTGTCAGCACTCGGCCAGCCAGACGCGCTTCGATTTGGCGCTCTGCCAGTTCTGGAAGATCAATGGGGCCTTCATTGGTCCATGCGATGTTGTGCAGCAGACCGAAAATCCCATCCAGTACCGTACCGTGTGGTTTAACCAGACGGTGAGAAATCAGTTGTAGCTTGAGGTAACCTTCTGCCACGCTTTGAGGTTTGTCATCACTTGCTAGAATAACCAACACGAGAGGCTGTTTGGCATTGGCAGCTTTATCAGCAAATGCTGCGCTTGCGGCTTGTTGATGAGCGGCGAAAACTGCGGCTAATTGCGCGCTTTGTGCCGCTGTAATGTCTAGCGCTTGATTGCCTTCTTGGTAACCTGCGATCGGTGCCAATGCTGCAACCAAAGCGTCGCTAGGAGCCAGAATGGGGGTTGGGAAGAAGGCTTCAATAATTTTTCCATCACGGTTTTTGGTCGCGGTTGCTAGACCTAAAGCAAAGTACGCCATGTGTATTCTCCATCATCAAATGTGGGTTGAGCTGTTTGCCCGCTTGTCATACATGGACAAAGCAAAGGCATTGAGTTGAGCATCCACAGCTCAACCGATAGGTGGTTCATCATAAAGAGTGGATGAGCAGGATAAAAGACCGCAGAGGCAATACGTCTGTAGAAGAATGCATTTTGTCTTTTTAAAGTGATCCCCGTCCTACTTGAAGTTGTAGCGGTGTTGGCTACGTTCGTTCACCCCAATCACATAGTTTATCTATGCTCATGGGGATGAACTCTCTTGCCGCCTACCTGCAACTCCAAGTAGTTTGGGTATAAAAAGAATCCCGTTCATTTTTCGCAGTGCTTCGTCTGTGAGCCAACCTCAGCAAATAAAAAACCGCTGGGTTGAGCAGCGGTTTTCTTGATTAGGCAGCGTCGTCGACAGACTCATCGTCATCACTGTCTGCAACCGCTTTCGGCTTCTTGCCCGTTGCTGGAGCAGGTTTACGCTTGGCTCCCAGTGCGCACAGTACGTCTTCTTTGTTTTGAGCCAAGAACATCGCCAGCTCTTCTTGCTTGGCTTCATCTTCGATCAGAGCACTTTTACCCAGCAGTTCGAACAACTCGTCTGCCATATCCAGCATTTTGTCATAAGCGTCAGCTTCGGCTTTCGAGGTAAAAGTCATTTTCTCTTCTCCGTTGCGCTCCACCACGTACTTCACGATAACAGCCATGGTTAATCCTCTAGTTTGTCGCTAAAAATAACTGGCTGTTTATACAGTTTTCATTCACTAAAGTCCAGTTGCGACCACCAAAATGCGCGCTGAGTCATATCCCTTGATTCACTGATTAATCGAGTTGCAGTAGGGCGCTTTGGCTCGCCCATTGGGGACAAAATTCAATGAACTGCCGTAGCAGTGGGTTTTGGTATTTCTCTTTATGAACCAACATCCAGAAGCGACGTTTCATATCGAGAGGAATATTGAGAATCACCACACGCCCATCTTGTTGAGGCGTTTTCGCGGCTAATCGAGACAAGCAGCCTAGCCCTAAGCCGGAAGAGACACTATTGATCAGCGCTTCGGTGGTATTGAGCTCAAAGGCTTCAATCCAGTGCTCGATGCGTGGCGCAATCACACGTAAGAAAAACTCGCGTGAGCCAGAACCTGCTTCACGCAGCACCCAATCACTGTGTTCAAAATCGCTCATGACTAAGCGCTCTTGCTGCGCGAGAGGATGATCTGGCGCACAGATGATACACATTTCATCTTGGCTAAACTGAGTAGAGATGAGCTCGGGATGCAGCGTTTTGCCTTCAATCAAACCGATATCGAGCTCGTAATCGACCAGCTTTTGGCACACTTGCGCTGAGTTGGAAATAAACAGGCTTTGTGACGGATGCGGATGCAACTGACGAAAGGCGCTAATCAAATAAGGTGCAACTTGATTACCTATGGTATCACTTGAACCGATGCGCAGTTTGCCAGTGAGCACCTGCTGCTCTGCAAACAAACGGTCGATATCTTTGGCGCGCTGCAGCAGTTCATCGGCCATTGGCAGCAGTTTTTGCCCTTCTTGGTTAAGCACCAAGCGGTTGTTGACGCGATCAAACAGTGCATGGCCAAGCTGTTTTTCCAGCTCTGACAGCGCGACACTGACCGCGGCTTTGGATAGGCACAGCACTTCTGCGGCGACAGTCAAACTTTTATGTTGAGTGATGGTGGTGAAAACCCGCAATTGTTTGAGCGAAATATGGCTAGCCATGGCGACCGTTTAGTTTTATTGAACATGTGTTAGAAATAATTAGATAGTTGAAAACAAAGTGCAAGCGTAAGATGCGTTTATTAACCGATAACCATCAATAGAGAGACAGTATGATTCGAGCAGCAAAAGCGAAAGTGATGGGAGCGCCGACCCCAATGGCCGGCCTCGCGCTAGGGATTGCGAGCTTGGGATGGAGTTGGGAAAACATGATTGCGGCACACGGTGTCGCGCAGTGGGTGGGTGCAGCAATCGCCAGTGTGCTATTGATTGTGCTGGCCTTTAAATTTTTATGGCACGGTCACTTGTTACGCCAAGATTTGGCGCATCCGGTAGTGGGCAGTGTGGTGCCAACCTTTGCCATGGCAACCATGGTGGTATCGGCGTCATTGGGGCATTTTTACCCTGTGGCTGGCGATGCCTTGTGGCTGTTTGCCGTGGGTTTACACATTCTGTTTTTGGTGAGTTTTTTGTATCACCGCGCCCAAGCGTTTGAGCTGCACCACATGGTGCCAAGCTGGTTTGTGCCACCTGTCGGCATTATCGTCGCTGACGTTTCTTTCTCGGGCCATCCTGCGTTAGCGCCAATTGCCTACGCGTGTTTAGTGTTTGGCATGCTGGCTTACGCCGTGATGCTGCCTATGATGATCTATCGTTTTATTTTTACACATGAAATTCCAGATGCGGCGAAGCCAACATTGGCGATCATGGCCGCGCCAGCCAGCCTCTCTCTGGCGGGGTATTTGACCGTAGTGTCCGAGCCTTCACCTGTGATTGTGGCGCTGCTGTTTGGGATTGCGGTGCTGATGACCGCCATCATCTACTTGGCGTTCACGCGCTTACTGCGTCTGCCCTTTAGTCCGGGCTACGCGGCATTCACCTTCCCGATGGTGATTGGTGCGACCGCACTGTTTAAAATGGCGCACTGGATGGAAAATATCGGCGTGGCAGAGCATTACGTAGCACAAGTGCATTGGTTAGCGAGCCTTGAGCTGATCGTAGCCACGGTGGTGGTGAGCTATGTTGCGATTCGCTATCTGGCCTTTTATCAACCACATAAAGTGTTAGTGGGTTCTCGTTAACCATCCCCTTCCTACTTGAAGTTGCAGCGGTGTTGGCTACGTTCGTTCACCCCAATCACATAGTTTGTCTATGCTCATGGGGACTCACTCACTTGCCGCCTACCTGCAACTCCTAGTTGTTTGGGTATATCAAGTTGTTTGGGGATATATTGAGATCCTAGCCCACGCTTTTTTATCCTTCCCGACATGCACTTATGCTACTCTCAGCTCATGATGAGTCGAGCAGCATGAGTGCATTGTGTTTACGGTCTACCACTCCAACCAAGTTGAAACGCTGAAGATCCTGTTGGTGCATTTAATCAAAAATGAACCGTTGGACGATCCCTTTATTCCTGAGAGCATTTTGGTGCAAAGCCCCGGCATGTCGCAGTGGCTGAAAATGGCGCTGGCCAGTGAATTAGGGGTTGCCGCGAATCTTGAGTTTCCTCTACCGGCAACCTTTATCTGGCAGATGTTTACTCAAGTGTTGCCCGATGTGCCGCAGCGCAGCGCCTTCAATAAAGAAGCCATGAGTTGGCGTTTGATGGAGCTACTGCCTAAGCTGCTTGACCGCACCGAATTCCAACCGCTGCAACGCTATTTACAAGACGATGAAGATGATTCTAAGCGCTTCCAATTAGCGGAAAAAATTGCCGATATTTTTGATGGTTACTTGGTGTATCGCCCCGATTGGATTTTAAGTTGGGAAGCAGGGGAAGACGTGGTGGAAATCGCTGACCAACACCCGTGGCAGCCGATTTTGTGGCGTGAACTCTACGCTTACACGCATAAGCAAGGGCACTCGATTTATCACCGTGCCAACCTCTATCAGCGTTTTATTGAGCAGTTGGCGAGTGGCGACTTTGATCGCAGCACATGGCCTAAGCGCTTGTTCATCTTCGGTATTTCTGCGCTGCCGCCCCGTTATATTGATGCGCTGCGTGCGATGGGGGAGCATATCGATGTGCACCTGATGCTGACCAACCCTTGTCAGCACTATTGGGGCGACATCCGTGACCGTAAATATCTGGCGCGAGTGGCAGCGCAAAAACGCAAAATCCTGCAAATTAATGGTGAGCAAGTCACCATCGGCAGTGAAGTCTCGCCGCTCAAAGGCGATGTGGAAAACTATCTGCAAGAGTCGATGCACCTGAGTCACGCGGTGGGCAATAGCTTACTGGCTTCGATGGGCAAAATGGGGCGCGATAATCTCTATCTTCTTGCACAAAACGATCAGTCTGAATTAGAGCTGTTTATTGAGATTCAACGCGACTCGCTGCTGCATCACATCCAAGCAGATATTTTGCATCTGCAAGAGCATCAAGACGATGCCAAGTTTGCCAGCAGCGGTCATAAACCCAGCATTGCCGCGCAGGATGATTCCCTGCAGATTGCCCTATGTCACAGCCCAATTCGTGAAGTAGAAGTGCTGCACGACCGACTGCTGGCCGAGTTTGAGCGTGACCCTAGCCTAAAACCGCGCGATGTAATTGTGATGGTGCCAGACATTAACGCCTACGCGCCTTACATTCAGGCGGTGTTTGGCAATGCGCCCGGCGAGCGTTTTATTCCGTTTTCAATTTCCGATCGCAGCGCCGATCAAGAAAGCCCGATTTTAACCGCCTTCTTGCAACTGCTCGCGCTGCCGCAATCACGCTGTCTGGCTTCTGAACTGCTTGAGCTACTTGAAACCCCGGCGATTATGGCGCGTTTTGCGATTGACGAAGAAGAGTTTGCCACTGCCAAACGTTGGGTCGAAGAAGCGGGCATTCGTTGGGGGCTGAATAGTGACACTGGCGCAGAGTTTGAATTGCCCGCCAGTGAACAAAATACGTGGCAGTTTGGCATTGAACGTATGTTACTGGGTTACGCCATGCCGGCTGAAGCGGGGTTGTATGAACTTGGCGGCCAGTGGCTTGCCCCCTATAACCAAGTGCAAGGCATGAGCGCCGAGTTGGCGGGTAAGCTAGCACACTTTGTGCAAACGCTCAGCGAGCTGCGTAGCCAACTGGCGCAAACTCAAAGCATGGAGCAGTGGCGTTATTGGCTCAACGAGCTGCTAGAGCGCTGTTTTAGTGTCGATCTGCAAGGTGAGCTGGCGCTGAAAACCATCCGCGATAGTTTGGTGAACCTAAAACAGCAGTTGGCCGACGCGGGCTACCAACAAGCGGTTTCACCGGCCATCATTCGCCAAGTGCTGACCAATAAACTCTCCGGCACGCGGATTAGCCAACGCTTTTTAGCGGGACAAGTGAACTTCTGTACCCTGATGCCGATGCGTTCGATCCCGTTTCGCCGAGTTTGCCTGCTTGGCATGAATGATGGTGTTTATCCACCCAATGAAATGGTGGAAGGGTTTGACCTGCGCAATGTGCAGCGCCGAGTCGGCGACCGTTCACGGCGTGAAGAGTCGCGCTACCTGTTCCTCGAAGCCTTGTTGTCAGCCAAAGAGCAGCTGTATATCAGCTATGTCGGCCGCTCGATTCAAGATAACAGCGAACGCGTGCCTTCAGTGCTGGTCAGTGAGCTTTTGGAATATTGCGAGCAGAACTACTGCTTGGCTGGCGATGAAAATCTAGAAAGTGATGACTCCGGACGTCGCTTGGTTGAGCACTTAACCACCCAGTATCCTATGGTGCCGTTCAGCCCGCAGGCGTTTATCGCTGGCAGTTTTGCCCGTGAATGGCTACCTGCCGCGCGCCGCCAAGGGCAGAGTAGCGCCGATTTTCTCACGCCACTCAGTGATTATCTGCTCGAAGTGAGTTGGCCGATGGAGCTGGATCTGGTCGAGCTGCAACGTTTTTGGCGTCTGCCGGTGGAGTATTTCTTCAAACGCCGCTTGAAAGTGAGCTTTGAGCCGCCGCTGGCCGTGCTGGAAGACGATGAGCCGTTTGCTTTGGATGGATTGAGCGCGTATCAGCTGCGTGATGAGTTGGTGGAAAATCTGCTCGCTTGCCGTGATGGCGCAGAGCGCGACCAAGTGGTGGCGCAGTTTGCTAAGCAGCAACGAGCGCAAGGCAAGTTGCCTGTGGCAGCGTTTGGCGATCTTGAATTGGCGCAAAGTGCGCAGCAAGCTTTGGCGCTGGCGGAAAAAATTGGCTTTTTGTGTCACCAACCACTGGAAGATGAAGAGATTGATCTACGCTTACAGCCCTTTGACGATGGCCGAGAAGTCTTACTACGTGGTTGGCTCGTGAAGCGTTATCAATCTGGCTTGGTGCGCGCACGCAGTGGCGCGATTCGCTCGGAAGATTTATTAGCCGCATGGATTGATCATCTCTGCTTGGCGGCGAGCGGCAAAGCCGTCACGACCCATTTGATTGGTTATGAGCGCAAAGAAGGAGTGCAGCACCAAATGCTGCCGCCACTTAATGACGCGCAGCAAGCCAAGACGCTACTGAGTGAACTGGTGGCGCTGTTTTGCCAAGGCATGAACCAGCCTTTGGCTTATTTCCCGAAAACGGCGTTGGCTTGCGTTGAGGCCGGATTTTCCCGTGGCAAATGGCAGGAAGATGAAGAGAAGTCCTACAAGAAAATGGCGGACACCTTCAACGATAGCTTTTACATCAAGGGTGAAGGCGGTAATCGCTACATCGCGCGTATTTGGCCGCAGTGGAGTGATGAACTGGCAAAAACGCTGCGCCAATTGGCCATCAAAGTGCTGCAAACACCGCGTTTACAAGTGCAAGATGCCGAACAGGTTTAATCATGAATGACGTGGGAAGTGGGTGGCCGCCAGAAAATCATTATTGGTGTAGGGCGTTCGCTGTACGGCCACAGGTCAGAGGGACCTAAATTCTTGTGTAACCAATGAATTTGTTAACGTGCGCGCAGTGTAAAGCGCCGCCTTGGCTTGTGCCGTGAAGTGGATCCCATAAGCCCATACTCAATCACGGTTTTTAGTTTAATGCAGAGAAATATTCGTTTTAGGTCACATCTCTGTCATCGGTAGATAGAAGGATTAAGGCTGATGAGTGCCGATTCAAATAAGCTCGCTGTTACGCTCGATACGTTGCGCTTTCCCTTGCATGGAGCGCGGCTGATTGAAGCCTCGGCAGGCACCGGAAAAACCTATACCATCGCAGGGCTGTATCTGCGTCTGGTGCTTGGACATGGCTGCGCGGAAACTCGCCACGCGCATCCACTGAGTGTTGATCAAATTCTGGTGGTGACTTTTACCGAAGCGGCCACCGCAGAGCTGCGTGACCGTATTCGTCGCCGCTTGCACGATGCGCGCCTCGCCTTTGCTCGCGGCGCGAGTGACGATCCACTGCTTCGCTCCCTGCTGGCTGAATTTACCGATCACAACTTAGCCGTCTCTTTGTTGCTGAGTGCCGAGCGACAGATGGATGAAGCGGCCATTTTCACCATCCACGGTTTTTGCCAACGCATGCTGACGCAAAATGCGTTTGAATCGGGCAGTCGCTTTGAAAATGAATTCGTCACCGATGAAAGTCGTCTCAAAGCGCAAGTGGTGGCCGATTATTGGCGCAGACAGTTCTACCCCTTGCCCATTTCCCTCGCGAGCGAAGTGCGCCGCTTATGGCCGGCGCCCTCTGCGCTGTTGGCTGAGATTGCCGGTTATCTTTCCGGGCCGCCAGTCAAACTGACTACGCCTTTAATGGAAGGGGATTTGGCTGCGCTGCAACAAGCGCAGATAGCGCGCATTTGCGAGATTAAGCAGCACTGGTTAGTGGAGCGAGAGGAGATTGAGCCCGCCGTAACTGGCTCTGACCTGCACAAAAATAGCCAAAATGCGCTGCTGCGCCGTTTGCCGATTCTGGATGCTTGGGCGCAAAGTGAAACGCACGATCTGCACGTGCCGTCAGAGCTTGAAGAGTTCACCCAAAGCGGATTGCTTGCCAAATCAAAGAAAGGCAATCCGCCACAATTAGCGCTGTTTGAACGAATAGAAGCATTTCTTGCTGAGCCTGTTTCACTCAAAACACCACTTTTGGTGCATGCGATTCATCACTGTCGTCACTGGTTGGCGAAAGCCAAATCTACCCATCACTGGCTCTCGTTTGATGACTTGCTGACTCAACTCAGCGCTGCGCTCGATAATGATGAGCAAGGGCTATTGGGTGAGCGGATCCGCACGCTGTATCCGGTGGCGATGATCGACGAATTCCAAGATACCGACCCACTGCAGTACAGCATTTTCAGTCGGCTGTATCTGGACTATCCGCAGTGTGGCTTGCTAATGATCGGCGACCCGAAACAGGCGATTTACGCTTTCCGTGGCGCCGATATTTTCACTTACATCAAAGCGCGCAATCAGGTGAACGCTCACTACACCTTAGGCACGAACTGGCGATCCAGCGCAGCGATGGTGGCGGCCGTGAACCAAGTGTTCAGCTCTGCGACTCATCCGTTTATTTACAGTGATGACATTCCCTTTCAGCCCGTGGCGGCAAGCCCTGGTGCTGATAAACGCCATTGGTCACTGGAGGGGCAAGTACAACCAGCTTTGACCTATTGGTGGCCGGAAGATCTCGATAAACCACAAAGCAAAACCGATTATTACGCGCAAATGGCCGAGGCGTGTGCGGCGCAAATTCAGCACATTTTGACTGCTTCGGCCTCTGGCGCGGCAACGTTTCATCGCGGCGAGGCGATTGAAGCGGGCGATCTGGCGGTGCTGGTGCGCACCGGTAATGAAGCACGCATGGTGCGCGATGCGCTCAGTCAGCAAGGTATCGCCAGTGTGTATCTTTCCAACCGTGACAGCGTGTTTGCCAGCGATGTGGCGCAAGATATTGAACGCTTGCTGCTCGCGGTATGGCAGCCGGAAGATGAACGTTTGTTACGCGCGGCCGTTGCTTCGAATCTGTTTGCGTTAACCGCCAGCGAGCTGGATGCGCTGAATAACGATGAAAACGAATGGGAACAGTTGATTGCGGAGTTTCGCCAATATCGCCGTTTGTGGAGTGAGCGCGGCGTATTGCCGATGCTGCGTGCGGTATTAACTCAGCGCCACATTGCCGAACGTTGGCTGGCGGAAAGTGAAGGTGAGCGCTGGCTCACCGACTATCTGCACATCAGCGAACTCTTGCAGCAAGCGACGCGTGAGATCGATAGCGATCAGGGCTTACTGCGTTTTCTGACTCAGGCGATGGCGGATGCTGCGCAAGGATTGGGGGGCAGTGATGAGCAGATCCAGCGCCTCGAATCTGAGCGGCGCTTGGTGCAGATTGTTACCATCCACAAATCAAAAGGGCTTGAGTACCCGCTGGTGTTTTTGCCGTTTGTGATGAGCTATCGCGAGAGCAGTGAAGGCAAATATTACGATGCTGAATCGGCCACCACTTGGGTCGATTTAACCGGCAATGAAGAGGCGTTAGCTAAAGCCGATCAAGAACGTTTGGCAGAAGATTTACGCTTGCTGTATGTGGCGCTCACTCGCGCAGTGTATGGCTGTTTTATTGGGATTGCGCCGCTGCGCAACGGCAATTCGAGCCAAGAGCCGACCTCGGCGCATCGTAGTGCGATGGGGTTTCTGCTGCAAGATGGTCAAGAAGGTGGTATCGCGGATCTGCAGCAAGCGCTGCTTAAGCAGTGTGAAAACTTGCCAGATGTCGTGCAATGCCCGCCACCGAAGCGTTTCGAACAAGCGTATCAGCCACCCCAATTGGACGAGCGAGAGCTGACTGCCCGTGAGTTAAGCCAAGCGATTGATCGCCGCTGGCGAGTGACCAGTTACTCAGGCTTGGTGATGCAATCAAGTCATGCTCGCCATGATCCTTTGCAAGAGTTGCCCTTGCTTGAAGTGGGCGGTTTTGATCTTGATAGTGCGCAAGAGCGTGATGGAGCGGCGCTGGAATCTGTCGAGCGCTCGATTTTCAATTTCCCGCGTGGCGCACGCCCCGGCACGTTCTTGCATTCGCTGTTTGAAGAGGTGGATTTCCAGCAATCGGCACACAGTGAACCCAATACTAAAATCATCCTTGAACTGATGGAAAGTGAGCAGATTGAAAGCGAGTGGCTGCCGGTGTTGCAACAGTTGGTTGACACCGTATTGAGCACGCCACTGGATGGTAAAGCGCTACGCTTACAACAGATTATGGCCGCCCAGCGCCTGACCGAGTTGGAGTTTTTACTGCCGATCGAAGTGTTGGATGCGCCAACCCTGAATCGCATCACCCAGCGTCATGATCCGCTTTCGGCACACGCGGGCGATCTCGGTTTTCATGCGGTGCAAGGCATGCTCAAAGGCTTTATCGATCTGGTGTTTCAATATCAAGGGCGCTATTACGTGCTGGACTGGAAATCCAACCATTTGGGTGACGATCCTGCGGCGTATCATCCACAGCGTTTGGGCAGTGCGATGGCCGAGCACCGTTATGATCTGCAATACCAAATTTATGCATTAGCGCTGCATCGCTTTTTGCGCAGCCGTTTAGCCCATTACAATTACGAGCAGCATTTCGGCGGCGTGTTTTATCTCTTTTTACGCGGGATGGATGGCCGCGGCGATCAGGGCGTGTTCCATACCAAGCCAAGTTTGGCCTTGTTAGATGAGTTGGATGGATTGATTGCAGGGCGTGAGTTGGCGCAAAGAGCGAGTAAAGCTGGGCAGATGGAGCTTGATTTATGATGTTTTGGGATAGCGAAGTAGCGAAACGTCTGCTGGCACAAGGCGCGCTGCGTCCTTTGGATGTGCAGTTTGCCCGCTTTATTGGCAAGCAAGCCGTATTGGCAGGGCACAACGCTGCAGAAAGTGAGCTTTTGAGTGTACTGAGCGCGGCGCTCAGTGCAGAACTTGGGCGTGGACACATCTGTCTGCCACTGTGTGATGCTCAGGGTAATCGTTGCGATCTAGCGGCGCTGATTGGTCTTTATGGTGAAGCGAGTTTGCAGCACAGTGAACGCTGGTTAGCGGTAGACTGGCAAGCCTTACTGCAAGCCTCGCCGTTGGTGGGGCAGCAAGGTGAAGCGGTGCCGTTAATGTTTGATGGCTCAAGGCTCTATCTGCATCGCTACTGGCATTATGAAAAGCAACTGGCGGCGCGATTGACTGAGTTGGCCGCACCCCAACGTTTAAGCCCTGCTGAACTGGCTAACTTGCGTGAACGCCTGAATACCTTATTTGCCCGCGACTATTTAGGCTTGTGGCAAGCACTACAACAAAAGCCGCTAAGTTCGGTCGAGCGGATTCAACTGCTGAATGATCGATTGGATGTTGTGGAGTCGGATGCGCTGGATTGGCCAGCGATTGAAGCTGTAGTCGAAAAAGCGCAGCGTGCCGCGGATTTGCAAGCTTTAGAGCAGCTTATTCCGCTTACTCACTGCTTAAACTGGCAAAAAGTGGCGGCCGCTGTCGCTCTTACCCGCCGTTTTGCGGTGATTTCCGGTGGGCCGGGAACCGGCAAAACCACCACAGTGACCAAGCTTCTGGCGGCGCTGATTAGCCAAAGCATGGCGCAAGGTAAAGTGCCAGAGATCAAATTGATCGCTCCAACCGGTAAAGCCGCGGCACGGTTAACCGAATCGATGGGTAAAGCGGTGAGTCAGCTGGCGATAGAGCCTGAGATCGCCGCGGCGATCCCGAGCTCTTCCAGCACCATTCACCGTTTGCTTGGCGCGATTCCGGGCAGCGCTGAGTTTCGTCATCATACACGTAATCCACTCCATCTTGATCTGTTGGTGGTGGATGAAGCGTCCATGGTTGACTTGCCTTTGATGGTGAAACTGGTCGAAGCGCTACCCAAGCACGCTCGGTTGATTTTGCTCGGCGATAAAGATCAATTGGCTTCGGTGGAAGCGGGGGCGGTGCTCGGTGATATTTGTACCTTCCTGAACCAAGGTTACGGCCATGAGCAGGGCGCGCAGTTGGCTGAACTGACGGGGTTTGCCACTCTGCGCCAAACTGCCAGTAAAACGGTAAACCCGGTGGCGGATTGCTTATGTATGCTGCAAAAAAGCTACCGTTTTGATGCGCGATCTGGCATTGGTCAATTGGCGAAAGCGATCAACAGTGGATCTCCGGCGCGCGTTGAAGCGGTGTGGCAACAGTCGTTCAGCGATATTGAACACTTTGCCCTTAGTGGTGAGCATTATCAGCAACTGCTGCAAACCTTAGTGCAGGCTTATCGTCCTTATCTGAGCTTGCTTAATCAGCCAACTGAGCAATTTGAGTCGACCCAACAAAGCATGCTCACACTTGCCAAATCAGCACTTGATGCGTTCAGTCGCTGCCGATTGCTCTGTGCGCTGCGTGAAGGCGATTTTGGAGTGATGGGGCTGAACACTCGCATCGAACGGGCGTTGAATGCTCACAAGCTGATTAAAACGCAAGAAGAGATCTGGTATCACGGGCGGCCGATCATGGTCACGCGTAACGATCATGGTTTGGGGTTATACAATGGCGATATTGGCTTGTGTATGCGCGATCGTGACGATGATCAGGGCAGACTGAAAGTCTATTTTGAGTTGCCGGATGGCAGCATTAAAGCCGTGTTGCCGAGCCGAGTCCCGCAACATGAAACCGCGTATGCGATGACCATACATAAATCGCAAGGCAGCGAATTTGATTTAACTTTGCTGATTTTACCGCCGGATTACAGTCCGATTCTGACGCGTGAGTTAGTTTACACGGGGATCACAAGGGCGAAAAAACAGCTCAAATTGTATTGCGATAACAAGGTATTGCAGCGAGCAATTAAAGTGAAAACCCAACGGGCGAGTGGCTTAGTGGCAAGGTTGGAGCAGTAAATGCTCCGCCATTCCGTGGCGGCACAGCATTAAAGGTTGGCAAAAGCTTTAGTAAAGGTGATGCTGCGGATCTGGTAACGTTCACGCGATTGGAGCAGAAACGTTTTGAGATTATCACTGACGGGAAATACGCAGTGCACATCAAGCCCGGAGAGGAACTCAGCGTCAGCCATGTCCCAAAAGCTTTGTAGAGAATTACAAATAACGGTTTTCATAGACGATTTGCTCTTAGATACGGAATGTACTCATAAAAGCAATCCATGCGTGAATTGAGAAAGATCTCAAGCGTCAAATCCTGACTCGATGATTGAACAACATTTAATCAAACGCGCGCATTCTACCGATCTATCTCACAAAATAAAAGCGAAAATCGAAGAAAAAAGATGCAACAATTTGCATCTTTTGTTCACTTCTGTTCACACGCTTTTCAACTTGTTGAATTTAAAGCTGCAGCATCAAAATTTTTGAGCGGCGTTGGTAGTTGTATAAGCTCTTTTTCGCCATCGGTAACGCTTCGACATCGACTTCATTGAAACCTTGTTCACGGAACCAGTGTGTGCTGTGAGTGGTTAGCACAAACAGGTGACGAATGCCCATTTGCTTGGCTTGATGCTTGCTGTGGACCAATAAATGCAATCCGCGGTGACCATCACGATATTCAGGATGAATCGCGACACAAGCCATCTCAGCCATGCGTTCTTCTGGATAAGGGTAGAGTGCCGAGCAGCCAATCACTAAGCCATCTTTGTCGATGATGGTGAATTTATGGATCTCTTGCTCCAACTGTTCACGAGAGCGGCGTACCAGAATGCCTTGCTCTTCCAGAGGACGAATCAAATCAAAAATACCGCCGATATCATCAATCGTGGCTTGGCGGATCTGCTCCGCACTCGCCATTACGATCTGGGTGCCGATACCATCAAACGAGAACAGCTCTTGGATTAATGCACCATCTTCTTTGTAACTCACCAAGTGGCTGCGTGGCACACCCGCGCGGCAGGCTTTTAAAGCGGCGCGCAAAAAACGCATGGTGCTGAAACACTCTTCATCATCTGGTGCGCACTCTTGCTCCATGCTTTTGACGAGGCGCTCTACATCGCTTGGGAAGAGTTCGGCAATCGCGTTGCCTTTGGTATCTATGATCCCTTGCTGTGGGCAAAAACCGATCAGCTTATCGGCTTTAAGTTTTATCGCCACTTGGGTCGCCACTTCCTCAGAAAGCAGATTGAAACACTCACCAGTGACAGAGCTAGCAATCGGGCCAAGCAGCACAATCGAACCTAAATCCAGCATACGGTTGATGCCTTCCACATCAATCCGGCGAATGCGCCCGCTGTGGCAGTAATCGACACCTTCATCTATACCTAGTGGTTGAGAGATGATGAAATTGCCGCTCACAACGTTGAGTTGAGTGCCCGCCATTGGCGTATTGTTGAGGCTCATCGAAAGACGCGCAGTGATCGCGTGTTGTAGTTGTCCGGCGGCTTGCATCACTAAGCCGAGTGAGGATTCATCAGTGATCCGCACCCCTTTGTGGTATGGCGTATCACGTTGATTTTTTTCAAGGATTTGATTGATTTGTGGCCGAGCTCCGTGCACGAGTACCACTTTAACGCCAAGGCTGTGCAGCAGAGCGATATCGCTGATGATGTTAGGAAAATTTTTATCGGCAATCGCTTCTCCTCCCAGCATAACGACCATGGTTTTCCCACGGTGGGCATTAACGTAGGGCGCTGACTGGCGAAATCCTTTGACGAGAGCGGTACTGCGAATTTTCACGGCTGAACATCCTTGGTGTTTAAATATGCGCAAATAATGACTTTTTATTCTTTTTTGAGCAAGCGGTTTTTTATATGACCGATAGAATCCTTGGTTTATTGCAGACCCGTTTATTGCAAGCCCTATGGGTCAAAATAAATCGGATGTAAAACAGAAGGATGACAAAAGTATGAACAGTAAGGTTGAACGCTGCATCAATCTGTATGAGCAGTGCAGTTAATGGTGCAAAGCCTCGCCCCAAGAGGCTGGATAAAGTGAGATAAGCGGTATGGCAAAAACGGAAAGCAAAAGTAAAGCCTTGAGTAAAGAGCGTTTACTGCTCTTGCTCGCGATTTTAGGCACCTCCTACGTTTTGATGCTGTACAGCAACATCTTTGGTCGTCTGCAAGAGCAGTGGTTTCCTAAGTCTGAGCTATATGGGATATGGGTTGAGCAGAATGTTGCCCCTTATGCGGCACAAAAAATCACCATTGGCACTCAAGGTATTGTGCTGAATGGGCGTTTAGTCACCACCCATTTTAACTACGATGGTGCTCGACTCGAATTTACGGTGAATGGGCAGCCGTATCAGTTTGAGATCATGCTGGAGAAAAAGCAGATGAAACAGCGTTCGTCCGCTAACTATCAGCCGGTTTATCAATTGTCAGAAAAAGTAAAAAATAATCGCTATTAATCAAACGCCAATTGCACAGTTTCACTGACTTTGTCATGCTCTTGGCAAACATAAACCATGGACCTCTTTTGTGAGTAAACGTCTTCTTTCTCTCGCCAGTTTGGCACTGCTGTTTGGTTGTGCTCAGCAACCTAACGATCGTGCTCAGCAATACCAACAACAAACTTTTCCACACATTTTGAATCGTGCCGATGTGGTTGAATCCAATAAGCCGCGTGACTATACCGAATTCAGTAAACAGAGTGAGTTGGTCGTGCAAGGCTCAGCCTCCATGGCCAAGATCTATCGACCGCTGTATGAACAATTGAATGAGTGGGTTCTGCAAAGCGGAGATCCTGCCACTTTAGCGCAATTTGGCATTCAAGCAGCGCAGTTAGGTGGCGGGGATAAACAAGGTAATGTATTGTTTACTGGATATTTTTCCCCTGTGATTGAGCTGCGTCATCAACCCGACAGCGTGTTTAAATATCCGGTTTACGGCTTGCCAAAATGCAACAAAAACTGCCCCACTCGAGCGGAGATTTACCAAGGTGCGCTGGATGGTCAAGGTTTAGAATTGGGCTATGCGGAGAACTTGATCGATCCTTTCATCATGGAAGTGCAGGGCAGTGGCTTTGTTCATTTTGGGGATGACGATACTTTGGAATACTTCGCTTACGCGGGTAAAAATAACAAGGCTTACGTCAGCATTGGTAAAGTGTTGATTGAACGCGGTTTGGTTGAGCGCGAGAAAATGTCGCTCAAAGCGATCAAAGATTGGGTGCTGGCCAACGATGAAGCAACCGTACGTGAACTGCTTGAGGAAAACCCTTCCTTCGTATTTTTCAAACCCAGCGCCGCGGCACCTGTGAAGGGCAGCGCCGGCATTCCTTTATTGCCGATGGCATCGGTTGCTGGGGACCGTTCAATTTTGCCTATGGGGACGCCAATTCTAGCGGAAGTCCCCCTGCTGAATGCCGATGGCACTTGGTCTGGCGCACATCAACTGCGTTTGTTGATTGTGCTTGATACAGGCGGTGCCGTGAAACAAAACCATCTCGACTTGTACCACGGTATGGGACCACGTGCAGGGTTAGAAGCGGGGCACTATAAGCACTTTGGCCGTGTGTGGAAACTCGGGTTAGAAAACTCGCCTACCCAAGCACCATGGGCATTGCCGCCGGAAAAACAGCAATAGTTTTTCCTGATATTGTGCCGGTAGCAAACTGGACATTTTTGTGAAGAGTGCGTATAAATCGCACTCTTTATTTTTCAGCTAGAGTGGAAATGTGGTTATGCGTGAACTCGATACTCCTGCCTCCGACAGTTACAACCAACGTTTTGGTGGTACGCGCCGTTTGTATGGTTATGACGAAGTCGACATTTTACGTGCCGCGCACGTGTGTGTGATTGGGATTGGTGGTGTCGGTTCATGGGCGGTAGAAGCTCTGGCGCGCACTGGTATTGGTGAGTTGACGTTGATTGATATGGATGATGTGTGTGTCACTAACATCAACCGTCAAATCCATGCCATGACCGGGACGATTGGCAAAAGCAAAATTGAAGTGATGGCGGAGCGCGTTAAGCTCATCAATCCAGAGTGCAAAGTCAATTTGGTGGATGACTTCATCACGCCGGATAATCAACATCTTTATCTCAATAAATCCTTTGATTATGTGTTGGATGCGATTGACAGCTTGAAAGCCAAAGCTTCTCTTCTGGCTTACTGCCGCAGCAACAAAATCAAAGTGATTACAGTCGGAGGTGCGGGCGGACAAACCGATCCAACGCAAATCACCGTGGCCGATTTGACCAAGACGATTCAAGATCCACTGGCGAAAAAGCTCAAAGATCGCCTGCGTCAGCACCACAACTTCCCAACCAATCCAGCGCGTAAATTTGGGATTGATTGTGTTTTCTCGACCGAGCAACTCAAATACCCACAAGCCGATGGTTCGGTATGCGCGACCAAATCAACCGCAGAAGGTCCAAAACGTATGGATTGCGCCAGCGGATTTGGCGCTGCGACGGTAGTGACGGCGACGTTTGGTTTTGTCGCGGTGGCGCGCATCGTCGATAAATTGATTCAAAAGCATAAAGTGAAGGCGTGAGGGCATGATGAGTCCATTTCCCGCTCATCCCTTTGGTGATGACATTAATGCACAAACCGTCTTAGAAACCATGCAAACATTGCGCGGTTGGGAAGATCGTTATCGCCAGATCATCCAATGGGGCAAACTGCTGCCTGTGATGCCAGAAGCGCTGAAAAGTGAGCAAGTTCTTGTCTCGGGCTGTGAAAGTGAAGTGTGGCTAGTGGCAGAGCAGCAAGGTGAGCAGTGGTTTTTCTGCGCGGATTCCGATGCGCGGATTGTGCGCGGTTTGATTGCGATTGTGTTGGCGGCACTGAATGGCAAAACGTCTGCAGAAATTAGCGCGTTTTCTATGGATGACTACTTTGCCGAGCTTGGCTTGCTGGCGCATTTAAGCCCATCACGCGGTAATGGGTTGCAAGCGATTGTGGCGACGATTCAGGCCAAAGCGCATCACTAACGACATACTTTTTCCAAGCAAAAGAGCCTCATAACCATGAGGCTCTTTTGCTATCAGTTCTGCCGATGTTTACAGTAAATCGACCGCTTTATGGATGGCGGCGATCAAGCGTTCCACCTCTTCTGCGCTGTTGTACACTCCGAAAGAAATTCGCACCGTCCCTTTTACGCCAAAGGCATCCATCAAAGGATGAGCACAATGATGCCCCGCACGAACGGCAATTCCTTGTTGATCGAGTAAGGTGGCGAGGTCTTGATGATGTACGCCATCCATCACTAAGCTCAGTACACTGGCGTTAGGCTGATAACCGAGCACGCGAATATCATCGATTTGCGAAATAGCTTGGTAAGCTTGCTGTTGCAGTTGGTGTAAGTGCGCTTCCACGGCGGCTCGATCAAGACTTTGATACCAGTCAATCGCGGTGGCCAGAGCAATGGCACCTGCCACATTCGGCGTGCCTGCTTCAAATTTTCCGGGCAAGCCGGTAAAGGTTGTACCATCAAACGAGACCTTTTCAACCATCTTGCCGCCGCCATGCCAAGGTGGCATGGCTTCTAAAAGCGCCGTTTTGCCGTACAACACACCAATCCCTGCTGGCGCATACAGCTTATGGCCCGAGAATACATAGAAATCCGCATCCAGCGCGCGAACGTCTACGGTTTCATGGACTATGCCTTGAGCGCCATCGATCACCACAATCGCGCCTTGTTGATGTGCGGCTTGGATGACTGCTTCAATCGGCTGGCGAGTTCCCGTGACATTGGTGATATGGGCTAGGGCAACGATTTTGCAGCGTGGTGACAGCAATTGCCGAAAGGCAGCAAGGCCAAATTCACCCGTTGTTGTCATCGGGATTTTGACCACTTTCGCGCCCGTTTGCTCAGCGACCATTTGCCACGGCACGATATTGGCGTGGTGTTCAGTTTCACTGACCAGAATCTCATCCCCAGCTTGTAATGTGCTGCGGGCATAACTTTGTGCAATGAGGTTGAGTGCTTCGGTAGCACCGCGCGTCCAGATAATATTTTTGCTGCTTGGCGCACCAATAAATTGTGCGACTTGTTCACGCGCGCCTTCAAATTGGCTGGTGGCTTGCGCCGTCAAACTGTGGCTACCGCGATGTACATTGGCATTGTGCTGGCTGTAGTAGTGGCTGATGGCATCAATCACACATTGTGGTTTTTGCGTAGTGGCCGCACTGTCGAGATAGACCAGCGGGTTACCGTTGACGATTTGTTGCAGCGCCGGAAACTGCGCGCGGATTGCATCAAGATTGAGCATCAATAAAACCTGAAAGTTCGGTCAGTTGTTGAGGATGAAGAACCATGGGGGCGGCAACGTGTTGCGCCAATTCCACGCCTGCGAGCAGTGCAATCATGGCGAGCGCAAACTCCAGAGCGGTGCCTGGCCCTTGGCTGGTGAGTAAATGTTGCGTGGCATAGTAACAGACGCGCTGACGACTCAGACGCTCTGAAGGAATATGGTCAAAAAAGTTGGGGTGACAAGTCATGCGTGCGCCGACAAATTTCTGCTGTTTGGCGAAAACCAGTGCAGGTGTCGCGCAAATTGCGGCAACCAGTTTGCCTTGTTGTGAGAACGCATCAATCAGTGCAAGTAGCGCAGTACTATCGGCAAACGCTTGCGCTCCGCCCACACCTCCGGGCAGTGCCAGTGCATCAAACGCTTCTGCCGAGCACGCTTCAAGCGTCTGCTCTGCCGTCAGCCAAACACCCCGTGAGCCTTGCACTTGTAACTTGTCGCCGACCGCTGCCATGGTGACCTGAAATCCTGCGCGCACCAAAGTATCGACGATGATGACAGTTTCCATCTCCTCGCTGCCATGGGCGACGGGGACGAGAATTCGTTTGCTCATGCCTTGCTCCAACTCTGCTCTAAGGTTTTGATTTGTTGATATAACGCGCTGTTTACCGGAGTTGCAATGCCATGCTGTTCGCCTTTGCGTACTACGTAACCAGTAATAAAGTCTATCTCGGTTGGACGTCGGTGGAAAACATCTTGATGCATGGAGGAGAGATTGGCCGCCGTAGCTTGGATTACTTGATAAACCCCATCACGCAGTGCTTCAGCCTCACCGCTTATCGCTTCTGCCTGCATAACGGCTGTCACCTCATCTAAAATGGCAGTGATGATCGGCGTAAATTCAGGTGCAACTAATGCACCGTTGGCGCATTGATGAATCGCGGTTAGCGGATTTATCGCGCAATTCACCGCGAGTTTGCGCCACAAAGCCTGTTGGATCTCTGGATTCCATGTCACTGGAGCGAGTGCGTGATTAAAAACGTCTGCGATAAAATCACAACGTGCACCGAGGGCATTAAAAGGACCCACTTGGGTTTGGCCGAATCCCGTATGACTCACTTGGTTGAGCGTGGCTTTTAGCGCGCCATGAGTGGTGGTTGCAAACAATACCGGAAAGTGAGTCAAAGATTCGCTTATGGCTTCGACTGCGCCCATGCCATTGTGCATAAACAGCAAAATGGTTTCTCGATTCAGATGGGGGAGCAAAGGCTGTAATGCCGCTTCCACTTGCCAAGCCTTGACGGTGATCAGCAGTAAATCGGCATGGATGAGCGTGTCTAAATTTTGATTACGAAATGAAATGGGCGCTTCTTCATCGAGCTGGAGCGTTATGGTCGGCTGAGCTTGACGGCTCCATAGCGCGACTTGATGACCTGCACTATGTAAGTGCAGCGCCCACAAAGAGCCGACCGCTCCCGGGCCAAGTACCACAATATTCATCTCTGTCCCCTGCTGAAAATCGAATGCGCCAAGGATAACGAGGGGAGTTTTGAAAGCAATAAAAAATGGCGCGAAGTCGCGCCATTTTTACTGTTTAGGCTCTTTCCTGTTTAGGAAGGAGCGTGCAGATGTCTACAATTAGAACTTGTAAGTTACTGCTACGTAGTGGCCAAAGCCTGTTGACTTGAAGCCATCGGTATCTTTGATTCCGTAAACGTCTTTGTAGCCTTTTAGACCGTAGCCTACAGCGAAACGATCTGAATGCCAGTAGATACCGTTAAACATCGCACCGCCGTTGCTGGCTGTCGAGTATTCATCTTTAAGGCCGAATTGGTAATCGATATAACCTTGGTAAGAGATGAATGAACCGTTCTCGAAGAAATAGAAAGGTTTAAACCAGTTGGTCGAGATTTGGAAGCCGTTCCAATCTTTGCGGTTGCCATCATAAGTACCGTATAGGTTCAGGCCAACTTTGCCAAACCATGGAACCATCACATCAGAACCAAGACCAATTTTCTGGTTGTTTACAGAAAATGCGTTGGTTTTAAAATCTGTACCATCCCATTCGAACAGTGATGCAACGTAAACTTCTTGTACTGGACCGAAAGACATATCAACGCCAGTAAATGCATCCAGAGACATACGTGGAGCAAACTTCATGAAGATTTTTGGATCGCCAACTTTGTCACTGCTTTTGTTCGTTGCTAAGTTAAACACGTCAACGTAACCGTACAGATCAAAGATACCAGAACGACCGCCAAATTCCATTTCCAGATAATCATGAGATGATTTGCCTGGAAGTTCGTCGAATGCACCCATCAGGTTAAATTGCATCCACTTGTAATCGTTTTTGTGGATATCGCCATCTGAGTAGTCAGCGGCCAGAACAGGTGCTGAAGTTGCTGCCAATAGGCTTAAAGCAAGAAGTGATTTACGCATAAGGGGAACTCTCTGTAAGTGTGTTGTGTATGGCGGCCGCATAACTGCAGCTCGTTCAACTGGCGGGCATAATAACGATAAAAATCGCAATTAAAAGTGATAAGAAGTGCAAAATTAAAGGCATTGAGTGATAGCAATCACACCTTTGTTAATTAATTTTGAACTTATTTTGTATTTCACAATTTTGCATTTTTATTGTGATCTTAATCGCTTTGGTTGAGAGTTGACTAAACTTATACGCTAATCGATAAACCAACAAATTCAGTGAGTGATCGACGAATGAACTCTTTTCGTATACCTAAGTAAATTTATGAAAAGGAGTGAGTAATGGAAGAGATAATGTTGTTTCCACTTAGCTCCGTCGTACTTCCTGAAGGGAAAATGAAGCTGCGAATTTTTGAACCGCGCTATCAGCGTATGGTCGCTCAGTGCAGTAAAACGGGCAGTGGATTTGGTCTCTGTTTGTTCGATAGTAAGTCGAATAAAAATGCAAACGAATTATCTGAGTTTGGGACTTTAGTCAAAATCGTTGATTTTGAAACGTTAAGTGATGGTTTGCTTGGGATCACAGTCGTCGGTATACGACGTTTTGCGATTCGCAAAGTTCGGGTTGAATATGACGGTTTGCGGATTGCTACAGTACAGTGGTTTCCGGATTGGCCAAGCCAAGAATTGTTAGAGCGGGAGCGCTTTTTAGGCGAGCAATTGCAGGAAGTCTATCGGCAATTTCCACAAATTGGTGAGTTGCACAGTTTGTGCTTTTTTGATGATGCGAGCTGGGTCTGTCAACGTTGGCTAGAACTGCTACCTTTAAGCAAAGGACAGTTTGATGTGCTGGTTGGGCAGCGAGATTGCCATGCAGCTTTAGCTTTTTTACAGCGTACCATTGAGTCGCATCTCGACACGTGAACAATTTGCTTGTGGCGAATGATCTCAAGTGGTAACACTGACGTATAGGCTTACTAGGGTGTTCGCCTGAGTCATTAAGGATGAGTTTATATGTTTAATCCATCACCTCATACGTTTGGCCGCCAAGAGTGGCTAGAGTGTATGGAAAAAGTTAAAAGCAGGGACACACAGGCTTTTGCTCTGGTATTTAGCTATTACTCGCCGAAATTGAAGCAGTTTGTGATGAAGCATGTCGGTAGTGAACAGGTAGCGTTGGAATTGGTTCAAGAAACCATGTCAACCGTATGGCAAAAAGCTAGTCTGTTTGATGGGCAGAAAAGCTCTCTCGCGACTTGGATTTACACCATAGCGCGTAACCTAAGTTATGACTTGTTACGTCGACAAAAGGGGCGTGACGCTTATGTGTTGGCCGATGATATTTGGCCGGAAGATTATTGTCCTCCTGATCTGGTTGATCACTACGCACCGGAACAAGATCTGCTCAAAGAGCAGGTGATGAAATTTCTCGACCGCCTGCCAGAAGCACAGCAGCAAGTGATCAAAGCGGTCTATTTAGAAGAAATCCCCCAGCAAGATGTGGCCGACATGCTCGACATTCCACTCGGCACTGTGAAATCACGTCTACGTCTTGCGGTAGAAAAGTTAAGATTATCAATGGATGCGGAGTCCTTATGAGTTATCACCCTAATTATGCTTTACTCGCAGCCTATGCTGAGGGCGGTCTTGATTCTGCGCATGGTTTGGCGATTTCTGCTCATTTGGAAATCTGCCCACATTGTCGTGACTTGGTGCATGAGATTGAGGCAGAACTTGGTGAGTTACTCAATCAGCAAGCGGCCTCTTCTGTCGCCTTGTCAGACGATGCCAACTGGCAAGCGATGTTCGATTCGATTGTGGCCTTGCCGCAGCAAGCGGCATCGAACACTCCCGTTAAAACCACACCGGTAATGGTGACGGTAAACGGTAAGCAGATTGCGATTCCCAAAGTCTTAGCGCGTTTGGTTAAACCTGAGCAGCAGTGGCGCAGCTACGGTGGCAAAGTGTTCAGTTTACCTTTGCAGTCGGAAGATAATGTACGGATGAATCTGATGTACATCAGCCAAGGGGTTTCTATTCCTCAGCACACCCATAAAGGGTTTGAGTCGACCTTGGTGTTGCACGGTGGTTTTAGTGATGAAAATGGTCATTACGATGTGGGTGATTTTATGCAGCATGATGGTCAAATCTGCCATTCGCCAAGCACACCGCAAGATCAAGACTGCCTTTGCTTAACCGTATTGACTGAGCCTATGGTCTTTACCCAAGGGGTAGCGCGGATCTTTAACCTGTTTGGCAAGGGACTTTACCCGTAACCGTTAATGAGCTTGAAAATAAACAAGGGAGCGATGAAGCTCCCTTGTTGGTTTAGTGAAGGGTTTATTTGGTGAATGGTGTGCGCCTTACTGGATGATTTTATCCTCAGGCGGTAACTCTTCTTTATGCTGCTTCGCGTTTTCTAGCATCTTAGTGAAGTCATGACGTAGCGAGTAAAGCATGATCAAACTTGGGATCACCATTACCGCGGTCAAAATGAAGAACAGTGACCAGTCGTTCAGAAAATCCGCTAACTCACCACTAAACGAAGCGATAGTGGTTCTGCCTAAATTACCTAATGAAGCCAGCAACGCGTATTGCGTGGCGGAAAATGCCTGTCCAGTCATTAAGGTCAGGAAGGAAACAAAGGCTACCGTTGAGAAGGCAGAAGTGAAGTTATCGACGAAGAGAGTCGCTAAAAATAGGTGCTCATTCGGACCGACTTTGGCTATCCAAGCAAACATCAAGTTACTAGACGCCATGGCGATGCCACCAATCATTAATCCTCGCACAATACCGAACTTGATATTGACTAAGCTGCCAAGCAAGGTGAACAAAATGGTGATACCCCAACCGAGTAGCTTAGAGTAGTAGCCAATCTGTTCGTTGCTAAAACCAATTTCTTTGTAAAAGGCAATCGACATGCGTCCTAAGAAGGCTTCGCCGATTTTGAACAGAAAGACAAACAGCAGCAGTGTCAGCGCAACACGAAAACCATTACGGCGGAAAAAGTCGATAAACGGCTCTAAGACCGTGACGGTTAACCAACTAAGCACCGGATTGCTGACAACCTGTTGGTGGCGTTCTTCAGCAAGTTGCTGTAATTGATCCCGCTGAGTGTGTGGCTCACCTACCAGCAAGGTAAACAACATCAATAAGCCAACCACTCCTGCCATAATGTAGTAAACCCCATTCCAGCCAATGCTATCGGCATTGACGAAAGCGAAGTAGCCGGGAAGCGAGTAACCCGTCCACCAACCGACGACCGCCATGGCAGATGCTTGTGGCAATTTGGTTGATTCACTTTTTGGGAAGGTATCTATCCGGAAGGCATCGACAGCCACATCTTGCGTCGCCGAGGCAATCGCAATCCCCAAAGCGAACATGGAAGTCAGCATAAGATTGTTGGCTGGGTTAACACCTGCGATGAGTAACGTACAGACTAGAACGATGGATTGGCAGAAAAAGATCCAGCTTCGGCGCTGACCAAGCATCGAATGTAGAATGGGTAACTTGACTCTATCGACCAGTGGTGCCCAGAGAAAGTTGATCGCGTATACCGCAAACACACTGCCAAAATAGCCGATGGCAGCGCGGCTGAGTCCGGCATCTTTCAGCCAGCCAGTCATGTTGGAACCAATCAATACCCATGGGAAGCCGCTGGCACAACCCAGCATAAATACCCAGAGCAAGCGTCGATCAAAATAGCTAACAATAAGTTCTAGCCAAGAATGGGACCGGGGTTGCTGAACCATAACGAGTCCTTTTGCATGTGATTATGATGATTGCCGCACTCCCGAGTTCAGGAGTGCGGTGAGGCAGTTTAAGGTAAGCGAGTGACTTTATTAATGACGATGGGTGTGACAGGAACGTTCTGCATTCGACCTTTATTTTGAGTCGGTTGCTGAGCCATTTTTTCAATCACATCAAACCCTTCGATCACTTGACCAAACACCGCATAGCCCGGCGGCTTTGCGGCATAGTTCAAGAAATCATTATCCACCAAGTTAATGTAAAACTGTCTTGTTGCCGAATTCGGGTTTTGCGTACGAGCCATGGCAATGGTCGCGGTATCATTACGCAAGCCATTGCTGGCTTCATTCTCGATCGGGGCGTAAGTCGGTAGCTGATTAAGATAAGCATCAAAGCCACCTCCTTGCGCCATAAAGCCTGGGATCACGCGATGAAATTGGCTGCCAACATAGCTGCCGTCATCCACATAGCGTAAGAAATTCGCAACCGAGATCGGTGCTTTTTCTTGATTCAGCTCGATCGTGAAATTGCCGAGTGTGGTTTCCACTGCGACTTTGGGACCCGCCCACACGCAACTGCTGACCAGTGCTACGGTTGCCAATAGCCATGACTTAGCCATTAAAGCGCTCCTGCATGTAGTTTTGCAGCTCGGCATCGTTAGCGATCTCTTTGAGCACAGTGTTGATCACGTCATTGAGTACGGTTTCAATTTCATCGTTAGAGGCACTGAGAACGCCAGTACGTTTTGCGGTGCCTGTGTAGCTTTTCACCAACTTGCCTCTTGGTGTTTCAGCCGTGATTTCCAATACCACGCTGCCATCCATTTGGTTTTCCATGATTGAGTGCTTCACGGAGACCAAAAGTTCTTGGATTTCGAGAGTGATGGTGTTTTCACTATTGACGCTGAGACGGAAACCTTGCGATCCAAACTGTTCAGCCAGGGCGTTTTCTAGCGTAATGCGCACATTTTGGCGTGGATGAATGGGCTCAATATTGTTACGACCACTATCGACTAAAGCCACATATTGCGCTGAACGCACATCTTTGCTGACCAGCGAAAAGCTGCTGTTATTCACAATCGCATTTTGGCTTAATGCCGCTTGAGGGTTAACGTTGATTTGACTCTGCTGAGGAGCAGAACAAGCGGTAAGTAAAGCGATTGAAGCCGCAAGAACCAGTTTTTTCATGGTTAATTCCTTTCGTTTTATTGTGCACACAGCCGCAAGGCTCAAGATTTAATAGCTTGTAAGATAACAAATTTACTGTTGTTGGCGATCACTCTAACATGACTTTTACCAAACAATCTTGCCAGTTTTACATCGTAGCCGAGGTGGCGATTGCCGATCACCCATAATTTCCCGCCTTTTTTCAGAACATGCTTTGAGTCACAGAACATTTGCCACGCGATGTGATCCGTAATGGTTTGTTGTTGATGGAACGGCGGATTACACACAATCATTGAACTACTGTGCGCTGGGAAACCATCCAGACAGTTGTTGGCGATACAGTGAATATCTCGTTTACCGAGATTGTCGTGTAAGTTTTTTTGTGCGGAGGCGATCGCCATAAAGCTTTCATCAACACAGGTGATCTTCGCTTGTGGGTTTAATTGTCCGAGACGAACCGATAACACGCCATTGCCACACCCAAGATCAATAAAGTCTTCCAGAGTCGGATCGGCTGGCAAATGCTCAAGGATAAATCTGGAACCCAGATCTAAACTTTCACCCGAATACACATTCGGTAAGTTAGTGAGGGTGATAGCATAAGGCTCAATGCTCCAACCGCATTCAGGGTTAACCTCATTAGCGGGATTCACCGTCGCAGAACTGAACACTAAACGATGTTTTTTCCACGCCAGCGAAGTGGTGGTGGGGCCTAGATGCTTTTCAAACAGATTCAAGGTTGATGTATGAATCTCCTTCGCTTTATTCACCGCAATGATCGGGATGTTCGGCGAAAGGGCTTTACGCAGTTGGCTCAGGATCCACACCAGATGACGATTACTCTTGGGCAGTTGCAGTAGCACGACAGAGGCATCATTAGGGACCGGATCCAACGTCGTCAGTAACTGAACTGGCGGACGCTGATTTTGCTGCAAATTCGCTTGAGTCGCTTGATGGGCAATGTAGGAGTCACTCATCATGCTGACTTTATGTTTTTGACTAAACCAACAACTTAAAGTGCCGAAATGGTCATTAATGATCACTATATGGCTAGATTCTGGGAGGGCGAGTTGTTCCACATGCTGGATGAGGTACTCATCGCCGGCATCCCAAGCTTGCAAAGTTTCGTTATTGCGCTTTGGGAAACGATGAAGAGTGAGCGTCTGCTCAAGCAAAGTAAGCTCAGTTTTCATATTGCTCGTGTTTCTAGTAAATTGACGGCGCATTGTCTCAGATGGCAATAAAACAGCAAATGAAAACCTAGGTTTTTGCATTTTTAGCCACACGCAAGACCCGCTATGGTCTATTCTCAATTTGTCATGTTGTCGACACTCAAGTGTTCAACAAGGAAAGCAATATGATTCAAGATGTTATTGAAAAGAAGCTGAGTGATGAATTTCAGCCCGAGTTTCTGAAAGTGATTAATGAAAGTGATATGCACAACGTGCCGCGAGGTTCGGAGAGTCATTTTAAGGTCACAGTAGTGAGTGAACGCTTTGCCGGCCTGCGTCCTGTCGCTCGTCATCGTTTGGTCAATCAAACCTTGGCGGATGAGTTAGCGAATCATATCCACGCGCTCGCCATTCATACCTACACGACTCAAGAGTGGCAGCAAATGAATCAGGAAAGTCCAGAAAGCCCAATGTGTTTGGGGGGCTCGCGCAAAAGCGCTCAATGATAGGTTTGATACCTATAACGCTTGATTGGATTTTGAGCAAATTATTAACACGGTTTAAACAAATGAGTTCGAATATTTCAGGTTATGCAGGGGTTTAGTGGCTTAAGTCAGTCAATAGGCCCACATAAAATAGGCCTTAGTGAGTTTGTGCGATGCTTCAAAAATATGATGATTTCTTAGCCTTTCACTCCGGATTCGTTTGAAATTAAACAGTGATTCAGGGCATTGGTCATGGCATCAAGTTCCCAAAAGATGCTAGACTACAGCACCTGACAAATCCCCCACATGATTTGTGATGGGATTTTTAAAAGGATGTTGCGATTTTAATGGTTCAAGCCATTAAAAACGGACACAAACAATGTCGTGTCTACCGAGGTAAGGATTCCGCTAGCGTTGTTCAGTTGTAAGGACAAGGCAAACGGAGTGCGCCTCGAATTTGCGCAATGAAAGAATCTTTTTCCCGATAAAAGTAGTGCAAGTGCGTATGATTACAATAAAAAAGGGATTGGACCTTCCTATCGCAGGAACTCCTTCCCAGGTGATTAGTGATGGTAAAGCCATCAAAAAAGTCGCCTTGCTTGGCGAAGAGTACGTTGGCATGCGTCCTACTATGCATGTCCGCGTAGGTGATGAAGTAAAAAAAGCTCAGATTCTTTTTGAAGATAAGAAGAATCCGGGTGTGAAATTTACTTCACCAGTCAGCGGTAAAGTGGTTGAAATCAATCGTGGTGCAAAGCGCGTTCTTCAGTCTGTAGTGATTGAAGTGGCGGGTGATGACCAAGTGACCTTCGACAAGTTTGAAGCCAATCAATTAGCCAGTTTGAATCGCGATGCGATCAAAACTCAGCTGGTTGAGTCTGGTCTTTGGACTGCTTTCCGTACTCGTCCGTTCAGCAAGGTTCCAGCCATTGATTCCACTTCTGAAGCCATTTTTGTCACTGCTATGGATACCAATCCGTTGGCAGCTGAGCCGACCGTTGTGATCAATGAACAATCTGAAGCCTTCGTTGCTGGTCTAGATGTGCTTTCCGCACTGACAACTGGCAAAGTGTACGTTTGTAAAAAAGGCACCAGCTTGCCACGTTCTCAACAGCCGAATGTTGAAGAACATGTCTTTGACGGCCCACATCCTGCAGGCTTAGCTGGCACTCACATGCATTTCCTCTATCCAGTAAGTGCAGACCACGTGGCGTGGAGCATCAACTATCAGGACGTGATCGCAGTAGGTCAACTGTTCCTGACGGGCGAGCTATACACCCAGCGTGTGGTTTCTCTTGCCGGCCCGGTGGTGAACAAACCTCGTTTGGTTCGCACTGTCATGGGCGCATCACTAGAGCAACTGGTGGACAGCGAAATCATGCCTGGCGAAGTACGCATCATCTCTGGCTCTGTGCTGTCTGGTACGAAAGCCACTGGACCACACGCTTATCTTGGTCGTTACCACCTACAGGTCTCTGTTCTTCGTGAAGGACGTGATAAAGAACTGTTTGGTTGGGCGATGCCGGGTAAGAACAAGTTCTCTGTGACTCGCTCTTTCCTTGGTCACCTATTCAAGGGCCAAGTGTACAACATGACCACAACCACTAATGGTAGTGATCGATCTATGGTTCCAATCGGTAACTATGAGAAGGTCATGCCACTAGATATGGAGCCAACCTTGTTGCTTCGTGATCTGTGTGCTGGTGACAGTGACAGCGCGGTTCGCTTAGGTGCTTTAGAGCTGGATGAAGAAGATCTAGCACTGTGTACGTTCGTTTGCCCAGGCAAATACGAGTACGGTCAGCTCCTGCGTGAGTGCTTAGACAAGATCGAGAAAGAAGGGTAATTTCCATGGGCCTTAAAAAGTTTCTTGAAGACATCGAGCATCATTTTGAGCCAGGCGGCAAACACGAGAAGTGGTTTGCCCTGTATGAAGCAGCGGCGACGCTGTTCTATACACCAGGTCTGGTAACCAAAAGAAGCTCGCACGTTCGTGATAGCGTTGACCTAAAACGTATCATGATCATGGTTTGGCTTGCCGTATTCCCAGCGATGTTCTGGGGTATGTACAACGCTGGCGGCCAAGCTATTGCAGCACTTAACCATCTGTATTCAGGTGATCAACTCGCGGCGATTGTGGCGGGTAACTGGCACTACTGGCTAACCGAAATGCTTGGCGGAACCATGTCAAGCGATGCTGGTTGGGGCAGTAAAATGCTGTTGGGTGCAACCTACTTCCTACCTATCTACGCTACGGTGTTCATCGTCGGTGGTTTCTGGGAAGTGTTGTTCTGTATGGTGCGCAAGCATGAAGTCAACGAAGGTTTCTTCGTTACCTCTATTCTGTTTGCTCTGATTGTTCCGCCAACTCTGCCTCTGTGGCAAGCTGCACTGGGTATTACCTTTGGTGTTGTGGTTGCCAAAGAAGTGTTTGGTGGTACAGGCCGTAACTTCCTTAACCCAGCGCTGGCTGGCCGTGCTTTCCTGTTCTTTGCTTACCCAGCACAGATCTCAGGTGACCTAGTATGGACTGCGGCAGATGGCTACTCAGGCGCAACTGCGCTGAGCCAATGGGCACAAGGTGGTGCAGGTGCACTGATTAACAACGCGACTGGTCAAACGATCACTTGGATGGATGCTTTCATCGGTAACATCCCAGGTTCAATTGGTGAAGTGTCTACTCTGGCACTCATGATTGGTGCAGCGTTCATTGTTTATATGGGCATTGCTTCATGGCGCATTATTGGCGGCGTGATGATTGGTATGATCCTGCTGTCGACACTGTTTAACGTGATTGGCTCAGATACCAACGCAATGTTCAACATGCCTTGGCATTGGCACCTAGTATTGGGTGGTTTCGCATTCGGTATGTTCTTCATGGCGACTGACCCAGTTTCTGCGTCCTTCACCAATAGCGGTAAATGGGCTTACGGTATTCTGATCGGTGTTATGTGTGTGCTGATCCGTGTTGTGAACCCGGCTTACCCAGAAGGCATGATGCTGGCGATCCTATTCGCGAACCTATTTGCGCCACTGTTTGACCATGTGGTTGTAGAGAGAAATATCAAGCGGAGATTAGCGCGCTATGGCAAGCAATAACGATAGCATTAAAAAGACGCTGTTTGTTGTTATCGCGTTGAGCCTAGTGTGCTCAATCATTGTATCGGCAGCGGCTGTCGGTCTGCGTGACAAGCAAAAAGAAAATGCGGCATTAGACAAGCAGAGCAAGATCCTGCAAGTGGCTGGCATTGAAGCGAAAGGCAGTAAACAAATCGTTGAATTGTTCAATAAAAGCATTGAACCACGTCTGGTTGACTTCAACACGGGTGACTTTGTTGAAGGCGATGCAGCTAACTACGATCAACGTAAAGCAGCGAAAGAAGCCTCTGAATCTATCAAGCTGACCGCTGAACAAGATAAAGCGAAGATCCAACGTCGTGCGAATGTTGGTGTGGTTTATCTGGTGAAAGACGGCGACAAAACCAGCAAGGTGATTCTGCCTGTACACGGTAACGGCCTATGGTCGATGATGTACGCGTTTGTAGCAGTAGAAACTGACGGTAACACGGTTTCAGGTTTGACCTACTATGAACAAGGTGAAACACCGGGATTGGGTGGCGAAGTTGAAAACCCAGCTTGGCGTGCTCAATGGGTCGGTAAAAAGCTGTTTGATGAAAACCACAAACCTGCGATCAAGATTGTCAAAGGTGGTGCACCTCAAGGTTCAGAGCATGGCGTAGACGGTCTGTCTGGCGCAACTTTGACCAGTAATGGCGTACAAAACACCTTCGACTTCTGGTTGGGTGATATGGGCTTTGGTCCATTCCTGACAAAAGTTCGTGACGGAGGTCTTAACTAATGTCTAGCGCAAAAGAGCTGAAAAAGAGTGTGTTAGCCCCAGTTTTGGACAACAACCCGATTGCACTGCAAGTTCTGGGTGTGTGTTCTGCACTGGCGGTAACCACTAAGCTGGAAACGGCATTTGTTATGACGCTAGCGGTAATGTTTGTTACTGCATTGTCTAACTTCTTCGTTTCTCTGATCCGTAACCACATTCCTAACAGTGTGCGTATTATCGTACAAATGGCGATTATCGCTTCGTTAGTTATCGTGGTAGACCAGATTCTGAAAGCGTATCTGTACGATATTTCTAAGCAACTGTCGGTATTCGTTGGTCTGATTATCACCAACTGTATCGTAATGGGTCGTGCAGAAGCGTTTGCAATGAAGTCTGAACCAATTCCTTCTTTCATTGATGGTATTGGTAACGGTTTAGGATACGGTTTCGTGCTGATGACGGTTGGTTTCTTCCGTGAGCTTTTAGGCTCAGGTAAGCTATTTGGCTTGGAAGTTCTGCCTCTGATCAGCAACGGTGGTTGGTATCAGCCAAACGGCCTGATGCTACTCGCACCTTCAGCATTCTTCCTGATCGGCTTCATGATTTGGGCGATTCGCACGTTCAAACCAGAACAAGTAGAAGCGAAGGAGTAAGGTTGTCATGGAACATTATATTAGTCTGCTGGTGAAATCGATTTTCATCGAGAACATGGCACTCTCTTTCTTCCTAGGGATGTGTACATTCTTGGCGGTGTCGAAGAAAGTTAAGACATCATTCGGCTTAGGTATTGCGGTAATCGTAGTACTGACTATCTCTGTACCAGTTAACAATCTGGTGTACAACCTTGTGCTTAAGCCAGATGCACTGGTTGAAGGGGTAGATCTTAGCTTCCTCAACTTTATTACCTTTATCGGTGTTATTGCGGCATTAGTACAGATTCTGGAAATGATCCTCGATCGCTTCTTCCCGCCTCTGTATAACGCACTGGGCATCTTCCTTCCGCTGATCACAGTAAACTGTGCGATCTTCGGTGGTGTGTCTTTCATGGTGCAGCGCGACTACAGCTTTGCTGAATCAGTGGTATACGGTTTCGGTTCTGGTGTGGGTTGGATGCTGGCTATCGTCGCTCTTGCAGGTATCCGTGAGAAGATGAAGTATTCAGACGTTCCTCCAGGTCTGCGTGGTTTAGGTATTACCTTTATCACGGCTGGCTTGATGGCGTTGGGCTTCATGTCTTTCTCTGGTGTTCAACTGTAAGTCGGGTAAACCGCAGCAATAAAGGAATAGTTAATGTCTACTATTATTTTTGGTGTAGTGATGTTTACCCTGATTATACTGGCTTTGGTTCTGGTGATTCTGTTCGCCAAATCCAAGCTAGTACCAACAGGTGACATTACAATTTCTATTAATGGCGATCCTGAAAAAGCGATCGTAACCCAACCGGGTGGTAAGTTGCTGACTGCACTGGCAGGCGCTGGTGTATTCGTATCTTCAGCTTGTGGTGGTGGTGGTTCATGTGGCCAATGCCGTGTAAAAATCAAATCAGGTGGCGGTGATATTCTGCCGACAGAACTGGATCACATCAGCAAAGGCGAAGCCCGTGAAGGTGAGCGTTTGGCGTGTCAGGTTGCTGTAAAAGCAGATATGGATCTGGAACTGCCAGAAGAGATCTTTGGCGTGAAGAAGTGGGAATGTACGGTTATCTCTAACGATAACAAAGCCACTTTCATCAAAGAGCTGAAGCTTGCGATTCCTGATGGTGAATCAGTACCATTCCGTGCGGGTGGTTACATTCAGATTGAAGCGCCTGCGCACCATGTTAAGTACGCCGATTTTGATGTACCTGAGAAATACCGTGGTGACTGGGACAAATTCAATCTGTTCCGTTATGAGTCTAAAGTGGATGAGCCAATCATCCGTGCATACTCAATGGCGAACTACCCTGAAGAGTTTGGCATCATCATGCTGAACGTGCGTATCGCGACTCCGCCGCCAAATAATCCAAATGTGCCACCAGGCCAAATGTCTTCTTACATCTGGTCACTGAAAGCCGGTGATAAATGTACGATTTCTGGTCCGTTCGGTGAGTTCTTCGCGAAAGACACGGATGCAGAGATGGTATTTATCGGTGGTGGTGCGGGTATGGCGCCAATGCGTTCGCATATCTTTGACCAACTGAAGCGTCTGAAGTCTAAGCGTAAGATGTCTTATTGGTACGGTGCGCGTTCTAAGCGTGAAATGTTCTACGTGGAAGATTTCGATGGCCTAGCGGCTGAGAATGACAACTTCGTATGGCACTGTGCTCTGTCAGATCCTCAACCAGAAGATAACTGGACAGGCTACACCGGTTTCATCCATAACGTACTGTATGAAAACTATCTGAAGGATCACGAAGCTCCGGAAGATTGTGAATACTACATGTGTGGACCTCCGATGATGAACGCGGCAGTGATCAACATGCTGAAAAACCTAGGTGTAGAAGAGGAAAACATCCTACTGGATGACTTCGGTGGTTAATCGATAACTCGCTACACTGCGATGGCTGGCTCGTTCGAGTCAGCCATTGTTTTTTACAAATTGGATATTGAAAGTGTCGATGGTTATCTGGTTTAGGGTATCGGTATTTCCCATATCAATTTTTAACTATGAAAGGAGTAAACAAGTGAGAAATTGGCTTGTTGCATTAGCTTCTCTTCTCTTGCTGGCTGGCTGTGAAAAGCCCGCAGAGCAGGTACATCTCAGTGGCCCAACCATGGGAACCACTTACAACATCAAATACATTCAACAGCCGGGAATTGCGGATTCGAAAACACTGCAAACCGAGATTGATCGACTCCTTGAAGAAGTGAACGATCAAATGTCGACTTACCGTAAAGACTCTGAGCTCAGCCGTTTTAACCAGCATACCAGTAGCGAACCTTTTGCCGTTTCTACACAAACGTTAACCGTGGTGAAAGAGGCGATTCGTTTGAACGGTCTTACTGAAGGTGCTTTAGATGTGACCGTCGGACCTTTGGTTAATCTGTGGGGATTTGGCCCTGAAGCCCGTCCTGATGTGGTACCAACCGATGAAGAGCTGAATGCGCGTCGTGCTATTACTGGCATTGAGCATCTGACGATTGAAGGGAATACGCTGAGTAAAGATATTCCTGAACTGTATGTCGACTTGTCTACGATTGCCAAAGGTTGGGGAGTAGATGTGGTCGCCGATTACCTTCAATCTCAAGGTATCGAAAACTACATGGTAGAAATTGGCGGAGAAATCCGTTTGAAAGGACTGAACCGTGATGGTGTTCCCTGGCGTATTGCGATAGAAAAGCCAAGTGTTGATCAGCGTAGTGTACAAGAGATCATCGAACCGGGTGATTATGCGATCGCAACCTCCGGTGATTACCGTAACTACTTTGAGCAAGATGGCGTTCGTTACTCGCATATCATCGATCCAACTACCGGACGCCCAATCAATAACCGCGTGGTCTCCGTGACGGTACTGGATAAGTCTTGTATGACGGCGGATGGCTTAGCGACAGGCTTGATGGTCATGGGCGAAGAGCGTGGTATGGCTGTCGCAGAAGCCAACCAGATCCCGGTTTTAATGATTGTGAAAACGGATGATGGCTTTAAAGAGTACGCATCAAGCAGCTTTAAACCGTTTTTAAGTAAGTAATAGTGAGCATAAAACAATGAACACCTTTTTGATTACTTTTGGTTTCTTTCTGGCCGTGATTGCCGCCATGGCCGTTGGTTACATTTTCCAACGTAAAGTGGTGAAAGGCAGCTGTGGTGGTTTAGGTGCAGTGGGCATCGAAAAAGTCTGCAATTGCCCTGAGCCTTGTGATGCACGTAAAAAACGTGAAGCTAAAGCAGCCGCCCGCGCCGAGCGTCTTGCGGCTTGGGAAAAAGATCGGATCGCATAATTCGTGCTATCGCATCAAAAAGCTCGCTCCGGCGGGCTTTTTGTTTATCAGACTTTCCTTATCGATGGCTTATTATTATACTGTTTATGTATACAGTATTGGTGGGCTATGCAAGACAGAATTCGTAAAATCATCCATGTCGATATGGACTGCTTTTTCGCTGCCGTTGAAATGCGGGATAACCCTGCGTATCGAGAGATAGCACTGGCCGTGGGCGGACATGAAAAGCAGCGTGGAGTGATCAGTACATGCAACTATCAGGCGCGCAAATTTGGCGTTCGTTCTGCTATGCCTACCGCTCAGGCATTAAAACTCTGCCCACAACTGCATGTCGTCCCGGGGCGGATGTCTGTCTACAAAAGTGTTTCTCAACAAATCCAAACTATTTTTCAGCGTTATACCTCGTTGATTGAGCCTCTTTCACTTGATGAGGCCTATCTTGATGTCAGTGAATCGACTGCCTATCAAGGTAGTGCGACCTTAATTGCTCAAGCGATTCGACGTGATATCTGGCAAGAGTTGAATTTAACGGCGTCCGCTGGTGTTGCGCCGATCAAGTTTCTTGCAAAAGTTGCGTCCGACTTAAATAAACCTGATGGCTTGTATGTGGTGACGCCTGACAAAGTTCAGGAGATGGTCGATAGTTTGCCGCTGGAAAAGATTCCGGGTGTTGGCAAAGTGGCGTTAGAAAAGCTGCATCAAGCCGGTCTTTATGTCGGAGCGGATGTAAGGCGAGCGGACTATCGCAAGTTACTGCATCAATTTGGGCGTTTAGGTGCTTCTTTGTGGAAAAAAAGTCACGGCATTGATGAACGTGAAGTGGTGACTGAGCGCGAACGAAAATCTGTCGGTGTGGAGTACACCTTTAGCCAAAACATTTCGACGTTTCAGGAGTGTTGGCAAGTGATTGAACAGAAATTGTATCCGGAGCTAGATGCTCGTTTGAGTCGGGCTCACCCACAGCGAGGCATTATTAAACAAGGCATTAAAGTGAAATTTGCTGATTTCCAACAGACAACCATTGAGCATGTTCACCCTGCATTAGAGCTCGACTACTTCCACGAGCTGTTAGAGCAAGTGTTAACTCGCCAGCAAGGACGAGAAATTCGCTTACTTGGTTTAAGTGTCATGCTTAAGCCGGAATTGCAGATGAAACAGCTATCGATGTTTCCGAGTGATGGATGGCAATAGGCCGATGCCTCTCTTAAAACAGACATCATGGAGTGGGGTGATAAAGAGCGTTATCCTTTCGTCGCCTAATGCAAATCGTTTGGTATAGTGTGTTTGTTATTGATATACCACTCTAAATGAATGAGAGAGAGTTCAACTTTGGGTTCCTTTATCAGGGGGGGGATTTGATGAATTGAACAATAAACGGCAGGAAAGTGTCATTTTTGACGTTTTATTGGCGTAGTATTCATCAGGATTGATTATAGTTGGCAAAAAATCGGCCAGAGAACACCATGAAAAAATCGTTTTTAACCTTAGCGCTATTAATGAGTTCCTCCACTTGGGCGGCACAATGTCAGGTGGATATCCAAAATGAAGTGCATCTTAATACTCAACGTATTGAGATCCGGCGTACCAGCAGTGATAAAGCGCTGATCGATAAGCAGAACAATCTTTATATTCAAGGTAAGAGAGTTTCGCTTAACGCAGATCAGCAGGCAGCGGTACGTCAGTATCGTGAGCAGTTGACCAGTTTACTGCCAAAAGCTCAGCGATGGGCAGACGATAGTTTGAAGCTAGCCAATCAGTTAGTTGACGATGTTGCACTCTCTTTAGAGGCCCCACAAGCGTTTAATAATGTGAAAACCTCTATGGCCACCTTGTTTGCTGAAGCGAAAGCTGAGTACTTTAAAAATGGTGATTTGGTTGTTCCCGCTGAAACGTTTGCTGCAATGCAAACTCGATGGCAACAGAAATTAGCGCAGGGAAAAGAAGTCCTCACGCAGCAATTTTTTACTAGTGCGTTTGATGTGATGGCGAATAAAATGCAGCAGGAGGGCGGGGTGAATCTTAGCCAGCTTGGTAAAAACATGGCGGATTTAAAAAACAAATTGGACAGCAAGCTAAAAGAACAAAGCTCGACGTTTGAGAAACAAGGACGAGAGTGGTGTGATACGCTGAACAAAATGACGCAACAAGAACAGCAATTACACAAAAAGATCCCTCAACTAAAGAACTATCAAGTCTTCACCATCTAAACTGATAAGAGCGTGACCTGCGCTCTTTTGTTCTAAGTAAAGGTTTATTATGACGATGGTGATATGAATTTAAATAACTTTAGCCTACGCTGGCTAACGACACTCAATGCGTTAGCGGTGGTGTTAGGCTTTTTAATGTTTTATCTGACCTTTAAATATTTCTGGTCACATGATCGTGAAGTTGCGCAAGTGCTGCAGTTACAACAGGCCGAGTTGCAGCGGGTTGAAACCTTGTTGTCGTTAGAACGTAAGGCGATGGGGGCTTCTTTGGCAGATTATGCCGCTTGGGATTAAATGGCAGACTTCATTGCAAAACCCACCCTTGAGTTCACACAAAGCAATATTGGAGAGCACGCTTTCAGTTCACAATTCCTCGATGGCGTATTTATCTATGATCCTGAGGGCAATTTGGTTTGGGGCAAGAAATATGACGCAGCAACGGGGCAGAGCTCTAGCTATGAGCACTTATTGCCGGATTTTTCACGTATTTTACAGCAGGCGACACGTTTAAGTGTGGATGAAATCTCGACTTCCGTTCGTTATATGGTGGTGGAGGATGAGCCCTATTTAGCTGCCACGGCTCGTGTCTGTGACAGTGATGGGAAAGGGTGTAACAAAGGTTTCTTAATCTTTATTAAAAAAGTCCGCGCCCAGTTTGCGAGAGACTGTAAGATCTTCTGTGTAAGTGGCTGTTTATCATATTGATACACGGTCACTATTCATAATCATAAACTGACTCATGGCCGCTTTCCAATCTCTTATTGGCATTGTCCACTTCTTCGATATCTGGTGAAGCGCCAGATACAGTATTTTCATCACTGAATCGTCAGTCGGGAACGACCGTCTGGTCTTGGTGATTTTACGCAGGCTCGCGTTCAGGGATTCGATGGCATTCGTGGTGTAAATGACCTTACGGATTTCCGGTGGATAGTCGAAGAAGACACTTAGACGTGCCCAGTTATTACGCCATGACAGGCTAATCGTTGGGTGTTGGTCATCCCATTTTTCAGCGAACTCTGCCAGAGCCAGTTCCGCTTCGGCCAGTGTGGCTGCGCCGTAAATTCGTTTAAGGTCAGCGGCAATAACCTTACGTTGTTTCCAGTTAACATAGCGCAGCGAGTGACGAATTTGATGTACGATACACAGTTGCACCTGTGTTTTCGGGTAAACCGCCTCGATGGCTTCCGGGAAGCCTTTCAGACCATCGCAGCAAGCAATGAAGATATCCTGTACGCCACGGTTCTTAAGTTCGTTCATCACAGACAACCAGAACTTAGCGCCTTCGGTCTGAGCCATCCACAAGCCTAACAGCTCCTTTTCACCATCAGTGTTGATACCGAGCGCCAGGTAAACCGATTTGTTCTGTACCGCACCGGAATCGCGGCTACGTACCACCAAACAATCCAGGTAAACGACGGGATATAATGCATCCAGCGGACGTTGCTGCCATTGCTTTACCTCATCCATCACTTCATTGGTAACTTGAGAGATAAAGGTTGGAGAGACTTCTACACCATACGATTCCTCGAAGTGCGCCTGAATATCACGGGTTGTCATACCTCGCGCATACAACGAGATAATCCGGTCATCAAAACCGTTGAGCTGCTTCTCGCCCTTTTTAATGAGCTTGGGTTCAAAGCTACCATTGCGATCACGAGGGATATCCAGCTCTATTTCGCCGTGAACTGAGCGAAGTTTTTTACTGGATTTACCATTTCTGGAGTTGCCGGAATTCCTGCCTTCCGGTGCATGTTTAGCGTAACCAAGATGTTGCTCCATCTCGGCGTTCAACGCTCGCTCGGCAACCTTTTTGGTGAGCTGTTTTAGTAATCCGGCTTCGCCGAGGATGTCATCGGGGGAATCATAGCCTTCTAGAAGCTGATCGATAAGTTTGTCTGATATTGGCATTCTGTATTTCCTTTCAACAGGTTAAGAATGCCACTTACACAGATATTTTTACACTCTCGTTTGCGAATGTGGTTGAGCAAGCCACTGGTGTCGATATTGAAGTCTTAACCTGTAAAAATGATGCGCCCTTACCGCAAGACGAAGTGGATGTTTCATACATCAAGCAACTCGATTACAGCGGTAATTCCAGTGTGTTGTTTAAAATTAACCATCACATTAAGCATCCTCCCTTCATTCGAACCGAAGAAATTCTTGCTTTGCTGTTCTTTTCACTGGTGATGTACTTAGTCAATTTATGGGTGGTGATTGCCTTGATCAAACCGATCACGACCGCCAGTCAAGTGTTGCAACAATTTAAAACATCGGGCGGAAAAATGCCGGATGCGAGTACTTTTATCTCATCGGAGATGAAAGAATTTGCCACTACGATCAACCGAATCGTCGGACAATTGGAGGATAGTCAACAAGTGTTACGTTGGCAGTCTGAGCATGATCCACTAACCCGCATTTCCAATCGTCGCCATTTAGAAAAGCAGCTTAAAAGTTATTTGAGCGATCGTCCGCAAGCCTATCTGGTGCTGTTTCTTGTCGATATCGATTTTTTCAAACGTTTCAATGACAGCTTTGGTCATTTGGCTGGCGATGAAGCCTTATGTTCCGTTGCTGATGTGCTCCAATCGGTGGAGTTCCATGGCGAGAAAATCGTGGCGCGCTTTGGGGGAGAAGAGTTTTGTGTTGTTTTAGCTTCGGACTGTGCATTTGATGCAGAACAGTATGCACAACAGATGAGAAGCAAAATCGAGCAGCTCGCGATTGCAAATCCGGTTGATGCACTCTGCCAATATCTAACGGTGAGCATTGGTGGTGTGTATGCTATTTCTCCAAAGATGGAGTCTTATCTCTCTTTGTTCCATCAGGCGGATATGGCACTTTATCATGCGAAAGAACACGGACGAGATCGATACGTTGTGCGAAATTTTGTCTAAATTTTAAACGATACATCATTTGAAATTTGATTTGAGTCGATAAAAGTAAAGTGATTGGGTGATTTTTCAGCGAATGATTCTGTTGCTGATTGAGTCAATCTCCGCTTTGTATTAATGTACTAGTTAACTAGTGTGTTGGTATCGTGAGTCGTCGTAATGGCACAATCAAATTCTCGTGAGACATTCAGCTCTCGCCTCGGTTTTATTCTTGCGGCTGCTGGAGCTGCAGTCGGTTTAGGTAATATTTGGGGGTTTCCTACTCAAGCGGCCAGCAATGGTGGCGGCGCATTTTTGTTGGTCTACCTTATTTTGATCTTTGTGGTCGCCTTCCCGATGTTGGTCGTGGAAATGGCGATTGGCCGCTATGGTCAAGCTAACCCTGTCGATAGTATGCGTTCACTCACCTCTCAACCTGCTGCGAAAAAAGTCGGTGGATTCGTTGGTTGGGTTGGCCTTAGTGTACCCAGTGCCGTCTTGGCCTTTTACAGCATTGTGGGTGGCTGGATTATCTGTTTTTTACTGGGAGCCATGACCGATCTGTTTGGTTTCACCGCGGCAAGTGCGTGGCTGAAAGGATTCAGTGTCGAACGTAATCTTTTTGGTACGCTGATTTTTTATGTGTTAACGATCTTGATTGTGCAGGGTGGCGTGAAGCAGGGGATTGAGCGCTGGTCAACCCGACTCATGCCTGCTCTATTTGTGCTGTTTGCCGTGCTGTTTATCTACATCATGACTCAGCAAGGGGCTTGGGAAGGATTGAAGCATTATCTGATCCCTGATTTTGAAAAAGTGTGGGATCGTAAATTGATCTTGGCGGCAATGGGACAGGGATTCTTCTCATTAACCATTGGGGGTTGTTCGATGCTGATTTACGGCTCTTATCTGAGTAAGAAAGAGAACTTGCCGAAAATGGCGATGAGCGTGACCTTGGTGGATACAGCGGTGGCTTTTATTGCTGGTTTGGTGGTGTTGCCAGCAATGTTTGTGGCAATGAATAAAGGCGTGCAGATTTATGCGCAAGATGGCTCTTTGCTGAGCTCTGATACCTTAGTCTTTACCGTATTACCTTTGATGTTTGATAGCTTGGGCTTACTGGGACAGATTTTCGCCATGGTGTTTTTCCTTCTGCTCACCATCGCTGCGCTCACTTCTTCTATCTCTATGCTTGAATGTCCGGTTGCACTGGTGGGTGAGCGTTTCAATACTCGCCGTACGCCAACCAGCTGGGTGTTGGGCGGTTTGATTGCCCTGTTCAGTGTGGTGATTGTCTATAACTTTGGTGCCCTGTTTGGTTTGGTTGCCACTCTAGCGACGCAATATTTGCAGCCTACTGCCGCCTTAATGTTCTGTCTCTTTGGTGGTTGGGTATGGCAGCGTGATGCCAAAATGAAAGAGCTGCAAGCCGGATTTCCGGAACTGCAACAAAGCTTATTTGGCAAAATCTGGCCTTGGTATGTGAAATTTGTCTGCCCGGTTTTAGTGGCGACAGTGATTTGGGCTTCGTTTGGCTAAATAAAGCGCGGCTGGCGTAAGAAAAAGCCCTCATGATGAGGGCTTTTTCTATTGAGCAGATGCGGTATTTAGAGAGTGACAAGATGTCCTGTGGTTAAGGGCTCCAAATCGGCTTCCGTTAACTCTTCGATAAACTCTTCGACCACTTGTTCGATAAGGTCATCAGCTTTATGAAAATAGGCGAGATGGAACACCGCATCCCCTTCATTGACTAAGGGGAGCGTTTGTTGCCCAATCACGATGCCGCTCTTGTTGGCTCGAATCTCCACTTCTAGCTTGCCAAGTGGGGAGTTGATGTAAGCTAACACCTGGCCTTTTTCGACCTTATCTCCTAAAGACACCAATGTACGTAAAATACCGTCGGCTTCGGCACGTAGCCAACTGGTTGATTTTGCAATGATCGAGTTAGGTATCTTTTTACGGCTAGGGCGCAGCATGCCGATGGACTGCATCACTCGCTTGATACCGATGATCCCAGCATTGATCGCAATCGGATCAAAACGCAGAGCTTCCCCCGCTTCATAAGTTAAGACGGGGATCTGCTGCTTTTCCGCTTCACTACGCAGTGAGCCATCGCGTAAAGGTGAATCAATGATCACTGGAGTAGCAAAGGCTTGTGCAATGCGCAGGGTTTCGCTGTTGCTCAGATCGGCACGAATTTGCGGTAGGTTGGTTCGGTGAATCGCTCCGGTATGCAGATCGAGGATGTAATCACAACGCTCGGCGACTTGGGAAAAAAAGGTGTGCGCCATACGTGAGGCTAGAGAGCCTTTTTCACTGCCGGGAAAGCAGCGATTTAAATCACGACGATCGGGTAAGTAGCGTGATTTGTGAATAAAACCGAAAACATTGACGATAGGCACCGCAATCACTGTGCCTTTGAGTTTTTTTTCATCAAGTGTATTGAGCAGTTGGCGGATGATTTCTACGCCATTGAGTTCATCACCATGAATGGCGGCATTGATCATCAAAACGGGGCCGGGAGATGCGCCATGGAGAACTTCGATGGGGATAGAAAGAGGGGAGTCGGTATACAGTTTGGCGGCTTCGAGTTCGATAACTCGCCGAGAAGAGGGGGGAATGGTTTCCCCCAAAAATGAAAAGTCGCCGTGCTTTTTAGCCTTTGCCACGAGTTTTAGTCCTTTTACTGGCTGCATTTTTCTCTATGAATTCGACGATCATACCCGCAATGTCTTTCCCCGTCGCGGCTTCAATGCCTTCTAAACCCGGTGAGGAGTTCACTTCCATCACCAGTGGGCCGCGGGCAGAACGCAGCAGATCTACACCCGCTACATTCAATCCCATAATTTTGGCCGCTTCAATCGCCGTTTTACGCTCTTGAGGGGTGATTTTGACCAATGATGCCGTACCACCACGATGCAGGTTCGAGCGAAACTCACCATCTGCGCCTTGGCGCTTCATCGCTGCAATCACTTTATCACCAATCACAAAGCAGCGAATATCCGCACCGCCTGCTTCTTTGATGTACTCTTGCACCATGATATTGGCTTTGAGTCCCATGAACGCTTCAATAACACTTTCCGCCGCAGTACGGGTTTCTGCCAATACCACGCCGATGCCTTGTGTGCCTTCTAATAGCTTAATCACTACTGGCGCGCCGCCGACCATATCGAGCAAGTCTTTGACATCATCAGGCTTACTCGCAAAACCGGTGATGGGCATGCCAATGCCGCGACGAGAGAGCAACTGCATGGAGCGCAGCTTGTCACGAGAGCGAGTAATCGCAACGGATTCATTGGCTGGGTAAACGCCCATCATTTCAAACTGGCGCAGTACAGCGGTACCGTAGAAAGTGACAGAAGCACCGATACGAGGAATCACAGCATCAAAACCGGCTAGCTCTTCGCCTTTGTAATGAATCTCTGGTTTGTCAGAGTTGATATTCATGTAGCAGCGCAAGGCATCAATCACTCGAACTTCATGGCCACGCTGTTTGCACGCTTCTATCAAACGCTTGGTCGAATACAGCGAAGCGTTACGCGACAGAATACCAATTTTCATTTACTCGGCTCCTCGAAAGGGATTAAAAACGATTTTGTAGGATCGACCATGATTCGATGGTGCATGGCGGTACGTCCTAACAACATACGAAAAGCCATATTTTCTCGATTGGTCAAGGTGATCTCAATTGGCCAAATTTGGCCACCAAAGCTAAGTTCCGATCGAATGACGTAGCGCTTTTCTTCGTGGCCACCGGAATCGCGAACCACACGTTCGTCAATCACTTCGGCTTCACACACATTCACTAGCTGATCATTCTTTTGCATCGGGTGGATCCAAAAACGAACCCATTGAGCTCCTTCCTTAGTGAAGCTCTCCACTTTGAACGCGTGCAAGCAAGACGTTCGGGCTCCGGTATCGATTTTCGCTTTAATACGTTCAATACCTAACCCTGGAAGGCTGAGTTCCTCACGCCATCCGACAATCATTTTTTCTTTCATCGCAATTTCATTAGTTTGAGAATTTCAGATACCGCTAAGGACAAGCAGCACCCTCGAAACAACTCGCATTTGGCCAGTTGTCGCTTGAAGAGAGTTTGGTGAATAACTCTGGGAACTTCAAGGGGGCGAACTCTAGCAGCCAACCTCAAACTCAAGCTAATGAATTAAATTTGCCTTTTCGACAAAAAAAATTGATATAAAAAAGCCGAGTTATGCACTCGGCTTCTTAGCGGTTAGGCTTTCACTGGGATATTGGCGAGTAGTGCCACCATCTGTTGCCAGAACAGATCAACCGTGTCTATCTTCACTTTTTCATCCGGTGAATGTGGGAACTTGATGGTTGGACCGAAAGAGACCATATCCATGTTTGGATAGGGTTTTTTGAACAGCCCACACTCAAGACCCGCGTGGATCACCATGATATTCGGTTTGTGGCCATAAATGCCTTCATACATATCACGGAAAATATGCATGATTTCAGAATCAGCATCGGGTTTCCAGCCAGGGTAAGCACCAGAAAGGTCCAGCTCTGCCCCCGCAAGTTGTGCCAGCGATTGCAACATGCCCTCGACTTGGTGGCGGCCTGAGTCCATTAGGGAGCGAATCAAGCACAGCACTTTGATTTTGTTGGCTTCTGTGGTGATCACTCCCACGTTGAGTGAGGTTTCTACAACACCTGCAATATCATCGCTCATGCGGATCACACCGTTTGGACACGTGTTCAGAGCGGCAACAAAACGTTGTTGAGTGTGCGCGGTCAGCACTTCACTTTGCAGTTCTTTGGCTTCAAGGAAAGTTACCAAGTGAGTTTCAACCTTACCCAGTTCAGCTTTGAGTAGCTCAGTGTAGCGGTGGAATAAGGTTTCTAATTCGGCTACGTGCTGTTCTGGCAAGGCGACGGTGACAAAAGCTTCACGCGGGATCGCATTACGTAGACTACCGCCACGGAATTCGACTAAGCGCAGATCTAATTCTTTCGCATGGCCTGCGAGAAAGCGCGCCATCAGCTTGTTAGCGTTACCACGGCCAGTGTGAATATCACAACCTGAGTGACCGCCTTTCAAACCCTTTAAGATCAGTTGGCGGCCAACATAACCAGCAGGGATCGCTTCACGCTCAATGGAGAAAGTGAACTCGGCGTTCACGCCTCCCGCGCAGCCCATATAGACTTCACCTTCTTGCTCAGAGTCGGTATTGAGCAGAATGTCGCCCTCCAGCCAACCTTCTTTGAGGCCAAAAGCGCCGGTCATGCCTGCTTCTTCATCAATAGTCAGCAGAACTTCAATTGGACCATGTTGGATCTCTTTAGAAGCCAGTACTGCTAGGCAAGAAGCCATGCCGATACCATTATCCGCGCCAAGCGTAGTGCCTTTAGCAGTAACCCATTCACCATCAATATAAGGCTGGATCGGATCTTTGGTGAAATCATGCACTGTGTCTTCATTTTTTTGCGGCACCATATCAATGTGCGCTTGAAGTACCACACCTTTACGATTTTCCATGCCCGGTGTCGCTGGCTTTTTAATAAAGACGTTACCGGTCTCATCACGACGAACGGCCAATCCTTGTTCTTTAGCCCAGTTGATAATGTATTGAGCTAATGCCTCTTCATGTTTTGAAGGGTGCGGGATGGAACAGATAGTGGCGAAAAATGGCCAAATTGGATTTGACGATAACTTACTGATTTCGGTTTGGAACTCAGACACAGATGACTCCTTACTGTAATTTTTCCCGTGTATCCTCTCTCCAGAGCTGGGTCGTGGCAGAGAATTTGCCTGTAACAGGTAGGTACTTTCGTTGCACAGCATATCACTGTGCAGGGGCAGGGTGTAGGTCAAAAGTGGCAGGAAAACGGGTTTTGATCATCGGCTAGCGTCAGGAATGATAAGAAGACGTAACGTGACTGAGGTAGGCAAATGCATCTTCATGCACTTTAACTGTAATTTTTCTTAATAAAGTTGTAATTAAATTACTAAAAAAATGCTGACCAAGATCAATTTAAATGATTTTTGTGATTTTAATCACCTTAAGTGTTGTAATTTAATTTCTTGGTGGTATATTTGTGTACAGCTTCGCTAGCGAAGAGAAAACGCTCAAAGGATGAGTCCGATTTATCGCCTCCATGGAACCGAGAAATCAAGTAAACAGTTTTGATTTTAATGGTGATAGTTATGAATAAAGGTTTATCGTCTGCAATGTTCTGGAACCAACACTCTGTGTACACCGGTAACTTTGCATACCCTCGTAGCTTCGGCTACTGATACGCAACTTTTGCGTCTCGAACAAGTTTTGTTCACCCCTAAATTGGAATTTATTGACGACCAAATTTGGTCGATATGATTCACCGCCATCTCACTTGAGGTGGCGTTTTTTTATCCTCAAAAAATCTTCCCTATTCGAACTTGATCGCAACATTCTGTTGGTATTGAGCAATTGACTTATCTTCTGATCGACAGATTCCCTTTTTGGTTAGAAAACCCGCGTACAGTCAGAATTGTGTCTGGAATTTGTTTTTTGATAACTCTATAATCGCCGCCAATCGTTTACGCAACCGTTTACTTTTTTACCACTAAAGGATTCGAACATGCTGGAAAAGCTTTTTAAACTCAGTGAATACGGCACGAACGTGCGCACTGAGATCCTCGCTGGGGTCACGACTTTCCTGACCATGGCTTACATTATTTTTGTTAACCCAGCCATTTTGTCGGATGCGGGAATGGATCGCGGTGCGGTTTTCGTGGCGACCTGTTTGGCGGCCGCGATTGGCTGTTTCATTATGGGTTTTATTGCCAATTATCCTATCGCTCAAGCGCCAGGTATGGGGCTTAATGCCTTCTTCACTTATGGTGTGGTTCTTGGTATGGGACACACTTGGCAAGTCGCTCTGGCCGCGGTGTTCTGCTCGGGCGTGCTGTTTATCCTACTCAGCTTGTTCAAAATCCGTGAGTGGATCATCAACTCGATTCCTCACTCTTTACGTACTGGCATTTCAGCGGGTATTGGTCTGTTCTTAGCTTTCATCGCATTAAAAAATGCGGGCATTGTGGTCGATAATCCGGCAACACTGGTTTCTTTAGGCGCAATTACCTCGCTGCATGCGGTGTTGGCAGCAGTGGGCTTCTTCCTGACGATTGGTTTAGTCTATCGCGGTGTCAAAGGCGCGGTGATGATTGCTATTTTAGCGGTGACAGCTCTCGGTCTCGTATTTGGTGATGTGCAATGGGGCGGCATTATGTCTACGCCTCCGAGTATCGCGCCGACCTTCATGCAACTCGATTTCTCTGCTGTCTTTGAGATCGGCATGATTTCTGTGGTGTTTGCGTTCTTGTTTGTTGACCTATTTGACACTGCTGGCACCTTGGTTGGCGTTGCAACCAAAGCGGGATTGATCGAAAAAGATGGCAAAATTCCGCGCCTGAATCGTGCCCTGTTGGCGGATTCGACAGCAACGTCTGTCGGCGCTCTGCTCGGTACTTCAAACACCACTTCTTATATTGAAAGTGTCTCCGGTGTTGCTGTTGGTGGCCGTACTGGTTTAACTGCTGTGGTGGTTGGCATTTTGTTCCTTCTTGCATTATTCTTCTCGCCACTAGCGGGTATGATCCCAGCTTATGCGACGGCCGGTGCACTTTTCTATGTTGCTATTCTGATGATGTCGGGGTTAGTGAGCATTGATTGGCGTGATCTGACTGAAGCGGCACCCACTGTTGTTACCTGTTTGATGATGCCTCTGACATTCTCGATTGCGGAAGGTATCTCACTCGGTTTTATTGCTTATGCCGCAATCAAACTTTTCAGTGGTAAAGGACGCAGCGTCTCTCTCAGTGTATGGGTTATGGCGGCCATTTTTGTCATCAAATACATTTTGGCGGCGTAAGAGAAGACATTATAAAAATTCAATTTAGGTTTATCACATGAGCAAAAAATTCGTTATCACCTGGGACAATATGCAGCATTACTGCCGTGAACTTGCACAGCGTCAAATGCCTGCAGAACAATGGAAAGGTATCTTGGGTGTCAGCCGTGGTGGCTTAGTTCCCGCTGCTATTCTCGCTCGCGAGTTGGGCATTCGCTATGTGGATACGGTGTGTATCTCGAGCTATGACCATGATCACCAGCGTGATATGACAGTTCTGAAAGCACCAGAGCATGACGGCGAAGGTTTCTTGATCATTGACGATCTGGTGGATAGCGGCGATACCGCACGTAAAATCCGTGAAATGTATCCGAAAGCGAAATTTGTGACTGTCTGTGCTAAACCTGCGGGTAAAGACTTGGTTGACGAGTACGTGGTTGATATTCCACAAGACACTTGGATCGAGCAACCATGGGACATGGTGCTGTCTTATGTTGAGCCAGTTAATCGCAAGCAAAAATAGTCTTTTTGCCGAGAATTTGAAAATGACCCTTTCAAGGGTCATTTTTTTTTACTACTGTTAGCCCAACTTAGCGCAACGCCAGTAAAGAGACTTGTCATGTCAGAAGCGAGCAGCAAAAACCTGTCTGAGACCCTGTTTCAAAATCACAAACAAGCTAAAGAGACATCTTCGCTTACCCAATATATGCCAAGCAGTTTAGAGCTGTTAGACACTCGCCGAGAACAATCATCCCAAGCTTGGTACCGTAATTTGCGCCGTTTACAGTGGATTTGGCAGGGCGTTGATCCGGTTGAGCAGGAAGAGATCCTGGCGCGGATTGCCTCTTCTAAGCATTCGCGCACTCACGATGAGTGGCTTGATACTGTGATGGGATATCGCAGTGGTAACTGGACCTACGAATGGACGCGCGTTGGCATGCTGCATCAAAAGCAAGCGGCGGAGCGTCAAGGAGAAGAGGCGGCCGATCAAATGTTTGCCGCGGCGCTCTATTACAGCATCGCGGGTTATCCTCATCTTCGAAACGACAACTTGGCTTTACAAGCCCAAGTGCTCGCAAACAATGCTTATCAAGAAGCGGCAAAACTGACGGGATTTGTGGTTAAGCGCTTAGAGTTTTCCTATCAAAACAAAAAAATTGCTGGTTATTTGCATCTACGTAATACCGATTCTCCAAAGCCTGTGGTGCTGGTTAGTGCGGGGTTAGATAGCTTACAAACTGATATGTGGCGTCTATTTCGCGACTATTTAGCCAAGCGAGATATCGCCATGCTGACCATTGATATGCCGTCACTGGGCGCAAGCTCTCACTGGCCATTGACTGAAGATTCCTCCTGCTTGCATCAAGCGGTACTGAACCAGCTGGCAGATCTGCCTTGGGTGGATCATTTCCGTATCGGGCTGATTGGTTTTCGTTTTGGTGGGAATGCGATGGCGCGGCTGGCTTTTCTCGAGTCGGATAAGGTGAAAGCTTGTGTTTCACTTGGCGCGCCAATTCACGATATTTTCACCTCCCCTAATAAGTTGGCCGCCATGCCAAAAATGTATCTTGATGTACTGGCGTCACGTTTAGGCAAAAACGTAGTCGATGTGCGCAGCTTATCCGGACAATTGATGGCATGGTCGCTAAAAGTGCAGGGTTTTATGTCTGGCCGCAGAACCAAAACGCCGATTTTAGCACTGGGATTGGAAGGGGATCCGGTATCGCCTTATTCAGACAACCAACTCGTGGCACTCTTTAGCCAAGGTGGGCAAGCGAAGAAAGTAAAAAGTAAAACAATTTCACAGGGATATGAGCAATCCCTCGATTTGGCAATAAACTGGCTAGAAGATGAACTTTGCAAGTGACATTTCCATAAAAGTCATCAAAAGTAAGCAATAAGTGGCGAATATTTGTTCGTCTAATTCTAAAATCTCCCCGCCGAAGTTGTCGGTTGAGGGAGATAACATGGCTCTCAATTGCTGCTTATGGAGATGAATTATGTCAGAGATGACCAAAACCCCTACCCACTACCGCCTGCTCTCTACCTTGAAAGCGATGGGGCCTTATTTACGCGAAGGGCAGTGTAGTGAGCGATTCTACTTATTTGATTGTCTCGCCTCATGTGTGAACGATAAAAAATCCCCTGAAAAACGCGAGTTTTGGGGCTGGTGGATGGAGTTGACGCAAAATGAGCAAGAAATGTCAGCTTGCTACCATATCGGTCGCTATACGCTTGCGGGAGATTGGGTTGCAGAAGCGATACCAGAATCTGCCCAAGCGGAGGTTAATCATACTCAAGCGGAATTTCACAAAAAGTTAGTCAAAACGTTACGTGAACGTTTCGAAATCTCTGTCACTGTCTCAACCGAGTCCGCGCCATTTGCCTAATTAACCCTGTTCAATCGATAACCCGAAGAAAAAGGTGCTTTTGCACCTTTTTCTGCTTGTGCATTGCAGTGTGGATTGCTAAAACATCGTCTCTTAAAGTTTTTCTCAACAGAAGCAATCATGACCACAAATCAACGAAGCATCAAAGCTCCACAAACGGTTGTTGTGAAGCTGGGAACCAGTGTTCTGACCGGCGGTACTCTTGCGCTGGATCGTGCTCATATGGTTGAGCTCGCTCGCCAGTGTGCTGAACTCAAAAAGCAAGGTCACTCAGTAGTGATCGTGACCTCGGGCGCCATTGCGGCTGGCCGTGAGCATTTAGGTTACCCTGCGCTGCCCAACGCGATTTCCAGCAAGCAACTGCTGGCAGCGGTTGGGCAAAGTCGTTTGATTCAGGTCTGGGAATCGTTATTTGCGATTTATGGCATCAAAATTGGTCAGATGCTGCTCACCCGTGCTGATCTTGATGACCGTGAGCGTTTCCTTAATGCGCGTGACACCATCAATGCGTTAGTTGAAAATGGCATTGTGCCTGTGGTCAACGAAAACGATGCGGTAGCAACCAATGAAATCAAAGTCGGTGACAACGATAACTTATCGGCGCTGGTCGGTATTTTGTGTGGTGCGGATAAGCTGCTGCTGTTGACCGATCAAAAAGGCTTGTTCACCGCCGATCCGCGTAAAGATCCCAATGCCCAACTGATCAAAGAAGTGACCACCATTGATGACACACTGCGCAAAATTGCTGGTGGCAGTGGCACTACACTCGGTACGGGCGGCATGGCCACCAAGCTGCAAGCGGCGGACATTGCTCGTCGTGCTGGTATTGAAGTCATCATTGCGGCAGGTCGTGCGCCCAATGTGATTTTTGACTCCTTAAGTGATGAGCCACAAGGCACGCGCTTCTTAGCTTTGGAAGAAGCGTTAGAAAACCGCAAACGCTGGATTTTGGCAGGCCCAGCGGCATCAGGCGATATTGTGATTGACGATGGCGCAGTGAAAGCGGTGCAAACCAAGGGCAGCAGCTTGCTCGCCAAAGGTGTGGTGCGAGTGCAAGGTCAGTTCGCCCGTGGTGAAGTGGTGCGGGTACTGGATAAGCAAAGTCATCTGATTGCGCGCGGCATCGCGGCCTACTCCAATGACGAGTTGGCGCAAATTGCTGGTAAGCACAGTAAAGAGATCATCGATATTTTAGGCTACGATCACGGCTCAGAAGTGATCCACCGCGACGACATGGTCGTGATTCAAGAGTAAAGGAGAGAATGATGGATTTAACCGTACTCGGTAAAGCGGCCAAAGCGGCCTCTTTCCAACTGGCTACCGCCAGTACCGCGCAAAAAAATCAGGCTCTCGCCAGTATGGCCGATCAGTTGGAAGCGCAAAGCGCGAGCATTCTTGCTGCAAACGCAAAAGATATTGCGCTGGGGCGCGAAGCGGGTTTGTCTGATGCCATGCTGGATCGCTTGCTGCTCAATGAGTCTCGCTTGCAAGCAATCGCCAACGATGTGCGTAACGTGATCAAATTGAACGATCCCGTCGGCAGCGAAATTGATAGCCGAGTGTTGGAAAACGGCATGTCATTGGCACGCCGTCGCGTCCCCCTTGGTGTGGTCGGCGTCATTTATGAAGCTCGCCCTAACGTCACCATTGATATTGCGGCGCTGTGTTTAAAAACCGGTAACGCCGCGATTTTGCGCGGTGGCAAAGAGACGTTTTTCTCTAACATGGAACTGGTCAAAGTGATCCAGTCGGCGTTGGATAAAGCAGGTCTGCCAGCGGCTTCCGTGCAGTACATTGAAAAGCCAGATCGTGAACTGGTGACGCAACTCCTGAAAATGGATGATTACGTCGACATGATCATCCCACGTGGCGGTGCGGGCCTGCACAAAATGTGCAAAGAAAACAGCACTGTGCCAGTGATCATTGGCGGCTTTGGCATTAGCCATATTTTCGTGGATGAAAGTGCCGATCTGGATAAATCCGTTGCCGTGATTGAAAACGCTAAAGTGCAGCGCCCATCGGCGTGTAATGCGCTAGATACCTTGTTAGTCCATCAAGCGATTGCCAAACCGTTACTAGACAAACTCATCGCAAAACTGAATGGCAAAGTGGCGTTTGTGGCGGAGCCAAAAGCCAAGGCGTTGATGAGTTCAGCGGCTGAGCTGCGTGATGCGCAAGCGGGCGATTTTGATACCGAATGGCTCAGCTACACCTTAGGGGTGAAAGTGGTACAGGATGTGCAAGAAGCCATTGAGCATATGCGCGAGCACAATGCGAGCCATTCCGATGCGATCATGACCAACGATCTCTATAACGCTGAGCTGTTTGTGAATACGGCTGGTTCAGCGGCGGTGTATGTTAACGCTTCTACGCGTTTTACGGACGGTGCACAGTTTGGTTTAGGCGCAGAAGTAGCAGTCTCAACACAAAAACTGCACGCGCGTGGCCCGATGGGGCTAGAAGAGCTCACCAGCTACAAGTGGGTGGGTAAGGCCAATTACCTGTCACGCAGCTAAAATTCAAGCAAAGATGTGATGTAAAGGGGCTTCGCGCCCCTTTTTCTTTGGCTCTCAACAGCACATCGGCTACACTGGTTGCCTTGTTATGGAGGTAATATGCATTGTCCTTTCTGTTCTGAAAACGATACCAAAGTGATCGATTCACGTCTGGTGGCTGACGGACATCAAGTGCGCCGTCGTCGTCAGTGTCTGGCTTGTAATGAGCGCTTTACCACCTTTGAAACCGCGGAGTTAGTGATGCCGCGCGTGATCAAATCGAATGGTAATCGTGAGCCTTTTGATGAAGAGAAAATGATTGGTGGCTTGCAGCGCGCATTGGAAAAGCGCCCAGTGAGTGCAGATGCGATTGAACTGGCGATCAGCACCATAAAATCTAAGCTACGTGCCACTGGCGAGCGTGAAGTTCCGAGTAAACTGATTGGTAACTTGGTGATGGAACAGCTGAAAGTGCTAGATAAAGTGGCCTATATTCGCTTTGCATCCGTATATCGTAGTTTTGAAGATGTCCGTGAATTTGGCGAGGAGATCGCCAAACTGCAGGACTAACCGATAGGATTAACTGAAAGCGATTATGCCTATGTTTACCTCTTTTGATCATCAAATGATGTCTCGCGCGATTGAACTTGCGTGGCGCGGGCGTTTTACCACTTCTCCTAATCCTAATGTCGGCTGCGTGATCACTCGCGGTGAGCAGATTGTAGGGGAAGGTTTCCATTTTCGCGCGGGCGAACCCCATGCTGAAGTGCATGCTATGCGCCAAGCCGGTGAGCTTACTCGCGGTGCGACCGCTTATGTCACTTTAGAGCCTTGCTCTCATTATGGTCGCACACCGCCTTGTGCTGAAGGGCTTATTAAAGCCGGGGTTGCGAAAGTGATTTGCGCAATGCAAGACCCTAACCCACAAGTGGCGGGGAAGGGCGTACAAATGCTGCGTGATGCCGGGATTGAGGTTGAAGTGGGGTTGCTGGAAGCGGATGCTCGAGTACTCAACCGCGGTTTTCTAAAACGTATGGAAACCGGCATGCCTTTTGTGCAGCTTAAAATGGCGGCGAGTCTCGATGGACAAACCGCGCTCGCTAACGGTAAAAGCCAGTGGATTACCTCTCCTGCAGCACGTAAAGATGTTCAGCGGTTTCGCGCGCAAGCCAGTGCGATTCTCTCCACCAGTCAAACGGTGCTGGCGGATAATGCTTCTCTGGCGGTGCGTTGGTACGATTTACCGTCATCGGTACAGGCGCAATACGCAGAAGCGGATTTGCGTCAGCCACTGCGGGTGATTTTGGATCGTCAACATCAATTGCATCCAGAGTTAGCGTTATACCAAACACCTTCACCCGTGCTGCGAGTTGCCAGCGAGAATGCCGAACTCTGTATCTCTGCTGAGAACGGAAAGCTTGATTTGCGTGAGCTTTTGGCACTACTCGCTCAGCAACACAATGTGAATCAACTCTGGGTAGAGGCGGGGAGCCAACTGGCTCAATCTTTGATTGAGCAAAAGTTGGTGGATGAAATCATTCTCTATTTAGCGCCGAAACTGATGGGCAGTGATGGCCGTGGTTTATTTGGCGCGCTCGGTTTGACGGAAATGGCTGAGGCCATTGAACTCAAAATAGAAGATTGTCGAATGGTGGGGGCAGATTTGCGGATCATCGCCACCCCAAAAACAAAAGATTAGCATTATGTTTACAGGTATTGTTGAAGCGGTTGGCAAGCTGACCGCTATTATCCCTAAAGGCAGCGACGTCACCATCAGTGTAGATGTGGGTAAGCTGGACATGGGCGATGTTAAACTCGGTGACAGTATTGCCACTAATGGCGTCTGCTTAACGGTTGTGGCATTTGATCAGCGTAGTTTTAGCGCGGATCTGTCGATGGAAACCCTCAAAAAATCGGGCTTTGCACAGTATCAGGTTGGTGATCGCGTTAACCTTGAAAAAGCCATGCTGCCCACGACCCGTTTTGGTGGTCATATCGTCTCAGGGCATGTGGATGGCGTAGGTGAAATCGTCGAGCGTATTCCTGTGGGGCGTGCGGTGGATCTGTGGGTCAATATGCCGGCAGAAATCAGCAAATACGTGGCTGAAAAAGGCTCGATTACCGTTGATGGCATCAGTTTAACGGTCAATGATCTGCGTAAAAACGCGTTTAAACTGACCATAGTGCCCCACACCAGCGCAGAAACCACTATCGATGAATTCCAAGTGGGACGCCGAGTCAATCTGGAAGTGGATGTATTGGCACGTTACATGGAGCGTTTACTGCAAGGTCAACAAGAGAGTGAACCTCAATCGCGTCTGACCATGGCATTTTTGCAACAAAACGGTTTTGCTTAACCTCAGCTCTCAGAGGTTTCATAACAATAGGACTGACATCATGCCAATTAGCACCCCACAAGAGATCATTGAAGACATTCGTCAAGGCAAAATGGTCATCCTGATGGATGATGAAGATCGTGAAAATGAAGGCGATCTGATCATGGCGGCTGAGCACATTACGCCAGCAGCGATCAATTTTATGGCAACCCATGGTCGCGGACTCATCTGTTTAACGCTCACGAAAGAGCGTTGTCGCCGTCTGGGTTTAAATCCCATGGTACAAGATAATAATGCCCAGTACACCACCAATTTCACCGTTTCGATTGAAGCTGCCGAAGGCGTGACCACCGGTATTTCAGCGGCGGATCGCGCGCGCACAGTACAAGCGGCAGTGGCAAAAGAAGCGAAAGCGGCCGATTTGGTTCAGCCGGGGCATATTTTCCCGTTGGCTGCACAAGATGGCGGAGTATTAACGCGCGCTGGGCACACAGAAGCTGGGTGTGATTTGGCACGCTTGGCAGGTTTAGAGCCCGCGTCGGTGATTGTGGAAATTCTTAATGATGACGGCACCATGGCGCGTCGTCCGGACTTAGAAGTGTTCGCTGAAAAACACGGCTTAAAGCTGGGTACGATTGCAGACTTGATTGAGTACCGCAACCACACCGAAACCACCATTGAGCGTGTCGCGCAGTGTAAACTGCCAACCGAATATGGTGAGTTTGAGCTGGTGACTTACCGCGACATCATCGATAAGCAAATCCACTTTGCTCTGCGTAAAGGCGATATTACTAGTGCGCCAACTCTTGTGCGTGTGCATCTGCAAGATACTTTTACCGATCTGCTGCACAGCAACCGTGCGGCAGAGCGCAGTTGGCCACTTGCGACAGCAATGCAGCGTATTGGGCAAGAAGGCGGGGTGTTGGTGATCCTGGGTCATGAAGAATCGAGTGAGCTCTTGCTACACCGAGTGAAAATGTTTGAGCTGCAAGATAAAGGCGAAGCCCCTGCGATGGCCAAAAAACAAGGCACTTCACGCCGGGTCGGGGTTGGCTCGCAAATCCTTGCTGATCTTGGAGTGAAAGAGATGCGTCTGCTCTCTTCACCAAACAAAAAGTACCACGCATTGGGTGGTTTTGGTCTCAATGTGGTCGAATACGTCTGCGAATAATCGCTATTCCCTTGCTACTTGAAGTGGCAGTGGAGTGAGCGACCTTCATTCCCCCAAGCATAGAACCTACCTATACTGGGGGATGAACTTACTGTCCGCCTCGCTGCAAAAACAAGTCGTTTGAGGATATTTCATGGCTGGTTTACCGCGTTTTAGCTTGATGGCAGTGCGCGGTGTAAGCCCAAATTTCTGTTAGATATTGCTCACAAATTTGTGCTAGAATCCGGCGATTCTCACTTGATGAACAGAGTTAAAGGAAAGCTTATGAAAGTGATCGAGGGTGGTTTCCCAGCACCAAATGCGAAAATTGCGATTGTGATTTCTCGTTTCAACAGTTTTATCAATGAAAGTTTGCTGTCTGGTGCCATCGATACTCTTAAGCGTCACGGTCAGATCAGTGATGACAACATTACCGTTGTGCGTTGTCCCGGTGCGGTTGAGCTGCCTCTGGTAGCGCAACGTGTTGCAAAAACCGGCGACTACGATGCGATTGTCTCTCTGGGTTGTGTGATCCGTGGCGGTACACCGCACTTTGACTACGTTTGCAGTGAAATGAATAAAGGTCTGGCACAAGTGTCTCTGGAATTTAGCATTCCAGTCGCATTCGGTGTGTTGACTGTTGATACTATCGATCAAGCTATTGAACGCGCAGGAACCAAGGCTGGTAATAAGGGTGCTGAAGCAGCACTGAGCGCACTTGAGATGATTAATGTTCTTTCTGAAATCGATTCCTAATGGGGGCCAGTGTGAAACCAGCCGCACGTCGTAATGCACGTCAATTTGCGCTACAAGCAATTTATTCATGGCAAATTACTAAAGAGAATGTTGCGACTATTGAAGAGCAATTTCTAACCAGCGGTAAGTACGATGAAGAAGAACATCGTGCCGCTGAGCCAGCTCTTGCTGCTCCTGAAACCGATGTTTCTTATTTCCGTGATCTGCTGGCGGGTGTGGTTTTAAACCATAATGAACTCGACAGCAAACTGCGTCCTTTTGTTTCTCGTCCGATGCAAGATCTGGACATGATGGAACTGGCGCTACTGCGTTTGGCCATGTATGAAATGACGCGTCGTGAAGACGTACCATACAAAGTGGTGATTAACGAGGCGATTGAACTGGCAAAAGTGTTTGCTGCGGAAGATAGCCATAAATTCGTTAACGGTGTGCTGGATAAAGCCGCACCGCACGTACGTAAGAAAGCGTAATCCGTTTTCCACCAGAAGGTCAGCAGTCGCTGACCTTTTTTCTTGATAAGCTGCGACCTAATGCAGCGTTTCAACCAAAGAGTCTGGATGATGTTTGGTGAATTTAATTTAATCGATAAATACTTTTCCAACCGACAAGCACAACGCAAAGACGTTCACTTAGCATTGGGTGATGACTGTGCCATTGTCAAAGTTCCTGAAAATTCGCGCGTGGCGATCAGCACGGATACCTTAGTTGCTGGAACCCATTTTCTGGCTCAGGCCAATCCGGCTTGGGTCGCGCACAAAGCCTTAGCGTCGAACATCAGTGATTTGGCGGCGATGGGCGCGACTCCGGCTTGGGTTTCGCTTGCGTTGACTCTGCCTGAGATTGATGATGCGTGGCTAACGCCATTTTGCGATGCTTTTTTCGAGTTGGCCAAGTACTACAATGTGCAGCTCATTGGTGGCGATACCACCAAAGGGCCACTCAGTATCACATTAACCGTGCAGGGCTTTTTACCCAAAGAGCAGGCTATGCTGCGTAGCGGGGCGAAAGTTGGCGATTGGCTCTATGTCACGGGCGATCTAGGCGATAGCCAAGCCGGCTTAGACGTGATTTTAGATCCGGAAAAGCGCCATTTACCCTTCGCCGATATTCTTGAGCAGCGCCATTACTTGTCGACACCACGCATTGTGGCAGGGCAAGCCTTAGTGCATTTGGCCTCTTCGGCGATTGATATTTCCGACGGCCTGATTGCCGATCTGCAACACATTTTGCGGCGTTCCAATGTTGGGGCGAGTATTGATGTCAGCTTGTTGCCTCTGTCTAAAGAGTTATTGCAGTTTGTAGACAGTGTCACTAGTGCACAGCAGTATGCCTTGACCAGCGGTGAAGAGTACGAACTCTGCTTCACCATTCCAGAAGAAAATCGAGGCTCGCTAGAAAATGCGCTCGCACATTGCGGCACGAAAGTGACCTGTATTGGCCAAATTCGCCCGGCCGGTACGTTTGAGCTGCACAATCAGGGGAAAAAGCTCGATTGGCAACTGGCTGGGTATGATCATTTCAAGGTGAAAGCATGAGCGATCCACGCAGTAATCTCTCCTTAAGTAACCCTTGGCACTTGCTTGCTACTGGTTTTGGCAGTGGCTTGTCGCCCATCGTGCCCGGAACGATGGGCACGTTAGCATCGGTGCCATTTTATCTAATGCTGGCACAGCTCCCTTGGATTCTGTATGCCGTCGTGGTTGTGTTCGCTAGCCTCATCGGCATAAAAATTTGCCAAGTCACCTCAGATGATATGCAGGTACACGATCACGGTTCGATTGTTTGGGATGAATTTGCCGGCTTTTGGATCACTATGCTGATTGTGCCGTTATACCAATTACCGGTTTTCGATTGGAAATGGCTCGTGACAGGTTTTGTGCTATTTCGCTTTTTCGATATGCTCAAACCTTGGCCGATCAGTTGGTTGGATAAGCGTGTGCATGGCGGTTTCGGCATCATGATTGATGATTTAGTGGCTGGAGTAATGGCCGCGATAAGTTTAGCGGCCATCGGCTACTGGTTAGAGTGGCTGCCTGTTTGAGATTCGCCTGTTTAGGTTCCCCTAGGGGAACCTAACTCAGCTAGTTTAATTTTTGCAAATCGGCTTCAATTTCGGCAATTTTACTGGCAACGACCTTTTCCAAATGGCGTAAATCATTAAGAATTTTCTGTTTCACGTCTACTTCACCCATGACTTCAGGTTTGGTTATCTTATTAAGCTCATCAATCACCAGCGTTAAATTGCGATTAATTTCAGTGACTTCTTTGTACTGATGACTGCCACTGTCGACCAATACATTTTTGATCTGCCTTGGATACTTAAACTTGACGCTTTTGGCGAACAGCTCGCCCTTTTGCTTTTTGAAGTAGATCTTTAATACATCTTTATGCGCTTCTTGGCGCAGCGAATAGCGTTCAATTTGCGTAGGTTCATTAATACCCAAGCCAACGAGATGGGGAAACATAGGCAACCTCTTAGTTAAAATAACCCGCACGCCTCTTGATATACCCTTCCTACTTGAAGCTGCAGCGGTGTTAGCTACGTTCGTTCACCCCAATCACATAGTTTGTCTATGCTCATGGGGACTCACTCACTTGCCGCCTACCTGCAACTCCAAATTGTTTGGGTATATACATTTACCAAGATGGCACTCAATTTACTGTAGCAGTTGGTTGATGTGCCTGACAGTTCAATAGGTTAACTTGTGCTCAAGATCGCACCCGAACCTTGACCGTTTCGCTACTGAGCGCTAGGCGCGAGCTCTGCGACATGTTCAATCAATTTCTCGCGCAAGTGCTGCTCCTCCTCTTCATTGAGGCGCGTGCCTTGGGCGTTGGTCAAAATGAATAAGTCTTCTGCGCGCTCACCTATGGTCGTGATTTTAGCCGCATGCAAATCCAAGTTGAGTTCGGCAAAGGTTGCTCCGACGGTAGCCAGTAGTCCCGGCGTATCCAGCGCGACGAATTCCATTAAGGTGCGCTTTTTACTCTTGGTTGGTAGAAAATCAACCTGAGTTTTGACTTTAAAGTGCTGCAAGTTACGAGGAATGCGCCTTGCCTTTTGCGTGGTAGGACGACCATCTTCCAGTACATGCACCAGATGACGAATCAGTGCTTGATGGCGATCTTCTTCAATGGCTTGCCCATTTTGGTCAAGTACCATGAAAGTATCGAGTACATAACCGTCTTTACTGGCCATGATTTGCGCGTCATGCACGTTCAGATTACGTCGGTCGAGCTCGGCAACCACAGTCGCAAATAAAGCAGCCTGATCCTTGGTGTAGATAAAAACTTCCGTTCCGCCGCGAGTGGCTTTTTTGCTGAGTAAAACCAAAGGTTTGCTACTGTCTTCATGGCGTAATAAATGGGTGCAGTGCCACGCGATCTGTTTATGAGTATGGCGCAAGAAATAATCGGCTTTAAAGCGCTGCCACAACACCTCAATTTCACGGCTAGAGAAGCCTTCTTTGCGCAGTAAGGCAGAGGCCATTTGCTGGTTATGACGAATGCGTTCACGGACATCGACGGGATTTTCTAGGCCGCGCCGTAGCGCGCGCTGGGTTGAGTAAAAGAGCTCTGCCAACAAAGTCCGTTTCCAACTGTTCCAAAGCTCAGGGTTGGTGGCGCAGATGTCAGCGACGGTTAAACACACCAAGTATTCGAGGCGCTCTTCATCACGCACTTTTTTGGCAAATTCGATGATCACATCTGGATCGTAGATATCACGACGCTGCGCGGTGACTGACATCAGGAGGTGATTTTTGACCAGCCAAGCGACCAATTTCGCTTCCGGTTTAGATAAACCGTGCTCAATACAGAAATCAAACGCTTCATCAGCACCAATTTCTGAATGATCACCGCCGCGTCCTTTACCGATATCATGGAAAATGGCCGCGAGGATGAGCAGCTCTTTTTTCTGAATTTTAGGGTAAATTTCACAGCAAATAGGGTGGCGGTCGTGGTTATTGGCATCACTGAATAGATGGATATGTTTGAGTAGACGAATACTATGTTCATCCACCGTATAGACGTGGAACAAGTCGAACTGCATCTGGCCAACAATCTGGTTCCATTGGGGCAAATAAGCAGCAAGTACGCCCAGCTTGTGCATTTGGCTAAACGCTTTATGCAGTGCGTTGGGGTGGCGTACCAGCTCAATAAACTTTTCGCGTGCGGCGGGAAGGGTGTGCAGAAATTTATTCAGTCGGCGACGAGCCGTGCGTAATTGGCGCATGGTGGCTGGCGCAACCGATTCGATGGTGGAGTCGCTGGCCATGTGCAAAAACATATCCAGAATAGTTTCTGGACGAGCTTGAAATAGCGCGGGTTTACGCGCTTCAATCATATTGCCACGGCGTTGGAAGTCATCATCAATAATCACGGCTTCGGCTTCTTCACCATTATTGAGGATCGCTTTATCGAAAATTTTCAGCAGCATTTTGTTGAGTTCAGCCACACGACGCAGGGTGCGGAAAAACTCTTTCATCATCATCTCTATGCCACGGTTGCCTTCACCAAAGTAACCGAGATGACGAGCAACTTGCACTTGATGCGCGAAGGTTAAGCGGTTGTCGTAACGTTTCAGCTCAATGTGCAGCGCAAAACGCACGCGCCATAAAAAGTCTTGGCACTCAACCAGCTCACGGTATTCGGCATCGGTCAGAAAACCAAAGCGGCTCATCTCATACAAGGACGTTGCTCCAAAATGGCGGCGTGCGACCCAACTTAAGGTGTGAATATCGCGTAGCCCACCGGGAGTCGATTTGATGTCTGGCTCTAAGTTGTAGGTGGTGTCGTGATATCGAGCGTGGCGCTCTTTCTGCTCACGCACTTTGGCTTGATAGAAGATTTCACTTGGCCAGAAGGACTCAGAATGGATCACCATTTTCAGGCGATGAAAGGTCTCTTCACAGCCGCACAGTAAGCGCGCTTCTTGCAAGTTAGTGGCTACAGTGAGGTCGGCTTTACCGATTTCAGCACACTGTTCCACGGTTCGTACCGCGTGGCCAATCTCCAATTTTAAATCCCATAACAGGGTGAGAAATTGGCTGATTTTATTGGCGACTTGTTCGCTGAGCGGCTGTTGAGATAAGACTAGGAGATCGATGTCTGAGAGAGGGTGTAGCTCACCACGCCCATAACCCCCAACCGCGACTAAGCTCACTTCAACCAGCTCATCAAAGCCAAAAAATTGCCACAAACGGTGGAGTAGCAAGTCCATGTATTCGGAGCGGCCAAGCACTAAGTCGGTCACTGGATGGTGATCGAAAAACTCCTGCTTTTGGTATTCAGTAAAGCTTTCGAGCTGCTGCTTTAAGCTCTCTACCGTCAGTTGGGGTTCTTGAAATGTGATAGGGGATTGATACGGCATAGCGCGTCCATGCAAGCGTTAACACGAATGGAGCCAATCTAGCAGATGGCGACGGATAAAAAAATATCCCTGACCAGCAGGGATATTTTCAATCGAAGGAAAACTTAGGCGTTATTCAAGATGCGTGGCAGGCTTTCTTCACTACGTAGCGTCAGGATTTCACAGCCAGTTGCAGTGACCAAAATCGTATGTTCCCACTGGGCAGATTTTTTGCCATCGGCGGTGTAGACCGTCCAGCTATCTTCATCATCAAGACGGCAGCCAAATTTACCGGCGTTAATCATGGGCTCAATGGTGAAAATCATCCCTTCACGCAGCACGGTGCGGTCACTGTTTTTGTAGTGCACCACTTGTGGCTCTTCATGGAACTCAGCACCAATGCCGTGACCACAGTAATCACGCACGATAGAGAATTTAAAGCGCGGGTTGTTTTTGTTGTTGGTCTTGATGTGTTTTTCAATCGTGGTTCCAATTTCGCCCAATTGAACGCCCGGCTTGACTTGTTTCAGTGCCAAGTAAAGGCACTCTTGCGCCACATGACACAGGCGTTTGTCTTCAATCGACACATCGCCAATCAAAAACATTTTTGAGGTATCGCCGTGGTAGCCGTCTTTGATAACCGTAATATCGATATTAAGGATGTCGCCATCACGCAGTACCGCAGGACGTTGGATCTGACCAAAATAAGTATCTTCACTGGCAGGAATGCCGTGGCAGACAATGTGGTTGATCGACGTACAGATCGATTTTGGAAAACCGTGATAATTCAGTGGTGCCGGAATCGCGCCTTGAACTTCAGTAATGTACTTATGACATATCTGATCCAGCTCTTCGGTAGTCACGCCTGCTTTCACATGAGGTTCAATCATTTCCAGAACTTCAGCGGCTAAGCGGCCCGCAACGCGCATTTTTTCAATTTCTACGGCATTCTTGATTTTTATAGACATCGGCTTTCTCTACTCACTTGTGAGCACACAAGGTGCTAGTGGCGCTATTGTAACAATGGACAGATGAAGCGCAAGAAAACAGTCGTCCGGCGTTAAAATCGAGTGGCTAAGTCATGGCTTTGCATTGGCTATCGACGAATTTTTTCTAGCCACACAGGGGCGAAATATGATATAAAGCGCGCCGGAATCCGGGTCCTTATTCTCCCTGTTGGCGAAAAGGATTGGGAACCACAAACCTAATTGTTTAAATCACACACATTCCGACACGTATTCCGGGGTGCTCCAAGTGGAGTCGGATATACGGGGGATGTGGAGGCCTAACCCCATAGAGGATTTTAAAATGGCATCTGTATCAATGCGCGATATGCTGACAGCGGGCGTACACTTCGGTCACCAAACTCGTTACTGGAACCCAAAAATGAAGCAATTCATTTTCGGCGCACGTAACCGCGTTCACATCATCAACCTAGAAAAAACTGTACCTATGTTCAACGAAGCTCTAGCTGAGCTGGCAAAAGTTGGCGAGAAGAAAGGTAAAGTTCTATTCGTTGGTACTAAGCGCGCTGCATCTGAGTCTGTGAAAGAAGCAGCTCTAGCAAGCAACCAATACTACGTTAACAACCGCTGGTTGGGCGGTATGCTGACTAACTGGAAAACTGTTCGTCAGTCAATCAAGCGTCTGAAAGAGCTGGAAGTTCAATCTACTGACGGTACTTTTGACAAGCTGACTAAGAAAGAAGCTCTAATGCGCACTCGCGAAATGGAGAAACTGGAAAAGTCTCTTGGCGGTATCAAAGATATGGGCGGCCTGCCTGACGCTCTGTTCGTAATCGACGCAGATCACGAGCACATCGCTATCAAAGAAGCGAACAACCTAGGTATTCCAGTATTTGCTGTTGTTGATACTAACTCTAGCCCAGACGGCGTAGACTACATCATCCCAGGTAACGACGACGCGATCCGCGCTGTTCAACTGTACCTGAATGCTGCTGCTCAAGCGATCAACGAAGGTCGTAACAAAGACGTAGCTGCTGTAGCTGAAAAAGACGGTTTCGTAGAAGCGGAATAATCTCGGCTCTGAGTGAAACTTAGGCTATCTGCCATGATTGTGTAGCATAGCCCAAGTTATAGTTAGCATTGGGGGCCGATAATGTAGGCCCTCAATTTTTACCCAATCCAGAATTAACTGAGGAATAGAGAATGGCTGTTACTGCTGCTCTAGTAAAAGAACTGCGCGAGCGTACTGGCGCAGGTATGATGGAATGTAAGAAAGCCCTTGTTGAAACCAACGGTGACATCGAGCTGGCGATCGAGAACATGCGTAAGAGTGGTGCTGCTAAAGCTGCTAAGAAAGCTGGCAACATCGCTGCTGAAGGCACCATCATGATCAAAGAAGGCGAAGGCATTGCGGCTCTAGTTGAAGTCAACTGCCAAACTGACTTCGTAGCAAAAGACAGCAACTTCGTAGCATTTGCTAACCAAGTTACTGACGCTGCTCTCGCTTCTAAAGCCTCTGTAGAAGAGCTGCAAGCACAATTCGAAGAAGCTCGTGTTGCTCTTGTTGCGAAAATTGGTGAGAACATCAACATCCGTCGCGTTCAGTACGTTGAAGGCGAAGCTCTGGCGACTTATCGCCATGGCGACCGTATCGGTGTTGTCGTTGCTGGTTCTGCTGACGTTGAAACTCTAAAACACGTTGCAATGCACGTAGCGGCTTCTCGCCCAGAATTCCTGACTCCAGACGACGTTCCTGCTGAAGTGGTTGCTAAAGAACGTGAAGTTCAAGTTGGCATCGCAATGAACGAAGGCAAGTCAAAAGAAATCGCAGAGAAAATGGTTGAAGGCCGTATGAAGAAATTCACTGGCGAAGTTTCTCTGACTGGTCAGCCATTCGTAATGGAGCCAAAGAAAACTGTTGGTGAAATTCTGGCTGAGAAAGGCGCAACTGTTTCTGCATTCATCCGTCTAGAAGTAGGTGAAGGCATCGAGAAACAAGAAGGCCTGAGCTTTGCTGAAGAAGTAGCACTGGCGCAAAAAGGTTAATCCTAGCGCGATTGCTCAGAAAAAGACCGTGGCCATGGCTGCGGTCTTTTCACGATTAAGGTGTTGATTCGTTAATGATTGAATCATAAAGCGTCGACTCGATTAACCGTGATGAATGGATTTTGGCCTAGCACTCAAATCTATCCATGACTGTTAATCCTCAACTCTCTTTGGAAGGTAAACTCCCATGACAACGAACCCTAAACCAGCTTATCAACGTATTCTGTTAAAACTAAGTGGTGAAGCGCTACAAGGCTCTGAAGGTTTTGGTATTGATCCAACGGTACTTGATCGTATGGCTCAAGAAGTAAAAGAACTGGTTGAGCTGGGTGTTCAAGTGGGCGTTGTGATTGGTGGCGGCAACCTATTCCGTGGTGCTGGCCTTGCCAAAGCGGGTATGAACCGTGTTGTTGGGGATCATATGGGCATGCTTGCCACGGTAATGAATGGTTTGGCAATGCGTGATGCCCTGCATCGTGCTTACGTCAATGCACGTCTGATGTCTGCTATCCCACTAAATGGTGTGTGTGACGATTACAGCTGGTCTGATGCGATTCGCGAATTGCGCCAAGGCCGAGTGGTGATTTTTGCTGCGGGTACAGGCAATCCTTTCTTTACTACGGATTCGGCTGCGTGTCTGCGTGGTATTGAAATTGAAGCTGATGTCGTTCTCAAAGCGACCAAAGTAGATGGTGTTTACAGCGCTGACCCGGTAGCCAACCCGGATGCACAACTGTATGATAAGCTGGCTTACAACGATGTGCTTGAGAAAGAACTGAAAGTGATGGATTTGGCGGCGTTTACTCTGGCTCGTGACCATAAAATGCCAATTCGTGTCTTCAACATGAATAAGCCAGGCGCACTTCGTCGTGTCGTTATGGGTGAAGCTGAAGGTACGCTGATCAGCGACGTGCAGTGATCCGTCTGCGAACGAAACGCTCTCGAAACGAAAACAAGAATTAAGGTGATATTGTGATTAATGAGATCAAAAAAGATGCGCAAGAGCGTATGGAGAAAAGTGTTGAAGCACTGAAAAATGGCCTGTCGAAAATTCGTACTGGCCGTGCTCACCCAAGTCTGCTGACGGGTATTTCAGTTGACTACTACGGCGCTCCAACTCCACTTAATCAGGTTGCTAACGTGATTGCTGAAGATGCACGTACGCTAGCGATCACCGTGTTTGATCGCGAATTAACTCAAAAAGTTGAAAAAGCGATCCTGATGTCTGATCTGGGTCTAAACCCAATGTCAGCCGGCACCATTATCCGCGTTCCACTGCCACCGCTCACGGAAGAACGTCGCCGTGATCTGGTTAAAATCGTGCGTGGTGAAGCAGAAGGCGGTCGTGTTGCGGTACGTAACATTCGTCGTGATGCGAACAACGATCTGAAAGCGCTACTGAAAGACAAAGAGATTTCAGAAGACGATGAACGCCGTGCACAAGAAGAGATTCAAAAGCTGACGGATGCGGCAGTGAAGAAGATCGATGATGTGCTTGCTGCAAAAGAAAAAGAGTTGATGGAAGTTTAATCCACTGACTTGGTGAACAAAACGCTGTGCTCGCAGCACAGCGTTTTTTTATGCTACTCTTGCGCCTCTTTGATTGTTCGTTGTGTTTCTTATGCAAAATCTATCTCTTTCCCAAGATGTATTGCCTAAACATATTGCCGTCATTATGGATGGTAATGGTCGTTGGGCGAAAGCGCAGGGAAAACCGCGTGTTTTCGGCCATAAAAATGGTGTGGCTGCGGTACGAAAAACCATCTCTACTTCTGCTCGCCTTGGCATTAAAGCCGTAACTCTGTTTGCTTTTAGCAGCGAGAACTGGCGTCGTCCGGAAGAAGAAGTGGGCGTGTTGATGGAACTTTTTATGACGGTTCTTTCAACCGAAATTAAGAAATTGCATAAAAACAATCTGCGTTTGCGAGTGATCGGTGATAAAAGCCGCTTTAGTGAGCGTCTGCAAACGAAAATCGCGCAAGCGGAGCAGTTAACCGCCAGCAATACCGGCATGGTGGTCAACATCGCTGCGAACTACGGTGGACAGTGGGATATCTTGCAAGCTACTCAAGCATTGGCTGAAAAGGTTACCCAAGGTGAACTGCAACCGTCGGACATCGATGAAGACGTATTTAAGCAGCATTTGACTATGGCTGATCTGCCGGATGTGGATTTGTTGATCCGCACCAGTGGAGAGTGCCGCATTAGTAATTTTATGCTTTGGCAACTTGCCTATGCAGAAATGTATTTCACTCCAGTCTTCTGGCCTGAGTTCGATGAAAACTGCCTGATTGAAGCAGTGACTTGGTTTGTTAATCGTGAGCGCCGTTTTGGCTGTACTGGTGAACAAGTCAAGGCATTGATGGAAAACTGAATATAGGACTTCTCAATTTGAAGCAGCGAATCATTACAGCGCTTATTCTGGCGCCTTTGGTGATCCTTGGCATCCTTTATCTGCCTTTTGCTTGGTTTATGTTGGCACTCGCAGTAGTGACCTTACTCGGATTCTGGGAATGGACTCAGTTCGTTAACCAACCATCACGCATGTTAGCCATGATTCCCGCCTTATTGGTTGGTGGTATCAGTGTCGCTTTGATCGACTTTCAATTTCCGGCTATCAGCAATATGAATACGGCGCATTTTATTGTGCTGGGTATCGGTAGCCTTTGGTGGCTCGTCTCAAGTGGACTGGCGATCACTTATCCGCGCTCGCGTCCATTATGGGAGCACTCCAGCACTGTTCGCCACCTGTTTGGCCTATTTACGCTGCTGCCTTTCTTTTGGAGTGTGTTGTTCTTACGCGCCGATACTTACCTTTCCGATCCTCTTTATGGTGCGAAATTAGTTCTCTTCGTCTGTTTTCTGGTCTGGGCCGCAGACAGCGGTGCCTATTTTGTGGGAAAAAGCTTAGGTAAACACAAAATGGCGCCCGCAGTCAGCCCGAATAAAACGATAGAAGGTTTGGTCGGTGGCATCGTCACCGCCATGCTGGTTGGTTATTGGGTAGCAGAGTGCTTTGGTATTCAATTTAGCTCTATGCCTGTCATGCTGCTGATCATCTTATTGACTGTGGTAATTTCGGTTTTAGGGGATTTGGTCGAGAGCATGTTTAAACGTGTTTCTGGGATCAAAGACAGCAGCAATATCATTCCTGGGCACGGCGGCATTCTGGATCGGATTGATAGCCTAACGGCCGCTTTCCCTGTGTTCGCTCTTCTCTATTTCTTGTTCTAGTACTCAGGCTGCTTAGGCAGCCTGATGTGAATAACAGCGATCTTCACTATGCGTAAACTAACCATTTTAGGTGCCACAGGTTCGATAGGAGCCAGCACCCTTAAGGTGATAGCCCAAAATCCACAGCAGTTTTCCATTGTTGCGTTAGTGGCTGGGGTCAACGTAGCCAAAATGTACCAGCTGTGCCAACAGTGGCGGCCGAAATATGCCGTTATGGCAACGGCGTCAGCAGCATCTGAGTTGCAAGGCTTGCTCAAAAACCAAGCGATGGCGACCGAAGTGCTGTACGGCGAAGAGGCGATGTGCCAAGTCGCGGCGCTGGATGATGTGGATACCGTGATGGCGGCCATTGTTGGGGCCGCAGGTTTGTTACCCACCATGGCGGCGGTGAAAGCGGGTAAGCGTGTGTTACTTGCCAATAAAGAAGCATTGGTCATGTCGGGACAGCTATTTATTGATGCTGTCGCACAATCTGGCGCTGAATTAATGCCCGTAGATAGTGAACACAACGCGATTTTCCAATGTCTGCCGACTGAAATCCAAACTCAGTTGGGGCGCTGTGATTTATCTCAACACGGTATCGACCATATTTTGCTCACGGGCTCTGGCGGCCCTTTCCGCTATAGCGACCTTGCGACCTTAGATAGCGTGACTCCTGAGCAGGCGATTGCTCATCCAAACTGGTCAATGGGACCGAAAATTTCGGTAGATTCCGCGACCATGATGAACAAAGGCCTTGAATACATTGAAGCTAAATGGCTATTTAACACGTCACGTGAACAGCTCAAAGTGCTCATCCATCCTCAGTCGGTGATCCACTCTATGGTGCAATACCAAGATGGTTCAGTGATTGCTCAGTTGGGCGAGCCGGATATGGCAACGCCAATCTCCTATGCCATGGCTTATCCTGAGCGAGTGACCGCGGGAGTGCCAGCACTGGATTTTACGCGTTTGCAGCAACTGACCTTTATGGAGGTCGATTTTGCGCGCTACCCGTGCTTGCAATTAGCGATGGATGCGTGTTTCCTCGGCCAACATGCGACAACCTCGCTCAATGCAGCCAATGAAGTAGCCGTTGACGCGTTTTTAAAGCGGAAAATACGGTTTACTGACATTGCACTCATCAATGATCAAGTATTGTCCAAGGTCTGTGCGACCAACACCCAGTTACATTGCCGTGACTTGGAAAGCCTGCTTGAGCTAGATACAATGGCTCGGCATTTTGCCCATCAAGTACTCAAAGAGCGCCAAGCATGACCGACATATTGTGGAACTTTATCGCCTTCATCATTGCGCTGGGCATTCTCGTCGCAGTGCATGAGTTCGGACACTTCTGGGTTGCCAGACGTTGCGGTGTGAAAGTTGAGAAATTTTCTATCGGTTTTGGGAAATCGATTTGGAAACGCGTCGGCCATGACGGTACAGAATACTCGATATCGATGATCCCACTCGGTGGTTACGTCAAAATGCTCGATGGACGTGTGGATGATGTTCCCGCCGAACAGCAAGCCATGGCGTTTGATAAGCAGTCACTCTGGAAACGTTCTGCCATTGTGAGTGCGGGCCCCATTTTTAACTTCCTCTTCGCAATCTTTGCCTATTGGCTGGTGTTTATGATCGGCGTACCAGCGGTCAAGCCTGTGATTGGCGAAGTGACACCCTACTCGATTGCGGCTCAAGCGGGCCTTGAGCCGGGTATGGAGATCAAAGCGGTTTCTGGCGTGAATACTCCCGACTGGGAATCGGTCAACATGGGCTTAATTGGTCATATTGGCGATGACAGTATGACGATCACCGTCTCCTCCGCCGAAGGGGTGGGATTGAATGAAATTAAGACAATAAATCTGCGTGATTGGAACTTTGACCCAGAAACAGAGTCTGCTATGGGGGCGCTTGGCTTTAAACCTTTTACCCCTGAGATTTCCAATCAGCTGACCAATGTTTCTGCGCAAGGTGCGGGTGAGCGTGCGGGTTTACAAGTCGGTGATACCGTGTTGCAAATCAATGGACAAGCGGTTGAGGCTTGGCAACAAGTGGTCAATGCAATTCAAAGTCATCCTAACGCGCCTATCGCAGTTATGGTTGAGCGAGCAGGCCAGCAAGTTGAACTCACTTTGATTCCCGATAGCCGTGAGCTTTCGCAAGGAAAAGTGATTGGTTTTGCGGGAATCGCACCAAAAGTCGCAGAATGGCCGCAAAACTATCGATTTGAATTGCAATTTGGTGTATTTGAGTCGCTTGGTAAAGCGGTTGAAAAAAGCGGACAAGTGATTGACCTGACGGTCAGCATGTTGAAAAAACTGTTGGTGGGCGATGTTGGGTTGAATAATCTCAGTGGTCCCATTTCGATTGCTAAAGGCGCAGGAACAACGGCTGACTACGGCTTTGTGTACTTTTTAGGCTTTTTGGCTCTGATCAGTATTAACCTTGGCATTATCAACTTGGTGCCACTGCCGATGCTGGATGGTGGTCATCTGTTGTTTTTCATGATTGAAGCGGTGATCCGTCGCCCTGTTCCGGAAAAGGTGCAGGAAATGGGTTACCGGATTGGTGGTGCCATCATTTTCTCTTTAATGGCCGTTGCAATCTTTAACGATTTTACTCGCCTGTGATTGATAAACATTAGGCAAGAGTTGCAGTAAGGAAGAACTCAAAACAATATGGCGATGAAACAGATTCTGCTCGCGACACTGCTTGCCACGAGCGTGTCGGCGAATGGTGCCGAAAAATTTGTGGTACAGGATATTCAAATTGATGGCCTGCAAAGGGTCGCTTTGGGTGCGGCGTTGTTGAAAATGCCTGTTCGAGTCGGCGACAGTGTCGATTCGCAAGATGTCGCGAACATCATCAAAGCGCTCTATTCCTCAGGTAACTTTGAGGATGTCAAAGTATTGCGTGATGGCAATACCTTGATGGTGCAGGTTAAAGAGCGCCCGACCATTGCAAGCGTGTCGTTTTCTGGCAACAAAGCGATCAAAGAGGAGCAACTCAAGCAAAACTTGGAAGCTTCGAGCATCCGAGTTGGCGAAGCCTTGGATCGAACGACACTCAGCAATATTGAAAAAGGCTTAGAAGATTTTTACTACAGCGTGGGTAAATACAACGCGACCGTGAAAGCGGTGGTAACCCCATTGCCGCGCAACCGTGCTGACCTTAAGTTTGTCTTTACTGAGGGCGTTTCCGCTAAGATCCAACAGATCAACTTTATCGGTAACCAAGTGTTTAGCGATGAAGAGTTGCTGTCACGTTTTAACCTCAACGTTGATGTCGCATGGTGGAACTTCCTTGCGGATGATAAGTACAAGAAGCAAGTGCTGGCGGGTGATATTGAAGCGCTGCGTACTTACTATCTGGATCGCGGTTATCTGAAGTTTCAGGTTGATAGCACACAAGTGGCCATCTCTCCCGATAAGAAGGGCGTGTACATCACGCTGAACTTGAATGAAGGTGAGCCGTACACGGTAAGCAAAGTGCAGTTCCGTGGTGAGCTGATGGGCAAAGAGGCCGAGTTTACTTCTCTTATCCCATTTGAAATCGGCGAAACCTATAACGGTTCTGCGGTGACTAGACTCGAAGAGAGTGTTAAGAAAGTGCTTGGGGAATCTGGCTACGCCTATCCACAAGTACGCACCATTCCTGAATTTGATGATGAAAAGCAGCAAGTGTCACTGGTGGTTCATGTCGAAGCGGGTAAACGTGTCTATGTCCGTGACATCCGTTTTGTCGGTAACAACAGCACTCGTGATGAAGTCTTGCGCCGTGAAATGCGTCAGATGGAAGGCTCCTGGCTCAACTCAAAAGACATCGAAACCGGTAAGACTCGTCTCAATCGTTTAGGTTTCTTTGAAACGGTAGAAGTGCAAACGGTGCGCGTGCCTGGTAGTGAAGACCAAGTGGATCTTGTTTACAGCGTAAAAGAGGCGAACTCAGGCAACGTCAACTTCGGTGTCGGTTACGGTACTGAATCCGGGGTGAGCTTCCAAGTCGGTCTGCAACAAGACAACTTCTTAGGTTCGGGTAACCGCGTTGGCGTGAATGCCATGATCAACGATTATCAGAAAAACCTGACGTTAGAATATCGCGATCCTTACTGGAACCTCGATGGTGTCAGCTTGGGCGGCAAAGTTTTCTACAACCAGTTTGAAGCTTCTGAAGCGGGCATTGTTGACTATACCAACGAAAGTTACGGAACCAGTTTGACTTGGGGTTTCCCATTTGATGAATTGAACCGATTTGAGTTTGGTATTGGTTACACCCACAACAAGATTGGTAACTTAACGCCTTATCTGCAAGTGGAAAACTTCCTTGCTGCGCAGGCGAGTAACATCGATTCTGGCGGTAACTTGTTGACCGATGACTTCGATATCAACTTATCTTGGACGCGTAATAACCTCAATAACAGCTATTTTCCGACGGCGGGTAACCACCAGCGTGCTTTCTACAAAATGACAGTGCCGGGGTCGGACGCGCAGTACTTTAAGCTGCAATACGATGTTCGTCAGTATTTCCCGTTGACCAAGAAACATGAGTTTACCTTACTGCTGCGTGGCCGTTTAGGTTACGGTAACGGTTATGGTCAAACGGATGGAAAAGATAACTTGTTCCCGTTTTATGAGAACTTCTATGCGGGCGGCTTTACCTCATTACGTGGTTTTGGGTCAAACTCTGCAGGTCCTAAAGCGGTGTACCGTGACTACTCGGGTTCGAACAATGGCTCCGATACTGCCACCGATGATTCGGTAGGGGGTAACGCGATTGCTCTTGCCAGCGTAGAGCTGATTGTACCAACGCCGTTTGCTTCAGAAGAAGCACGCAACCAAATTCGTACCAGTATCTTCTACGATATGGCGAGCGTGTGGGATACCGAGTTCGATTATCGTGGTAAAGCGGATTATGGTAACCAGTACTATTACGATTATTCAGATCCAACCAATTACCGCTCATCTTACGGTGTGGCGTTGCAGTGGGTGTCACCAATGGGACCTTTAGTGTTCTCATTGGCTAAACCGATTAAAAAGTATGAGGGTGATGACGAAGAATTCTTCACCTTCACCATTGGAAGAACCTTCTAGGAGAGGAACATATTTTGAAAAACATGATCAAAGCAGCCAGCCTTGGCCTGATTATTCTTAGCTCATCAATGATGGCGAATGCGGCTGAAGCAGCGCAGAAAATTGGCTACATCAACACTGCGCAAGTGTTCCAAGCGCTGCCGCAACGTGAAGTCGTTTTGCAAAAGATGCAAGAAGAGTTCAAAGACAAAGCGGCTGAGCTGCAAGCTATCCAAGCGGATGCTAAAACCAAGATTGAGAAGCTCAAGCGTGATGGTCAATTGATGGGACAAGATGAAGTAGAGAAACTGCGCATCGAAATCGGTCAATTGGACAGCAAATACAAGATCAAAGCACAAGCGTTAGAGCAAGCGTCTGCTCGTCGTGAAGCCGAAGAGAAGCAAAAACTGTTTAAAGTGATCCAAGATGCAGTGAAGAAAGTGGCTGAGAAAGAAGGCTACGATATCGTGCTAGACACGAGCTCAATGCAATACGGTAAGCCAGAACACAATCTGTCTGAGAAAGTTATTAAAGCCATTAAATAATCGAAAATTATGACCACACTCACTTTAGCCGAATTGGCTACTATCACCGGGGGGGAGTTGTTCGGTGATCCAACAGCACTGGTCAGTGCCGTTGCGCCTATGGATAAGGCACAGCTTGGACATGTGACATTCTTGTCTAATCCTAAATACAGTAAGCACTTAGGTGATTGTAAAGCCACGGTGATCATGGTGAAAACCAGTGAGCGAGAACTCTGTCCGAGTAACGCTCTGGTGGTTGCCGATCCGTATGTTGCATTTGCTAAAGTGGCTCAGGCGCTGGATTCAACTCCTTCTCCTGCACACGGTATTGCACCGAGTGCTGTGATTGCTGAAGATGCAAAGTTAGGTCACAACGTTTCGATTGGGGCAAATGCGGTCATTGAGTCAGGTGTTCAGCTTGGCGATAACGTAGTGATTGGTGCTGGCTGTTTTATCGGTAAACAAGCGCGTTTGGGCGATAACACTAAGCTTTGGGCCAATGTAACGATTTACCACAAAGTGGAAATCGGCTCAGATTGTTTGATTCAATCTGGAACCGTGATTGGTGCTGATGGCTTTGGCTATGCGAATGAGCGTGGCGAGTGGATTAAAATTCCTCAGCTTGGCTCTGTGCGTATTGGTGATCGCGTTGAGATTGGTGCTTGCACCACCATCGACCGCGGCGCGCTGGATGATACGGTGATTGAAGATAACGTGATCATCGATAATCAGCTGCAAATCGCTCACAACGTGCACATCGGATATGGTAGTGCGCTGGCGGGTGGTACAGTAATCGCCGGCAGTACACGCATTGGCAAGTACTGTATTATTGGTGGCGCTAGCGTGATTAACGGACATATCGAAATTGCCGATGGGGTGACCATCACTGGCATGGGTATGGTGATGCGCAGTATTGAGGAGAAGGGGATGTACTCTTCGGGTATTCCTCTGCAAACCAATAAAGAGTGGCGTAAAACGGCCGCTCGCGTACACCGTATTGACGATATGCATAAGCGACTGAAAGCTTTAGAAAAGTTGCTTGAGCAATCCGACACGGTACAGCCCGATAACTCTCAAGCTGAATAAGCTGGTTTCAAAGGCTCGCACATTGCGAGTCTTTTCGCTGTTGGGTATTCCCTTATTTTTCTATTTACAAACAGGATGATGACTTTGACTACTGATAAGAAAACGATGAATATCACTGAAATTCAATCGCTTCTGCCTCACCGCTATCCATTTTTACTGATTGATCGCGTGACCGACTATGAAGAAGGTAAGTACCTGATTGGTTTGAAAAATGTTTCAGTGAATGAGCCTCAGTTTACGGGTCACTTTCCACAACTGCCGGTTTTCCCCGGTGTATTGATTTTAGAAGCCATGGCTCAAGCCACTGGTCTGTTGGCGTTCAAAACCTTTGGTGCGCCAAAAGAGAATGAACTGTACTATTTTGCCAGCATTGATGAAGCTAAGTTCCGTAAGCCAGTGACACCGGGCGATCAACTGATGGTTGAAGTTGAATTCCTTAAAGAGCGTCGTGGTATCGCGCTGTTTAACGGCGTGGCCAAAGTCGATGGTGATGTGGTCTGTTCTGCTCAACTGAAATGCGCACGTCGAGAGTTTTAAGATGATTCACGAAACTGCACAAATTCACCCAACTTCCGTCGTGGAAGAGGGCGCTATCATTGGTGCCAACGTTAAGATTGGTCCTTTCTGTTTTGTCGATAGCAAAGTCGAGATCGGTGAAGGTACTGAGCTGCTATCGCACGTTGTGGTCAAGGGGCCAACTAAAATCGGTCGCTTCAACCGGATTTTCCAGTTTGCTTCAATTGGTGAAGCGTGTCAGGACCTGAAATACGCTGGTGAAGATACGCAGCTCATCATTGGTGATCGCAATACGATTCGCGAAAGCGTCACCATGCACCGCGGTACAGTGCAAGATAAAGGCATCACTATCGTGGGTAGCGACAACCTATTTATGATCAACGCCCACGTTGCGCATGACTGTGTGATTGGCGATCGCTGTATTTTTGCCAACAACGCGACCTTAGCGGGTCACGTAAAAGTGGGCAACCAAGCGATTGTGGGTGGCATGTCCGCCATTCACCAGTTCTGCCATATTGGCGATCACTGTATGCTGGGTGGCGGCTCTATTGTGGTGCAAGATGTGCCACCGTACGTGATGGCGCAAGGTAACCACTGTGCACCGTTTGGTATTAACGTGGAAGGCTTAAAACGCCGTGGCTTTGATAAAGCAGAAATTCATGCGATTCGCCGTGCCTACAAATCCTTGTACCGCAATGGTTTGACCCTTGAAGCAGCCAAGGCTGAGATTGCCCAAGAAGCTGAGCAATACCCTAGTGTGAAACTGTTCCTCGATTTCCTTGAGAAATCTGAGCGTGGCATTATTCGCTAATTTGTTTAGTGAGTGAGCTAACCAAACTATTTAAAGATCGCTGCTGATTCAGCGATCTTTTGCATTTCTGTACTCTGGCGAGTGTCAAAACAGGGGAGATACCACCCAAGTGGCGAAGGCTTGAGTATCCATCAGCGCATGATGAACTGCGGAGGAAACCGTGAATAGACCATTACGGATTGGCATAGTTGTTGGGGAGCTCTCTGGCGACACCTTAGGCGAAGGCTTTATCAAAGCGATACGTGCTCGTTACCCAGATGCTGAGTTTGTCGGCATCGGTGGGCCGAAAATGAACGCACTTGGCTGTCAATCTCTGTTTGATATGGAAGAGTTGGCCGTGATGGGTTTAGTGGAAGTGCTTGGCCGCTTGCCGCGCCTGCTGAAAGTCAAAGCCGAGCTGGTTAAGTATTTCACTGCCAATCCGCCGGATGTTTTCGTGGGTATCGATGCGCCGGATTTTAATTTACGCCTTGAGCTGAGCCTTAAACAAGCGGGGATCAAAACCGTACATTACGTCAGTCCATCAGTGTGGGCGTGGCGACAAAACCGCATTCATGGCATTGCCGCGGCGACGCATTTAGTGTTGGCCTTCCTTCCATTTGAGAAAGCGTTTTACGACAAATTCAATGTGCCTTGTGAGTTTATCGGTCATACCTTGGCGGATTCGATCCCGTTAGCGTCCGATAAGTTAGCCGCTCGCCAACTGCTTGGTCTGGATGAGCAGCGCCGCTGGTTAGCCGTTTTGCCGGGCAGCCGTGGCAGTGAAATGAAGATGCTCGCGGAGCCCTTTATCGCCACCTGTCAAAAACTGCAGGCGCGCTATCCAGATCTTGGCTTTGTGGTGGCCTTGGTGAATGCTAAACGTCGTGCGCAGTTTGAACAGGCTTGGCAACAAGTCGCTCCTGAGCTGAATTTTGTGCTGGTGGATGATACCGCGCGCAATGTGATTACTGCAGCCGATGCGGTGATGCTTGCCTCCGGCACGGTGGCCTTGGAGTGCATGCTGCTTAAACGCCCTATGGTGGTCGGTTATCGCGTGAATGCCTTTACGGCCTTTTTGGCCAAACGTCTGCTGAAAACGCCGTATGTCTCTTTGCCGAATATCTTGGCGGGAGAGGAACTGGTGAAAGAGCTGCTGCAAGATCATTGCACCGTCGACAACCTTTACCATGAAGTGAGCCGTTTACTCGAAAGCGACAACCAAGCCTTGATGGACAAATTTACCGAAATGCATCAATGGATCCGTAAAGATGCGGATCAGCAAGCGGCGCAAGCTGTGCTGCATTTGATTCAGAAATAACATTAACCAGATTGAGAAGATACCATGGCGAAGAAACCAAGCATTGAGCTGCCTCCCTTTGAGATTCCTGCAGGTTATGCCTTGATTGCTGGAGTGGATGAAGTCGGGCGCGGCCCACTGGTGGGGGATGTCGTCACGGCAGCAGTGATCCTTGACCCTAATCGGCCGATTATGGGCTTGAATGATTCCAAAAAGCTCAGTGAGAAAAAACGCTTAGCCCTGTTTCCTGAGATTCAGGTAAAAGCCTTAGCTTGGGCGGTGGGGCGCTGTTCGCCGCAAGAAATTGATGAGCTGAACATCTTCCAAGCCACCATGGTCGCAATGCAGCGCGCCGTCGCAGGGTTGCGCATTCAGCCTGATTTGGTATTGATTGATGGCAATAAAATTCCCAAGCTCCCAATGGAGGCGCAAGCCGTGGTTAAAGGCGATCTGCGTGTCGCGCAAATCAGTGCCGCTTCGATTATTGCCAAAGTGATCCGCGACCAAGAGATGGAAGCGTTGGATAAACAATATCCTCAGTTTGGTTTCGCCAAGCACAAAGGTTACCCAACCGCCGCGCATTTTGCTGCCATTGAGCAGCATGGAGTGATTGAGCAGCACCGTAAAAGTTTTGGCCCAGTAAAACGTGCTCTTGGTATAGAATAGAGCGCAATTGCGTTTCCTAAGATTTGGATACTCCTTGCATGTCAGACCCAAAGTTCATCCACTTACGTATACACAGTGATTTCTCTATGGTGGATGGTTTGTCCAAAGTCCCGCCATTGGTGAAAAAAGTGGCGGCAATGGGCATGCCCGCAATGGCCTTGACCGATTTCACCAACCTGTGTGGCTTGGTGAAGTTTTACAGCACCGCGCATAACTGCGGGGTTAAGCCAATCATTGGCGCCGACTTTACTTTGCAATCGGAAGAGTTCGGTGATGAGCTGACCAAACTGACCTTGCTTGCTAAAAACAATGTCGGTTACAAAAACCTCACCTTATTGATTTCTAAAGCCTATTTACGCGGCCATGTCCAGCATCAACCTGTGATTGATAAAGCGTGGTTGGTCGAGCATGCCGAAGGGCTGATTGTGCTCTCGGGAGGCAAAAGTGGCGAAGTGGGGCGCGCATTACTCAAAGGCAACCAACAACAAGTAGAAAGATGCATTGAGTTTTACCAAACTCACTTTGCCGATCATTTCTATCTAGAGCTTATCCGCACTGGCCGTGCTGATGAAGAGAGCTACTTACATTTTGCGCTGGATGTGGCAGAGCAGTACGACTTGCCCGTCGTGGCAACCAACGAAGTGGTGTTCATCACTGAAGAGTCGTTTGAAGCCCACGAAATCCGAGTCGCGATTCACGATGGTTATACGCTGGAAGATCCACGCCGTCCGAAAAATTACAGTCCGAAGCAGTATCTGCGCAGCGAAGCGGAGATGTGTGAGCTGTTTGCAGACATTCCAGAAGCGTTAGCCAACAGTGTCGAGATTGCCAAACGTTGTAACGTGACCGTACGTTTGGGCGAATATTTCCTACCTAACTTCCCAACGGGCGGGATGGCGATTGAAGATTTTCTGGTGATGAAATCTCGCGAAGGGTTGGAAGAGCGACTCGAATTTCTTTTCCCAGATCCAGAAGTTCGTGCCAAGCGTCGCCCTGAATATGATGAGCGTTTGCAAGTTGAGCTCGATGTGATTAACCAGATGGGCTTTCCCGGATACTTCTTGATCGTGATGGAGTTTATCCAGTGGTCAAAAGATAACGATATTCCAGTCGGTCCGGGACGGGGCTCGGGGGCGGGCTCATTGGTAGCGTATGCACTGAAAATCACCGACCTTGATCCGCTGGAATACGATCTGCTGTTCGAGCGTTTCTTGAATCCAGAGCGGGTCTCCATGCCCGACTTCGACGTCGATTTCTGTATGGATAAGCGTGATCAAGTAATTGATCACGTAGCGGAAATGTATGGTCGTGATGCGGTATCACAAATCATCACTTTCGGTACCATGGCGGCGAAAGCGGTTATTCGCGATGTGGGGCGTGTACTTGGTCATCCGTTCGGTTTTGTCGATCGCATTTCCAAATTAGTGCCACCCGATCCGGGTATGACGCTCGAGAAAGCCTTTATCGCCGAGCCTGCACTGCAAGAGCTGTATGACGCGGATGAGGAAGTCAAAGAGCTGATCGACAAGTGTCGAATTCTGGAAGGCTGTACCCGTAACGCTGGTAAACACGCTGGGGGCGTGGTGATTTCGCCCACTGCCATCACTGACTTTGCGCCGATTTACTGTGATGCGGAAGGCAACTTCCCGGTTACTCAGTTCGATAAGAACGATGTGGAAACTGCCGGTCTGGTCAAATTTGACTTCTTGGGGCTGCGTACCCTTACCATTATTGACTGGGCTTTGGGCTTAGTGAACCCGCGTTTGAAAAAGGCGGGCAAACCCCCCGTGCGGATTGAAGCGATCCCGCTCGACGATGCGCGCTCTTTCCGTAACCTGCAAGATGCCAAAACCACCGCGGTATTCCAGCTCGAATCGCGCGGTATGAAAGAGCTGATTAAGCGACTGCAACCCGACTGTTTTGAAGACATCATCGCTCTGGTGGCGCTGTTTCGTCCGGGGCCGTTGCAATCCGGCATGGTGGATAACTTTATCGACCGTAAGCATGGCCGAGAAGCCATCTCTTATCCGGATGAAAAGTGGCAACATGAATCGCTCAAAGAGATCCTAGAACCGACCTACGGCATCATCCTCTATCAGGAGCAGGTGATGCAGATCGCGCAGGTACTGTCGGGTTACACCTTGGGTGGGGCAGACATGCTGCGCCGTGCAATGGGTAAGAAAAAGCCAGAAGAAATGGCTAAGCAGCGCGCTGTGTTCCAAGAAGGGGCGGAGAAAAATGGCGTCGATGGTGAGTTGGCGATGAAAATCTTCGATCTGGTGGAAAAATTCGCCGGATACGGATTTAACAAATCGCACTCTGCCGCTTATGCGCTGGTTTCCTACCAAACCTTATGGTTGAAAACCCACTATCCAGCCGAGTTTATGGCGGCGGTAATGACCGCGGATATGGACAACACGGAAAAAGTGGTTGGCCTAGTGGATGAGTGTAAAAACATGGGATTGACCGTGTTGCCACCGGACATTAACTCGGGTCTTTATCGCTTTAACGTCGATGACAACGGCGCGATTGTTTATGGTATTGGCGCAATTAAAGGGGTGGGTGAAGGTCCGATTGAAGCGATTTTGGAAGCGCGCAACAAAGGGGGATATTTCAAAGATCTGTTTGATTTCTGCGCGCGGATTGATCTGAAAAAGGTCAACAAACGGGTAATTGAAAAACTGATCTTGGCTGGCGCCCTGGATAGATTAGGCCCGCATCGCGCAGCCATGATGGCCTCAGTGGATGATGCGGTGCGTGCAGCAAGCCAACATCACCAAGCGGAAGCGTTTGGACAAGCGGATATGTTCGGTGTGCTCACGGATGCGCCAGAAGAAGTCGAGCAGAAATACACGCAAGTGCCAGAATGGCCAGAAAAAGTGCGTTTGGAAGGGGAGCGCGAGACGCTTGGGCTCTATCTCACCGGCCATCCGGTGGATGAATACCTGAAAGAGCTCACCAAATACACCAGTTGCCGTTTGAATGAAGCCGCACCAACCCGGCGTGATCAATCCTTAACCGTTGCCGGATTGGTGATTGCAGCGCGGGTGATGACCACCAAACGTGGCACGCGAATTGGTTTAATGACTTTAGATGACCGCTCGGGCCGTATGGAAGTGATGCTTTACTCGGAAGCACTCGATCGGTATGCAGAATGGTTAGAAAAAGATAAAATTCTGGTGGTTTCCGGACAGGTCAGCTTTGATGACTTCAATGGCGGACTTAAAATGTCGGCGCGCGAGGTCATGGACTTGGGCAGCGCGCGTGAAAAATTTGCCCGCGGTTTATCGATCTCGATTTTACAGTCGCAGATTGATCAACAATTTTTTGAGCGTTTTAGTCACATACTGGAACCTCACCGCGCAGGAACCGTACCTGTCAATGTATACTACCAGCGCCCTGATGCGCGAGCGCGCCTGACGTTAGGCACAGAGTGGCGAGTCACGCCAAGCGATACATTGTTAGACGAATTAAAGCAGCTACTTGGTCATGATCAGGTAGAACTCGAATTTAACTAAAATTCAGCCAGTGCGCACTGAGGGTGGCATGGCTGAGTCACAAAGGATCGATAGATGAGCCTCAATTTTCTTGATTTTGAAAAACCGATTGTCGAACTGGAAACGAAAATTCAGGCGCTGCGTGATGTGTCTCGTCACAGCACAAGCGCATCCGTAGATCTGGATAAAGAGCTAGAACAGCTTGAGAAGAAGAGCCTTGAGCTGAAAAAGAAGATTTTCAGTGACTTAGGTGCATGGCAAGTCGCGCAATTGGCGCGTCATCCGCAACGTCCTTATACGCTGGATTATCTCAAACACATCTTTACTGAGTTTGATGAACTGGCGGGCGATCGCGCCTATGCCGATGACAAGGCGATCGTGGGCGGTATTGCACGCCTTGAAGGTCGTTCGGTCATGGTGATTGGTCACCAAAAAGGTCGTGAAACCCGTGAAAAGGTCAAACGTAACTTTGGTATGCCAAAGCCTGAAGGCTACCGCAAAGCGCTGCGTTTGATGGAAATGGCTGAGCGTTTCAATATGCCTATCATCACTTTCATTGATACCGCGGGCGCATACCCAGGTGTGGGTGCTGAAGAGCGCGGTCAGTCGGAAGCGATCGCCAAAAACCTTAAAGTGATGTCAGGCCTGAAGGTGCCAGTCATATGTAACGTGGTGGGCGAAGGTGGCTCTGGTGGTGCGTTGGCGATTGGTGTCGGTGACTATGTGAACATGCTGCAATACTCAACCTACTCAGTGATTTCACCAGAAGGTTGTGCGTCGATTCTGTGGCGTGATTCTGATAAAGCGCCACAAGCGGCAGAAGCGATGGGTCTGATTGCTCCACGTTTGAAAGAGCTGGAGTTGATTGACGAAATCATTGAAGAGCCACTGGGCGGTGCGCATCGTGATCACAAACAGACTGCAGAGAATGTAAAAGCCACGCTACTGCGTCAGTTGGCCGATCTGGATGCACTGGATCACGAAAACTTGCTGGAGCGCCGCTATCAACGTTTGATGAACTACGGTTACTGTTGATTGCGGTTACTGTTGATTATTTCATCGCGCAGTGGCGGTGGAATATCCACATATAGAAAGGGTTGGCTTAGGTCAGCCCTTTGGCTTTTCTGGGCTCAAGGGGTAAACTTGAGCCACTTTTCTCAACTCTCTGTGGTTTATGGACGATCTCTATCTCCACTTTGTGCAGCAATTAGCTCGCTATCCTTTTCGCAAAATCCTTCTCGCACTGAGCGGCGGCGTGGATTCGCAAGTTCTGCTTGCCCTTCTGGCGCGTGGACGCGATGAGTTTGGTTGGGATGTGACCGCGGTTCATGTTCATCATGGGTTGAGCCCGAATGCCGATCAGTGGGCGCAGTATTGCCAGCGCTGTTGCCGTGAAGTCGGCATGGCCTGTCAAATCGAATATGTACAGCTGGATGTGGCAAGTGGTGAAAGTATTGAGAAACTGGCGCGAGAGGCGCGTTATCGAGTCCTTGCTCCGCATGTGAATGCGCAGACACTGTTGTTACTTGGGCAGCATGCTGACGATCAACTGGAAACTTTTTTACTCGCATTAAAGCGCGGCAGTGGCCCAAAAGGGCTGGCCGCAATGGCTGCTTATGCCCCGTTTGCCGAGGGACATTTGCTCCGCCCTCTATTAACCGTCTCACGTCAACACATTGAAGCCTATGCCAAGCAGCACAAACTCACTTGGGTTATCGATGAAAGTAATGCAGATATCCGCTACGAGCGCAATTTTCTACGCCATCAGGTGACACCTGTACTTACCGAGCGCTGGCCGAGCATTCGCCAAGCTGTGCAACGTAGTGCTGAGCTGTGTGCAGAACAAGAAGCGCTGCTGCAAGAGTTTTTAGCTGAAGCATTAAAAAAGGCGATCACTGCTGAGGGCGGATTGTCGATCGCCGTTCTGGCTGAGGGCAGTGAGGGAATGCGTCGACAACTGATCCGAGCTTGGTTTGCGCACCATAGGCTACCGATGCCCAGTCGTCAGCACACGGAGCGTATTTGGTGTGAGGTGGCGCTGGCGAGTGAGGACGCCAATCCAAAATTAAAGTTGAACCATATTGAGGTGCGCCGTTTTCAGCACTGTCTGTACCTCGTGCCACCAGAAAAAGATCTTTCAGGCTGGCGCAGTGCATTAGTGCCTGAACAACGTTTGCCGTTGCCGCAAGGTCTAGGTCATCTTCAGTTGACCAGCAAGGCAGGTGGAAATATCAAGCTGCCCGATGACCCCAGCCAATTATGGGTTAGCTTTGAGCCGCAAGGGCTAGAGGCTTGTCCTGTTGGGCGGGTGGGTTCGCGCAAACTCAAAAAACTGTTTCAAGAATATGGTGTGCCGAGTTGGCGGCGGCGGCAAACACCCATCCTCATGTACCAAAATAGAGTGGTCTGTGTCGCGGATTTATTCGTAGATCGTGATTGGAGTGGGCAAGATTGTGAGTTGGTTTGGTTCAAATCTCATGATTCTGTGCCAAAATAAATTCATAACCACACATAATCTATAGGGATAATTACATGGGGAAAGCAATGAACAAAATGGTTATAGCCCTCGCTTTGGGTGGCTGCGCTATGTCTGGTGCCGCTTTGGCGGGGGATGTGGCTGCAGGGCAAGCGAAAGCCGCGGTTTGCGCAGCGTGTCACGGCATGGATGGGATTGCCGTTATTCCCGGCTACCCAAATCTTAAAGGGCAGAGTGAGCAATACTTGATTAGCTCCGTTAAAGCTTACAAAAATAAAGAGCGCACAGGTGGCTTGGCTGCAGTGATGCAAGCGCAAGCCATGATGCTCAGTGATGAAGATATTGCTAATCTGGCTGCTTATTACGCCAGCTTGAAGTGATCATTATCCGCTTCGTACTTAAAGCGGCAGCGGTGTTGGCTAGGTTCGTTCATCTCTATCACATAGTGTGCCTATGCTCATGGAGATGAACCCACCTACTGCCTACCTGCAGTGCCAAGTCGTTCGGGAATAACTTCTATTATGCTTTGTTTGGCACCTATCAATGAATACGTGCCCACACCTAAGGTCCGCGAGTGTTATCTGCGGACTTTTTGCCTTTTTCAGCCTTCACTCTTTTTATCTGTGCATTGTTGTGGCACAGCATACAAATCTCACATTCATTTCACTTTTGATTGCAACCAATTCCAATGATTTATGCTCTCAATGCATGGGAATGATCCCGATCGTCATTATGAACTGTCGTAGAGGAGCGGCCATGAGATTTGAACGAAATGATTTAAGTGGATTTTTAGGGAAGAGTTTTATCTATAACTATGATCAGGGTTGGCGTTATGAGCTGTATGTGAAAAATGCGACCACCATAGATTATCGAGTCCATTCTGGGATTGTTGGTGGGCGATGGGTGAAAGATCAAACCGTGCATATCTCGCGAGTTGGGGCGGCCATTTATCGGGTTTCTTGGGCTGAGCCAACTGGAACCAGCGTCGCTCTCACCTTAAACTTAGAGGATTATGTCGTGCATGGTGCCATTTACTTTCCTCGCTGGATTGTTGATGAGCCTGAAAAAATTGCTTGCTATCAAAATGACCATCTCCCTCTTATGGAAGCGTACCGTGATGCCGGGCCTATCTATCCAACCCATGTGATCGATAGCTTTGCGACCTTGATTTATATGCGTGATTGCGGACTCAATAATGAACAAGTGATTAACTGCCCCCCCAGTGAGCTTGCTGAGGATTATCCTTTCTGTTTAGCCGATAAAAACTTACTGCCAGCCTAAGTGTGGTCATGGCGTAAGCTGATGAAGATGGCTTTGGGAGCACGGAAAAGTCTATAGTGGCTTGAGTAACAAAAGGAAAAATTACTCAAGCACTTTGGTTGATTGTTGGTTATGGCTGACAGATAATGCCGAGCACTGACAGTCGTTTAAGGGATGAACATGAAAAAAATCGAAGCCATCATCAAGCCGTTTAAACTCGACGATGTCCGCGAGGCGTTGGCCGAAGTCGGCATCACAGGTATGACAGTGTCTGAAGTCAAAGGATTTGGCCGTCAGAAAGGACACACTGAACTGTACCGCGGTGCTGAGTATATGGTCGATTTCCTGCCTAAAGTGAAGCTAGAAATTGTGGTCACCGATGATGTGGCGGATCGCTGTGTCGACACCATCATTGAAACGGCTCAAACCGGTAAGATTGGCGATGGTAAAATCTTCATCACCAACGTTGAGCGTGTGGTACGTATTCGTACCGGTGAAGAGGATGAAGATGCAATTTAAGCATCCGTCCCTATGATTACTTAATAATAAGGAGCTAAGGCTCCTTATTTTGTTTGAGGGTAACTGAATGAAAAAACGTTACTGGATGGCTCCATTGTTGATAGCGGCGGCGGGACTGGCCGCTTTCTGGTCTATCTTCACGATTCCGACTCAACCTGAATTAGTCACTATAGGACGCAATCAGCAAGGCGAACCGCTGTTGTGCTATCAACATCCGCAGTCTGAAGTTTTGGATCTTGATGGAGAGCTCAATCTGCTCGTTTGGAATATCTATAAACAAAATCGTGCCAATTGGTCAACGCAGCTCACCGAATTGAGTCGTGACCAGCAATTACTCTTGCTGCAAGAGGCCAATATGACGCCTGCGTTTAAAGAGTGGATTCATCAATTAGGGTGGGATGGCACCCAAGCTCGAGCTTTTGAAGCATTTGGAGAGACGGCTGGAGTAATTAATCTCGCTAAAGTGATGCCAACCATGGCTTGTGCTTATACTCAGCTTGAACCGTGGTTGAGGCTGCCTAAATCGGCGATCTACGCACGATATCGTTTAAGTGATGGGCAAGAGTTAGTCGTAGTCAATCTGCACGCAGTCAACTTCACTTATGGCACCCAAGAGTATCAACAGCAGTTGATCGCACTACTGGATGAGCTACGTGATTTTACTGGCCCTGTGATTGTGGCGGGCGATTTTAACAGTTGGAGCGAGGCGCGTATGGCGCTGCTAAGTACTCAGCTTGCCTCCGTAGGATTACAAGAAGTGCGCTTTTCGCCAGATAACCGCACGACGTTTATCAATGGCTTGCCATTAGATCATGTCTTCTATCGTGGATTGCAGCTTGAAAAAGCAGAAGCGCCCATATCGGACGCTTCTGATCATAATCCTCTGTTGGTTCGCTTTCGCTTACTCAACTAGCCTATTCAGCGCAGTGTTATGCGCTGAATTTGGTCACATCCACATACAGTTTCAGTTGCTGACCCGCCTTGAGATATTGAGTGCTGTTTAAATCATTCCACTTAACGATGTCAGCAGTTTTCACTTTAAACTTATTGGCAATACCACTCAGTGTATCGCCAGAGCGCACTTTGTAAGTTACCGTGCGGATCACGCCACTCGTTGGTTTACTGTCTTTCCAGATCACCAATTTCTGACCTTTACGCAGCGCATCTTTCGGTGCCATGCCATTCCATTTCGCCAGAGATTGGTAAGGCACGTTATACTGCTTGGCGATGGTCCAGAGGCTTTCCCCTGAGTTGACGGTGTGCGTCAACTGATACTGTCCACGTGGCACGGATTGGGTCTTGGCTAAGCGATTGCTCACGCTCAGTGCATACGCTTTCTCATCTTTCACCGAGGTTGGTACGAACAGATAGCTACCCACACGAATTTGGTTGCTGGCAATCTGGTTGGCTTCTTTGATCACTTTAGCCGTGGTGTTGTACTTATCGGCAATGGTGCTGAGAGTATCACCCGATTTCACCTTATAGCGAACCACCTTAATCCCTTTGCCGCGGTTCTCTTCCATGGCTAGATTAAAACGTTCAACTTTTTCAACGGGGATCAGCAGTTGATGTGGGCCATTTGGAGCCGTTGCCCATTGGTTATAGGCAGGGTTAAAGCTTTGCAGCTCTTTAACCGTTAGACCTGCATATCGAGCGGCAATCGCAAGATCCAACTGCTCTTTCGGGTCAACGGTGGCTAACACTGGGCGGTTTTCGATTGCTGGGATGGAGATACCGTATTTTTCCTGATTGGCAATCACATCGGCTAGTGCAATCAGTTTAGGGACATAACCGCTGGTCTCTTTAGGCAGATCCAGCGAGAAGAAATCGATAGGTTTACCCGCTTTTTTATTGGCTTTAATGGCGCGGGCCACGCGCCCTTCACCACTGTTGTAAGCGGCGATGGCGTGATACCAGTCACCATCGAAGTGTTGGTTCAAGACAGTAAGATAATCCAGCGCAGCGTCTGTGGCGGCGGCGACATCTCGTCGGCCGTCATACCAGAAATTTTGTTTGAGACCATAACGCTTGCCGGTAGACGAAATAAACTGCCATAAGCCTGCAGCACTGCCGTGGGAATAGGCAAAAGGATCGAACGAGCTTTCGACAATCGGTAACAGCACCAATTCTAGCGGCAGGCCGCGTTGCTCGACTTTTTCAGTGATCAGATAGAGGAAAGGTTCAGCACGACTGGCAATCGCTTGTAAGTGACCTGGGTTTTTGAGAAACCATTCGCGTTGTGCATCAACACTTGGGTCTTTGGGGATGCCGAGCTTGAACTGCATAGCAATGCGTTGCCATACATCGTCTTGTTCTTGTGGTGTCAGCGCGACGCGCTCTTCTTCTACACTCTCCGTTTCGCCAGCAGGCAGAGTTGCAGTCGTTTGCGGCTTACGCTTTTTTTTCACGGTAGCAGATTGAGTGGGCGGGTTTACCGCTTGGTCATCTGATGTGGTCGTATCCACAGGTTGGGGGGATTGACAGCCAACGAGCAGCAACGCCAATACCCAACTGAATTTAACTCGCATGTAACACAGCCCTTATTCTTCATGGCTGCTGATAATACTTGCCACTTTGTCTTGGTGACAAGCGACAAAAGTCAAAATTCATTCTTCCATTCACGTAATGCAGTAAATATTGTGAGCGGATCCAGCGTTGACACTTGGCTAGCCACTGAGCGAATAACACTCGGCTCTTGCGTGCGTAAAAAAGGATTGACCCATTTTTCACGCCCCAATGTGGTGGGGAGCGTTGGCTGATTTTGCGCGCGTAAACGACTCACTTCATCACGATAAATATGCAGTTGTTCGTTTTCGGGCTCTACCGCTAATGCAAAAGCCACATTGGCGGCAGTGTATTCGTGTGCGCTGTAAACTTGAGTCTCTTCAGGTAGGCTGAGCAACTTATTCAAGGAAGAAAACATCTGCTCCATCGTGCCTTCAAATACTCGCCCGCAGCCTGCAGAAAACAGCACATCGCCGCAAAACAGCTTGCCATCACCAACGTAACCGATATGCCCTAAGGTGTGTCCCGGCAGACCGAGAACCATAAAGCGTTCATCAAACAGTTCGATTTGGTCGCCATCTTCCACCGGATGAGTGAGAGTTGGGATGGGCTCTTGTGCTGGGCCTACCACATGGATTTCGGGGAACTGATGCACAAGCTCAGCAACGCCGCCAATATGGTCGTGATGGTGATGGGTGATCAGCACGGCTTTTAAGTTTAAGTCATGCTGTTTAAGGTAAGCGAGGACAGGCTCAGCACTGCCCGGGTCGACCACAGCACAGTCGCGATCGCGATTTTGAATCAGCCAGATGTAATTGTCGTCAAATGCAGGTATGCTTTTGATCTGTAACATGAGTTGTCTCCGGTTACCTTGATGAAGCGGGTGAGCAATGAAACCAGCACGCAGTGATAAAGCGCTTGAAAATCCACACTCATGGGCTCAATTGAAAAATGGCCAATGGGTGAGTGAATCTATTCAGACCCGTTTAGATGAATGGTGCCCAAAACTTTTTGGTTACCATATGTTAAAGCTCGGCGGTCTGAGCTGTGAGCTTGCCAGTTGTACCTGCAATATTCAACACCAAGTACACCTCGATATTGAAAATCCGTTGCATACGGTGATTGCCGATAAATATGAGCTGCCGTTTTTGGAGAAGAGTATTGATGTGGCGATTTTGGCGCATCAACTCGACTACAGTAACGATCCTCACCGTTTATTACGGGAAGTGGATCGAGTCTTGATTGATGATGGTTATCTGATCATCACCGGTTTTAACCCAATCAGTTTTATTGGCTTAGCCAGCCTGATGCCTTGGCGCAAAAACAACTTACCTTGGAGTGGGCGAATGTTTACCCCGAATCGGATTAAAGATTGGCTAAGCGTACTCAATTACCAAGTGGTTGCTTGCGATCAGTACGCCTTGTTTCCGATGCAAAAATACCGACCTTTCTGGACTTGGTTGGAAAACGGCCTCGGTGGCTCAAATTCGCCCTTTGGTAGCCTGTACTTTATTGTTGCGCGCAAACGTACTTGCCCACTCAAGCCGATTCGTTCTAAATGGCGTTTGAAGCGAAGATTATCGCCGATTGGGGTCAACTATCGAGTTAATAGTAAGTCGCAGTCGTGACGCTCTTTTGAACTCTCATTCTGAGCCTCTGTGGTTCAAAACGAGTGCCTTTTTGCTGATTGAGCTTCTGTTATTGGGGTTCAGGTTGATAGCCGATATCGTCTTCGGTGGGATTTTCTGCCGCTTGGCGGGCAAGTTCATCACACATTTCGTTTTCACGGTGTCCCGCGTGGCCTTTAACCCAGCGCCATTCGACTTGGTGGCGAGCGGTTTCTTTGTCAAGGGCTTGCCATAAGTCGGCATTTTTCACGGGTTTTTTGTCGGCAGTTTTCCAACCACGCAGCTTCCAGTTGTGGATCCACTGGGTGATCCCTTGGCGAACATACTGACTATCGGTCGTCAGGATCACGCGACAGGGTTCTTTAAGTGCCTGCAGAGCCATGACGGCGGCCAGCATTTCCATTCGGTTGTTGGTGGTGAGGCGATAACCGCGAGCAAGGGTCTTCTCGACTTGTTTATAACGCATCACGATGCCATAACCGCCGGGACCTGGGTTGCCGAGGCAAGAACCATCCGTGAAAATTTCCACCTGTTTGTTCATGATTTGATACTATTGGGTCACGCAAAGAATTGGCATAGTCTGACATAGATATCCTGATGAATACTAGCAACAATGCAGAATACCAACGCATCGTGGTGCTCGATACCGAAACCACGGGTATGAACCGCGAAGGCGGCCCCCATTACGAGGGACATCGAATTATTGAGATCGGTGCAGTTGAAATTATCAACCGTAAACTCACCGGACGGCATTTTCACGTCTACTTAAAACCAGATCGCGATATTCAATTAGAGGCGATTGAAGTTCACGGTATTACCGATGAGTTTCTAAAAGATAAGCCCGAGTACAAAGATGTCCATGAGGAGTTTGTAGACTTCATCAAAGGGGCCGAGCTGGTTGCCCACAATGCACCGTTTGACGTCGGCTTTATGGATTACGAGTTTGCTAAACTCGGTGGTGCGATCGGTAAAACCAGCGATTTTTGCAAAGTGACCGATACTTTGGCGATGGCCAAGCGGATTTTCCCCGGTAAACGCAATAACTTGGATATCTTGTGTGAGCGTTACGGCATTGATAACTCACACCGAACCCTGCACGGCGCTTTGCTCGATGCGGAGATTCTAGCCGACGTTTATCTATTGATGACCGGTGGGCAGACTTCACTGCAATTTTCATCGGTCACGCAAAATAGTGGGGAATTGAGCGCAGAATCGTTAAAACGTGCTCGTTCAGAGCGAAAAGCGTTAAAGGTTTTAGCGGCTAGCGCCGATGAACTACAAGCACATCAAGATCGTTTGGACATAGTGGCCAAAAGTGGCACTTGCCTATGGCGTAGTTAGGAGAAGTTATGTTGAGGATTCTCGCGGCGATAGTGGGATGTTTGATCAGTTTGAGTAGTCTAGCGGCACAACAATCTAGCATGTCGCTGCTCGATAACCGTTTTCGCGTTGATCCGACCATAACCCAAATCACCTTTGTGATTTACCGCGAAAAAGATTCTCAACCAGTCGTGTTAGTTCGCCCTGATGGCAGTAAGTATTATCAGTGGCGTAATCCTGAAAATGTGCGCTGGTATCAAGAATCCTCGATGGACATCATCTCGATTGAGAATCCTATGCCGGGGCCTTGGCAGGCAATCGGTAAAGTCACACCGAAAAACAACATCAAACTTATCTCCAATCTACAACTCACGACCGACGTCTTTCCGAGCCGAGTGTTTCAAGGGGAAGAATTTAAATTTACCGCACGCTTAACGTCGGACGGTAAACCTTTGCTATTGCGCGACTTTTTAGATCGAGTCAACCTCAAAGTGACCTTCACCAAGTTTGTTGAAAATGAAGATTCTCTCGCTAAGGAAGCACGACCCATCCCCGAAGTGCTCGGAGAATTTGCCGATGATGGTACTTTGCTTGATGAAAAGCCCGGCGATGGCGTGTTCACGGTGGCTTTAAAAATGGCGATTGAACCGGGCAAATACCGTGTACGAATTACCTCAGGAAATGGCGTTTTTCTGCGTGCGCAAGAGCAAGAGGTGTTAGTTTACCCAACGCCGATTTCGACCACTTTCATTCAATCGCGCTTAACGGGCGCACCGCATCAGGTGCTGTTTACGGGAGAGCAGGGGATGATTGAGCCCGGTTCATTAGTGGCTCATATTCGTCATCGCCACCCTTATCAAGATGATTACATCGCGCAGGCGCAATCAGGCAAAGAATCCTTGACCGCTAAGTTGACCATTCCCTATGACGGTCAGTTTGGTAACTACTCTTGGGATGGAAAAGTGTGGGCGACCGAACTTGCTTCACAACGTGAACTCTATTTCCCGATTGGCGATCAAACCTACAGTGTGGTCGATGAGCTTAATATTGCCGAAGTGCGTCGAATTCAGGAAGAAGAGGAAGCTTTACGCCTGAAACAAGAGCAAGAGCTGTTGATCATTCAGATGCGCGAAGAGCAGCGTAGCCGCAACATGATGTACATCATAGTAGGTAATATCGTGGTACTGATCTTGGCATTAGCCGTTTGGTTTGTACTGCGTAAGATCAAAATGAAAAAAGCTGCTGTACCGGAAATGCAGCTAAATATGCCGCCTAAGAAGGGGAAGTAAAGGCGTTGAATTTGCCTTTGACCTTTTGAGGTTTGTTGTTCAAGCGGATTTGAATGAAGGCTCACTTGAGTTTATGAAACATAAGAAAAGGGAGACGTTGTCTCCCTTTTGGCTATTGAAGTGGTGAATACTGCTCAATGTGGAACTTAAGCCACTTCAGCTTTACGTTGTGTGCGCTTTTTTGCGGCCAGCTCTTGTGGGGCAAAGTCATCGACATTGATGGTGTAGAGACGATGCGCTTCCGCTTCGCTCAGCAGTGCCGCTTCCTGAATGGTCAGCACTTTGGCTTCTAAGCCCAGCTTGGCGACTTCATCCAACCCCATAAATGGGCGGCGTTGACCAAGCGCTTTGCACGCTTTTTCAAACAGCGGCTCAGCTTGTAAAATCACATTCAACGCTTGTTCTATCTTACCCGCAGGATTGTTATCACTCGGTGTTAAGTATTGGTGACGACCAATTCTTGAACGTGTTTCACTCGGGGTTTGCAAGATCTGCGCGAGCTTGCTATCGAGCTTGTCACTTGGCGCTTTACGCACACGGCCGAAAGGCATCATGAGTACACGTAATGCGCGGCCAATAATCCGATTTGGGAAGTTAGCCAAGAACTCATCAATGGCGATTTCAGTTTGGCGCAAACTATCTTGTAAGCCCCAATGGACCAGTGGTAAATCTTCGGCTGGACGGCCATCGTTTTCAAAACGTTTTAAGGTCGCTGAGCTTAAGTAAAGCTGGCTCAGAATATCCCCTAAACGGGCAGAGAGACGCTCTCTACGTTTGAGTGAACCGCCCAATACTGCCATGGAGATATCCGCAAGCAGGGCCAAGTTAGCACTGTAACGATTAAGCTGTTGGTAGTAGCGCTTGGTCGCATCACGGGTTGGTGCTTGTGAACCATAACCATCAGTCAAACCAAGCCATAGGCTGCGCACTAAGTTGCTGAGCACAAAGCCAACGTGTCCTGCTAGGGCACTATCAAATTTTTCTACCGCATCAGAATTTGGGCTATAAGCCGCTTCCATTTCTCTGAGTACATAAGGATGGCAGCGAATCGCACCTTGACCAAAGATGATCATCGAGCGGGTAAGAATGTTCGCGCCTTCTACGGTAACGGCAATTGGAGCACCTTGATACCCGCGAGCGAGGAAGTTAGCGGGGCCTAAACAGATGCCTTTACCGCCGACAATGTCCATCGCATCAATAATTGAGCGTTGTCCGCGGTGGGTACAGTGATATTTTACGATCGCAGAAATTACCGAAGGCTTTTCACCGAGATCGATACCCGCGACAGTCAGGTTGCTTGCTGCATCCATCACATAAGCGTTACCGGCTAGGCGCGCTAATGGCTCTTCAATTCCTTCCATCTGACCGATAGGTTGTTTGAACTGGCGGCGAATACGCGCATAAGCACCTGTAGCGAGTGCCGCAGTTTTAATGCCGCCGGTTGAGTTGGAAGGTAGGGTAATACCGCGTCCCACCGAAAGACATTCCACCAACATGCGCCAGCCTTGGCCTGCCATTTTTGGACCACCGATGATGAAATCCAGCGGCACAAACAGATCTTTGGCACGGGTTGGACCGTTTTGGAAAGGCACGTTGAGTGGGAAGTGGCGATTGCCGATCTCCACGCCTTTAAGATGCGTTGGAATCAAGGCACAGGTAATGCCGAGCTCTTCTTTATCACCGAGCAGTCCTTCAGGGTCGCGCAGTTTAAAGGCAAGCCCCAGCACAGTCGCCACCGGTGCGAGAGTGATGTAGCGCTTGTTCCACGTCAGGCGCATACCTAGAACTTCTTTGCCTTCCCATTGTCCTTTACAAACTACACCGAAATCAGGGATAGAACCTGCGTCTGAACCGGCTTCTGGGCTGGTTAAAGCAAAACAGGGGATCTCTTTGCCTTCCGCTAAGCGAGGTAAGTAATAGTTTTTCTGCTCTTCGGTACCGTAATGTTGCAGCAGCTCACCGGGGCCTAAAGAGTTAGGTACGCCTACGGTTGAGGAGAGAACACCAGAAACACCGGTCAGTTTTTGCAGCACCAAAGATTGTGCATAAGCTGAAAATTCTAAGCCGCCATACTGTTTTTTGATGATCATGGCGAAGAATTTCTTCTCTTTGAGGAAAGTCCACACTTCTGGCGGTAAATCTGCCAGTTCATGGGTGACTTGGTAGTCGCTAACCATGGCACACACTTCATTGACTGGGCCATCCAGGAAGGCTTGTTCTTCAGCAGACAGCTTCGGAGCTTGGATATTGTGCAGCTTTTTCCAGTCCGGCTTGCCTTTAAACAGTTCGGCTTCCCACCAAACTGTTCCGGCCTCGAGGGCTTCTTTCTCGGTCTGTGACATCGCGGGCAGTACTTTTTTAAACACTGCTAATGCTTTACCACTGATCAACGATTGGCGAACGGATGGCAGACAGAGCACGACGACGGCCGCCAAATAGAGCGCCCAACCGAAAAAGCCAACAGGCCCAAACAGTGAAAGCGCTAGCATGGTGAAAGTCAGTGCTGCTAATGAGGTAAATAGGGATGTTCTTTGATACAGGCATGCGCCGAGTATCAAGAGCATGATTAAGGTAGAGAGCAAGATTTCCATACTGTTTTATCCTTTTTCAGACTCGCGTTTTCTATCAGTAGATACGAAAATCGCGACTCTAAGTTTAGTGGTCTAACCAGTTAAAGTGTAACCAAAATATTAATGAAATGTAAAACGGCATTTTGTCCGAAAGTGATCACGCTAGAGTAATCTCTCTACTCTTGCCGCTTCTTGAATGAGTGGATTTGCTAACGAGGAGTAAATCTTGCTTTTTGACTATCGACAGCTTCGCTTGTTTGGGTAAACTCAGGTGGATACTGAATTGAAGTGCCAAGCGCGCGGGTTCGGATAACTAATAATCAATAGAGAGATACCTCATGTACCAGGATTTAATTAGAAGTGAACTGACCGAAGCGGCAGACGTTTTGCAGAAATTTTTGAGTGATGACCACAACATCGCACAAATTGAAGCGGCGGCTAAGCTGATTGCTGATTCGTTCAAGCAAGGTGGGAAAGTGCTTTCTTGCGGTAATGGTGGTTCGCATTGTGATGCCATGCACTTTGCTGAAGAGTTGACTGGGCGTTACCGTGAAAACCGCCCTGGTTATCCTGGTATTGCGATTTCTGATCCAAGCCATCTGTCTTGTGTGAGTAACGATTTTGGCTATGACTATGTTTTCTCTCGTTATGTGGAAGCGGTCGGAGCGAAAGGCGATGTTCTGTTTGGTCTGTCTACCTCTGGTAATTCAGGTAATATCCTAAAAGCCATTGAGGCGGCGAAAGCAAAAGGCATGAAAACCATCGCGTTAACCGGCAAAGATGGCGGCAAAATGGCGGGTTTAGCCGATGTTGAAATTCGTGTGCCACATTTTGGTTACGCGGATCGTATCCAAGAAGTGCACATTAAGATCATCCACATCATCATTCAGTTGATTGAAAAGGAAATGGCGTAACCCTACGCTCAAGAGCCCGGTATTAACCGGGCTACTGGTTTAAGTAAGGAGTGGTTTAAACCATGTGTGAATTGCTCGGCATGAGCGCCAATGTACCAACCGATATCTGTTTTAGTTTCACTGGCTTGATGCAACGTGGCGGGAAAACGGGTCCGCATCGTGATGGGTGGGGAATCGCGTTTTACGAAGGCAAAGGCTTTCGCACCTTCAAAGATCCTAATCCCAGCAGTCAGTCCAAAATTGCCGAGTTAGTTCAGCAGTATCCGATCAAAAGTCGTGCGGTGATCAGCCACATTCGTCAGGCCAATCGCGGTGGGGTGAATCTGGAAAACACTCATCCGTTTACCCGCGAGTTGTGGGGGCAGTACTGGACGTTTGCCCACAATGGGCAATTGACGGGATATCAAAATCTAGTCACTGGACGCCATCGACCAGTCGGTGAAACGGACAGCGAACTGGCGTTCTGTTGGTTGCTGAATCAAATGGAACAGTGTTACCCCGAAGGTCCACAAGATTGGCCTGAGATGCTGCGCTATGTTGCGCAGTGTTGTGATGAGCTTAGAGCTCTCGGTGTCTTTAATATGCTGCTGTCTAATGGCGAATATGTGATGGCGTATTGCACCAATCATTTGTATTGGATTACTCGCCGAGCCCCATTTGGCTGCGCGGCACTGCTCGATGAAGATGTCGAGATCAATTTCCAAGAAGAAACCACGCCGAATGATGTGGTGTCAGTGATTGCGACTCAACCGTTAACCGGTAATGAAACTTGGCAGCGTATGAAGCCGGGGCAATTCGCATTTTTCCATTTTGGAGAGCGGATAGAAGACAATGCACATGTGTTGATGGATGTGGGTTTTGCACCGAATCGACCCGGATGTCAGGCACCAAGCCAACCTCTCGACTAAGCGATATACCTTTCCTACTTGAAGCTGCAGCGGTGTTGGCTATGTTCGTTCACCCCAATCACATAGTTTATGTTGTCTGGGAATAAAAAGTGGTACAAAAAGAAAGGGTTGAATGATTTCAACCCTTTTTCGATTGGAGATTATTCGGCTGCGTAACCGTGTATGCCGAGCGCTTCGCCATCTAAATAAGCTTTGCCGTCTTTCATTGCTAAACGCTCTTCGACAAACCATTTCACGACAAGCGGGTAGATGCGATGCTCTTGATCCTGCACGCGAGCCGTGAGCTCTTCGACCGTGTCATCTTCAAAAATCGGTACTTTGGCTTGCAGAATGACTGGACCGCCATCGAGCTGCTCAGTGACAAAATGCACGCTGGTACCATGCTCTTCATCGCCCGCGTGGATAGCTCGTTGATAAGTGTTCAGTCCCGGATACTTTGGCAATAACGAAGGGTGGATATTGATCATGCGCCCCAGATAGTGGCGAACAAATTCGCTACTGAGAATGCGCATGTAACCGGCCAGCACCACTAAGTCAGGAGCAAATTTATCCATTTGCTCCATCAATGCCGCGTCAAAAGCATCACGAGTTTCGTAAGCTTTGGGATCAATAAAACAGGCGGCTGCGCCAGCCTGTTTGGCACGTTCTAAACCGTAAGCTGTTGCTTTATTGGAAAACACAGCCGTCACTTTGCCATCTTGAATACTGGTTGCACAAGCATCAATGATCGCCTGTAGGTTGGTTCCGTTTCCCGAAATTAAAACAACAATACTCTTCATGCTTAGTTGATCTCTACCTGTGCTTCGTTGCTATTGGCGGCTGCGATTTCGCCGATGACCCATGCGGTTTCGCCTTCTGCTTGCAGTAGCGCAACGGCCGCATTGGCTTGATCTTTTGGCAGTGCAATGATCAAACCGACACCACAGTTGAAGGTGCGGTACATTTCGTGAGTGGTCACGTTACCTTTTTCCTGTAACCATTGGAAAATCACTGGCCATTCCCAGCTCTTACCATCGATCACGGCTTTTGTACCTTCTGGCAATACGCGTGGAATGTTTTCCCAGAAGCCACCGCCAGTGATGTGTGAAATCGCATGAATGTCATGTTCAGCAATCAGCTTTAAGCCAGATTTGATATAAATTTTGGTCGGTGCGAGTAAGTGCTCACCAATGGTTTTGCCTGCTAACCGCTCATTCTTATCGGCTTTAGAGACTTCTAAAATCTTACGTACCAGCGAGTAACCGTTGGAGTGTGGGCCGCTTGAGCCAACCGCAATCAGCGCATCACCCACTTGTACCTTACTGCCGTCGATGATCTCTTCTTTTTCGACGACACCGACACAAAAACCTGCCACGTCGTAGTCTTCACCTTCGTACATGCCTGGCATTTCCGCGGTTTCGCCGCCAATCAGCGCGCAGCCCGCTTGCAAACAGCCATCGGCAATACCAGAAATCACTTCAGCAGCCGTATCCACATCCAGTTTGCCTGTCGCGTAATAATCGAGGAAAAACAGCGGCTCAGCGCCTTGAACAATCAGATCATTGACGCACATCGCCACCAGATCGATACCTATGGTGTCGTGTTTTTTCATATCCAGAGCGAGACGCAGTTTGGTACCTACGCCGTCAGTGCCAGAGACTAAAACAGGGTGCTTGTATTTGGTTGGCAGTTCACACAGTGCGCCAAAACCACCTAGGCCACCCATAACTTCAGGGCGACGGGTGCGCTTCACGGCGCCTTTAATTCGTTCAACGAGTGCATTACCTGCATCAATATCGACACCTGCATCTTTGTAGCTGAGAGATGGATTATTACCGCTCACGGGGAAGTTCCTCGGTCTAGTTGGATATGAAAACGGCGCTATTCTACAGGGCTTAAAACAAAAAGGAAAACGTTTGCGTAAGATTTTTATCCGGTTTTACAGTCGGAAATATCCACAAAATGAGTGTATAATCCGCAGGTTTAAATTAATGAAGCCGGAGTTGGACATGAAAATTGTTGAAGTTAAGCACCCTCTTGTAAAACACAAACTTGGCCTGATGCGTGAAGGCGATATCAGCACTAAGCGTTTTCGTGAGCTTGCAACTGAAGTGGCGAGTCTACTGACTTATGAAGCGACTTCTGACTTTGAAACCGAAAAAGTCACGATCGAAGGCTGGAATGGTCCTGTGCAAGTGGATCAAATTAAAGGTAAGAAAGTGACGGTTGTGCCTATCTTGCGTGCAGGTCTTGGCATGATGGATGGTGTACTTGAGCATATCCCAAGTGCGCGTATCAGCGTGGTCGGGATTTACCGTGATGAAGAAACTCTTGAACCGGTTCCTTACTTCAATAAGTTAGCCACTAATATTGAAGAGCGTATTGCCATGGTGGTTGACCCAATGCTGGCAACTGGCGGCTCGATGATTGCGACAATTGACTTGTTGAAAGAGAAAGGCTGTAACCAGATTAAAGTGCTGGTGTTGGTGGCTGCTCCGGAAGGGATTGCCGCTTTAGAAAAAGCGCACCCAGATGTTGAGCTTTACACGGCGGCGATTGATGAGAAGCTGAACGACAAAGGCTACATCGTACCGGGTCTTGGTGATGCCGGTGATAAGATTTTTGGTACTAAGTAATTTTGAATGAGGAAGCCACATGGCTTCCTCATTATCTTTCACCGTTCATAGCCCATACCCCACAGCCAACAGCGATACTCCCTGTCTATTTTTGCGATCTATTCCTACTTTTATTGCAATGCATTGCCAAAAAGTCGCGGATAAATGAATAGCCCTCACAGCACTGATGCATCTATCAGTTCTTTCTAACGCATCACCGAGAGTTAATGGCAACATAGCCAGTACTCGGTATGGTATATGGATTACGTTTCACTCATTACACTCGCTTATTAGAACAAAGGATGCGCTTCTGTTTTCCACTGATGGAGCAGAAGATTGAAGTAAGCAGTACTAGCAGGATGCTCATTATGACGCGAAAGAAATTTAGTTGGATTCTTGTCACCCTGATTATTTTTGGTTTTTTTGTAACGAGCTTGGTCAGCTATAAAGTGGCTCATGACACGCTTGAAGAGCAAATCAATAAAGATTCACTGCCATTGACCAGCGATAATATTTATTCGGAAATTCAGCAGGATCTGATCCGTCCGATCTTCATCTCCTCACTAATGGCTCAAGACACGTTTGTGCGCGAGTGGACTTTGGCGGGAGAGCAAGACCCAGAAAGGATCATCCGTTATTTGCGTGAAATTCAGCGTCAATATCAAACGATCTCCAGTTTCTATATCTCGGATCGCACCGGTCATTACTACCACTACACAGGCATACTCAAACAAGTATCGGAATCGAATCCGAATGATGCTTGGTTTTATCGCGTTAAAAACTCCGCGCCAGATAAGAATTTTGAAGTCAATATCGACATAGATACCGCGAATAGCCAACAAACCGTGGTGTTTGTGAATTACAAAGTGTTTGATTTTGAAAATCGTTTTCTCGGTGTGATTGGGGTTGGGCTGAGCTCTGATGCGGTTTCCGCATTAGTCGAGAAATATCAAAAACGGTATAACCGCCACATCTATTTCATCAATGAGTTGGGAGAGGTGACTTTACACGGATCTCACCATCCGGGGTTTGATCAGATTCAGCAGCGTGAAGGGCTCAAAACCTTAGCCACTCAAATCCTGACCTCTCCGAGTGTGGGTGCTAGCTATTATGCGGACGGACAGAAAGTCTACCTCAATAGCCGTTGGGTCGATGAGTTTCAGTGGTACATCATTGTGGAGCAGAAAGATGAGTTTAATCACGACATCTGGTTTAAAGCGACATTAGGCAATTTAGCCATCAGTGCTTTTGTGGCGTTGGGAGTGCTTGGTTTAGCGCAAATGAGTTTTCGAGGCTATCAAAAACGGCTGGAAGATATGGCGGTGCGCGATAAATTGACCGGAGCATACAACCGACAAGTTTTTGAAGAGCTCGTCGATGACGCTATTTCTTTGGCCAATAAAGAGAGTCACCCTTTAAGTCTGGCTGTGATCGATCTTGACCATTTCAAACAGGTGAATGACAACTATGGGCATCCCGCGGGGGATCTGGTTTTACAACGGGTGGTTGCACTGTGTCAGCGTCATATTGCTCAGGTAGGAACTTTGTGTCGGTGGGGCGGTGAAGAATTTGTGGTTTTGCTGCCGCATATGACGCAGCAAGAAGCCTATCAGCGTATGGAGAGTATCCGCGCTGAGATTGCTATGCACGCGAGCCAACCACAAGTTACCGTCAGCATTGGTGTGGTGCAATACCAGCAGAATGAGAGTTTGTTACATCTATTCAATCGTGCGGATCAAGCTATGTATACCGCGAAAAGCGAAGGGCGTAATAAGGTCGTTGGCTTGTGATGGATAATCAAAGTGGGGGAAGCCAAGACTTCCCCATTTTTGTATCAAAGCTCCCCCTAGCTAGGCTAGGGGGTTAAGCTTGGAGATAAAACGAAATTTATTTCGATTTTCTGAGGCTTAAAGTGCCACCGGTGCGCGGTGTTGGCTTTGAGCCTGAGGCTGTATTGGATGATGGGCTAGACGGACGACGCTGCGCTTTTTTCGAATTTGGCGCATGGCGAAACTCTTGTGCATTTTTACCATGGTAGGTTTTGGGGTTACGGCGCGCTTTGGATTCTTTGTTGGCTTCACGGCTATCAAATAGCTTGGCATCGGTCGCACGTTTAATCGTGTCACCACTTTGCGCGACTCGTGAGGCTTCTTCTGTACCGCTGGAGTCTTCACACATAGCCAGAATCTCGCTCACTTCCGCTTCGCTTAAATAACGCCATTTACCGTTTGGAATGCCATCTAGCGTGATGTTCATGATCCGCACGCGTCGCAGTTTAAACACTTCATATCCCAAGGCTTCACACATGCGACGAATTTGGCGGTTCAGTCCCTGAGTCAGCACAATACGAAATGAATATTGCGTCTCTTGAGTCACTTTGCAGGGCAGAGTTACCGTATCGAGGATGTTTACCCCAGAAGACATTTGACGGATAAATTCAGGCGTAATGGGTTTATCAACTCGAACCACGTACTCTTTTTCGTGGTTATTTCCCGCACGCAGGATCTTATTCACGATATCGCCATCATTGGTCAGAAAAATCAGGCCATCAGACGGCTTATCTAAACGACCTATTGGGAAAATACGTTTGTGGTGACCAATGAAATCAACGATATTTCCCGGAACATCACGTTCCGTCGTACAAGTAATGCCAGTGGGTTTGTTTAAAGCAATATAAATTGGACGCTCTTTGCTACGCAGAGGCTTACCGTCAATACAGACTTCATCTTGCTCGGTGACTTTGCTTCCGACTTCTGGCTGTAGGCCATTGAGAGTTACTCGCCCTTGCTCAATCAGCTTGTCGGCTTCACGGCGTGAGCAATAGCCCGTCTCACTGATGAATTTATTGAGGCGTTTTTCAGTCGGTTGGGACATACAATCTCCTAACGTTTCACAACGGATGGTGCACAAAATCCGCGCATTCTAACAGCTTTACCTACTTAGCCAAGCCGTTTCTGGTGACGCTCACGGTTTTCGGCTTTTTTCTCGGCACTCTTACGAAGTAAGACATAAACCGCGCCGGTGCCGCCATGTAAGCGTTGAGCTGAATGAGCACACTGCACTTCGCTGATTTGAGTCAGCCAATGGCTGACAAAACTTTTCATCAGCGCTGGTGGGGTAGAGCGCTCGCCACGACCATGCACAATCAGTAGGGTGCGAATATCCATCGCCATACATTGGCGAATAAATTGGATCACTTCACTGCGTGCTTCTTTGAGCGTTTTTCGATGTAAGTCTAAGCGTGCTTGAATAGGGTACTTACCCAATCTGAGCTTGCGATACACGCCATCTTGAACGCCATCCCGCTTAAATTCGAGCATATCATCAGGCTTAAGCATGGGGGCATGATCGATGGATAGCGCCTCGGGGTCATGGTCTGCCAAGCTTACTGCCGCTTCTCGCTTAGCCAGTTGAGCTTCGGTGACTTGGTGGGCTTTTTTGAGTTCAACCGTATCATGGGTGATGGTTTTGACATCGCCCATCATTTGTTGAAACAGTTCTAAATCCTCTTGCGACATAACGGCACATCAAAGTTATTTCACATGGTGCTGATTATATACTTCTCATTTAGCAAGTTGCACGGAGTTGTGCGTGGAAGGGGAGTGATGTTGAGGATAAATGCACAATAAAAAACCGGAGCAGACACGCAGTCGGCTCCGGTGCATAGCGTTTTTCTATCTTTCAATAGAGGCTAGCGATCTAGTGAGGAGATTTGTCCGTCATCACTTTGTAGATGAAGAAACCGCCATAGAACAGCATAAGACCTAAAGCGCCCAAGATGACTATCATTGAAGAGAGTCCAACTGCATTACCAAAAAGAAGATCGAGCCAGAAGTCCATGTTTCCTCCAAAGTGTTGAAGACGAGTTAACGTTAAATTCTGGCTATATTTGCAGCACTGATCTGGATCAATTGTGTTGCATAGGTTGCTTATATGTTTCTAATGTTGAGTTATGAGTCACATTTTTTACGTGCTTTGCTGCTGTTTTGACCGAACGAGAGAAACTCAACAGAAAGTCTGGCTTCAGGGCTTGCGCTTCAAGAAAGAACGAGTAACATACGCAGCGTTTCGGTGAATAGCGCAGTTTGGTAGCGCATCTGGTTTGGGACCAGAGGGTCGGGGGTTCGAATCCCTCTTCACCGACCATATTTAAGGCCTCAGCATTTATGCTGGGGCCTTTTTGCTTTATCAACATCTCACTTGAAGCCTCAGCGTTGTCGGCACTCGCTTCCCATCACATGATCTGTCGATACTTGTTTGGATAAGTTCATCTGCCGCCGACCCATAATGCCAAATCATTTGTTCTACCGAATAGCTGATTTATAAAAATGAGCAGCTTGCCGTTTGGCTTTGGTTAAGCTGCTGGATGCTAAAGCCTTTTTGCTCAAGAATACTGAGCAAGCTCTGCTTGCCAATTAAATGCAAAGTGCCGACGACGACCAGATAAGGTTTGCCTTGTTGTGGTAAGAATTGAGGGTGAGTGAGCTTCTCTGCCCAATCCCGATTACGCTCAGTGAGCATGTGGGCTTCCAATTCAGCGGACATACCGGTGAGTGTGAGCATTTGTAGCAAATTCTTCTCATCTCCTTTTTTCCAGCTTTCAATCATGCACTCGGTGAGTTGGGTATTGTTTTCCCATTCATCGATCAAACTCACCAGTAATTCCTGCCCTGAGTTGGGTAAGTGCGCTAACAGATCCACTTGAAATTGTAAGGTTTCTAGACTGAGTATAGGCAGTTGATGCTGCTCAGCTTGTTGCATGAAATAAAGGTCGATGCCTCGATCGGCTTGATACCCCATCTCTAAAAATTGGCGCATTTGCAGGATAAGGCTGGCTGACCATGGGGGCTGTTGGCGGATCTGCTGGGCATCCAACCTCAGTTGCTGCGCAATCCCATCCAATACAAACAGTTGTTCATCGCTTAAAACCTGCTCACTACTCAACGTCGTTGCAGGCAAAGTGATGTTGGATTGGTGACGGATATCCGTCTCCACGACTAAGCCTGCGCTTTGTTTTAGCTTTTGTGCGAGTTGGTCAGGCAATGGATAAAGCTGATCGCTGCCCACATGCAGAGAGCCTAAGAGGATGAGTTGTGTCGAACCTTTGGTTGCTGACCAGTACAAGGGTTCTGCGTGAAGAGGTTGGATAAATAGCCATAAAAGACAGCAAGCGAATCGTGTGAGCATGGAATGCGTGAACTCCTTTAGGTTCGGCAAAAACGTTACTTTAGCAGTGAATTAACGGATTTGACGGAGCTTGAATCATGATAAAGCTCACATCTTGTTGATTTGTCCGAGCCAACTCACGATTTGTTGCCGCAATCTTGTGTGATGTCGATCGGCTTTCTTTGCGTAACGCGGATTGCTAAGTGTGATCTGGATTGGAAGAAATCTCGTCAAAAATGAAGTGTCGATTTTGACGTTGCTCCTATATTTTTGAAATTTAAGACTTTTATCTTGGTGTCAATTTGTAAAGTTTGAACATGATCACTTGGCTAAAGGATTAATTTTGCGCTTAGAAAAAAGTGCCGCTAAATATCCCTGAATTTTAGGTAAAGCCATTGGCTGATGTCGTTGTGAGATTGGGTGCAGGCAGAGCATCCCTCATCGTTAACTAATTTAGGGTCATTATTATGCTGAAGAAGAGTCTTATCTCGATCGCGGTATTCACTTCATTAAGTGGCTGCGCACTCAACACTACGTCACCACAAGAGGTGGTAGACACATTAGCGAATAACTTGGATGTGCAATACCAAGTGGTCAACAATCACGGCGCGGATACTGGTTTGGCTTGTCAAACTCTAGAAGCTGAGTGGGCTTCTTGTAACCAAGTGAATATGACCTTGGTTAACCGTGGTGAGGCGGTCAATTCAAAAGATTGGGCTATTTACTTCCACAGTATTCGCTTGATCCTCGATGTGGGGAATGACCAGTTCAAAATTACTCGCGTTACCGGCGACCTACATAAACTGGAACCTACCGATAAGTTTGATGGTTTTGCCGCAGGTGAAACGGTGACTTTGCCGCTGATTGGTGAATACTGGACGCTGTTTGAAACGGACTTTATGCCACGCGCTTTTGTCACCGCACCGGATGCCGAGCCAAAAGTCATTGCGGCTTTAAATACCGAGGACGTGGCAAGCTTTGTCAGCGGACTGGAGGGTGAAAACCTTAAGCGCACTCCGAGTGACAACAATGTATTCGCTCAAGCGCTGTCTCGCTTTGAAAAGAACAGTGATGTTGCGCTGCAAGATGTGACACACGCACTCATCCCAACGCCACTGCAAGTGAAATCGCATAGCGGATCTGTCTCTATCGCTAAAGGTATCGCGCTGCCAAGCAAAGCGTTTGACGGTGAGCAAATGCAAGCGCTGAATGAGCGCGCACAACTGCTTGGCGTGAATCTGAAAGGGGTGATGCCGGCGCAAGTTATTATCAATCCTAAATCTTTTAAAGGTGACTTGGCTAAATCTGGTGCGTATCGCCTAGCGATTACGGATAAAGCCGTTAAAGTGACTGCATTTGACCAAGCAGGAGCCTTCTATGCGATGCAATCGCTGCTGGGTTTAGTCGATATGGCCGATGCCACTCAACTGCCAAAGGTTGAAATCGTCGATGCTCCTCGTTTTGATTATCGCGGTGTGATGGTGGATGTAGCGCGTAACTTCCACTCTAAGCAAGCGATTCTGGCGACCTTGGATCAAATGGCGGCTTATAAAATGAATAAGCTGCATCTGCACCTGACTGATGACGAAGGCTGGCGTATTGAAATTCCGGGCTTACCTGAGCTGACGGATATCGGCGCTCAACGCTGTTTTGACCCGAGTGAAACAGAATGCGTGTTGCCACAGCTTGGCTCTGGTCCAAACGCCGATAACTTTGGCTCTGGTTATTTCACCAAGCAAGATTATTTAGAGATCCTGCAATACGCGAAAGCACGTCATATCGAAGTGATCCCTGAGATTGATATGCCAGCGCACGCTCGTGCGGCCGTGGTTTCAATGGAGGCGCGTTACCAACGTTTAATGCAAGAGGGCAATGAGGCGGCGGCCAATGAGTTCCGTTTGCTGGATCCGCAAGATACCTCTAACGTCACCACAGTGCAGTTCTATGATCGCATGAGCTTTATCAATCCATGTTTGGACTCTTCCAAACGCTTTGTGGATAAAGTGATCTCTGAGATTGCGGCAATGCATCAAGCGGCGGGTATGCCTCTGACGACATGGCACTTTGGTGGCGATGAAGCGAAAAACATCAAGCTTGGCGCAGGCTTCCAAGATGTGAATACCCAAGAGCCAGTAAGTTGGAAAGGCAACTTGGATCTGAGCAAGCAAGATAAGCCATTTGCGCGTTCGCCGCAGTGCCAAAACTTGATTGCAACAGGTGCGGTGAGTGATTTCGGCCATTTACCAAGCTACTTTGCTGAGCAAGTGTCTAAGTTGGTTGCCGAGAAAGGGATTCCTAACTTCCAAGCATGGCAAGATGGCTTGAAATACAGCGAAGGCGAAAAAGCGTTCGCAACCGAAAACACACGTGTGAACTTCTGGGATGTACTGTACTGGGGCGGCTCTGCTTCTGCGTACGAATGGGCTGAGAAAGGCTACGATGTGATCATCTCTAACCCTGACTACGTGTACATGGATATGCCTTACGAAGCTGACCCGAAAGAGCGTGGCTACTACTGGGCAACGCGTGCAACCGACACTCGTAAGATGTTTGGTTTTGCACCAGAAAACTTGCCACAAAACGCAGAAACCTCACTGGATCGTGATGGTAATGGCTTCAGCGGTAAAGGCGAAGTGAAAGGTAAGCCTTTCTATGGTCTGTCTGCGCAGCTGTGGTCTGAAACCGTACGTACTGATGAGCAGTATGAATACATGGTATTCCCTCGCGTTCTCGCCGCTGCTGAGCGCGCATGGCACCGTGCAGAGTGGGAAAACGCCTATAAAGTTGGCGTCGAATATTCGCAAGAGACTCAGTTGGTTAACCATAAAGCGCTGAACGCAGATTGGAATCGCTTTGCTAACGTATTAGGTCAACGTGAGCTGGCTAAACTTGAGAAAGCAGGCATTGATTACCGCCTCCCAGTTCCGGGAGCCAAGATCGAGAACGGTCATTTGGCCATGAACGTTCAGTTCCCAGGTGTCACACTGCAATACTCACTGGATGGTCAAACTTGGTTGGATTATGACGCGAAGCAAGCGCCAAAAGTGAGCGGAGAAGTTTGGATTCGCTCGGTGTCTGCCAGCGGTGAGCGCACTAGCCGAGTCACTTCACTGAAATAATCGAACACTCATTTCACTCAATGGATAATGAAAGCCTCCGCATGCGGAGGCTTTTCTTTTGTCTTTTTTCTAAAGAACAAGTTATGGGGCAGCGCTTTGTGTCTAGCCCTTCATTCTCTTCGATAAGAAGGATAGATCAGTTCCCTTGATAAGAGCGGTATTCAAAGACTTGGCCGTGCTCATTAAAGGCATACACCGCATAACTGTCTTTCTTATCGCCATATTCCATACCCGGTGAACCCATAGGCATTCCGGGAACCGCGAGCCCTTTGGCATTTTTCGGTGGGTTAGCCAGAAAGTCTTTGATGTCTTGCGCTGGAATGTGACCTTCAAAGACATAACCGCCGATCTCTGCGGTATGGCAAGAAGCTAGCTTAGGTTTTACGCCCAGTTGTTGCTTAATGCTGTCCATGTTGTCATGCAGCACTTCTTTTACCGTAAAACCATTCTCTTCCATGTGTTTGGTCCATTCGGTGCAACAACCACAATAAGGAGATTTGTGATTCACTACCTGAGTAGCAAGCGCTTGTCCTGAAAATGTGGCCAATAGGGCGAGTGTCATCATTGTGCGTTTCATGGTGTACCTCATTGAGAATGTTGATCGAAAGAAATTTTGCTCCAGCGCAGGCGATTGGCATTGCTGACCACGGTGATCGAGGAGAGCGCCATCGCCGCTCCGGCGACAACTGGGCTGAGTAAAAATCCAAACGCTGGGTAAAGCACACCCGCTGCGATAGGAATGCCCAGCGTGTTGTAAATAAATGCGCCAAACAGGTTTTGCTTCATATTGCGCAGTGTGGCTTTTGACAGCTCAATCGCGCTCACCACACTGGTTGGTGATGAGTTCAAAAGGGTCATCTGTGCGCTCTCAATGGCTACATCACTGCCACTGCCCATGGCAATACCAATGTCAGCCAGCGCTAAAGCTGGGGCATCATTAATCCCATCGCCAATCATGGCGACTTTACGGCCTTGTTGTTGCAAAGCTTGAATGTGCTGCGCTTTTTGGTCGGGCAGCACTTGCGCTATCACTTGCGAGATACCGAGCTCTTTGGCAATCGCATTGGCAACCGAAGTGTGATCGCCAGTCAGCATCACGGTATGAATTCCAAGCTCATTGAGCTTACGTACCGCTTGCGCTGAGGTGGGCTTGATCGGGTCGGCAATCGCTAACACGCCTTGCAACATGCCACGATAAGCCACCGCCACCGGCGTCCACGCTTGTGCTGCAAATTTTTCTAGAGTCGATTCAGCCATCGACAAATCAATGCCTTGTTCTTGCATAAAAGCGAGAGAGCCAACCAGCACGGTTTGATTTTGGTAATCGGCTAAGAGTCCACGTCCACGTTGGTTAGTGAATTGGCTGATCTCTACTGGACTAATATTGCGTTGTTTCGCGTAATCACAGATCGCTTTAGCCAGTGGGTGTTCTGATTGCTGCTCAAGGGCGTATGCTAGAGCCAGTAATTGGTTTTCATCACCCTGCAACACATGCAGTGATTGAATACTCGGTTTGCCTAAGGTCAGCGTCCCCGTTTTATCAAACACCACGGTATCTACCTGACTTGCGGTCTGCAGTACGTTGGCATCGCGAATTAAAATCCCCATCTCTGCTGCTTTGCCGATACCTACGGTAATCGAGAGCGGAGTGGCAAGCCCCAAAGCACAAGGGCAGGCGATGATTAATACAGTGGTCGCAACGACCAACATGTAACTGGCTTTAGGATCGGGGCCATACAGATACCAAAGTGCGGCAGACAAGATGGCAATGACAACAACAACGGGCACGAAAACAGAGGAAATCTGATCGGCTAAACGAGCCATCGCCGGTTTACTGCTTTGCGCTTGTCTTACCATCTGGATAATCCGCGCCAGCATGGTTTGCGCACCAATGCCAGTAGCGGTGATCACTAAGCTGCCATCTTGGTTCAATGTGCCCGCTGCGACTTTCGCGCCGGCTTCTTTGAGTACAGGAATGGGTTCGCCCGTGAGCATGGACTCATCCAGATAAGAGTGACCAGTACTGACCACACCATCGACAGGCACTTGCTCTCCGGGTTTGATGCGCAGTGACATACCCAGTTGAATATCAGCGACGGCGATGGATTGATCGCCTTGTTCAGTCACCAACGTTGCTTGCTGTGGTTGTAAGTTAAGCAAGGCTTGCAGTGAGCGATTAGTATTGCTTTTGGCTTTGGTTTCAATGTAATGACCCAATGAAATCAAACCAATGATCATTGCCGTTGCTTCGAAGTACACATGACGCGCTGCATCAGGGAACGTTTGCGGCCAAGCTACCACGAGCATGGAGTAAAACCAAGCAGCGCCAGTGCCCAGTGCGACTAGGGTGTCCATTGTCGCTCTGCCATGAGTCAGTGCTTGCCACGCATTCATAAAGAAGTGGCGTCCGGCGGTGAGTAGCAGTGCGAAACAGATGGTGCCGATTCCCCCCCAGACCATTTGATCACTACTATTGCGGATCATCATGTTGCCGCCAAACACGCCCCACAGCATTAAAGGCGTACCCAGAGCGATACCTAATAAAGCACTCTGTTTATGCTCTTTTTGTAAGGCTTCTAATTGCGCTTGTTGTTTGGCTTGCTGCTGTGCTGGGTCATCCAAGATCTCCGCTTGGTAGCCAGAACTTTGAATGGCGTTAAGCAGTGGTTGCGGATTGGCGAAAATGCCTCTCACCAAGGCACTTTGCTCTGTGAGGTTGACTTGTGCACTCTGCACTCCCTCAACAGAAAGCAGGGCTTTTTCCACCGATGCGACACAACTGGCGCAGGTCATCCCCTTAATAAGCAGAGAGAGTGTTTGGCTAGACGCCTCAGTGGCTTCTGTGTTCGAGGAGTTCTCAGCGTCAGGCGTGTCGGTTTCCTTCTCATCAATGGAGGCTGCTGGCGCGAATGTTGATTCTTGTTCTGCTTCTATAGCCTGATAGCCCACTTCCGCCACTAGCGCTTTTACTTGCTCAGCGGTTAAGGTTGTAACCAGTGAAAGCCGCTCTTTACTGACGTGCAGTTTGGCAATCTCTGCCTGCGCGCTGAGGTGCGTGGTCAGTTTATTCACACAGCGACCACAATTTAAACCTTGTAGCTGATAAGTTTGCTCAGTACCGCCTTGATAACCCAGCGATTCAATACTGGTGAGCACCTCATTTAAGGTGGCATGGGTATGCAGTTCAATCGAGGTTGGCGTCAGCGTTTCGATCTCAACGGTGAGATCTTGATTGAGTTGGCGCTCCAATTTTCGCGCACAGCCCATGCAGTTCAGGCCACGCAGCGCTAAAGCAAAATGGTTCATGATCACTCCTCCTTGCGGAATGTCCACAAGGATAAACCTTAACCTTAAGGTAAGGTCAACCCTTACTTCTCGAACTCATTTTACTGAGAGTCAATTTGCCGAAAATCGTGCGTAGCATCGCGTTAACTCGGGTGTTAGAATACCGCCCAAAATTTCGCATGCTGAGCTCTCAGCAAAAGAATCTCACAAAGGTAATTCAAATGACGGTTAAAACTCGTTTTGCGCCTAGTCCAACTGGGTATCTGCACGTTGGTGGTGCGCGTACAGCACTCTATTCTTGGTTATATGCTAAAAGCCAAGGTGGTGAATTTGTTCTGCGTATTGAAGACACCGACCTAGAACGCTCTACTCAGGCGGCGGTGGATGCCATTATTGAAGGCATGACGTGGTTAGGTTTGGAATGGGATGAAGGCCCATACTACCAAACCAAACGTTTTGATCGTTACAACCAAGTGATTGATCAGCTATTGGCAGAAGGCAAAGCCTACAAGTGCTATGCGCCGAAAGAGCTGCTGGATGAAATCCGTGCTGAGCAAGAAGCCAACAAAGAGATGCCTCGCTACGATGCGAATCATCCAAAAATCAAAGCGGTCAATGATGCGGCAAAAGAAGGTGAGCCTTGCTGTATCCGTTTCCGTAACCCGAAAGAGGGGAGCGTCGTTTTTGATGACCAAATCCGTGGCCGCATCGAAATCCGTAACGACCAACTGGATGATCTGATCATCCGTCGTACTGATGGCACTCCAACCTATAACTTCTGTGTAGTCGTGGATGATGTCGATATGGGTATCAGCCATGTGATTCGTGGTGAAGACCACATCAACAACACGCCACGCCAGATCAACATTTACAAAGCCATGGGCGCGACCATCCCAACCTTTGCGCACTGTGCAATGATCTTGGGTGATGATGGTGCCAAGCTATCTAAGCGCCATGGCGCGGTTTCTGTAATGCAATACCGTGATGATGGTTACCTCCCAGAAGCGCTGCTGAACTACTTAGTGCGTTTAGGTTGGGGACATGGCGACCAAGAGATCTTCTCACGCGATGAAATGATCAACTTATTCAGCCTTAACGCAATTTCAAAATCAGCGTCAGCGTTTAACACTGACAAACTGCTGTGGTTGAACAACCACTACATCAAGACTTCAGAGCCTGAGTATGTGGCGAAACACCTTGAGTGGCATTTCGAGAACCAAGGCATTAACAAAGCGACCGGCCCTGCTTTAGCGGAAGTGGTGAAGTTGGTGGGTGAGCGTTGCAATACCTTGGTTGAGCTTGCGCAGCAATCACGTTACTTCTACGAAGATTTTGCTGAGTTTGATGCTGATGCCGCGAAGAAACACCTGCGTGGTGTGGCAAAAGAGCCACTGATGCTAGCTCTGAGCAAGATTGAAGCGCTGACAGAATGGAATACCGAAGCACTGCATCACGTGATCGCACAAGTGTGTGAAGAGCTTGAGATTGGCATGGGTAAAATCGGTATGCCACTGCGTGTTGCTGTGACTGGCGGTGGCCAATCGCCTTCTGTGGATGCGGTGATGAACTTGATTGGTCAAGAACGTGTAATTGCACGTATCAAAATGGCACTAGAGTACATCGAAACTCGCGAAGCGAATGCATAGTTGTTTGATTGCATAAAAAGCCAAAGCCGCAGAACAAACTGCGGCTTTTTTATTATCTTTTGAAGTCTTGTTCTAATTCTACCGTTTATAGTTAAGGGTATGTGTTTTAGTCTTTTCTCATTTTTAGCAAAGACGTGACAAAATAATAACCGAAAGGCTCTTTTTCTTTTTATTTCATCCGCTATAGTGATGCCGACAAAAAGGTGATCTGGCTCGAGTACGAGTTAACCTTTTTGAACGGTCGAGGATCAGCGTATAACTCTCGACAATAATCATAAAGAAAAAAGGAAATACCATGAAAAAGCTAGCGGCAATTATTTCAGCGACGTTACTTTTTGCTTCTTCTGCGGCAGTGGCAGAGGTGTATGTCGGAGGTAAGGTCGGTAAATCTTGGTTGGATGACGCGTGTCTAGCTGGTCAATCTTGTGAAGATGATGATCAGGTTGTAGGCGCGTTTCTGGGTTACCAAGCAAACAAATGGCTCTCTCTGGAAGCAGGCTACGACTACTTAGGTAAGTTTACTGCTGCTGGATTGAATGATGAGAAGGTACAAGCGGTAACGCTAGCACCAAAACTCAGCATTCCTCTGACCGAAGGCATTGCGCTGTACGGTAAAGTGGGTGGTGCTTATGTCGATTACGGCAGCAAGGACGACTACTCATACCTAGGTGCAGCAGGCCTAGAGTTCAACACTAACCACAATGTCACTATGCGTTTGGAATACCAAAACCTGACTGACATTAATAACGACATCGTACGTGCACGCGCAGAAACCGCTACACTCGGTATCGCTTATAAGTTCGGTGGCAGTGAAGAGCCAGCACCAGTGGTAGAACAGCGTCCAGCTGAGCCTGCACCTGTTGCCGCACCAGTCGAGAAAGTGGCAGTCACTAAAACCTTTACTTTCCAACATCTGGATAGCAGCACCTTTGCTACTGCAAGTGCTGAGCTAAAACCAGCAACGGTTCAGAAGCTGGATAAAATTGTGGGTTACCTAAACCAATACCCACAAGCAAAAGTAGAAGTAGTTGGTCACACAGACTCAACAGGTTCTGAAGCTTACAACCAAAAACTGTCTGAGCGTCGTGCTCAAGCAGTAGCGAAAGCACTAGAAGCTCAAGGTATTGATGCATCTCGTATTTCAGCTAAAGGTCTAGGCGAAAGCAGCCCAATCGCTTCTAACGCGACAGCAGAAGGTCGTGAGAAGAACCGTCGTGTTGAGCTAGTGATCCCTGAATTCCAGTACCAAGTTACTGAATAATTTACGGTAATCATCAAGATTCAATCTACAAAGGCCCATTCGGGCCTTTGTTTTTTCTGGTGATAACAAAAATCGAGTGAAAAAGGTTTTATTTCAGGTCGATACTGTTTAAGCGTCCCATAAACACCAAAATATCTAAGCAATCTTTATGCGCGGCCAATAGGGCTTTTTTGGTTTTCGTGTAGGCGGCCAGTTTTCCGTGTTTATTGATGGAGCAGACCACGCTGCGGAAGTGGCATTTACCTTGTTCATCGTATTCTCGCCAAGCCGCAATATAACAAGCGTCTCTTGCCGTGGGGTTATCCAAGGTCGGCCTAGGTTTATGGATGATTTTGGGTTCTAAGCTGTGTGGTAAGCGAGTCATCAAGTAAGGATCTTTTAGGATTCTGCGCCAAAATTTGCCCCACATGGCGGAGCCCAATTCGTTGCGCAGCAAAATCGCTTTCTTCAATCCTTTCTTTTCACCAAGCCGTACAAACCCGACTGAGCGATGTAAAACCTTATCGTCAGGGGTATGAATATGAATTTTATACGCGGTTTTCGCTTTGGATATAAAGCGGTGTCCGGTATTCGTCTCTAGGTTACTTTTCGACATGACGTGTTTTATAAATAAAACTGTTAATAGTAATAATAGAGGCTTTTGGCTAGCACGAGAAGAAATGTGCTGTAGGAATGACCAAAGATTGACATAGTAAGCTTTACTCTGACCTTGTATCCTCTTCCTACTTGAAGCAGTAGCGGTGTTGGCTACGTTCGCCCCCCAATCACAGTGTTTATCTATATTCATGGAGATGAACTCTCTTGTCGCCTACCTGCAACTCCAAGTCGTTTGGGTATAGTGACGCTATTTACGTTTTCGCTTCTCTCTACTTCCCCTGCAACGCTCTTTCTATCTAAGCAATGTGCTCATAAATGCAAATGAGAATGCTTTACATTTGATTTGTGAATTATTAAGATTCTCAATGATGTACGTTCTATGCAACTCAGTGTCTTGGTTAAACCGTGGCTCAGTGCATTGTTACTGTATGTTCGTCGGAATACTTGCAATCAAGCGCATGGACTTGAGTCATGGTTTAGCAGTGCTGTTTTGTTTTGCCGCGTACTTTTTCGTTCTGGTATTTGTCATTGAAAACGAAGGAAGCCTCTCATCTCCATACTGGCCTGAGCGCAGTGTAGTGGTTAATTTAGAGTTAAGGAGAAATTCAAATGGCAGTTTTATGCCCAGCGCGAGTCAGTGTTGCAGAGAACAAAAAGTTTAAATTGCACACCTTGTCGGCGATGATGATGGGGCTTTTCACGGGCAGTTTTGCCTATGCGGAAACGCAGAATACGAGTAATCAAGAGCAAGAAATGCCCGTGTTGGTCGTGATTGGCGAAAAAACACAACGCAGCATTTATGAGACGAGCGCGAGTGTCGAAGTGTTTGATCAAGACACGATTGAGAGAACACCCGGCGCAACAGAGATTGATGATCTCCTACAACTGATCCCAAACCTTGTCGATTCGGGTCAAAGCAACAATATGCCCACGATTCGAGGTATCGATGGCTCGGGGCCTTCCGTTGGGGGCTTGGCCAGTTTTGCTGGCACATCACCTCGCTTAAATATGTCGATTGACGGTCGTTCGCTGACTTATTCTGAAATTGCTTTTGGCCCTCGTTCACTCTGGGATATGCAGCAAGTGGAGATCTATTTAGGGCCACAGAGCTACATTCAAGGGCGAAATACCTCGGCGGGCGCGATTGTGATGAAGTCTAACGACCCTACTCATCATTTTGAAAGTGCGGTAAAAGCAGGTATTGGCGAAAGCGATTATTCGCAAACAGCGGGTATGATCTCTGCACCTATTATTCAAGATGAGTTGGCATTTCGTTTGAGTTTTGATCAGCAGAAGCGGGATAGTTTTGTCGATCTTGCTGCTTTTGAACCCGCGGGCGATCCTAAAAAAATCGAGATGAATTCGGTGCGCGGTAAGCTGCTGTACGAACCTTCCGCACTGGATGGTTTTAAAACCACGTTAACGCTCTCTCATATGGATTCTCGTGGGCCACAAACAGAAAACATTAATGTGGCGGGTAACGAAGCCTTCCGACCGGTTTATGAGACAGCCTCGTTCACGACGGCGTGGGATATTATCTGGCATCTCAACGACCTCTTCACTTTTGAAAACAATCTGGTGTATGCCGATTTCAGCTATGACCGTTATACCAATCCCAATAGCCGAGGGGATTTCAATACCGATGGTAAAGAATTCCATATCGAACCGTTATTACGCTATATCGCACTGGATGGTAGCGTGAATACGCTGATTGGGGCGCGTTACTACCAATCTTCACAGGATGATATGTACATTGATGCGGCCAGTGCATATCCGATGGATGGTCGCACTAAAGCCAAATCCGTTTTTGCGGAAGTCACTTATGCGTTAACGCCTTCTATCAATGTGAATTTGGCTGGCCGATTTGAAAGAGAGCAGGTTAAGCGAAACGTCTCGCACCCAAGATACAAGCTTGATTACGATGAAACATCCAGCGTATTTTTGCCTAAGCTCGATGTGGCATATACACCAGTGCAAGGGCAGACCTATGGGATTAAAGCGGCTAAAGGTTACAATGCGAGTGGGGCAGGACTAGCCTTTAACTCGATGCAATTTACAGGTTTTAGGCCCTACGAGTTTGAACAGGAATCGATTTGGAACTATGAGTTTTACACCCGTCACCGTTTCAGCCATTCTGTCGAAGTGTTGACTAACCTTTTCTATAACGATTTTGACAGTATGCAGATGACGCAAACCACATCCAGTGGTGATGTGTTTATCGCTAACCTTGATGAAGCGAGCACTTACGGCGCTGAAATCGGATCACGTTGGTATGCGACCTCTTCACTCGAACTTTTTGCCAACCTAGGGCTTTTGAAAACCGAGTTCAAAGAAACCACCGGAAACACCAAAGAGCTGCCTCGAGCACCGAAAATGTCAGCCAATGTTGGTCTGCTTTATGATTTTGGCCAAGGGTTTGAGTTCAGTAGTAATGCGGCTTATACCGGAAGCTATTTCTCGGAGAGTGGCAATTCAGAAAAATTTGCGATTGACTCATATTGGGTTGCCAATGCTCAGTTAGCCTATGTTTTTGAGCATGGACGAGCAACCTTGTATGCCACTAACTTATTGGATTCTGATAAAACAACGCTTTATCTCTCAACCAATAATACGCTTGACCAACTTAAACAGCAGCCTCGCATGATTGGTGCATCGGTGCAGTTGAATTTCTAAATGATATTTCAAATGGACTGAAACAAAACAACGCCTCTAAGTCAGCTGAGAGGCGTTTTTTTATGTTCGCATTTAAGTCTTGAGCTGAGCTCTCGAGGTTAAACCATATCCTAAGAATCTGGGCTCCCTTGGTTAAGTTGATCGACAGTTGTGTAAAATTGGTTAATGATATACATTCTCATTTGAATTGATTGTTTACAGGGCCGAACCATTGTTTTTCAACTGGGGCAGAACGTTGGGAGGATTGAGTGAATGACACTCCCAGCAAGGTTGGCTAAGGCATAAGATAAATTAGGTGAAAGAATGAGTAACGAAGTCGAGCGCGTTTATCCGAGATTACTGGATTTTGTGCGTAAAAAATATGTATCAAAAAACCTACTTCGAGTGACACTGACTGGTGAGGATTTAATTGGATTCCCCGAAGATCAAAATGGGTCACACATTAAGGTTTTTTTCCCTAATCAGGCGAGTGGCATACTCCAATTACCGATTCGTGAGGGTGATAAAGTCATTTGGCCAGAGCATAAACCGGTTCCGCGAGCGTATACCGTTAGACAATACCGAGCACAGAGCAATGAGCTTGATATCGATTTTGTTGTGCATGGAGAAGGAACACCGGGTGGTGGATGGGCGCTAAAAGCTCAAACTGGTTCACAACTCGGTTTGATAGGTCCCGGTGGGCCAGACCCTCTTATTGAGCCAGCAGATTGGCATATTATGGCTGGCGATCTCTCTGCTGTGCCTGCGATCAGTGCCATTTTAGAAAAAATGCCTAGTCAGGCCAAAGGTTATGTATTTCTTGAAGTGGATGATATCGAAGATAAGCATGATATCTCCCATCCAGAACAGATGGTGATTAAGTGGTTAGTGCGCGATCCTAATCAGGCGCAACCCGTTTTGGCGATGGCGATTGAACAACTGCCAGTACCGCAAGGCGCAGAGTCGCTTTCTGCTTTTGTGGCAGGAGAAAATGAGAGCGTTATTGCGTGTCGTAAAATTTTGCGCAATGAATATCGAATCGCAAGAGATAAGATTTACGCCATTCCTTATTGGAAGCGCGGTAAAAACGAAGAGGCGTACCACGAAGAGCGCCATGTGGTGATGGATGAAGAGTTTTAACCTCTGACTCAGCACGGATTTCATTCACCTTGCCTGTTAATGTGGTAAGCCCCATCAGGGGCTTACCAACCCCTCTCTTTTCCCTTCCTACAAAGCTTCTGATGTGTTGGCTGCGTTCGTGACTTTTTCAATCTCGAGGCTGACCGATTTCGCTCTTTACATGTAATTGATAATGATTATTATTAACTAAAATTTACACATTAATGCGTTGCAAGACGATGTGTACCGAGTAAAGGGATGAATCTGTGGGTTTAAAGATGAAAGAAATGACAGCAATGCAAGCGGCTTATTGGCTAGGGCGTCAACACGACTGCTTGCTCGATGGTGTGGCCGCGCATCTCTACGCCGAATTTGATGGTCAAGCATTAAATCGACAGGCGCTAACGGAAGCGGTACGTGCGCTGTACGCGAAACATCCCATGTTACGTTTAGCGATCACCAAGGATGGACAGCAGAAGATCTTGCCGCTCTCAACTTTCCATCAGCTTAAAGTGGATGACCTATCACAATGGAAGCCAGATGAGGTGGAGTCTTTTGTGCATACTAAGCGCCAGCGAATGACCCACCAGATGCTCGATTTAACTCAGGGAAACCCGATTGAGATCAGCTTGACTCTGTTGCCTGAGGGCAAACACCGATTACACATTGATGCGGATATGATTGCGTGTGATGCACAAAGTTTTCGGCTGTTGGTGGACGATCTCACCTCACTCTATTTAGAGGCCATAGAGCATCGATTAGAGATCATTGAGTCTGATGTGGTGACTTTTTTCCAATATCTTGATGCTCAGCAAGCCGATCGTGCTTTGGCAAAACGCAAAGAGGTGGATAAGAAATGGTGGCAAGAGCGTCTTGCGACGATTCCCGCCGAGCCAAGTTTGCCTTATCAACCCGTACCAACCGACGCCGTTAGCGCAAACAGCCAAAGGTTTGCACACTGGTTCACTCCAGTGGAGCGCAAAGGGTTGGCGGAGGTTGCGCGGCAACATCATCTCACACTGACCCAACTGACATTGGCACTCTTTTCACAAGTGATTGCCAATGCTTGCCAAGAGAGACAATTTCGACTCAATGTACCTACATTCCATCGCGGCAATCGCTCTTTGGATATTGAACACACGATCGGCGATTTTTCCAATTTGCTGATTTTTAGCGCCGATGTGGGAACGACTCAGACCCTGTTAAGCCTGTGTCAGCAAACGGCTAACCAACTGCATCAATTACTTCGCCATGAAAGCTATTCAGGGGTTAGCGTGATGCGCGATTTATCGCGGAAACAGGGTGGGGTGCAGCGTTCACCGATAGTCTTTACCTCAGGCATGGAAATGCGAGACGAGGAGATCTTTTCCGATCATGTCACTCAGCATTTAGGGCGTATGAATTGGGTGATTTCGCAGGGAGCGCAGGTGACTCTCGATGCGCAAATTGCTCCGGCTTATGAAGGGATTTTGCTCAATTGGGATGTGCGAATGGAAAACTTCGCTGATAAGGACATCACAGCGCTTTTCGCGCATTACGTTGATTTGATCCGCTGTGTGGCGCTGCATCCTGAGATGATGCAGCAAAGCGTACAACAGATTGACGCGCAACTCGGTTATGCTCGCCGCGAGTCGATTCAGGAGATGCCACTGACCCCTTTACAACAAGCTTACTTGCTAGGTCGCTCAACCCAAATTGCCTTAGGCGGCGTCGCGATGCATGAGTTTCGTGAGTATCGAGGTCACATCGACACTCAGTCACTGCATAGCCGTCTGCTCTATCTCGTTGAGCATATTCCTGCCTTGAGAACTCGCATTGATCAAGAGAAATGGATTCAGTGGGTCTCTCCTTGCATAGCGTTAAATTGGCAAGCCATCGATTTACAGCATCTTTCCCGCGAACAAGCCTTATTAGCGGTTGAGCCAGTCAGGCAGCAATATCAGCAGCGGATGCATGATTTAACGCGCTCGCCCTGGCAAATCTGTGTGGTGCAACTGCCAATAGAAGAGCAAGAGGAGTTCAGCTCCATCGTATTGACCAGCTTTGATGCTTTGATTGTCGATGGTCGCACCCATGCACTCATTCTTGCTGCACTACTAGGAAGCGAAGAACCCGATATAACTCAGGTGGTGCAAAATGCTCGTGATACTCAGTCCATCTCGCCGCAATTCGCCTCCAAAAAAGCGCAAGATGAAGCGTATTGGAAAAGCAAACTTCATCCTGATTGCCCGCCGCCAGCACTGCCTTGGAAACAAGCATTAGAGACGATCACTACGTCTCGTTATGCTCGTGAAAGTTTGCAAATACCCAAAGAGAGTGTCGGTAAGCTCAATCGATGCGGCATTGAAAATGGCTTATTTCTCAATTCCTTGCTGACAGCAACCATCTTGGACGTGCTCTCCTATTGGACAACCGAAATCGGGATGCGAGTGGGTTTTCCGGTATTAATTCCAAGCAGTAATGCGATTGATGGCAATGAGTCATCCTTTGTGATCTTAGAGCATGAAAAATCCACCCTGAGTTTGCTGAGCCAAGCGAGCAAGCTACAGCGTGAGATGCTAGAGGCTCTTGAGCATCTTGCTTTTTCTGGCGTCGATCTTAACCGTCTGTTGATGAATCAAGCGCCGCAAGCTCTGGTGCTGCCGGTTGTGTTAACCAATGGTTTGTCTTGGAAAACCCTGAATCCAGAGGACGCTGTCACTCTGTTCGATGGGGTAACGCAAACTCCGCAGGTGGCTTTAGATATTCGCTTAACTTACGACGAGCAGAAAAACCTCATCATCAGCTTTGATTATGCTTTAGCGGTTTTAGAGACTGAGCTTATCCGCGAGATGTTAAGTGCCTTACATCATCGCTTGAGTCAGATCACTTCGTCAGCATCATTGGCCGCGCCGCTTGAGCCATGTATCGACCTTTCACACTACCGTTTTAATAGCGATGAGTCGGCCAGTCACGATTGCGATTTTCTTGCCAAGTTAGCGCAGCAATTGTTTGTCCGCACAGAGGATAAAACCGCTGTGATCTGCGGTGAACAAACCCTTTCTTATGCTCAATTGGGTGAGCAGGTTCAGCGCGTGATGTGGCAGCTCAAAGCGCGAGGGTTGACCACAGGAAATGTGCTCGCCATTTGCTTGCCACGCAGTGTTGAACATATCGTCATCAGTTTGGCTTCTGCACTTTCGGGGATTATCTGGGTACCTATTGATGCTGCGTCTCCCAAAGAGCGTCTGAATTACCTTTTAGAAAATTGTCACGCCGATCTGGTGGTGATGGATAAGCCCTGTGAGTTTGGCAATGTGATCGCTTTTGATGCCTTGATTGAGCCTGTCTTATTCGCCGATGGAGTACCTGACGTTACACCACTCGATCAATTAAGCCGATTAAGCCAAAGCCAACAAACGGCTTATTATTTTTATACCTCTGGCACTACGGGCAAACCTAAGTGCGTGGTGGTCAATAATCAGGCGACCTCGAATGTGATTGGTCAAACTGGCCAAGCGTGGCATCTCACCAGTGAGGATGTGGTGATGTCAGTGACGCCATTGCATCATGATATGTCGGTGTTTGATCTCTTTGCCACCTTGAGCTTCGGAGCGACGTTAGTTCTTCCCGCTGGGCATGAAGAAAAAGATGCGTTGCAATGGAATCGCTTAATTGAGCGGCATCAAGTGACGATTTGGGTCTCCGTCCCCGCTATCTTGGAGATGTTGCTCTCTTGCACTCAAGCAGGGCAATTACACTCACTTCGTCTGATTGCCCAAGGGGGGGATTACATCAAACCTGCCACCATCGCCCAATTACGCGCTGGTTCAAATCCGCCGCGGTTGATCTCTTTGGGCGGTCCTACCGAGACGACGATTTGGAGCATCTGGCATGAGCTGACGGCAGATGATGTCAGCGTGATCCCATATGGTCGGCCGTTGGCGGGAAACCGTTATTTCATTATGGATGAGATACAACGCCATGTACCGCAAGGTGTGGTCGGCCGTATCTTCACCTCTGGGGTCAATTTAGCGCAAGGTTATCTTGAAGACGGCGAACTGAAACAAACCGATTTTGTCACCGTATTGGATGAGCATGGCCACCCTGTGCGCGCGTTTCGAACGGGCGATCAAGGCTACTACCGCGCGGACGGCAATATCATTTTTGCTAGCCGCATCAATGGTTATGTGAAAGTTCGTGGGGTACGAGTGTCACTGCCGGATATCGAAAAGCAGCTGCAAACTCATCCGGCGCTCGCGAGCGTGGTGGTGGTCGATTATGCGGATACTAATGGAGATACCGCTTTAGCCGCATTATTTAGCGTTAAACCTCAGCAATCAGCATCGAGTCAGGCGTTACGAGAGTTTGCCAAACAATCGCTACCGTCTTCGCATATTCCGAGTCGGTTTATTGCTTTAGAGGCTTTACCGCTTTCTGCGAATGGTAAAGTGGATCGCAAACAGTGCCAAGCGCATGTTCAGCGACAATCGATCTCTGTTGAACCAGTAGGTCAACCGAATCAAAGTCAACCTCTCTCACCACCTACCTTGTCATCGGCTTCCTTGAGTGAGTTTGAACAGCGAGTCTGGCGACAGCATCAACGACATGGTGACGGACGCAATCAATATGCGACCGCTTATCGATTGAGCGGAAAAGTGAATATCGCGCGCTTAATCACAGCGCTCAGTCAGTTGCCCAATCATTTTCCAGTGTTAAACCGACGCTATGTGCTTGATGAGGCATCCGGCTTAACCTTGTACTCGGCGAAGCCAACACCGCTTGAGATCCATTTTGAGCATGTTGAGTCAATGGATGAGGCGTTTGAACATCTTGTGCGATGGCAAAATCAGCCGATGGATTTAGCCAAGCAAGCCACACTAAGTTTTTGCTTGTTGAGTTTGGGGAGCGAAGAGCGAGTGCTTGGGGTGATAAGCCATCAAATTATCAGCGAGCAATGGGATTGGCGGCGCGTATTTGAGTGCGTAACCAATGGGTATAACCAAATCGCCTGTGACATCGATCCTGTGATGGAGGGGGAGGATCTTTCCCTCGGCTTTACCCCTGTGATGCCGCAAACGCCATTATCCCAAGCGTTGTTGCCGTGGTTACAGCCTGCGAGCCACGCTACATGGATTGAGCAGAGCTTGCCGAGCGCAAATAGCGCCATCAATACGCTTTGCAGTCGTAAATATCGGATTGCCCTACACAGCAGCGTACTGGCGGAGCATGGTTTAGCGCAGCCGGATAAGCAGGAAGTGCTTGCACTGATCGCCGCGTTATTTGCTCGCTACCTTGCCGCAAGTGCGAAACTTGGCCAATTTGAGCTTTACGTTCCGCATGATGTGGAGCGCAAAACGCGTGAGTTGAATGGTTCTATGATTGAAAGCCAGTTGGTGCATATCGCCCTTAAAGGCTTTGAGCGTCCGCTTTCGCAACTGAGCCAAGAGATCTTAGACGCTATGCGCCAGCCGTTAACGGGGGGAGTCGCTAGCGAAACTCACGCCTCTGCCGCAGCCTTGGTGACTTGGTTAGTGGATCCTTCAGTGCATCTACAATTGGAGGGCTTGCGCTGCGAAAAATTACTTTTTGCAGCCATGCACCCCAAATTTGAAGTCGCCTTGGGGGTTGGGCTTAATTGCCAAGGTGCCCTAGTACTTGAGCTGGCGTTAGATGCCACGGTTTCCCCCCATGTCGGAGCCTACTTGCTTGAGCAATTTGTCGCTGCGATAGGTGGGCGAACAATGCCTTCTTCGACAACCTCATCCTCTCATGTCTCAGCCATTGAGTTGACGTCAAACAATCCGCCGACCTCAAACAATGCGCATGCGGCGTTGGCAGAGTCTGAGCTTGAATTGAGCGCTGTAAATTCCTCTGCGGTTGAAGAGTGCATTTTGGCTGAGTTTCGCTCAGCACTTGGTGTTGCCGAGATGACGGCAGAGGATGATTTCTTTGATTTTGGCGGACATTCCCTGATCGCAACGCGAGTCATTGGTCGCTTGTTGAGCGAGCAAGGTATTGAACTGCACATCAATGATATGTTTAGTTTCCCTAATGCCAAGCAACTGGCGCAGCAAGCCGTACTTCACCGTAAACCCACCAGCACATCATTCGCAGTGAGTGAGGTGGTCGAGTCGTCCAAAGCGCCTTTGTCGTTAGCACAAGCCTCTTTATGGAAGGCGATGAGCAAATACGCCAAGTTTGGTTTGACCCACATCTTCAATCTTCCGTTTGCGCTTAAATTTTTAGATGAGGTCAATGAGCAAGCATTTGGTGAGGCTTTTCACTGGCTTTTACTGCGTCATGCTGGGTTACGAACCCACTTTGGCCTAGAAGATGGGCAGCCTTACCAGCACGTGATCGCAGCCAGCAACATAGAACATTACCAGTGGTTCTGGACGTCTAAAGATAACGCCGCCCAATCCGTGGCCAGACTACTGGCGCAAGAGGCCGAGCACACCTTTGACCTGAGCCAAGAATTGCCACTTCGACTCAATTTCGTACGTGATGAACAGACGGGGACGCAATATCTTTCACTTCTGTTCCACCATATTGTGTTGGATGAGTGGTCGATCAATATTTTGATGGATGAATTAGCACAGGTGTATCAACACAGTGTGCAAGGTACTCGTCCACAGTGGCAAACGGAACCCTTACCTTTCCATGAGTTTGCTCGCAAGCAGCGTTCTTCGGCATTCAATCAAACGCATCTTAACTATTGGTTAACCAAGTTTGCCGGTGTGCCTTGGGCACAGCCTCTGTTTGCTGCGGATCATCCTTTAAGTAACAGCACTGGCGTCGATCTTGGAGAAGGCGGCTGGGTCGAAATAAAATTGCCGAAATCAACCATGGTATCGCTGTATCAATTGGCTAAAGCACGCCATGCTTCGTTGTTTAACGTGATGTATGCGGCGATTTCTGCGTCGGTACATTGTCTCGGCGCACCAGAAAAGCTGCTGGTTGGCACACCTGCTTCCGGTCGGCTGGATGCCGAGTTTTTCGACACAGTCGGTTATTTCACTACCATGGGCGTTCAGTTGGTGGATTTCACGAAAGTACAAACGGTGTGGCAACTCATCGAGCAAGTGAAAAACAGCATTAACCAGTCGATGCCATACACAGATATTCCGATTGACCTGATTGAAGAAGGGCTCAAAGGTGTTGAGCATGAGACGGAAGGTCACATGTTTGAGGTCTTTATACAACTGCATGCAAAAAATAAGCTGCATGGAGAGCTACTGTTGACAGAAGGGCATGCGATCCGCTTCCAACAAGTCGATCCCGATAAAAGTGAATCCGGCTTAGGTTTACAGTTTGAAATTTTAGAAGAGAGGATCGAGCAAAAGCAGACGTTGAGAGTCATGATGAGTTATATGTCGAAACACTATAGCCCAGCTCAAGTCGCTCTGTTGACCAAGGTAACCAGTGGCATGTTTGAGCGGTTTTCCGATTGTATTGCACAAGATATTGCACTGCCGACGCTGAAAAAGCAGGTGAGGCAGCTTGAAGATGAAGCTTGTCGCTCTCCGTCCATGGGGTAGTGTTTTTGTGTCGTGACTCGATATCGTAGTGGTAGGGAATAGGGGGCGAAGGGCGATATTGGCTCCCCCTTTATGACAAGCCCTGAAGTGCCAGTCGTGGCAGTTCAGGGCTTGAACTTGATGATTGAGCTACATCTGCTTGTGCATCACATCGCCGATTTGAATACTGTAGGCGAGCTCAGGTTGATCCACGGTTAATTCCGCTTCGTGTTCATATACACGAGACACGGTAAGCGTAATCTCACTTTGTGTGACTTTGTTACGCGGCAACCCTTGTTGGTCGATAAAGGCTCCGGTGTGCCAGAGGCTGAGCTTGTCACCTTGTTTAACACCGTGAATACGACCGAGATCCATGGTGGCTGTGGTTCCAAATTTCGCCACAATTTGCGGTAACGTGATCTTACAAGAAATTTCCGATTCAAGGTCGAGCATAATGTTGCGGCTCACCCGCAGCATCATTTCACCATAAGTCGATGCCCAGAAACGTGCACTACGCGTATCAATTTGGCTGGTTTTAGGAAACGGCCAGCGCGCAACTTCACGGTAAGTGCGTGTCATCACTTCATTGCCTGTTTTTCCATCAAACACACTGATTTCCATCGCAAACTGGCGATTGATGATGTCATCTTGCAGCGTTTTTTGCTCTATGGTGGCGGTTAAATCAGTGATCATGCCGCCCATGATGTACTGCGCTCCAGCATCTTGCGCGATCATCTTGATCCGCTCCGGCGCTTTAGGGTCAATATCGTATTGGGTTGTGCCGACCGAGACAAAGCTGCGAGATTCTTGCTCTAAGCGACGATTAATCACCTGCGCAAAATCATCACCGACCTGATAGATCTGTCCCATCACTGCTTGCTGAGGTGAGGCCAGATCAATATTGCCGATCAACATGGTTTTTTTGTATTGCTCAACGTGGCAAGCCGTTGCCGATGGGTAAATATCAATGCGGGTGCGCACGTACATCACATTGTTAATCGCTTTGCGTTCTTCAATCAGGATGTAGCGTACCTCATGGTTAGCAAACAGGTATTCTCGACGATCAGACTCCAAGAGCGGCATCAAATTGCTAATGCTGCCAATATCTGCCCCGGCAAAATTTACCGCTTTATACAGCGCATCTTCTAAGGCGTGTAAGCGGGCGACCTCTTCGGAAGAAACAATAGCGGCAGAGCCTGTCACTTCATACCAAGCTGCATGAGCCGATGGAAGTTGAAGCATCATCCAAAGTGCTGAAATGATAGATAAAATATTTTTTTTCATCGTAAGGTCCCAAGTGGGTATAAATTTTGCTTTTCAAATCCTAACTGATGTAGGCATTGCAATTCTGAATCAATAACCGTTTAAGAAAAGCAAGGAGCGTTCCAGTTTAATCGAGTGAGAAGCTGAAATGCGCGCCATAGTATATCTGGAGATGAAGAGAATGAAAAAATGGCTTTCCTTAGTACCCGTCGTTTTACTGACTTCGTGTGCATACGCCCCGATTTATAACGGCAAAGAGCCATACAATGGTTCACAGTTTATGTTGATGGAGAGTCCTCGTCACACATTGGATTTCTTTGTTGAGAGCATGACGGAAGATTTGATGCTCTCGAATACCAGCATTACTGCTCGTACGCCAATTGCGGTGACCTCGTTTGTCGATCTGCAAAATATGGATACCACTAACTGGCTCGGTAATTCGGTCTCGGAAGGATTCATTCACCAGTTTCAGCGCCGTGGATTCAAAGTGGTGGATTTTAAAACCACAGGTTCAATCCAAGTGACGCAGCAGGGGGATTTTGCCTTTAGCCGCGACTGGAAAAACCTTTCTTCAGAGCAAGAAGTCCAGTACGTACTGACAGGGACTATGCTGCGCCAAGAAGGCGGGGTGATAGTGAATGCTCGTGTAGTTGGCATGCACTCACGAATTGTTGTGGCCACGGCACAAGGTTTCTTGCCTGCCGATCGTATCGGCCGAGATTTGGATACGCTCAACAGTATCCGTACCCAAGATGGAGTGTTGATCCGCTCAGATCCAACCATCACTCAGCCGTACACCGTGATTTTACGTCCATAGGAGAACGATGATGAAATCTAGCTTACTACTCCTAGTGGCAGCCTTAATGATGACGGGATGCCAACCCTTGCAAAGCATGCGCCCTGATGATTGGTTAACGGCGGTTGGCTATGCCAATATCAGCGAGCAGAGAGGGCGTGATGAGGCCGAGAAGCAAGTGCGTGCGATGCGTGCTTCTAAAATTGATGCTTACCGCGAGCTTGCTGAGCAGGTGTATGGTATGCGCATCAGTGGTCGTGCTGAGTTACAAGATCAACGTCTTGGTACAGAGTTGACGGCAGGTGCGGTCGATGGTGTGATTCGCGGTGCTGAAGTGGTACGCAGTTATAAGGTTGGGGACAGCTATGTCACTGAACTGAGACTTGATATTCGCAAGATGGACAAGATGCGTGATTACGGGGAAGTTCAACAAGTTCCCGAAAAACGACAAATGACCCTATTCTAGCGCTCACCTCTTCATCTCCCAGAACGTCAAAAGCGGCAATGATTGCCGCTTTTTTGCTTGTTAAGTCTTACTGATTTGTTTGAGTGCTTCGCTTTAAGAGACTCTCTCATCATGCTTTGATATTGGTACCCAAGGTTGAAATAGTATGGGTTTTCCCGGTCGCGCTGTAAGTCATACCAATCTTGCCATGACTTTGTTGCATCAGGTTATTGAGTTTATTGAAGCTCAATTGCGCGCGGGCCAAAGCATCGCCATTAATCAGGTTGGCTTGCTGGCAATCCATGATAATACTGCGGATTTGACTCACCAACTCATTGAGATAAGTATCTTCAGTCAGGCTCGCGACATGCGGATGTTTCGCAATGCGTTGGTCAGTTTGCTGTAATTGATTGACTAAGGTGAGTTTCTGTTTAGCAATGGATTCGATATCGACAGAGATTCGGCTGGTGATCGCAACTTTCTCCGCTTCGAGTACGGTCACGAGTTCTTGCGCATTTTTCAGTTGAAACTCAACCAAGTCTTTTAATGCTGCCATCGCCAAATCGCCTATACATTACAGTGGGATCATCATTCTTTGTTCGTCACTTTTTCGTTATAACAACATACTCGTCGGTGACGCACGCTGGGGACACGTTAGGTTAGAAGCCGCCCAGTTCTTTTTCGAATTTGATCATATTATCGGCCAGTTTTTCAGGGTCAACCACGTAAGAGCCGTTAGCAATCGCTTCTTTGATTGCGGCGACTTTTGCGCTGTCAAAACTGGGTCTTGAAGCCATTTCACTATGCATTTCGCCAATGGCTTTACTTTGTGAGCTCAGCGATACCGCATCTTGACCACTTGCCGATGAGCGCGATACCGCCCCGGATTGAGTGGAAGAGTTGCTGGCATCAGAAGAACGCACATTGGTGCGGCTGGTCGTGTTTAACGACTGTCCTGCGCGTATGTTATCAATACCTGCCATAAATGAGCCTTTTCAATAAACTTTAACGTGTACTGTCAATATCGACCACACAGGTCGAAACTTTAGCGACTTTTTTAACCAAACAGAAAATCACTTGGCACCAGTTTTTCTGATAAGCAAGGTAGAGCTATCAAAACGCGACGGTGACCTCACCAACACCACTGACTTGCGCATCAATTATACGGTTAGATTTGTCATTTTTCACTTTTATCTGCTCTCCCACGACACCATCGGACATCGCCGTCCCTTTGGTTGTGATCGACATACCAGATTTTCCCGCTCGGATGACAACACTTTCATTTCGACACACGATGCACACATCGTTCTGTTCAATCACATCACCCACACGAATATTTTTTTTGATTTTTGCACCAATCACGTTTTCAGGAGTGGAAAAACCTTGCCGCCGGAAACGCAGCAGGTCTACCATACTTAACGTAACATCTTGTGCGGAAATCATTTGTCCCCGACTTAATGGGGTTGCCGCAGTGATGAGTGGGATAGTGATCGTCAGACGAACCGGCACATAAACACGCCAGTTATCCGGTTTACACTCCACCAATACGGTGATGTTGGCCGCAGAACCATTGCTGGATGATGAATTTGTTGTGAGAGGTTCCGGACAATCGGTCGCGAATAGACGATCGTCTATATTGGCAGCATTGACCACTAACTCACCGCCAGCAGGCATATCCACCGTGCTCAGCACATGATTTTCGGCGGCTTCTTTGATCATTGAAAGCTGTTCCGGCGTGGCTGCATTGGCCGCTAGACTAAAGAAAAATAATAAAAAGCCGATAAAGCTATAAAATATTTCACAGAAAGCTCTACACTTAGTTATGAAATGCGAATGGAGATCGATCTTCGGATGCATTTTTCGTTTCTCTGGTTTCTTCATAGCCTGTAGTAGACTATCACTTTTTTTGGATAAAAGTTTGAGATGGAGATGAGCTTATGACGGGTATTCTTGATTCTGTGAATCAGCGTACGCAACTCGTCGGTCAAAACCGATTAGAACTATTAACTTTCCGTCTTAACGGCCGTCAACGATACGGTATTAACGTTTTCAAAGTTAAAGAAGTCCTGCAATGTCCTAAATTGACCTCAATGCCTAATTTGCACCGCTTAGTAAAAGGGGTTGCCCATATTCGTGGTCAAACGGTCTCTGTGATTGACATGAGCCTTGCCGTTGGTGGTCGTCCGACGACGGACGTGGATAAAAGTTTCGTGGTCATCGCGGAATTTAACCGTACTATTCAAGCATTTCTGGTGAGCTCGGTTGAGCGTATCATTAACATGCGTTGGGAAGCGATATTACCGCCTCCGAATGGGACTGGGAAAAGTAACTATTTGACGGCTGTGACCAATATTGATAATGAATTGGTTGAGATCATCGACGTTGAAAAGATCTTGGCTGAAATCACGCCAGTTAACGAAGATATGGACAGCTCAATTGGTGAACAAATAGCCCAAGTTGAGCAGGAAAAAGAGTTTGTTCGTCGCATTTTGATTGCGGACGACTCCAGCGTGGCACGCAAACAGGTGCAACGCGCCATTGAGTCTATCGGTTTTGAAGTCGTTACCACGAAAGATGGTAAAGATGCTTACGAAAAATTACTGGAAATGCTCAGTGAAGGGCCAATCAGTAATCAAATATCTTTGGTTATCTCCGATATTGAAATGCCAGAGATGGATGGCTATACCTTGACTGCGGAAATCCGTCGTCATAACGAGCTCAAAGATCTTTATGTTATTTTGCACTCTTCATTGAGTGGCGTGTTCAACCAAGCCATGGTTGAGAGAGTTGGGGCAAATGCGTTTATTGCGAAATTTAACCCTGATGAGCTTGGTAATGCGGTGAAAGCTGCGCTAGTTAAATAAAGAGAATTGAATGACTGCTATAACGATTAGCGACCAAGAGTATCGCGACTTTTGCCGATTTCTGGAATCTCAGTGCGGAATTGTACTGGGTGACAGCAAGCAGTATTTGGTGCGAAGTCGTCTAAGTCCACTCGTCACCAAATTCAAGTTAAGTTCGTTGTCTGACTTGTTGCGGGATGTCGTGACAGGACGAAATCGCGATCTGCGCGTAGCAGCGGTTGACGCCATGACAACCAACGAAACCTTATGGTTTCGAGATTCCTACCCATTTACGGTTTTAGCTGACAAATTATTGCCAGAAATGGCGGCAAATAAACGGCCGATAAAAATCTGGTCGGCGGCCAGTTCATCAGGCCAAGAGCCGTACTCCATGGCGATGACGATTTTAGAAGTGCAGCAAAAACGTCCGGGATTGTTGCCAAGCGTGTCAATTACTGCCACGGATATTTCAGCCAGTATGTTAGATATGTGCCGAGCCGGGATTTATGACAACTTAGCTTTAGGACGTGGTTTATCTCCTGAGCGTCGTCGAGTGTTTTTCGAAGATGCTGGGGATGGCCGGATGAAGGTGAAGGATAACGTAAAACGTTTAGTGAACTTCCGTCCGCAAAACTTAATGGAAAGTTACTCCTTGCTGGGTAAGTTTGACATCATTTTTTGCCGTAACGTGCTGATCTATTTCTCGCCAGATATGAAATCTAAAGTGCTTAATCAGATGGCGGCAAGTTTGAACCCCGGCGGCTATTTACTGTTAGGGGCATCCGAATCCCTGACTGGGCTGACGGATAAGTTTGAAATGGTGCGTTGTAACCCTGGTATCATCTATAAACTCAAATAAAGAAATTAATCCATCTCATTTTGCCCGGTTTCTACCGGGCTTTTTCTTTTCTTTCAGACTCTAATGAACAGGAACGCCTTTTTCTTGCAAGGAGTCGGTTTGGCGTGGAGTTTGCTAAATATTATCCATCTTGCTGCTAATCGTTCCAGTTTTGAAAGTTGGTACGCTAATTGCAAATAATTTCAGCAGTAACGGTCAGTTCTTATCGAAGAGGTAAACATGGCTATTTCTTTTGACAGAGCCCTAGGTATTCACCAACACACGGTGGGCGTACGTGAGCGCAACTCTGAGGTGATTGCCACCAATATTGCGCAGGCCAATACGCCGGGATTTAAGGCAAAAGGAATGGACTTCCAGAAGGCATTGCAAGCGGCAAGTTCGGGGGCAAGCATTAGTCTTAGCCGTACCGATAGTCGGCATATTCCTGCCTCTTCAACGATGAGTGGGGAAATTCTTTACCGCGTACCGACACAGCCGGATACCGGTGATGGCAATACGGTGGATGTAGACTTGGAGCGTAACTTGTTTATGCAAAACCAAATCCGTCACCAAGCGTCACTGGATTTTCTAGGCAGTAAATTTAAGAACTTAACCAAGTCGCTTAAAGGGGAGTAGATAGATGAGCTTATTCAGCGTATTTAATGTCACAGGTTCTGCGATGAGCGCCGAGTCGGTTCGTCTCAATACGACCTCAAGTAATCTGGCCAATGCTGATAGTATTAGTAGTTCAGCGAAAGATACTTACAAAGCTCGTCATGCAGTATTTGGCGCAGAGTTGAGTAAAGCGCGTTTCAACCGCGATCCCAATGTGCCGGTGAAGGTTTTGGGGATTGTGGAAAGTGATAAACCGCTGGTCGCTGAATTTAATCCAGAACATCCACTTGCCAATGATGAAGGCTATATCTACAAGTCCAACGTCAATGTGATGGAAGAGATGGCCAATATGATTTCTGCCTCTCGTTCTTATCAAACCAACGTGCAGGTGGCGGATGCCAGTAAACAGATGCTGCTGCGTACGCTGCAGATGGGTCAATAAGGATAAGGAGTTAACGTATGGCCGGAGTCAATAATGTTGGTCAAAGCGGCTTGTCCTATATTGATCAGCTTAAAGCTCTTCAAGAGCAGAAAAAGCCGGATGAAACCACAGGGCAGAAATCCCTGAAACAAGAAGACTTTCTTTCTTTGCTGACCAAGCAGTTAGCACAGCAAGATCCGTTCAAACCCGTGAGTAACGATCAGATGATTGCGCAGATGGCTTCATTTGCGACCGTTGATGGCATTGGCAAGATGAACACTCAGTTTGAGAGTCTCAACTCATCAATGACCTCTAACCAAGCGCTGCAAGCGTCATCACTGGTAGGGCGTGACGTGCTAGTGCCGGGGGCGGCAGGAATGAAAAAGCCTGATGGCGGTATGGCGGCAATGGTGAAACTGCCGCAGTCGATCGATAACTTGTTCATCCGTATTGAGAATGAAGCTGGTCAATTGGTACGAACCTTTGACGTCGGTGCCAAATCTTCTGGTGATAACCGCGTTGAATGGGATGGAAAAGATCAGAACGGTAATCCGTTGCCGGGTGGCAAATACAAAGTGAAAGCGTCTGGCTTGCTGGATGGAGAGAGTAAAGAGTTTGAAGTCTCCACGTATGCGAACGTCAACAGCGTTTTGTTAGGCAAAGGCGATGGTAACGTACTACTCAATCTGGCTGGTTTTGATGCACCAGTTCGACTTGCTGAAGTACTTGAAGTAGGCAAAGCGTGATAGCGCTAGCTAGATAGGAGAATTACTCATGTCATATGTCTCTCTTAGTGGTTTATCCGCCGCGCAGATGGATTTAAATACCACCAGTAACAACATTGCGAACGCCAATACGTTTGGTTTTAAAGAGTCGCGTGCCGAATTTGGTGATGTGTATTCCACCTCACTCTTTACTAACGCGAAGACGACACCAGGGCAAGGTGTGCAAGCGGCCAAAGTGGCACAGCAGTTCCACGAAGGTTCTAGCATCTATACCAATAACCCACTGGATTTGCGTATCGCGGGTACGGGCTTCTTCGCTGTCGCGAAAGATCGCTTAGTTCCACAGCAAAATGAGCTGACTCGTAACGGCGCATTCCACTTGGATAAAAATAGCTTCATGGTCACAGCGAATGATGAGTTCCTGCTGGGTTATGAAGTAAACCCTGATACGGGTGATGTCTTATCTTATGAGCCTAAGCCAATTAATATTCCGCCGCAGTTCGGTAAACCGAAACAGACCGCGAATATTGACTTAGGAGCAAACTTGCCTGCTAACGGTGATCTCAAAGACCCTGCGCTGTTTGATATTACCGATCCTGAGACTTATAACCGTACGACCTCATCGACCATTTACGATTCTATGGGGCAACCTTATAAGTTAACGACGTATTACTTGAAAGATATGAATCAAGCTAATACATGGCAGACCTACTACACCGTCACTGACAAAACCGGTGAAAAGCCGATTAACGTTGTCGGTGGTGATGCGGCAAGCCCAACAGGCCACGTGGGACATACCATGCGTTTTAACAACGATGGTACCTTGTCAAGCTTAAACAACGGTCAACCAATTGTGACTGAGCCACTGGGTGGCGGTGCCAATCCAGTCGATCTGAACGGTGCGGATGTTAACCAAACCTTGTCGTTTAGCTTGGATTCTGCCACGCAGTTTGCCGCACCTTTTGAGTTGACCAAGTTTGATCAAGATGGTGCGACGACAGGCTTCCTGACGAAGATCGACTTTGATGAAAATGGTAGCGTACTGGCTACTTACTCAAACGGCATTAACACCACTCTAGGCCGTGTTGCGCTGGTGCGTGTTGCGAACGAGCAAGGACTGGACAAAAAAGGTGGTACTCAGTGGGATGCTACTCAGTTCTCGGGCGCGAAAATCTGGGGTGAATCGAATAAAGGTTCGTTTGGGTCGATCAGTAATGGTTCATTAGAGCAGTCGAACATCGATATGACGCAAGAGCTGGTGGATTTGATTTCCGCTCAGCGTAACTTCCAAGCCAACTCACGTGCTTTAGAAGTACACAACGGTCTGCAACAAAATATCCTGCAGATTCGTTAATCCTCTTCAACCCCATTAAGCGGCGGCAATGCGGCTTAATGGGGTTGCCTCTTTGCCCCCTTGCCGCGGCAAATACGCTTATCTCCTTCAGATTTCTCATCTATCAGTTTGTTCCATAAGGAATAATTAAGTTGGCATGCTGCTTGCTTTAACTGCTCTAACTAACGATTTGGGAGCAGATTATGGACCGCGCATTGTTTCTTGCCATGAGTGGCGCAAAACAAAACATGCAAGCGATGCAGTTACGGGCAAACAACTTAGCTAACGTCAGCACGACGGGATTTCGTGCCGATTTAGCGCAAGCTCGTTCTATGCAGGCTTACGGTGAAGGGCTCCCAAGTCGCGTCTTCAGTATGACTGAGCGTCCGGGGCATAACTTTGCCCAAGGCAGTGTGATCACGACAGGCCGCGATCTCGATATCACGATTCAAGGTGATGGCTGGATTTCTGTGCTGGATAAAACTGGCAAAGAGGGACTGACTCGTAACGGCAACTTACGAATCGATGAAACGGGACTGCTGCTTAACGGCAATGGGCATCCGGTTTTAGGCGAAACAGGGGCTCCGATTACCTTGCCTGTGCCGCTAAACAAAGTCGAAATCGGCGGTGATGGTACCATCTCTGTTCGTCCGCAGGGTGCCCCGGCTGATGCGATGGAAGTGGTGGATCGAATCAAGCTGGTTCGCCTCAATGACCAGTCACTGTTTAAAGACGTGAATGGTTTATTTCGCGCTACCGATCCCAACACTCAGTTTGAGGCCGACGCCAGCGTAAAAATTCTCACGGGTGCCCTTGAAGGGAGCAATGTGAATGCGATAGGTGAAATGACCAGCCTTATCGACTTGCAACGTCAGTTCGAAATGCAAGTCAAGATGATGAGCACAGCGGAAGAGATGGACAAAGCTTCCGATTCACTGCTTCGCAGTAGCTAATTTAAGGTAGGAGTTAGGTATGCAACCAGCACTATGGGTCAGTAAGACCGGCTTAGATGCCCAACAAACCAACATTGCAACGATTTCCAACAACCTTGCCAACGCCTCAACCATTGGCTTTAAAAAAGGGCGGGCGGTGTTTGAAGATCTGTTTTACCAAAACATTAACCAGCCGGGAGCACAATCCTCGCAAAACACTCGTTTGCCGAGTGGTTTGATGTTAGGCGCGGGCTCTAAGGTCGTGGCAACCCAAAAGGTACACACGAACGGTAACGTACAAACGACCTCCAACAGTTTGGACATGATGATTGAAGGCGACGGTTTTTTCCAAATTCTGATGCCAGATGGCAACATTGCCTATAGCCGAAATGGTCAGTTCACCTTGGATGATGAAGGCGCGATTGTGACCTCTGGTGCGGGCTACCGTTTACAACCTGAAATCATCATTCCCGAAGACGCTATTTCCATCACGATTGGTAATGATGGTGAAGTGTCGGTTCGTGTCCGTGGTCAGCAGGATAACCAAGTACTGGGGCAGATCACTACGGTTGATTTCATTAACCCCGGCGGTTTAGAGCCGGTTGGACAAAACCTTTACCTACCAACCGGAGCCAGTGGTGAGCCACAAGAAGGGGTTCCGGGCTTGGATGGTTTGGGGGATATTCGCCAATCTATGCTCGAAACCTCGAACGTGAATGTGACGGAAGAGTTGGTCAACATGATTGAAGCGCAGCGTGTGTACGAGATGAACTCTAAAGTTATCTCCGCCGTCGATAAGATGATGAGCTTCGTTAACCAACAACTGTAATTGCTAACTAAGAGATGGCCGCGATGAAACGTCTACTTGCTTCTAGCTTATTGATTCTGCTCTCAGGTTGTAGCTTGATGCAGCCACCGATTGAATCTGCTGAAACCATTCAAGGTACCACGACGGTGGATGCGGTTGAGGGGGACAAATCTGAGAGTAACTCGGGTTTGACCGATGCGCTGCGCAATCGTACCGACCCCGTTGCGGGCGATCCCGCATGGGCACCTATTCATCCGAAAGGTAAGCCTGAGCATTACGCGGCGGAAACGGGCTCGCTGTTTAATTTGGCGAGCAGCAGTAGCATGTATGACGATTCTAAACCGCGTGGTGTGGGTGACATCATTACCGTGACTCTCAATGAAAGCACCAAAGCAGCCAAAAGTGCGGATGCGGATCTGAACAAGAAAAATGATGCTTCGATGGATCCGCTGGCGGTCGGCGGCAAAGATTTGACCATCGGGGATTACAATTTCTCTTACGCACTGAAAAACGACAATAAGTTTTCAGGGAGCGCGGCGGCTAACCAAAGTAACAGCATGTCAGGCTCGATTACGGTAGAAGTGATTGAAGTGTTAGCGAACGGTAACTTAGTGATCCGCGGTGAAAAATGGCTCACTCTGAACACGGGTGATGAGTACATTCGTCTCAGTGGCACCATCCGTCCGGATGATATCGACTTCGACAATACGATTGCTTCTAACCGTATTTCCAATGCGCGAATTCAATATTCTGGCACTGGAACCAACCAAGATATGCAAGAACCCGGATTCTTGGCACGATTTTTTAATGTCTCTTTATAAGTCGAGCCGCTGGGCTAGTTTATTGACAGCATAGTGAACGGTGAGGCCCTTTGGCCTCATTGTTGTTTTAGAGAGTAAGGTACATCCGCCATGAGAAAATTCACGATTTTATTGATGTTGCTGCTGGCTTCCAGTGCGCAAGCTGCACGGATCAAAGATGTTGCGCAGGTTGCGGGCGTTCGTAACAACCAATTGGTCGGATACGGCTTGGTCACTGGTTTGCCGGGGACTGGCGAGTCGACACCTTTTACTGATCAAAGCTTTAACGCCATGCTGCAAAGTTTCGGCATTCAATTGCCTCCCGGCACCAAGCCAAAAACCAAAAACGTTGCCGCCGTGATCGTCACTGCCGATCTGCCCGCGTTTTCTAAGCAAGGTCAAACCATCGATATCACTGTCTCTTCAATTGGATCGGCAAAAAGTTTGCGTGGCGGTACCTTGATGCAAACTTTCCTGAAAGGTTTGGATGGGCAAGTTTACGCGGTGGCACAAGGTAACTTAGTGGTGAGTGGTTTTAGTGCAACCGGTGCGGATGGTTCAAAAATTGTTGGTAACAACCCGACTGTGGGCATGATTTCCAGTGGCGCGATTGTTGAGCGTGAAGTGCCTAACCCATTTGGCCGTGGTGATTACATTACGTTTAACCTGTTTGAATCTGATTTCACGACAGCACAGCGTTTAGCCGATGCAGTGAACCAGTTCTTGGGCCCCCAAATGGCTTCGGCGGTGGATGCGGCCTCAATCAAGGTACGTGCTCCGCGCGATCTCAGCCAGCGTGTTGCCTTCCTCTCTGCAATTGAGAACCTTGAATTCAATCCTGCAGACAGTGCGGCGAAAATTATCGTTAACTCACGTACGGGCACCATAGTGGTTGGGCAGAATGTACGCCTCAAACCAGCCGCGGTCACTCACGGTGGGATGACGGTAGCGATCAAAGAAAACTTAAACGTCAGCCAGCCTAATGCACTGGGTGGCGGTCAGACGGTGGTCGTGCCAAACACAGAAATAGAAGTCACTGAAAAACAGGGCAAAATGTTTAAGTTAGAGCCGGGGGTCACTTTAGATGATCTGGTGCGTGCGGTTAACGAAGTGGGTGCTGCCCCTTCCGATTTAATGGCGATTTTGCAAGCGCTGAAACAAGCGGGCGCGATTGAAGGCCAACTGATCATTATTTAAGGAGCCAGCCATGATTAATAATTCCAATGACATTGGCTTTATCCAAGATATCGCCGGACTCGACAAGTTACGCCAAAAGGCGGTGAATGGTGATGAAAATGCCGGACAGTCTGCGCTAACCGCAGCGGCTCGTCAGTTTGAATCGATCTTCACTTCCATGATGCTCAAATCCATGCGTGATGCGAATAGTGACTTTAAATCCGATCTGATGAGTAGCCAGAATGAAGATCTTTATCGCCAGATGCTGGATGAACAGATGGCGAGTGAGTTCAGTTCATCTGGTTCGCTTGGCTTGGCCGATATGATCGTTGCCCAGCTTTCGACCGGACAAACGGCGAGCGAGCAAAAAGGGGAGGATGGCTTCCAAGAAGCCATGCGCCGTGTGGAACATGCACGTAAAACGGCCAGTGAACGCAGCAATGAAGACTTGGTGGCGGCGGTGTATCCGCTGCGTAAAACACAAGCGGTTCAATCGACGCAGTTTGATTCTCGCCATTCGTTTGTTACTAAGCTCAAACCTTATGCGGATAAAGCGGCACGCATGCTCGGGGTCGATTCTTCCTTGTTGATTGCTCAAGCGGCACTGGAAACAGGCTGGGGGCAAAAAATGGTCAAAAATGCCCGTGGCAACAGCAATAACCTCTTTAACATCAAAGCCGATCGCAGCTGGCAGGGGGATAAAGTCGCAACCCAAACCTTGGAATATCACAACAATGTTCCAGTGGTGGAGAAAGCGGCATTTCGCTCTTATGCGAGCTTTGATGAAAGCTTTAACGACTATGTTCGCTTCTTGGAAAACAATCCACGTTATACCAATGCGTTGGATCATGGCGGAAACAGTGAACGCTTTATCCACGGTATCCACCGTGCTGGATATGCGACCGACCCGCAATACGCCGACAAGGTGCTGCGTGTAAAAGCGCAAATCGATCAAATGAATCTGTTATAAATCGCCCGCCGGAATATTTCCGGCGGCACTCTTTCTCGTCCTCAATCTTTTCAGCTTACCAATCCTAACTTGCTATTTTTATTAGAGTAAATCGAATACATCCAATCTGGCATACATATTGCTATCTACTGTTTAGATTCAGTGAATTTTACTGATTAATATCGGTTTTCGGGGGCAGTATGGCGTCTGATCTTCTGAATGTGGGTACGCAAAGCGTACTGACGGCTCAGAGACAACTCAATACCACAGGTCATAACATTTCCAATGTTAATACAGAGGGTTACAGCCGTCAGTCTGTGATCCAAGGGACCAATGCGCCTCGCCAATACGGCGGTGAAACCTATGGTATGGGTGTGCATGTGGAAAATGTTCGCCGCTCGTGGGATCAATTTGCCGTTAAAGAGCTGAATATTGCCTCTACCGATTACGCTTTTAAGCGAGATACCGAAGAAAATCTCGATATGCTGTCTAAGCTGCTTTCCTCTGTGGCTTCGAAGAAAATTCCTGAAAACCTCAATGAGTGGTTTGATTCAGTAAAAAGTTTGGCTGATTCGCCCAATGATCTGGGTGCCCGTAAAGTGGTGCTCGAAAAATCCAAGCTCATTTCACAAAACCTGAATGATTTCCATGAGACGGTTCGTTTACAAAAAGACATTACCAACAAAGGGTTAGCTCTTGGCGTAGAACGCATCAACCAACTGGCGTTGGAAATTCGTGATTTGCAGCGTTTGATGATGCGCGTACCAGGGCCACATAACGATTTGATGGATAAGCATGAAAAGCTGGTATCCGAACTGTCGCAATACACCAAAGTCACGGTCACGCAAAGAAAACATGGTGAAGGCTTCAACATTCATATCGGCAACGGCCACACTTTGGTTTCCGGTACTGAAGCCAGCCAACTGAGAGTGATTGACGGTTTCCCAGATACCCAGCAACACCGTTTAGCCATGGTGGAAGGCAAGGCGCTCAAAGCCATCTCCGCGCGTGATATTGGCGGCAAGATGGAAGCCATTTTAGATATGCGTGATGAACACATTCCGTACTTGATGGATGAAGTCGGTCGTCTCGCACTCTCCTTTTCTCATGAAGTGAATACCTTACAGTCACAAGGTTTAGATCTACGTGGCAATGTGGGTAGCGCTCTGTTTACCGATGTCAATTTGGACGTCATTGCTCGCTCTCGTGTGGTGACCAACAGTAATTCTAAAGCCGATATGGCGGTATTTATTGAAGATGTTAGCCAGCTCAAAGGTGGCGAATACTCCATGCAGTACAACGGCAGTGAATTTGTGGTGACTTTGCCTTCAGGCCAACAAACCGTGTTGCCCGTGGTAAAAGGCAATGTGTATGTCGATGGCTTACGCGTAGAAGTACGTAACCCGCCCCAAGTCGGGGAGCGAATTTTGGTGCGCCCAACTCGTAACGGTGCCGCTGCCATTCGTTTAGCAACTGAAGATGCGACAAAAATTGCCGCACAGAGCTTTGAAGCATCGACCACTTTTGCCCAAGGCAAAGCGAAATTTAAGATTTTACAAGCGGGGGATGTTCGCGAATTTGAAGTGATTGTCTCGCCAACCGGCGATCAATTCGCGGTGACCGACACCAAAGGCAATATTTTACTTCAGCCTCAGCCTTATCCGCCGACTGGGCCTGTGACCGTATTGGGCACTACCTTTGAGCTGACAGAAGGTGCGTTACCTAATGATAAGTTCACGGCAAACCTTGTCCCTTCAGAAGGGGATAACGGCAACTTGCGTAAAATGATCAACATTCAAACCGCAAAACGGATGAATGATAACGAGTCCACCATCATCGATCTTTACCACAACCTCAACACGGATGTGGGGCTAAAAATGGCCACCATGACGCGTTTGACCGATGTGGCAAGACTGGAGAAAGAGGCGGCGCAATCGCGCATCGCTTCGATTTCCGGTGTGAACCTTGATGAAGAAGCCGCCAACATGATGAAATTTCAGCAAGCTTATATGGCTTCCTCACGCATCATTCAGGCCTCGAACGACACTTTCAACACCATTTTGGCGTTGCGATAGGGAGATGGGTAAATGTTAAACCGAATCTCTAGCTTCCATAACTACCAAGCGGTTCAGAACGACATCCGTCGTCAGGAATCGAAAGTGTTTAATAACCAAGCGCAATTGGCGTCTGGTAAGAAGCTGTTGTCAGCGAGTGACAACCCACTGGCGACGCACTACATCCAAAACGTTGGGCAACAAGAAGAGCAGCTGCGTCAGTACCTAGATGCGATAGTGCTAGTCCGCAACCGTCTTGAGCATCAAGAAGTCATTATTTCTAATACCGAAGAGTTTTCTGACTCCGCAAAGCGCACTGTGATGGAGATGATCAACGGCTCATTGTCACCAGAAGATCGGGTGGCGCGTGCGCGCGTGTTGCAAGAAATGGCCAATAACTTTATTAACCTCGCCAACGTACAAGATGAATCCGGCAACTATATTTTTGCCGGTACCAAACCCAAAAATCAGCCCTTCTTTCGTGATAACCAAGGCAATGTGACCTACGCGGGGGATGATTATCAGCGCAAAATGAAGATCTCCAACAGCTTGGAAATTCCATTTAATAACCCAGGCAGCAAAGTGTTTATGGAGATCCCTAATCCTTTTGGCAGCTATGAGCCCAACTATGCGCTGCAAGAGGGTTCCGAGCTGCTCTTAGAGCGTGCAGTTAACCTCAATCCCGATGATACCGCATCCTATCGTGTAACGTTTGTCGATATGCCGGAAGGCAAAAATGGCTATCAGTTAGAGCGTAATGGCAGCGTAGTGCAAGCGGGAGAGTTTGATGCGAAAACCGGCATCCAGTTTGAAGAGCTGAATATTCAGGTCAAAGGGCAGATCAGCAAAGGGGATGCGATTGAGCTGACGCCTCGCACCACGTTTAGTGTGTTTGATACTTTCCGTGATGCGATTCGCTACGCCGAAGGGTCGGTATCGGATGCCTCGAATACGGCCAAACTGCATCAGTTAGTTGAAGAATTTCATACCGCCTTTATCCATCTCAATAAAACCAGAACGGATATTGGTGCGCGTTTGAGTACGCTCGATATTCAGGAAGAGCAGCACGAAGATTTCAAAATCAGCCTCGCGAAATCCAAAAGTACCTTTGAGGATCTGGATTACGCAGAAGCCGTGATTGAGTTCAACGAGAACTCGCGAGCCCTTGAGGCATCGCAGAAAGCCTTTGGTAAAACGAAAGATCTCACCCTTTTTAACTACATCTAACCTTCAATGCCTTATGCGCTTAAGCCATATGAGCGAAGTGAGTTGAGTAAAAAGTGGCACGGAAGTTGCTAATACAACATTGAGCCTTGGTGAAAAGTTGTACAGGGTAACCAAAGCGGCAAGTCAGCGGCAAAATGGATTGCCGCTCACCGAAATCGGCAACTTTGAGTGGCTGATTGAATTAGATAGACAATGTAACTCATTGAAAATAAGCGATGTATATCAATGGGTGTCAAAGAAAATAAAGTTGGCACACTAATTGAATAAAGTACATCAGAGTTGTTGTAACCGGTTTTTAAATCCGCCTTTGGGCCGATTTGGCAAGTTATTCACGGTCAGTGCTTCCAAAAGAGACCAAAGCTGACCGCTTCGCAAATGAGCTTGCGAACTCGATAGGAGAGCAAACTATGACCATTAACGTAAATACCAACGTGTCGGCGATGACCGCACAACGTTATCTGACCAAGGCGACGGGAGAGCTTAACACCTCCATGGAACGCCTCTCATCAGGTAATCGCATTAACAGTGCAAAAGATGACGCGGCAGGCCTGCAGATTTCAAACCGTTTAACGGCGCAATCTCGTGGTTTGGATGTGGCAATGCGTAACGCCAACGATGGTATTTCGATTGCTCAAACCGCAGAAGGTGCGATGAATGAATCGACCAGCATTTTGCAGCGTATGCGTGACCTCGCCTTACAATCGGCGAACGGTACCAACTCAGCGTCAGAGCGTCAGGCTCTGAATGAAGAGTCGGTGGCACTGCAAGATGAACTGAACCGTATCGCTGAAACCACGTCATTTGGTGGTCGTAAGCTACTCAATGGTTCGTTTGGTGAAGCTTCGTTCCAAATCGGTTCTAGCTCGGGTGAAGCGATCATTATGGGACTGACCAGTGTACGTGCTGATGATTTCCGCATGGGTGGCCAATCCTTTATTGCCGAACAACCTAAGACTAAAGAGTGGGGGGTACCACCTACCGCTCGTGACCTGAAGTTTGAATTCACCAAGAAAGACGGTGAGGCAGTCGTGCTTGATATCATTGCCAAAGATGGTGATGACATTGAAGAGCTGGCCACTTACATCAACGGTCAAACGGATCTGTTCAAAGCTTCGGTTGACCAAGAAGGCAAACTGCAGATTTTTGTTGCTGAACCCAATATTGAAGGCAACTTCAATATCTCCGGTGGTTTGGCAACCGAACTTGGCCTCAATGGTGGCCCTGGTGTGAAAACCACAGTTCAAGACATTGATATCACCAGTGTCGGTGGTTCACAGAACGCCGTGGGTATCATCGATGCCGCATTAAAATACGTCGATTCGCAACGAGCTGACCTCGGTGCTAAACAGAACCGACTCAGTCACAGCATCAGTAACCTGTCGAATATTCAGGAGAACGTGGAAGCGTCGAAAAGTCGGATTAAAGATACGGATTTTGCGAAGGAAACAACGCAACTTACCAAATCTCAGATTCTGCAACAGGCGGGGACTTCAATTCTTGCCCAAGCGAAACAGTTGCCAAACTCTGCAATCTCGTTATTGCAGTAGTTCACGGTACCTTCATTAATGAGCTCAGACGTGGGTATGTAATGAAGGGACTTTGGCAAAGTATGGTTATGGAATGTTAGGCGAGCTCTCTCACTCAAACTGCTCATCTAGCCCCACATAATCATGCGCCCCTAATGGTTAGCCGAAATGTGTTCATTTCTCTTGATCTCCACATTGGCGATGGCTACCACCAAATAGCCCCGGTTCTCTCAAAGGAAAAGGGGCTTTTCTTTTTTCTGTCGTTCGTAATTTTCATTATCTGACAGTCAAACTAAACTGAATTGAGTTTAAGTTAATGTTTTAAAACGGAAAATATTGATTTGCGCTGCGGTGTGATGAATGTGTTTTGCTGATTTTGGCGGTGGGTTTGTCGCCATAAATGGCGGTTTTAGACGATGGTTAACGAGGAACGCTGACGAATGCCGCCACTTTGTCGCCACAGTTTTAGTTAGTTTTCGAGTGGGTTTAGTTGAACGGCTTGAATCAGGTGATCGGGTGAGAAATGCGCATAAGCCATCGTTTGTTCAATCTTCTGATGGCCGAGTATTCGTTGCAAAATCAGGATGTCGCCACGGTTCATCATAAAGTGAGTGGCAAAGGTATGCCGTAAAACGTGGGTGGCTTGACCTTCCGGTACATAATCGGGCAGAGCCTTTTTAATGTAACGATGCGCAGAACCGTAGGTGGTTGAGAAAATCTTAGTGCTGCTAGAAGAGGCCAGCATGATCTCTTTGTAAAGATTCTCAGAGATAGGCACAGAGCGAATCCGTTTGCCCTTCGTTTCAACAAACGTCAGCTTAAACTCAGAAATCTGAGAACGTTCAAGCGAAAGCGCCTCACTAATCCGCGCCCCTGTCGCAAGGCAAATTTTTGCAATCAGAACAATTTCAGGAATAGAAACAGAACGCCCATCGCTTTCAAAACCACCCAAGCGCTGTAGGAAAGGTTGAATATCCGCTTTATCGAGATATGCCAAAGCACGTTGGTTAACTTTTATTGGCTCAATGTCATCAAGAGGGTTTGGCAAGTTCCACTGCTTATACTTAATCAATCGGCTGAACATGCCGCTTAGCAAATTGAGCTGGAAGTTTTGATAAGTGGGAGAAAGTGACTTGTTTTCTTTATTGAAATGGCTAACCCGACTCGCTCTAAAAGCAAGATACTGCTTTGAAGTAAACGTAGAGGCGATAGGGTCGCCCAGTTCCTTAATTGTGAGTGCGGTTTTTCGGTAAACCACTTTACCTGATTTGATCGTATGTCCGTGAACTTGCCACCAAGTTTCAAGCAATTCACTCAGTCGCCTATTATCAGGCTTACTCCCCATCCACGGTTTATCATCCACCTCACGCATGATGAAGTTTTCATAAGCGGTGGCCTCACCTTTGGTGGCGAATCTTTTACGCACGCGCTTACCTTCGCGGCCTTGCGGGTAACACTCGCAAAGCCACGGTTTTTTGCTGCCATCTTTAAGGTTACGGACGGACATTACTGGGAAACACAGATTGATTTGAACTTCTGAACAACAGCGTTAATAGCTTTGCGTTGCTCTTCTACTGCATCCTCGTTAATTGTGCCTTTTGAGTATGAATAGACGTGGCCGACGTATATTTTAGAGCGCATCATAACGTCATTATAAACTTCACGGGTAAGTGACAAATCAGGGCTCATTAATTCTTTTGGTGATAGTTCATTAGCTGTGATGATTTTCTCAATTTCAGGATTGAAGGTGTTAACACGCCATTGAGCTATGGTTTTGTGATCAGCGTTTTGCTTATGCAAGCGTAAAGCTTGAACCACAAGATGAACGGATGGAGACAGCATAGATTCAGCTTTTTCACAGTCCGTTGAAGCAAATGCCGATGTCGAAAATAAAAGTAATAGAGGTAGTAATCGCATCATCAGCCACCAATCAGAGCAAGCCATGCTTGTTCGGTAAGGATTTTTGTAGATGAGCCACTTTTGCGATTATTGATAACTGATTCAATTTTTCTACCATGGCTAGTATGAATCCAATCACGGCTGGCCATAGAACCAATAACAAGTAGGTCTAGTTGTTTATTCACATCAGAACGAACATCTGCACCAAGTTCTTTAGCTTTATTTTCAATAGACTTACGATTACCAGCGAAAAACTTTCCAGTAAAACAAACTTGTAGTCCAGAAATAGAATTAACTACGACATCATCAGAAAAGTAATCAGTTGCAAAACATTCAGCGCAGCCAGTGTCCGTGAACTGTTGTCCACAGATAGACTTCAACATTGATAGAAGCTCATGACGTTCTTCATCATCCACGATGCCATCAGAAAGAATTTTGTTTAAACGTTGATGAATAACATCGCCCGGCCAATTTGCGATAACTTCTCTGTTAGAATTAAGCATCTTATTAAGAGCATGAATTTCTTTATCGTTGATGGAGTCGTCCGCAGTAATACCTTGCAAAAAACCAAGGAGTTGATTAATCAAACCATCAGATTCCCAACCATCTCTGAAGCCATAATTCAAAATATCTTTAATCAAGTTTCTAATTTCTGTTAACTCATGTTCTTCAACAACGCCATCTTCAAGAACATCCTCGATAAGATCTCTCAAATCAAGAAAGTCTCCATCCTTCTTAAAAGCCGTGTCGGTTTTTAACCAAGTATCAAGAAATAGGACTTCCGTTGGATTAAGGCGTCTATCAGCCTGAATGCCGGATAGAATGCCTTGTAGTGACTTCAATGCTTTTTCTTTATTACGCTTATAGTTAATGCCCCATGAAGTGGGTTGTCCATGTTCATCAATATCAACAATTCTATCTGTCATCTTTCATTCCCTAGCCAATTAAAAATCAATCTTTTCTTAGAGTCACCGCGACACGGCCAAGCACTTTAATGTCGTGTTCTGATACTTCAATCGTGCTTTCACCAAACGCAATCGCCAGCTTTTTGCCGGGTAAACGCTGAATATGGTTAACCGATAAACGGCCATCAATATCAATCAAGTAGTTACCGGAAACCGCATCACGCGAATCGTTATCCACCAGATAAAGAGCCTCATTGGTTTCAACTTCAATCGTGCTGCCAGATTTCAGGTTAAAGCTATTCATCCGGCGAACGGGATAAGGGAGCTCGCCAGTTTCAAGAAGCTGACCGTTTGTCAGGCAGAACGATTTGAGAATGACGGTTTCATGCTGGGGATTCTTTGCTATCTCGAATTGATAGCTTTTTTTAGGTTCAGAAACTCGCGGTTGAAATCTTTTTAAATCCTCAGGCTTGAGGGCTAACTCTTCAATAGGAATGCCAAGAGCCAAATGAAGTCTCACCATCAATTCATGTGACGTTCTATCGTGAGTGTTCCAAGTGCTGAAAGTTGCCTTTGGGATATTCAAAAGAGCACCTAACTCAAAGAAATCTTTACATTTTGTTATCTCTTTAAGTTTCGATGTGAAGGCGTCACCCTTCAAATAGTCAAATGGCATTATCTTGTCGTCTGACATTTCATAAATTCCGAAAATGTGAATTAGATCGTTGTTTGGCATTTACAGTTGTCAATTGACGATCTAATATCTGTTTGTGTTCCGGTTCCAACGCCGACCAAGACCGAATAGAACCGATGATTTAACAACGTTTAAGGATATCACCATGCTGACATATGAGGTAGCACCCGAAAGCCCATACGTGACCTGTGAAAAGTATTCCGTCATTTCCGGTTTACCGATGGGCACCATTCGCCAGTACATCGCAGAAGGGCGAATCATCATCAAACCCAAAACCAAAACGAAAGAAAAACCCTTAGTCAACATGGTTGCGATGCACGAAATCGCAGCGCGTGAAGCTATGCAGGTGCTGGGGTAATCATGCGTTTCTCCTCCCTGATTCCAACTAAAAACTATTGCCCGTTGTGGCTACATCTGTTTGCAGCGTCAGTCATTTGCATACCGCCTTTTATATAAGGATTGTTAATTATGGTTTCTGACATCGCCATGTATGAATTACGTGAACGCAAACAGCAAGCTTACAACGCCGTTTGCAGTGATTTCGTTGTCAATCACAACATTGAACAGCTCGCCAAACGCATTTCGTTAGACGGGCAATCGCTGCGCAACATGCTCAATCCTGCACAGCCGCACAAACTGAGCCCAGTTGATTTAGTGCTGCTGTGCAAGGCATCAGGGGATTACACCATCATCAATACCCTTTTCAGTGATTGCGGCGTAGTTGCCGTGGCGCTGCCAGAACAAGGGGACGAAAAGAACATCATTGAGCGCGTACTGCTCAACACCTCGCTTTGTGGGGAACTCTCTAGTGATGCAATGCAAATGTGCAACGCAGAGCGTTTGCCGCGCAGCCGTAAGCGCAAAACCCTCGCGAAGTGCCAAGCCGCCTTGGGCAACTTGGCATTACTGATCGCCGATTTAGAAAAACGCACAACAGGCCTGCAACCCTTGATTCAAATGGGTTCGGATTTCATGGCTCAAGGTGCGCCAATCCCCGGATTCGCATAAGGAGAAAACACCATGTCAGCCATCGCAGAAACGCGCCAGCAAGTGCAGCGCAATAAACAACAAATGCAAACGGCAGAACACAGTGAAGCCGTGAACCTGCCGCAGTACCACGCACCACGCAGCCGCGCAGAGGTAGATGCCTACCTCGCCACGCTGCCGCATGTGCCCGCCGCGCACAGTATTGCGATGGCGCACGCCCTGTTTGAAAGCAGCTACAAGCGCAACAAAGTGCGCAAAGCCTATAACGCGCTAACCCTCAAGCAACGCGCCATGTGCTGCATTGCGGGTGATCTTGACCCGCGAATCGCAAACGTCACCTTTGACCAACTCAACGACATCGAGCGCCAAAAGGTGCGCCGTGGTTTGGAAGAGATGAACAAAGTGACCAAACGCTTTGAGTGTGAAGTAGGCAACGTGAGCCAACTGAAAGCGCCCGATTTCCTTTAAACCTAGCCAACCCCGTTGCCCCCGCAGTGTTCCACAAGGAAAGGGGGGCTTTTTTTTCGTCTTAGCGTAGGAGCAATGAAGATGAATAAAGAACTGGAACAAGCCATGGCACTTCGTGAAGAAGCGCGAGAAATGCTGGCTCAATCTCGTGTTATGCACGAAGTCACACTCAGTAACCAACGCCAAGTGACATTGGCCGTAAGCACTCTTTTACCACGTCCGCTGATTGTGGATATGACGGTAGACATTTCAGAAGCTGAAGCAGAAAAGCTCGCAACCTTCGCGGAAGATATGGCGGCAAGCATGAGAAGCCGCGATGTTTACGACATCGTTCACGCCATCAACGTACTGGCTATGGCGAATACGGATGTGTTGTTCATATTCACTAACTTTTCCGCTCACGTTAACGCTTTTGAGGTTTATGCGGTTTCGCCTCAGTCATTTTTATCGGGTGAAACACCATACAAACGTTTGATTGATAAGACGGTTTATCTTCACTGGGATAACGCCCTCGAAAGACTCCTCGCCATTGAAAGCCAACTCACAGAGCTGATCATCGAAGCCCGTGAAGCCGCAGAAGCCAAAGCCACAGAACAGGCCGAGGTGAAAGCATGAACGATTTCGCTATCACGGTATATCGCGACTCTTTGGTTGAAATGCTCAAAGATGAAGGCTTTCCCGTAGACCAAATCCCTATCTTTCTTACCGCTTTTTCTCAGTTAAAGCTGGATGGTGAAGACGTTGTCCAAATCCACTTTGAACGGGCAATGCTCGCAAACCACAACTACACATGCACTGTTCAAAAGCTGAGAAGTCACCTGTTCCTGCTTGGGTGGTGGTGCTTTTGGGTTGTCGTGTTTAACCAAACCACCGTTGGCTCTAGCCACTTTCAAGCAGCAGGGGCGATTCGCTCTCTCACCTTCCTAGCCAGTTGCACCAGTAACAAAAAACTCGCCAAACGCATGGCGGAATGGTGGGAAGAGTGCCAGCCAGTTATCGGCACATCATTGGAGGCGTTTTGATATGTCTAACCAACACGAAAGCAACATCACTAACTGTTCAGAATGCCATACATGCGATTGCTGTTACTGGTTGCCACATGCCGATGGCGAAGGCCGCTGGGTATGTGAGCTCTGCATAAGTGAACTCTATGCCCATATCTGCGCTTCTTGTTGCCGTGAAGCAGACATCGACCAGTGTGAAAGCGAGGAGCAAATGATGCCTATTTGCTACGAGTGTGCAGAAAAAAAATACGAAGGTGGAGAGTAGCCATGCAGTACGCCGCAATCCTCGTCACGCCTGATGGTGGATTCATCCGCCATCAGCAAACCCAAGAAGTCGCCAACATCCTGATTGGCGATTTTGATTCATTTGATGATGCCATCAACCAAGCGTGCCAAGACCTCAATTGCCAACACCTGAACAAAGGTGTGCTGACCAAAGGCGAAGGCAAGGGCGGTTTTATGGTCGTTACCACCCAAGATTTGGAGGCAGTATGAGCTCAACCAACGGCGAAGTATTAGAAAACGAACTTTACCCAACTCCAGCAGAAGTGGTTGACGCCCTGCTGGCAAAACTCACTTTGCGCAGTAGCGATACATTTCTAGAGCCCTGCTACGGAACAGGTGCGATCTACGAAAAAATTGCCTTACCTGCCAGCCAAAAATCATTCGCTGAAATTCAAAAAGGCATTGATTACCTGACCACGGATTTTGGTCAGCAAGACGTGATCATCACTAACCCGCCTTTTTCACTCACCGAAGAGTTCATGCGCAAAAGCCTGAAAGAGTTAGCACCAGACGGAACCATGGTTTATTTGCAGCGCTTGAACTATTTGGGCGCAACCAAGCGTTTGCCATTCTGGTTTGAAATTGGCTTTCCGCAGAAAACACCGGTGATCGTACCGCGCCCACGCTTTGTGAAAGGCGGGAATGATTCGTGCGAATACGCATGGTTCATTTGGGATAAAGGCAACCGCCTAGCCATTCCTCAAGGTTTAAGCCACATCGTTTCTATCGGTTTGGTGCAGTGTGATAACTGCAAAAACGAACTGAGAAAAAAAGACACCCACTGCAAGCGCTGCGGAGCAGCAACCAAAAGGGAGGCCGCATGATCACCCTTTGCCCTTACTGCCCAAACCAAGTGAAAGAGAGTGACACCACTTGCCCGCATTGCGGAATGCCAATCGCCAAGCAAGAAAACCAGAAGGAGGCCGCATGATTCCACGCATCAAGAACCCTGTTAAGCAGGGGCAGGTAATTATGATTGATGGACGTTATTTCTCTAATTTCGGTAAGAAAGGCCAAGTGTTGACCGCTTGGTCTTTGGCTGGTGCTGAGGTCTTTTTAGGTGATCTGGCTCCAGTACTTAAAAAGCTGGATGAGAAAGGGAAGAAGTACACGGTTCGTCTTGTTGAAGTGCAAGAGCGCTCAGGGCTGACTTTGAAAGATTTCTACCAACTTTCTTACCAGCTCAGACGCATGGTCATTAAAGCCGAAGTAATTAGCCCAATTATCGGATGTAGCGAGTTAGCCAGAAAAATCAGCTTATTATCAGCAGCGGTTGTTATGTTGGAAAGAGAGTTTTCAGACGAGTGTTTGAAAAAAGTAGGTATCAACATTAGTAGCAACTTGTTCAAGTATTCTTATCCGTTGGAATACACACTCGATTGCATTGAGGTAGGGCTGAAAGACCGATTACTAACATACAAAGAAAACAAAAAAATAGATGCACTACGCCGCGAACAGTATCTATTGAAAGGTGGTGATCTATGCTTATTTAATTCGGATGTACCATTTTGAACACCCTAGTGGAACCAACCGAAATCGAGCTGTTCGACTTCCCTTGGCAAGCGCCGCTGTCACCGATTAACTATGACGTGACAGCGATTGCCGCTGGCCATAAAGTCGCGAACGTTGAGCCCGACGACATGAGCGTGATCGAGCGCCGACTTTACGAAGTCGATGCGCTTTCTCACGAGTGGCGCAAAGCCTTTTTTCAAGACGTGCCGCCATACCTCGCGAAATACTTTGCTGAACGCTACATCCGCACTTATGAGAAAAAGGGCGCACGCGCGGCGAATAGCTTTCTACGTGAAAAAATGCACCCAGCCAAAGAGCGTGTGCTCAAAGTGCTGCAACAATACAAACAACTGCCCAATACCCAGAAAGTTGCTCTATTGTCTAAAGAATTCGAAGACGGTGAAGACCCATTTCACCCCGTGTTTTTTACAGAATATGGCAATCCAGAAGATATAAAATCCAAACAGGTTTCATTTGATTTTGAAAAAGATGAAAAGGATAGAAAGCCAGTAAAACAGCGCCTGCTTGCTGAATTAGAGCAAGACGAACTGCGCGACATGGCATTCCGCATTGCCAAAATCATGGAAGCCTATTTGCAGCTCACTGCTAGCCGCAAACACGCCGACCGCGAAGAAGATGTAGATCAAGCGGTTGTTGATGCTTACGAGGCGCTCGCCCACTTCTGCACCCAAACTTTTGGCATTAAAGCGCCGCGCAAGTATCAAAAGCAAACCCACCTTTCTGCATCGAGCGACATCATGCGCATGATCAGTGATTCGTGGTGGCTTGGCCGCTTAGTCAAAGTGCGCAAAATCATGCGTGAACACCTCGCCATCGCCATGGGGCAGGTATCCAACAACGCCTCACCTTATGCGAGTTGGGATTGTGTGCGCGAGCACCAAGAGCAGCAACAACGCAACTATGAAGCCATCAAAAACATGGTGCTGTTCGATGAAGAAACCGAAGAAGAGCACGACCTGTGGGACATGGTCAAAAAGAGCGTTTCTAACCCTGCGATTCGCCGCCATGAATTGATGGTGCGCTGCCGTGGCTGTGAAGACATCGGCAACGAGCTGGGTTTGCAAGGCTTGTTCCTCACTCTCACCACGCCGTCGAAGTACCACAACAGCTACAAAAAAGGCGGCTTTATCGACCACTGGAACGGAGCCAGCCCGCGCGATGCTCAAGCCTACTTAAACAAAAAGTGGCAGCTGATCCGCGCAAAACTGAACCGTGACGAAATCCGTTGGTTTGGTGTGCGAGTTGCCGAGCCGCATCACGATGGCACGCCACACTGGCATTTGCTGATTTGGGTAAGAAAGGAAGACATTTCCGCCGTGCGTGACACCTTCATCACCTACGCGACAGAAGAAGACCGGGGCGAACTGCACCCAGAATTCGAAAAAGAGAAACAAAAGCCGTTTCGCAAAGGCGTGTATGTGGGGCCGCTTGATTACCGCCCACGCTGCGACTTTGGCTACATCGACCCAACCAAAGGCACGGCCACGGGTTACATCGCCAAATACATTTCAAAGAACATCGACGGCTACGCGATGGATGGCGACATATCAGACGAAACCGGAAAGCCAGTCAAAGACATGGCACGCAACGTCAGCGCATGGAAAAGCCGCTGGAGTATTCGACAGTTCCAATTCTTCGGTGGTGCGCCTGTCACCACATACCGCGAACTGCGCCGCCTTGCGAACCAGAATAAAAAAGCCTTCATGGAGTACATCTTCATGCAAGAAAGAGCCGATCTCATCAGCATGTATGAGCTGCTGCACTATCAACTCATTGGCGCATTCAAGCCAGCGCGAGTCATGACCAATCAAGAACTGGTTGAAGTGATCGCCCAAAGCTACGAAGCCCGAGCCAAAACCGAGATTCCACATGTAGCCGCTGTGCTGCGCTCTGCCGATGAAGGGCGTTGGCATGGTTACATCATGAATCAAGGTGGCCCCTTCGTGAAACGCAAAGAGCTATTAGTCACCAACGTGTATCAAGAGCTGCCGTTTGCCTCTCCTTACGCCGAAGCCATCCGCAAGCTGGAAGGCATCGCCACACCCGAGCAAGTCATTAAAACCCGTGAAAAGGTTTGGACAATCAAACGCAAGGGCAAGGAAACCACAGAAGGTGAAGCGGTGGGTTTTGGGAGCGAAGCGACTGCCTTTGGCGGCTCTGCCGCCTCTCGGAGTTCTGTCAATAACTGTACGGATCCCTTTACCGGACAGGTCAGCACTCAGCTAACCCGTTTGTTGCAGCCGGACAGGCTAAAAGGATCACAAAACGATCAAATTGTTGATGAAGTCGCCATCAGCGCCCTGTTTAAAGGCAGCACATTGCGACTCGATGACGAAACAGAACTGAAAATCCGCCCTGCGGAGGTAGATGAACACGGAAAAATCAGGCCAGCGCGTTTGGTTGAAGTAAAACGCGAGGTCGATAGCGACATTTGGTGCCGCTTCGAAGGCTGGGAGAAGTTCGAACAGCAAATGGAGAAGCTAAACCAGAAACCACAAGAACATTCACAACCAGACCTATCGTTCTTCCAAGAGTTGGAAGGCGACTGGCCATTAGCGTAGGAGCTAGTTATGAAAAAAGTTAAATCGCCGGAAGATATGCCATATCGATTACCTAAACCTGTGATTTTCTTTAATTCCACAAGTACAACGATAAGCAGTTTAGTGTCGAGTTCTGGCTATGGTAAGGAAGCATATCCATGGGCTGAACGTATGCTAGGACGATTCCCCTTGCCTAAATGGCAACGGCAATTAGTTTGGTCTGATGCACAAAAGCTCAGTTTTATAGAATCTGTCTTTATGGGATATGACTTAGGCAGCGTCATGATTAATTCATATGAGGATCTAGGAAATGGTTTAACGCGCCCTATGTCAGACATATTGATCGACGGGCAGCAACGCATATCAGCACTATTAGCATTTATAAATAACGAATTTGAATATGAGGGGTACTTCTGGAAAAACCTTAATCGCAGAGAACAAAGGAGATTTTTAGAACGCGAAATGGGTAAGCGAACGACTGAATGCTATGACGAAAATGAATTAAAAAAAGTCTACAATCACCTTAACTTTTCTGGTGTTCGCCACGAAATTTCAGAAATGGCTTAAAGGCTATTAACAAATTACCTCAACACAAAGAGAGTACCACCACCAAGCGCCTGCGGGCGCTTTGTTTTCTCCGCTATGCGCTGCGGCTTTGCGCCGCAATTTCATCATTAATCGACTTAATCAACTCAATCAAACAATCACGAATCGGTGCGGGGAGAGAATCTACCTGCTTACCATCGGGCGAACTCACCGCCCCGTGCATGATCATATGCCCCACTGAAATCTCAAGCGCCGCACTTAAACGCCGAATCTGGGCAATATCCACCACTCGTTCACCCTGCTCTAACCGCTGCAACATACGCAGCGAAACGCCAGCACGCTCGGCAACCTGCTGCTGAGTTAAGCGCTTACGCAAACGCTCCTGCGTGAAAAACTGCATGATGGGATCAATATCGTGAATCGTCTTTGCCATTCAATAACCTCAGTCGCCAAATATGGCGGATAAAACAAGCCGTTATGCCAACTGAGGTTAGGCAACCACAAAAACTGATGTAGGTCGCAACGCCGACGAATATTAACTTTTAGAGTACGGAGTCTAATACGCAATAGATTGAGCTATCTATCAGTATAGACAATAAAACCAATAAAAAAATTGAGAGCATAAAATCACTGTATTAATATACAGTAAACGTCAGTAGGAGACAGTCAAATGTCTGAATTAAAACACTTAGGCAATATCAATCACTGTGATGTTGCACTATCAGCACTTGAAATAATTCTGGACGGAGTAGCCAGCAGCGAAAGCACGGAGCGAACGAGACAAGCGGGGGCATACCTCGCACGGCTCGTGATGGCTGATTCACACGGAAGTTTGGATACAGATAAACAAAAGGCCATTCTCAGCATTATTGAGATGGCCTCAGAAGTCGAAAACCCAAGATTTTGCAGCAGTTGATCACAACATAGAAAGCTGATGCTTAAGCCGTTGCCGCGCTTCTGGCGGCAACGCTTTACACAAATCAAACGCCAGTTGGCTAGTTGTTTTTGCAGACGGGCTCAGCGTATGGCTATAAGAAAGGTTCATCACAAACGTGTGGCCGCATTCGGGGTCACAGCACGCACAATACAAATCCGCAACACCAGCGGTAAAGCGGTTCGTCTTCTGAATTCGGGCTTTACCTTCGCACTCAGGGCAGAACACTCTCATAATAACACCTAGCTTTTTTTTGACTGACGCGATAATCATACGTCAATAAGCTGTGTTTTTGTACAGTTTATCAATATGAAAACTGTTGGTAATCCCACTCAGAGAGCTGATCGCTAGTGCGAGCAACCAAAGGCAACACCTGAAAAGCATCACCCTGCTGAAACAGGTGATCCGTAATCACCGCAAAACCCGCCACCACACAGCGGCCACCGTGCTCAGTAATAAAGCCGCCAATTTGCCGAGCCGCTTCATCACTGTAGGATTCAATCTTATACAGCGCTGCCATTGGCCGACTCCACACCCGGATTCAAATTAAACTTAAGCTTCAAATTATCCGGTATTTCTGGGTCATTGTTCACCGCATCCATAAAACGCTTGCACACCGGAATCACTTCATAGAAGTCATACACTTGGCTGACTTTTAGCGGGTCCGGCACATTCGCACCTTGCTGCGGTAACATGCCGCCCATGCCCGCTGGGAAGCGATGCCCCACGAAAATATCTTGCGCTGTGATGTTCTTGATCCGCTCAAACTCATCTTTCGTGGCAATATCGCCCACCGGAATCAGTTGAATGCCTTTCTCTTTCCCGTTCGGGATGTTCACAAACATACTGCGGAAATTACCGATCCCTTTAGAACTGGCAATCTTCTCTTTCAGTGCCTTTTCATCGGCTTCACTCAAGTTCGGGTCGGTTGCATAGAAAATAAAGCCCATGTGCGCACCGTTCAGGTAATAGCGGCGGCGGAACAAAGTCGCGTCACGGTTCAATAAACTGCTTTGAATGCTGCCCAAGTAATCAGGCAAGCCATAAATTTGCTGCTGCGGGTCATACTGGGGAATAAAAATCACATCCTTCGCTTTAAATACCTTTTGCTCGTTGTTACGCAGCAACTGAACAAAGTCCCCGTTCTTACGCTTACGCATGTGAACCATAGGTAATGGCTCAAGGGCGATCACATTCTTCAGGTAGCTGCGAATCTTCACAAATGCCGACATGCCAAGGCCGAAATAGTCCCAGCACGCCGAATTCATCTTGTACATCGGCAAACCACCGCCATTCATAAAACGCCCCGCCACATAGTTGGCCCGCGCTTTCAGCAGTGAACCGTGATACCCGTTCGCATTGGCAATTTCGGCTAACCCTTTTAACGAAATTGGCGGCTCCCAGTAATCATCAAAATCGTTGTAAAACAGCTCACAATAACGAGTCATCCAACTGTTTGTATCAACGGGCTCCGGGTTTGGGTCAAAGCTGTACACAGATTTGCTCTCTGTGCCATCGGTAGTGTGTGAGTGAATAAGTTGCTCTGTCATGCTGCCATCTGCCATGTTGATTTGCGTTGAGTGGAGTGATCGAGGGGTTCATTAATCAGCGCGTGAGAAAGCGCCCAAAAGTCGTCAGCGTGGCCAGCTTGCTCGCTACGTTCGGCCTTAAAGGTCATCATGTTGCCGCTGTTCGTGGCGACACGCTTAATCGCCATAAACGCCATTGCCGTTTCTTTCATGCCCGCATCAAACTGCAGGCGGTTGCCGTCAATGATGTCGATCATCTTCATCACCAAGCGGTTTTTATTTTCGTTCGAATAGTGAATTGCCACCGTTTCGCGAGGGTGCTTATTAACCAGCAAGTCATGAACACCCGCGCCAATGCCGGTGATATCAATGCCAAGGTAAGTCACATTGAAGCGTTCAAACACTTTGCTGATCTCAGAAGCCTGATGTTGGAAAGAAAGCCCGCGCCAAGTGTGTTTCTCAAGTACACGGAATTTCTCAACCGCCACAATCGGTGGCGCGACCACCATCAGCACCGCATTATCACGGGTTCGTGATGGGTCATAGCCTAGCCACACCTCACGGCTACCAAATGGGCGGGCAGCGTTTGGCTTGTAGTCCTGCCAAATATCGCTATCCACCATGCAACGTTCAATCTTATTAAATTCAAATATCGAGCTGGCACCATCAACAAACACGCACATAAACAAGTTGTTGAAGTCCGTCTCGCTGTACTCTTCACGCAGTTCCTCAATATCAAAGAGGTCACAGCCACCCTTAGCGGCATCCTCAATCGTAACCACATAACGCCACTGCTTGTCTGGACACAAGCGACCGCCATCGCGCAGTTCATCAAAGGTCGGGAACTCAATATTTTTCCGAGTGGTTTTATCGCCGCGCCATTTTTCACCCGTCCAGAACGAGTAAGCAGGGTGCATCTTAGAAGAAGGGGTAGAAAAGTAAGTCTTACGCCACTTTTTATGCGTAGCCATCGCCGAGGCGACTTTGTTCAGCTCGTCAAACTTGCCGATCCAGAAATACTCATCAATATAAACGTGGCCGTGGTAACTCTGTGCCGTTTTGCCGTTGGTAGAGAGATAGTGCAACTCTGCACCATTCGACAAAGTAGAAGGGTTACCCGTGATCTCAATGCCTAAAAACTCTTTTGCAATCGCCACAATATAGCGACGGAAAACATCAGCTTGAGCGCGAGAGGCTGAGAGAAATATCTGGTTATCGCCCGTGAGAATCGCCTGTTCTAACGCTTCACCTGCAAAGTAATAGGTTGCGCCAATTTGGCGAGACTTGAGAATGTTACGTGTCCGCTGGTGCAGGTTGTTACGCATCGTGTGCTGATAGGCAAACAGCGAGTCATGCCACAGCTTAAAATCGGCCTCGGTGATCTCACTAACATCATTCTTAACTTTCTTACGTTTACCACTGGGCGCAGATTGTTTACCAGAATCGCCCGTTTGTGTGCCAGATTCGGCCTTAGGTGAACCACTTTTGCTATTATGTGCACCACTTTGCGCCGAAACTGTACCAGCTTCATTGGGCTGAGTCGGTTGCTCAGTAGCGCGCAGCTTCTTAAGTTTGACGTGATGATTAATCAGCCGATCGAGCATATCCAACTGCGGTTTACTTGGGTTCTCTACCTCAAGCAGCGTTTGAATACGATTCGCGATAGCTTCATCAATCGTTTGTTCACGCAACATATCGCGCCAACCAAACTTATCCGCCCAGTAGTAAATAATTCGGTCACTGTTCAGATTCAATTCGTCGGCGATTTCGCGTGGCGTCCATGCCTTCAAATAGAGGGCACGGGCGGCTTGTCGGATTTCGGGAGAGTATGCCATGAGCGCATCATACGCCGCGAAAACACCCTGATTCGCCTACAAAAATTCCGCCAATTTCGGATATAACCCCATATCCGAATTCACCCGAACACTGCTTGCTGAAAGCCAACTTTTTACGGCGTATGGTGGCGACACATTAACGAGATTCAGCAATAACCAAGAGTGTTCACCCCATGCCAAAAACCAGTGATTGGGTAATAGTCGCCACAGCAGGAACAACAGTTTCTGATGGAAGAGTCATCAGCGAAAGCTGGATTAATGACATGGCAGAACTGTATGACCCAGAAGAGTACAAAGCTCTAATCTGGCCTGAGCATTATCGAAGTGCTTGGGCGGTATTTGAGGGTAAAAACTGGGGTGAAGTTGAAGAGCTAAAAGCAGGAAAATTCAAAGACAAACTGCGACTTTTTGCCAAGTTAACGCCAAATCATTATCTGCTTGAAGCCAATAAAGACGGTCAAAAGCTCTTCTCATCAATCGAACCAGAACCGGATTACAAAAAAGAAGGACGTTGTTACTTGCTTGGCCTAGCTGTGACTGACTCCCCAGCATCATCGGGTACAACTCGCCTTCGCTTTTCTCGCGTTCAAGGTCAATACACGGAATTGGAGTGTAGCGCGTTGGAAGAATGGGACTTGACTCCGTTCTACAGCCAAAACGCTGAATTCTCGAAATTCTTTGCCATGTGCAGAAGCTTCTTTAATCGTGAACAGCCAAACGAAACCAACCAACCTCAATCAGAGGACGAAGAACCCATGAAGCAAGAACAGTTCGACCAAATGATGGGCGCTATTAACGGTATTGCGACTAAGCAAAACGAGCTTGAAAGCAAGTTCAATACCTTCTCCGCCCAAAAGCCAGAAACCAAAGGTGAAGAACCCGAAGGTGATGGCAAGGACAAGGAAACGAACGGCATGACTCCTGAGCAGTTCAGCAAGCTCACAGAAACGCTTGATAGCATCGCTCAAAAGCAAGCCGATCTCGAAACCAAATTCACGCAACTGAGCCAAACGGGGCCTGATGGCCAAGGCGCAGATAAATCAGGTGGCGGCGAAGGCTACATGCCTGTTTAACCGCGAACCCATCACAGTAACTAGGAGCATCGCGTAATGTCGCAGATTCTTACTCAATCCGCCCGTGAATACATGGATAACTTCGCTCAGCAATTGGCGAAAAGCTACGGCGTATCGAACGTAGCAGAACTATTCAATGTATCACCGCAGTTGGAAACCAAACTTCGCGCAGCCATTACCGAGTCTGCCGAGTTTCTGAAAATGATCACCGTGACCACCGTTGACCAAATCGAAGGTCAAGTGGTCGATGTAGGTGTGTCCGGTCTTTACACAGGCCGTAAAGCGGGTGGCCGTTTCACCAAGCAAGTGGGCGTAGGTGGTCACAAATACAAACTCGCGGAAACCGATTCTTGTGCCGCCATCACTTGGGCAATGCTCTGCCAGTGGGCGAACCAAGGTGGCCGCGATCAGTTCATGAAGCACCTGACTGAATTTTCTAACCAAATGTTCGCACTCGACATCATGCGTATTGGTTGGAATGGTGTTTCAGCCGAAGCAGATACAGACCCAAGCGCCAACCCACTAGGCCAAGATGTCAACGAAGGCTGGATTGCGTTTGTGAAAAACCGCAAAGCCTCACAAGTCGTCGATGTCGATGTCTACTTCGATGAAACCAACGGCGACTACCGCACGCTAGACGCGATGGCATCAGACATCATCAACAACCAAATTCACCCCATGTTCCGCAACGACCCACGCTTAACCGTGTTCGTCGGTTCAGGGCTGATCGGTGCCGCTCAAGCCAAGCTGTACGACAAAGCGGACAAACCTAGCGAACAAATCGCCGCTCAAAAGCTCGATAAAACCATCGCTGGCCGTCCCGCTTACGTGCCGCCATTCCTGCCAGACAACGCCATGGTCGTGACCATTCCGGAAAACCTACAGGTATTGACTCAGCACGGCACAGCGCAACGTAAAGCGAAACACGAATCTGATCGCAAGCAGTTCGAAAACGCATACTGGCGCATGGAAGGTTACGCAGTGGGTGTGTTGGAAGCGTTCGCCGCTTACAACCCAGAAAAAGTCCACATCGGCCCTAAACCATAGGTCGGAGCGTAACTGATGAGCTTATCCCCAGCAGCACGCCATAAATTGGCAGTATTAGCCACCCCAGCAGCGGCAGCTCATGCCGCTGCTGCGGAAAGCCTCGACAGCTTGCACCTTCGCTTAGTTGAGTTTGAGCAAGATAAGCAAGTGCTGAAAGGCTTTGTGCAAATTTCGGAAAAGGTCAACCACAAACGTGATGTGCTGATCCCGAAATACAAACCACTGGCTGAAAAATACCTCGCTGCTGGGGAAAGCTATCAAAACCCCATTTTTACAGATCTCATCGTTTGGTTATTCGACATCGGTGATCTGGAAACCGCCGTGGAATGGCTATTCAAAGCCATCGAGTTAAACCTGCCCACGCCGGAAAACTTTAAACGCTCAAGCTGGGCAGTTATTTGCGCGGATGAAGTACTCAAATGGGCAGAGCAACAGCTACCTAATGGCCACTCCATCGAGCCTTACTTCTCCCGTGTATTCGAGAAAATCGATAAAGAGTGGAAGTTGCCAGAGAAGCTTGAAGCTAAATGGTACAAGTTCGCGGGTTACGGCCTGCTGATGAACGAAAAAGGCGAACCAAAGCCAAGTTCAATTGGTGATCTGGAACGGTTGCAAAAGGCCAAAGCCTTACTGCTCACCGCCCATGAAAAGTACAACAGAATTATGGTGAAAACCAAGATTGACCAGATTGATATGCGTATCAACGCGATCAACGAAGGCAAGAATTTGTAAAGCTCCTACGCCGCCGCGCTCGGCTGGCGAGGTTGCAATAACCCGCGTGGTTCATTGCTATACCGTCGACCCAGTGGCTAGAGCGCACCTATTTAGAGAGAAACGCATGTTCACAGCCAGCAACACCAGCTTTCAGGATACCACCATCGAGAACGATGGATTCTGGCCAAACATCAACGCAGGAGATTTCGAACGCCTGCGTGGAACGCCAGCCGCGCAAGACGATGAGCGCATCGCTCACGCTGTGGTTAATGCCATCGCATCGGTAAACCTGCAACTGAGTGATTTGAAAGCCAAGTACATCGCTGCAGGCCATGCCAGCGCAGCAGACGTGCCAGCGTTTCCAAAAGTGAATGATAAGAACCTCATCGTCATTCAGTACCAAAGCGCCGTGTTTGCTCGGGCAAAAGCCGATTTGCTGCCCGATTTCGCCACCGTCAGCCAGAAAAAAGAAGGTGATCACCTCGCTGAGCGATCACAAGAAACCAAAAACGAACTGCTGGCCGAAAGTGAACGCATCATCCGCAATATGCTCGGCAAGAATCGCGCAAGCGTGGAGCTGATATGAGTTATCGCGTGGGCTACAAAATGCAGGCACTGAAAGCACACATCGAAATGTGTGTCGGCAAACACATTGCCCAGCGACTTGATGCCGAGATGGGAAACATCGAACTCATTCTAACCCCACGCCATATGGGCAACGGCATCGAGATTTGCCAGCAACGTTATCTCGCTGAATTTCAAATCGACCGCTTGCCGTTCAAAAAGTATGACCCAGCGGTACTGTTCGCCAACGTAGCCGCATGGCTAATGGATAACGATGCAGACCGTGAAGATCAGCTCGGCGAACTGAAAGACCCAGTGATTGACGTCGTTGTGGAAGATGAAGACAGCGCCGAAGTGCTGATTCAAGTCAATTTCGAAGAGCCGATCAAACTCGTTGAAGCCGAGAGCGGCCTCATTTATTGGCAGAACAAGCGCTGGAACATTGAAGAATACCCAGTTTGGGTAGCTGAAAACCTACTGGATGTGGTCGCCAATGTTCGAGATTAAAGCCGAAGACCGCAGTTACCTGCGCGTAATGGAACAACTCGAACTGCTGGGATTAGACAGAAAAACCCGTGACAAAATGCTGCGCAGAATTGGTGCTCAAATTGCCAAAACCACGCGCAAAAACATACGAGCACAGCGTGATCCTGATGGGAGCGCATGGGCAAAACGAAAACGAGGGCGCGGCAAGCTGCTGAAAGGCTTTACTCAAAAGCTCAAACACTTTCAGCGTGATAACAACCGCACCTTAGTGGTGGGCTGGCCTTCCGCCCGTGGTCGAGTCGCTTACGAACATCACCACGGTATCGCGCAAGAAAGTGGGCTATCCGCCAGAAAGCGGCAAGCCAAGCAGCAAAATGAGCCGCGAAAGACAGACCCAGCCACCCGAGAGCAAGCCAAAGCGCTGCGCGATCTCGATTACCGCCTCAAGCCTCAGGGGCGACAGAAAAGAGGCAAAAAGCCCACTCTGGCATGGATACGAGAAAACATGACAGTGGGCGAAGCGGCAAAAACCATTCAAGAGCTGGAAAACAAAACCCCAGCACGGGATTGGAAAGTAGGAAGACCGGAACGCCGATTAATCGGAATCAGCCCTAAACGGCTGGCAATCATGATTAAACGGGAACTCAAGCGCAACAGGAGCAAATAACATGGCATGGCCTACCGTTATTATCAAAATCTTAAACCTGATGAATGGCCCGATTGCCGATATCGAGTGCCACTTCCTATTCGTCATTCGCGGCACCGTTTCCGGTGAAGTTCGCAACCTAATCATGGTCGATTCAACCTCAGACCTTGATGACGTGTTAGCCGAAGCCAGCGCCGAAGGGCTTGCCATTGTCAAAGCCGCCCAGCTTAACGGCAAACAGGCATGGACAGCGGGCGTGATGATCCTCAGCGAAGAAGACAACTGGCAAGACGCTGTCAAAAAAGCCAATGAAGTCTCTAGCTTCGAATTCGTTGTGCTTGGCTTTGATGCCGAAACCAAAGCCATGATCGAAGATGCCATCACCCTGCGCACCGAGCTGAAAAACAGCTTAGGCCGTGAAGTCGGCGTACTGTGCCAACTGCCCGCCATCAACAACGACCCAACCAACGGCCAAACATGGTCAGAGTGGTTAGCCGACACGGTCGACATCCCAAAAGATGTGGCGAGTGAATACATTTCCGTTGTGCCGAATGTACATGCAGCAGGTGACACACTCGGCAAATACGCTGGTCGTCTCGCGAATAAAGAAGTTTCCATCGCAGATTCACCGGCACGAGTGCAAACCGGAAGCGTGTTAGGTAACACCGAGCTGATGAAAGACAAAGCCGGAAAAGCCCTAGACCTCGCCACCCTAAAAGCTCTGGAGTCAAACCGTATCGCCGTGCCGATGTGGTACCCAGATTACCCAGGTCAATACTGGACAACTGGCCGCACACTCGATGTGCCAGGTGGTGATTACCAAGATATCCGCCACATTCGTGTCGCGATGAAAGCCGCCCGCAAAGTGCGTATTCGTGCCATTGCCCGCATTGCTGACCGCACACTCAACTCAACGCCGCAGAGCATCGCCGCTGCAAAGCTCTATTTCACCCAAGATTTGCGCACCATGGCACTCACGGGCGTGCCGGGGGAAATCTACCCACCAGAGGATGAAGACATCCAAATCAAATGGGTAAACAGCACCGATGTGGAAATCTACATGAGCGTTCAGCCCTACGAATGCCCGGTGAAAATCACCATCGCCATTTCCGTTAAACAAGGGGATTACTAATGAGCAACGCACGTTTCTCAGGCCGCAACTTTGACACCACGCTATTTGGCGAATTCGTCCATGTAAAAAGCGCCACCGCAACCATCAACGATGAAAGCGAAGCGGCATATACCCGCGGCGTCACCGATGGCTATACCGACGGCAAAGTGAGCTGTGATGTTGAAGTAGAACTCGACCTCAACCAGTTCAAAAAAATACACAAAGCCGCCCGTCGAGCGGGCAGCTATCGCGGGATCAAACCTGACGACATGATGTTTTACGCCAACAACGGCCAAGACGAAGACAAGGTGGAACTCTTCGGCGTCAAGTTCGTGCTGGCAGACATCCTCAGCATTGACCCAGAAAGCAGCGATAAATCCACCCGCAAGCTAAAAGGCTTTGTCACAAGCCCGCTGTTTGTTCGCATTAACGGCGTGCCGTATCTATCGAAAGATGATACTCGCGGCCTGATCAACTAGCGGTAAGGGCGGTTATGGATGTCATCGACGATGCCGCAAAAACGGAAGCCAAATTCCAACAAATGGCGCTGGCTAACCACAGAGCAAGGGCAATGCAAACAGCCTACTTGCCTAGCCGCACCCACTGTTTGGAATGTGACGACCCAATCCCCAAAGAGCGGCAAGAAAAAGTAAAGGGGTGTCAGTATTGCACCCCCTGTCAGGCCGCAAAGGAGCAACGATGAATCAATGGTTACAGAACCAATGGTTTCAAGAGTGGTTTGAAAAGCTCACCTCCTATATCGCTTATCTGATGTCAGGGCTCGGTGTGTTCCTCGGCTTACTCAGTATTGAACAGTGGATATCCATCTTTGTGGGTGTCACTGCCCTAGTCGCCAATATTTGGCATAAACGCGCGATGCAGAAAATCGCCAAAGAACGAGGAATCTACCTCAATGAAAATAACTAAAAAAATTTGGTGCTCAGTCGCCGCCGTGATCAGCCTTATCACGGGCGGGGCGATAGTCGGCCAAGAATACGTACAGCCAGTTGGTCAAGTGGTGATCGAAGGCCAAGCCCTTGGTGAACTACGCATCAGCCCAAAAGGGCTAGAAATGACAGGCAATGCAGAAGGGTGTCGTTTAGACCCGTACACCTGCCCATCCGGTTTAGTGACCAACGGCGTGGGCAACACTCACGGCGTGCCCGATAACCCCGTAAGCCTTGAGCAAGTCGCCAAAGATTGGGTGAGGAACCTGCAAGAAGCAGAACGCTGCGTGGAAAGTGTCGAACGCGCCTCAGGCAAACCCATGACACAAGGCCAGTTCGATGCGTTCACCTCCTTTGCCTTTAACACCGGGTGCCAGCGCTACAAACGCAACAGCAACCGCACAGCAACGCAGATTTATCGGTTAAGCCTTGAGGGGAACTACCCGCAAGCCTGTGCAGAGCTCAAACGCTGGGTGTATGGCGGCGGAGTAAAACAGCCGGGATTAATCATTCGACGGAATGTGGAATATGAACGCTGCATGGCACTGGATTAAAGCCATCGGCTTAGCGGCATTGCTGATCACCATCCTAGTTTTAGGGTTACAGCTCAAAGCCAGCCAAGCCGAACAAATCACGCTGAGTGAAAAACTCAGCCAAGCGCAGGCAGCTAACCAAAGCAATTTAACCACCATCGCCACCCTGAAAGGGGAAGCCGCAGAACACAATGCACTGATGGTGAAAAGGCAGCAGGAACGAAACCAAAGCGAGGCGAAATTAAATGACGACATCGCAAAGCTTAAAGCGCAAATGGCAGGTATTGAATGCCACATTCCTGATGCTGTTACTCAGCGGCTGCGCGAACCGTACTGAAACCGTTTCAACACAGGTGATCTTTCGATTACCTCCGGCGGGAATGCTCGTGCCCTGCAACAAACCGAGCGTGCAAGGCACATGGCCAGAAGTCGTCAGCGAAGACATTCCACGCCTAAAGCAAGCACTCAAAGAGTGCAATCAACAAATTGAAGACTATTTGAACTGGCGCGCACAGCGCGAACAACCAACAGAGAGAGAAACACAATGACTAAACCTGTTTTCACAACCAAAACCGTCACCGTTGGCATTAATGGTACCGACTTTAAATTCGCGCCAAGCGTGGCCGATGCCAACAACTATGTGAACGGAGTATCCGGTGACAACAAAGTTGAGCCAGCCCGCACTTACCTAGAGCGCACCGTGGATAAAGAACAAAAAGAAGAACTGGTGGAGCTGATGAACACCGTGCCGGGATTAATCATCGAGCTATTTGGCAAAGTGTATGAAGCCTCAAAAGGCGGCATCACCATCACCCTAAAAAACTAAAAGAGCGGGTAGAGCGCATTGAAGAGAACGGCATCGAACAAGCGCTCATTTTGCGGCGTCATTACCTACCCAATGAAGATGATGACCCGCAAAGCCTCGCCCGCGCACTGTGGCTGGATAAATTAGAGAAAGATCGCACCGAACATGCGGTGATGTCCGCAATCTCGAAGCTGTTTAAACGTTAAATGGTAACCGAATGGATGAAAAACTGATGATGGTAATCGGGTTAGTTGACCAAGTTACCAAGCCCCTAGCAGGAATCACCAATGAAATTAATGGAGCTATGAGTGCCGCTGAAAAAGGCATGGAACAGGCTGCAAAGGGTGGTGCTGGCTTGTGGGCGACAGGCGTTGCCATTCAAAATGCGTTGATGCCCGCCATTGAAATGGATCGAAAACTCGGTGAAGTGAAATCACTGGGCGTGACCGATGAAGCACTAAAGCAGCTACAACAAACCGCGCTCGAATTTGCCTCAGACTATGGAAAGTCTGCGACCGAATTTGTCGGAGCATCCTACGATATTCAATCTGCAATCGCGGGCTTAACAGGTGAAGAACTCTCACAGTTCACTAAAGCATCCGGTGTGCTCGCTGCTGCAACCAAAGCAGATACTGCAACCATCACCAGTTACATGGGTACCATGTACGGCATCTTCAAAAATCAAGCTGAGGAAATGGGCAAGGCCGCATGGGTTGAAGATGTGGCAGGCATGACGGCCAGCGCCGTGCAAATGTTTAAAACCACAGGTATGGAGATGAGCAGCGCATTTACCAGCGTTGGCGCGAACGCGACCGCAGCAGGTATCGCCATGTCAGAACAGATGGCGATTTTAGGTACTTTGCAATCAACGATGAGCGGAAGCGAAGCGGGTACCAAATACAAAGCCTTCCTTGCGGGTGTCGGTGGTGCACAAGATAAACTCAATCTCTCGTTTGTGGATGCTCAAGGCAAAATGTTGCCTATGCTCGATATCCTCGAAAAACTTCAAGGCAAGTTCGGCGATACACTAGACGTGGCCGAATCTGACGAACTGAAAAAAGCCTTTGGTTCTGATGAGGCGGTCAGCTTAATCAAATTACTGATGGCTGACACGCAAGGGCTTGCAGCCAGTATCGACAGCTTAGGACAAACCAAAGGTATGGGGAAAGCGGAACAGATGGCCGCAGCCATGACCGATCAATCCCAACGCTTAGAAGCTTCATGGTTCGCCATTCGAGCTGCGGCATTCAGCATGGTTTTACCTGCCTTCAACGCCGTCACAGGCAGCATCGCCGATGGCCTCATGTGGCTCACGTCCATGACCAGCGAATATCCCGTGCTAACCGAAGTGCTCAGTTATGCCGCCATTGGTGCGCTATCGCTGGGCGGTGTGGTTGCCTCTCTCTCGCTCGTGATGGGAATAGCCAAAATGATGGCAGGTGGCTGGGCAGTGACCACAGCGGTACTGAGCGGAGTATTCAAAGTGCTGCGCATTAGCACCATTGCCATGACCGCCGCCACATGGTTATTCAACGCCGCGCTGTGGGCAAACCCAATCACATGGATTATCGCGGGCATCGTAGCTTTAGTGGCTGCAGTCGGCGCAATGATTTACTGGTGGGACGAAATCAAAGCCTCTTTTGCGGATACCACTTGGTTCAAAATCATCGCCGCCGCCATAGATGGCGTGATTGAAATGCTCAACATGATCCCCGGCATCAACATCGAATGGCGTGCCGGAGAACTGCCCGATGTGCCAGTACCAGAAACCCAACCCGCCATCGCAAAAGCCGTTCCTGTACTGCCAGATGTCGCGGCGCTTGAAGCCTCGCGCCCAAGCATGGATAGCACACTCATCGACTACAAACGGCCAGAGAACACCCCGCAGCTATCCAAAAACATGGTGAACAACCTCAACAGCAGCGAAAGCCGCACAACCAATAACGTGCGCCAGTACGGTGATGTTTACATCACGCCACAAGGCGGCATGACACCAGAACAGCTTGCAGAATGGGATGAACTCAATGCCGGATAAACGCTATATCGATATCAAAGTAATCGACGGCGGCTGGAAGATAGACGCCGGAGCGCAGCCAACCCAATGCAGCGACCTTTACAGCATCGCGCAGGACATTAAGCACGCAATCATGGAAAGCGGGCTGGCACGCAAATTAGTGGCAGAACGTAACCCCATTTTACGTGCGGACGTATTGCTGCAAATCGAACAAAAAGCCGAGTTGGATAACCGCATTATTCCCGGCACGGCGAAAGCCACCGAAAGCGAAGCAGGAAACATCCTACTCACTGCCAACGCATACGACTACGAGCAACCCATCAGCACCGAGGTGATCGCATGAGCAAAAGACCGCAGGCCGACTTTGTCGAAATACTCTCAGAATCGGGCGTACCCGTTACTGAGGATGCCTTCGAGGCCGCGCTCAAAGCAGACGTAACAGCATCGGGTAGTTTGTTATCCAACGATTCGCAAATGTCGCCATTCTGGCGTTGGGTTCGCGCTGCCGTTGTGACACCTGCTGTGTGGATGATCCGCACACTGCTAGCAGGGCATGTCATGCCCAACATCTTTGTGGGTACGGCGGAACGTTGGGCGCTAGAGCTAAAAGCATGGGAATACAACGTCACGCCCAAAGGTGCAGTGAGCACCCAAGGCTTAATCACCTTCACCAAAGCCAACGCCGCAGATGAAACCAGTATCGAAGCAGGAACCATTATTCAAACGCCAGAGATTGAAGGCAAGGTGTACAAACTCACCGTAATCAAAACCACGGTGATCAAAGCGGGGCAAGCCTCCGGCAAAGTCTTGTGTGAAGCCAGTGAAGCGGGAGCCGCTTACAACCTGCCCGCCGGCTATTTCAGCATTCTGCCACAGGGTGTATCGGGCATTGTCTCTGTCACCAATGAAGCGAATTGGATAACCCAACTCGGCGCAGACCAAGAAAGCGACGAAGAATTAGCCCTACGCCTACAAAACGCCTTTACCAGTGCGGGTGAATGGCACATCGACGATGTTTACCGCGCCATGATTGCCAGCGTGGCGGGGATCCGTAGTGATAACATCTTCTTTGAAAACACAGGCCACATCACACCGGGTAGCGCGAATGCTTACATTCTGATGGAAGTGGGCGCAACGCCACAGCATGTGCTTGATCAACTCAATAAACACATCATGCAAGACGGCCACCACGGCCACGGTGACGTGCTGACTTGTTTAGCCATTCCAGAGACTCAGCACAGCATCAGTGCGCAGGTGGTCTTTGTCGCGAATCTCGATGAGATGCAGAAAATCAATGAACTGCTGGAAGTAGAAAACCGCATTCGTGCCGCATTCCGTGAAACAGCGGCTTATCCAGAAATGACCAGAGCGAAACCAGAAAGCCGATTCAGCATTTCGCAGCTCGCCCATGAAATTCACAGCAAGATGGAGAACGTCGAATCCGTACTCATCAAAGTAGACGGTGAACCAACCGACATCATCAGCTTGCTCACTCAACCCCGCTTACAAACCCTCACCGTCACGGAGCTGGAACAATGAGCGAATGGGATAAAAAAGCACCAGAGCTAGAACAAACGCCAACGCCGTGGTGGCAGGATGGCGAAACCACCTCAGAAGAGAAGATAGAACCCTATTTTCTCAGCAATGGTGTGTTTGCATTCATGCGCAAAGTGCGCGGCTGGTTGCTGTTCCCGCTTCAACAGTTTGACGCGCTCACCTGCAGTGAAAAAATTCTGCGCCTGATGGCGTGGGATAGAGACATCAAACAATTCAACGGTGAGCCGTTGTGGCTGTTTCGCAAGCGGGTGAAGTTTGCCACCGTTAACGCAAAAGACGCAGGCAGCGTAGCAGGGTTTAAGCGCATCTTTGAACGCTTGGGCATTGCTATTGTGTCATTCAAAGAACGCGAAAGCGCCGTAGAGTGGGATGTTTGCACGATTGAACTGACGGACAGCTCACTCTCACAAAATAGCCGCTTAGTACAAACGCTGATCGAACAATACGGCAGAACCTGCCGCCGCTATCGCTTTCAAGTGACCTATCCAAGCGAAATGAACATTTATCACGGCGAGTTCAGCCATAGCTTTGCACTCTATCACGCCAAATCGGAAGAAGTGACCCACATCGAATTCAAGCCTCAGCCGATTGAGCACCATCAACAAATCTTTATCGCCACCTTAGGGGGTAACTCATGAGCCAGACGGCCATTCCACTGCAGTTTGAAAAGTACCTGCAAAATCAAATCAGTGTCGGCAAAGCGCCAGACATGAACGAGATGATTTTTGCCTACATCCCAAACCTTGACCCAAGCCAGCCGATTGACCGTAACCAAGGGCTACCAGCCGTATCAACATGGGTGCATCAGCAAGATATCGATCAGGTAGGAAAGCTCGGCGACAACGCGCTGGTCTATTCGGTTGTGATCCCCGGTTCAGTGGCCGCGTTTACATTCAACGCCATCTATCTGCGTGATAAAAACGTGCCAAACTCCTGCGGCATGGTGGTACACAAAGCCACTGAAACCAAAGAAGCGGGCATGGCGAGCACCAAAAACCTAATGCAGCAATACACAGGTGCAGCGCAAGTAGCAGGCATTACTGTAGATGCGCAAACGTGGCAAATCGACTACCAAGCCCGCTTGTTGGGTATTGAAGAGGATATGCGCCTCGCGAACTTGGATAACTACGGGCACACCGCATTCATTCAAGGCTTTGATGTCACCCAGCAAGCAGACCCAGCCAAATACAAAGTAGCACCGGGTGTGGTGTACGTGGGCGGCTTGCGTGCCGAGCTAAAAAACGAAGTCATTCAAACCATCAGCGCCAAGCCAACGGGTTTGTATATCGATGTTGTTCGCACGGGTACCGTGCTATCAAAGTGGCAGAACATCGTCACCGTTCGCGCCTCCGCAACACCGCTCACCGACTACGTTGACCAAAACCAGCAGCAACACTACGTTGCAAGGCTGGCGGGGATTAATGCGAATGGGAGTATCACAGATTGGCGTGTAAAAACAGACAACGCTGCTCAAGAGTGGTCGCCATTTATTAACTACGGCATCGGCCACGAAGTTGTTAGCAGTGGCTTGCGCTATATCGCCCGCGCTGCGTCAGGGCCAGATAATGGTGGGGCAAAAGACCCTCATTCAGATGATGAATTATTTTGGGACTTGTCACTCCCGACATCATTTTCTACAACGAAAAATTTCACACCAAACGAGTCGTGGGTAAAAATTGCAGTTGTGGATGGCGAATTAGCTTCAGACCCTTTCGGCGGCGGTGATGCAGTGCTTATTTCTGTTTTCGGTGCGTCCGACTATGGAAGCTTATATCGCTTCTATGCAGATATAATCTTTTCAGAGCGAGCAGGACAATCGAGCGTTATAATCATTCCTAAATCACTTGGTCTGGACAACCCTGAGTTTTATTCAAAGCAAATATCTTCAAGAAAATTCGAGCTTTGGATGCATAAAACTGACCATTACGCTAACCCGTTGACAGTAACTAGGCAGTCTGATTCGTTTAATCGAACAACGGAGGTTGGTATTTTAGAGCGGACTAGTATTACTCCAACAGACTTAACAATAGTACCCTACGACACGGGCTACCAATTCGCATCTATTCCAATCGGAATGGAAGTGGCCTTCGATACGCCGCCGCCGACAAATGACCCGCGCTTTCGCTTTGTAAAACTGACGCACAATGATGCTTACAACACAGGTTTGCTAACATCACAAACGCTTGCGGGTAGTGCGCCAGAGCTAGTTTCGACAGCTGTAATTTCAGCAGCGCAAAGCCCTATCAATGGGCAGACTATTTATCTTAAGAACACAATGGGGGTATATGCGGTACCTGCCGCAACGCAAGGAATAATTGCACAAAACATACCCCAGCCACCCAGGTACAGGATAGACAGTATAAGTCCTGGGGTTAGCTTGCAAACTGGCCCAAGTATCTCTGGATTCATCATAACTAGTGCAGCTTCCGAATCTCAGATTACTGGTGGTTTAAAACCACGCAGTTTTGGTGAAGTCTTATACAAGAGGATTTACTAATGGACAATCCAGAAACTTTACTACCGAAGTTTTTCGCCTTTGAAGATACGTTAATGCTAGAGCACGTCGAAGATGCCATCGAAATCACAGAGCAGCAGTATAACGATGCTTTAGCCGCAAAGATGGCAGGCCGACAAGCTTTTGTGCGGGATGGTGAGCTGGTTATCTTCTACGGCGTTATGCGCCAAATCTGGAACTGCGAAGACGGTTCAACCAAAGAAATTGACGAACAAGAGTTAATTCCAGAGGGTTGGACAGACAAAGAGCGAAAAACCGCTTTTGATCGCTGGATTGATGGCGAATGGGTAACAGACGTCAGCGCCAAATACATCGCCGAATTTGACCAAGTTGATAACCTGCGCCGTCACATGTATTTCACTATGGTTGACCCATTAGTATCAGAGGCCAACATCAAACGCCTGCAGGGAAAAGAAGCGGAAGCCATCGAACTGGAACGCCAAGCGATTGCCGCTCGCGAGAAAATCCAGCTTGATCACCCTTGGTCTGTTAACCCAGAGGCGTAACCATGTGGCAAAACAACGCACTCACATGGCCAGCGTCAGCAGGCTCAATCCAGAACACGGTGGAATCAGTCACACAACAAGTCGGCAGCACCATGAGTGCTGCCACTGGCCGACTAACCAACCTGCAAAGTGACGCCAATTTAGGGCGTCACCCTTTAAGCGCTGCAGCAGAGGCGTTACTCAACCTGCGCGGTGAGTTAAACACATTTCTCAATCAAGGCACTGTGCTCAGTGCAACGCCCTATCAGTTCCAAGTGGGGGAGAGGTTAGAGTCCGGCCGTTACCTAAGCCCAGCCAACGCCACCAAAACACTCGCTGCTAAACTGCGTGACCTTTCGGATACCCATAGGCCAAAAGGTCAGTTGTATGCTGTGGCAATCATGGTCAGCACACAAAGCCTTGGCGAGTTTGTCAGTACCTTGTCGGCAGTCACTCGCGTATTTCCGCTACCGGATTGGTGCCAGTGTTACCGCCAAGCCGAAGCCATGAGCAAACAAGAGGCTGAAAAGCTGCACCAGCCTGCGGGTATCATTCAGCCACGCTTTAAACCTTATGCGCATTTAAATGCCAACCCGTTAAATGACTACTTCGCCGCACAAGGGGCGCAAATCGCCACACTTGAATCACTGGCCAGCGATTCAAGTCATGTGATAGGCAAGTTGTCAGCGTTAGCACAAAAGCGCGCTAATCAGTTGAGTGAAATCACCGCAACTATCAACGCGCTTAAATCACTGAGCGGCAGCGTGTACAGCATAAAACTCAGCGGAACGCCGGAGAGCATCGCCACCCAATTGGAACAAGCCGCCGCGCCAAGCACCTGCCCGCACACCATCGCCAGTGTGCTAATCAGCAGCCAACAGCAGCCATTTTTTGAGGAGTTATTATGTTCGCACTAGATGGACAGACGTTTAACATCAAAAACCTATTGGTGAACTTCTCGCGTGAGTTTAAAGATCAGGATATGAGCGGCATGGCATCGTTAACCGCGACATCCGAGCAAGGCGACAAAGCCGCAGAGCTCGAAATCTCCGGCCTCATCGCATTTAAAGACCTTGCTCAATTGGCACTGCTGGAAAGCATGAGCAGCGCTAAAGATGAAAGCGGTGATCGCAAGGTTTATCGAGTCGCTAACGATGTGGCCAACGCATTAAAAATTAAAAATGCCAAATTCACAGGCCACTTTTCCGCCGTACAGCAAGAAAACAAGATGGCGTGGCAGGTGTCATTTAAGCTCAAAGAGCACAACAGTGTAGCCGAGCAGAAAGAGCAGCGCGGGCGAGCTAAGAACAAGCCGCAACAAAGAGAAAACACGGCACTGCAACAAGCACTGCAGCAAAATGCGGAGGCGACCAAGTGAAACTGACCAAGCGCATTTTCATCAGCAACGAAGAATATGAGCTGGCGGATAACAAAGTCAGCTTAAAATTATCGCTAGGTGGCAAAGCCATTTTCATTGTGACGACGACAACACCGCCGGAGCGGTTCGCTTTAGTGCGCTTTGATATTGGCTATGAACAGAAAACCGCCCCATTTTTTGAGGGATTCATTGATAAAGTCGAGCCAGCCAGTAATGGTACATTTCGGCTTATTGTGAAAGAGCTATCGGGGATACTTTCCAACCCATTGCCGATCAGTATCGAGCACCCAACAATGGCGGATATTTTCGCCATCATCACCAAAAAAACAGGGCTGGAATTTCGCTTGCCGGAGGCGGATTACACCAAGAAGGTGATCCCAAACTTTGTTAATCAGGGGGATGGTTATCAGTGCTTGGATAAAATCGGTAAAGCCTTTCAAGTGCCTGATTTCGTCTGGTACCAAGATACCGACCAAGTGATTTACTTTGGCGCATACGAGCACAGCCATTTTTACAACAAGCCGATGAGCATTCCGCACGAATTCACCTCAAAGCAAAGCAGTAACAGCGTAACGTTCGCCACATTCCCAATGCTCAGACCGGGGCGAATAGCCTTTGATAAACGCATTACTAAACTTGAGCTGTTCGGCGATGAAATGACAGCCTTCTGGACGGATGACGCGAAGCCAGCCAAGAAACGTGAACTGGATGACATGCTGCCCGAAGTCGCCGCAGGTTATCACTTGCCCATTTTCGGCAGAGTAGAGGCTGTGCGCGATAGTGCGACCGCAGGCCAAGTCGCTGACCCATTCCGCCCACGCTTCGCCATTGATGTACAGGTACTCAATGAAGACATGCAGCCAGATGAAAACATCCCAGTCTACCGCTCGATACCACTGCCGGTTCATATGAGCGGCCATGAATCGGGATTGCTGGCTTATCCGCTCGAAGGCACGATAGTAGAAATCGCCTTCGCTTACGGTCGCAGTGATCTGCCGCTTATCCGTGGCATTTATGGCCGAGATTATGCGCTACCCACCATCGCGCCAGGTGAGCAACTGCAGCAGCAACGCGAAGAAGTAAGCCGCCGCATTGATGCCGCTGGTAACATTACAGACCAAACCGATCAGACTTTTACCAGCAAAGCATTCAAGCAAGCCGAGCAAGCACACAAATACACAGGTGAGTTTGGGCGACACCAGTTACTGATCGATGAACATAGCTTAGAGAACATCATAGGCAAAAAGCTCATCGAGGCGTTAGGCGCAATCGAACTACTGGCAGGTGACAACATAGAACTGGGCAGTTTAGGCAATATGCACGTAGCCACAGCCGGAGAACTGATTGAGGTGATCGGTAAAGTGCGCCGCAGTATCGCCGCTGAACATCAGTGGTTGCAGTCACCCAAAACATGGATTGGTTCGAAGCAGGAGAACGTACTCGTTCTGGTGTCAGAACTGATGCAAGTTGTAAAAGAATTAGCCGACACACTCGCAACCCATACCCACGGCGGCGTGATGGCGGGACCTGCAGCCACCGCAGCACCAAACCAAGCGAGTGACATAAGCGATCACGGCACAGACAGTGCCCAGCTAAAAGCCCGGCTAGACCCGATAACAAAGCAGTAGCCAACCAAACGCACCACAACGCAGCCTAACCGCTGCGTTTCTTTTTGCCTGCAACGCATCACTTCGCAGCACAACACCCCACCCAAGCCACACCAAAGCGCATACAGCCACGTAATCGACCCTTTGACCCACGGAATCCGCGCTCCTCTACACCCGCCCGCGCGGTTTTTGGATCACTTTTTTCGAAATTTTGGTTTAGCGAAAAACGCCACACACCATCGAAACGGCAATAAACCGCAAAACCTTATGCAGCAAGGGGGCTGGACGATACCGCAAGCCGTCGAAAGTGCCTTAAAATCGCCTTTTTAAAATTTCGAAAATTGAAATTATTTTCAGTTAATTGCAAAACTGACGATCAGAAATGATCATGTGATTTTTATTAAGTGATTGAAATATATGAAGCGTTGACGGATTCTGTCACGGTTTTAATGATCATGTGCCAGAAAATGACGATCAGTTGATGGGCTAGCAAAGCCAAGCACAGCAAGGGATAGAGAGGATTTGACAGCAAAAACAGTTTTTCAAAAAATATCAGTGGCGAGAAGCAAACAGGCCAACAAAAAAGTGGCGGCATAAAAGCCACGAAAACAGGGTTTATTTTGGTTTCTGTCGCCACATTGTCGCCATTGTGATGATTATTTAAATGTAAGCTATTGTTTTGAAAGTGTATAAGAATACAGATATGAAAAGGGGCTTTTCTTTTTTCTGCGTTTTACCCCCACCTTTATCTTTCCTACTTTTTCCTATCATCCGCTGAAGAACGGTTCTCGAAGCGTGAGTGGATGCCCCCGGCCATTGTGGATAAAACTTGAGCCTATCAGCCTGATATTTATGTGATTTGTGTTATATCTCTCAAGATGCATAGATTTCAGAGGGTTTAGGGCAAAAAAACATCTTTTTGCTAAAGGATTTATTCAACGAGTCGCTAATAGAGGTAACTTTGAGAGAACTGCTTGGTTTTCCGAGACGTCGGAGACCGTTTGGGAGTTCCGCTACGTCGGAAAATCAATAGGAGATACCACTATGGCGGTGAATGTAAACACCAACGTGTCAGCAATGACAGCACAACGGTACTTGACGAGTGCAACCAATGCACAACAATCGTCAATGGAACGTCTATCTTCAGGATACAAAATTAACAGCGCAAAAGACGATGCGGCCGGTCTGCAGATCTCTAACCGCTTGAACGTGCAAAGCCGAGGTTTAGGTGTCGCCGTTCGTAACGCCAACGATGGTATTTCGATGGCGCAAACCGCGGAAGGGGCAATGAAAGAGACCACCAACATCTTACAACGTATGCGTGATCTCTCCTTGCAATCAGCAAACGGTTCGAACTCAAAAGCTGACCGTGTTGCGATTCAAGAAGAAATTACCGCGTTGAATGATGAGCTTAATCGTGTGGCCGAAACCACCTCTTTCGGAGGTAACAAGCTGCTCAACGGTACATTCGCAACCAAATCATTCCAGATTGGTGCGGATAACGGTGAAGCGGTAATGCTTAACATCAAAGATATGCGCAGCGATAACGCTTTGATGGGAGGTAAAACCTATCAAGCGGCTAACGGTAAAGACAAAAACTGGGGCGTGGAAGCGGGTAAAACCGATCTGACCATCACTCTGAAAGACAAACGCGAAGGCGATGTCACCATTTCGATCAATGCGAAAGAAGGGGATGATATCGAAGAGCTGGCCACTTACATCAACGGTCAAACCGACATGATCAAAGCATCGGTGGATGAAGAAGGTAAGTTACAGCTATTCACTGATAACAACCGAATCGATGGTGCTGCGACCTTTGGTGGCGCACTTGCCGGTGAGTTAGGTATCGGTGCTGCGCAAGACGTGACGGTTGATACTCTGGATGTCACTACGGTTGGTGGTGCACAAGAGAGTGTGGCGATTGTCGATGCTGCCTTGAAATATGTGGATAGCCATCGTGCTGAACTCGGTGCATTCCAAAACCGATTCAACCACGCTATCAACAACTTAGATAACATTAACGAAAACGTGAATGCGTCTAAGAGCCGGATCAAAGATACAGACTTTGCCAAAGAAACGACTGCACTGACCAAAGCGCAGATCCTTTCTCAAGCATCAAGTTCTGTTCTCGCACAAGCCAAGCAGGCACCCAACTCAGCACTGGCTCTTCTAGGCTAGTTCGAGTTGATAGGAAAAAACCCAGCTGCAGCTGGGTTTTTTATTGCCTGTAATTTGTTGGTTTTGTGTGGCAGAGAAACCTAAAAAGAAGAACGTAAAAGAGAGAACGTCAGCGGCCATCACGCAAAAGAGCGTATAAATGCTTAGCTAATGGTGGCGTTGTGTCTTATGTAAAGGAGCTTAGCTTCCGCCGGAAAGCGGCTTAAGTTATGGATGTGGATGTGATGTCGCTATCAATAAAGCCCAGATAAAACAAAACCTAGCCGAAGCTAGGTTGTTTATATGGTGCGGAAGAAGAGACTTGAACTCTTACGCCTCGCGGCGCCAGAACCTAAATCTGGTGCGTCTACCAATTTCGCCACTTCCGCAAATTGTATTGATAACTTGATTGCTCAAATCATCGATGTAATGGCAGGTCTGCTAGGATTCGAACCTAGGTATGACGGGATCAAAACCCGTTGCCTTACCGCTTGGCGACAGACCTGCAGTGTTCTGCACGACGATCGTCGTTGCTCTCAATAATGGTGCGGAAGAAGAGACTTGAACTCTTACGCCTCGCGGCGCCAGAACCTAAATCTGGTGCGTCTACCAATTTCGCCACTTCCGCAAATTGTATTGATAACTTGATTGCTCAAATCATCGATGTAATGGCAGGTCTGCTAGGATTCGAACCTAGGTATGACGGGATCAAAACCCGTTGCCTTACCGCTTGGCGACAGACCTACAGAATTCGATACATTTGGTGCGGAAGGAGGGACTTGAACCCTCACGTCCTAAGGACACTAACACCTGAAGCTAGCGCGTCTACCAATTCCGCCACCACCGCGTTAAATGCATCAAATTGTAATTGGTGGCTACGACGGGATTCGAACCTGTGACCCCATCATTATGAGTGATGTGCTCTAACCAACTGAGCTACGTAGCCACTCTAAATCTTTTCAGATTTAATATGGTGCGGAAGAAGAGACTTGAACTCTTACGCCTCGCGGCGCCAGAACCTAAATCTGGTGCGTCTACCAATTTCGCCACTTCCGCAAATTGTGTTGATAATCTGATTGCTCAAATCATCGAGATAATGGCAGGTCTACATGGATTCGAACCATGGGATGACGGGATCAAAACCCGTTGCCTTACCGCTTGGCGATAGACCTGCAATGATGATTTACATCATCAAATATGGTGCGGAAGAAGAGACTTGAACTCTTACGCCTCGCGGCGCCAGAACCTAAATCTGGTGCGTCTACCAATTTCGCCACTTCCGCAAATTTTGTTGATAACTTGATTGCTCAAATCATCGAAATAATGGCAGGTCTGCTAGGATTCGAACCTAGGTATGACGGGATCAAAACCCGTTGCCTTACCGCTTGGCGACAGACCTACAGAATTCGATACATTTGGTGCGGAAGGAGGGACTTGAACCCTCACGTCCTAAGGACACTAACACCTGAAGCTAGCGCGTCTACCAATTCCGCCACCACCGCGTTAAATGCATCAAATTGTAATTGGTGGCTACGACGGGATTCGAACCTGTGACCCCATCATTATGAGTGATGTGCTCTAACCAACTGAGCTACGTAGCCATCTTTTCGAGCGAGAGACTATAATACAATCTCGCTCTGACTTCCAATGGTTTTTGCCCCGTTGAAAGTTTGAAAAATGGCAGGTCTGCTAGGATTCGAACCTAGGTATGACGGGATCAAAACCCGTTGCCTTACCGCTTGGCGACAGACCTGCAGTGTTCTGCACGACGATCGTCGTTGCTCTCAATAATGGTGCGGAAGAAGAGACTTGAACTCTTACGCCTCGCGGCGCCAGAACCTAAATCTGGTGCGTCTACCAATTTCGCCACTTCCGCAAATTTGTTACAACTCGATGCATTTGGTGCGGAAGGAGGGACTTGAACCCTCACGTCCGAAGGACACTAACACCTGAAGCTAGCGCGTCTACCAATTCCGCCACCACCGCGTGTCAAAAGCATCAAATTGTCAAAATTTGGTGGCTACGACGGGATTCGAACCTGTGACCCCATCATTATGAGTGATGTGCTCTAACCAACTGAGCTACGTAGCCAAATTTTATTTTCTTAACGAGAAGGCGATGCCTTATCGCTGAGAACGGAGCGCATTATGCGGATATGGGTTAGGAGCGTCAACAGTTTTTTTGAATAAATTCTTTGAAACCAACCGTTCGGGTTTTTTTTAAACAAAGAGGCGTGTTTATGATCAAAAACCATCACCAAAACAACAAATTCATTACGCTTGGAGAGTCATAAAGATCATTTTTTAGAGGCTTATAAATGGCAAAAGCCAACACTTTGGTTGGCTTTTGGTTCGCAGTAAAGCGAGATTTAAACGTTGAAGCGGAAGTGGATTACATCGCCATCTTTTACGATGTACTCTTTACCTTCCAAGCGCCATTTACCGGCATCTTTGGCACCTGACTCACCATTGAATTGGATGTAGTCATTGTAACCGATCACTTCAGCACGAATAAAACCACGCTCGAAGTCTGTGTGGATCTTACCCGCGGCTTGTGGTGCGGTCGCACCGACAGGAATGGTCCATGCGCGCACTTCTTTCACGCCTGCGGTGAAGTAAGTTTGCAGATTGAGTAGGTCATAACCTGAGCGAATCACGCGGTTGAGGCCTGGCTCTTCAATACCGAGGTCGGCTAAGAACTCATCGCGTTCTTCTTCTTCAAGTTCAGACAGTTCCGCCTCGATCGCTGCACAAACCGCTACCACAGAAGCATTTTCTTTGGCTGCGAACTCAACCACCGCATCCAGATATGGGTTGTTTTCAAAACCATTTTCATTGACGTTCGCAATGTACATGGTGGGTTTTAGCGTCAGCAGGTTTAAATAACCGACGGCCAGTAATTCTTCTTTGGTTAGGTTGACGGAACGAGCCGATTGGCCTTCGCTCAGAACAGGTTGCAGCTTTTCAAGTACCGCGAGTTCAAATTTGGCTTCTTTATCGCCACCTTTAGCGCGTTTGCTTTGACGCAGAATCGCGCGCTCGCAGCTGTCTAAGTCAGCCAGCGCTAATTCAAGATTGATGATTTCGATGTCTTCCAGCGGTGACACTTTACCCGCCACGTGAATGATGTTTTCGTTTTCAAAGCAGCGTACTACGTGACCAATTGCATCAGTTTCACGGATGTTAGCGAGGAATTTGTTACCTAGACCTTCTCCTTTTGATGCGCCCGCCACTAGACCTGCAATGTCCACAAACTCCATCGTCGTTGGCAGAATGCGTTCAGGTTTGACAATCGCGGCTAAGGCATCCAGACGCGGATCTGGTACAGGCACAACGCCTGTATTTGGTTCGATAGTACAAAACGGGAAGTTAGCTGCTTCGATGCCCGCTTTGGTCAGCGCATTAAAAAGAGTTGATTTACCTACGTTTGGCAAACCGACGATGCCACATTTAAAACCCATGACTGTAACCTTATTCAGCTTTGAAAGTGTGTAAACGATTTTGTGCTTTGGTGAGGCCATCCTTCATGAGGATCTCAAGGCAGCGAACGGATTCATCCACTGCGGCATCAAGGCATTCTTGCTCTTTAGCGGGAGCTTTGCCTAGTACATAACCGGCTACTTTGTCTTTATGTCCCGGATGGCCGATGCCAAGCCGTAGACGATAGAATTCTTTGTTGTTGCCTAATTTGCTTATGGTGTCTTTGAGCCCATTATGCCCGCCATGTCCGCCACCTTGCTTAAATTTTGCCACACCGGGTGGTAAGTCTAGCTCATCGTGGGCAACCATGATCTCTTCTGGCTTGATCTGATAGAAATTGGCCAGTGCAGCAATCGCTTTGCCGGAGAGATTCATGAAAGTGGTGGGGATTAACACGCGTAACTCTTGGCTGTTAATCAACAAACGTCCGGTCAGACCAAAAAACTTCGGCTCATTTTTGAGCGTGACGTTATGGATACGGGCTAACTCTTCGACAACCCAAGCACCTGCATTATGGCGTGTTTTCGCGTATTCCGGCCCAGGATTGGCCAGTCCGACAAGGAGTTTGATTGGTTGACTCAAGGCGAATATCTCTTCGGAAACTCAAAAGCGCGGTATGATAGCACACATCCGCCGCGAGGTGCGAGTCACACAAAAGGCAATAAAAAAGCGCTTCATCGGAGATGAAACGCTTTCGTATCATCGATTCCAGAGCTTACCTGACAGCAGATAGACTGGGTTACTCAATGATTAGTTAAACATCGCAGAGATGGACTCTTCGTTGCTGATACGACGAATCGCTTCAGCCAGCATGCTTGATAGAGTCAACTGAGTCACTTTTCCTGTCGCCGCCATCTCTTTTGATAGGGTGATAGAGTCAGTCACAATCACTTGATCCAACACAGAGTTTTTGATGTTTTTCGCTGCATTGCCTGAGAATACCGCGTGAGTGGCGTAAGCAAATACGCGTTTCGCACCACGCTCTTTCAGCGCTTCCGCGGCTTTACACAGTGTGCCACCAGTGTCGATCATGTCATCGACAATCACACAGTCACGGCCTTCAACATCACCGATCAGGTTCATGACTTCTGAAACGTTCGCGCGTGGACGACGCTTATCTACGATCGCGATATCGATGTCACCCAGTGCTTTCGCGGTTGCGCGAGCACGCACCACACCACCAAGGTCTGGCGATACGACAACAGGATCTTCCAAGTTACGTGCTTTCATATCTTCCAGCAGGACAGGGGTACCGAAAATGTTGTCTACTGGAACATCGAAGAAGCCTTGGATCTGCTCTGCGTGGAGGTCGATAGTCAGAACGCGGTCAACACCAACGTTAGAAAGGAAGTCTGCAACAACTTTTGCAGTGATAGGTACACGAGCCGAGCGCACACGGCGGTCTTGGCGGGCATAGCCGAAGTAAGGGATAACTGCCGTAATACGGCCTGCAGAAGCACGGCGCATTGCGTCAATCATTACCACCAGTTCCATCAGGTTGTCATTGGTTGGGGCACAGGTGGATTGAATGATAAATACATCGCTACCACGCACATTTTCGTTGATTTGTACTGCTACTTCACCATCAGAGAAACGAGAAACAGTAGCATCACCAAGGGAAATGTACAGGCGATCTGCAATACGTTGGGCTAGTTCGGGTATTGCGTTACCAGCAAATAGCTTCATATCAGGCACGGTGGAAACCTCAGGGTTGCGTCCAGTTTTTTAGTAAGGTCGGATTTTAGCTGATTGGTAGTCAGCCAACGTCTTTCTGAGCGGTGAAACATTGCGCCCTTGGGCGACAAACGCTAAGACGTTGTCAGATAATTGAGCAAAGACGGCCTGTGCATCTTTCCTGCTCGAAAACTCAGCAAAAACGCAAGATCCCGTCCCGGTCAATCTTGACGGCGCGTATTGTAGCAGCCATGAAAGTTGCTTATCAACCTCGGGGTACAGTGATCGGACAATTTTTTCGCAATCGTTTTCGTACGGGGTGGTAAGAAGGCTTGCCAGATCACGCTTTGGCGTGTTTCTCATCAGCTGTGGATGAGTGAAAATATCTTTTGTCGCGATGCTGACCGCAGGGCGAACCACGAGATACCATTTTTCCTCTGGCTCTACTGCGGATAATTCTTCGCCAACTCCTTCAGCAAAAGCCGCAAAACCACGAGTAAAGACAGGGACATCCGCTCCGAGTGCCAGCCCAATTTCAGCCAATTGATCATCGCTAAGCCCAGTTTGCCACAAGTAATTGAGTGCGACTAAGGTAGTGGCCGCATTGGATGATCCGCCACCAATTCCGCCGCCCATAGGCAACACCTTGTGCAGTTGAATGTCTGCGCCGAGTGGTGATTGCGCCGCATTTTTGAGTGCCATCGCGGCTTTGTAAATCAGGTTATCTTCTAACGCGACATCGGCCAGAGCAGGAGAGAGGGTGATGTTGCCGCTGTTGTTGGCGGTAATGGTTAACTCATCACCGTGATCGAGAAACTGAAACAAGGTCTGCAGATCGTGATAGCCGTTAGCTCGACGACCTGTGATGTAAAGGAACAGGTTGAGTTTGGCCGGTGAAGGCCACACGGTTGTGCCGTGGATCATGGGAGCAGCGTCCATTGTGAGATCACCAGTTGAATCGAGGTTTTATTTTGCTGGAGTTTAAGTTTATCAGGCAGCGGAATGGGCTGATGTTGCCACTCAATCGCTTGGTAACGTTGGTATTCTACGTGCCATTCCTCCGTTGAGGCGAGTTTGGTGAGAGTGGCAAGAGTGTTTTGTTCATTCAACTCGTAATGGGTTGCTTGGGTCGGCAAGCCTAAAATCCAATCTTCAAGCTGTTCAACGGGAATATCTAACCCTGTTAAATTGCGGATCAGGCTTTGTGCATCTTGGTCGCGGTAGATTTGATCATCATAAGTTTCGACCCGCGCACCTTGTTCATCGACCTGTAAGTTCAGCACGGTTTGACCAAGAAAATTGCTTAAACGCAGTGAGAGTTTTTGTGGGCTTTTTTGCCATTGAAAGTTGAACGATTGTCGCTGATCGGGCGCGATATAGCCGAGTTTTCCGGTTAATTGATAATGTTGAATTTGTTCTAGAGTGACTTGGTGTGATTGCCATTGAACATTGACGGGGTGTAGCGGTGCGGTGGCACAACCTGCCAAAAGCAACAGACTCGCCAATCCTGGCAGTAGGCGACGTACGAGAGCATTCATAGTGCGTTTTTTATCCAAAGCGAGAGCGAAAACGGGCTAACTATATCATTGATCTCACGAACTCAGGAAAACAAATCCGGTCTGCCCTTTCAATCAAAGAGGGCATCAAGTAAAATTCCGCCTCTAGTCCACCACACATATCTGAGAATCCTCTATAGATGTCTTTGCTTGCCATTGGAATCAATCACAATACGGCGTCGGTAGAATTGCGGGAAAAAGTGGCGTTCGGTCCAGAGAAGCTCTCTTTGGCGCTGAATCAGCTTTCCACCAGTTCACACGTTAAAGGAGGCGTGATCCTCTCAACGTGTAACCGCACCGAAATTTATTGTGATGTGAGATCAGCAAGTAAAAACAAAGTCATCGAATGGTTGTCCCAGTTTCACCAAGTCAGCTTGGATGAGTTAAAACCCAGCCTATACGTTCATGAAGAGCAAGCCGCCATTCGTCATTTGATGCGTGTCGCCTGTGGTTTGGACTCTCTAGTGTTGGGCGAGCCGCAGATATTAGGACAAGTTAAGCAAGCTTACGCAGAGGCGAGAGAGAATCACGCCGTCAATCCGGCGACGGAAAAGCTGTTTCAAAAGGCTTTTTCGGTCGCGAAACGGGTAAGAACAGAAACCGAAATCGGCGGCAGCGCGGTTTCGGTCGCTTATGCCGCTTGCACTTTAGCAAAACACATTTTTGAATCGCTGGCCGACGCTACGGTACTGTTGGTCGGGGCTGGTGAAACCATTGAACTGGTAGCAAAACATTTGGCCGGACACCACTGTAAACGGATGATAGTGGCGAACCGCACGCGAGAGCGAGCTTTGAGCTTAGCGCAGCAGTTTGGCGCCGACGTCATCGCATTAAATGAGATCCCAGACTATTTAGCGCAAGCGGATATTGTGATCAGCTCGACCGCTAGCCCTTTGCCCATCATAGGTAAAGGCATGGTCGAAAGTGCACTAAAGGCCCGTCGCCATCAGCCTATGTTGTTGGTGGATATTGCCGTGCCACGCGATATTGAGCCGCAGGTCGGTAAGCTTAACGATGCTTATCTCTATTCGGTCGATGACTTGCAGTCGATTGTCGATAGCAATATCGAGCAGCGCAAAGTGGAAGCGATTCAGGCAGAAGCGATTGTCAGTGAAGAGAGCGCCACCTTCATGAGTTGGATGCGCTCACTGCAAGCGGTGGACAGTATTCGTGATTATCGTAAGCAAGCCAATGAAGCGCGTGAAGAGCTACTCAATAAAAGTTTGCAAGCATTGGCAGCGGGTGGCGATCCTGAAAAGCTGCTCATAGAATTAAGCAACAAACTGACCAACAAACTAATTCACACCCCAACCCGAGCGCTACAAACCGCGGCGGAACAAGGGGAACCGGCTAAACTGGCCGTGATCAGACAAAGTTTAGGTCTTGACGATCTGAACTAAATCTCAACTTAGAGTTTAAAGAAGCAACTATGAAAGCGTCGATTTTAAGCAAGCTTGAATCCCTTGTTGAGCGCTATGAAGAGGTTCAGCACCTCCTTGGCGACCCAACAGTTATCGGTGATCAAAATAAATTCCGTGCTCTATCCAAAGAGTATTCGCAACTGGAAGAGATCACTCAGTGTTTCCAAGCTTACCAACAAGCGAAGGAAGATCTGGTTGCTGCCGAAGAGATGGCACAAGAAGATGATGCAGAAATGCGTGAAATGGCACAGGACGAGATCAAAGCGGCGAAAGCGGCAATTGAGCGCCTGACCGATGAACTGCAAATTCTGTTGCTGCCAAAAGATCCAAACGATGATCGCAACTGTTTCTTAGAAATTCGCGCGGGTGCGGGTGGTGACGAAGCGGGTATTTTTGCCGGCGATTTGTTCCGTATGTACAGCCGTTTTGCGGAGAAAAAAGGCTGGCGCATCGAAGTGATGTCATCGAGTGAAGCGGAACACGGCGGCTACAAAGAGATGATCGCGAAAGTGAACGGTGACGGTGCTTACGGTACGCTCAAGTTTGAATCTGGCGGCCACCGAGTGCAACGTGTTCCGGCTACGGAAGCGCAAGGGCGTATCCACACGTCCGCTTGTACCGTTGCGGTGATGCCTGAAATTCCTGAAGCGGAAATTCCAGAAATCAAAGCCAGCGATCTGAAAATTGATACGTTCCGCTCTTCTGGCGCGGGTGGTCAGCACGTTAACACCACCGATTCGGCTATCCGTATCACTCACTTACCGACTGGTATTGTGGTCGAGTGTCAGGATGAGCGTTCGCAACATAAGAACAAAGCTAAAGCGATGTCAGTATTGGCTGCACGTATTGCTCAAGCTGAAGAGTCAAAACGCGCTGCGGAAATTTCCGATACACGCCGCAACCTTCTGGGTTCAGGCGATCGTAGTGACCGCATTCGCACTTATAACTACCCGCAAGGTCGAGTGTCCGATCACCGTATCAATTTGACGGTATATCGCCTGACCGAAGTGATGGAAGGGGATATGCAATCCTTGATTGACCCTGTGATTCACGAGCATCAAGCGGATCAATTGGCGGCACTGGCGGATCAAAACTAATCCATGTCAGTTACCATTGAAGCGGCATTAAAAGCGGCAACCGAGCAACTGCAGCAAAGCGGCAGTGATTCGCCAGCCCTAGATGCCGCAGTACTCCTTTGCCATGTACTGGCTAAGCCTCGTTCTTACTTGTTGACTTGGCCTGATAAAATCTTGGAGAAGCCTACTTTGGCTTCTCTCGAGCTGCTCCTTGCTCGCCGCAGAGCGGGAGAGCCGATGGCCTACATCCTTGGTGAGCGCGAATTTTGGTCGCTGCCGCTGAAAGTCTCTCCTTCGACACTTATTCCACGTCCGGATACGGAACGTTTGGTTGAATTAGCGCTGGATAAAGCGGCGTTGATTGATGGCGAACTGCTGGATCTTGGCACCGGAACTGGGGCGATTGCGTTGGCTTTGGCTTCGGAATTGCCCACGCGGCAAGTCACGGGGATTGATTTACGTCCGGAGGCGGCAGAGTTAGCAAGAGAAAACGCGACTCGCTTGGCGATCCACAATGCGCAGTTTTTTCAGGGCAGTTGGTTTAGCCCATTAGCAGACGGTACGAAGTTTGCTTTGATCGTCTCCAACCCGCCTTATATCGAAGAAAATGATCCGCATTTGAGTCTGGGCGATGTGCGTTTTGAGCCGAAAAGCGCGCTGGTTGCCGCAGAAAATGGTTTGGCGGACATTCGCCACATCAGCACGCACGCGCCGCATTTTTTGCTCGATGGCGGCTGGCTTTTGTTTGAGCATGGTTACGATCAAGGCGTTGCGGTGCGCACGATTTTGCGTGATTTAGGCTATCAAAACATCATTACCGAGCAAGATTATGCCGGTCATGATCGAGTTACACTGGGACAATATAAAACGGAAAGAGAAGCATAATGTACGAAGGATTAAAACATTTTCACCTGTTCACTATCGGCGTCAGCGTAGTCATGCTGTCGATTCGCTATGTGCTCATGATGATGAATTCAGCACACCTAGAGCGTAAGTTTTTCAAAATTTTCCCGCATGTGAATGACACGTTATTGCTGCTTTCCGGTATCGGTTTGATATTCATCACTGGATTCATTCCATTTACCGCTGCCGCGCCGTGGATGACAGAAAAATTTACCTGCGTGCTGGCGTACATCGCGCTAGGCTTTTTTGCACTGAAATTAGGTCGTAATAAATTGCTGCGTAGCTTTGCGTTTTTTGGCGCGTTGGGCTGGTTGGCGATGGCTGGAAAAATCGCGGTCGCCAAAGCGCCGATTCTGTTTGGTTAAGCTTAAGGTGCGACCATGCTGAATTTATGTGATGAAGATTTTGATGCGATGGAGTTGGTGGAAGGGGCGCTTGCGCTCAACAAAGCCATTAATCCCGAAACGCAGCTAGAATGGGCTCACATCGAGTTAGCACGTCTGCTAAAAGAAGCCGAACTGGCACTGGTACATGAGCGTGATGAGAAAGCGCGTTTCGAGGCTTTTTTGCGCCTGTTTTATCAAGAGTGGGGCTTTAGCGGCGATCGCGAAGCCTACTTTGATTCTCGCAATGCCTTTATTGATCAAGTGTTGCAGCGGCGCAAAGGTATTCCTGTCAGTTTAGGCTCATTACTGCTCTACCTAGGACACAAACTCGGCTTTCCACTCAATGGCATAAGTTTCCCGACTCAGTTTCTGCTGTCGCTCAATTGGTCGGGAGAGCGGCCGATTTATCTCAATCCATTTAATGGCGAGATCGTGTCACAACATACACTGCAAGCTTGGTTAGTTGGGCACAAAGGCCCACTGGCCAAGCTTAAGCCACAGCATTTACAAAGTGTCGATAATCCGACCATTATTGGGCGTTGGTTGGCGCTACTCAAAAGTGCCTTACTGCGTGAAGAGCGCTATACTCTGGCGCTAAGATGTACCGATTTGGCACTCACTTTTGTGCCCGATGACCCATACGAAATCCGTGATCGTGGCTTTATTTATCAACAGCTACAGTGCCATCAAATTGCTATTTCGGACTATCAATATTTTATTGAGCACTGTCCGAACGATCCGGCGGCTGAATTGTTAAAAACGCAAGTCAATGCACTCAGTCACGACAGTCAAGTGACGCTGCATTAACCCAACAAGAGAGATTAAGATGGAACACAAAATTGTCCATGTCGGTGATATTCCGGTTGCCAACGATAAGCCGTTTACCCTATTTGCAGGGATGAACGTACTGGAATCGCGTGATTTGGCGATGCAAATTTGCGAGCACTACGTGAAAGTGACCGACAAGCTCGGTATCCCTTATGTGTTCAAAGCATCGTTTGATAAAGCGAACCGCAGTTCAGTGCACTCTTACCGTGGCCCAGGCTTGGAAGAAGGGATGAAAATTTTCCAAGAGCTGAAAGAGACCTTTGGCGTGAAGATCATCACTGATGTCCACACAGAAGCGCAAGCGCAGCCTGTGGCGGATGTGGTGGATGTGATTCAACTGCCTGCCTTTTTGGCCCGTCAAACCGACTTGGTTGAAGCGATGGCGAAAACCGGCGCGGTCATTAACGTGAAAAAACCGCAGTTCATGAGCCCGGGTCAAGTTGGCAACATCGTTGAGAAGTTTGCTGAGTGTGGCAATGACAAAGTGATCTTATGTGAGCGCGGCTCTTGCCACGGCTACGATAACCTCGTCGTCGATATGCTCGGCTTTGGTGTGATGAAGCAAGCCTCTAACGGCAGTCCAATCATTTTTGATGTGACTCACTCACTGCAAATGCGTGATCCATCAGGTGCGGCATCGGGCGGTCGTCGTGAGCAGACCGTTGAACTGGCGAAAGCCGGTTTGGCGACGGGGATTGCGGGTCTGTTTATTGAAGCGCACCCCAATCCAGATAAAGCGCGTTGCGATGGCCCATCGGCATTACCTCTCGACAAATTAGAGCCATTCCTTGCGCAAATGAAAGCGCTGGATGATTTGATCAAAAGCTTTGCGCACATCGATATTCGATAAGCGCGATAGCCTGACTCTATATTGTATTGCAAGCCATCTTCGGATGGCTTTTTTCATGTCTATACCCTTCCTACTTGAAGCTGCAGCGGTGTTGGCTACGTTCGTTCACCCCAATCACATAGTCTATCTATGCTCATGGGGACTCACTCACTTGCCGCCTACCTGCAACTCCAAGTAGTTTGGGTATAACGCCTATCAATACGGCTCTGTTTCAGCAAACGACGGTTTCTGTAGATTAAACGCTTGCGCGCACAAAACGGCTTAAAAGCCCATCCCATTAGTCAAACGTTTGCCTGTGATCCGAGCAGGTTATCTTTTTAACTCTTTCTATTGATTACATTATATTGGCTACTTTTAGGTGATCTACTCTACATAAATATGAAATCAAGCTGTCTCACCAAGTCGGTTACTTTAAACTAAGTCAAGTTTTATCCGCACTCCAAGCAATGTGCTCAAGCGATGTGCTGTGGTAAACGACTGCGCCGTGCGAGCGCCCAACGACATTTCAAGCAGTGGTTTTCATCAGTTCAAAGGTATGACAATGAAACAAGGCCTCATTCTAAAATCCGTCCTCAGTGCAGCCATTATTGCCTCTTTGGCAGGTTGTGCAACTGCACCCGCTCAGCAGTGGGAAGCAGACAAAACCTACAAACTCACTATTCTGCACACCAACGACCACCATGGCCGTTTCTGGCAAAACCAGTATGGTGAATATGGCATGGCAGCACGTAAAACGCTGATTGATCAACTGCGTGCCGACATTGAAGCTCAAGGTGGCAGCGTATTACTGCTCTCGGGTGGTGACATCAATACTGGGGTACCAGAATCAGACCTACAAGATGCAGAGCCTGATTTCAAAGGTATGAGCAAAATCGGTTACGACGCTATGGCGCTGGGTAACCACGAATTTGATAATCCACTTGAAGTGCTGTTTAAGCAAAAAGAGTGGGCGAACTTCCCAATGCTGTCGGCCAACATTTACGATAAAGCGACCGGTAAGCGTCTGTTTGAACCGTACCATATCTTTGATAAGCAAGGGATTAAGATTGCGGTTATTGGCTTAACCACCGAAGACACCGCGAAAATTGGTAACCCAGAATACATCGGTGGTATCGACTTCCGCGATCCGAAAGAAGAAGCGAAGAAAGTGATCGCTGAGCTGAAGAAAAAAGAGAAGCCAGATCTTATCATCGCAGTAACGCACATGGGTCACTACCAAAACGGTGAGCATGGTGTGAACGCACCGGGTGATGTTGCTTTGGCGCGCTACTTACCAGCGGGTGAGTTGGATATGATTGTCGGCGGTCACTCACAAGAGCCTGTGTGTATGGAAGGCCCTAATCTGGTGAAAAAGAACTTTAAGCCGGGTGACGAATGTAAGCCTGATATTCAAAACGGCACTTACATTGTTCAAGCTTACGAGTGGGGTAAATACGTCGGTCGTGCGGATTATGAATTCCGTAACGGTGAGCTGAATATGGTCAGCTATAACCTCATTCCCGTTAACTTGAAGAAGAAAGTTGAAGTGAATGGTGAAACTCAGCGTGTGTTTGCGACTTCTGAAATTAAAGAAGACAGCGCAATGCTAGAGTTCCTGCGCCCATTCCAAGAGAAAGGCCAAGAGCAACTGAGCATCAAGATTGCCCACAGTAACGGTAAGCTAGAAGGCGATCGTAACGTGGTGCGTTTTGAGCAAACCAACTTGGGCCGCATGATTGCAATGGCGCACATGCAACGTGCTAAAGCCGATTTTGCGGTAATGAACTCTGGTGGCGTACGTGATTCTATCCAAGCCGGTGACATTACGTATAAAGATGTACTGAAAGTGCAGCCATTTGGCAACATCGTCAGCTACGTGGATATGAATGGTCAGGAAGTGCTGGATTATCTCAATGTCGTCGCTACCAAGCCGGTCGATTCAGGTGCGTATGCCCAGTTCGCAGGGATTTCAATGACGGTTGCGGATGGCAAAGTCTCTAACGTGGTCATCGGTGGCAAACAACTGCGTCTCGATGCGACCTACCGTTTCACTGTGCCAAGTTTTAACGCAGCGGGTGGTGACGGTTATCCAAAAATTACTGACCACCCAGGCTATGTCAACACTGGCTTTGTGGATGCCGAAGTACTGAAAGATTACCTTGAGGCGAACAGTCCAATCGATGTGAACCGTTTCGCGCCAGCGGGCGAGATTGTTTATCGTTAATAAGGTTTGACTCGCAAAGTTGAATTGCGTTTACTGACAGGCGGTGTGCAAACACCGCCTTTTTTGTTTTGCCATACCCATATGGCCCGAGCTCTGCCCATCAGCAGTGTGAGTAAATGAGGACACGTGATTCATGACTCCTGCAATCAATCTTGCAAAGAAAAATAAAATCTCCCATACCATCCATCAGTATGAACATGATCCGAGCCATGCCAGTTATGGCCTAGAAGCGGCGCAGGCGCTCGGTCAAGATCCGAAGCGCGTATTCAAAACCTTACTGTTTTGTATGAATGGCGAGGAAAAAAATCTCGCGGTAGCGATTATTCCTGTCGATCTCAAACTGAATTTAAAGCTCGCGGCCAAAGCGGCCAAAGCCAAAAAAGCCGAGATGGCCAAACCAGAGATTGCTGAGAAAACCACAGGTTATGTGGTGGGGGGGATAAGTCCTCTCGGCCAGAAAAAAGCGCTGCCAACCTTTATTCATCAAAGTGCGCAAAGCCAAGCGACGATTTGTGTCAGTGCGGGTAAACGTGGTTTAGAAATTGAGTTATCACCGCAAGATCTCGCGCGCTTAACCCGTGGCCAGTTTGCGGATTTGTGTCAAGAAGAGAATTAATCGATACCCCTGTAAAAACGGCCTCAAAGGGAGGCCGTTGATTCTAGAAGTGGTGAGAAGTCAGCAAAGATTAATGGCGTGCTTCTTCTTCCATTTGTGCATTGTCCACTACGTGGTTTTCACCTAAGTCGTTTGGCAGAACGAGGTTGAGCACAATGGCGACGATACCGCACAAGCTCACGCCTTGCAGGCTAAAGTCACCCACGCCGAATGCCATACCACCAATACCAAAGACCAGAGTGACGGCCACAATCACCAGATTGCGTGATTTGTGCAGATCCACTTGGTTTTTGATCAGCGTATTCAAACCGACGGTGGCGATGGATCCAAACAGTAGAATCATGATGCCGCCCATGACCGGAACCGGAATGGTTTGCAGCAGTGCACCGAGTTTGCCCACCAAAGCAAGTACGATGGCCGTGATGGCCGCCCAAGTCATGATCGCTGGGTTAAATGCACGAGTCAGCATCACGGCACCAGTCACTTCACTGTATGTGGTGTTGGGTGGCGCGCCAAGCATGGTTGCGGCCATGGTCGCGACCCCGTCACCAGCGATAGTGCGGTGTAAGCCCGGTTTTTTTAGGTAATCTTTGTTGGTCACATTTGAGATAGCCAGCATATCGCCCACGTGTTCGACCGCAGGAGCAATCGCGACTGGGATCATAAACAGGATGGCGTTGATGTTAAATTCAGGGAAAGTGAAGTTGGGTAACGCAAGCCAAGCGGCTTGTTCCACCGCCGCAAAGCTGACGACACCCATTACCAGTGAGACTGCATAGCCGCTGACAATGCCCGCTAGGATAGGAACTAGCTTAAAAAAGCCTTTAGCGAAGACACTGAATACCACTGTGACCAAAAGTGAAATACAAGAAATCCAGAGTGCGGCTTGTGGATCGACGAGTTGTACGGAGCCATCCCCGGTTTTGCCCAGTGCCATGTTCACGGCGGCTGGCGCAAGTCCCAGACCAATCACCATAATCACAGGACCGACTACGACAGGAGGCAGCAGTTTGTGGATGATGGCCACACCACGCACCTTAATAATGCCACCGAGTACGATATACACCGCACCAGCGGCCATCAAGCCACCCATAGTGGCAGGAATGCCCCAGGTTTGGATGCCGAACATAATAGGAGCGATAAAAGCAAAAGAAGAGGCGAGGAAAATGGGGACAGAGCGGCGGGTGATCAATTGGAAAAGCAGTGTTCCTAAACCAGCACCGAATAGTGCAACGTTTGGATCGAGTCCGGTCAGAAGCGGGACCAGAACCAACGCGCCGAATGCGACAAACAGCATTTGCGCGCCTTGTATGGCATTTTTCATCGTATTTTCCCTGAGCTAAATAAAAATTCGCGGGATTCTATCACTTCTGCAATCGATTGCGAGCGGAAAAAGATCAAAAATTGACAGGATTATTGGCTATGTTTAAAAACGACGTGGATCGCGTCGCACAAATTCTGACGCACTCCTGTAACCTCTCGCCTTGCTGAACTTTAGATAGTTGCTTATCATCGTCGTTCAGTAAACAGAATGTAGGTATGGTATGCGCTATTTAGCTGTGTTGATGATGGGATTGCTCACGTTTCCCGCCTTCGCCCTCACTCGAGTCAACTTGTATCAGGCAGAAGTTGCGGTCGATCCGCAGCAAAGTAACGCTGATGCGGCGGCGCGTGTCCGTGGTATGGAAGAAGTGATTGTCCGCGCTACTGGTAGCCAAGATGCGCTCAAAAATGATGCTGTGCAAAAAGCTTTGCGTCAGAGTAACCAGTACATCACCCAGATCAGCACTCAACAAGAGGGTGCTCAGTCGGTGATGCGTTTGCAATTCAGCGCGCAGCACATTCGCTCACTGTTAAGTCAAGCTCAGTTGCCATTCTGGCCTGAAAGCCGCAGTAATTTGCTGGTATGGCTGGTGGAAGAAGCCAACTACGATCGCAGCGTGAGTTGGGAACATGCAGATACGCCGTTACTGAACCAAATGAAAGTTCGCGCCCGTATTCGCGGCTTACCCTTAACGGTTCCGGTTGGTGATTTTGATGATGTAACCGGTGTGCAGGTCTCCGATTTATGGGGCGGCTTTATCAACCCGATCAGCATCGCAAGTCAACGTTATCCGACCGATGCGGTTTTGGTCGTGCGTGCTCAAGGCTCTGAACTGCGTTGGACTCTGTTTGATCAGTTGGCTAACACCATGGTGAGTCAACCGAAAGCGCCTATCTCAGGTCAAGCCTCGGGTGAGCAAGCGGTCACCGAGATGATTGATGAAATCAGTGATTACTACGCGCGTAAAAGCGCGGTTGTAGTAAGCAGTGAATCCTCGCAATCGGTATTGGCGCAATTTAGCCCACTCGATAGCGCGCAGGATTTCTTTGTGGTTGAGAATAAACTCAAGCGCTTAAGCTCAGTTGCTTCGCTAGATATTTTGAAGGTTCAAGGTACTCAAGTGACCTTTAACGTGCATTTATTGGCCAGTGTGGAAGAGTTCACTAATGAAGTGGTGCGCATGGGGCAGGCAGTATTGATGGAGATGCCGCCAGAAGAGCCCGTCTCTGCAGACAATAATTTGCTGGAAAATAGTTCACTGGAAAATAGTGCGTCAGAAATGCCGGTAGACCCGAGCAACCCAAATAACGCTGCTGCTCAGCCACAACCTGTTCAACCTAAAACTCTCTATTTCTCTTGGCAAGGTTAATGCTTTGAGGAGAGAGCCCCAAATGACTTGAATTGTCAGGAAGGTAGGGGATAAACCAAAGCAAAAAATAGCGCCGAAAAAGGCGCTATTTTTATTGTCATCCCTAAACCACCGCTTTTAGCGGTGGTGATTGTTTTCGATTATTACTTTCCAAGTGGTTTTTATGCGCACTCAGCCAAGCAATGAGTCACCGATAGGCAAAAAGATCATTGGTGGTCAAAATGGGCTTTTTCTTGCTTTTCCACTTCAGAAAGCTTGGTCAGCTTTAAGCCTAACTCCTTACCACGTAAGCGCGCATAAAGGGTATTGCCGATAAATGCCGCAAAAGTCAGTAGCAGTTCTACCAAGGCTAACCAACGCTCCCCGCCATCCACATACAGCAAGGTCAACGCATGCAAGAAATAGAGCATCAAAACAAAGTTTGCCCAAGCATGGGTATAAGGTTTGCCTTTGAGAATGCCAAACAGAGGCAGTAGCAGTGGAATGACCCAGCCTATCGCGAGCGCGGTAGGATTAAGATGAGGATGTGGTGACAACGTGAGTTGCCATAACAGGATCCAAACCAACAGAGCGAGGTTGGCACTCAGTGCCAGCCAGCGATAAAACGCGGTCCGAGGTTGCATTGCAATACTGGAGGTGGTCATTGTTATCCCTTTAACTGTTTGGCCACATGAGCCAGGCGCTTTCCTAGCTGGCGTGCCAGCTCCGCCTCTTCACTAGAGAGTGTTTTTTGTTGATGGACATGGCTTGCACCATACGGTGTACCGCCGGATTGGGTGGTGTGCAAGGCTGGCTCGGAATAAGGTATCCCTAAAATCAACATGCCATGATGCAGCAAAGGTAGCATCATACTCTGCTGGGTTGTTTCCTGCCCACCATGCAAGGTTGATGAAGACGTGAACACGCAAGCTGGTTTATCAATCAGCGCGCCACTCAGCCAAAGTGGCGTGGTTTGATCCCAAAAATGTTTTAATGGCGCGGCCATATTGCCAAACCAAACTGGGCTGCCCAACGCTAAGCCGTCACACTGTTTCAACTCATCAAGGCTAAGGTAAGGATCGCTGTTGCTTGCCGTGCCATCAAGCTCTGCGACGGTTCGCAGCAAGGCTTGGCAACCTTCTACGGATTCCACGCCGCGGGCAATTTGGCGTGCCAATGCTTGCGTACTACCGTGACGGCTATAATAGAGCACCACTATCGAAATCATAGAATTTCAAGCACTTGTTCTGGTGGTCGGCCATGACGAGCTTGACCGTTGCACACCACAATCGGGCGCTCAATCAGTTTCGGGTGTTCCGCCATCGCGGCAAACAGCGCATCATCGCTCAATTGACTATCCCCTAAATTGAGCTCTTTATACAGCTCTTCTTTGCAGCGCATCATGGCACGCACTTCATTCAGCCCCAATTGTTGGTAGAGACGCTTGAGTTCTTCCACCGAAGGTGAGGTTTCTAAATACTTAATCACTTGCGGTGCAATGCCTTGGTTTTCGAGTAAGGCTAACGTTTCACGGCTTTTGGAGCATTTAGGATTGTGATAAATCACGACTGACATAACTTCTCCTGTATCAGATTTATTATTGGAGGGATAAAAAGCGCTCGCGTTGCACCATTAACTGGTCAATCCGCGCATCGTAACGGGCTTGCGCCAAGCTACCCAATTCCACCAACTGACTGGCTTGGGTATAAAACTGAATCGCTTTGTTCCAGTTTGCTTGCAGCGCCATGATTTCACCGCGTGCCGCTAAGTCTTCCGCACTGTTGCCTAAACGGCTATTGGCTTCAGACAGTAGTTGCCAACCATTGATGTCATTAGGATTGTCATGGGTGTAACGTTGCAAGATTCGAATGGCATCGGTGAACTTATCTTGCTTAAGCAGCACATTCGCATAGTTAATGGTCAACACTGAGTTATTTGGCGTCTGCTTGAGCGCCTTTTCTAACAAGCTTTGTGCTTTATCGGCTTGCTTGAGCTCAATATACAAATCGCTGATCGCATCGAGATAAAAATGATTGTCCGGTTGTTCTTTAACTAGCTGGGTCAACAGTGGCTCTGCTTTATCGAACTGTTTGAGATCGAGATAGACCAAGGCTTTGCCGTACTGGATAGACGGCTGTAGGGTGGCGTCGATTTTTTTCTCACTGCGAGCAAACCAATCCAACGCTGCGTCGGCATCAATGCCTGCATAACGAGCGATGATCCGTGCGCGCGCCAAATGATAATCCAAGTGTGGAGCAAGTTTGAGTGGCGGATATTGTCTGGCCCGCTCACGGCTATCGGTAATCCGGTCTTCTGGTAGTGGGTGAGTCAGCAGCATAGGGGGCGGCTTACTGGCGTAGCGATATTCATCAGCAAGGCGAGTGAAAAATTGCGGCATGGCGTTGGCGTCAAATCCGGCTTTGGCTAAGGTCGCGATACCAAATCGATCCGCTTCTTTTTCATTGCTACGCGTGTAGTTAATCTGGCCTTGGATGCTGCCCGCCATGGTGGCGTTGATCGCCGCAATTCCTGCTTCTGGGGCGGCAATCGCCAGCAGTAATGAACCGGCGAGCGCTGCGATTGTCGCGGGAGAGCGGCGTGCTTGTTCTTCCATGCTGCGCGCAAGGTGGCGTTGGGTGACGTGAGCAATTTCATGCGCCATGACCGACGCTAACTCACTTTCACTTTGCGCATGAAGGAACAACCCAGAGTGCAAGGCGACGTAACCACCAAAAAAGGCAAAAGCGTTGATGTTACGATCGCGGATCATAAAAAAGGTGAACGGCGTTTTGACATCGTTGGCGCTGGCGACTAAACGATGTCCTAAATTATCAATGTACTCATTGAGCACAGGATCGTTAATCACAGGTTGGTTATTGCGCAGCATACGCATATAAGCATCGCCATAAATCAGTTCTTGATCTATGGTCAGCGTCGAGCCCGCTACCGTGCCAATATCCGGCAATTCGATAGGATCATTTTGTGCGATGGCAGGAAGACATGGCGCTGCAATGCATAGACATAACAGGGTACGTGTCGGGAAGAATTTCATAATGGCGGTGCATACTCCGAGTTTATCTGCCTGTAAGACATATCCGATGTCTATTGGTTTCTTGATTTGGCGTTCGAGCAGTGAATTTCCTGTCAAAATCGACCACCCATTAACGCCAATTAGGTGTAACCCTGAACGAAAGCCGATACAATGTGCCACCTATATTAAGGATTAAGCGGCAGAATGGAACCGATTATTCTCGATTTGCGGGAGCAGCGTTGCCCTATGACGTTACTACTGGTTAAACGAGCCGCGGCAGCTCTATCGCCCGGTGAATCGCTGACCATTTTGATTGCCGATCCCGCCTCACAACGTGACATTGAAAAGTATATTGCTCAACAGCCGCTGGATTGTCAGCGCACTCTAAATCACGATCACTGTTCGCTCAAGGTTAGTAAGGAGACTTCGTTTAATGTTTGAAATGGTCAGTCGTTGGTATAAGCGACGCTTCTCCGATCCACACGCTGCCAGCTTGGTGGCGATTTTGTTGTTTGGTTTTATCACCATCTACTTCTTTGGTCATTTGATTGCCCCTTTATTGGTGGCAATTGTACTCGCCTATCTGCTTGAGTGGCCCGTTACTCAACTGCGTCGATTACGAATTCCGCGCACCTTAGCGGTGATCATTGTGATTACGGTGTTCACTGGCTTGATGATTTTGGCGGTGTTTGGTTTGGTGCCAACGATTTGGAAGCAGGTGGGGAATTTAATTAACGACGTGCCGAATATGTACAATGGTACGCAGAAATTCATCACCAGTCTGCCTGAACGTTATCCGGAATTGGCACATCTAGAGATTGTCGAATCGGTAATCGGTAATGCGAAAAACAAAGTGCTAGGCATGGGCGAATCGGTGGTAAAAGGTTCTCTTGCGTCTCTGGTCAGCTTAGCCACGCTAGGGGTTTATCTGATTTTGGTGCCTCTATTAGTGTTCTTCTTGTTGAAAGATAAACAAGAGATGCTGCGGATGGCGAGTGGCATTTTGCCGCGTAACCGCAAGTTGGCGAATAAAGTTTGGGAAGAGATGAACCAACAAATCTCCAACTACATTCGTGGCAAAGTGCTGGAGATTGTTATCGTCGGCACAGTCAGTTACATCACGTTCGCGATTTTAGATCTGCGTTATTCCGTATTGCTGGCAGTCGCAGTCGGGCTTTCGGTATTGATCCCTTATATCGGCGCTGCAGCTGTAACCGTACCTGTTGCGATTGTGGCCTTGTTCCAATGGGGGCTGACCCCGCAGTTTTACACCTTGTTGATTGCTTACGGCATTATTCAGGCTTTGGACGGTAACGTTTTAGTGCCCGTACTTTTCTCTGAAGCGGTGAACCTACACCCGGTTGCGATCATTATTGCGGTACTCGTATTTGGCGGATTATGGGGCTTCTGGGGCGTGTTTTTTGCGATCCCATTAGCCACTCTCGTTAAGGCGGTGTGGAAAGCCTTACCAAGTATTGATGAAGAGCCCGCTTCCTAAAGAGGCCTAGTGGTGAACAAAAAACCAGCATTTTGCTGGTTTTTTATTGTCATTGAGTCCAAAACGAAAATTTCAGACTAAAGTTTGTAGAGAGAGTTGGCGATATAGCTCCTATAACAAAACCAATTTAATCAACACTATTTATCGCAAATGGGCAAATCAGGGACCCAGAACAGAAGGATCGGACATTATGAGGTTTAGTCAGAAGATCGTTGCCGCTTCATCGGCATTACTACTCTGTGTTATTGCACTGCTGTCATTCCAACAGCTCTCCACCGTTCGTGAGGAGATTGAGTCACTCGTTCAAGATAGCTTGATGGAGATGGTGAAAGGGGTCAAAAACACAATTGAGTCAGATCTTGCCAGTAAAAAGGGATTAGCGCAGTCGACCACTGAGATTTTACAGCTTGATCCAACCAACAAAGCATTTGCTAAGAGTGTTTTAGAATCCCCCAACCTAAAAGGGAGCTTTTTAGCGATTGGTCTTGGCTATGAATCTGATGCGACCGTGGTCGAAAATGATGATGGTTGGGAGCCAAACGCAGATTACGACCCACGTAAGCGTCCTTGGTATGTGGATGCTAAGCGTGAAAGAAAGCTAGTGGTCACCGAGCCTTATGTCGATATCTCGACCAAGAAAATCATCATCTCTATCGGTACGCCAGTTTATCAGCAGAGTAACTTTGTTGGTGCCATGTTCTATGACGTAGAGCTGACTCAGTTGGCGCAATTGGTTAACTCTGTGAATCTGTTTGATGCGGGTTACTTATTCATCACGACGAAAGACGGCGTTACCATTGCTCACCCGAATGCGGAAAACAATGGCGAAAAATTCAGTCAGTTTTTACCGAATGTCGATCTGAAAGAAGGAACCCAACGGATTGAGCTGGACGGTAAATACTATCTGGTTAAATTTGCCCAAGTGCCATCTGAGAGTTGGTATATCGGCGCTGTGGTGGATGAATCGATCGCGTTTGCGATGGTGGATGATTTACGCCACAGCTCATTGATTTATACCGTTATTGGCGTATTGCTCAGTATCATTGGCTTAAGCTTCCTAATCAAAGTGCTGATGAAGCCTCTGGGTGCGCTGAGTCGAGCCATTGAAGATGTAGCTTCAGGTCAAGGGGATTTAACTAAACGTTTGGACACCAACACCGATATGGAATTTGCAATATTGGCGAAGGATTTCAACGTGTTCTGCGAAACGTTGCAAAAACGTATCCAACACCTAAAAGGGATTGGCGCGGAAATCATGCATGGTACCGAGCAAACGGTACTGGGTGCGCATGAGTCGGCCAGTGCCATGGCGCAGCAGTTGCAAGAGTTGGAGCAGCTCGCGACGGCAATGCATGAGATGGCGGTAACGGCGACAGAAGTAGCGAATAACGCGCAAGGAGCAGCGGCTGCGGCTCACGAGGCTGATGAAGCTTCACAAGATGGCAGTAAAGTGGTGAGTGATACCACGCGATCGATTGATGCGCTTTCTGCTCGTATCGAACAAGCGGTAGAAGAGGTCAAAGGACTAGAAGTGGCGACCGGAAATATCGAAACCATTTTGAAAGTTATTAACGATATTGCTGATCAAACCAACTTGCTGGCACTTAATGCGGCGATTGAAGCCGCGCGCGCGGGGGAATCGGGTCGAGGTTTTGCGGTGGTTGCCGATGAAGTTCGGACGTTGGCACAGCGTACGCAACAATCGACCACGGAAATTCGCAATATGATCGAACAGTTGCAAAGCGGTGCGAGTGCGGTTTCTGCTGCGATGAATGAGAGTAAGTACACGGCGGATGATGCTGTGCAGAAGGCGCAGCTTGCTAATGAATCTTTGCAACGGATTCGTGGTGCTATCCAACGGATCAGCGATATGAACATGCAGATTGCTTCTGCAGCGGAAGAGCAAAGTCTCGTTGCCGAGGAGATCAACACCAATACGGTGAAGATTAAAGACCTCTCGACTCAGGTGGCGGACTCCGCTAAATCAGCGAGTATGGCCATGGAAGTACAAACCGAAAACGTGCGCGAGCAAGGCAAACTCCTCAATACCTTTATTGTGTAGCGTTTTGACCTATGCATTTCGAATGCCAATAATAAGGCCAGTCAATGACTGGCCTTAATCTTTTCTGTATTTAAACGGACTAAAATCGGCATTTCTACCGATTATTTACCGCTGAGATAAGCCAGTACCACTTCATGGTGATTGCTGGTTTTAAACTTATCAAAGACTTGCTCAATCACACCTTGTTCATTGATCAAAAAGCTGATGCGATGTAAGCCATCAAAGACTTTACCCATAAACTTTTTCTCACCCCATACGCCAAACTGTTCAGCCACTTGGTGATCTTCATCTGATAACAGTGAGAAGTTGAGATTATCACGCTCAATGAACTTGCCTAATCGCTTCACGGGGTCGGTACTCACCCCCAGCACTACCACATTGTGTCCTTGCAGCTCCGCTTGAATATCGCGTAGTCCTTGTGCCTGCACTGTGCAGCCTGGCGTCATGGCTTTGGGGTAAAAGTAGAGCAGAACTTTTTTGCCTGCAAAATCCGCAAGCGTTACAGGATTGCCATTTTGATCTGGTAAAGAGAAAGCCGGAGCTGGAGTTCCAGCAGTAAGCGTATTCATAATTATCCCTTTGATTACTGACTGTTTTTTATAAAGTTAAGTGAACCCTGAACATCAAGTGCTGTACATAAGGCATCAAACTCTTCTTGCAACTGCATGAGGTTACAACCTGAGTCCACTCGCGCGCTGATGGCGATGTGGAACTGATTTTGCTCACTGTGCAGTTTGTCTTTGCTGATGGTTTGTGCGCTTAGTGATGCCATACCGATTTGGCGCTGTGCGAAAAATTGGGTGAACTTTTCGGTCAGCCCCAGTTTATCGTCAGACTCTACGTACACTTCCACGGTATAAGCGTGGGTTTGATGATCATGAGGTGATGTACGTTTCATCATGGTGATCAGATCATGCTGTTGGCCAAGCAAAGGTAACGTGGTTTCGACGCGAGTAATGTTGCTTGGGGAGCCAGAAATTAACATCAAAAGTGTAAATTCTTTTCCAAACATAGCGATGCGGCTATCAATAATGTTGCAACCCGCTTGGGTCACTAATCGAACCACTTCGTTACAAATGCCGGGTCTGTCAGTGCCCACGGCGGTGATCACAAGATGCTGAGTCATACTGTCACTTTAGAGATGATTTTTCGGGCATGTTAACACAGTTAAACTAGAGAAAAAGCGTGACCAAGTGCGTTTTTCCGTGCGCTCACCCTGAAAATGACCACAGTTTGACACCTACGACGAAGTGCCGTGTATAAAGGTCACTCGTCTTGCCCGCCATTTATTGAGGGCATCTTATCAATATTCATCCGCATGGTGATTTAAGCCCATTTCTCCGCTTGTCTTTTTTTAGTGCCATGCATTACCATGCTGAGAGTATCAGATTAGGGAGATAGACATGTTTTCAGGAAGTATCGTTGCGTTAATTACCCCATTTACTCCGGACGGTGAAGTCGATTATATCAGCCTGAAAAAGCTGGTCGATTTCCATGTTGATGCAGGAACCGATGCGATTGTTTCCGTTGGCACCACCGGTGAATCCGCGACGCTAACGGTCGAAGAACACGTGAAAGTAGTAGCAAAAACGGTGGAGTTCGCTGAAGGTCGTCTGCCTATTATTGCTGGAACAGGCGCAAATGCGACCCATGAAGCGGTCACTTTTAGCCGCCTGCTGAACAACACAGGTATTGCAGGGTATTTGAGTGTCACGCCTTATTACAATAAGCCGACCCAAGAAGGTCTGTTCCTGCACTACAACGCGATTGCGCAAGAAACCGATATTCCCGTGATTTTGTACAACGTGCCGGGACGTACCGCTGTGGATATGCGTCCAGAAACCGTTGCCCGTTTATCTGAAATCAAGAACATTGTCGCACTGAAAGATGCAACCGGTGATTTAAGCCGTGTTGCGAAGCACCGTGAGATGTGTAAAGAAGGTTTTGTCCTACTCAGCGGTGATGATGCCACAGGCCTTGAGTTCGTCAAACTCGGGGGGCAAGGTGTGATTTCAGTGACCAACAATATCGCTGCTGCCGACATGGCGAAGATGATGCATTTGGCGCTGGATGGTAAGTTTGATGAAGCGGCGATCATCAACCAACGTTTGATGACTCTGCATAAAAATCTGTTTATCGAATCGAGCCCAATTCCAGTGAAATGGGCAGCCCATAAGATGGGATTGATTGCAAATGGTGATCTGCGTCTACCTTTGACGCAACTTTCGGAACCAGCACGCCCAATCGTTGCCCAAGCCCTGTCTGAAGCCTGTATTTATTAAGGCGCGATCCATTACAATGCCGGGGTATCATGACCCCGGCAATTTTTAGGAGTTTCAATGAAGTTTTCTCGCCAGCTAGTTCTCGGTTCACTGGCTGTTTTGGTTTTAAGTGCTTGCTCCAGCAGCCCCACGCAACGACGCCAAGCCAAAGACGATTTCGACTATCTCGAAACCACAGAATTTAAGCCTTGGGTTTTGCCACAAGGTGCCACTCCGCAGTTTTATCCTAACTATGATATTCCGCAGGGGGCGTTTCATGGTGGCGTGGGCAATGTGGTCGATATTCGCCCGCCACAACAAGTGTTGGAACTCATCCCTGGTGCTCGCGCAGAACGTCAAAATGGCGAAGTGACCTTATGGATGTTGCGCCAAGATGAAGCGCAAAAAGTGTGGGATACCGCACTGAAAATGATTGCGGAGCGCAAAATCCCTCTTCGTAAGCAAACCGATTCTATGGTGGAAACGGACTGGGTCGATTGGGTATCAGAAGATGAAGATGTGACGATTGGTAGCCGCTACTTAATGTCGATGGTGGAAACCAATAATCGTTATGGCTTTAAAATTTCGCTGATTGGTTGGCGTGAAAATGGTCAAGTGCAAACGGTCAGTACCACCAATAAAGAGCGTTACAACGCCTTTATGACCAACTTGGTCACCACTCGTTACGACTCCGATGTGCGTGCGGAAGCGGCGCGCCGTGCCCAAGAGCTGGTTAAGCAAATTCCGATTACCATGGGCTCAGATCGCAGTGGATTCCCTGTGATCATTGCGCGTACGCCTTACGATGTACTGTGGCAACGTTTGCCAGAGTTACTGCCCAAAATGGGCTTTACTATTGAAGAGCGTAACCAGTCACAAGGTACGGTCAAAGCCAAATACGCTGCACCAGATGATGAATTCTGGCAACAGGTTGGTGTTAAACCGATTGAGCTTAAATCCGGGACTTACACCTTCCTCTTTGGTGACTTGGGTAACCGTACGTCGATTAACGTGACCGACTCAGCGGGTAAACCGGTCAACGAAGCGCTGTTGAAAGAGATGGTGCCAGTGCTCTCAGCAGTGGTGGATAAGAAGTAATGAAAAAGAAGGGATGCCAAGGCATCCCTTTGTTTTTGTGGTCATCCCTAAACCACCGTTTTTAGCGGTAGTCATTGTTTTGCGATTTGTCGTTACCCGTTATCTTTAGGTTCAGAGGGAGTATCCGTGCCTTTGGGTGAGCGCGGATATCTCTTCTGATCCAGTTCATTCAGCCGATCAAGTTCGCTTTTTTTATCCATTTGCCCAAATTTCATGTTGGCGGTGTATTTAAGCGCGGCAATATTCCCGACAATCACGGCGACCACAATCAACGAGATCACCCAAGGGTTAAACAGTATCTCCATGTTATACCTCACAAATATTCGTGATGAAGCGCTGATAAATCTCCGGCAACAGCGCTTGGACTGTCGTTTTTCCTTCCATCGCTACGGCAGAGAGCTGCTCAAGCAATAGGGGCTCACTTAGTGCTGCTAAGCATTGCTGCGCAGTCTGTTTATGACTGATATGCCAAGGTTCAAAGCCAATGCCTTGACCATGCTGATAGGGTAGGAAAAAACCAAATTGAGCAAGATGTGCGTTTAGCCATTGAGAGAACTCACTTTGATGCCCTTCAAGATATTCCCACGGTTCAAGCAGCAGACTGGTGTTCTCTGGTAAAGCATCGCGGTCATACACATCAAAATCCGTTCCCCAATGGTGACGACTTGCGCCCGGCAAGGCTGACCAGCGTAATATGGCTAACACTTTTTCAGCTTCACTCAGTGTGTTGCTATGCAATGGCTGGCTATGTTCATCGAGCAGCGGTTTTTGACCGAGCATTTTCTGGTTCCAGATCGCCAGTTGGCGTTCAAAGGAGCGAAAACCACTGGCGATACAAAGATTAAACCCTGCATCTTGCGCCGCTTGCTTGAGTGCTAAAAGATCCGGACTCACTTGCGGATGCACTTGAAACGCTTTTTGTCCGACCATTACGGAGATCAAATGTGTGTCGGTTTGCCCGGTCAGCTGCTCTGGGGTCATAGTTAGCCTAAAAGATGATTTAAGGTTTTTTGATACATATCGGTCAATTTCTCTAAATCCGCAATACGTACACACTCGTTTACCTTGTGAATGGTGGCATTGACGGGACCGAGCTCAACCACTTGTGCGCCCATTTGGGCAATGAAGCGACCATCAGATGTTCCGCCTGTCGTCAATAACGCAGGAGCTTGATGGTTTACTTCCTCTACTGCCGCGACTACTGCGGCCAGTAGTTCGCCCGTATCGGTCAGGAAGGGTTGGCCGCTGAGAGTCCATTTCACATCGTAATCGAGCCCGTGAGCATCCAAGACCGAATGTACGCGGCGTTTGATCTCTTCATCGGTGAGCTCTGTACTAAAGCGGAAGTTAAACTGCACATCAAATTCACCGGGGATGACATTCGATGCGCCAGTACCCGCTTGCAGGTTAGGAATTTGAAAGCTGGTGGGGGGGAAATAGGCGTTACCTTCATCCCATTGGGTGGCGGCGAGTTCGGCCAATGCGGGGAGCGCTTTATGCACGGGATTATTAGCCAGATGCGGATAAGCAACATGGCCTTGAGTGCCTTTTACCTTCAAATCCCCCGTGATGGAGCCACGACGGCCATTTTTCACCACATCGCCTACGGCTAGGGTACTGGACGGCTCACCGACGATACACATATCGATCAGTTCGTTACGTGCCATTAGCGTTTCTACGACACGGACGGTACCGTTGATAAAGGGGCCTTCTTCATCAGAAGTGATCAAAAAACCGATTGAGCCTTGATGATCGGGATGTTCGGCAATAAAACGCTCTACCGCCACAATCATACAAGCCAGCGAGCCTTTCATATCTGCTGCGCCACGCCCATGCAGGAAACCATCAATCACAGTCGGCTCAAAAGGAGGAGTGTGCCACTGCGACAAAGGGCCGGCAGGCACCACATCGGTATGACCTGCAAAAACAAACAGGGGAGATTGCGTGCCGCGGCGAGCCCAGAAGTTGGTGGTGTCTTCAAACACCATGCTTTCAATTTCGAAACCCAGCGCTTTTAAGCGCTCAATCATCAGATCCTGACATCCTGCGTCGGCAGGAGTAACGGATTGGCGGCTAATCAGCTCTTTTGCCAGAGCCAGTACAGGGCTATCTGTCATCCTTGAAATTCCTTTTATTAATCAAAACGCTTAAGAAAAAAGAGCGCGATACTGGGCATCGCTAAAGCCAAGATGCAGTTCATCTTGACGTTGTAAAATAGGGCGCTTAATCATCGCCGGATGTTCTACTAACAATGCCACTGCATTGTCGGCATTCAAAGTGGCTTTTTGCTCATCACTCAGTTGGCGAAAGGTTGTGCCGCGCTTATTGAGTACTTGTTCCCAACCTAATTGGCTACAAAATCCAGCCACCAATTCTGGGGTAATGCCCTCTTTGCGATAGTCATGAAACTGGTAGGCGACGCCCGCTTGTTCTAGCCATTTACGGGCTTTTTTCATGGTGTCGCAGTTCGGAATGCCATACAAAGTGATCGTCATGTTTATCCTTAAATGGGTTTTATTGAAGGCCTGAATGGGTTGCTTCATGGTGTTGAGCTTAGGGCAACCTTGCTTATTGTGCGTTCAATCCTAACAGGAAGGTTCGGCCGAGACAAAAGTGTGATGTAGATATTTCACGCACGGAAAAAATAGCCTACTAAAGTAAATCGATTGGCAAGTTATTGATCAAACGCAACACATCACACAGTAAAACGGAAATAATGAGCACAGCATACTTTAGGAGGTATCAATGGAACTGAGTCCTGTATTCGCAAGGCGCTTATATTTAGCTTTGCTTGTGGAGAGCCTTGAGCGACCCAATGTCCCTAAACTGATTGAAAAGACGGGCTGGCCTCGTCGTACTATCCAAGATGTCATCAAAGCCATGCCGGGTATCGGTATTGAACTGAACTTCGTGCAAGATGGCCGCCGACACAATGATGGCTACTACCAGCTTTCTGACTGGGGTCCCTTTGACAGCCAATGGGTCACCGAACGCAAAAAAGACATTGCGGCAAGCTTAGGGTTTTGTGCTTAAAGCCAGCATCGCTGGCTTTTTCATTTTCCACATTATGCGGCTTGGCACATCATGCGGCTTGGTGCGTCAGCTGTTTTGCCACAACCAGTAACTGATAAAACCTAACCAACTTAGCGCTAATAATACCCATGCGAGTTTGGCTTGATTGGTATGAGAGTCATCGCCGAGTTCGGCTGCATAGTCATCCGCTTCGTGGATTTCCTCTGTCGAAGATTGCTTGGCTTTTAACGCTTTTTTACGCAGCTTATCTGCCTGCCGGTGTTTCTCTTTCTGCTGCTTTTTGTATAAAGCAATCCCTTTTTCGATACCTTGAGTGATGAGCTTAGTTTGCTCTTTGGTTTGTCCGGGGCGCTGAGTCGCTTTCGCAATTTTTAACGCCTCTTGCTGGGTTTGTTCTGACGGAATGAGAGTCGTGTTTTTCATTAATCTATACGGTTTAAAAAGCTTAGGACTAAGACTAGCATGTGAGCGCAGGGTAAAAAATGGGGCGAGCTAAGAATAAGCAGTGGTCATTTAGGGGAATTGCGCTAGAGTGAACAGCCTGTGTTTTATGAGTTGAGAAAACCGTGCGTTATTCGATTGAACAGTATGATAGTCAAGGATTTTTAAAAGCACCGATATGGCTATGGCTAGGATGGCTGTTTCTTAATCGAGCTTGGGTCATGTTTGTGATGGCGGGGGTGAGCCGCGAACAAGGTTCCCATTTGCTCTCATTGATCTATCCCGATCACTCTTTGTTGTATGTTGGACTTGCGATGGGGGCTCCGGCTCTTGCCTTAATGTGGCTCATCACATTACGCAGTTCGCAGCGGCAATGGGTCAATCAGATTGTCGCGCAAGGTCGTGCGATTTCTTTATTCGTTGTGATAGGCCAATTTGTGCAAACGGCTTTTCACGTTTACTTGCAGCAGGGGGCTTTTCACTGGGCCAACGCATTGACCCTACTCTTATTACTGTGGTTTGGCATTTACCTTGTGCAGAGTCGCCATGTACGCGACAGTTTAAAAGCCCCCGCGTTGGATAAGGCATGATCATCATCAACGCGATGATTTTTCTTTTTATTACACTGAGCAAAACCGAAAAGTGAGGATTCGTTATGTTTAAGTCACAGACCGCAATCTTGCCAGAAGCTGGCCCGTTTGCCCTGTACACACTACTGAAAGTTCGTCAGAACCACGCCCATGTTTTGCAAGCGCTTAAGGCTTTGCCTGCGTTAGTTGAGGAAATCAATCAAAATCAGCCGGGAGCCGAGCTGACGGTTTCTGTCGCGTTCAGCAAAGGTTTTTGGAGCCATTTTGAGATGGCGTCGCCACCAGAACTGATTGATTTTCCTGAGCTGGGTGAGGGCGAAACTCACGCGCCAAGCACGGATGTGGATGTGTTGATCCATTGTCACGCCACGCGCCACGATTTGCTGTTTTATACTCTACGTAAAGGGATTAGCGACATAGCTCAAGATATTGAAATCGTGGATGAAACCTATGGTTTCCGTTATTTAGACGCACGTGACATGACGGGCTTTATTGATGGCACAGAAAACCCGAAAGCTGAGAAACGTGCGGAAGTCGCGTTGGTGGCTGATGGCGACTTTGCGGGAGGCAGTTATGTGATGGTACAACGCTTTGTGCATAATTTGCCGGCGTGGAATCGTCTCAACTTAGCGGCGCAAGAAAAAGTGATTGGTCGCACTAAGCCTGATTCCGTCGAGCTAGAAAATGTTCCTGCCGCTTCGCATGTAGGTCGAGTGGATATTAAAGAAGAAGGTAAAGGATTGAAGATTGTTCGCCACAGTTTGCCGTATGGCAGCGTGAGCGGCGATCACGGCCTACTGTTTATTGCGTACTGTCACACGCTGCATAATTTCAAAACTATGCTGGAAAGCATGTACGGTGTCACTGATGGCAAAACAGACCAACTGCTACGCTTTACCAAAGCCGTGACCGGGGCTTATTTCTTTGCACCGTCGCAAGTGATGTTGCAGGAACTGACACTCAAGAATCAATAATGCAACACTGTTGCATATGTTTCATGCCAAAGCCGAGCCTAGTGCTCGGTTTTTTGATTAAAGAAAACTCACTTTACACCGATAAAAGAACAAGTAAGCAATCGTGTAAGGAGTGCAGCAGCCATGGCCATGACGGTAAATACCAATGTGTCTGCGCTGGTAGCACAGCGACATCTTAATTCTGCGTCCGAGATGCTCAATCAGTCTCTGGAGCGGCTCTCTTCTGGCAATCGAATCAACAGTGCCAAAGATGATGCGGCAGGGCTGCAGATCTCCAATCGTTTGGAAACGCAAATGCGTGGCCTCGGCATTGCTGTGCGCAATGCCAACGATGGGATTTCGATCATGCAGACGGCTGAAGGGGCAATGCAGGAAACCACTCAGCTATTGCAACGCATGCGCGACCTCTCTTTGCAATCGGCCAACGGTTCAAACAGTGCAGCCGAAAGAGTCGCATTACAAGAGGAAATGGCTGCTTTAAACGATGAATTGAATCGAATCGCTGAAACCACCTCTTTTGCAGGGCGCAAGCTGCTCAATGGCCAATTTATGAAAGCCAGTTTCCAAATTGGTGCCAGCAGTGGTGAAGCCGTACAGCTTTCACTGCGCAATATGCGATCAGACAGTTTGGAGATGGGCGGGTTTAGCTATGTTGCGGCTGCGCTAGCCGATAAACAGTGGCAAGTTACAAAAGGTAAACAACAGCTCAATATCAGCTACGTCAATGCGCAAGGGGAGAATGAGAACATTCAGATCCAAGCCAAAGAGGGAGACGATATTGAAGAGTTGGCGACTTACATCAATGGCAAAACCGATAAAGTCTCTGCGTCCGTGAATGAAAAGGGACAACTCCAGTTGTACATCGCGGGGAAAGAGACGTCAGGCACCTTGTCGTTCAGTGGCAGTTTAGCCAACGAATTACAGATGAACTTATTGGGTTATGAAGCGGTAGATAATCTTGATATCAGCAGTGCTGGCGGAGCGCAGCGCGCCGTCTCGGTGATTGATACGGCACTCAAGTATGTCGATGGGCATCGCTCAGAGCTAGGGGCGATGCAAAATCGTTTCCAACACGCGATCAGTAACCTCGATAACGTGCATGAAAACCTAGCGGCCTCGAACAGCCGGATTAAAGATGCGGATTACGCCAAAGAAACCACGCAAATGATTAAGCAGCAAATTTTGCAGCAAGTCAGCACTTCTGTGCTCGCTCAAGCGAAACGCCAGCCGAAGTTTGTGCTGTTTTTGCTGCGTAATTAACGTTGCCTGCTCGACTTCGTCTCTAACTCATTGTTCATCTGACTCAAGATCAAGCTCGCTTTATCGTCCGTGGTAGAAAAACCTTGAGTGCCAAAGTGCACTTTTTGTGCATTTTATGTGTTTGATGCCTAATTTATCGCCAACCAAACTTTTTTCTTAAAAAAATCGAAAATTTTTCCTAAAGGATTTAAAAAACGCGCCGTTATAAAAGGTAACTTTGAGAGAACTACTTTGGTTTTCCGAGACGTCGGAAACCGGATACATCGGAAAATCAATTGGAGAAATCACCATGGCAGTGAATGTAAATACCAACGTAGCAGCAATGACAGCTCAACGTTATTTGACTGGTGCAACCAATGCACAACAAACTTCAATGGAGCGTCTATCTTCAGGCTTTAAAATCAATAGTGCTAAAGATGATGCTGCCGGCCTACAAATCTCTAACCGCTTGAACGTACAAAGCCGCGGTCTGGATGTGGCAGTACGCAACGCGAATGATGGTATTTCAATTGCTCAAACCGCAGAAGGCGCGATGAATGAAACTACCAACATTCTGCAACGTATGCGTGACTTGTCACTGCAATCTGCGAACGGCTCGAACTCCAAATCTGAGCGTGTGGCAATCCAAGAAGAGATCACCGCACTGAATGATGAGCTGAACCGTATTGCAGAAACCACGTCATTCGGTGGTAACAAGTTGCTCAACGGTACCTTCTCAACCAAGTCGTTCCAAATCGGTGCTGACAACGGTGAGGCGGTCATGCTGACCTTGAAAGACATGCGCAGTGATAACCGCATGATGGGTGGTACCAGCTATGTCGCGGCAGAAGGCAAAGACAAAGACTGGAAAGTACAAGCGGGCGCGAACGACATCACTTTCACGCTGAAAGACATCGACGGCAATGACCAAACCATTACCGTGAACGCTAAAGAAGGCGATGATATCGAAGAAGTGGCGACTTACATCAACGGTCAAACCGACATGGTGAAAGCGTCTGTCAACGAGAAAGGTCAGCTACAAATCTTTGCTGGTAACAACAAAGTCACCGGTGATGTAGCCTTCTCTGGTGGTCTAGCGGGTGCTCTGAACATGCAAGCGGGTACAGCAGAAACCGTTGACACTATCGATGTGACTTCAGTTGGTGGCGCGCAACAATCGGTTGCAGTTATCGACTCTGCGCTGAAGTATGTAGATAGTCACCGTGCTGAACTGGGTGCGTTCCAGAACCGTTTCAACCATGCTATCAGCAACTTGGATAACATTAACGAAAACGTGAATGCTTCTAAGAGCCGTATCAAAGACACCGATTTCGCGAAAGAGACTACAGCGCTCACCAAATCGCAAATCCTGTCTCAAGCATCAAGCTCTGTGCTGGCTCAAGCCAAACAAGCGCCAAACGCCGCACTCAGCCTGTTGGGTTAATCCCCACACCGCCAAAAAAATCCAGCTTCGGCTGGATTTTTTATTGCAGCCAGTTTCATTAATGAGTGCCTAACTTCACGAAAGTGGAGAGGATTTTCTTTTTTTGAAAAAAAGCCTGAAATTTCTCTAAAGGATATTTATTTCTCGCCGTTACAAGATACGAGAGAAATGAGGTAAACCGAGGTGAGGTGAGAGACACCAAGGTTTACCAACTTATCCGCCTAAGGAGATCAATATGGCAATTAATGTAAACACGAACGTGTCTGCCATGACCGCTCAGCGCTATTTAAATGGTGCTGCTGATGGTATGCAGAAATCGATGGAGCGTTTGTCGTCCGGCTACAAAATCAACAGTGCCCGAGACGATGCCGCAGGTCTGCAAATTTCTAACCGTTTGACATCGCAAAGTCGTGGTTTGGACATGGCGGTGAAAAACGCCAACGATGGTATTTCCATCGCCCAAACTGCAGAAGGGGCGATGAACGAAACGACCAACATCTTACAACGGATGCGCGATCTTGCGTTGCAATCCTCTAACGGCTCAAACTCTTCTTCGGAACGCCGCGCGATTCAAGAAGAAGTGTCTGCCCTCAATGACGAGTTGAACCGTATTGCAGAAACCACCTCTTTTGGTGGCAACAAACTGCTGAATGGTTCGTTTGGTAGTAAATCGTTCCAGATTGGTGCGGATTCGGGTGAAGCGGTCATGCTTAGCATGGGCAGTATGCGCTCGGATACTCAAGCTATGGGCGGAAAAAGCTATCGAGCTCAAGAAGGCAAGGCCGCAGACTGGCGTGTCGGCGCAGCAACCGATTTGACCCTGAGCTATACTAATAAGCAGGGTGAAGCACGTGAAGTGACCATTAATGCCAAACAAGGTGACGACTTAGAAGAGCTTGCGACTTACATCAACGGTCAAACTGAAGACGTTAAAGCGTCGGTCGGTGAAGACGGTAAGCTACAACTGTTTGCTTCATCACAAAAAGTCAATGGTGATGTGACCATTGGTGGTGGACTGGGTGGTGAAATCGGTTTTGATGCTGGCCGTAATGTGACGGTGGCGGATGTGAACGTTTCAACCGTGGCCGGTTCGCAAGAAGCGGTATCTATTCTGGATGGGGCTCTGAAGGCGGTGGATAGCCAACGCGCTTCATTGGGTGCATTCCAGAACCGTTTCGGTCATGCGATCAGTAACTTGGATAACGTTAACGAAAACGTCAACGCGTCTCGTAGCCGTATCCGTGATACCGATTATGCTCGTGAAACCACGGCGATGACGAAGGCGCAAATATTGCAGCAGGCGAGTACCTCTGTGTTGGCGCAAGCGAAGCAGTCACCATCTGCAGCTCTGAGCTTATTGGGATAACCCTTTGAGCGGTATTGAGCTAGTAAGTAACTTGTGGTTTAAATGTTACTTATAAGGTGGAAGGGAGATTGTTATGGAAATACCATCCTACGCATCGAACATCCAGCCTTACGGCTCACAAAGTGGCACTAAAATTGCTTCAGAAAACGATAATGCAAAAAGCGTTTCGCTTTCAGGGGATAACAGCCGCTCGGTTTCGCGTACAGATAAATTATCTGAACACTTTTCTGAGCAGGTCAGGGCAAGGCAGCAAGAATCGGCAGAGACGGCCATGGCGCAAGCAAAACAGCGCCAACGTCTTAACGAGGAGCAACTTGCCAAGATGGTGGAGCAAATGAATGAGTTTGTGAAATCCATTAACAAAGGCCTGTCTTTCAGATTGGATCGTGAATCCGGGCGCGAGGTGGTTACTATCTACGAAGCCTCGACGGGTGATATTATTCGCCAAATCCCCGAGGAAGAGATGCTTGAAGTATTGCGCCGCCTTGCCCGTGAACAGGATCATCGATCCGGTTTACTGATGGCAAAGGTGTAACACGGTTTTTGAGGTGATTGAATGAGTTTAGGCCCGATGGGGATGAATACTGGCTTTGACATCAATGGCATGGTCAGCAAAATTGTCAGTGCGGAGCGCGTACCTAAGCAGCAACGCATTGACAATGAGCGTACCAACATTGACACCAGTATCAGCGCCTATGGTCGGCTCAGAGAGTCGCTGGATACGATGAAAAATCTGATGACCCAGTTTCGTCAGGAGAAGGCTTTTGCAGTACGCAAAGTCGACACCAGTAACGAACAGGTTGTCTCCGCGGCGGCCACCACGGAAGCTATTGCTGGCAACTACTCCGTCGATGTGTTGCAGCTTGCTCAAAGCCATAAAATTGCGTCTGAAGTATTGGACAAAGACGCGAAATTTGGTCCGGGCAAGCTGCATATTTCATTGGGCGATAAGAGTTTTACGCTGGATGTGCAAGGTAACTCCAAGCTGGTTGATATTGTCCGTGGAATCAATGGTGAAAAATCCAATCCGGGCGTGCGAGCCTCCATCATCAATGATGTTGAAGGGCCGCGGCTGATCGTTGCCTCTAACGTGTCAGGCAAAGATCACAGCGTAAAAATGTCCGCTCAAGCGGAACCCGGTAATCCACTTAAGCAACTCGAATACAAAACCCTCGAACAGCGAGTTCGTGATTTAGAAAAAGCGCGTGCGCAAGCTCAGCAACTCATCGCCCCACTCACCCCTGAACAGCAAAAAGTCGCCGCCAAAGTCGCGGAAAAAATTGGCGATGCTGCTCGGCTGGTCGATCAAGAAGTCGCACAAGAAATTCGAAGTGCCGCACAAAGTGCACAAGGTGCGGCCGGAGAGGCGCTCAACGCTGGTGAGTTAACCGAGAGTGCGGTAAAAGCCGCGGCTAACGCCGCCAGTGAAGCCAAAAAATACATCAGGCCGGAAGACCGAATTCCGGGCTGGACAGAAACCGCGTCCGGTACCTTGCTCGATTCCTATTGGGAACCGGAAGAAGAACTCGACGCTCAAGGTCAAAAAAAGGCCGCTGACGTTCCCGGATGGAGCAACACCGCATCCGGTACACTGCTTGATTCCTACGTCACGCCGCAAGAAGCGCAGCAAAAGCTAGAACAGAAATTAGCGCAAGAGAAGGCGCAGATTGAAGCGGCGATCCGCAGCGGAAAAATGACGCCAGAAGAGGCCAAAGCCCAAGCGCGCGCGAAACTTAGCCCAGAAGAGCGTGCCTACATTGAACAGGTCGAAAAAGCGCAAGCAGCCTTGAATGCGGCGCAAAGTGCCTTTGATGGCTACGGCGGCATGACCGAAGTGCAATCGGCGCAAGACTCTATGGTGGTGCTGGATGGGGTGGCGACCTTATCGAGCAATAACAACATCATCGAAAATGCGATCGAAGGGGTTAACTTAACCCTCAAAGGCAAAACCGATCGCAATCAGCCTCCCGCGGAAATCGGCATTGAATATGACCGCGAACGAGTGCGTAACGACATTGAACAGTTTGTCGCGGCCTATAATCAGTTTTTCCAAACCAGTAAAGAGCTCGCGGGTGTTGATCCACGAACCGGACAAGCCGGTCCTTTAGCGGGTGACAGCATAGTTCGTAGCGCAGACTCACGATTAAAAACGGTCTTCTCATCGAGCATTGAGCAAGCGCCAGAAAACCTCAAATCACTGACTGAGTTTGGGATCACCACCACCCGACAAGGGACGCTAGAAATCAACTATGCTATGCTTGACCGCCAATTGAATAACAACTTCACTAAGTTGGGTGAGTTTTTTGGCGGCAATCAAGGCTTTGCTAAGCGGGTCGAAGATGCGATTTCGAGCATGACTGGGGTTACGGGTTCAATCCGTACCCGAGAAAAGAGCTTGAATGAACAGACTTACCGATTGGATGACGACCAACGTTCTCTCGACCGCCGGATGGAGAGTTTGGAAAAACGGACCCATGCGAAATTCAGTGCCATGCAAGATGCGACCAGCAAGATGCAATCGCAGTTAGCGGGCATGATGAACGCTTTAGGTGGTTAATGTGGAAGCAGAACTGCAACGTTTGAGTGATCTCGATCAACAAATCGCAACTCTTCTTGCGGAAGATGACATTCATACTGAAGATATTTTGCAGTTGGTCGATAACAGGGAACAGCTATTGCATAGCTTGTTAGGCTATTTGGCCGAGCACCCTGAATTGGCAAAGTCCGATTTATGGCTCAAGGCAATTGGTAATACTCAACAACTTGTGGAACAGATGCAGTTAAAAACGGCGGCGATGGGGCAAACACTCCACAAATATCGTCACGGAAATAAATCGGTTCAGCAATACAAAAAGTTTTTATAAGAGGAAGACTATGCGTGGTTCTTTACAGGCGTACAAAAAAGTATCAGTGGATAGCCAGCTAAGTGCGGCCTCACCGCATAAAATCGTCCAGATGTTAATGGCCGGAGCGATTGAGCGCCTGATCCAAGGTAAGGCGGCAATGCAGCAAGGTAACATCCCTGTGAAAGGCGAACGTTTAGGTAAAGCCTTGGATATCATCATTAGCCTACGCAGCTGCTTGTCGATGGAAGACGGTGGCGACATCGCCAAAAATCTCGATCAACTGTATGACTTTATGGTCAACCAAATTACTCAAGCGAACCATAAAAATGATCCGCAAATGCTCGATGATGTGATTGAGATCATCCGTGAAATAAAGTCAGCTTGGGATCAAATTCCACCGGAATATCACAACTTGACTGCCGCTGAAGTGGGTATTTGATTTCTGTCAGAGAAACTTTTAACAGATATCACACCCAGCAAATGCTTGGTTGCCTTATTTGCTGATTTAAATAGAATAGAAGCCACTAACTAGCCAAGTGGCTTTTTTTGTTGCTGATTTCCACAAATTGTCTATCGTTTATTCAGGATCCAGAATCAAAATTAACACCTGAAAATGATGTTCAAACGGTGCAACCACAACTTCTTATAATAAAGGCAAATAATCTCACCTATGCAGAGTTTAGCGAAACTACTTGTGATTGAGGACGATGCCGCGATCCGGCTCAATCTCAGTGTTATTTTAGAATTTGTAGGAGAGCAGTGTGAGGTCATTGAGTCTACTCAGATTGACCAAATCAATTGGTCGGCAGTGTGGGGTGGGTGCATTTTAGGCTCGCTACGTGGTCAAGCGCTTTCTGAACAATTAATCCAATCTTTAACCAAGGCTAACCATATCCCGTTGCTGGTTGCCAATAAGCAGCCTTATTCCTTAGAAGAATTCCCCAACTATGTGGGTGAGTTAGATTTTCCGCTCAACTATCCGCAGCTGAGCGATGCTTTGCGTCACTGTAAAGAATTTCTTGGGCGCAAAGGTTTTCAAGTCCTTGCGACCGCACGCAAAAACACCCTGTTTCGTAGCCTTGTTGGGCAAAGCATGGGGATTCAAGAAGTTCGCCACTTGATTGAGCAAGTCTCGACCACGGAAGCCAACGTGCTGATCCTCGGTGAGTCGGGCACGGGTAAAGAAGTGGTTGCGCGTAACATTCACTACCATTCAGGACGCCGTAATGGCCCTTTTGTCCCCATCAACTGTGGTGCAATCCCGGCTGAATTGCTGGAAAGTGAACTGTTTGGTCATGAAAAAGGGGCGTTTACCGGAGCGATTACCGCACGTAAAGGCCGTTTTGAACTGGCTGAAGGCGGCACACTCTTTTTAGATGAAATTGGCGATATGCCGATGAGCATGCAGGTTAAACTGCTGCGCGTGCTGCAAGAGCGCTGTTTTGAACGGGTGGGAGGCAACAGCACCATCAAAGCGAATGTGCGCGTGATTGCCGCAACGCACCGTAATTTGGAAGAGATGATTGACGGACAGAAATTTCGTGAAGATCTCTACTACCGCTTAAACGTGTTCCCGATTGAAATGCCCGCTCTGCGCGATCGGATTGATGACATTCCTTTGCTGTTACAAGAGCTGATGACTCGTATGGAAGCGGAAGGGGCGCAGCCCATCTGTTTCACGCCGCGTGCGATCAATTCGATGATGGAGCATGACTGGCCGGGTAATGTGCGTGAACTTGCCAACTTGGTTGAGCGTATGGTCATCCTGTATCCAAACAGTTTGGTCGATGTGAATCACCTGCCGACCAAATACCGTTACAGTGATATTCCGGAATTCCAGCCAGAGCCTAGCCGTTTTAGCTCGGTTGAAGAGCAAGAGCGTGATGTGTTGGAAGGCATTTTTGCAGAAGACTTTAATTTTGAAGAGCCGCAGGAGTTTGTCCCTGATATAGATGCGCCGCAAGCGCTGCCACCTGAAGGGGTGAATCTCAAAGAGTTGCTCGCTGATTTAGAAGTGAACCTCATCAACCAAGCGTTAGAAGCGCAAGGGGGGGTAGTGGCGAGAGCGGCAGACATGCTCGGTATGCGTCGCACCACCTTGGTTGAGAAGATGCGCAAATACAACATGCAACGCTAGGGAAACCATAGTCAATATATTGGCATTAATTAACGTGTTGATTTTAAACATGAATGGCTTGGCATGACTCTTGCGTGCCAAGCCATTGTTGCATTTAAAAACAGAGAGTGAATGATGAGCAGCGCAGTGCAAGAGCAGCATTCCCATTTGGACTCGTTAGAAGATCAAGTTGAGCGCTATAAACAGGTATTGGATGTGATGCCCGCCGGGGTGATTTTGCTCGATACCCAAGGCATAGTGCGTGAAGCCAACCCAGAAGCGCAGCGTTTACTGGATGTACCACTCGTGGGTGAAAAATGGTACAGCGTGATCCAGATTGCTTTTGCCCCGCGTGACGATGATGGTCATGAAATCTCGCTGCGCAATGGACGCAAAGTGCGCTTGGCGATCTCCGCCTCGACAACGGGTCAGCTCATTTTGATTACCGACTTAACGGAAACTCGCCTATTGCAGTCACGGATCAGTGATCTGCAACGTCTCTCTTCCTTGGGACGCATGGTGGCGTCATTGGCTCACCAAGTGAGAACGCCACTGTCCAGTGCCATGCTGTATGCCGCAAATCTCGCAGCACCGAATTTACCGCCTGCTACTCGTGAGCGTTTTCAAAGTAAGTTGGTTGACCGACTGCACGATTTGGAAAAGCAAGTAAACGACATGCTGCTTTTTGCCAAAGGTGGCGATAACAAGGTGGTGATGCCCTTCTCGATTGGCGATTTGGCCGCCGAATTTATGCCTATGGTCGAAACGGCGCTGAAAAATAATCAGATCGATTACGGTCAAGAAGTCGAAAGTGAAGAGACCATGTTGCTGGGTAATGCCAATGCTTTGGCTTCCGCGCTGAGTAATTTGGTGATGAATGCGCTGCAAATTGCGGGGAAAGGTTCACAAATTGATGTGTTTTTCCGCCCAGTGAATGGCGAACTTAAAATTTCCGTGCAAGATAACGGCCCCGGTGTGCCAGAGTCGTTGCAGCACAAAATCATGGAACCCTTTTTCACCACTCGCTCACAAGGTACAGGCCTTGGCTTAGCAGTAGTGCAGATGGTGTGTCGCGCCCACGGTGGGCGATTGGAACTGATATCCAAGGAGGGAGAGGGCGCTTGTTTTACCATGTGCATTCCCCTTGAACGTCAGGCAGATAGCTCAAACTCAGAGACTGGAGAGTGAAGATGGCTCAAAGCAAAGTCTTAATCGTAGAAGATGACGAAGGTCTTCGCGAAGCGTTGATCGACACCTTAGCTTTAGCGGGTTATGAGTGGCTGGAAGCCGATTGTGCAGAAGATGCCCTGCTCAAACTCAAATCACACAGTGTCGATATTGTGGTGTCTGATGTGCAAATGGCAGGCATGGGGGGACTCGCTCTGCTGCGCAGTATCAAACAGCACTGGCCGAATTTACCCGTACTGCTGATGACCGCTTACGCCAATATTCAAGATGCCGTATCTGCCATGAAAGATGGCGCGATTGACTACATGGCTAAGCCTTTTGCACCAGAAGTGCTGCTGAATATGGTCAGCCGTTACGCACCAGTAAAGTCAGATGACAACGGCGATGCTGTGGTCGCGGATACGAAAAGCCTCAAGCTGCTTGCCTTAGCCGATAAAGTGGCGAAGACCGATGCCAACGTGATGATTTTGGGGCCAAGCGGCTCAGGTAAAGAAGTGATGTCACGTTACATCCACAATGCCTCTCCTCGTAAAGAGGGGCCATTTATTGCGATTAACTGCGCGGCAATTCCTGACAACATGTTAGAAGCAACCCTATTCGGTTATGAAAAAGGCGCGTTTACCGGAGCCGTACAAGCGTGTCCCGGTAAGTTTGAACAAGCCCAAGGTGGCACCATTTTGCTCGATGAGATCAGCGAAATGGATCTGAATCTGCAAGCGAAACTGCTGCGGGTACTGCAAGAGCGTGAAGTAGAGCGCTTAGGGAGCCGCAAAAGCATCAAGCTCGATGTTCGCGTGCTCGCAACCAGTAACCGTGACTTGAAACAGTATGTGCAAGCCGGACATTTCCGTGAAGACTTGTACTACCGTTTGAATGTGTTCCCATTAACCTGGCCAGCCTTATGTGAGCGTAAAGACGATATTGAGCCGCTGGCTAACCATCTGATTGAGCGTCACTGCAAAAAGTTAGGTTTACCTGTACCAAGCATTGCGCCTAACGCCATTACTAAACTGCTGAATTACCCATGGCCGGGTAATGTGCGTGAGCTGGATAACGTCGTGCAGCGTGCTTTGATCTTAAGTGAAAACGGCCATATTCAAAGTGAGCACATTTTGCTGGAAGGGGTTGATTGGCATGATGCCAGCAGCTTACAGCAAGCGGTGGCGGGAGAGTCGATGGCTGCGCCGCAGATCAAACCTGTTGCAGAGCCCGAAGTGTTTAAGCCCTTAGTGCAAGGTGGTGGGCAAAACAGTAGTTCGCAAAGTTCAGGTTTGGGTGGTGAGCTGCGCGACCAAGAGTTTGCGATTATTCTTGATACGTTGGCCGAATGTCAGGGACGCCGTAAAGAGATGGCGGAGAAGCTAGGTATTAGCCCACGCACTTTACGTTACAAACTCGCCAAAATGCGTGATGCAGGGATTGATATCCCCGGTTGAGGGCATGGCATACAAATTGCTCTTTAGAGTTAGGAATGGAATTTTTGAGTCAAACAATTGGCATCAGAGGTAGCAATGAGACTTGACGGTTTAAATAACGAAATGCAGGCGATGATGTTTGAGGCAATGAATACTCAGCCCGCATCGACAGGTCAGAAAGTTGGCGCTGACTTTGGTGCCATGTTGACCAAAGCGATCAACAACGTCAATGGCCTGCAAAAGACCTCAAGTGATATGCAGACGCGTTTTGATCGTGGCGATGAAGGAATTTCTCTTTCTGATGTGATGATCGCCCGTAATAAATCGAGTGTGGCGTTTGAAGCGACCATTCAAGTACGCAATAAGCTCGTCGAAGCGTACAAAGAACTGATGAATATGCCAGTATAACTTGGGTAATAGACTGTGGCCGATGATAAACAAACAACCGATCTCGCGTTGACCAATAGTGGTGGTGAGCATGCCTTGATGGCAGGCTCTGATATGGACCACGACACGCAGAATCCGGACATCAACGAAAAAAGTAGCAAAATGGACTTTACCGTTGGTGATCTCGATTTATTGCGCCAAGTGGTACTGGTACTGTCTATTTCAATCTGCGTTGCCCTTATCGTCATGCTGTTCTTCTGGGTACGTGAGCCGGATATGCGTCCGCTGGGTGCTTACGAAACCGAAGAACTGATCCCAGTCTTGGATTACCTCGATCAACAGAAACAGCAATACAAACTTGATGGCAATACCATTTTGGTGCCCGTCAGTGATTACAACAGCCTCAAACTCTCCATGGTACGCGCGGGATTAAACCAAAACCGTCAGGCTGGCGACGAGATTCTGATGCAGGATATGGGCTTTGGGGTATCACAGCGTCTTGAACAAGAACGCCTCAAGCTGAGCCGTGAACGTCAACTCGCGAAAGCGATTGAAGAGATGCGCCAAGTTAACAAAGCTCGCGTATTGCTTGCATTGCCAAAGCAGAGTGTGTTTGTTCGTCATAACCAAGAAGCGTCAGCGTCTGTGTTCTTGACGGTACGCACGGGAGCCAATCTTAAACAAGAAGAGATTGATGCCGTGGTCGATATGGTGGCCAGTGCTGTGCCGGGCATGAAACCGAGCCGGGTTACGGTGACCGATCAGCATGGTCGTTTGCTCAGCTCAGGCTCTCAAGATCCCGTTTCTGCAGCTCGCCGTAAAGAGCAAGAGCTGGAGAAACAACAAGAAGAAGCCCTGCGTGGAAAAATTGACTCTGTGCTGATCCCGATCCTTGGTTTAGGTAATTACACCGCGCAGGTGGATATCGAACTCGATTTCAGTGCAGTAGAGCAGACACGTAAAGTGTTTGACCCCAACACGCCAGCCACACGCAGTGAATACACACTGGAAGATTACAATAACGGTAACGTTGTCGCAGGGGTGCCGGGCGCTCTTAGCAACCAACCTCCCGCCGATGCCTCAATTCCGCAAGATGTAGCACAGATGAAAGATGGCTCGGTCATGGGGCAAGGGTCGGTGCATAAAGAAGCGACACGTAACTATGAACTTGATACCACCATCAGCCATGAGCGTAAGCAATCAGGGGTGATTAACCGTCAGACTGTAGCGGTGGCCGTCAAGAGTCGTTCCAGCGTCAATCCTGATACTGGCGAAGTCACTTACACGCCACTCAGTGAAGCGGACCTCAACTCAATTCGTCAGGTTCTGATCGGCACCGTAGGCTATAGTGAAAATCGTGGAGATTTACTGAATGTCCTCAGCATGCCGTTTGCTGAACCCGAAATGGAACAAATTGTTGATGTCCCAATTTGGGAACATCCAAACTTCAACGATTGGGTTCGTTGGTTCGCCAGTGCCTTGGTTATCATCATCGTCATTTTGGTGCTAGTACGCCCAGCGATGAAGAAACTTATCAACCCAGCGGCGGATAACGATGACCAAATGTACGGCCCAGACGGTATGCCAATTGGCGCGGATGGTGAGACAAGCCTCATCGGCAGCGATATTGATGGCGGTGAGTTGTTCGAATTTGGTTCAGGCATTGATCTGCCGAATCTTCACAAGGATGAGGACGTGCTGAAAGCAGTACGTGCCTTGGTGGCAAACGAGCCAGAACTCGCGGCTCAAGTAGTGAAGAACTGGATGCAAAATGGCTAAAGACAATAAAGATGGTGGAGAAGTGGTCGAATCAACCATTGATATCAGTGAAATTCCCGGTGAAGAAAAAGCAGCCATTTTGCTGCTCAGTTTGAATGAAGAAGATGCCGCAGGCATCATTCGCCACCTCGAGCCTAAACAGGTACAGAGGGTGGGTAGTGCCATGGCACGCGCCAAAGACTTAAGCCAAACCAAAGTGTCAGCGGTGCATCGTGCCTTTTTGGAAGATATTCAAAAATACACCAACATTGGTATGGGCAGTGAAGACTTCCTACGTAATGCTCTGGTTGCGGCGTTGGGGGCGGATAAAGCCAACAACTTGGTGGATCAAATTCTGCTTGGTACCGGCTCGAAAGGTCTGGATTCACTAAAATGGATGGATCCACGTCAAGTAGCGAGCATTATTATCAACGAGCACCCGCAGATCCAAACCATCGTATTGTCGTACCTTGAGCCGGATCAATCGGCCGAGATTTTGGCGCAGTTTGCTCAGCGTGACGCTCTCGATTTGTTGATGCGTATCGCCAACTTGGAAGAAGTACAGCCTTCAGCGCTGGCCGAGTTGAACGAAATCATGGAGAAACAGTTCGCGGGTCAAGCGGGGGCACAAGCGGCCAAAATTGGTGGCTTGAAAGCTGCTGCCGACATCATGAACTATCTGGACAACAACATCGAAAGCGTATTGATGGAAGGAATGCGCGAAAAAGACGAAGACTTGGCAACTCAGATCCAAGATTTGATGTTTGTGTTCGAGAACTTAGTCGAAGTCGACGATCAAGGCATCCAAAAATTGCTGCGTGATGTTCCGCAAGATGTCTTGCAAAAAGCCCTCAAAGGGGCAGACGATACACTGCGCGAGAAGATCTTCAAGAACATGTCGAAACGTGCTGCTGAGATGATGAAAGACGATTTGGAGGCGATGCCACCGATCAAAGTGTCCGATGTGGAAGCGGCTCAGAAAGAGATCTTGTCTATCGCTCGTCGTATGGCCGACAACGGCGAGATCATGCTGGGCGGCGGTGCCGACGAATTCTTATAATCAAGTAGGATCGGTGTAAGCCGATCCTATTTCCTTCGATGCATTATTTTGATGAACGTTAAACAAAACTTGCTGCATGATTGAGGATCACAATGTCTGGTGAAAGAAAGCGTGGTTTTATTCGCCCGGGTACAGATGATGCGACGGTCACACCTCAACGTTGGGGGCTGCCGGATTACGGTGCGGAAAGTAACAAAGCGGCTAAACAGACTGCGTTTAATTACGATCCGGGCTGGATCCCAAACTTTGACGAACCGGAGCAGGTCGTCGAGCACGAATTCAGTGAAGAAGAGATTGCACTGATCCGCACTGCCGCTCAACAAGAGGGCTTTGAGGCGGGGCAAGCAGAAGGCTATCAGCAAGGCTTTGAACAAGGTAAGGCTGAAGGTTTCCAAGCTGGTCATCAAGAAGGGCAAACGCAAGGTTATCAAGATGGCGTTGCCGAAGGGCAAGCCTTAATTCAAGAACAAGTCAAAACCTTTATGGCGCTGGCGAACCAGTTTGCTCAGCCCCTTGATCTGCTTAATGCTCAGGTCGAAAAGCAGCTGGTGGACATGGTACTCGCGTTGACCAAAGAAGTGGTGCACGTTGAAGTGCAAACCAACCCACAAGTGATCCTCGATACCGTCAAAGCTTCAGTCGAAGCGCTGCCGATTGCAGGGCACGCGATTACTCTCAAACTCAATCCAGAAGATGTGGAGATTATTCGCCAAGCCTACGGTGAGCAAGAAATCGAAACCCGTAACTGGACTCTACTCAGCGAGCCAGCCTTAAGTCGCGGCGATGTACAGATTGAAGCGGGCGAGTCGAGCGTCAGCTATCGGATGGAAGAGCGGATCCGCAGCGTGCTGAAAAGCTTCTGCGGTATCAACCGTCACCATCCGGGAGAGTAGCCGATGTTAGCGTTAGCTGATCGCCTTGCCCAATACAAAGTCGAAGGACACACCACCCGACCCATGGCTTCGGGAAAGTTGGTGCGTGTTGTGGGTTTGACGCTGGAAGCCACAGGTTGTAAAGCACCCGTCGGAAGTTTGTGTAAAGTCGAAACCATGAACGGCGAGATGGAAGCCGAAGTGGTGGGCTTTTCTGGCGATAACCTCTTTTTGATGCCTAGTGAACAGATCATCGGTGTCCTTCCCGGAGCCAAAGTGACTCCTATCACGACCGAATCAGGCCTGCCTGTCGGTATGGAACTGCTGGGACGCGTGATTGATGGCGTGGGTAATCCGCTCGATGGTTTAGGTCCGATTTATACCGATCAACGCGCTTCACTTAACGCTATACCGATTAACCCACTGGCACGTAAACCGATCAACGAACCTTTGGATGTTGGCATCAAGGCGATTAACGGTTTACTGACGGTCGGTAAAGGACAACGGATTGGCTTGTTTGCCGGTTCCGGTGTCGGTAAATCGGTCACGCTCGGCATGATGACCCGAGGCACTACAGCGCAAGTCGTGGTGGTTGGGTTGATTGGTGAGCGGGGACGTGAAGTCAAAGAATTTATCGAGGAGATCCTCGGCGTAGATGGTCGCCAGCGTTCCGTGGTGGTTGCCGCTCCTGCTGATTCCTCGCCGCTGATGCGTTTAAAAGGGTGCCAAACGGCTCTGACTATTGCCGAGTATTTTCGCGATCAAGGTTTGGATGTGCTGCTGTTGATGGATTCACTCACGCGTTTTGCGCAAGCGCAGCGTGAGATAGCTCTGTCCGTTGGAGAGCCCCCGGCGACCAAAGGTTATCCACCATCGGTGTTTGCCAAACTGCCGGCACTGGTTGAGCGCGCTGGTAATGGCGGCCCACACCAAGGTTCGATCACCGCATTTTTCACCGTATTGACCGAAGGGGATGACTTACAAGATCCGATTGCGGATGCCTCGCGCGCGATCTTGGATGGTCATATCGTGTTATCGCGGGAAATGGCCGATGCAGGGCACTATCCGGCGATTGATGTCGAAAAATCCGTCAGCCGGGTTATGCCACAAATCACCACCGATGAGCATTTACTGATGTCGAAAGCGGTTCGACAGATCCTTTCCGTGTGTCGTAAAAATCAAGACTTAGTCTCGATTGGTGCCTACAAACCGGGCACCGACAAAGCGATTGATGCGGCTTTCACCCTCAAACCGAAATTGGATCAGTACTTGCAGCAAGCCATGAAAGAAACCGTGCCTTATGACATGTGCGTCAACATGCTGCGCCATGTACTCAGCTCATAACTTGGAGCATTGAAATGGATAACGCGTTAGATTTCTTGCTCGAACAAGCTCAGGAAAGCGAAGACAAAGCGGTGTTGGCGCTCAGTAAAGCACGCAGTGAGCTGGATAGTTACTACCACCAACTGCGTCAAATTGAACAGTACCGCTTAGAGTATTGTCAGCAGTTAGTTGAACGCGGCAAATCAGGGTTAACCGCCAGCCAATATGGCCACCTCAACCGATTTCTCACTCAGCTCGATGAAACCTTAGCCAAACAAAAAAGCGCTGAGCAGCATTTTCGTCTGCAAGTTGAAAACTGCGAACAGCACTGGATGAACATGCGTCAAAAACGGAAATCCTATCAATGGCTGATGGAGAAAAAACAAACCGAACGTCAGTTATTACAAGAAAAACGCGAACAGAAACAGATGGATGAATTTTCGACCCTGATGTTCAATCGCCGCCGTCTCTCCTCATAAGGCGTAGTTTAAACGTCGTATCACGGCGCGAGCTTCTCCTCCTTGGATGCAATAAAACCTTCACTTGGCTTACTTCTTGCTAGATTTTCGCAAAAGGGCGTTAACCCCAAGCTGTTACTGATGAGTTGATCTGCGCAGGTCATGCTCAGACTTCAATTCCACTGTGCGAGTAGCGAATATGAATGTGAATCTCACCCCTCCGGTTGAACCGAGTAAAATAGCTCCAACGGCAAAAAGTAGCGCAGTCAGTACGGATGCCGCTGCGACGGAGTCCTCTGGTGGTTTTTTTGCGCAGTTACACGCTCTTATTTTCGGCAGCAAAACCGCTTCAGATGCCCCCGCTACCAGTGTGACTCAGACTGAAGGTGACACCGAAGCGCCAGTGAATACAGAGGCAGTCCTAGAGGCTGATAGTGATGCCGCTTTAATGGCAGAGATGGATGACGCCTTGTTTAGCGCCAGCGAAGTGGAGGCGGCCAGTGAAGAAGGCTTGCCAGTCGATGTCATAAAATCCGCTCAGAAAGCGCCATCATTAGAAAAAGGTGAAGCGATTTCCACCAAAGTGGCACCAGTCAAGCAAGATGAACAAGGTGCAAATGCGCCCATACCGGCTTCGCTCGCCAAATGGGTCACGAATGCGGAGTCCATCGATGACCAGCCTGTAAGTGGTGAGTTACAACGCAAAACTGCACAGGCGATGAGTGAGGGGGATGAATTATTGGGGCGTTTGCAAGAGGCGAACCAAGCGCTCATCAAAACCAACGGCAAAATTTTGCCAGCGCAGCATGGTCAAGCATTGGACTCACAACATCCCGACAGAATACGGAACGCGACGCCGCCTGAAGCGGTTTTACCGATTGAATCTGCCACGGCAATCTCCAATCGTGCTCTTTCTACCAGTGCTGACCTTGATGCTGCCGTCTCAGACTCGGCTGCCACTGAAGATGAAATAGCACAAGATGAATGGATGGCGAGCGCTCTGATGGGCGGCGCATTAGTAGGCGGATTGTCAGGTGCTTCATTGGCGGCGGCAAACACTGTGCACGCTGAACCGGTTGAGGGGGCAATGCTTGAGGGAATGCCGCTGACACAGACTTTCGCTAATACCGCGGCTTTGGCAAGCCCAAGCGCCGAAGTGAGTGAGGCTCTTGCGGCTTCAAGTCAAGCGCTGAAAGCGACGCCATTGACTCAATCAGCGCTCAATCCTGCATCAATCATGGCTGATGAAGGGCTTAATCAGTCAACTTCTGCAACAGAAACGGGCAAAGTGGTGATTCCTTGGGGCACACAAATGCCGACTGACAATGAGTTGGCTGCGCTGACACCAGAGCTGAAAGCCATGCTCGAAGAAGGGGGTAAAGCGAAAGCGCCTGTTCCTAATGCGCTGGCTCAGTCAGTCGCACAAGGGTTAACGCCAGCCCATTTAGCGGCGCAGCAAACGGGCACCACGGCGCTGCCAATGAATCCCACGGCGGCGACGCCTATCGATATAGCGGCACTAGCGCCTCAAACCGTAGCGGTCAATCCAATGTTAAATCCTGCCGCGACGGTGAATCCTGAGCTTGCCGCCAGCTCTGCCATGCTGGCAGCATTAGGTGGCCGAGCTTTAGCGGGCAGTGACGAACGTCGTGCGGTCAGTGAATCAGGACAAGAAGACTTAGCCCAGCAAATCGCAGCGGCAGCAGGACAAGGTACGGCGCAAAACCAAGCTCTCAACCGCGCTGAGTCGCAACTGGTACAAACCAATGCTACCCCTGTTCCATTGAATAAAGAGATGGCTGCCGATCAGTTGGCTGAACGTGTGCAGATGATGATGTCGAAGAACTTGAAAAATATTGATATTCGGCTGGATCCACCGGAATTGGGACGGATGCATATTCGCATGAACATGCAAGGTGATGGCGCGACCGTGCATTTCACCGTCGCGAACCAACACGCACGTGAGGCATTAGAACAAACCATGCCAAGGCTGCGTGAAATGTTGGCGCAGCAAGGCGTCCAATTGGGCGATACCTCGGTTCAGCAGCAAAGTGCGGGACAACAGCAGCGTTATACAGGACAAGAGCAGTCTGGTTTTGGTCAAAGCGCACGCAATGAAAGGCTCAATAGCGAAGAAAACCTTGATACTGACATCAAACTTGATTTGAATGTGGCAACAAAGCGTGATGGAATCAGTTATTACGCTTAAACTTATACAAAATTAACCACATACAGAGGCAATTATGGCCGAAGAAGATCTAGGAACAGAAGCTCCCAAAGGGAAAAAGAAACTGTTGATCATCATTATCGCCGCCGTGGTGTTACTGGCTGGCGGTGGTGGTGCCGCATTTTTCATGATGGGGTCAGGTGGCGACGAAGCGGCTGCGGACGCAGAGCAGAAAACCGAACAGGTCGCCGCTCCGACCGATCCGGTGTCTTACGTCAATATTGCTCAGCCGTTTGTGTTTAATGTCACTGGGGATGCCAAAGATCGCTTAGTGCAAATCAAAGTCCAATTAATGGTGCGTGGCAGCGAAAATGAAAACCTTGCACGTTACCACTCGCCTTTAGTGGAAAGCTCGCTGCTGGCGACTTTTGCATCAGCAACGGTGGAGCAATTGCGTACCCCCAATGGCCGCATTGAGCTGCGTGATAAAGCCACCGATGACATCAAAGCCGCGCTCAACCAAGCGGTAGGCAAACCCGTTATTGAAAAAGTGCTGTTTACCGACTTTGTAATGCAATAGGTGAAATGTGACTGATTTATTAAGCCAAGACGAAATCGATGCGCTGCTTCATGGCGTTGACAGCGTCGATGAGGAAGAAGAGGAATTACCCAAATCTGGCCCCAGTGCCACGAATTTTGATTTTTCTTCCCAAGATCGTATCGTCCGGGGTCGAATGCCGACTCTGGAGCTTATCAATGAACGTTTTGCTCGCCATCTGCGCATCAGTCTGTTCAACATGCTGCGTAAAACCGCAGAAGTGTCGATCAACGGCGTGCAGATGATGAAGTTTGGTGAATACCAAAATACCTTATATGTTCCTACCAGTTTGAACATGGTGCGTTTTCGTCCACTTAAGGGGACGGCCTTGGTGACCATGGAAGCGCGTTTGGTGTTCATTCTGGTGGAAAACTTCTTCGGCGGCGATGGCCGTTATCATGCCCGAATTGAGGGACGTGAATTTACCCCAACTGAACGGCGGGTTATTCAACTGCTGCTCAAAATCGTGTTTGCCGACTACAAAGAAGCGTGGTCGCCCGTCATGGGGGTCGAGTTTGAATACCTCGATTCCGAAGTGAACCCGAGCATGGCGAACATCGTCAGCCCAACCGAAGTGATTGTCGTCAGCTCCTTCCACGTTGAAGTGGATGGTGGCGGTGGCGATTTCCACATGGTTATGCCGTATTCGATGGTAGAACCGATCCGTGAACTGCTGGATGCGGGTGTACAGTCGGACAAAATGGAAACCGACGTGCGCTGGAGTACGGCTCTGCGCGAAGAGATCATGGATGTACCAGTCAATTTCCGAGTGAACTTACTGGAAATGGATATTGCGCTGCGGGATTTGATGGAGTTGCAAGTGGGGGATGTCATCCCGATAAAAATGCCAGAACATGCGGTAATGTTTGTCGAAGAGCTGCCAACGTATCGTGTGAAAATGGGACGCTCCGGTGAAAAACTCGCAGTACAAGTTTCTGAGAAAATCAAACGCCCAGATGTAGTGAAAACGGATCTCGCGTTCCTTGGTAAAGACATTATTGCTGAGTTTGAAAACGCAGAAGAAGATGAAATCGAATAATCCGTTTTACGACGTCGGGATGATCGCTCGATAGCGGCGGATAATGAAAAGAACCAATAGGTAGTTGAAGATGGCAAAAAGCGAAGATGAAAGACTGGCCGAAGAATGGGCTGCCGCACTGGGGGAAGACCCTAATGCGCCTGATATTGATGTGGATGAAATCTTAGCCGCACCACTTGAAGAGCTGAAAAACACGGCGCCCCCAATTACGGATGACGAGCGCCGTAAGCTCGATACCATTATGGATATTCCGGTGACCATCTCGATGGAAGTCGGGCGCTCTAAAATCAGCATTCGTAACCTGCTGCAATTGAACCAAGGTTCGGTGGTGGAGTTGGATCGGATTGCCGGTGAGTCACTCGATGTGATGGTTAACGGCACGCTGATTGCGCATGGCGAAGTGGTGGTGGTGAACGATAAGTTTGGTATCCGCCTCACCGACGTGATAAGTCAAACCGAACGTATCAAGAAATTGAGATAGCCAATGCGAAAATTGGCGGCTCTGTTTCTCATCCCTGTCCCCGGGTTGGCTGCTACCAGCAGCCAACTGGATTTAGCGACCACCTTGGGGTCGCTTTTGTTCGTTATCGCTCTGATACTGCTACTGGCTTGGTTACTCAAACGCATGCGTGTGCCTGCTTTCGGTCAGCAAAAAGGGCTGAGTATCATCAAACAGTTACCCGTTGGCACCCGAGAGCGGGTGATGATCATCCAAGTGGGCGAAGAGCAGTATTTGATTGGGGTGACCACTCAGTCAATTCAACTGCTGGCCAAACTCGATAATCCACTCATACAGGAGGAGCTGCCGGCAACCGCCTTTTCTAACCAGTTGATGCAGCTACTGAAAAAACATGAAACGGACTCAAAGACTTAATTTAACCTCTTGGTTGACGACAGGATTACTCACTTGGCTGCTTTCGGGGTTGCTTGGTTTTACCTCGCTCGCTTTTGCAGAAGAGCCACTGAATACCGCAATTCCATCCACCGCTGCCGGAGCTTCCTCTGTCACTGTGACGGCGCTAGAAAAAGAGCAGGGGAATGCCAAAACTATCGCGTTAGGCAGTAGCAGTGGTGGCGGTGGAATTCCGGCATTTACTATGACCACCAATTCCGATGGCAGCGAAGATTACTCGATAAACCTGCAGATTCTGGCACTGATGACCATGCTCGGCTTTTTGCCTGCCATGGTGATTTTAATGACCTCATTCACCCGCATCGTGGTGGTGATGTCTATTCTGCGTCAAGCAATGGGTTTGCAACAAACGCCGTCTAACCAAGTGATTATCGGTATTGCGCTGTTTCTGACCTTTTTCATTATGGCGCCAGTATTTAACCAGATTAATGAACAAGCGGTGCAGCCTTATCTCAATGAGCAGATCACCGCACGCCAAGCGTTTGATTTAGCGCAAGAGCCACTCAAAGCCTTTATGCTCAAGCAGACCCGAGTCAACGATCTCGAAACTTTTGTGGAAATGTCCGGTGCACAAGTGACCGCACCTGAGCAAGTGTCGATGGCGGTACTGATCCCTGCTTTTATTACCTCTGAGTTAAAAACGGCCTTCCAAATCGGCTTTATGCTGTTTTTGCCTTTTTTGATCATTGACTTAGTTGTGGCCTCAGTGCTCATGGCCATGGGTATGATGATGCTTTCGCCCATGATTGTCTCTTTACCGTTTAAATTGATGTTGTTCGTGTTGGTGGATGGTTGGAACCTTATCCTGTCGACCTTGGCGGGCAGTTTTGCCTTGTAGCGGGGAGGGCACATGACACCAGAGATATTTGTTGAGCTGTTTAAAGAGTCACTCTGGCTGGTACTGATCATGGTGTGTGCCATCATCATTCCTAGCTTATTGGTGGGTTTGGTCGTCGCCATTTTTCAGGCGGCCACCTCGATTAACGAACAGACGCTGAGCTTTTTGCCTCGTCTTATCATTACCTTATTAGCACTGATGTTTTTTGGGCACTGGATGACACAAATCCTGATGGACTTTTTCTACAGCATGATTGAACGCATGCCGCAGGTTCTGTACTAGGAGTCCTTATGGAATATCCCGCCAGTGTCGTCCTTGATTTCATCGCCAACTATTTCTGGCCGTATACCCGAATTGCGGCCATGTTGATGGTGATGACGGTGACTGGCGCGCGCTTTGTGCCTGCTCGAGTACGTCTCTACTTAGGGTTAGCGCTCACTTTTGCGGTGATGCCCGCAATTCCTGCGGTTCCTTCCGATATTGCCTTGCTCTCGCTACAAGGATTCATGATCACCTTCGAACAGATTGTGATCGGTGTGGCGATGGGCATGGTCACCCAGTTTTTGGTGCAAATCTTTGTCATGCTCGGTCAAATCCTCGGTATGCAATCGAGCTTAGGTTTTGCCTCCATGGTCGACCCCGCTAACGGACAAAATACTCCGCTGCTCGGTCAGCTTTTTATGTTACTGGCCACGCTGTTTTTCCTTGTCAGTGATGGCCATTTGAAAATGATCCAACTGGTGGTCTTCAGTTTTAAAAGTTTACCGATTGGCAGCGGCTCACTGACGACGGTGGATTTTCGTGAGTTAGCGCTGTGGCTCGGTATCATGTTTAAAGCATCATTGGCCGTCTCACTGTCGGGCATTATTGCACTGTTAACCGTGAACCTCTCCTTTGGGGTAATGACACGTGCGGCGCCTCAGCTCAACATTTTCTCGCTCGGTTTTTCGTTTGCGCTCTTGGTGGGGTTATTGCTCTGTTGGTACATCGTCCACGGTTTGTACACCCATTACGATATTTATTGGCAAGAGGCGGAAGAGCAAGTTTGCCGTCTCATTCGCTTAAACTGTTAGGAGGCTGATTTGGCAGAATCCGACGGACAAGAAAGGACTGAAGAAGCCACGCCCCGAAGGTTGCAGCAGGCCAAGGAAAAAGGCCAAGTTGCGCGTTCGAAGGAGTTGGCTTCTGTCTCGGTATTGGTAGTAGGTGCGGTTTCCTTGATGTGGTTTGGCGAGATCTTGGCCAAAGGATTGATGGTGGCCATGCAGCGCCTTTTTGAGCTAAGCCGTGAAGAGATTTTCGATCTTGGTAAGCTGTTTGACATCATTGGTGGCTCACTAGTCAACCTGCTGTTGCCCTTGCTCATGATCCTGAGCACCTTGTTTATCGCTGCCTTAATCGGTGCGGCGGGGGTCGGTGGGATCAGTTTTTCCGCTGAAGCGGCGATGCCTAAGCTGTCGAAAATGAATCCGCTCAGTGGCTTAAAGCGAATGTTTGGTATGCAAAGCTGGGTCGAGCTGCTCAAATCCATCTTGAAAGTGTTGCTGGTGTCTGGCGTCGCTTTTTATCTGATTGAAGCTTCGCAAAAGGATCTGTTCCAGCTCAGTCTTGATGTGTATCCGCAAAACATCTTTCATGCGCTGGATATTCTGCTCAACTTTGTGTTGCTGATCAGTTGTTCGTTACTGGTGGTGGTGGCGATTGATATTCCATTCCAGATTTGGCAGCACGCTGAACAACTGAAAATGACCAAACAGGAAGTCAAAGACGAGTACAAAGACACCGAAGGTAAACCAGAGGTGAAAGGGCGCATTCGTATGTTGCAACGTGAAGCGGCGCAGCGACGTATGATGGCTGCACTGCCACAGGCCGATGTCATCATCACTAACCCTGAGCACTTTTCGGTAGCACTGCGTTATAAGCAAAACACCGATAAAGCGCCGGTGGTGATAGCTAAAGGTGTCGATCATATGGCACTCAAGATCCGTGAAATCGCGCGGGAATATGACATTGCGATTGTTCCTGCACCGCCCTTAGCACGCGCCTTGTACCACACGACCGAGCTGGAGCAGCAAATTCCGGATGGCCTATTCGTGGCCGTCGCTCAAGTGTTGGCATTTGTGTTCCAGCTTAAACAGTATCGCCGCAAAGGTGGTCAGCGACCGAAACTCAATGAGGAGAATATGCCGATCCCACCGGATATGCGTTACTAAAGATGCGCTATTTTTCAGGAATCGACAGCAGTACCAGTAGCGCGCCATCACCGCCAAACTCAAGTGGGGCTTGGTGGAACGCCAGCACATCGGGGTGCTGCGCCAACCAGAGTGGGACGTTCTGTTTCAAGATGTGCTTGCCAATACCGTGCTGCACACAAGCACAGTGCACATTCTCCTTTAGGCAGTAGGCGATCATCGCTCCCAATTCGCGTTTTGCTTCTTGCTGAGTCATGCCGTGCATATCCAAAAACACATCGGGCACATACACACCGCGGCGGAGCCTTTTCACTTCGTACTTGGAGACATCACTGCGCGCATAGCGGGTCGGCCCTTCATCGGTCAGATGAGGCATAAACTCGTCAGAAAAATAGAAATCATTGTCGGAGGCTTCACGCTCGGTACGGCGGATTTCTTTTTGCTTGGGATTTCTGTTTGGTGCGTGGAGTATGGTATCCTGACGCAACTTTTTTACGCCCTTTACTTCGTCACGAAACAGTGAGAAATCGTCGTCAAGATTATCTTTATCGCTCTTGTTATGGGTAATTCGGTGATCGTTTTTGCTCATTAGGGTGACGTGTTTTTGTTACTGTAAATGGATGACGCGGTATTGTAGCGCTTTTTGGAGGCAATTTTGGATAAGATTTTCGTTGAGGAAGCGGTTTCTGAACTGCATACCTTGCAAGACATGATTCGTTGGACTGTGAGTCGATTTAACGCTGCGAACCTGTTTTATGGTCAAGGCACGGACAACGCTTGGGATGAAGCGGTACAACTCATTCTGCCAACGCTCTATCTGCCGATTGATGTGCCTCCGCATGTGCTGAGTTCGCGCTTAACCAGCAGCGAGCGTTTACGTGTGGTAGAACGCGTGATCAAACGCATTAACGATCGTACCCCCGTGGCGTATCTGACCAACAAAGCGTGGTTTTGTGGCCTTGAGTTTTTCGTTGACTCGCGAGTACTGGTTCCGCGTTCGCCGATCGGAGAGCTGATCCAAAACCGCTTTGAACCTTGGTTGACAGAAGAGCCAACCCGCATCATGGATCTGTGTACCGGCAGCGGTTGTATCGCGATTGCTTGTGCCAATGCTTTCCCAGAAGCAGAAGTCGATGCGATTGATATTTCAGTCGATGCGCTGAACGTCGCCGAGCAAAACATTCAAGATCACGGTCTAGAACAGCAAGTTTTCCCTATCCGTTCCGATCTTTTCCGTGATTTGCCACAAGAGCAGTATGACCTGATTGTGACCAATCCACCTTATGTGGATCAGGAAGATATGGATAGCTTACCAAGTGAGTTCCGTCATGAACCTGAGCTCGGTCTTGCTGCGGGCAGTGATGGCTTGAAACTGGCTCGCCGTATTCTGGCTAATGCCCCACTGTATCTAAAAGAGAACGGGATTTTGGTGTGTGAGGTTGGTAACTCCATGGTGCATATGATGGAACAGTACCCGCACATCCCATTTACGTGGTTAGAGTTTGAAAATGGCGGTCACGGCGTATTTTTGCTGACTCGTGAACAGCTTATCGACTGTGCGGCGGATTTTGCGCTGTACAAAGATTAATGATGACACGCTGAATGGATGCCAACGCCGACCTTTGAGTCGGCGTTTTTTATGGCATATAAACAGCCGAAAGACCTTGGACAAGGTGGTGAATAGCACCATTAGGCGATGAAAACGGTCGAATCTGGTCATTTTTAGGACTTTACATCACAAAGCATTAACGCCACTATGAAGCCACGAAGAACAGTTAATCAGTGAAACTGGAGTTTCACTGTGCATTGAGGAAGTCATGGCAGGAAACAGTATCGGACAACATTTCCGAGTCACCACATTCGGAGAAAGTCACGGTATCGCACTGGGATGTATTGTCGATGGTTGCCCACCGGGGCTCACCATCAGCGAAGCGGATTTACAAGTGGATCTTGACCGTCGTCGCCCCGGCACATCGCGTTATACCACCCAGCGTCGCGAGCCGGATGAAGTCAAAATTCTCTCTGGTGTGTTTGAGGGCAAAACCACAGGCACATCGATTGGGCTATTGATCGAAAACACTGACCAACGCTCTAAAGATTATTCGGATATTAAAGACAAATTCCGTCCCGGACATGCGGACTACACCTATCATCAAAAGTACGGTGTGCGAGATTACCGTGGCGGCGGCCGTTCATCGGCACGTGAAACCGCCATGCGTGTTGCGGCGGGAGCGATTGCCAAAAAATACCTGCAGCAAGAGTTTGGCATTGAAGTGCGTGCTTACTTGTCGCAAATGGGGGAGGTCGCGATTGATAAAGTGGATTGGAATGAGATTGAAAACAACGATTTCTTCTGCCCTGATGTCGATAAAGTGGCTGCGTTTGACGAGCTGATCCGCGAGCTGAAAAAAGAAGGCGATTCGATCGGCGCCAAAATCCAAGTGGTTGCTACTGGCGTTCCAGTTGGCTTGGGTGAGCCTGTGTTTGATCGCTTAGATGCGGATATTGCCCATGCCTTGATGAGCATCAACGCCGTGAAAGGAGTCGAGATTGGTGATGGCTTTGATGTAGTGCGCCAAAAAGGCAGCCAACATCGTGACCCGCTCACTCCACAAGGTTTCCGCTCTAACCATTCCGGTGGCATTTTAGGCGGTATCTCTAGCGGGCAAGATATTGTTGCTAATATTGCGTTGAAGCCAACGTCCAGCATTACCGTGCCGGGTGAAACAATTGATGTTAACGGTGAGCCAACCGAGCTTATCACCAAAGGTCGTCATGACCCTTGTGTGGGGATTCGCGCTGTACCGATTGCAGAAGCCATGTTGGCGATTGTGCTGATGGATCATCTGCTGCGTCATCGTGGTCAGAACCAAGGTGTCGTAACGACAACACCGAAAATTTAGTGATGCGCTAACCCCTGTAAAGAGCCCAACGCCCTCGATTGAGGGCGTTGTCATATCCGCTTAATTTACCGCCGGGGCAGGCTAGTGAATGGAGTTCTCGGTTTCTAAATGGAAAGAGGGCAGACGCCATTTAAAACGCACCGCAGCCATCCGCAAAGTGTAACCGACCACCAGAGTGACCACTGTGCTTACCACATCACTGACACCAAATTCAAGCAAGGCGAGATACAGTCCCGATGCCAACAGAGCAATCGAGGCGTACAACTCTTCATGCAATACCAAAGGTGGTTGACGGCAAATTAAATCGCGCAGCAAACCACCAAACACGCCAGTGACTACCGCAGAAACTAAACAGATGCCGGGGTGCAGTCCCATGCGCATCGCCACTTGCGTACCGATGATCGAAAACACAATCAGCCCCAGCGCATCAAGACGAATAAACAGGCCTTTGAGCTTGATGACCCACTTATAGACCCAAGTGGTCAGTACGCCCGCGACACAAGTAATCGCCAGATATTCAGGATTCTTTACCCAGCCGAGTGGGTAGTGGCCCAGCAAAATATCGCGCACTGTACCACCGCCAATCGCAGTAGCGCTGGCAACCAGCATGACGCCAAACCAGTCCATTTTGCGACGGCCGGCACTCAAGGCTCCGGTCATGGCTTCCGCCGTGATCCCAATGATATACAAAACACTCAGCAGCATGCATCACCTCATTCAACAGCAGAGGATATATACCCTTCCTACTTGAAGCTGCAGCGGTGTTGGCGGCGTTCACTTTCCCTAATCGCTTATCTATGTTCCTAGGGATGAACTTATGGGCCGTCTACCTACAACGCCAAGTAGTTTGGTATAGAAAAATTAAGGCGAAATTCTAGGTTTTATCTTAGGCAATAAACAATGATTTTTTATAAGGTGAAGGTGACTTTAATTAGTAAAACTAATGTCTTGCTGATAGTTCTCATTCCAATTGATTCCTAATAGAAGCCGATGGTTTGCGGTTTAGCTCTTTACCCGATGAGAAAAAATCTCCAGAATGCACGCCGTCACCCATATTGACTATGTACTATGAACCATCAATACCAAGACCTCATTGATATTTTCAATCAGACGTTTTACGCCGATTACAACACCAAGCTGGAGTTGGGCGGCGATGAGCCCATTTATTTACCGGCGGATGAACGAGTCAGTTACCACCGGATTATTTTTGCTCGTGGCTTTTATGCTTCCGCTTTGCATGAAATCGCTCACTGGTGTGTGGCTGGGCCGCAGCGGCGTCTGCTTGAAGATTTTGGTTACTGGTATGAGCCGGATGGTCGTACTGCACAAGTGCAGGCGGAATTTGAAAAAGTGGAAATTCGTCCGCAAGCTTATGAGTGGATTTTAGCCATAAGCGCAGGCTTTCCCTTTACCGTAAGTTGTGACAACCTCAACGGTGATTTTGAGCCAGACCGTTTGGCTTTTATGAGCAAGGTACACAGTGAAGTGCTCAAGATTCTTGAACAAGGTTTACCGCAGCGAGTGAAGATGTTGTCGGAGGCGTTACGCGCTTTTTACCAAACGCCCGCCTTGCTGCCTGAACACTTTGTGGTTAAATAACCCTAGGTGAAAACCATTTATCCATTAACGAGAAGCTGATGATTATTGAATTTGAAGAGAAACTGCTGGATCTGATTGATGCACAAGTCGTTAACGCGTCCAGTGATGAGCTGTTTGCGGGTGGCTATTTACGTGGACACATTTCACTTTCTGCGGCGCAGTGTGAAGAGGAAGGGATCACCGAACTTGATGTGCTCAAGCAACGCATTGAACAAAGTTTAGAGGCGGCGCGCTCAGAGTTGAGCCCTGCCGATCGCGCGATTGTGGCTGAGCTTTGGCAGCAGCTGGCCGCGCAGGCGTAACCAAACCATTCGGTTTGATCGCGAAAGCCACTATCAGTAGGGCAAGCAGTAGGTCAAGGCTTTCGCGATTTCCCACGTTTTCGCTCCACTCTCCAGTGCTAAAAGTCAGTTGTTCAAACTTTCTGAACAACTAAGTAAAAAAATCAGGATTGTTGCGCATCCATTTCCCGACTAATCTTGCTTTAACACTAGTCAGGGGAAACCACCATGAAAATTATTGCCTTCGGTGCCAGCACCAGCTCAACATCTATTAATAAAGCGCTTGCCACTTTTACCGCCAATCTTGTCGATGGCGCACAGGTACAAGTGCTGAATATCAACGATTACTCTGTACCTATGTTCAGCGAAGATCTGGAAAAAGAGATCGGTCAGGCGGAAGGAGCCCAAGCCTTTTTACGCGACCTTGCACAAGCAGATGCTTTCGTGATTTCGTTTGCTGAGCACAATGGTCACTACCCTGCGGCGTACAAAAACCTGTTCGATTGGGCAACTCGTATCAATCGCGCTCTGTTTGGTGATAAGCCAGCGGTGTACCTGTCTACTTCTCCAGGCCCTGGTGGTGCGAAGTCCGTGCTTGCTGCCGCTACCGCTTCAGCGCCTTTCTTTGGGGGTAACGTAAAAGCATCAGTTTCAGTGCCTAGCTTCTACGATAACTTCGATCTCGAGCAAGGGGTTGTGACCAAGCCTGAGATTGTTGCTGAGCTGAAAGCGGCGGTGGCTAAGCTCTCCGCCTAAGAAAAAATTGTCCATTAAGTCCTAAATGTCGAAAGCCTCGCACTGCGAGGCTTTTTTGATCGGCGTTGATTGCCTTTATCAGACTTTTTGTGTGAGCGCCTTGCCTTTACGCAGCTTTCGAACCCACATCCGACTAGGGTGTAACTGTTCGAGCAAATCTACGCCTAGTGGCATGGGGTCGCCACACATTTGCGAAGCAAGAAGTTCTGCCATCAGCGGCGCGCTACTTAAACCGCGTGAGCCAAGCCCGACCAACGCATAAAGTTGCGGATAGAGCGCGATTGGCTCAGCTTGGTGCTGCTGAGCTAAATCGCGATATTGCTCGGTGATTTTCGAAAATTCGCCGACATTGCCGACAAAAGGCAGATGATCGCGACTCACACAGCGCACGCCTTGGCGTGATTGATTGCCGCTGACATCCACTTCCAATGGCCAAGTTTGCTCAGGCAAGCAGTGAATTAGCTTTTGTGCATTTTCGTGTTGTGCTTGCGGATCAAAAGTCGCATCAAGGTGCTGGCGATCATAACTTGCGCCAATACAGTGATACCCATTTTGTTGGCTGACCGGAGTCATGTAACCGTCGTAACAGAGCACACTGTTGATTTTGCTCAGCGTCTCTGTGGTCGGGATGTGGCTCACTTGGCCTTTCACTTTGCCAAGTGGTAACTCTGCGGTTTGTGACAGGCTGTCAAATTGATGGCCACTGGCAATCACCACACACTGATGTGACATGAGTGTGTCGCCACTGCGCAGTTGCCACAGTTGAGTCTCTGGCTGCCAAGTCAATGCATCAATCGGAGTCTGATAATGCGCAGTGAGCTTGCCCTGCTGCTCTAAAAGATGGATTAAGCCTTGAGTCAGCTCCGCAGGGCTGAGCCAGCCTCCGAGCGGATAATGCACACTGGCTTTATCCACTGGCACGCCGACTTGTTGATTGGTTTGCTCTGCGGATAAACCATGCACTAATTGTGTTGGGAAATTCCCCTCAAGCATGCTCTTGAGTTTGTCCGTGGCTTTTTCATCCCACATTAATTGAGTCACGCCGCACCAATCGTGGTCAAAGTTTATCTGCTCCGCCGCTTGTTCAATCCATTGGCGGGCAAACAGAAAGGCAGGCGCAAACACTCGTGAAACCGCGTTGTGATCGCCACTGAGTAGCGGATAGACCGCGCCTTGTCGGTTACCGGATGCACCTTGCGCCGGTTTCTCATCGGCGCAGTAAAGCGTGACGGCAACACCGCGTCTGGCTAAGGTTGTCGCTAGCGTGGCACTGGCGATACCACCGCCGATGATGGCCACCTCTTGTAGGCCGTGAGTGGCCTCAAAACGAAATTCGGGTGCGATATTGGTGTAAGGTACTTTTTCACTCAGGCTGCCGGCGATCATTTCACGCTTAGTGCCAAAGCCTTTGACCTTTTTCATCGCAAAACCCGCGTCAATCAAGCCGCGGCGGACAAAGCCAGCCGAAGTAAAGGTGGCGCAGGTACAGCCATGTTTCGCCAGTTTTGCCATACCTGCAAACAGGTTTTGATTCCACATCTCGGGGTTTTTGCTGGGAGCAAAACCATCGAGGAACCATGCATCCACTAAGCCTTGCTCTTGTGTTGCGACTTTCGGCAGGCAGTCTTTGATATCCCCAAACCAGAGATCGAGCGTGACGAGTCCATCATTCAACACAATCCGCTGACACTCTGGAATGGCTAACGGGTAGTGCTTGTGCAGTTTTTGCGCGAATTGCGCCAGTTCCGGCCACGCTTGATGCGCTTGAATTAAATCGCTTTTACTGAGCGGGTATTTTTCAAAACTGATGAAATGCAGCTCTTTGAGTTTGGCATCGGGATTGGCTTCACGAAACGCGACAAACGCTTGCCACACCGCCAGAAAATTCAGGCCAGTACCGAAGCCAGTTTCTGCAATCACAAATCGTCTTTGGTCATCGTTGTGCCATCTTTGTGGGAGATGATTCTGCTCAAGGAACACATAGCGCGTCTCAGCCAGACCATTGACGTTAGAGAAATAAACATCGTCAAATTGATCAGAGACGGGGGTTCCTGCGTCGTTCCAGCCAAGCTGGGCGTGTGAAATGGATGACATAATGAACAAATTCTATGAAATCAGGCTGAATATGGCTCGAGATTGTACGAATTTATGGGAAAGCTGACCACTTCTGTTATCCTTCTTCGATATCATCTAGCCAAATTTACATAATAGGAATGTTACATGAAACGAGTCGTCATCACCGGTATGGGTATTATTTCGAGTATCGGTAACAACGTCGAAGAAGTTTTGGCCTCACTAAAAGCTGGCAAGTCAGGCATCACCGCCTCTGAACAGTTTAAAGAGCATGGTTTGCGTTCACAGGTTTGGGGCGATTTAAAAATCAATCCAGAAGAACATATCGATCGTAAGCAAATGCGCTTTATGGGTGATGCGGCTGCGTATGCATACCTATCTCTTGAACAAGCGATTGCTGATGCGGGTTTAACCCCTGAGCAAGTGTCGAACGACCGTACGGGTATCGTTGCTGGCTCTGGTGGCGCATCTTCTGAAAACCAAGTTATCGCAGTCGATACTCAGCGTGAAAAAGGCGTAAAACGCGTGGGTCCTTACATGGTGCCTCGTACCATGTCTTCTACCGTTTCTGCGTGTTTGGCTACGCCATTCAAAATTCGCGGTGTGAACTACTCAATCAGCTCTGCTTGCGCGACTTCGGCGCACTGTATTGGTAACGCGGTTGAGCTTATCCAACTGGGTAAGCAAGACATCGTGTTTGCCGGTGGTGGTGAAGAGCTCTACTGGTCACAAACCATGATGTTTGATGCGATGGGCGCACTATCCACCAAATACAACGAAACACCAGAAAAAGCGTCGCGCACTTACGATGCCGATCGTGATGGTTTCGTGATCTCTGGCGGCGGCGGCATGGTGGTGGTTGAAGAGTTGGAACACGCTCTGGCGCGCGGCGCAAAAATTTACGGTGAAATCGTCGGTTACGGCGCGACTTCCGATGGCTACGACATGGTTGCTCCATCGGGTGAAGGCGCTATCCGTTGTATGAAAATGGCGATGCAAGGCGTGGATAAGATTGATTACATCAACACCCACGGCACATCAACCCCAGTCGGTGATGTGAAAGAACTGGGTGCAATCCAAGAAGTGTTTGGCGGCAATAGCCCAGCGATTTCTGCAACCAAAGCGATGACCGGTCACGCATTGGGCGCTGCGGGTGTGCATGAAGCCATCTATTCAACACTGATGCTGCACCACGGCTTTATCGCTCCAAGTATTAACATTGATACTTTGGATGAAGCGGCGCAAGGTCTGGATATTGTGACGGAACTGCGTGAGCAAGAGCTGACGACTGTGATGTCTAACAGCTTTGGTTTTGGTGGTACAAACGCAACTTTGGTTATCAAAAAATACCAAGGTTAAGCGCACCAGATCCAACACAGTTTCCAGAACAGATTAGTTTCGCTAATCGAACAGACGCAGACTCTGTCCCATGGAGAGCGGGATAGGATCCTTTTGTTCTGGATGTTTGCCCGGCGGCCTAGGTCGTCGGGTATTTTTATTCTCGACAGCCTCCGTGCTTTTCTGCACAATGCCTGCAACTTTGATTGCCGCAAATTCCCACTATGAAAATTCTGATTGATGAGAACATGCCTTACGCTCAAGCGCTGTTTAGTCAGCTTGGCGAAGTGATCTTAAAACCCGGCCGTACCTTAACCGCCGATGATCTGATTGATGTCGATGCCTTAATGATTCGCTCAGTCACCAAAGTCAATGACGCTCTCCTTGCTAAAGCGAATCGCTTGAAGTTCGTGGGTACCGCGACCGCGGGTATGGACCATGTTGACCAAGCTCTGTTAAGAGAGCGTGGCATCTTCTTCACGGCGGCTCCTGGCTGTAACAAAGTCGGTGTTGCGGAATACGTGTTTAGCGTGCTCATGGTGCTTGCGCAGCAGCAAGGGTTCTCGGTTTTCGATAAAACGGTAGGCATCATCGGTGCTGGCCAAGTGGGTAGCTATCTTGCGAAGTGTCTTTCTGGCATTGGCATGAAAGTGCTGCTCAATGATCCGCCTAAGCAAGCGCAAGGTGATGAGCGAGAATTTACCGAGCTGGAAACCTTACTTAAACAAGCGGATGTGATCACTCTGCATACGCCGATTACCCGCGGCGGTGAGTGGCCAACCCATCATCTGATTGATGCGGCAATTCTTGAGCAACTGCGCAGTGACCAGATTTTAATTAATGCGGCGCGTGGCCCTGTAGTGGATAACGCGGCGCTGAAAGCGCGTTTACAACAAGGCGATGGTTTTACCGCTGTATTAGACGTGTTTGAGTTTGAACCGCAAGTGGATATGGAATTGCTACCGCTGCTCGCATTTGCCACTCCGCATATTGCAGGTTATGGCCTTGAAGGTAAGGCGCGTGGTACCACCATGATTTTCAATAGCTACTGCGAGTTTCTTGGCAGTGCACACTGTGCAAACCCAGCAAGCTTGTTACCCAAAGCGCCTGTGCCCAAAGTTTATCTAGAGCGAGCATGGGACGAGGAAACACTGCGTACGCTAACTCAAATTATTTATGATGTGCGTAAAGATGACGCACAGTTTCGCCGCGAGATTCACCAACCCGGAGCGTTTGACTTGATGCGCAAACACTATTGGGATAGACGTGAATACAGCGCGGTGACTCTAGCTGGAGGCGCTGATTGCCATTTGGCTCCTTTGGCTAAACTCGGTTTTCAAGTAGAGGTATGTGATGAGCCAACAATTTAATGTTGCCATTTTTGGCGCAACCGGCGCTGTAGGCGAAACCATGTTGGAAGTACTGCAGGAGCGTGAGTTTCCTGTGGATGAACTTTTCCTGCTGGCCAGTGAGCGCAGTGAGGGAAAAACCTATCGCTTCAACGGTAAAACCGTGCGTGTGCAAAATGTCGAAGAATTTGACTGGTCGCAAGTGCATATTGCGCTGTTTTCTGCCGGTGGTGAGCTTTCTGCCAAGTGGGCTCCGATTGCCGCAGAAGCGGGTGTTGTGGTGATCGACAACACTTCACACTTCCGTTACGACTACGACATTCCTCTTGTGGTACCTGAAGTGAACCCAGAGGCGATTGCCGAATTTCGTAACCGCAATATTATTGCTAACCCAAACTGCTCAACCATTCAGATGCTTGTCGCGCTAAAGCCGATTTACGATGCGGTGGGGATTGAACGCATTAACGTGACGACTTACCAATCGGTCTCAGGTGCTGGGAAAGCTGGGATTGATGAGTTAGCAGGACAAACCGCTAAACTGCTCAATGGCTATCCAGCGGAAACGAATACTTTTAGCCAGCAGATCGCGTTTAACTGTATTCCACAAATCGATCAGTTTATGGACAACGGTTATACCAAAGAAGAGATGAAGATGGTGTGGGAAACCCAGAAAATCTTCAATGATCCTTCGATCATGGTCAACCCAACGTGCGTACGTGTACCGGTATTCTACGGTCATGCGGAAGCCGTACACGTGGAAACTCGCGCGCCAATTGATGCTGAGCAAGTGATGGATATGCTAGAGCAAACCGATGGTATTGAACTGTTCCGCGGTGCGGATTTCCCAACTCAAGTGCGTGATGCCGGCGGTAAAGACCATGTGTTGGTTGGGCGTGTACGAAATGACATTAGCCACCATAGTGGAATCAACTTGTGGGTAGTGGCGGATAACGTGCGTAAAGGTGCTGCCACCAATGCGGTGCAAATTGCAGAGCTGCTCGTACGCGATTACTTCTAAGCTTTTCATCAAGTTATAAAAAACCCACCATTCGGTGGGTTTTTACTATCTGGTTCGGTTTACAGAGCGTAAAGCCTATGGTTATTTCTTCGGCTTGTGAGCGTTAGGATTGTCTTTGCAGCTACCATCACTGCCACATTTGCCGTACAAATAGAGGCTGTGGTTAGTCAGTTGCACATTGTATTTCGCCGCGATCTCTTTTTGACGTTGTTCAATCACATCGTCAGAAAACTCGATGACTTCGCCACAATCTAAACAGACTAGGTGGTCATGGTGATGCTGAGTTGAAAGCTCAAATACTGACTTGCCGCCTTCAAAATGGTGACGAGTCACGATACCAGCATCATCAAATTGGTTGAGAACACGGTACACTGTGGCAAGACCAATCTCTTCGCCGAGATCAATCAACTTTTTGTACAGCTCTTCAGCACTAATATGTTGGCACTCTGGCTGTTGTAAAACTTCTAAAATCTTAAGCCGTGGGAGGGTAACTTTAAGACCAGCATCCTTTAGCGCTTGGTTATTGTCTGACATATACTTTCCTGTTGATGTTCTGCAGTGATACATCCGTTCTACATGAAATGGCAATCGTATTGGCTGCGTTGTCAAACCCACCTCAACCGTTGCTGTAGTGGGGATCACTCACTTGCCGTCTACCTGCATCTCAATTCGTTTGGGTATAACAGAAGTCAATGTTGCTTTGCATTATAGGTGAGTCACCGCGAACAATAAACCACGAACTTCAAGAGGTTAATGGTAAACCTGCAAAGTCGAGGCAAATCACTGAACAAAGTGCTCTTACCAGTTACAATAATTTAACAACGATAGCATCATTATTAGGCAGCAACCATGATGCATTGATTACTGCTGCCTTACACGAAGTCTAGGGCACTCAGGGTATGAATAAAACACTCTCTAAGCTTTATCAACCGAATATTGTGAAGTGGGCACTAAACTCTTGGCCTCCATTTTGGGGCGCTGGGATCCATATCGAATCGATCAGTGCGGATTTTCGCGAAGTTCGCATCCGCTTGAAATTACGCTGGTGGAATAAAAACGCCAACCGGACTCAATACGGCGGCAGCATTTTCTCACTGACGGATCCCGTTTATGCCTTGATGCTGATGGGCATATTGGGGGAGCGTTATTACGTATGGGACAAAGAAGCGAGCATTAACTTCATTAAACCGGGTGATACGGATCTCTTCGCCGAATTTCGTATCACCCAAGAGATGTTGGATTGGATCTTGGCGTCCACAGCGGAAGGCGATAAATGCTTCCCTGAATTTATTGTGCATGTCAAAAACGCTCGTGGCGAAGTGGTTTCGGAGGTGCAGCGCAAGCTTTACGTGCGTAAAAAACCGCAATATCGCGAAAGTGTCAGCGAGTGTATTGAGTAACCGTCATCGGTTTTGGCGTCGGCACAAAGCAATCCAAGCTTCGGCGGTTTTTGAAACATAACGTTCGCGATGCCAAACCACGCCCAAACGCCAATCTATAGCCGGTGTGATGGGGTAGATTAATACGCCATCCCCTTGAATCCTTTGACAAAGCGGCGCTGGAAGAAAGCACACGCCAACCCCGCTTTTGACTAATGCCACCAAAAAATCCCACTGGCTACTGCGCGCGGCGACTTGTGGCGTATAGCCCGCTGCTTGGCAGCAGGTATGAATGTGGTCACTTAGAGTAAATTCATGGGTAAACAGATAGAAAGGCTCTTGGCTGATCTGCGCCCAAGTGAGTGTGGTGAGTGATCGCCAGAGAGGAATATCGGGGACCACGGCAAAAATAGGGTAATGATCGAGGGCAACCGTATTGAGATCGGGATGCTGATTAGGGGAAAGCATGGTCACGGCCACATCAATATCACCGTCTAAGATCGCTTGTTCTATCTTACGTCCGCCATACTCCACCACCGTTAATTCGACGTTAGGGTACGTTTGACGATATTGACGAAATAACCGTGCGTAAACATGCCCCACCATGGGCGGGATGCCTAAACGCAAATGGCCGCGATGCAGTTGGTTTAAATCCGTGAGTTCCGCGTCCAGTTGCTGCATTTGAGTTAAGATCTGCTGCGCTCTTTGATAGACAATCTCTCCGGCTTCAGTCAGCCAGAAGCGTCGTCCTTCACGATGTAGAAGGGGTTGTTCTAACTCCTGCTCCAAATTACGGATCATCTTACTGATGGTTGGCTGAGTCACAAACAGGCGCTCAGAGGCTTTGGTAAAACTCTGCTGGTTAACCAGTTCAACGAAGTAGCGTAGGGCGCGGATATCCATCAAAAGTCTCTTTGTATGCCTAAATGGCATGAATTAAATAAATTTAAGTCATTTTATGCTGGTAATCGCCCGGAATACAATGTGACCCAGTTCCCATTTTATCTAGGCAACCTTAATGCAAAACGTTACGCGTACTTTTCAGTTCAAGCATAGCCTACTGATTGTCGTTCAAGTGGCGGCACTTTCACTGATTTGGTTTTTCTCCGATTGGTTGGTCAATCAGTTTCAACTGCCGTTACCCGCCAATTTAACGGGAATGCTGATTTTGTTGTTACTGGTTATGCTCAAAGTAGTGAATGTTGAGTGGTTTCGGCGCGGGGCGAGCTGGTTGCTGGCTGAAATGTTGCTGTTTTTTGTTCCGGCTGTCGTGGCGGTAGTGAATTACCAAGACTTAATGCGCCAAGAGGGGATTAAAATTGCTGTGGTTTTAGTGGCCAGCACCATCTTGGTGATCGCATCGACGGCTTGGGTCGTCGATAAAATGCATCGAGTTGAGCTGGTTTTAGCGAGACGTAAACATCGCCAGATAGCGCTGGCGCGCAGTGTGGAGAAGTAGAACATATGTCGACTTCATTACTCAGCCTTTTCTGTTTTCTGCTCACGTTACTGTTTTACTATGCGAGTAAATTTCTTTATCGACGTAAACGCAGTTTGTTGCTGATGCCGCTGTTACTCGCGCCATTGCTGCTCGTCATCGTGGTGATGATGTTTCATATTCCTTACCAAGCTTACATGGCCGATGCCCATTGGCTACTGTGGTTACTGGGCCCAGCAACCGTCGCTTTTGCCGTTCCGGTTTACGATAACCGGGCGTTATTGCGTCAGCACTGGTTATCCTTATCCGTTGGTGTCGTGGTATCGGTGCTGGTGGCTATTTCAAGTACGGTGTTGTTGGCGCGTTGGCTCAACCTTCCTGACTTGCTGCAACGCAGCCTTGCTATGCGTTCTATTACCACTCCTTTTGCGGTAGAAGCGACGAAATCGATTGGTGGACAAAGTGATCTAACCGCGCTGTTTGTGGTACTGACAGGGGTCATTGGCATGGCTGTTGGTGAGATAATCCTCACCGTGCTTTCTATTCGCTCTCGCTTAGGGAAAGGAGCAAGTTTAGGGGCTTCAGCTCATGGTGCCGGCACGGCTAAAGCCTATCAAATCGGTAATTCAGAGGGTGTGGTGTCCAGCGTAGTGATGATGTTGGCGGGCATGGTAACTGTGGTGATCGCTCCTTGGATTGGGCGCTGGTTTTGGTGATAGGCAGAGATTGAAACTCCCCTAATAAAAAATCCCCTGCTGGGCAGGGGATTTTTTATTTTGACTCTGCAAATTAGTCTTCAAGTTCAGCGAGACACATCTCTTCATAAACTTGGTTAACCCATTTGGTCACGCGTTGCTCAGTTAGCTCTGGCTGGCGATCTTCATCGATACACAGACCGACGAAGTGATTTTCATCCACTAGGGCTTTAGAAGCTTCAAATTCGTAACCTTCCGTTGGCCAGTGGCCGACAATGGTTGCGCCTTTCGCTTGAATGATGTCACGTACGGTGCCCATCGCATCGCAGAAGTACTCTGCGTAATCTTCTTGGTCACCACAACCAAAAATGGCAACAAGCTTAGTTGAAAAATCAATGGCTTCTAGCTCAGGGAAAAAGTCGTCCCAGTCGCACTGTGCTTCACCGTAGTACCAAGTCGGGATACCCAGCAACAGCAGGTCGAAGTTATTGATGTCTTCTTTGCTGCTTTTGGCAATATCTTGTACGTGAACCAGTTTTTTACCGAGTTGTTTTTGAATCATCTTTGCAATAGCTTCGGTGTTGCCGGTGTCGCTGCCAAAGAAGATACCTACACTTGCCATAGAATCATTACCTTTAGAATGTTAAAGAGTCGCGAAGCCTTGCGGAGCTTAACCTAGTCCGCTGCCTTCCCAAGTCAATTGAATTATGCCTTTGGCGACAAAGCCTGCGCACCCTAAAAAGAGAACCAACCACACAATACGACGCCCGAAAGGGGGAACATTACCTTGTTTCAACACATCTTTAATCGCCATGCCAATCAAGAAGAAGATTGAGGCAAACAGCAGATCGAGTCCTACAGACTCCAACATGTTCATGTAGTCGTAAAGCATGATATTCCTTTATGCCAAATTGCTTGCGCGCACTATACCACTGTTATCTGACAAAGTTAATGCGCGTAGTGTTTCTCAATTCACACTTGATTGCCTTAAACGGGCACATCAATAAATTTACGGATTGCACGTATAACTTCAGCGGGTTTTTCCGCGTGCAGCCAGTGTCCCGTGTTTGCGATCACATGAGCTTTGGCTTGGCTAAACTGGGCTTGCACCATGGGCTGATGTTGTGTGGTCAGATAATCCGAATCTGCCCCTTTAATAAATAAGGTTGGAATCCGGCATTTGGCGATGATATCCCAGCCTAAAATCTCTGCATAATGTGCTTTGAGTGCCGCAACATTGAAGCGCCATGTCATCACGTTCTGTTCCGACATTAAAGATTTGCCGAGAAATTGTCTAACGCCTTCTTGCTCAATATGTTGCGCTAAAATTGCCATCACTTCACTGCGTGACGTGGGCTTTTGCACTAACACCGCTTCGAGTCCAGCAAACACATTGTCGTGACGCCGTTGGCTATACGCGACAGGTGACATGTCCAGCACCACTAATTGACGGACTTTTTCTGCGGCAATATCGGCTAATTTCATGGCCACTTTTCCGCCCATCGAGTGACCGATCACCACTACCGAAGTGAGGTTGAGGTGTTCAAGCAACTGGTTTACGTCTTGTGCCATCAACGCGTAATTGTGCTCATCACTGTGGAAGGATAGCCCGTGGTTACGCAGATCCAAGCTCAGTACTTGGTGATCGTTTTTCAGATCGCGCGCAAGCAAGCCAAGATTATCCAAGCTACCAAATAAGCCATGGATCAAAACAACGGTCTCACCGCTGCCTTCAAGTTTGTAGTTAAGAAGTGCTGACATTTTATCTTATTAGTGATTGGTTTAACGTAGAGTCTCAGTCAAGATCTCGCTATAATCCCCGAAAGTTTAAACATAGAGATTGTGAAAAGCGAATGAAAACAATTGAGGTTGATGAGGATCTATACCGTTACATTGCGAGTCAGACTTTGCATATTGGTGAAAGTGCCTCCGATATTTTGCGTCGTCTTCTCAATGTAGATGGTGAATTAGCCACTGCTGCGCCTGCTGCTGAGCCGAAAGGGATAGTCGTAAGCAAAGATGCCGCTTTCGATACCAAAATTGATGGTGTTAAAGCGATGCGTTCACTGCTGATTTCCGATGAATTTGCCGGGCTAAAAAATGCGATCGATCGCTTCATGCTGATTCTGTCTACTCTTCATCGCATCGACTCTGCGAGCTTTTCTGAAGCGACTATGTTCAAAGGTCGCAAGCGCGTTTACTTTGCTGATAACGAACAGACGTTGCTTGCCAGCGGGCAAACAACCAAACCTAAGGCGATCCCAAATACGCCGTTTTGGGTGATCACCAACAACAACACTAGCCGCAAGCAACAGATGGTTGAACAGGTGATGGTGCGCATGGGCTTCCCAAGCGACATTATTGAGAAAGTTACCCATTCCATTTGAATTTTGCTGATTACAGCCCAAAATTCTGATTCAAGCCTCATAATGCGTAGTGCTACACCGCTATTATGAGGTTTTATTTTATGTGAAATTTAAAGAAAGGATGTCACTATGGCTATGCACCCTCGTGCTGGACAAAAGGCGCGACAAGAGGATCTCCATAATATCCCTGCGCTAGTTGCAAATTACTACCTACTCCAGCCTGAAGCTGGCAATACGGCGCATAAAGTTGAATTTGGTACGTCGGGACACCGAGGTACGGCCGATAAAACTACCTTTAATGAGCATCATATTCTTGCGATTGCGCAAGCGGTAGCGGATGTGCGCCATGAACATGGTGTGACTGGCCCAATCTTTATTGGCAAAGATACTCATGCGCTGTCTGAACCTGCATTCAGTAGTGTTCTGGAAGTGTTGATTGCCAATGGCATTGAAGTGATTGTGCAAGAAAACAACGGTTACACACCAACGCCGGGCATTTCACACGCTATTTTAACGTACAACCTGAAGCATGCAGATAAAGCGGACGGCATTGTGATTACCCCTTCGCACAACCCGCCACAAGATGGTGGCATCAAATACAACCCACCACACGGTGGCCCGGCGGAAGGGGAGTTAACCCAAGCGATTGAAGATCGTGCCAATGCTTACATCAGTCAGCAGCTTGCTGGTGTAAAACGCATGCCGATTGCGTTGGCTAAACAATCCGAGTTGCTCAAGCAAGTCGATTTGGTTAAGCCTTACGTTGATGATCTGGTCAATGTGGTTGATATGGCGGCAATCCAAAAGGCCAAGCTCAAAATTGGGGTCGATCCTCTGGGTGGCAGTGGCATTGATTACTGGCGTCAAATTGGCAACGCTTACCAACTCGATTTAACGCTGGTCAGCGAAGCCATTGATCCAAGCTTCCAATTCATGTCATTAGATAAAGATGGCGTGATCCGTATGGATTGCTCTTCTCCATATGCCATGGCGGGTTTGCTGGCCCTGAAAGATGAATACGACTTGGCTTTTGGTAACGATCCTGACTACGACCGTCACGGCATTGTGACCCCTAAAGGCTTGATGAATCCGAATCACTTCCTCGCGGTGTGCATTGATTATCTGTACCGTCATCGTCAAGGTTGGGCGGGCCATGTTGCCGTCGGTAAAACGCTGGTTTCCAGTGCGATGATTGATAAAGTGGTTGCCGATCTTGGCCGCGAACTGTGTGAAGTTCCAGTAGGCTTCAAATGGTTTGTTGATGGACTCTACTCTGGTCGCTTTGGTTTTGGCGGTGAAGAGAGTGCGGGGGCTTCTTTCCTGCGTCAAGATGGCACGCCTTGGTCTACCGACAAAGATGGGATCATTTTGTGCTTACTGGCAGCGGAAATTACCGCTGTGACCGGCAAAAATCCGCAACAGTATTATGATGAATTGGCAGCTAAACACGGTGATTTTTATTACAGCCGTATTCAAGCCGTGGCGAATGGTCCACAGAAGAATGTGCTAAAGAAACTGTCTCCTGAAATGGTGTCGGCTCAAACGCTAGCGGGAGATGCAATTACGGCTCGCTTGACTCATGCTCCGGGTAATGGCGCAGCCATTGGCGGCCTCAAAGTGACTACGGATTATGGTTGGTTTGCGGCTCGTCCATCTGGCACAGAAGATATCTATAAGATTTATTGTGAGAGCTTCAAAGGGGCTGAGCACTTAAAACAAATTGAATCTGAAGCGCAGCAGATCGTAAACCAAGTGTTTAAAGACGCGGGTTTATAATGTGATGAAATGAATCAGGGGCGATGAGATCGCCCCTTTTTTATGTCTCTTAACGCTGTGGCCACTGGTTTGGCACAATAAACCAGAATTTCCCAGATTCAGATTGGCAATGCACAAACCCATCTGCGTGTTCTGTATAAGGTTCAGAGTCTGCTTTCCGTCCCGTCAACCAATCTGACTTTTCAAGCTGATATAAAGGTTCATCGATTAAGTGCTGCTCACGCTGGAAACACCAATAGCCTTGAATCTGGCTAGTATTGAGCGGGTAGCCAAGACAATCGGTCGGGATTGGCTCATCAGAAAATGGATTGGTATAAAGACGACCCTGCATTAATAAATGTTGTGATGCACCAGCCCAGAGTGGATGTTGTTCAATAAAAAGCGGATGTTGTGATAGCGGCAGTTGGTGGTTGAGCATATGGTCAAGTTTGATATCCAAACGATCTTCGGCATTGGGGCCGTACCAACATCCTTGGTGGAGCAGATAAAATTTGACTGCCACTTCCCAATGTTCATAGTGTTCAGTTTTACGGTTTTTAGCTAAAAAATCCAATGAACCGACGGTTTTTCCTTCATTAATGAGCTGAATTTCTTCTGAAACCGCATTGTAAAATGGCGTTTCGGTGAATAATTGAGCGCAAAGATGTTGATAGAGAAAGCCTAATCGTGGATTGCCCTGATAGTCTGGCCACTGCTCTCGTGTTGTTTTGCTAAATGGCGCTTTGCTGACCAAAGGCGCTTTGGCTTGAAATAGGGCAGGGGTGCGAATCACCCAATCCATTAAGTGTTTTAACTCCATCTGATCACCACCACTTTTTGACATATTTCGACATTCTAGCCTGAAATTGTTATAACCACGCCACCTCTGTTGCTCAATGGATTACAAGATGAACAATTTACAGCTAGAAGCGTTGCTAAATGAGACATTGTCCCCACAGTTAATTAAAGATTATTGTCCTAATGGTTTACAAGTCGAAGGTAAAGTGGAAGTCAAACGAATTGTCACCGGTGTGACCGCTAGCATGGCTTTAATTGAAGCTGCGATTGAGTTGAAAGCTGATGCTCTTCTGGTTCACCACGGCTATTTTTGGAAAAATGAACCCGAGGCCATTCGAGGTATGAAAGGTCGCCGGATACGTACGCTTATCCAAAATGATCTTAATCTGTATGCCTACCATCTACCTTTGGATATTCATCCACAGTTGGGCAACAATGCTCAGCTTGCGCAGCGACTCGGGATTTGCGTTGATGGTGGGTTGGAAGGGCATCCTCAATCAGTTGCGATGTTTGGGCACTTTTTACAACCGTTAACCGGAGAAGAATTAGCTCATCGGATTGGCCAAGTCCTGAATCGTACTCCTTTGCATATTGCTCCCGATCAAGCCGATAAGCTGATTGAAACTGTCGGTTGGTGTACGGGTGGTGGGCAAGACTATATTGAACTCGCGGCTAGCCGAGGTTTAGATGCCTTTATTTCTGGAGAAATCTCGGAGCGTACAACCTATTCGGCACGTGAACAGTCGATCCATTACTTTTCCGCAGGTCACCATGCTACCGAGCGCTACGGAATTAAAGCACTAGGGGAATGGCTCGCGGAAAATCACGGCTTTGATGTGACCTTCATTGATATTGATAATCCAGTTTAGAACAATAAAAAAGAGCGAGAAAATCTCGCTCTTTTGCTTTTGAATCAATGATTAACTGCGTTCATGCAAGGGTGTGAAATCGCGCAGTTTTTGACCTGTGTACAACTGACGTGGACGACCGATACGGTTGTCCGGATCGCTGTGCATTTCATTCCAGTGAGCAATCCAACCGATAGTACGAGACATCGCAAAGATCACCGTGAACATAGACACAGGAATACCAATGGCTTTGAGAATGATGCCTGAGTAGAAATCGACGTTAGGATAGAGTTTCTTCTCAATAAAGTACTCATCAGACAGCGCAATACGCTCAAGTTCCATCGCGACGTCGAGCAGTGGATCTTGAATGCTTAGCTCTTTCAGCACTTCATGACACGCTTCACGCATTACAGTGGCACGTGGATCGTAGTTTTTGTACACTCGGTGACCAAAGCCCATTAGACGGAATGGGTCATCTTTGTCTTTTGCACGTCTTACGTATTCAGGAATCTTATCAACAGAGCCGATCTCTTCAAGCATACGTAGACAAGCTTCGTTTGCGCCACCATGTGCAGGGCCCCAAAGAGAAGCGATACCTGCTGCGATACACGCAAATGGGTTAGCACCCGATGAACCTGCCAGACGTACAGTCGATGTCGATGCGTTTTGTTCATGATCCGCATGTAGAGTGAAAATCTTGTCCATGGCACGAGCCACGATAGGATTCACTTCATACTCCTCACAAGGTGTGGCAAACATCATGTGCAGGAAGTTTTCTGCATAGCTCAAATCGTTACGTGGGTAGATAAACGGTTGACCAACTGAGTATTTGTAACACATCGCAGCCAAGGTCGGCATTTTGGAAAGCAGACGATAAGCCGCAATTTCTCGGTGGGTGTCGTTATTGATATCGAGTGAATCATGATAGAAAGCAGCTAACGCACCCACCACACCACACATCACAGCCATCGGGTGAGCATCACGGCGGAAACCGTGGAAAAAGCTCGCGATCTGTTCATGAACCATAGTGTGACGAGTAACGATTTTCTTGAACTCTTCATATTGCTTACGATTAGGGGCTTCACCGTAAAGAAGGATGTAACACACTTCCAAGTAATCAGCGTTATTGGCTAACTGATCGATAGGGTAGCCGCGGTGCAACAGAATGCCCTTAGCGCCATCGATATAAGTAATTTGAGATTCACAGGATGCAGTGGCAAGAAAACCCGGGTCAAAAGTAAAGTAACCGTTTGAGCCTAAAGTACGAACGTCAATCACTTGTGGACCAAGCGATCCATCCATAATTGGCAATTCGATTGGCGCTTTACCTTCGATGTGAAGGGTCGCTTTCTTATCCGCCATAACCATCTCCTTTGTTTATTATTTAATCCGTCCAGGATGTTTTGTGTGTGATTCTTGTACGTCCGATCTTAATCAAAGTCAATTATTCTCCTCTGATGTGTGCACTCACTTTGATTTTTTATACGTATAAAGTTAAAAATCTGTTCTGTGTAGCAAAAATTGTTACAGCAATTGTATTAGAATGTTGCAGTCCGTATAGTGACACAGAAAATTCTGTGAGAGACCTTATAAATTCAAGGCTAGAAAGAAATTTAACTTATAGATTTTAGACTTGGGTGTAACATTTAAACTACAATTAAGTCGCCGATTTGGCGGTTGAAATGTTGAATAAATGTTAAATTATGCGCATTTTCGACCAGAATTCATCCATAACTATAAATGCTCAATGGAGCTGAGTGAGCAAGCCCGTGAAAGAAAGAAAGTCAAGACCTGTTAATTTAGATTTGCAGACCATTAGCTTTCCGATCTCAGCAATCGCATCCATCCTCCACCGTGTGTCGGGGGTGATTACGTTTGTTGCGGTTGGGATTTTGCTTTGGTTGTTATCCCTCTCACTCTCCTCACCTGTCGGATTTATGGAAGCGAGCAACATTGTTGACAGCTTTTTCGTGAAATTCGTGTTGTGGGGAATTCTAACTGCTCTGGCCTACCACATTGCTGGTGGGATTCGTCATTTATTGATGGATCTTGGTCACTTTGAAGAGCTGGAATCCGGTGCCGCGAGCGCCAAAGTAGCTTTTGCCGCTACGGTTGTATTGTCTCTACTGGCGGGGGTTCTGGTATGGTAAAGCATGTCTCTTCCTTTGGTCGTAATGGTGTTCACGATTACTTATTGATCCGCGCTTCAGCGATCATCTTAGTTTTGTACACTATTTATATCGTGAGTTTTTGCGCGTTCACGGACATCTCTTATGTCGCGTGGACTCAATTCTTTGGTAGCACGTTCACCAAAGTCTTCACAATGTTGGCATTAGTTTCAGTATTGATTCATGGCTGGATTGGCCTATGGCAAGTACTGACGGATTACATTAAGTGCTCCAAATTGCGTGCAGGACTGCAACTTGTGGTCATCGCCGTTCTACTTGGATACTTCTTCTCTGGCCTATTTGTATTGTGGGGTGCCTAAGTGACTATTCCAGTTCGTTCTTTTGACGCCGTAGTAATCGGCGCAGGTGGTGCAGGTATGCGTGCTGCACTACAAATTTCTGAGCAAGGCCTAACTTGCGCACTGCTTTCAAAAGTGTTTCCAACTCGTTCTCATACGGTATCCGCTCAAGGCGGCATTACCGTGGCTTTGGGTAACTCACATAAAGATGATTGGCAGTGGCATATGTATGACACGGTAAAAGGTTCCGACTATATCGGCGACCAAAATGCCATCGAATACATGTGTAAAAACGGCCCGGAATCCGTGATTGAACTTGAGCGCATGGGGCTACCTTTTTCTCGTTTTGAGAACGGCACGATTTATCAGCGTCCTTTTGGCGGTCAGTCAAAAGAGTTCGGTGGTGAACAAGCTGCTCGTACGGCAGCAGCAGCAGACCGTACTGGTCATGCTCTACTGCACACGCTTTACCAACAAAACGTTAAACATAAAACCACCATTTTCTCGGAATGGTATGCACTGGATCTGGTGAAAAACCAAGATGGTGCTGTGCTCGGTTGTACTGCAATCTGCATGGAAACAGGCGAAATTTGCTACTTCAAAGCCAAAGCAACAGTGCTTGCGACAGGCGGTGCAGGTCGTATTTACGCTTCAACCACCAATGCACACATTAACACGGGCGATGGTGTCGGTATGGCTTTGCGTGCTGGCGTACCAATGCAAGATATGGAAATGTGGCAATTCCACCCAACGGGTATCGCGGGTGCTGGCGTTCTGGTTACAGAAGGCTGTCGTGGCGAAGGTGGCTATCTGCTGAATAAAGATGGTGAGCGTTTCATGGAACGTTACGCGCCTAACGCTAAAGATCTAGCAGGTCGCGACGTGGTTGCACGTTCAATGATGATCGAAATCCGTGAAGGTCGTGGTTGTGATGGCCCATGGGGTCCACACATCAAACTGAAACTGGATCATTTAGGTCGTGATGTATTGGAATCTCGCCTACCGGGTATCTGTGAACTATCACGTACCTTTGCTCACGTGGACCCAGTGAAAGAACCTATTCCTGTTATCCCAACCTGTCACTACATGATGGGTGGCGTACCAACACAAGTGTCTGGTCAAGCGATCAAACAAGACAGCCATGGTAAAGATGTTGAAGTCCAAGGCTTGTTTGCTTGTGGTGAAATCGCTTCTGTATCGGTACATGGTGCCAACCGTTTAGGCGGCAACTCACTGCTTGATCTGGTGGTATTTGGCCGCGCAACGGGTCTACATCTTGGTGAAACTCTGCGTGCTCAAGCTGAGGCTCGCCCTGCGACTGCATCGGATATCGAAGCTTCTCTGGCTCGTACTATGCGTTGGGAAAACAGCAAAGGTGGCGAAGATCCTGTCGTGATTCGTAAAGATCTGCAGCGCTGCATGCAAAACAACTTCTCGGTATTCCGTGAAGGTAAGGCGATGGCTGAGGGGCTGGAAGAGCTCAAAGTCATCCGCGAACGTTTGAAAAATGCCCATCTGGCGGACAAATCAACCGAATTTAACACTCAACGTATTGAGTGTTTAGAGTTGGACAACCTGATGGAAACGGCATTTTCGACTGCAGTAGCGGCAAACTACCGTACTGAAAGCCGTGGTGCACATGCGCGTTTTGACTATCCAGAGCGTGATGATGAGAACTGGTTGTGCCACTCAATCTACAATCCGGAAACGGAACAGATGAGTAAGCGTGAGGTCAATATGACACCGGTTTACCGTGACCCGTTCCCGCCTAAAGTGCGTACATATTAAGGGAGGTACTCAATATGAAACTCAACTTCTCCTTATATCGCTATAATCCGGATGTCGATAACAAACCCTACATGAAAGACTACATTCTTGAGGTAGAGGAAGGGTCTGACATGATGGTGTTGGATGCTTTGATTCTGCTTAAAGAGCAAGATCCAAGTATTGCTTTCCGCCGCTCATGCCGTGAAGGGGTTTGTGGCTCGGACGGTCTGAATATGAATGGTAAGAATGGCTTAGCATGTATCACACCTTTGTCTGCGTTAAAAGGTGACAAAATTGTGATTCGTCCGCTGCCAGGATTACCTGTGGTTCGTGACTTGATTGTCGACATGACTCAGTTTTACGATAACTATGCGAAAGTTAAGCCTTTCTTGATTGCAGATGATGCATTACCCCCTTCAAGAGAGAACTTGCAATCCCCAGAAGAACGGGCGCATTTGGATGGTCTGTACGAGTGTATTATGTGCGCTTGCTGTACCACTTCCTGCCCTTCATTCTGGTGGAATCCGGATAAATTTATCGGACCTGCAGGTTTGTTGGCTGCTTATCGTTGGTTGATTGATAGCCGTGATACCGCGACAGATGAACGCTTATCGAATCTTGATGATGCGTTTAGCGTTTTTCGTTGCCACGGCATCATGAACTGTGTCAGTGTTTGTCCGAAAGGATTAAACCCAACGAAAGCCATTGGACATATTAAGTCCATGTTGATCAATCGTTCAGTTTAAATTGAAAATTGCAGGCCTTCGGGCCTGCCTTTTATAGCTCGGCGATAAGACCGCAGCAAACGTGAAAACTACTGGTTAAGGGAAAAAAATGCACAACGGCGTGATGAAGGCATGGCTCGAGTCTTCACACTTGGCTGGCGCCAATGCAACTTACGTAGAAGATCTCTACGAACTGTATCTAAGTGATCCCGATCTGGTAAGTGAGGAGTGGAAACGTGTTTTTGATGGGTTGCCTGCGCACCCAACGAATGTGGTTGAACAACCGCACTCACGCGTCCGTGACTACTTCCGACGACTCGCTCAAGAGACTAAGCATTACAATGTCCAAGTTAGTGATCCTGAAGTCGATGCAAAACAAGTAAAAGTACTGCAGCTAATTAACGCATACCGTTTCCGCGGTCATGAAGCTGCCAAGCTTGACCCTCTCGGTTTATGGAACCGCCCTGAAGTGGCGGAACTGAATCCCTCATTCCATAATTTGACCCAAGAAGATATGGAAGAGACCTTCAACGTGGGCTCCTTTGCGATTGGCAAAGACACGATGAAGCTGAAAGATATCTATCAATCCCTACAAAAAATCTACTGTGGCTCTGTCGGTGCAGAATACATGCACATCACCGACACTGAGCAGAAGCGTTGGATTCAACAGCGTCTCGAACCAGTTGTGGGTACCCCTGTATTCAGTAAAGAAGAAAAGCGTACTTTCCTTGAAGAGCTGACTGCAGCTGAAGGTTTAGAGCGCTATCTTGGTGCGAAATTCCCTGGTGCTAAACGTTTCTCTCTCGAAGGGGGGGATGCCTTAGTTCCGATGACCAAAGAGATGATCCGTCACGCGGGTGCCAGTGGCATGCGTGAAGTGGTGATTGGGATGGCGCACCGCGGTCGCTTGAACATGCTGGTCAACGTTCTGGGTAAAAAACCGCAAGATCTGTTTGATGAGTTTGCCGGTAAACATGGCGAAGGCTGGGGCACAGGTGATGTGAAATATCACCAAGGTTTCTCCGCTGACTTTGCGACACCGGGCGGTGATGTTCACTTAGCACTGGCTTTCAACCCATCGCATCTTGAGATTGTGAACCCTGTTGTGATGGGTTCAGTGCGCGCGCGTCAAGACCGCCTAGGTGATGAAGATGGCAGTAAAGTGCTACCTATCACTATCCATGGTGACTCTGCGATTGCAGGACAAGGTGTGGTGGCTGAAACCTTCAACATGTCTCAAGCGCGTGGTTTCTGCGTCGGTGGTACAGTACGTATCGTGGTCAATAACCAAGTGGGCTTCACGACATCAAACCCACGCGATACTCGCTCAACCATGTACTGTACCGATATTGCCAAGATGGTACAGGCACCGATTTTCCACGTGAATTCAGACGATCCTGAAGCTGTAGCCTTTGTCACTCGTCTAGCGCTTGATTACCGTAATGAATTCAAACGCGATGTGGTGATTGATCTGGTGTGTTATCGCCGTCATGGTCATAACGAAGCGGATGAGCCAAACGCAACTCAGCCATTGATGTACCAAAAAATCAAGAAGCATCCAACACCTCGCAAGCTGTATGCAGATGTGTTAACTGAGCGTGGTGAGTGCGATCTCGAAACCGCGACTCAACTGGTGAATGAATATCGCGATGCCCTAGATCACGGTGAAGTGGTGGTCAAAGAATGGCGTCCAATGGCGATGCACTCTGTGGACTGGTCACCGTATTTAGGTCACGACTGGCATATCCCTTGGAATAGCGAATATGCGATGGAGCGATTGCAAGATCTTGGTCGTCGTGTTTGCCAATATCCGGAAAGCCATGTGTTGCATAGCCGTGTAGAAAAAATCTATCAAGATCGTCTCTCTATGATCTCTGGCGAGAAGATGCTGGATTGGGGTATGGCTGAAACGCTTGCGTATGCCACATTGCTTGATGACGGTAAGCGCATCCGTATCTCGGGTCAGGACTCTGGTCGTGGAACCTTCTTCCACCGTCACGCCGTTCTGCATAACCAAAACGATGCGAGTACTTATATTCCACTCTCACAGATCCATGCTGGCCAAGGCCCGTTTGAAGTCTTTGACTCAGTATTGTCAGAAGAGGCGGTATTGGCATTCGAATACGGCTATGCGACAGCGGAGCCTAGCGGTTTGACGTTGTGGGAAGCACAGTTTGGTGATTTTGCTAACGGTGCGCAGGTGGTTATTGACCAGTTTATCTCCTCTGGTGAACAGAAGTGGGGTCGTCTATGTGGCCTGACTATGTTGCTGCCACACGGTTATGAAGGCCAAGGCCCTGAGCACTCCTCTGCACGTTTAGAGCGTTACTTGCAGCTGTGTGCTGAGCAAAACATGCAGGTGGTTGTTCCGTCTACCCCTGCTCAGGTTTACCACATGATTCGTCGTCAAGTGGTTCGCCCAATGCGCCGCCCTCTGGTGGTGATGTCTCCTAAATCGCTGCTGCGTCATCCACTGTGTGTCTCCAGTATGGAAGATCTTGCCCACGGTACTTTCCAGCCGGCGATTGGTGAAATTGATGCGCTGAATCCGTCGCAAGTAAAACGCGTTGTGTTCTGTTCTGGTAAGGTTTATTACGATCTCCTTGAACAGCGCCGAGCCAATGAACAGCAAGACGTGGCGATTGTTCGTATCGAACAGTTGTACCCATTCCCTCTGGAAGAAGTACAAGCGGCCATTGCAAATTACACCAATGTGGTGGATTACGTCTGGTGTCAGGAAGAACCGCAAAACCAAGGTGCTTGGTACAGTAGCCAACATAACTTCCGCGCTGCGATTCCAGCGGGTGCTGATCTGAAATACGCAGGTCGTCCCGCTTCGGCATCTCCTGCGGTCGGCTATATGTCGGTGCACATGAAACAACAAAAAGCGTTGATTGAAGACGCTCTGACCCTAGCGTAAGAACGAGAAGTATAAGGAAGATACCATTATGACCATTGAAATTCTGGTTCCAGATTTGCCTGAATCAGTTGCGGATGCCACGGTTGCGACGTGGCATAAAAAGCCGGGTGACATGGTTGCTCGCGATGAAGTGATCGTTGAAATTGAAACTGACAAAGTGGTGCTGGAAGTTCCAGCACCCGATGCCGGTGTTCTGGAAGCTATTTTGGAACAAGAAGGTGCGACAGTGCTTTCTAAACAACTGCTGGCACGTTTGAAGCCAGGCGCTGTAGCGGGTGAACCAACCCAAGATACTCCAGATGCTACTGAGCCATCACCAGATAAACGCCATAAAGCATCACTAACTGAAGAAAGCAATGATGCGCTAAGCCCTGCGGTTCGTCGCCTGCTTGCTGAACATAACTTGGAAGCAAACCAAGTTAAAGGTTCTGGTGTGGGTGGTCGTATTACCCGCGAAGACATCGAAGCTCACTTAGCCGCGAACAAAGCCAAACCAGCTGCGAAAGCTGAAGCCCCTATCGCAGCGCTGGCTCCTGTCGTCGGCCGCAGTGAAAAGCGCGTGCCAATGACACGTCTGCGTAAGCGTATCGCTGAGCGTCTGTTGGAAGCGAAAAATAACACGGCTATGCTGACGACGTTTAATGAAGTGAACATGAAACCTATCATGGACATGCGTAAGCAATACCAAGATGTGTTCGAAAAACGTCATGGCATTCGTCTGGGCTTTATGTCGTTCTACGTGAAAGCTGTCACTGAAGCGCTGAAGCGTTACCCAGAAGTGAACGCGTCTATCGATGGTGATGATCTGGTTTACCACAACTACTTTGATGTGAGCATTGCCGTATCAACCCCACGTGGTCTGGTTACTCCAGTACTGAAAAACTGCGATACCTTGAGTTTGGCGCAAATTGAAAAAGGCATCAAAGAGCTAGCAGAAAAAGGTCGTGACGGTAAATTGACCGTAGACGAACTGACTGGCGGTAACTTTACCATCACCAACGGTGGTGTGTTTGGTTCACTGATGTCAACGCCTATCATTAACCCGCCACAAGCGGCGATTCTGGGTATGCATAAGATCCAAGACCGCGCCATGGTGGTGGATGGCAAGATTGAAATCCTGCCAATGATGTATCTAGCGCTGTCTTATGACCACCGTTCAATCGATGGTCGTGAGTCGGTTGGTTTCCTAGTGACCGTTAAAGAGTTGCTAGAAGATCCAGCCCGTCTGCTGCTCGATGTTTAAACTGTCTTTTGCTCAGATTTCTGAGTAATGGAGAAAAGGGTCGGACATGCTCAACGTCCGACCTGGCTTTGGCCAAAGATTGGCTACTCGCTCAAGAGTGACCCTACAAACGTAAAGTTCAGCTCAATGGACTCTATGGAAGAACAATAAACAAATGGAACAACACAATGAATTTGCATGAATATCAAGCTAAACAGCTGTTTGCAGAATTCGGTTTGCCTGTACCGGAAGGTTATGCTTGTGATACGCCACAAGAAGCGTTTGAAGCTGCAGGACGCATCAGCACAGCCAAGAAAGTCGTAAAATGCCAAGTTCACGCAGGTGGACGTGGTAAAGCAGGTGGCGTTGAACTGCATGACACTAAAGAAGGCGTAAAAGCGTTTGCACAAAAATGGCTAGGTAAGAACCTAGTAACTTATCAAACGGATGCAAATGGCCAACCGGTTTCAAAAATTTTGGTTGAAGAAGCATCAAATATCGCTAATGAGCTTTATCTTGGTGCGGTAGTTGACCGTTCTACACGTCGTATCGTTTTCATGGCATCGACTGAAGGTGGCGTGGAAATTGAGAAAGTGGCAGAAGAAACTCCAGAACTGATCCACAAAGCGGCGATTGATCCACTGGTTGGCCCACAAGCCTACCAAGGTCGTGAATTGGCGTTCAAGCTAGGCCTGCAAGGTGATCAAATCAAACAGTTCGTGAAAATCTTCATGGGCTTGGGTGAAATGTTTGCTCAATATGATCTCGCACTGCTGGAAATCAACCCGCTGGTGATTACTGCGGAAGGTAACTTGCTGTGCCTTGATGGCAAAATCAACATCGACTCCAATGCTATGTACCGTCAACCCAAACTGCGTCAAATGCACGATGCTTCTCAAGAAGATGCGCGCGAAGCACACGCAGCGAAATGGGAGCTTAACTACGTTGCGCTGGATGGTAACGTAGGCTGTATGGTTAACGGTGCTGGCCTTGCGATGGGTACGATGGACATTGTTAACTTGCACGGCGGAAAACCCGCAAACTTCCTTGATGTTGGTGGCGGCGCGACCAAAGAGCGTGTTGCAGAAGCCTTCAAAATCATCTTGTCTGATACCAATGTAAAAGCCGTACTGGTGAACATCTTTGGTGGCATTGTGCGCTGCGACATGATTGCAGAAGGCATTATCGGTGCAGTGAAGGAAGTTGGTGTAAGCGTTCCAGTGGTTGTGCGTCTTGAAGGTACAAACGCAGAACTTGGACGTAAAGTACTGGCAGAATCAGGTCTAGATATTATTGCAGCTGTATCTTTGACAGACGCAGCGCAAAAAGTAGTTGCCGCGGCGGAGGGCAAATAATGTCGATTCTTATCAATAAAGACACTAAAGTCATTTGTCAGGGTTTCACCGGTGGTCAAGGTACTTTCCACTCTGAACAGGCGATTGCTTATGGCACACAAATGGTTGGTGGTGTATCGCCAGGTAAAGGCGGTACCACGCATCTAGGTCTACCGGTATTTAATACCGTTCGTGAAGCCGTTGAAGTGACTGGCGCAACCGCAACTGTTATCTACGTACCAGCACCATTTTGTAAAGATGCGATTCTGGAAGCGATCGATGCTGGCATCAAGCTTATTGTGACCATCACTGAAGGCATTCCTACCACTGACATGATTGATGTCAAAGTGAAACTGGAACAGACTGGCGTTCGTATGATTGGCCCTAACTGCCCAGGTGTGATTACACCGGATGAGTGTAAGATTGGCATCATGCCAGGACACATTCACAAGAAAGGTAAAGTGGGTATCGTTTCTCGCTCTGGTACTTTGACTTATGAAGCGGTTAAACAAACCACAGACGAAGGTTTCGGCCAGTCTACCTGTGTGGGCATCGGTGGCGACCCAATTCCGGGGTCAAACTTCATCGACATCCTGAAGATGTTCCAAGAAGATCCAGCGACTGAAGCGATTGTGATGATCGGTGAAATCGGCGGTACCGCGGAAGAAGAAGCAGCTGCTTTCATCAAAGCCAACGTCACAAAACCTGTCGTTTCTTATATCGCAGGTGTAACGGCTCCTCCGGGCAAACGCATGGGTCATGCTGGTGCGATCATCTCTGGTGGTAAAGGTACCGCTGAAGAGAAATTTGCAGCACTTGAGTCTGCGGGCGTGAAGACAGTAAAAAGTCTTGCCGATATTGGCAAAGCGCTGCGTGAAGTGACTGGCTGGTAATCTACCGCGATTACTTACTCAGATAATAAGAAACCCCGAACACAGCTTCGGGGTTTCTTTTTACTAAATGCCATTTCTTTTTACTAAAAGCTAATCTGATACAGCGTTAAGCGACCCGTTTAAACTGGGTGAGTACAAACAATACCGCAGCAGAAACCACCACCGACGGACCTGCAGGTGTGTCAAAGTGCCAAGATAGCGCCAACCCACCGATCACACTTAATACACCCAGTCCAATTGCCCAAAACGCCATGGCTTCTGGGGTGCGTGAAAGACGGCGAGCAGTAGCCGCGGGGATGATTAACAGCGAGCCCATAATCAAAGCCCCGACAAATTTCATCCCGACGGCAATCACCAAACCGATAAGTAGCATCAAGATTAAACGCATCAGGTCAGTGTTGGTTCCTTCAACAAAGGCCAACTCTTCATTCACGCTAGTCGAGAGAAGGGGTTGCCAGAGGAGATAGACAATCAAACTGACAGTGACGACACCGAACCAGATAAAGGTAAGATCGGATGGGCTAATCGCGAGCAAATCACCAAACAGATAGCTCATCAAATCGATGCGGACATTATCAAGAAAGCTCACCGCAATCATACCGAGCGATAGCGCGCTGTGCGCCATAATCCCAAGTAGGGTATCGGTCGCGATGAGTTTTTGCTTTTGCATCGCCACTAAAATGGCCGCCATCCCCAAACAGCAGACCAATAGTGCCAGATACAGATTGATGTCGAGTAAAAAACCGAGCGCCAGACCCAGTAGTGAGGCGTGAGCAAGGGTATCACCAAAATAAGCCATTCTGCGCCAAACCACGAAAGATCCGAGAGGGCCAGCAATAATGGCAATTCCGAGGCCAGCAAGAAGAGAAGGTAGAAGAAGTTCAATCATGTTTGTGGTGACCATGTGAATGATGTGAGCAAACACTCGCTTTTCCTTTGACTGGTAAGCCAGATAAATCGTGGTGGTGGTGCTCGTGGTGGTGTTGATAAAAAGCCAGCGTGTCTCGGCTTCGATGGCCAAACATCGCTAAATAACTCGGGTGTTTGGCGATGCTCTCCGGCGAGCCAGAGCAACAGACATGGTGTTGTAAGCAGATCACTTCGTCGGTTTTGGCCATCACCAAATGTAAATCGTGAGAAACCATCAACACAGCGCAGCCAAAGCGGTTACGCAAGGTGTGGATCAGGTCGTATAAGTCAATTTGTCCTTGCACATCAACCCCTTGAGCAGGCTCATCGAGCACAAGCAAGTCGGGTCTTTGTAATAAAGCTCTGGCGAGCAATACACGCTGTGTTTCACCGCCGGAGAGTTTATGCATATCACTACTTTGAAGATGCTCACCTCCCACTAGGCGTAAGGCTTCCGATAGCTCTTGGGTACTAAAACGGCCAGCCAGTTTTAAAAAGCGGTTCACCGTCAGCGGTAATGTGTCATTGAGTTTGAGTTTTTGTGGAACATAGCCGATACGAATTCCCGATTGGCGAATGATTTTTCCTGAACTCAATGATTGTAATCCTAAAATGACTTTCACTAAGGTTGATTTTCCTGCACCGTTGGGGCCGATAAGCGTTGTAATATTGCCTTTGGTGAGAGTTAACCGGATATTGTCAAGCACACGTCTTTGTTCAAAGTCGACGCATATGTCTTGCAATTCAATCAGAATAGCCATGGAATAGAACTCATTTGCAAAATGGTTATGTTATAAAGTAACATTCATGCCCAATAAAAGCCACTAACTGGAGTTTGGCGACCATGTTATCGAGATATTTTTTACTTACTGTCGCAGCACTGTTTGCTCAATCAGCCAGCGCAATCGAAGTTCTGACCAGCATCAAGCCGATACAGATGATCACTTACGAGTTGATGCTGGGGACGGGGACTCCCGATGTACTTTTACCTTCTGGAGCATCGCCGCACGATTATGCGCTACGCCCTTCAGATGTAAAGCGGATTCAACAAGCAGATTTGGTTATTTGGTTTGGTCAGGATCTTGAACCCTTCATGAGTAAACTGCTGGAAGGCCGTACGTCAGCACTAACATTAAGCCAAGTCCCTAATTTAGCACTGCGAGAATATGGCGAGGAGGAGCAGCATGAGCATGATGGGCACCATCACGGGCATTATGATCCTCATTTCTGGTTAGGGATTGGGCCTGTAGGACAAGTTGCAAGTGCAATTACGGCAAAACTGATTGAGCTCGATGCGGATCAGCAGCAGCAGTATCAAGATAATCTTGTTCGCTTTTTAGCGAACCTTGCCGAGCAAGACAACACGATAGGTGAAAAGCTCAAACCTGTCACGACCGTACCTTATTACGTTTTTCATGATGCTTATGGTTATTTCGAACAGCACTTTGCATTAAATAATCTAGGCCACTTCACGGTGAGTCCTGAGCGAAAGCCGGGAGCCAAGACGCTGATCGCCATTAAAAAGACGCTAAATGATCAACTCGCCAAGTGTGTATTTTCAGAACCGCAATTTGAGCCAGCGATTATCGAAACCGTTGTTAGAGGCACGTCGGCGAAAATTGGTGTGCTCGATCCACTCGGCATCTCTATTGAACTCCAAGCGGGTAGCTATTTCGCCTTCCTAAATAGTTTGGCGGAGAGTTACTACGCGTGTTTGTCCCAATCTTAAGTCGACCAACTTCTCTAACATTGTTCTAAATGCGGCTTAAGCCGCATTTTTTTGTATCCAAAACCTAAAAAAGTGGTCTTTCTAAACCTTTCAAACTGCATACCCGCTAGGGATTCGTTAGAATGCATGAGAATTTGTGCTCCTCTAGAATACCGAAACCAATAAAGCACGAATTCTTGAATTGTCGCTGACAGGGGAACTCGTGTTTCGCACATTGTTGTATGGCTGCTTGCTCAATATCCTGATCCCATCCTTGGTATTGGCATTAGATAAATCTATGTCTATTTTCTATCCTTTGCCCATTCAAGAGCAGGGGAAAGTTATTGTTGCGCAAAATCTCTACCTCGGTAGTGATGGGGGGATTTGGGTACATGATGTTCATGGCAAAGTGATGTACTTTGATGGACAAAACGTCTTGCCTCGTCGTGGTTCTGTTCTGCCGCAGTTGTCCAGTCATATTGTTTATGCGAACAGTGCATTTTGGGCTTTTGAGCAACACGAGTTGTTCAGAACCTATCCCGGGGGAGAAAGAGAGCTGATGTTGAGCTTAACTCCGGGAACGCAGATTATTCAGATGGGGGCCTCAAATGGCATGATCTGGATGGTTGATGGGGAAAACTTCTATAGTTATGAGATCCGAAGTGGCCGCGTCGAATCCCTCTCGTTACATGAACTTTATCAGCTCAATAGTGCCAGCAAGGTCGTGATTAACGATGCGCAGTTTTTAGTCTCGAAATGGGCTTTAGCGACTAATGTTGGGGTGTATTTATCTGATGAACAAGGTTTTGCCCATGTAAAAAATTCTGGCAAGCACTTTATCCAAAAGCTCTATTTTTCCCATAAGCGGCGAGAGCTGTTAGTTGGGTCTAAACGTGGCGCGTTAGTCATTGATATTGAAAATAAACGTCCACCACTGGATAGAATTGGTTCCTCCCATGTCCTCTCTATTGCGGAAACCGAGAAAGAGTACTGGATCGGTACAGAAGATGGGCTCTTTGTTTACTCTTTTATCACCGGGAAAATCGTGCAACTTGAGAGTAACAACCAAGATGGCTATGCCTTACTGGGCAAGAAAATCTACGCCATGGTGAATGACTTTCAAGGTGGGATGTGGATAGGAACTGACAAGGGGATTTTTTATTACTCCCTATTTGGTCAGCAGTTTACTCGGTATCCGGCGCAAGCATTATCTAACGACGGAAGTAAAACACCGATCGGTAAAATAGCAGCTCTTAACTCGGATGGAGACTATCTGGCGATAACCGCACAAGGCCTGTATAACTTTAATTTTTCAGATGAGCTACGTAAGCATCTTATCTATCCAGGTAAAGTAAATGATTTTGTGATTGCCCAAGAGCATCTCTGGATCGCGACAGAGAAAGGTCTGGTTCGTTACAATCTCAGTCGTCGTAGTATTGATACGCCCAATTTACCGCTCCCTTTGCTACAAACGGCTATTCAGCATCTGAGCTTAGATAGTGACGGTAACTTATGGGGGACAAGTGATTACCAAATATGGTCATACTCACTCTCTGAAAAAAATTATCGAGATTATGGTTCTGAATGGATGGTGAAGGCTTTTTCTCCATCAAGGATCACTCTGCTTGCCGCAGTAAAAGACGGCATAGTGATTGGGACGGAACATGGCGCTTATTCCCTGCTTGAAAAACAGATCCGCTTTGATTTTTCGAGTCATCGCTATGGTGAGATTTTACAAGTTGCTGAAGATTCTTCAGGCCACATTTGGCTTGTTGGCTCTTATGGGGTTTTTCAGTGGCGTAAAGATCAGCCCGAAGCTGTCACTGTCGAGTTAATTGAAGAGAATATACAGCCTTTGTGTATTGCTGAGTCTAAGCAGGGGATGTGGCTTATCTCCACCAAAGGGATCAGTTATTACCGTAATCAAGAGCTCACTAAGCATTTTGGGGCTCCTTATGGACTGATCAGTAATGAGTTCTTGTCTGCATCGTGTGCGGTGGGTGAGGAGCAAGATAACTCATCGTTGATCATAGGATCGCAATTTGGTGTAGTGAAAACCAATACAGAAGAATTAGCGGTGTCTAATTTGCCCAATATTCAGGTGACGTTTAGCCAAGTCAGCGTAAATCATACGACCAAGCTTTTGGGGTATCGTATGTCCGAGCCACTGAAAATTGCTTATGGTGATTCGATCAGCTTTCAGTTTGGCGCTTTACCCTCTTCACGCAGCCAATCTTTAGAATACAAACTCAACGATGAACAGCAGTGGCAGCGCTTTGATTGGGCGCTGCTCAATTTTGATCAACTTTTACCTGGTAAGTATCGTTTGAAAGTCCGTAGCGCTAATCCGACACAGCGATACCGAACTGAGGCCCTGTTTGATTTTGAAGTCTTACAGCCTTGGTATATGACCTCCATCGCGCTTGTCGGATATGTGCTGAGCGTGTTGGGGTTATTAGCACTCGCTTTATGGTGGCGAACAAGAATGATATTGGCAGCTAACCGCAAACTCAAAGCGCAAGTGGAGCTCAAAACCAGTCAGTTACGTCATCAAAGTAAAATTGTGCTGAGCAACAACCACCAACTTCGAAAGCAACTGCAGCTCCACCATACAATTCTTGGTAACGTGTTAGACAATATTGATGCTTCATTGCGGCACTTATCTTCCTACGCCAAAGTACGAGCATGGAGTGAATTTGAAGCACCGTTCAACAAGGTGAAGCAAGAGTTGGCTCAACTGCATTTTATGCATCGCGGCGATGAGGATGAAAGCAAATATCATGATTTGCATCTTTTGATTGAGTCTGCATTGAAGAGTTGGCAGGAAGAGTACAGTAAAGCCTTGATTAAGCTAACTTACAGCGGTGAGCCTCGCTTTGTGGAAGTCCGACAATTCAACCTTGATGTGTTATTTAATGCTGTATTAACGGATGCGATCAAACGTTTGTATAAGCATCAAGAATTAACCATACAACTTGAAGTGAGAAATGCGCAGGCGGTTATCGTATTTTCTGATTTTGGTGCCCCAATCCAAAACATAGACAAAACCATGGTGACGTTATCTGGTAGTAGTTATCCGCTTGAAGAGTTAGTCATTCGCAGTGGTGGTGTATTGCATGTGCTCGCGTTGAAAGAGCGTAATGTGATTGAGTTAGCTTGGCCATTGGCAACCTTACCCGAGTTAGAAACCATTCATAAACCAGAAGAAGGGGAACAGGCGGCTAAGGTTGGGATCGATGAGGTGGAGAAGGAGTGGCTAAGCAAAGTCGAGAAACTGATTGAGCTGCATTATAGCGACCCCAATTTCACCACATCCACTGCAGCGCAGGCGCTTTATGTCTCTGAACGCAGTTTACAGCGTCGCTTTAAAGCCGCGACAGGAAAAACCTTCAAAGAGTCGTTAAATGAGGTTCGCTTAGAAAAAGCGTGTCAAAGCTTATTGAGTGGGGCGAAAATCGCACAAGTTGCCTTTGATTGCGGATTTAATGATCCCTCTTATTTCAGTCAGCGTTTCAAACATCATTTTGGATTATCACCAAGCCAATTCATCGAAGATCAAGAAAACTAATAGAGCCCATCTCTATTTCATCTTGTTGTTCTCAAATCGCCTAGTATTGCAGTAAGCCAGCAACGGTATTGATCAAAGTGAGCATAGGCGGATTTGTGTGATTAGAAAATGAACCCACCAATGCTCCTTCAGTTTTAATAAATAGCAAAGGTACCCGTGAGAACTTAGCTCGGTAGTCGATAACAGTGCGCTACAAATGTGATGAATTTTGTTCAGACAAACATAAGCTAACAAGCTTGTCGCTGAATCGGCTCAAGAAACAAATGCTATTGAAGTGAGTGATGGTAATAGAGGTAAAACAGTAGGAAAAAAATATCGTGGTATAGCCGGGGGGACTATACCACGGGTGTCAACGACACCTTCGCTTGCTGCCGGAGTGGTATGACATGGTCATACCACCTCTGGAATTCTTGTCTCTAGGAGGGATGTCCTTTCAACGAAATCACTATAATCCTATAGACTTATTTTACTTATAAAATTAACGACAACTTTACATAGAAAAACGACAGCAGCTTAATCATGTTTTTAAGGTGTTGATTTTAAATATGTAAATGTAATTTGTCGTTTTTTCTATCATGTTGATTTTATGCAGGAGACTTTTCTGACTTGGTCTTTGACGTTTTTGACGAAAAGTTTTTGACAGAATTGACGTTGACTATTACCTAAGCAAACATTGTTTTCGCGCAAGAAAACCTTACCCTGCGTATGGTAAGTTCGTTTAATATTAATAGTAATATTTCTTATTAACACTTCCTTTTCAAAGTTACCTCTATGAAATTGTCACAAATGCAAGCAGGCGAGCGTGGAATCATCCTTGCATTGGATGGACTTTCTGATACGGTCAGAAAGAAACTGATGGTGATGGGCGTTCTCCCCAATACCGAAGTCGTATTAATTCGCCGAGCTCCAATGGGTGATCCGCTTCAAGTTGAAGTACGCGGTGTGTCGATCGCGTTGCGCGAAAATATTGCGGCAAATATTGATGTGGAGAGAGCACAATGAAGTATCAAGTACTCACCGTAGGCAACCCGAATAGTGGAAAAACAACCTTATTCAATGGTCTCACTGGGGCAAAACAGCAAGTCGGTAACTGGGCGGGGGTCACTGTTGAGAAAAAAACGGGTAGTTTTGTGCATGCAGGCGATGAATTTTCACTCACCGATCTGCCCGGAATTTATGCTTTAGACAGCGGTAATGACAGTAACAGTATTGATGAATCGATCGCATCGCGTGCAGTGTTGACGCATCCTGCGGATGTGATCATTAATGTGGTTGATGCGACGTGCCTTGAGCGCAGCTTATATATGACGCTGCAACTGCGTGAATTGCGCCGTCCAATGATTGTCGTACTTAACAAAATGGATGCGCTTAAGCGCGAACGTGTTCATCTCGACCTCAAACAACTAGAAGCGTTTTTGGGGTGCCCTGTGTTGGCGCTTTCTGCCAACAATAAAGAGCAAGTTCGCCGCTTTAAAGAAAAATTGCATAAGCTGCTGGTACAAGGGATTGCGTTAAAGCAGATTGAACTTCACTACGGTGCTGAATTTGAGTCATTGATTCATGAGCTAGAACCAATGTTTGCTGAGCAAGCGGTTTCTGCGCGCGCGCTGGCGATTCGAGCCTTAGAAAACGATCGTTTAGTGATTAACGGATTAAAAGAGGCGGAGCGCCAAAATGTAGAGCAACGTCAACATGAGTGCCAGGTTGATATTGATCTTCTCGTTGCCAACGTACGTTATACCTATTTACATGAGCTGTGCACCCACGTGCGACGCACCGAGGGTAAACTGAGCCATAAATTCACCGAAAAAGCCGATCGCGTTATCCTCAATAAGTGGGTTGGCATCCCGTTCTTTTTTGCTGTGATGTACCTGATGTTCATGTTTTCAATCAACATCGGCAGTGCTTTTATCGATTTCTTTGATATTGGCGTCGGTGCATTGTTGGTTGATGGCGGACACCATTTACTGGATGACCATCTCCCCGTTTGGTTAGTGACCTTAATCGCTGATGGTGTTGGTGGCGGTATTCAAACCGTTGCAACCTTTATTCCTGTCATTGCTTGCCTGTATTTATTCTTAGCGGTATTAGAAAGCTCCGGTTACATGTCTCGTGCTGCATTTGTTCTGGATAAAGTGATGCAGAAAATCGGTTTGCCCGGTAAAGCGTTTGTCCCGCTGGTCCTTGGCTTCGGGTGTAACGTACCTTCTATTATGGCAACGCGCACGCTGGATCAAGAGCGTGAACGTAAGCTGGCGGCCTCCATGGCTCCGTTTATGTCTTGTGGTGCTCGTTTACCGGTTTATGCGTTGTTTGCGGCGGCATTTTTCCCGCAAAGTGGCCAAAATGTGGTGTTTGCCCTCTACTTATTAGGGATTGTTGCTGCGGTATTGACTGGTTTGGTACTGAAAAAGACCCTCTATCCTGGTGTCAGCGAGAGCTTAATCATGGATATGCCGGACTATGAAATCCCAACCTTACAAAACGTGGTGATCAAAACATGGCAGAAGCTGAAGCGTTTTGTATTGGGAGCCGGTAAAACCATTGTTGTTGTTGTGACGATTTTGAGCTTTTTAAACTCAGTCGGTACCGATGGTTCATTTGGTAACGAAAACAGTGATAAGTCCGTGCTTTCTAAAGCAGCTCAATTTGTCACTCCTGTTTTTTCACCGATGGGGGTTACTCAGGAAAACTGGCCTGCAACGGTTGGCATCATTACAGGTATTTTTGCCAAAGAAGCGGTTGTGGGGACCTTAAATAGTCTTTACACCAACACACCTGATGCAGAAGAGGCTGCGGAATACGATTTGCTGGCGAGTTTGCAAGAAGCCTTAATGACGATTCCTGACAACCTTGCAGGGCTCAGTTTCAGCGATCCACTAGGAATTGAAGTCGGGGATTTGACGGATACCGAGGCTGTTGCGCAAGAGCAAGAAGTAGACGGCTCGATCTTTGGTAATTTACACACCTATTTTGCCAATGCTCATGTAGCTTTTGCTTATCTGATCTTTATTTTGCTTTATACCCCTTGTGTAGCCGCGATGGGCGCTTATGTGCGCGAATTTGGTGCAGCTTACGCGCGCTTTATTGCGGTATGGACGATGGGGCTGGCCTACGGTTCTGCGGTGCTCTACTACCAAGCTACCCATATTGCTGAGCACCCAATGTATAGCTTAATTTGGATTGGTGTGATTGTGGGCATCGGATTCGCTACCTACTGGGCACTTAAACAGACAGGGCGTAAGCAAAAGATGATAGAGGTATCTGTCGCGTGATTTTAAATGAACTCAAAGCGGCGATTGAGTCAAAAAATGGCGCTACGAGACAAGAGCTCGCGCGACGTTTTGCTCTGAGCGAAGATGGCATCGATGCGATGCTCGCGGTATGGATTAAAAAAGGTGTCCTATCGCGTCAACAGTACATCAACGCTGAGGATGAGGTGGTGCGAGTGCGCTACGTCATGAATCAGGTAGGATCGCTTGCTGTGAATGTGACTATGTAAAACCTTCCAACTTGAAGGTGCCGCGGTGTTGGCAACGTTTGTTCATCCCAATCGCATAGTGTATCTATGCTCGTGGGGATGAATTCTCTTGCTGCCTACCTGCAACGCCAAGTAGTTTGGGTATAGTTGCTTGTGGTATCACCGACTCATAAAAAAGCCGCGTAATGCGGTTTTTTTATGGTCATTCCTAAACCACTCTGCTTTTAGCAGCGATGCTTGATGCCCAGTGCTTCATCTAAGCTGGCGGTGATGACGCAGACGCTATGCCGTAAACAGGGCATGTTTTGCGAGGGCATCTCTTAACTGGGTCAGTAATGCCGCTTGCTCTTGCTGAGTACGAAACACGCCTTGTGTTCTGCCCCAAACCGGGCCCGGCCATGCCATATCATGGGTAAAGCGCGCAATATGATGGATGTGCAGTTGTGGCACCATATTGCCTAGAGCACCTAAGTTGAGTTTGTCTGGGGAAAATAGAGTTTCCAGAGTTTGGCAAACCAGCTGCGATTCGACTAAAAACTGCTGCTGCTCATCCATTGGCAGATGGTGTAGTTCACGTAAATCCGCTCTTTGCGGGACTAAAATAACCCAAGGCACGGCAGAATCTTTATGTAACAGAGCAACACAGAGCGGGAAATGGCCGATCACATCGGTGTCTTTTTGCAATTGGGGATGCAGTTCAAAATGCGCCATCAGATACGCCTCCAAATCGATTTTTATTCTTGGTTGAAGACTGGTTGAAGCCAGATAAGTGATAAAGAAAAGGTTGGCGATTGGCCAACCTTTTCTCTACTTCAATTACATTCTCTCTAGAGTGTCAATACCCAGTAGAGCAAGACCTTGCTTGATGGTTTTCGCTGTCAGTGCAGCGAGTTTCAAACGACTCTGCTTAATGCTTTCTTGCTCTGCGACCAAAATTGGACAAGCTTCGTAGAAGCTAGAGAAAATGCCAGCCAGTTCAAACAGGTAGCTACACATGATGTGCGGTTGACCTTCACGCGCGACCGATTGTACCGCTTCTTCAAACTGCAGCAGTTTGGCGATCAAGGCTTTCTCTTTCTCTTCAGTAATTTGGATATGGCCTGTTAGCTCATTCATATCCACACCCGCTTTCGCAAAAACAGAAGCAACACGAGTATAAGCATACTGCATGTAAGGCGCGGTATTGCCTTCAAATGCCAGCATGTTGTCCCAATCGAACACATAATCTGTAGTGCGGTGTTTAGAAAGATCCGCGTACTTCACGGCCGCCATCGCAACCGTATTGGCGATGTTGGCTTTTTCTTCTGCGGATAACTCTGGATTTTTCGATTCGATCAGGGCCTTGGCACGCTCTTGTGCTTCATCCAGCAAATCCGCCAAACGTACAGTGCCGCCTGCACGAGTCTTGAATGGGCGACCATCTTTACCCAGCATCATGCCGAATGCGTGGTGCTCTAAGCTGACGTTTTCTGGGATATAACCCGCTTTGCGTACGATAGTCCATGCTTGCATCAAGTGTTGATGTTGACGTGAGTCGATGAAGTACAACACACGATCTGCGCCCAGTGTTTCATAGCGGTATTTAGCACAGGCGATATCCGTTGTTGTGTACAGGAAGCCGCCATCACGCTTTTGAATGATAACGCCCATAGGCTCGCCGTCTTTATTCTTGAATTCCTCCAAGAACACCACTTGCGCGCCATCATCTTCCACTGCCAAGCCTTTGGCTTTCAGGTCGCTGACAATTTGTGGCAGCATGTCGTTGTACATGCTTTCGCCCATCACGTTTTCGCGAGTGAGGGAGACATTCAGGCGGTCGTAGTTACGTTGGTTTTGAATCATGGTCACGTCAACCAACTTCTTCCACATCTCTAGACAGAATGGGTCGCCACCTTGCAGTTTCACGACGTAGTTACGTGCTGTTTCTGCAAACTGCTCATCTTCGTCATACAGTTTTTTCGATTCACGATAGAAAGCTTCAAGATCCGAAAGCTCCATCGAAACCTCACCCGATGCTTTTTGTACGCGCTCAAGGTTAGCAATCAACATACCGAACTGAGTGCCCCAGTCACCGATGTGGTTAGCTCGGATCACTTTATGGCCTAAGAATTCCAGAGTGCGTACGACTGCATCACCGATGATGGTTGAACGCAGATGGCCTACGTGCATCTCTTTGGCAACGTTAGGCGCTGAGTAGTCAGCCACGATGGTTTTTGGGGCTTCTTGTGCCACGCCAAGGCGTGCATCCGCCAGAGCCGCTTCGGCTTGCGCAGCCAAAAACTCTTCGCTTAAGAAAATATTGATAAAACCCGGACCTGCGATTTCGGTTTTGCTCGCGATACCTTCAAGATTGAGAACATCCAAGACTTTTTGTGCAAATTCTCGAGGATTGGTACCTAACTGCTTGGCAGCGCCCATAATGCCGTTGGCTTGGTAGTCACCAAATTGTGCTTTTGCTGATTGGCGAACCAGTGCCGGAGTGCCTGCTGGTGCGCCTGCGGCTTCAATAGCCTGAGAAACTCGATCATTGATCAGTGCTTGGATATTCACACGTTTACCCTTCAATTCAAGGAAATAGGGGAGGAATGCCATCATTTTTGAAGTGAGGCATATCACAATAATATGGTTTAATTGGCGGTCATGATAACAATATTCAGCCTAACCACCTAGGGTGAAACACAGGAAATTTTCACCTTTTTCCGTCAATCTTGGTAGTATCGCGTCCAAACTGGCATTTTGAGGCGAACAGATGCAACAACAACTTTATGCGACAGGGCTTGCTCCACAACAACTGCTCGAAAAACTCGACGTATTCATTGCCAAAATTGAGCAGTTGCTTGATCTTTTAGGCTTAGATCTGCGAGCCAATCAGCTAGACCATATTGCGCTGCGAATCAACGATCCGCAATTGGCGCAAGTCGCTCATCAAGCTTGGCTCGCTTATGGTGAAGAGATCTCTTGTGCGCAGATTAATGGCCGCCCGATCATCGTGATTCGTTTTAACCAGCCACTGCAAGTGAGCCATTGGCAAATTGAGTGTCTTGAACTGCCGTATCCTGCGCAAGGGAAAACCTATCCTGAGCAGAGTTGGGAGCATGTAGAATTTGTGATCCCTTCACAAGCTCTGAGTGCAGAGGCTTTTTGTGAGGAGTTGAAAGGCGGTTACCCCTCACTGGCGGAAAAATGGCATCAGCTTAATGAACTCGGCATCAAAGTGAAACTGTCGAGCCCACAAGGTGAAGGGGAGCGTTTGGCGAACCCAACCATTGCGTTCCAGTGGCAAGGGGGGTGTATTAAGCTGCATCCACACCCGTTGCAAACCATTGTGGAATCCGAAAGGGCCTAACCCACATCATAAGCTTTAGGGCGCAGTTGGAACTCTTCCACTGAGCCAATTTCTTGGCCGAGTTGTAAGGCAGGAGCCTCGTGATGGGCTCGGCCTTGAGTATGCATAATTAAGCGATGTGCCGTACGTGGTTTCAGTTCATTGACAACGAAGCGTATCATGTCAGCACGGCTGAGATTTTTAAGCTCTTCCAGCACTTTTTCTCGCTGATCGAAACTGAGATCTTTATTGCCAATCGCAACCCATAAACGCTGGGCTCGAATCCGGAGTGTCGGGTCGGGCGCGGAAATTTGGTTCCACAATCCCCGTTTACTGCTATGCCATTGATATTCATTGAGTTCAAGCAGAACCATATACAAGGCATTTAAAAACTCATCAATAGAGCGGATCAATTCACTTGGCGGAGCCGATGGTGATTGAACGTATAAGATTAAACCCGGATGGCGGTTTAATGGCATATTGCCCGTACCAACCATATAACCGAGTTGCTGTTTGGTGCGAATTTCGTGGAAGAAGGTGGCCGACATCAGATGATTGGCCAGCGAGTAAAGCGCAATACTGCGTGGGCTGACTTCATGAGATTGGTAATACACCACAATCGCGGAATCATCTTGTTGGCACTGTACTTCACGTTGAAACGTTCCACTCTTTCCGAGCATAACCAATGGGCGAAGCGACTCTTCATAAGTTTGTCCTTGAACGCGTAGCGCGTCTTTGAGCACTTCCGCCATCTTGTGGGCTTCGGCGGCAGGCCAGTCACCATAGACAAACATTTCGACGTGTAACTGCGACAGAATTGTGTCGACAAAATGGGCTAACTCTTCCACTTGTACATCATCAATCGCGGCTAGTAACTCGGCATAAGGTGGGTTATTGGGTTGCAATAACCCAGTCATCGCATTAAACAGTTGAGAAATGGGTTTATCGTGGGCGGCATTGCGCCAATTACGAGTCATTTGCTGCTTGATGGTGGCAAAGCGCTTCGGCTGGAAATCGCGCTGCGCAAATTTACGTAAAATCACTTCCATCAATTGCGGTAATTTTTGGCTAAAACCTGACAACGTGAGCGTCACGCCACCTTGGTGGGCATAGAGGTTGTAGCCCATCCCCGCTATTTCGGCTTGGTATGTTTCTTTGGCTAACGCATCCAAAAACATCTCCACACACAAACGGGTCATCACGATATTACGACAGTTAGCCACGGCATGCGGGCTGTCGATCGCAACATAAATCACGCCTTTAGGTACTCTGAATTCGGTGTCTTGCTGATGCCAAAGTTTGAATCCGGGTAAGTCCTGCAACACTTGCGGCAGAGTGTGGCTCTCCTTGACCTCTGACGGGTCGAGGTCATAACAGATAAATGGGTTGGGTTCAGGCAGGGAGATGGGTAAATCCAACGGCTGGCGGAATCTGTGCAGTTGTTCAGTAGTGAAAGGGCGAACTGAATAAGGGGTAAAGTACCATTGCGCTTTTTTATCGTACTCACCCCCTTTTGCAATCAAGGTGGCACGCAGGTTCTCTGGGGTGAGATAACTTAAAATATGCAGCAACAAGGCTTCATCGTAGCCTGACATCATATAGTCCCCGTAAGCCGTATCTTCGGGGGCATAATGCTGCATGTTGACCACCAAATGGCTGACCATATCCAGTGGGCGCTGGGTTTCTTGAAAGCGGAAAGCCGACTCAAGTACAGCCCGTTTTTCTTGATAACGCCACGCCTGTAAGCCTTGAGTCGCAATCAAATTCAGCGTTTGGAATAGACTTTGAATAATCTCATCAACATGATCCAATCCTTCCTGAGTCAGCACACAACTGACGGCAAACTCGCGGTAGTTACTGCCACTTACCCCTCCGCCAGCAGAAAGAGTAGTGATCCAACCTTTCTCTTTCAACGCTTCCAGCAAGCTGCCTTCACCCTCATAGCCAATTAAATGCGCAAAATAAGAGAGCGGTTTTTTCTGATAGTAGCTTTCAGTGCTGGGCATAGGAAAAGCGAGGATCAGCTTACGAATCTCTTTGAGAGGCTCAATCTGAATCAAAATTCCCGTATGTTCGCGATCAACAAAAGGAGGGAGCGGTTTGATATCGCGTTGCGGGTTTGGGATCGCGGCAAAATAACGCTCAGCCCATGCTTCGAGTTCGTCAAAACTTTGCGAGCCAATCAGGGACAACGTCATCAACTTGGCTGAATAATGGGACTGATAAAACTCAATAATTTCATCTCGAATAGAGCTGTTTTCGCGATCGCCTAAGGTGTGCTGATTGCCGACTGAGAACTTGCTAAACGGGTGCTGCGGATTAATGGTTTCTTTTTGTACTTGGTAGAGACGGCGTGACTCATCTTTAATTTTCAGTTTGTATTCTGAGTCGACGGCTTGACGCTCTTTATCCAAAGCCTCGGCATTAAACAGCGGTGCGATAAAAAACTGACTGAAACGGTCAAGCGCTTTAGCAAAAGCGTTCGGCAAAACATCAAAGAAGAAACAGGTATGTTCTGTGCCAGTCCATGCATTATTAGAACCGCCATGCTGACTGATAAAAGTTTGAAAATCGCCAACTTTCGGGTATTTTTCTGTGCCCAAAAACAGCATGTGTTCGAGATAGTGAGCCAAACCTTGGCGTTCGATAGGATCGTCAAAGTGCCCGACGTTGACCGCTAACGCCGCGGCGCACTTTTGAACATCAGGGCTTTGGATGAGTAACGTCCGTAAGCCATTGCTCAGCGTAATATATCGGTACTGATGAGTATCATTGGGGCTGATATGCACAGCATTTCTCCGGATTGGTAGGGTCAAAGACGAGTCACAGAACACCAAACTGACACATCGTACTATTATTATTCCTGTCAGTTTAGTCTGTCGCTTGGCTTTTTAATAGACTGTTAACGAAGTCGAAGTCTTTGCTCAGACTGCTGTTATAATCAAAAAACCAAGCAGCCAGAGACTGCATAGCGTAGGTAGTGTACATGAAGATTTATATTATGCGTCACGGTGAAGCGCAGCAGTTTGCCCCTAGTGATGCACAAAGAGCATTAACCGACCGAGGCCGTCATGAATCCGAAGCTGTCGCGCGCGCATGCGTCAATCAACGGGGCGTGAAGGGTTTCGATCTTGTGTTGGTTAGTCCTTACTTACGGGCTCAACAGACGTGGGAACTGCTCACGGATCATTTTTCCGCCAAAAGAGTGGAAACTTGCGATGGCATCACGCCCTACGGCCAGTCGGATCGAGTATTTGATTACCTATCGGCCTTGATTGAGGTTGAACAGCTCGAATCCTTGTTGCTGGTTTCACATTTACCGCTAGTGGGGTATCTGGTATCTGAATTTGTGGCCGATATGATTCCACCCATGTTCCCGACTTCAGGAATGATTTGTATCGATTACGACCCCATAGCGCAGAATGGACAGCCTTTATGGAATGTGCATCCGTAACCCTATTTCCCATCATTTATCGTGTATATCGAGAGCCTCCAGCAGCTCTCGTTGTTTTTAAGGCTTTGTTTTTTCAGGCAAGATGCCTTAACTGAAATTGCCATAAAATTGACGTAGGGAATGGACTGAAAATTGCATCAACGCGATATACGTTTTCTACTTGAAGCTGCAACTGCGCTGGTTACGCTCGTTCACCCAAGCATAGAGTGAGTCTATACTCATGGGGTTTTTCCTACGGCGGCCGAACTGCAACTCCAAGTCGTTTGGTTATAGCATCGCTACGGCGCAGCCTTGATGTTCCGATTAACCCTTCAGTGACAGCCAGAAATTTATGAAATTTACAATGCCATTTGCGGACAAATTGCCTTCAATTCCACAGCGTAGCATGCCTGCGATCGGTGCTCCGGTCATGGTATTGGCCGCATTGGCGATGGTTGTCCTCCCAATGCCAGCCTTTCTGCTCGACTTGTTCTTCACTTTCAACATCGCTCTGTCGTTAGTGGTGCTTCTAGTCACCGTCTATACCCGTAGGCCATTAGATTTTGCGGCGTTTCCAACGGTACTGCTGATCGCGACCTTGCTACGCTTGGCACTGAACGTTGCGTCAACGCGAGTCGTTTTGCTGTACGGTCATGAAGGTCCAGGTGCGGCGGGTAACGTTATCGAAGCGTTTGGTAACGTGGTGATTGGTGGGAATTACGCGGTCGGTTTGGTGGTGTTCCTTATCCTGATGATCATCAACTTTATGGTGGTAACCAAAGGTGCGGGACGAATTTCCGAAGTTAGTGCCCGCTTTACCTTAGATGCCTTGCCCGGCAAGCAGATGGCGATTGATGCTGACTTAAACGCGGGCTTGATTGACCAAGAACAAGCACGTGTGCGCCGTTTTGAAGTCACCAAAGAAGCGGACTTCTACGGTTCGATGGATGGTGCGTCAAAATTTGTAAAGGGTGATGCGATCGCCGGTATTTTGATTCTTTTTATCAACATCATCGGTGGCCTGAGTATCGGAATGATCCAGTATGATTTGGGTTTCAAAGAAGCGATCGAAATCTACACCCTGTTGACCATCGGTGATGGCTTAGTTGCTCAAATTCCATCACTGCTCTTATCGATTGGCGCTGCGATTATGGTTACGCGTCAAAATACCGATGAGGACATGGGACAGCAGGTTATCTTCCAACTGTTTGATAACCCGAAAGCTCTCACCATTACCGCAGGTATCCTGTTTGTTATGGGGATTGTCCCCGGGATGCCACATTTTGCCTTCCTGTTTTTAGCGCTACTGGCCAGTGGTGCGGCGTATTGGCTGCACCGTAAACAGAAAACCAAAGCGGAGAATAAAAATCTGCCCGCCAAGAGCGATGTGGAAACCCCGACCCAACGTGAACTGTCATGGGATGATGTACAGCCGGTTGACGTGATTGGTTTGGAAGTGGGTTATCGCTTGATCCCCTTGGTGGATAAAGATCAAGGTGGCGAGCTGCTTGAACGCGTTAAAGGGGTGCGTAAAAAACTGTCGCAGGACTTTGGTTTCCTTATTCCACCGGTACATATTCGTGACAACCTAGAATTAACGCCCAATAGTTACCGCATCACCTTGATGGGCGTAGCCGTGGGTGAAGCAGAAATTCGGCCAGATCAAGAGTTGGCGATTAACCCGGGACAAGTGTACGGCATGATTGATGGTGAGCGCACTCGCGACCCGGCTTTTGGTCTGGATGCAGTGTGGATACGGGAAGATCAGCGTGAGCATGCGCAGGCTTTGGGCTATACCGTGGTCGATTCTTCCACTGTGCTCGCCACTCATCTTAGTCAACTGCTCACCAACAATGCGGCACAGCTGATTGGCCATGAAGAAGTTCAGAATCTGCTGGAAATGCTCTCGCGCTCCGCGCCCAAACTGGTGGAAAACTTTGTACCAGATCAGCTTTCGCTGGGGGTCGTGGTCAAAGTTCTACAGAATTTGCTGCATGAAGCGATCCCGATCCGCGATATTCGCACCATAGTGCAAACCCTTTCGGAATACGCGAGTAAGAGTCAAGAACCCGACATTTTAACTGCAGCGGTGCGCATCTCACTCAAACGACTTATTGTCCAAGAAATCAATGGGGTAGAGCCTGAATTGCCTGTAATTACCTTAATTCCGGAGCTGGAACAAATTTTGCATCAAACTATGCAAGCTTCGGGTGGTGAATCAGCAGGTATTGAGCCGGGACTGGCGGAAAGACTGCAAATGGCGCTAAGCCACGCCACTCAAGAGCAGGAGTTGAAAGGGGAACCCGCAGTATTGCTGACATCTGGCGTATTGCGTTCAACGCTAGCGAAGTTTGTGAAAAACACCATTCCCAACCTTCGCGTGCTCTCCTATCAGGAGATCCCCGATGAGAAACAAATTCGAATTGTGCAGGCCGTGGGTAATTAATCGTCCGCACGTTTTTTAAAGACGGAAATCTGCTTTGAAAATAAAACGATTTTTTGCCAAGGATATGAAAACTGCGCTGCTTCAGGTCAAAGAAGAGCTGGGCGTGGATGCTGTGATCATGTCGAATAAAAAAGTCGCGGGTGGGGTCGAAATTGTGGCAGCGGTTGATGGCGATACTGCGCCCGCACCAGCCAAGCGTTACAACTCGCAGCCTAGACATGGTTATAACCAAGTCTCACCCTCGGTCGCTCCGACCAAGAGCAGAGAGCTGGCGGATGACCGTGTCAGTTTGCAATCGAGCGCCGACTCTGGCCGTTCTATGACTCAACGCTTTGCTAATATGCTCAAGCAATACAGCTCGGCAGATGAGCAAGAGCATCGTGCGGAAAACGAAGATTCGCTCTCTGCGCTGCTCAAGCGCCAGTCAGAAAATCGTGCGCCACAACGTAATCAGACACAACGTAGTCAGAGTAGTTCAGAGCGTCAACGTCCTGACTCTCCGCTCGGTAAGTTGCTGCAAGAAGATGCCGATGCACGCCGTAAGCCTAGACTCGATCCGACTCGTTATGATCGAAAAGTGCCTGAAGAGCCGATGGTCGCCGTCAGTGAATTAGAATCGATGCGTGAAGAGATGACCTCGATTCGCCGTTTGCTTGAGCATCAAGTTTCCGGATTAATGTGGCAAGAAGTCGAGCGTCGTGAGCCTCTGCGTGCCATGTTGATCAAACGCTTAGAGCGCATGGGTGTCTCTTTGGAAATGGCGGACCAATTGGCTTGCTATATCCCAGAGGAAACGCCTCCTCCCAAAGCATGGAAAGCATTGTTAGGTTTAGTCTCCGACCAAATTCCAGTCGTCAAACACGACATCCTAAAGCGTGGTGGCGTGGTTGCCTTACTTGGGCCAACGGGGGTAGGGAAAACCACAACCGTGGCTAAATTGGCGGCTCGTGCAGCGATGGAATACGGCTCTGACAACGTCGCATTGGTGACCACAGACACTTACCGTATTGGCGCCCATGAGCAATTGTCGATTTATGGCAGAATTATGGGATGTCCTGTAAGAGTTGCTAAAGATTCCAACGAGTTAGCCGATGTAATCTATCAGCTGCGTAATCGTCGCCTGATTTTAGTCGATACCGCAGGGATGGGACAACGCGATGTTCGGTTGTCAGAACAGCTGGATACCTTGATGCAAGAGAGCGGAGAGACTATCCATAGTTACCTTGTTTTGCCTGCGACCGCGCAGCGCAAAGTATTACAAGAAACCATTGAGCATTTCAGAAGGATACCGCTTTCTGGATGCATTATGACCAAACTCGACGAATGTTTGAGCCTAGGCGAATTCGTCAGTGTGGTTGTACAAAATGCGTTGCCCGTCGCTTACATCGCGAATGGACAACGAGTGCCCGAAGATATCGTAATCGCGCAACCCAAATACATGGTCGCAAAGGCAAACGAATTGCTAGAGAAGTCGACTGAAGATGAACCTCATTACTGGACCAGTGATTCAGAGAGATTCTAGGCGGCGGACAGGTATGACAAACAAAATGATATATGACCAAGCAAGCGGCCTACGTCGCTTAACCCAACCGTCAGTGACCAAAGTAATTTCGGTCACTGGGGGTAAAGGTGGTGTAGGGAAATCGAATGTCACCTTAGGCATGGCTATCTGTATGGCAAAACAGGGCAAAAAAGTCATGGTACTTGACGCCGACTTGGGCCTCGCTAATGTTGACGTAATGCTCGGCATTCGCCCTAAACGTAACCTAGGCCATGTTTTAGCCGGAGAGTGCGAGCTCAAAGATGCTATTGTGGAAGGCCCACATGGTATTCGCATCATTCCCGCTACGTCCGGAACGCAATCCATGACCGAGCTCTCTCATGCTCAGCACGTGGGACTGATTCGTGCATTTGGCACGTTAGAAGATGAGATGGATATTTTGCTCATCGACACCGCGGCAGGTATCTCAGATATGGTGGTGAGCTTCTCACGCGCAGCGCAAGATGTAGTGGTTGTGGTGTGTGATGAACCGACCTCAATCACGGATGCGTATGCCCTGATCAAGCTACTGAGCAAAGAACATCAAGTTCAACGATTTAAAATTGTTGCTAATATGGTGAGAAGTTATCGTGAAGGCCGTGAATTATTTGCTAAATTAACATTAGTGACAGAACGGTTTTTAAATGTGAGCTTAGAACTTGTCGCCTGCATCCCACTCGACGACAATGTACGCCAAGCGGTGAAGCGACAAAAAATCGTGGTGGATGCGTATCCACGCTCACCAGCCGCATTGGCGATAAGCTCATTGGCAAACAAAGCGTTGACTTGGCCGATACCGAGAACACCAAGTGGACATTTGGAGTTTTTCGTTGAACGCTTACTTAATCGGTCAGAAACAGTAGGGGAACCTTTCGGTGAATAAAGCGCTTACATACGATCAATACGGAAATCTTAATAGCCAGCAGCTATTTCTTGAGAAGTACTCTGTATTGGTTAAGCGTATCGCTCATCATTTGATTGGTCGTCTTCCGCCCAGTGTTCTGATCGAAGACCTCATTCAAGCTGGCATGGTTGGTTTGCTTGAGGCACAAAAAAATTATGATGGAAGTAAAGGCGCGAGCTTTGAAACCTATGCCGGAATTCGGATTCGTGGGGCTATGCTCGACGATATCCGACGTGGTGACTGGGTTCCGCGATCTGTGCACAAACATAATCGGGAAATCAGTCAAGCGATTGCAGTGCTCGAGGGAGAACTCAATCGCGATCCAACGGATGCTGAAGTGGCGAAGTTTTTAAACATGTCACTAGAGCAGTATCACAGCGTGCTGATGGACATTAACTGTTCACGTATTGTTGGGATAGAGGATCTCGGTGTTTCTGACGACGCGATTTCACCGTTTGAAGAGGGGGAAGATAACTCGCCTTTTCACGGTGTCGCTGAAGAATCTTTCCGTAAAGCACTCGTTGAATCAATAAAATCGCTCCCGGAGCGTGAAGCTTTGGTACTTTCGCTCTATTATGATGAAGAGCTAAACTTAAAAGAAATTGGTGAGGTACTTGGAGTTAGTGAATCTCGCGTCAGCCAGATACTCAGCCAATCTATGCAGCGGCTAAGAACAAAGTTAAGTTCTTGGACTCGGAATGACTAAATATCACTGATCTCAAACTCAGTGGAGGCAATTTTGAATAAAAACATGAAGATCCTTATTGTTGATGACTTTTCAACAATGCGCCGAATCGTTAAAAACCTACTTCGAGATCTGGGGTTCAATAACACGCAGGAAGCGGACGATGGCCTAACGGCATTGCCTATGCTCAAGAAAGGTGATTTTGACTTTGTAGTCACAGACTGGAATATGCCCGGTATGCAAGGTATTGACTTGCTTAAAAATATCCGTGCCGACGAAGAACTGAAGCACCTGCCTGTACTAATGATCACAGCAGAAGCCAAACGTGAGCAAATCATCGAAGCCGCTCAAGCAGGCGTGAATGGTTACATCGTAAAACCATTTACCGCTGCTACGCTTAAAGAAAAATTAGACAAAATTTTTGAGCGTTTATAAGGCTTTTGCTGCGGCAAAAGGTGCTCTATTCACACGCGCAAAAGGCTGATTCAGGATGATTTCATTAGAACAGGCTAAAGAACTCGTGCAACTTTTGGAACAAGGACGTCAAGACGACGCTAATCGCCTTTTCACCTATGTCTACGAGTCTGCCAATAACCCTATGTTTAAAGAGATAGGGATGCTGACGCGAGACTTACACGAAGCGCTGAAAAACTTTCAGATTGATGAGCGCTTCAGTGAAATCGCGACGGATGAAATTCCAGACGCACGGGAAAGACTGCATTACGTTATACAGAAAACGGAAGTCGCAGCGAACAAAACCATGGATGCAGTGGATCGGTGTATGCCGATAGCCGACAAACTACATGAAAGCTTGCTGCTGATTCGCCCTGAATGGAATGGCTTGATGAATGGTCGGATTGAACTGATGCACTTCAAGTCACTATGCCACCGGATTGATGACTTGCTCTCGCAAGTAGAAGGCGACAGCAGTGAATTGCGTGGTGAATTGACTGAGATCCTGATGGCTCAAGACTTTCAAGACCTGACAGGACAAATCATCAAACGTGTGATTAATCTGGTCAATGAGGTTGAAAAACGTTTAGTCGAAATACTGACGGTTTTTGGCGCAGCGCAAAAAGAACAAAAAGCAGACAAGGCGACAGTGGCATCAATAGAACCAGAGGGGCCGATTCTCAATCCTCATGAACGAATTGATGCTGTCTCATCTCAAGACGAAGTTGACGATCTGTTATCGAGTCTTGGATTTTAGGGGTAACGTATGAGCTACGAATTAGACGAAGACATCCTGCAGGACTTTCTGGTAGAAGCCGGCGAAATATTGGAGTTGCTTTCCGAGCAGCTCGTTGAACTGGAAAACAATCCAGAAGACCGAGATCTGTTGAACGCCATATTCCGTGGTTTTCATACCGTAAAAGGCGGTGCTGGTTTCTTGGCGTTATCCGAGCTAGTGGAGACCTGCCACGGTGCAGAAAACGTGTTCGACATTTTACGAAATGGTCAGCGACACGTTTCTCCTAGCTTGATGGATACCATGCTTAAAGCATTGGATACTGTTAATGAACAATTTCGTGCTGTACAAGAGCGTGAACCACTGCAACCTGCCGACCCTGAATTACTCGATGAATTGCACCGTTTAAGTAAGCCAGCCTCAGAAGACGAGGATGAGGCTGCAGAAGCGCACTTCGATGAGCCAGAAGAAGAACTGGTTGAAGAGATTATCGAAGAAGTCGTTGAAGACGTTGTTGAAGAGGCAGTGCCCAACGTCGAGACGGAGGTTACAGCAAGCGCATCCAGTGGTGTGATTGATAAAGGCTCTATTGACGATATCAACGAAGATGAGTTCGAAAAGTTGCTTGATGAACTGCATGGTAAAGGCAAGGCTCCGGGAGCTCAGTCTCCGCAAGCTCCCGCTTCTGCGCCAGCGAAAGCCGCATCAGTAACCAATTCTGATCTCAACGGTGATATCACGGACGATGAGTTTGAAAAGCTACTTGATCAACTGCATGGCAAAGGCAAAGGCCCATCGATTGAGACAGCAGCGCCTGCTGCTCCTGTAACACCATCGACGCCTAAAGCGACTGAGACACCGAAACCTGCAGCTGCAAAATCAGCGCCCGGTGGCGATGACTTAATGACCGACGAAGAGTTTGAAAAACTACTGGATGAGCTACATGGTTCAGGCAAAGGCCCATCAGTAGAAGAGCTAGAGATGGCTACTCGTCCAGTGGCGTCTAGCCCTGTTTCTAGTGATGCGAAAGCTTCCGCCGAGGCGAGCGCGCCTTCTACTAAGCCAGCAGCGAAACCTGTTGCGAAGCCTGCAGCGGCAAAACCTGCTGTGGCTAAAGAGGAACCAGCAAAAGCTCCGGCTCCTGCTGCGGTGAAGGATTCTGATGAATCTCGCGAAGTGGCCGCTGCTGGTGGTGCTAAGAAAGCACAAACTGAATCTACTGTTCGGGTCGATACCTCAACACTTGATACCATCATGAACATGGTGGGTGAGTTGGTTCTGGTACGTAACCGACTCTTGAGCCTTGGCCTGAATAGTAATGACGAAGAGATGTCTAAAGCGGTGGCTAACCTAGATGTGGTTACTGCCGACTTGCAAGGCGCGGTGATGAAAACGCGTATGCAACCGATCAAAAAAGTGTTCGGGCGTTTCCCTCGCGTGGTTCGTGACTTGGCGCGTAGCTTAAATAAAGAAATTGACCTTGAGTTACGTGGTGAAGAAACCGATCTCGATAAAAACCTTGTTGAAGCGCTAGCCGATCCTTTGATCCACTTGGTGCGTAACTCGGTTGACCATGGTATCGAAATGCCGGACGAGCGTGCTAAAAATGGCAAGTCTCGTACAGGTAAAGTGATTTTGTCTGCTTCACAAGAGGGAGATCACATACAGTTAGCTATCGTAGATGACGGTGCAGGTATGGATCCCGATAAGCTGCGTGGTATCGCCGTTAAACGGGGAATAATGGATGAAGATGCCGCGAACCGACTTACCAATAAAGAATGCTTTAACCTCATTTTTATGCCTGGTTTTTCTAGTAAAGAGAAGATCACCGATATTTCAGGGCGTGGTGTGGGGATGGACGTAGTAAAAACCGCTATCAATACACTGAACGGCTCGATCGATATTGACTCTACCATGGGTAAAGGGACAAAGATCACCATCAAAGTGCCTTTGACTCTGGCTATTCTTCCTACCTTGATGGTTGGCGTCGCGGGGCATCCGTTTGCACTGCCTCTGGCTAGTGTGAATGAGATTTTCCATCTGGATTTACGTCGTACCAATGTGGTTGATGGTCAGTTGACTATCATAGTGCGCGAAAAATCAATTCCCTTGTTCTACTTACAAAACTGGTTAGCACCGAAGAAAGGCAAAGTACAGCTTCGCCAAGGTCATGGCCATGTGGTGATTGTACAAATCGGCAGTCAGCGCGTAGGTCTGGTTGTGGATACCTTAATTGGTCAAGAAGAAGTGGTGATTAAGCCACTGGATAAATTGCTACAGGGCACCCCAGGTATGTCTGGTGCGACTATCACTAGCGATGGTCATATTGCTCTGATTTTGGATGTGCCGGATCTGCTCAAGCAGTATGCAGCTGCTTCTCGCGTCTGATTAGCTGCACAACGATAAGGATAAACATGGCGATTAAAGTATTAGTTGTTGATGATTCGAGTTTTTTCCGTCGTCGCGTGAGTGAAATCATCAACTCCGAATCGCGCTTAGAAGTCATTGATGTTGCTGTAAATGGGAAAGAGGCCGTAGAAAAGGCCGCTCGACTCAAGCCAGATGTGATCACTATGGATATAGAAATGCCCGTCATGGACGGTATTTCCGCTGTCCGAGAAATCATGGCAAACAATCCCGTGCCCATTTTGATGTTCTCTTCATTGACCCATGATGGCGCAAAAGCCACATTGGATGCACTGGATGCTGGCGCGTTAGACTTTTTACCTAAGAAGTTTGAAGATATCGCGCGCAACCGGGATGAAGCCGTCACACTGTTACAGCAGCGTGTGCTTTCTATTGCATCGAAAAAGATGTTTCTACGTCGCCCTGCAGCTCCACGCCCTGCGCCTACAACATCAATAGCAGCGAGTTCGTCACTCAGCCAAGAACGAGCGGCAGCTACCTCACCTTTGGGAAACCGACCCTCGACGGCGGTTTCAGCAGCCACTCGTTTTAAAGCTTCGGGTAAAAAATACCAGTTGACCGCAATAGGAACCTCAACCGGTGGACCTGTAGCCTTGCAAAAAATATTAACTAAGCTCCCCGTAAATTATCCACACCCCATAGTGTTGATTCAGCATATGCCAGCAACATTTACGGCTGCTTTTGCTAGCCGTCTCAATTCGCTATGCAAAATTGAAGTTAAAGAAGCGGAAGATGGAGATATGCTGCGTCCGGGTGTTGCTTATTTAGCACCGGGTGGTAAGCAGATGATGCTGGATGGTCGACCCGGTGCGGCTCGCCTACGTATTATCGATGGTGGCGACCGCATGAACTATAAACCGTGTGTGGATGTTACTTTTGGCTCCGCAGCGAAAATCTTTGGTGACAAAGTACTGTCCATGATTTTGACCGGAATGGGTGCGGATGGACGTGAAGGTGCGCGGATGCTGAAACAAGCAGGAGCCACCATTTGGGCACAAGATGAAGAAAGTTGTGTCGTGTATGGCATGCCACAAGCTGTCGCTAAAGCAGGAATTTCAACGGAAGATCTACCGCTGGAGAGAATCGCAGAGCGTATGTTGGTAGAAGTCGGGCTCGCCTAAGGAACCTCAATGATCGTTTGGAGTGTAGCAAACCAAAAAGGTGGGGTAGGAAAAACCACCACAACGATTACATTGGCAGGCTTATTAAGCCAGCAGGGTAAGCGTGTCCTGCTGGTTGATACCGATCCACATGCCTCACTGACTACTTATTTGGGGTACGATTCTGATGGTGTACCAGCCAGTTTATTCGACTTGTTCCAGTTACGTGAATATAACGAAGCTTCTGTTAAACCTCTGATTTTAAATACTGATATTCAAGGTATTGATCTGATCCCTGCCCATATGTCTCTTGCGACACTGGATCGTGTCATGGGAAATCGCAGTGGGATGGGGCTGATTTTAAAGCGTGCACTGCTCGCGCTGCGTCATGTTTATGACTATGTACTGATTGATTGCCCACCTATTTTGGGGGTAATGATGGTTAATGCGTTGGCGGCCAGCGATCGTATTCTTATTCCTGTGCAAACCGAATTTCTGGCGATGAAAGGTCTAGAGCGTATGGTTCGCACTTTGGCAATTATGCAGAAATCGCGCAGCCGTGAGTTTAAAGTGACTATAGTGCCAACCATGTACGATAAGAGAACGCGCGCTTCGTTGCAGACATTGAATCAACTGAAAAAGGACTATCCAGACAAAGTTTGGACCTCTGCAGTACCGATTGATACCAAATTTCGTGATGCCAGTTTACAGCGACTCCCCGCTTCGCATTTTGCAGAGGGGAGCCGTGGCGTTTTCGCTTATAAGCAGCTTCTGCTTTTCTTAGAGAGGCTCGCTATCGATGAGTAGTGCATTGATATCCAGCGAACAAGCGCTGAACGATTATTTTACGGCGCTACTGGATGAAGAAACGGCCGAATTTGAGTCCACTCTCAAGCCTGAACCGGTGTGGGAGATGGCTCCTGCCATCCAGTCTGTGCCAAATAAAAGTTATTTTGATGCAGAAATTGAAGAGCTTGAGCTGCCTAATCTTGAAGATGTGCAGCGTTTGCTCAGTCAGTTGGAATCGAGTAATCCAGTAGCCGATCTGGATCTGGAACAGATTCTCGAAGAAAACACGGCAAAAATCGCTAAAATCGACCCCGTTGTTCAGCCCTGCAGCGTTGTTGAAGAGATCCAAGAGTGGGAAATCGAAACCAGCTATGTTGAGCCGGACATCGAGACGCCAGAGAGTGTTATTGAAGACGATCTCGAACCAGAGTCTGTGGATACTGAGGCAGAGCGTGAAATTGCGATAGAAACCAGCATCGAGGAACCTGTCGCTGAGGTACCGGTTGTTGAGGCGCAAGCCGTTCCAGAAACACAAGCTGGGCGCAATAAACTGGGCACTTGGACCAACACGATCCGTGAAAAAGATTTCCAAGTCCTCTATTTTGATGTCAATGGTGTCACTTTCGCAGTGCCACTCGATGAGTTAGGTGGGATTCATCGTATGACCACACTTAACCATTTAATTGGTCGTCCGGCTTGGTATTTAGGCTTACAAACCAATCGAGATTCACAACTTGATGTGGTTGATACAGCAAAATGGGTAATGGCTGAGAAGCTGCGTGATGAGAGTTATAAGCAAGCTTATCAGTATATTGTGATGTTGGGAGAAAGTGCGTGGGGACTTGCCAGCACTCAACTCATGGGCACAGAGTTACTCAGTACAGAAAAAGTGCGATGGCGTGAGCAAGTCGGTAAACGGCCTTGGCTCGCGGGCATGGTGAAAGAAAAAATGTGCGCTTTGATCCATGTTCAAGCATTGATAGCTATGCTTAATGCAGGGCTTGATGTAAAAGCACTGGAAAATTAAAACATTGGGTGTCGGAAACGACTCAGAGAGGGAAAGGTATGTCTCAGGCGAATGAAGTGAAAGTCAGAAAAGAAAAGTCGAACGATGAAGTACTTCAATGGGTGACGTTCCAATTGGAAGAAGAAACGTACGGCATCAACGTAATGCAGGTACGTGAAGTACTGCGCTACACCGAAATTGCTCCTGTACCGGGAGCGCCTGACTATGTATTAGGTATTATCAACCTGCGTGGTAACGTCGTGACTGTTATCGACACTCGTTCACGTTTTGGTTTGATGCAAGGCGAAATTACTGACAATACCCGCATCATTGTGATTGAGTCAGAACGCCAAGTCATCGGTATTCTGGTAGATAGCGTGGCCGAAGTGGTTTACCTACGTTCATCAGAAATTGACTCAACCCCAAGTGTGGGCACCGATGAAAGCTCGAAATTTATCCAAGGTGTGAGCAATCGTGATGGCAAACTACTGATTCTGGTGGATCTGAACAAGTTCCTGACCGATGAAGAATGGGACGAAATGGCTCATATGTAATGGTTGATTTGATTTGGTTAACCCCTCCTGTAATCGCAGGAGGGTCGGTTTTTGTTGTTTTGTGCATCATGCTGGCATTGTGGCGTCTTAAACGTGGTCAGCATCGTCAAAGTGAAACCTTGCGCCAACAAATTCGCAATCTGGATCGTGAGCTGCAGAAATCCAACAAACAACTGCTTGAAGTGCGTTCGGTGATGGTCGGGCTCGGACAAAAAGTCAGTGAGCAACAAGATATCATTCGCCATCTCAATGAGCGTTTACTTGAGCTGGAAAATACTGACGCGGATGCGCGTTTGTACACTCGTGCCAGTAAGATGGTGCAACTTGGTGCCGATCTCAATGAACTGATCCAAGAGTGCGAGCTGCCCAAAGCCGAAGCGGAATTGATGATGTCTTTGCAAAATAAACTGGCGGGTAAGGAATCGATTCCTCCGCTGGAAAGTCATCCCGAAGTTCGAGCCAACAAAGCCAAATCATAGTATGGCTTATTTCCTTGAAGCCTACTGGTAGCCAACATGACTACAGCTTCAATTAGGAAAAAGATATTCATTTGGATATGGCTCATGACTGAATGAGTTTTTGAAGGAAGCGTAGGCTTCCTTTTTTTATTCTTCATCGACAGGAACGGATGAATCGTTGAGATGAGGGTTTAGCGCGTTTGATATTGTGATATCACGCATGTTTCTCGTTATGGATGGATTATAGTTGTAACTACAAAGGGTTAGATGCGAACAAAACGCGTGAATTTTTAATAGATTCTTACTTAGTTTCGTGATTAGTAATAGAGTTCGCGTCTTTAGTCTCCCCCTCGCTGTGTTAATATAGCCGTCCCAACGCTCTTAGTAGATAAGCATGTTAGAAGTTAAAAATCTCACCGCCATACGTGATGAACGGATTTTATTCGAATCACTCTCTTTTGAGATCCATGCTGGCGAACTAGTTCAAATCGAAGGTCGTAATGGCACAGGCAAAACGACCTTGTTACGTATTATTGCGGGTCTTGGAGAGTGTGAGTGTGGGGAAATCCTCTGGCAACGGAGCAAAATTCAAAGTGACCGCGAAAGTTATCATCAAGACTTGCTGTTTTTAGGTCATCAAACCGGCATCAAGCGAGAACTCACCGCACTGGAAAATTTACGTTTTTATCTGGCGGTTCATCAACAAACGGTGGATGACCCCGCGATTTTTGAAGCGCTAGCCAAAGTTGGTTTAGCTGGGCGTGAAGATGTGCCGGTTGCACAGTTGTCGGCAGGGCAACAGCGTCGAGTTGCCTTGGCAAGATTATGGTTAAGTAAAAAGCCACTGTGGATTTTGGATGAACCGCTCACCGCCATCGATAAGCAAGGAGTGAGTGTGCTTGAGGCGCTCTTTTTAAGCCATGCGCAGCAAGGGGGGATAGTGATACTGACGACTCACCAAGACATGTTTGCCGATAACCCTAAACTGCGCAAAATTCGCTTGGGTGATCCGAAATGATGCCTGCTTTTATTCAGTTTATTCATCGTGAACTTTTAATTGCTTTTCGCCGTCAGGCGGATGTGTTTAACCCTCTGTGGTTTTTTATCATCGTGATTACCCTGTTTCCGCTCAGTGTGGGACCAGAACCTGCCTTGTTGGCACGAATTGCGCCGGGGATTGTTTGGGTGGCCGCTTTATTAGCGGCATTGCTCTCATTGGAGCGTTTATTTCGTGATGATTTTCAAGATGGTGCATTAGAGCAAGCGATGCTGACACCATTACCGCTCTCAGTGGTGGTACTGGCTAAGGTGACGGCTCATTGGCTACTGACAGGCTTACCGCTGATTTTAATTAGCCCACTACTGGCGATCTTGCTTTCATTTGATAGCTCAGCCTGGCTTGCGGTAGTGCTGACTCTGTTGCTGGGGACTCCAACACTGAGTTTTATTGGGGCAATTGGGGTGGCACTCACCGTGGGTTTGCAAAAGGGTGGGGTGCTATTGAGCTTATTGGTTTTGCCGCTCTTCATCCCTGTTTTGATATTTGCGACCTCGGCGATTGATGCGGCGGCATTGGGAATGCCGTATAACGGCCAGCTTGCGATTTTAGCGGCTATGCTCATGGGTTCGATGACTCTAACGCCATTTGCGATCAGCGCGGCGTTACGAGTAAGTGTGCATTGATTGTTTTCGATCAAGCACGAAAATACTGCGTTAGATAAATTATAACAACTTAGTTAAAACTCAATAATTTGAAAGCAAAGTGAGATAAACATGTGGAAATGGCTTCATCCCTATGCCAAACCTGATGCCGCTTACCAGCTGTGTGGTAAGTTGTTGCCTTGGTTTGCCAGTTTAGGATTCCTGTTTCTTGCGGTAGGAACGGTGCTCGGTTTGGCCTATGCACCTGCGGATTACCAACAAGGGGACAGTTTTCGAATCATCTATATCCATGTTCCCGCAGCGATATGGTCGATGGGGGTTTACATGTCGATGGCCATCGCCGCATTTATCGGGATAGTCTGGCAACTGCGTATTTCGGATATGGCCGCGTTAGCCATGGCACCCATCGGCGCGGTGTACACCTTTATTGCCCTTATCACTGGTGCTATTTGGGGCAAACCGATGTGGGGAGCCTGGTGGGTGTGGGATGCGCGTCTCACCTCTGAGCTTGTTCTGCTGTTTCTCTATTTAGGGGTTATTGCGCTTTATCATGCGTTTGATGACCAAAAAACTGCGGCAAAAGCGGCGGGTATATTAGCCATCGTCGGAGTGATTAACCTGCCTATCATTCACTTCTCCGTTGAGTGGTGGAACACCTTGCACCAAGGTGCCACGATCACTAAGTTTGCCAAACCATCGATCGCACCAGAAATGTTATGGCCACTGCTCGCTTGTATCTTGGGTTTTGCGTTCTTTTTTGCTGCATTGACCATGATCCGCTTACGCAATGAAATTTTGAGCCGAGAAAGCCACCGTCCTTGGGTGAGTGAGCTTGCCAACCAAACCGTGCGAGGAAATCGGTAATGCATTTTGACTCTTTCAGTGATTTTTTAGCGATGGGCGGTTATGCCGCTTACGTTTGGAGTGCTTTCGGTTTGACTTATCTTTCCATGGCGATGTTGTGGATCGTCAGCGTTCGACGCAAAACCAAGTTACTCAACCAAGTGCGCGATAAATTGGCGCGTCAGGCGCGTATTGATGCTGCGAAACATATGGAGAACACACTATGAACCCAAGACGTAAAAAGCGGCTCGGTGTTGTTTTGGCCATTCTATTTGGCCTTAGCGCGACCATTGGGCTCATCATCTATGCCTTGAATCAGAATATGGATCTCTTCTATACCCCGACTGAGCTCGTGTATGGCAAAGAGGGGAAAAAGCCGGAAATCGGCCAGCGTTTACGTATTGGCGGTATGGTGGTGGAAGGTTCGGTAAAACGTGATCCGAACTCATTGAAAGTCAGCTTTGATCTACACGATGTGGGACCAAGTATTACCGTGACCTATGACGGTATTTTGCCCGATCTGTTCCGAGAAGGTCAGGGTATCGTAGCACAAGGGGTGTTAGTGGAGCCGACCAAAATTGAAGCGTTTGAAGTGCTGGCAAAGCATGATGAAAACTATATGCCACCAGAAATTGCAGAGGCGATGAAAAAGACCCACGCTCCACTGCAATACTCGCAAGAACAGAAACAAGGAAGCGACCAATGATTGCTGAAATTGGCCACTTTGCACTGATTGTATCGCTCAGCTTAGCGATATTACTCAGTGTGCTGCCATTAGTTGGGGCGTCACGCAACAACACACTATTGATGAACACGGCTCGCCCTTTGGCATGGGGTATGTTCTTTTTGCTGTCGATCTCGTTTGCGGTTTTGCTGTGGGCATTCTATATCAATGATTTTACAGTGCAATATGTGGCAAGTAACTCCAATAGTGAGCTGCCTTGGTACTATCGCCTCACTGCTGTATGGGGCGCGCATGAAGGTTCATTACTGCTTTGGGTGCTTATCCAAGCGGCTTGGACTGTGGCTGTCGCGAGTTTTAGCCGCGGTATGCCACAAGAATCGGTAGCGCGTGTGCTTGCGGTGATGGGGATGATTACTGTTGGGTTCTTACTCTTCATCATTCTAACGTCTAACCCGTTTTTACGCACCTTGCCTTATTTTCCGATTGACGGCCGTGATTTAAATCCGCTGCTGCAAGACCCCGGGTTAATCATTCACCCGCCTATGTTGTACATGGGATATGTGGGATTCTCCGTGGCCTTCTCGTTTGCGATTGCTTCTTTGATGACAGGCCGTCTCGACACGGCATGGGCACGTTGGTCACGACCTTGGACAACGGCCGCTTGGCTCTTTTTGACGCTGGGTATCGTACTGGGTTCATGGTGGGCTTACTACGAACTTGGCTGGGGCGGTTGGTGGTTCTGGGATCCAGTGGAAAACGCCTCTTTCATGCCTTGGCTTGCCGGAACAGCGCTGATGCACTCATTAGCGGTGACTGAAAAACGCGGCACGTTCAAAGCGTGGACGGTACTGCTGGCGATTTCTGCATTCTCGTTGAGCCTATTGGGCACCTTCTTAGTGCGCTCAGGCATCTTGGTTTCGGTGCATGCTTTCGCCTCCGATCCGGCGCGCGGTATGTTCATTCTCGGCTTCTTGATTGCGGTGATTGGTGGTTCACTACTGCTATTTGCGATCAAAGGCGCTTCAGTACGAGTGCGTGGTAATTTTGAGCTGGTATCTCGTGAAAACAGCTTGTTGGTAAACAACGTGCTGCTGATGACCGCACTCGCGGTGGTACTGATTGGTACCTTGTTGCCTTTAGTGCACAAACAACTGGGTCTTGGTTCCGTCTCTATCGGTGCGCCTTTCTTTAACATGCTGTTTGCCTGGTTGATGATTCCTTTTGCATTTTTTATGGGAATTGGTCCACTGATCCGCTGGAAGCGCGATCAAATCTCCACACTCTTTAAACCTATGCTCATCACAGCGATGGCATCGTTAGTATTGGCAGCGTTGATGATGTGGCTGAATGCTCCGACGTTTAGCCCAATGGCTTATCTTGGTTGGGTCATGGCGTGGTGGATCTTACTGTTACACGCTTATGAACTGCACACGCGAGCGACTCATCGTCACCGCTTCATAGTTGGGGTGAAGAAACTGCAACGTAGCCACTGGGCGATGATGCTTGGTCATGTTGGTTTAGCGGTGAGCATCATTGGTATTGCTATGGTGCAAAACTACAGCATTGAACGTGATGTGCGTTTGGCTCCGGGAGATAACTTCCAACTCAATGAGTACAACTTTTACTTCCAAGGTGTGCGTGATAAAGATGGACCGAACTACGATGGCTACATTGCTGATTTTGAAATCACTAGCCAAGGCCAATATGTCAATACATTGCATGCCGAGAAACGTTTCTATCGCACCGCAAAGTCAATGATGACCGAAGCGGCGATCGACCGTGGCATTACGCGTGACCTTTACATTGCGATGGGTGAGCGTTTGGATGATAACCGCTCTTGGGCTGTGCGTATTTATTACAAACCTTATGTGCGCTGGATTTGGGCAGGCGGCTTGCTGATGGCCATCGGTGGTGCCTTAGCCATCAGTGACAAGCGTTACCGCTTTAGAAAAAACGCACATCAGGAGGCTTAAGTGAATAAGAAGATTTTATTTATCCCGCTAGTGGCATTTTTGCTGTTGGCTGGTGTGTTTGCTACCCAGTTAATGAAAAACTCCGCAGGGGATGACCCAACCAAGTTGGAATCGGTTTTGGTGGGAAAAACCGTTCCTGAGTTTCGTCTCGAAGATCTGGCAGAGCCCGGTAAGTTATACGATCAGTCGATTTTCAAAGGCGAGCCTTTACTGCTTAATGTATGGGCAACCTGGTGTCCAACTTGTTATGCCGAGCATCAATATCTCAATGAGTTGGCCAAACAAGGGGTAAAAATCATCGGCCTTAATTATAAAGATCAGCGAGATAAAGCAACTCAATGGCTAAATGATTTAGGCAATCCTTACCTGATCAGCTTGTTTGATGGCAATGGTATGTTGGGACTGGATCTTGGGGTGTACGGTGCTCCAGAAACCTTCTTAATCGATGCCAATGGCGTGATTCGCTATCGTCATGTTGGGGATGTTAATTCGCGCAACTGGCAAGAAACACTCGCGCCACTGTATGAAAAAATGCTGGCGGAGGCGAAACAATGAAAAAGTGGTTGTTTGCGGTCTGTGCCGCCATGCTGATTTCTCTCTCGGCGTTTGCAACGATTGAAGTGTATGACTTTGATACCCCAGAGCAGGAGAAACAATTTCAAGAATTGGGGGCGACCTTGCGCTGCCCGAAATGTCAAAACAACACGATTGCCGACTCAAACGCTGAGTTGGCACAAGATCTGCGCCAAAAAGTGTATGAGATGACCAAAGAGGGTAAATCGAAATCGGAAATCGTCGACTACATGATTGCGCGTTATGGCAACTTTGTGACCTACAATCCGCCATTTACCTTAGGTACCGCTGTTCTTTGGCTTGGGCCTATTTCAGTGTTAGTGATTGGTTTCACTGTGATTGTGTTACGCAGTCGTCGTAAAGCGCGTGATGCTGCGAATAATGCCGAGTGGAATGAAGAGCAAGAAGCCCGTTTGAAAGCATTGCTAAAAGAAGAGCAAGAGGGAGAGAAGTAATCATGTGGATGTTTTGGATCTCGACCCTATTACTGGTGGCGATTGCGGTGGTTTTCGTCATCATTCCGTTTATTCAAAAGCGTGCGAATAACGATCAGGCTTTGCGCGATGAGCTGAATAAAGCGTTTTACAAAGACCGCTTGAAAGAGCTTGAAGAGGAAACCGAAGAAGGCATTGTTGCCGATCAACAAGATTTGATTGCCGACTTAAAACAGACTCTGCTTGACGACATTCCAACCCAGCAAAAACATCAGCAGGAAAATCGTGTTTCACTGTGGATGGTTGCCCTGCCTTCAGTATTGTTGGTAGTCGGATTGAGTTATGCGCTGTACGCCAAGTTTGGTCACTATCAGCATGTTCAGGCTTGGCAGCAAGTGTCAGCACAACTGCCTGAATTGTCAAAAAAACTCATGTCGCCACAAGCGGAACTCAGTGACGAAGAGATGAATGATTTGACGTTGGCACTGCGCACTCGACTGCATTATCAGCCTGATGATGTTACCGGTTGGTTGTTGCTGGGTCGGATTGGCCTTGCTAATCGCGATCTGGAAACCGCGATTGGCGCGATGAAGAAAGCTTTTGCTCTGGATAATGAAGATCCGGATGTGAAATTTGGTTACGCACAAGCTTTGATGCTTTCGAATGATCCTGTCGACCAGCAAGAAGCGAAGTCGATTCTGCTCAAGTTAGCCCAACGTGGTTATGCTGATTTACGCGTCTATTCATTATTGGCGTTTGATGCTTTTGAAAGTGGAGATTTTCCTGCTGCAATCAAGTACTGGAGTTTGATGCAACAAGCGATTGGTCCTGACGATGCTCGTTATGAGATGCTCAGCCGCAGTATTGAAAGCGCTCGTAAGAGAATGGGCGAGGGCATGGCAGAGGGTCAATCGGTGAAAGTCACCATTAATCTAGGCGAGCAGGTTAAGGTTGATCCTAACGCAGTGTTGATCGTATCTATCCATGCTCCCGGTTCGCCAATGCCTGTTGCTGCAGCCCGTTATCCGCTAGGTGAGTTTCCAAGAACCGTGGTGTTGGATGACAATAACAGCATGATGGAAGGATCAAAATTGTCCAGTCTTGAGTCGTATGTGGTACGTGTGCGTATCGACAGCGATGGTAATGTGGCGACGAAAAGCGGTGACTGGTATGCCGAAAGTCCCACAATGAAAACAGGTGAGCCTGTTGACGTTGTGCTTGATAAGCAGTATGAATAAAATCACAAGCTGAAAAATAATATAACAATAAGGCCGATGGGATCATCGGCCTTTGCACATGGAATTACGTATGGTTGGCCGCTTATCTTGGATTACGCTATTCACACTTTTTTTAGTTGGGTGCAGCAGTGCACCTGATGACTCCTCCCCTCATTCGCAGGTGAACGATCCTCTGGAAAGTTTCAACCGGCAAATGTGGACAATTAACTATGACTACCTAGACCCTTATGTGGTGCGTCCGGTCTCTCTATTTTATGTCGGTTATGTACCTAAGCCTGTACGCAGTGGCATTGCCAACTTCCTCTCTAACTTAGACGAGCCTGCCAGCATGGTGAATAACCTGCTGATGGGCAATGGGACAAAAGCGGTCGATCACTTTAATCGTTTTTGGATTAATACCAGCTTTGGTTTACTCGGTTTGATTGATATCGCTTCTGAAGCAGGCATCAAAAAATACGATGATAAGGCGTTCAGTGATGCGGTAGGCCATTACGGTGTGGGCAATGGCCCCTATTTAATGGTCCCAGGTTATGGTCCCTATACGGTACGCGAAGTGACCGATGTGGTGGATGGCATGTATTTCCCGCTTGCCTATCTCAATATCTGGGCTGGGGTCGGCAAATGGGCACTTGAAGGCATGGAAACGCGCGCTGCGTTAGTTTCGCAAGAGGCCTTATTACAAGACTCACCTGATCCTTACAGTTTGGCTCGCGATGCTTATCTCCAACGGCAAGCTTTCAAAGCGGAGATCCAAGTGGATGACTATGACCCTGAGGAAGAAGAGTATCTCGATGAGTATTTAAATGAAGGGTTATGATGGTCTCTGAAATCAGGCTGACATAACCCTGCCGCTAAAGTATTCATTGGAAACAATATACTCTGTATTACGGATCAGCTCTTCCCGCATTTCTGACCAGTGTACGATTTCATCGTTGGCGCTAGCGATTTGAGGGACAACTCCCCCCACTCGAATATTAAATGGGGTAAGCTCTTGAGCCCAGCTCTGAGTAAACCCCGATACCATCGAATTGGCACTCACAATACCGGATCTATCTTGTACTGTGTTGTAACACACCACATTGACGATGACCCCTTTGGTTTGCCGTTGGCGCATCCTAACAGAGCAAGCATGACTGAAGTTAAACAGTGAAGACGCAATAGCCGCGAGCTGCTGAATAAACTGCTCGCTAGGTTTTTCATCGACCAGTGACGGCAATCGCGCAGACGGTAAGTTGTTGATCAGCACATCGGGCGCACGCTCAAATTTTTGCTCGACCATATCAAGCAGCGTCTCAATACTTTCTGGGGAAAAATCCTTGATATGAAAGTAGGCAACTTGATCTGAGAGTGCATGACAGCGCCAATAGGTATCGACTAATCCTTGTTGATCGCGATCGCAGAGGATCACTTTGGCTCCTAACCTCACAAAATGTGTTGCCAGTGTGCTACCCAAGGCTGAGCTTGCAGAAGTAATTAATATTATTGCACTTTTTATGTCCATGAGTGCCACCTTACCTTATTTTTATCTGCCTTTTTAACCGTGAGGTTTCGCAGGGGGTTTGGACAGCATGGTTGATTACATGTGTATACAGTGTGAATAAGTTCAAATAACTTTGGATTAACCAAACTGAAACTTAATACTTTGCATCCATTCACAAAAAATATTAAACAGAATTCTTGTTTGCAGTATGCCTTATGTATATCCCCTTCTTACTTGAAACTCAGGGCCTCAGAGCGCTAGGTTGGTTCCCAAGTGTAGAGTCACTCTATACACATAGTGCTACCCAGTGGCCGCTTACCTGCAACTCACAGTAGTTTGGACATAGAGCGAATGGCTTTCTTGCAGAGGAGAAGAAAGGCGAGAACAGAAGGTCAAGATTAACTAGCAGTACGTAGTTGATCTTGGCGATAGGCGGTGGCGAGACGATGATAAAAGTCTTTTGCCAATAGCGTAGAGGGTTGTTTATCCGCGAGGTGACGCCGTTCGTGCCCTGAGAGGTTCAAGTACACCTCTTCAGGCAAACCTTGAGTATCCTGTGGACGATAAGTAAGCACTTCCGGTGTGAGATAGTGGCTAAGCTTTGCACTGGCCATGCCACCTTGATGAAAGAGTGCGGCTTGTCTGGCGGAGATTTGATAGGAGCTCTCATCATTTTCTAGGCGTTGAGGCTCTGCGAGTTCAAAACGCTGACGCAATACTTGTTCCGTTGTCGGTGGAACCTCAATTTTATCTACTGGTGTATTATCACGGACATCATTAGAGAACAGGGCCAAGAGTAAGGCAAAGTCGGCACGACGCCCATGCGTCACTGCTTGGCTAATTCCTTGGCCAAAATGCAGTTCGCTAATGACACCGGCTTTATCTAATGTATGGACTTGCATGACACTCTCCCCTTGATGTCCATATAACGGCACAAGAGCAGAAAACTTGAGGCGAACAAATGAAAAAAGCCTGCAAAATTGCAGGCTTATGACGATTTATTAAGCAGTATTAGCTTATTTTGCTAGGTTCTGAGCAACGAAGTCCCAGTTAACCAGAGCCCAGAAACCATTCATGTAATCTGGACGTACGTTACGGTAGTCGATGTAGTACGCGTGTTCCCACAGGTCAACCGTCAGCAGAGGGGTTACACCTTCTTCAGTCAGCGGTGTTGCTGCGTTTGAAGTGTTAGTGATCGCCAGAGTGCCGTCAGCTTTTTTCACCAACCAAGTCCAAGATGAACCGAAGTTGTTGATGGCTGAATCAGTAAATTTTGCTTTGAAGTCAGCAAAAGAACCGAATGCTGCATTGATTGCTTCAGCAACTGCGCCAGTTGGCTCGCCACCACCGTTTGGTGATAGGCAGTGCCAGTAGAAAGTGTGGTTCCAAACCTGCGCAGCGTTGTTGAAAATACCGCCAGTTGAGGTCTTGATGATCTCTTCTAGTGATTTGTTTTCAAACTCAGTACCTGGGATCAGACCGTTCAGTTTTACCACATAAGTGTTGTGGTGCTTACCGTGGTGGAAATCCAGAGTTTCTGCTGAGATGTGTGGTTCCAGTGCGTCTTTCGCATAAGGAAGAGCGGGTAATTCAAATGCCATTGCTCGATTCTCCGTTGAGTGTAAAGAGTGGATTCTCTTTATGTCATTGCTTCCAGTGTATTATTTTCTTCGTCGTTACGACTGACTTGCCAAGTATTTTAGCAACTTTTTACTTTATTAAAAGCCTGAAGGCAGAAAAAGATCCAGCAACGCCAAGTCGAGCGTATATCCATATTGAGAATATGCTTTTTATTCTCGGTTATTCCTTTAGAATGTGCCCATATTTGATGACATCCATTAACGAGGAAGCGATGGAAACTATTGACAAAATCAAACAGCAAATCGCCGAGAACCCGATTCTGCTTTATATGAAAGGCTCACCGAAACTGCCAAGCTGTGGTTTCTCTTCGCAAGCCGCACAAGCTCTGATGGCTTGTGGTGAGAAGTTTGCTTATGTAGATATCCTACAAAACCCAGACATCCGTGCAGAGTTGCCGGTTTACGCGCAGTGGCCAACGTTTCCACAACTGTGGATTGAAGGCGAGCTGATTGGCGGTTGTGACATCATGCTGGAAATGTTCCAAAAGGGTGAACTGCAAACTCTGGTAAAAGAAGCGGCTGCTCGCTCAGCAAGCCAAGAGTAATACTGGTTAAATTTACAGTTTTCCTTGATTTCATAAGGCCACATTGAGTAATGTGGCCTTAATTTTATCTCGTCAGCGATTTCCATGACCCGGTTATTTATTGCAGAAAAACCTAGCCTTGCGCGAGCGATTGCCGATGCACTACCCAAGCCTCATAAAAAAGAACAAGGGTGTATTCGCTGCGCTAATGGCGATATCGTGACTTGGTGCATTGGTCACCTTCTCGAACAAGTCGAGCCAGACGCTTATGATGAGCGATACAAAAAGTGGAATATGGCGGATTTGCCTATCATTCCAGAGCAGTGGCAACTGCGCCCAAGAAAATCCTCCTCTCAACAGCTCACCGTCGTTCGTAAGCTACTCAAAGAAGCAACGCAGATTATCCATGCCGGTGACCCCGATCGCGAAGGGCAACTGTTGGTGGATGAGGTGATCGATTATTGCAAAGTGCCGAAGAGCAAAAAAGAAACCGTGCAGCGCCTTTTGATCAGTGATTTAAACCTTTCTGCAGTCAAGCGTGCCTTACAAGGCTTGCGCAGTAATCGAGAGTTTATTCCACTCTCTGTTTCGGCTTTAGCGCGTTCACGCGCTGACTGGCTGTATGGTATGAATATGTCTCGAGCTTATACCCTGCTTGGGAAAAAAGCCGGTTATCAAGGCGTGCTCTCCGTAGGGCGAGTACAGACGCCAGTACTGGGTTTAGTGGTGCGACGGGATGAAGAGATCGAACATTTTATCCCGCATGATTATTTTACTCTTGATGCTTTAATTCCATACCAAAATGGCACCGAATACTTCGACATACGTGCCCGTTGGAAACCAAGTGAGGCCTGCTTACCTTGGCAAGATGAAGAAGGGCGGGTCACTAACCGTAAATTGGTGGACAATGTTGCCAGTCGCATTGCGAATCAGCCCGCGACTGTGACTGAATCAGAGCAAGATCAAACCAAGCAAGCGGCCCCTTTGCCCTATTCACTTTCAGCGCTGCAAATTGATGCGGCAAAACGGTATAACTTCAGCGCACAACAAGTGTTGGATCTGTGCCAGTCTCTTTATGAAAAGCATAAATTGATCACTTATCCGCGATCTGATTGCCGATACTTACCGAAAGAGCATTTAGCTCAGGCTCCCGACGTGGTAGCGGCAATAGCCAACAATGCGCAAGAGATGGTCACCGCAGTGAATGATGCGGATTTATCACTACGCTCCAAAGCGTGGAATGACAGTAAAGTCGACGCGCACCACGCCATCATTCCAACGCCGAAGAAAGCGTCGGTTAATGCGCTGTCAGGGCATGAAATGAAAGTCTATCAACTGATTGCGCGTCAGTACCTTATGCAATTTTATCCTGCGGCGATTTATGCAGAAGCCAAACTGGTTTTTAACATCGCTGGCGGCATTTTTATTGCCAAAGGGCGTCAACTGCTCAGTGCTGGATGGAAAGTGTTGACCGGTCAGCAAGATGAGCAAGAAGAGTGCGTGGATAAAGTCCCCCCTTTGCCTGTTGGCATTGTGCTGCAGTGTCGAGAAGGGGAAATAAAACAGAGACAAACCGAGCCGCCACGCCATTTTACGGAAGCTACATTACTGCAGGCGATGACGGGGATTGCCCGTTTCGTGGCCGATAAAGAGCTGAAAAAAATTCTGCGTGAGACGGATGGTTTAGGCACTGAAGCCACACGAGCTGGGATCTTGGATACCTTGTTTAAGCGTGGATTACTGCAGCGTGATAACAAGCTCATTAAAAGCACGCCAGCTGGCCGAGGTTTGATTCATGCGTTACCCAGTGAAGCCACCTATCCCGATATGACGGCACATTGGGAACATCAACTGCAAGCGATCGCGGAAAAGGGGCAAGCTTATCAACCCTTTATGCAGACACTACAAGGCCGCCTCGAGCAGTTAATTGAGCAAGTTCAGGTCGCACCGGTTCCTGTATCATTGCAAGCTTTGCCAGCGGTGAGTAAACCTGCCTTTAAGCGCACACGCCGTGCACCAAAGAGTAAAGCCAGAACGTATAAAGCTTAATAAACCCAGAGCAGAGCAAAATGATCCCACTGATTTACCATCCTATTTATTCACAACTGGATTTGCCTGTGGGGCATCGTTATCCGATCAATAAGTATCGCCTGCTTTACGAAGAGATTGTGCGTCAAAGAGAGCAAAGTGAAGCATGGCAAGCGAGCTTCGAGTTTCATACCCCCATTGCGGCCGAGCTTTCACGCATCACGCGATTGCATGACCCAGATTATGTGCAAGCTTTGCTCGAGGGGACGCTATCCGCGGCCAAGATGCGTCGAATCGGATTTCCTTGGAGCAAACCACTGATTGAGCGTACTTTGTACTCGGTGGGAGGAACCTGCCTCACGGTTGAGCAAGCGTTGCAATCAGGGGTGGCAATTCATCTCAGTGGGGGTTATCACCATGCTCACGCCGATTTTGGTAGCGGTTTCTGTCTGTTCAATGATCTGGCGATAGCCGCGCACTTCGCACTCTCTTTGCCTAGTGTTGATAAAGTTCTGATCATTGACAGTATGTACATCATGGTGACGGCACGGCAACCTTGTGCGCGGAACGTGACGAGATCATTACGCTCTCTTTTCACTGTGATAAGAATTTTCCGGCGCGTAAGCCTGCTTCTAGTATGGATGTCGGATATGCTAACCAGACGGGCGATGAAGAGTTTTTGTCCACTTTCATCCAAGTGGTGGAAATGGCGGTCAATCTCCATCGACCTGATCTGATCCTCTATGACGCCGGTGTGGATATTCATAACGATGATGAGCTAGGTTATTTATCCATTTCACAGGCCGCTATCGCGCAACGAGATCGTTTTATGTTGGGTTTGGCAAAGCAGGAGAGCATTCCAATCGCTTGTGTCATAGGCGGTGGGTATCGCGAAGACCATACGGCACTCGTGCCATTGCATCTTGAGTTACTGAAAGCGGCGTTAAGCGCAGGGTATTGAAGCGAAATGATGGCCGTGCGTAAAAGCAAAAAGCCGCTGAATTATCAGCGGCTTTTCTAATGTGGCGGAGAGATAGGGATTTGAACCCTAGGATAGCTATTAACCATCGCCGGTTTTCAAGACCGGTGCTTTCAACCACTCAGCCATCTCTCCGTTATGGGGCGCATAATATCGACCCTAAGTTCGATTGTAAAGCCCTGAAAATACTGTTTGCTTCAATTATGTACACTTGGCCGCTATTTTTATGACTAAGTGCTATTTTACACATTAAATAAAACGGAAAAGGGGAGTTTCTAAGAAACTCCCCTTTAGGTGTATGGTCGGACTGAGAGGATTTGAACCTCCGACCCCCGACACCCCATGACGGTGCGCTACCAAGCTGCGCTACAGTCCGATGCGCGTAATCTAATGACTTTTACTAGATGCGTCAACCCTGAACCGACTTAAAATAATGAATTTAATTATCTTTTGCGTAAAAACGCTGCAATTCGGTCAAACCTTGCATTAATACAGGCAGTGTTGGGTTGGTTTCTTTAAGACGTTGGTAATCGCCATCGTAGACTTTGAAATTACCAAACTTATCCAACACTGTAGTTTGTGTATCGGTAATCAAGGCGAGCTCACGAGCATCGCCCGCCAAAATCCATTTGCGCTTACTTTCGTTAAACAGATTTTTACCGCTGCTGTAGTCAACCGGATTAGAGGAAACACCGAGCAAATCTTGCATGAGTGTTACCGAGAAATCGAGATGACTAGAGCGATGAGCATAGGTTCCTGCCACTTTGCCAGGCCAATGAATCACCATAGGGACTTGCAGTTGGTAGCGACTGTAGTTGGTGTTTGAACCCCAAGTATTGGTTTTGGTTTCATTAAACTCCGTGCCATGATTGGAGGTGATCACTACCACAGTGTTATCCATAAGTTTCAACGAGTTCAGTTGTTCAAGAACGGTGTTGATGACTTGGTCGGCTTGGGTCACGGACAGGTTGTATGCACTGCGTAAACGATCCTCCGCTGACTCTTGAGCACTGCTGAGTTCTGAAAACTCTTCTACGGTCGTCAGTTCTAAATAACTAAACCAAGGCTGTTTTTGACCGACATTTAGCCATTCTGCCCAGCGTTGTACCGCTTGTTCATCTGGGCTGCTCTCATCGTTCGTAACAGCAATCGCCTCTATCGGTAAAGAGCGGAACATGGTTTCTTTATAGAGTGGGTCTGCAAAGTTGTTGCCGCTAAATAAGCCAAACTGATAGTCATTTTTCTTCATCACATCAATCAGTAGCGGCGCATTGCCTTGCACTCGCACACTGCTGGCGTAGGTACTCGGTAAGCCGTAAAACAGACCAAATAAGCCAAACATATCGTTACTTGAACTGTAATGATTGGTGAAATTGAGATTCTCATTCGCAAACTGATAAGTATTGGGCATGAGTTCAGGGGTCAGGGCATCTGCACGCAAATTATTGATGCTGACTATCAGCACGTTCAAATTATTGGCTCTACGACTGAACTCTAACGGTTCGAGTGGGTAAATCAGACCGTCAATATCACTATTCTGTTCGGCAAGGCGCTTGCTGTACTCTTCTTTATCGAGCAAGCCGTGCTTTTCCATAAAGGATTTTGCCGTCATTGGATAAGAGAGCGGGAAATTCGCTCGCTGACTGGTGACCGGGGAATAGAGATATGCATCCGACCACACATAAATCAGATGGCTGGCGATGAAACTGAAGAAAAAGACGGCCGCTAGAGGTCGCCCGATGCGTTTGTGTGACAGTTTACGCTGCTTGCGCCAAACCCATTCTGATAAACCGAGCTCAAGGAGAAAGATGAGGGGCAGTACCACAAACAAATGCTGCAAATCCGCACTGACACTGCTGGTTTCATCGCTGAATAGCAGTTCCCACACCACAGGGTTGAGGTGCAGATTAATAATTTGGTAGGCCTGAGTATCAATCAGTAAAACAGTGAGGCCTAACGTCGAGAAGCATACGGCCAAAAAGCGGAATAAGCTTCTCGATGGAATAATGAAAGTAAGTGGAAAAAGCACTAACAGGTAGAGTGCGAAAACCAAAAAGCCGAAATGTCCAACCCAAGACAGCGCAAGGTAGAGCTGCCCAAGCAAGGTTTCTGGCCAAGGTGATTGAGAGATATATCGTGTGCCAATCAACATGGCAGCGATGATATTAAAGAAGGCAAACCAGTGCCCCCAACCTACTAAACGAGATACCCGATCGCCGTATGTATTTCCGCTATCTACCATGTGCTTTTTCTATTTATGGGTTAAATGGGGCAATTTAGCTTTGCAAAGACGACACTAATGCTTGCGCGAATTTTTCAGCAATCACTTTACGTTGTGCAGCAGCAACATTTTGATTGATGACATTCGTTGCGATGTTGCCAACCACCATTAAGGTGAGCTCTGGCGAAGCATTATGTTTATTTAGTACCGCAGCAATTTCAGTCAGAATGGATTCAACGTGTTCGTCACTGTATTTAGATGTAATAGGCATATTGACTCTGATGATGATAGTAAAAGCGGCTTATGATAACCTACTATGCCTGACAACTGAAACCAGAACGATGATTATTTCACTATGAGCCTATTCCTTTCTAACGTGATTTTGCACCAACTCCGTAAAAATGATAACGATGAATTGGTGGTGAATTATCGCGCCGAATCTCTTCGCAATGATACGTCAACTGAAAACTTAGTCGCTGAGTTACATCGTGTTTTTAATGCAAAAGCCGGGAAAGGTTTCGGTTGCTTTAAGTCAGACAGTGAATTCCAGCTTTGGTTGCAAGAGATGCGTCGTGGAACCCTGCCATTCTATGAGTTTTCACAGCAAAGCGCTCAACGCCTAAAAAATGAGTTAGCCAAGTATCCTTTTGCTGATGAAGGGATCTTAGTGATGGCCGAATATCAATCTTTGGCGACGGATTATCTCTTTATTGGTCTACTGCCTCTCAATCAAAGTTTGAAAGTGACAGAAGGGCTCGACATCAGCGCTACCGACTATCTAGACATCAACAAAATGGATATCGTGGCGCGTATTGATCTTTCGAGCTATGAAACCGACAAAGAGTCCAAACGTTACCTGAGTTACATCAAAGGTCGTGTTGGTCGTAAAGTGGCAGACTTCTTTTTGGACTTTCTACAGGCGGATATTGGCTTAGACACCAAACAGCAAAACCAAGTGTTGATGCAGGCGGTGGAAGACTTCTGTGCTGACGCGAAATTCGAAAAAGAGGAAGTGATCAGTTACAAAAAGCAGGTGTATGAGTACTGTAACGATCAAATCAAAGCGGGTGATGAAGTCAGAGTGCAAGAGCTCTCCGGCGAGCTGCCTCCGAGTAATGAGGGCGTCAACTTCTTCGATTTCACTCGTGAACAAGGCTATCAGTTAGAAGAGAGTTTTCCTGCCGATCGTTCAACGGTTCGTAAGCTAACCAAATACGTAGGTGCGGGTGGCGGTTTAAACTTGAGTTTTGATAGTTTGTTGCTCGGCGAGCGAGTGTTTTACGATCCAGAAACCGATACGCTGACGATTAAAGGCACTCCACCTAATTTGCGTGATCAGTTAACTCGCCTACGTTAAACATCAGCCCGACGATCATGAGATAAGTAGGTAGGTTTCATTGAGTTCATTGAAAAAGAGAGCGATCACGCTCTCTTTTTTGTACGCAATTTATTGCGTGCACCATCAAGAGTCAAAATAGGGTATATGCTTGATCTGAAGTTCTAAACAGGATGGTTAGGCATGGCACAGACCTTATTGAATCAAGGTGTTAGGAAGAAAGTCGTGATGGCTATTTTCGCGGCTTGGAGTTTGGTCGCCGCTTTGGTGTTGTGGCAATTCTCCTTGATCTCTTCCTCCTCACGCAGTCTCGATGAACTCACCAATCGTTTGATGCATTTTCGTGAGACGCTCTATTTTGCGCAGCCCTATCGAGCCAATCAAGCTCCTAATTTGGAGCTTGAGCTGTCATTAGTCTTAGCTTTACGCATGCAGATTGAAGCTGAACAGTCGAGGATATGGATTCGGCGAGATGTGCAGCAGCTCTTGTACCAAACCGATCGATTTGTTGAACAAGCGCGGGCGTTTTTAACCATTGAGCTGCATCCAACGGAGTTGGCTGAGCGCTTTCGTGAAAGTCGTCAGCGTGTGCATGCCGATCCTCAGTTATTGTCAGCGTATTTCCAGTTAGGCGCGTTTAGCTTTGAAGCGTTGTTTGCGGATAATAGAAACAGTCCTGAAATCTATCGAAGTTTAGATCGTATTTTGCAAGATTCTTTATCCTTGCCCAGTCGTGAACAAGAATCGCTGCAAGTTGCTTTGGCACAAGTTTCTCGCTTACTGACGCAATACGCCGAAGGCGATAACCTCGTCGGAAAATTGCTCAATCATGCTGTCTATGAAGAGGCGAGTATGCTTGAAGAGGAGTATCACCATCAGCTCTGGATCATGATGGTGATTCTGGTTGGGGCTAGCTCGATAGCGATGCTCTGTTTTATCGTATTGCCATCCCGTCCCCAGTTTTTGCCTCGATCTGCTTCAAACCAAGAAAATACAAAATTTCACAAGCTAGTTGGCATGAGTCATCAAGTCAATATCGCGCTGGTAGAGCAAACGCTGAATGGCGACTTTGAAGCCGTTCGGCAGCTACTCAAAGTTTTTTTGGAAGATCATAAAAATGATGATGAGCAGATCCGTTCGCTGTTACTCAGTAATCCTGAAGCCGCGCAGCGACATTGTCATAGCCTAAAAAGTGTTGCGGCAAGCCTTGGTGCTGAGCGATTAAAGCAGGTCGCTGCTGAAATAGAGAGTCATTTACGAGCGGGGCAGCTCCCAAGTGAAAGAGCCTTGGATAATCTTTCTGCTTATCTGGCTGAAACTGTGCGTGAGGCAGAGTGGCATGTATCGCGATTGCCTTCGGATGAATTATCAATAAAAAGAGCGCCTTAGCGCTCTTTAAAAGATAACAAGTGATGGAACGTTGTTATGCAGAAGCCGGTGCTTTCTGGATTTCCTCTGCCGTCACTTCTTGTTCATTCATGGCCTGTGTGGGTTCACATTTATCGACAAACCAACCACAGTAAGATGTGATGATAGTGACGAGAATACACACGAAGCTTAGCCACATAAACGGTGCATAAGAGAGAGTCGCCACACCCAAAATGCTCGCCATATAGATGCCGTTATCACTCCAAGGCACCATGCCAGAGGTCAGTGTACCGCCGAATTCTGCGTTACGAGACAAGTTCTTACGTTGATAGCCTAAACGATCGTAGTTCTTGGCACAGATTTTTGGGGTCAGGATCAGTGATACATACATCGCAGAACCAAAAACGTTCCCCATAAAGGCGGTACCGATAGTGCTGGTCGCTAGCGAACCTGGGCTAGTGACTCGGCGCTCGAACAGTTTGGCGATGGTTTCTAGCACGCCGACTCTATCGAGCAGACCACCAAAACCAAGACCGAAGACGATAACCGCAACCGATCCGAGCATGGATGACATACCGCCACGGTTAAGAATTGCATCAATAAAGCTTACGCCAGATTCAATATTGTAAGGTGCCCATGCGGTGTTGAACGCTTGAAGGAAATCGACATCTTGGATCATCACAGCCCAAACGATACCGAGCAATGAACCAAAGCTGATCACTGGGAAAGAAGGCATACGCATTGCCAACAAACCAAGCACAATCAACACAGGCACGAAAGAATAAGGCGTGATGTAGAACTGCTGTTCCATCGCGGCAATGACCGTCTCTACTTGTGACATATCGACGTTGCCAGCGTAATGGAAACCAAACAGAGTAAACAGAATGCCAGTGATCACATAGCTGATCAGAGCAATCGGTAACATGCCTTTAATGTGTTCCATCACTTCAACGTTAGACATCGAAGAGGCTAAGATCACAGAGTCAGACAGGGGAGACATCTTATCGCCGAAGTAACAGCCTGACAGCACAGCACCAGCAGTGATAGGCGCTGGAATACCAAGGCCTTGTCCAATCCCCATCATGGCAATACCGGCAGTACCTGCCGCACCCCAAGAGGTTCCCGTTGCCAGAGCAGTCAATGAACAAATCACCATAGTGGCTAATAAAAAGATAGAAGGGTGAATTGCTTTTAGACCGTAATAGATGATGGTTGGCACAATACCGCCGGAAATCCACGTTCCGACAAGAGCACCGACCGCCAATAAGATCAGCACTGCGCCTAAACCATTTGAAATGCCATTCAGGGCAGCATTTTCTAAGTCTTTGTATTTATGTCCTAGGCGAATACCTAACGTCATGATCACGAACCAGCCAATATACAGAGCCAGTTGGATCGGTAAATCCAGTTTTGCGGTAAATGAAAACGCTAACAGCAAAAATAGGCCAAGCGAGACGATTACTTGAGTCAAACTTGGCAGGCGTTGTTGGGCTTGTAACATACTAAGAGCCTCTTATCCAATCGTTAGTAAGGAGTCAGGATATCCTTATTGAGTCGAGGTGCACTTTACCGTAGTTAAAATAATATATCGACATTAAAGCTCTTTGTTGTGATTTATATCGTTCAAGTGGTTAATTTGTAGCATTTGCTGTTTATTTTTTGAGTAATAAATGAAAGCAAATCTTTTGTGAGGTGAGTTTTTTGTGTTACAAGAAATAAGTTTTTTGGTAAAAATCTGACGTCAATACTCTAACTTGGTTAAAAAGTGAGAGTTTTAAGATGCTTGCCGTAAAAAAGCGAATAACCCCGAGAGAAGGATAAGAAAAAGTTGTCAGATTTGCTAAGAAAGGCTTGAGATTTCAGGCTGAACCACTTATAGATGGAGCCAGTGATTTGACATTGGATCTACACGGAGAGTAAGGGAAATGAGAGTAGGTTTAGTAGGTTGGCGTGGCATGGTCGGTTCTGTCCTCATGCAACGCATGGTAGAAGAGCGCGATTTTGATCTGATTGAACCGGTTTTCTTCAGTACATCGCAAATTGGTGTTCCTGCCCCTAATTTTGGTAAAGATGCAGGCATGTTGCACGATGCGTTCGACATTGAGAGCCTCAAGCAGCTTGATGCTGTCATTACCTGCCAAGGCGGTAGTTATACCGAAAAGGTCTACCCAGCACTGCGTCAAGCGGGTTGGAAAGGTTACTGGATCGATGCTGCATCGACATTGCGTATGGATAAAGAGGCGATCATCACTCTGGATCCCGTTAACCTTAAACAAATTCTGCATGGTATTCATCATGGTACAAAAACCTTTGTCGGTGGTAACTGTACTGTGAGCTTGATGTTAATGGCACTTGGTGGCCTGTATGAGCGTGGCTTGGTGGAATGGATGAGCGCTATGACTTACCAAGCAGCATCCGGAGCGGGCGCACAAAATATGCGTGAGCTGATTTCACAAATGGGTGTGATTAATGATGCCGTCAGCTCAGAGCTTGCCAATCCTGCCAGCTCCATTTTGGATATTGATAAGAAAGTGGCTGAAACCATGCGTTCGGGTTCTTTCCCAACCGATAACTTTGGGGTTCCGCTGGCAGGTTCACTGATCCCTTGGATTGACGTGAAACGCGATAATGGCCAAAGCAAAGAAGAGTGGAAAGCGGGTGTAGAAGCCAACAAAATTCTGGGTTTGCAAGATTCTCCAGTACCGATTGATGGTACGTGTGTGCGTATCGGCGCAATGCGTTGCCACTCTCAGGCATTGACCATCAAACTGAAGCAGAACATTCCTCTCGATGAAATCGAGGAGATGATTGCTACTCATAACGATTGGGTCAAAGTGATCCCGAATGAGCGTGACATTACCGCACGTGAACTGACACCCGCTAAAGTAACCGGCACGCTGTCTGTCCCCGTCGGCCGCTTACGCAAAATGGCGATGGGCGATGATTTCCTCAATGCCTTCACGGTTGGCGACCAGCTCTTGTGGGGGGCTGCTGAGCCGTTGCGCCGTACGCTGCGCATCATTTTGGCCGAGAAATAATCGTCTCCCTTGGCGAAGCCACATCTCCTAACAAAAAAGCGCCGTTTGGCGCTTTTTTTATCGACGTCTTAAATCGAGTTATTCACGATTTACGCTAAGCCGGGAAACAAGTTACGTAGCCCATTGGCAATAAATTCAATACCGAGCGCACCAAGGATCAGACCCATGATACGGGTGATTACGTTGATACCGGTTTGTCCGAGCAAGCGGACGATATACGGTGCTGAACGGAAAAGCAGCCAAGAGCAAAAACTGAAGGCGACAACGGTCAAAATGATCCCCAAGGTATCCAGCATATTTGGATAACGTGAGCCATAAACAATCGTTGAACTGATGGCTCCGGGGCCGGCCATGAGTGGCATCGCCAGTGGGACAACCGCAATTTGCTCACGGCTGATGTATTCGGATTTTTCCTGTTTATTCTGCTTATCCTCACCGAGCTTACCGCTCATCATCGAAAAGGCGATGCTAAGCAGCAGTAAACCGCCTGCAACACGGAATGAATCGAGAGAAATACTGAAGAGGTCGAGCAGCATTTGACCCGCCAGTAAGGCGATGATCAAGATGATGGCCACGGCGATATTCGCGGTCGCTGCGGTTTTATTTTTCTCTTCCAGCGTCATGTGGCCAGTAAGAGAAACAAATACCGGCATAATGCCTACAGGGTTTACTGCAGCGACAAGGCCGAGAAAAAATTGGAGGAATATAGCAATTTCAAAGCTTTGCATGATGAAGTCTCGTAACCATCATTGGGACGTAAAGAAGCGTGCGTAATGTAAGTTAAAGATAGCAAAAGCACGAATGAAAAAAATTGAGTCGCTATTGATTATTATGTGAGAAAAACTAATTGATGAAGAATTATGCAAAGAGTAAGTGTCATTCTTGTGTCAAGTTTGTTTGCTCATAATGTCGCCTGTTAACATTCGCACATTTTTTGTAAAAACTTAGGCAATGGCTGGTGGTCGTAAGCATAACCGATATACTCTCAGTAGCACGTTAACCCCCTCTTAAAAGTGGTGGTTGTGTTTAAAAATGAAACTTTTTTACAGGCTGTTGTAGTTTTTTTAGTTTTTGAAAGCTAAGTGCGGTTTTTTTAATCACGAGTGGTTTTTTGTTTAAATCGTTTAATTTCAATTGTTTAATTTATGTTTTTACTCTTGGGTACCACTTGTTAGGTAATTAGTTTTTCATAACTGATCTGAGTCAATTTTTTTCACAGTCTGAAATATTATACTCAGTCGTGAAAGCAATTTACTAAGTCGGTTGTAAGTTAAGTCTTTGAACCACAGTAAAAACGAACTGCAGCACACTTACTAAAGAGTTTTTAACATTTTTTTATTTTAGGAGATTCATTATGCCTGTTACTAATCTGGCTGAACTTGATGCTCTGGTTGCTCGCGTTAAAGCAGCTCAAGCTGAATTTGCTACTTTCTCTCAAGAACAAGTAGACAAAATCTTCCGCGCAGCCTCTCTAGCAGCAAACCAAGCACGTATCCCGTTAGCACAAATGGCGGTAGAAGAATCAGGTATGGGTATTGTTGAAGATAAAGTAATCAAAAACCACTTTGCTTCTGAGTTTATCTACAACAAGTACAAGGACGAAAAAACCTGTGGCATCCTCGAAGAAGATGACAACCTAGGTACTATGACTATCGCTGAGCCTGTTGGCATCATCTGTGGTATCGTCCCAACGACTAACCCAACCTCAACCGCGATCTTCAAATCACTGATTTCTCTGAAGACTCGTAACGGTATCATCTTCTCTCCACACCCACGTGCGAAAAACTCAACCAACGCAGCAGCGAAACTGGTTCTGGATGCCGCAATCGCAGCGGGTGCACCAAAAGACATCATCGGTTGGATTGACCAACCTTCAGTTGAGCTGTCAAATGCTCTGATGAAACACGATGGTATCGCACTGATCCTTGCGACGGGTGGTCCTGGGATGGTGAAAGCGGCTTACTCTTCTGGTAAACCAGCCATCGGTGTAGGTGCAGGTAACGTTCCAGTTGTTATCGATGAAACTGCAGATATCAAACGTGCGGTTGCTTCTATCCTGATGTCTAAAACGTTCGACAACGGTGTAGTGTGTGCTTCTGAGCAAGCGGCTATCGTAGTGAGCGAAGTTTACGACGAAGTGAAAGAGCGTTTCGCAACGCACAAAGCGCACGTCCTGAGCAAAGCGGATGCAGACAAAGTGCGTAAAGTGCTGCTGATTGATGGCGCTCTGAACGCGAAGATCGTAGGTCAACCTGCTGCTGCTATCGCTGAAATGGCAGGCGTAAAAGTACCTGCAGATACTAAAGTGCTGGTGGGTGAAGGTCTGGGCAAAGTCTCTTATGACGATGAATTCGCTCACGAGAAACTGTCTCCAACACTTGGCCTGTTCCGTGCTGACAACTTCGAAGACGCGGTTGCTCAAGCGGTGACTATGGTTGAGATCGGCGGTATCGGTCACACCTCAGGTCTGTACACCAACCAAGACGTTAACGCAGACCGTATCCGTTACTTTGGTGATAAACTGAAAACTGCCCGTATTCTTGTCAACATCCCGACCACTCACGGTGGTATCGGTGATCTGTACAACTTCAACGTTGCACCGTCTCTGACTCTGGGTTGTGGTTCTTGGGGTGGTAACTCAATCTCTGAGAACGTAGGTCCTAAGCACCTAATCAACAAGAAAACTGTTGCGAAGCGAGCTGAAAACATGTTGTGGCACAAACTACCTAAGTCTATCTACTTCCGCCGTGGTAGCCTTCCAATCGCCCTGAGCGACCTAGAAGGTAAAAAACGCGCATTCCTAGTTACTGACCGTTTCCTATTCAACAACGGTTATGCAGACGATGTGGTTGCCCTGCTGAAAGCACAAGGCATGGAAGTTCAGACATTCTTCGAAGTAGAAGCGGATCCAACACTGTCTGTCGTAGAAAAAGGCGCTGCAGCAATGCAAAGCTTCCAACCAGATGTGATTCTTGCGCTAGGTGGTGGTTCACCAATGGATGCGGCGAAGATCATGTGGGTAATGTACGAGCACCCAGATACTCACTTTGAAGAACTGGCTATGCGCTTTATGGACATCCGTAAGCGTATCTACAAGTTCCCTAAAATGGGTAAAAAAGCAGAGCTTGTTTGTATCACTACCACTTCAGGTACGGGGTCAGAAGTTACACCATTCGCGGTTGTGACTGACGACAAGACTGGCGCTAAGTACCCACTGGCAGACTACGAACTGACACCACAAATGGCGATCGTAGATGCGAACCTTGTGATGAACATGCCTAAGTCTCTGACCGCTTTCGGTGGTTACGATGCGGTAACTCACGCACTCGAAGCTTATGTATCCGTTCTTGCGAACGAATACTCAGACGGTCAAGCACTACAAGCGCTGAAGATGCTGAAAGAGTACCTACCTTCTAGCTACGCGAATGGTGCGAAAGATCCAATCGCTCGTGAGAAAGTACACAACGCAGCCACTATCGCTGGTATCGCATTCGCGAACGCGTTCTTGGGTGTATGTCACTCAATGGCGCACAAAATCGGTGCTGAGTTCCACCTACCACACGGTTTGGCGAACGCTCTGCTGATTGCTAACGTAGTACGTTACAACGCGAACGACAACCCAACCAAACAAACGGCATTCTCTCAATACGACCGTCCACAAGCACGTCGTCGTTACGCAGAAGTGGCGGACCACTTAGGTCTGAGCCAACCGGGTGACCGTACTGCACAGAAGATTGAGCGTCTGCTGACTTGGTTGGATGAACTGAAAGTTAACCTAGACATTCCAAAATCAATCCAAGCTGCAGGTGTAGCAGAAGCAGACTTCCTTGCAAAAGTGGATGAGCTAGCGGTTGAAGCGTTTGATGACCAATGTACTGGTGCAAACCCACGCTACCCACTGATCGCTGAGCTGAAAGAAGTTCTGCTGGCTTCTTACTACGGTAAGCCATTCGTTGAAGGTCAAACTTTCGAAGGCACCACTGTTATCGTAAAGAAAGCAGATCAAGAAGCGGCGAAAGCGCCAAAAGCGAAAAAGTAATGTGATTGGTTTTCGCTAGCACGAAACAAATCGGGAAATTCAAACCCTCCATAAGGAGGGTTTTTTTATGCCATGACTTTGGGAAGAGTCAGTAAGATGGCCACTTGAGTTAGGTCCACATCACCAAGATAGCGGCCAGAGCCACTAAGATAAGCCCGAATCCATCTTTAATTCGCACTTTTTGACCTAGCCAGAAGATGGAGATCAACATAGTGAAAAAGATCTCCACTTGGCCAAGCGTTTTCACATAAGGCACGGCTTGCAGTGACATGGCGCTAAACCAACCTATCGAGCCTAAGCAACTGCTCACACTGGTCAGCATGACTAACTTCGGGCGTTGCCAAAGCTTGTACAAGGTCGATCTCTCTTTAATGAGCAAGTATCCGACCAAACAGAGTGTTTGCAGCGAGATGACCAACAACAATACCCAAGCTGCGCTGTAAGGGAAGGGGAGTTGTGAGGCGAGACTGGCTTCACGAACCCAGAGTGAAGTGAGAGCAAATGCACTACCGCTGCTCAAGCCAAGAAGTACGGTCGGGAGTGAAAGCTGTTTAAAACCGCCGTGACTGCTCAGCATAAAGACTCCAACCCCGCCAATCACTACACCAAGCCAGCCTAATACCGTGAGTTGAGTGCCGAAAAACAGCATACCCAAGATTGCAGCCACCAAAGCTTCGCTTTTAGCCAGCCCAGCACCAACCGCGTAGTTGTTGTATTTAAAAAGCTTGACCATTAACGCGGTAGCCAGGATCTGCATGAACGATGCGCCGACCACATAATGCCAAAATGCACTGGAGAAGGTGGGTAATGCGGCAGGTTGCCATTGATAGAGTGCGATCAGATACACGCCAGCAATCGGGCTTGCCCAGAGAAAGCGTGCGAGGGTCACACCTGCTGTTGTCACATCGCCAGATAAACGGCTCTGGAATGCGTTGCGCCATGCTTGCATAAAGGCAGCAAACAGGGTGAGAAAAATCCATGTCATGGTGTGCTCCGGAAGAAAGTGGAAGCACCATGCTAGAGAAAGGCTAAATTATCAGCAAGTTAAATCATCGATGGCTGGCCGTCGTGAACAAGGCAGCGCGAGGCTGCCTTGGTGATATTATCCCGCCAAAACATCACTAGCGACTTTGTAGGTTGGATCTTCTTTAAGGTTGATTTCCACTAAGCTGCCTACTTTCTGTAGTAGAGCGCGACAGTCTTGGCTTAAATGGCGCAAGTGCAAGGTTTTACCAACGGCGGCATAACGTTCCGCTAAGGTTTCTATCGCATCAATCGCTGAATGATCGGCCACGCGCGAGCGAGCGAAATCGACAATCACTTCTTTAGGATCATGGTGCGCATCAAACAATTCAAGGAAGTTCGCGGCCGACCCAAAGAAAATGGGGCCATGAATATGATATTCCTTATGCCCATCAGGATTGATATGGCTGGCTGCGTAAATATGCTTGGCGTGCTCCCATGCAAACATCAACGCAGAGGCAATCACACCGACTGCGACCGCAATCGCTAAATCGGTAAACACGGTGACCACTGTCACCAACACAATGACGAAGAAATCTTGTTTCGGAACTCGGCGCGCTAATTTGAAGGTAGCCCATTCAAAAGTGCCAATCACCACCATAAACATGACGCCGACTAATGCCGCAAGCGGGATCATCTCAATCAAAGAAGCGGTAAACAGGATAAAGCACAGCAGCAATACGGCTGCGACTATCCCCGATAGACGACCACGTCCACCAGAGTTAACGTTGATCATCGATTGCCCAATCATGGCGCAGCCACCCATGGCACCAAACATGGAGCACGTGATATTGGCTAAGCCTTGCCCCATACATTCACGGTTGGATTGGCCGCGAGTGCCAGTCATTTCATCTAAAACCGTCAGCGTCAGCAGTGACTCTATCAAGCCAATCGCAGCGAGAATTAAAGCATAAGGGAAAATGATCTTTAGGGTTTCCCAAGTCAGAGGTACCGCGGGAATCGAAAAAGAGGGAAGAGAGCCCGCAAGAGTTGCCGCATCATTCCCCGACATAGCCCGCAGAAAATCCACGACGGTACGAGTTTCCAAGCCTAAACCTTGAACCAGCAGAGTGACAGTGACTATCGCCGCCAATGAAGAAGGTATCGCGGTGGTGAGTTTGGGTAGGAAATGGATGATCGCCATCGTTAAGGCAACCAGCCCTAACATGAGGAGCAATTCCTTTTGTGGTAGCCAAGTCATGACTCCGTTGAGATCGGGAGCTTTAAATTGGCCGAGTTGAGCTAGAAAAATCACAATCGCTAGCCCATTCACAAAACCAATCATCACTGGATGCGGTACCATGCGAATAAATTTGCCTAACTTAAACAAGCCTGCTGCGACTTGCAGTAAACCCGTGAGAAGAATCGCGGCAAATAAATACTGCACACCATGGCTTGCGACTAAGCTCACCATCACTACTGCCATTGCTCCGGTTGCACCAGAAATCATACCGGGCCGACCGCCAAAAATGGAGGTAATCAGGCCGACAATAAACGCGGCATAAAGGCCAACCATAGGATCGACCCCCGCGACAAATGCAAAAGCCACCGCTTCTGGTACCAGAGCCAGTGCGACCGTCAACCCAGATAACACATCATTTTTTATTGAGTGCTGCGAGAAAGAAGGGAATTCAAACATGGGCAAAACCGTGTTCCGTATTTGTGCTGCTCATGAATGATGAGCATGAAGTGAACCGAGCCGCTTAACATAAAGTGAAAGATCAAGGTGTGACTAAGCGGGTTAATTTTGAACTGCGGATGCTACAGAATTGAACGGTAGGGTGCAATCATCAATTACAGTGTTAGCCCATATCACCAGCATGAATAAGGTCATCCCCTTGCTACTTGAGCTTTAGCGCTATTGGCTGCAACGCCAAGTAGTATGTACACAAGGCATCTAGGCAAGAGATGATGCAAGGCTGTTGGGAAATTTAAGAATCACGGGTAAAAGAAAGGGCTGCGTTGGCAGCCCTTATCGTATGGTTTCGCTATTTAGAAGCTTTGCGGCTTGCTCATGCCCGCACTGGCTTGATTACGCGCGACTTGACTACCCGCACCACGCGCTTGGTAACGTTCAGCACGTAAAGGCGCGGCGTTAACCTGCACTTCACGGATGTCATCTGAGCCAGGTGCTTTAGTCATCGGCGATGAGGCGTACGGCTGTTGGATGACCGCTTTCGCGGTGAGTGATGTTGCACTCACTGTCACTGGCTTAACAACCTTAATTGGTTCTGCCATTTTGTCTGCGATCACTTCAACCGTCGTTTGTGCGACAACCTCGTCACTGATTGTGGCTGGCTCTTCGACTTCAGCGACTTTCGCCACTACGGTTTCTAGCGCAGCAGTTTCTGTTGCTGACTCTTCAATTACCGGAGCTTCAATCACTGTAGCTTCAACCACGACCGGCTCAACGGGTGCGATGAGTGTCTCTGCGATCACGTCAGTAATCACTGGCTCTTGCACTACTGGCTCAGGTTGAACCGCAGCAGTTTCACGACGTACGATGACTTTACCCATCGCCATTTCTGGGAAGGCAACGCCTCCGAGTACACGTGGCGCTGCCACTTTTTCGCTTTCTACTACTGCAGTTGCCGCAGTCGGTGTTACATGAGTCACATGTTGAGCACCTTCAGCAGTTTCATGGCGTGACTGTGGACGCGGCGCTAAGTCGTAGCGAGGCATCACTTTACCCATGGCCATCTCAGGAGAGGCAACCCCACCTTTACGCAGGCGGAATGGGTTAGGGCGACGATCACGACCACGACGGCGGCGCTGGCCGCTGGCGCGCAGATGACGTGGCGAGCGGCGATTACGACGCTGCTTCTGATCATCTTGCTCGTTATCCTCTTGAGCCGAATCCGCAAAATCATCGGTTACAGGCAGATTAACTGGCGCTGGAGCGTCGAACGCATTGTCAACAGGAGCTGTAGACAGGTTGTCTAACTCTTCTGCGGCAAGCTGATCTTTGACTCGAATTTGCTTCGAGAGCTTACGACGTTGACGACGTTCTTTAACAACCGCGGCTTTCTCTTCTTTAGGCTCAACGGCTTTAACTTCTTGTTGTGCTTCAGCCGCTAATTGGCGACCTTGCTCAAGCAATTTAGCCGTTTTACTTTCATCTCGTTTATTACGACGATCTTGACGTTCTGGACGCTCGGTTTCTGGACGTTCATTGCGGTCATTACGTTCGTTACGCTCACCACGCTCTTGCTTTGGCTTGCGCTCTTGTGGCTTACGGTTGCTGTTTGATGTCTCTTTATCGTTACGCTCGTTGTTTTCCTCATTACCGCGGCGACGGTTTTTGTCACGAGGGTTACGACGACGATCATTATTACGATCGTTACGTTCACGACGAGGTTTGTCTTGTTCACTATTCTGCGTTACAGGCGCTTCTACTTTGGCCGCTTCCGGTGTCGCAGAGAATAGGCTCGCAATCGCTTTAAACACACGGCTAAAGAAACCAGGCTGCGCAGGTTGCTGTACCTCTGCAACAGGTTGAGGTTCTGCTTTAGGTTTTGGTGTTGGAGCAGGAACCGCTTCCGCAGGCGCTGCAAAACCTTTCAGTACTGGCTCTTCAATACGTTTTGGTTTGAGCTCAACATCGACCACTTCTTTGCCTTCCGCTTCTTTCATCGCTTCCAGCTTTTTCGGAATCAGGTAAGAGAGAACATCTTGCTCTTCACCTTCACGCACGCGGATCACTTCAAAGTGCGGTGTTTCCATATCGGAATTTGGCACGATAGTAATGCGAACTTGCTGCGCTTTTTCAATGTGATTGATTGAGCGACGCTTCTCGTTTAACAGATAAGACGCGATAGAGACAGGTACCACCGCAAGCACTTGCGATGTGTTGTCTTTGAGTGCTTCTTCTTCAATTAAGCGCAGAACAGAAAGTGCCAAAGATTCGTTGTCACGAATCACGCCGGTTCCTTTACAACGAGGACAGATGTGATGGCTTGCTTCTGCCAGAGAAGGGCTCAAACGTTGACGCGACATCTCCAGCAAACCAAAGCGAGAAATACGGCCAATTTGAACGCGAGCACGGTCAACACGCACCGCTTCACGTAGACGGTTTTCCACTTCACGCTGGTGGCGAACAGGGGTCATATCGATGAAGTCGATCACCACAAGACCACCGAGGTCACGCAGACGCAATTGGCGTGCGATTTCATCTGCAGCTTCTAGGTTGGTATTGAGAGCGGTCTCTTCAATATCGCCACCTTTGGTTGCGCGAGCAGAGTTGATGTCGATGGAAGTCAAGGCTTCGGTTGGGTCAATAACGATTGAACCACCAGAAGGCAGGCGAACTTCACGTTGGAAAGCCGATTCAATCTGGCTTTCGATTTGGAAATGGCTGAACAGCGGTACTTCGCCTTCGTATTTTTTCACACGATTGACGAAATCTGGGCGCACTAAACGGATATGCTCAAGAGCACGCTCGTAAATGCTGTTGCTGTCGATAAGAATTTCACCAATATCACGACGCAAGTAATCACGGATCGCACGAACAATCACGTTACTTTCTTGGTGGATAAGGAAAGGTGCAGGGTTTGAATCAGACGCTTGTTTAATCGCACTCCAGTGCTTAAGCAGTACATTTAAGTCCCACTCTAGCTCTTCAGCGCTTTTACCTACGCCTGCGGTACGAACAATTAAGCCCATACCTTGTGGCAATTCTAGTGAGCTGAGTGCTGATTTCAGTTCAGTGCGCTCATCGCCTTCGATACGACGAGAAATACCGCCAGCACGAGGGTTATTTGGCATCAGAACTAAGTAGCTGCCCGCTAGAGAGATAAAGGTGGTTAGGGCTGCACCTTTGCTACCGCGCTCCTCTTTCTCGATTTGCACGATCACTTCCTGACCTTCGTTCAGCACATCTTTGATGTTTGGACGACCTTGGTAGCTATAACCATCAGGGAAGTATTCACGAGCGATTTCTTTGAGAGGGAGGAAACCGTGTCTTTCAGCACCGTAGTCAACGAATGCAGCTTCAAGACTGGGTTCAATGCGGGTAATGCGGCCTTTGTAGATATTTGCTTTTTTCGATTCGTGCCCCGGACTTTCAATATCCAGATCGAACAGACGTTGGCCATCGACCAACGCGACACGCAACTCTTCTTTTTGAGTTGCGTTAATTAACATTCTTTTCATTTAAAAATCTCATTTTCTTATATAGTTTTGATTCTTGTTTTTGTTGCCGAGTTTCGTTTTCACGGTGCCAGATCCCATGGCTTATTCGATACAGCCTCCCGGCTGGAGGGGATGCTCTGGGGCACATCAGTATTCACAAGCCAACGATTGCCTGTGATCCGCTATAAAGGCGGTGGGTACTCAACATGAAAAGGCGACGAGTAGAGCAACAAAAAGCCTCAAACAGTGTGTCTTACGCCGTGTGCTGCACCTTGTTTTCGACTGACTACTCATTAATTTGCCAGAAATTGAACGGTAAAGAACAAAATGCCACCGGTTCAGCTCTTGCAGCTGTGAACTATAGCAGTGACTGCCAAAGTCAGCAATCAGCTTTCCAATGTAGCGCAAATTATTTGCGGGAGATTACAAAAAACCAACAATCTAACTTATTGTTAAATAAAGATAAGATGATTGAAATGTTAGGCTTGGAGCATCCGTGCGACCAAATTAGGTAGTGAGCCCAAGGTTAACTTGGTTAAATTGTCGGCAAATGGGGTTGATGCTAATGAAAAATGGCTTTTTTTGTTGCTAAGAAAATGTGACTTTAACTCGATTCCAGATAGAATAGCGCCATGAACGAAATCAGAACTCAAGTCCAGTTCATCGACATTGATGAAGACATGGCTGGTCAGCGCATTGATAATTTTTTGCGCAACCAATTAAAAAATATTCCCAAAAGCGTGGTTTATCGAATTCTACGTAAGGGAGAAGTGCGCGTGAACAAAAAACGCGTAAAAGCAGAATACAAGCTCGAAGCGGGCGATGTGGTGCGTGTGCCTCCCGTCACCGTGGAAGTCAAAGAGAACGAGCCTGCTCCACCGAGTACCAAACTCAGTAAAGTGGCGGAATTAGAACACTGTATTGTCTATGAAGACGATCATTTACTCATCCTCAATAAACCGTCAGGTACGGCAGTGCATGGTGGGAGCGGTTTACACTTTGGTGCCATTGAAGCCTTGCGCGCCCTGCGCCCCCAAGCGCGTTTTCTTGAGTTAGTACACCGTATTGACCGTGATACCTCAGGGATTTTGCTGGTGGCCAAAAAACGCTCGGCACTGCGCCACTTACAAGCTCAGTTTCGCGAGAAAACGGTGCAGAAGTACTACTACGCTTTAGTCATGGGACATTGGGATGCAGAGTGTAAAGTGGTCAATGCGCCGTTGCTGAAAAATGAAGTCAACAGCATAGTGCGCGTGAACCCCAACGGTAAGCCGTCGGAAACCCGATTCCGTATTCTTGAGAAGTTTGCTGAAGCGACGTTAGTTCAAGCGAGCCCTGTGACTGGGCGTACGCACCAAATTCGTGTACACACTCAGTACATGGGGCATCCAATCGCGTGGGATGATCGTTATGGTGATCGCCGCTTTGATGCTTATACAGCGCAATTTGGGATTGAGCGCCTGTTTTTGCATGCGGCAAACATCCAATTTGTGCATCCTGCCAGCGAGAAAAAGTTGGAAATCCATGCGCCACTCGAAGCGCATTTGGAGCAAGCTCTGACAAAAATGCGTCAGGCTTAAACCGGATGCCTAAACAAGAAAAGGGCGATAATTCGCCCTTTTCTGTTAGTTTTTCGTGATAAAGCCTTGCGGTGTCCGTTGTGCAATGTCAACGCTAAAGTCAAATCACATTGAGCCCTTCATTTTCTAACAACTGAATGAGCTTAATCAGGGGTAAGCCGATGAGCGAATTGGGGTCGTCGCCTTCCAAGCGCTCAAACAAGGCAATGCCTAATCCCTCACTTTTAAAGCTACCTGCACAGTGCAGTGGTTGCTCAGCCTCGACATAACGTCTAGCCATACTCTCGGATAAGGTTCGAAAATGTACCGTAAAGGTATCGCAAAGCACCTGTGTTTGCTGAGTTTGGTTGTTAAAAAGCGCTAAGCCAGTATAAAAGGTAATCGCTTGACCACTTTGGCGTAAAAGTTGTTCAACGGCTTTTTCAGTAGTTAAGGGTTTACCGATGATTTGGTCATCGATCACGCAGACTTGATCTGACCCAATCACTAAGCTCGGGTCTGCTAAAAAGCAGCTACGCGCTTTGTTTTCAGCCAAGCGCATCACTAAGTGTTCGGGTGTTTCTCCGATTAACGGCGTTTCGTCGCAATCAGGTTTTGCAGTGACGAAAGGCAGCTTTAATTTCGCCAGAATTTGTTGGCGAAATGGAGAGGTAGAAGCTAAAACTAGTTGGTAATTTTGCATTTTACTTTACAATCATCGCGTGTTTGACAGCAGCATAACGTATCCTAATGCGCTGTTCATAATGCTCTCTGTGGAAAGGGAAAAAAAACCAAGTTTTTTGCCTTTTTCTTTGACTAAATCTGTTTTGGAAGATAATATTCGCGCCCTATGCAAAAGGTAAAAATACCGCGAACGGTTGATCCGGCTAAAGCCGCTCAGAAAAGATTAGACTTTGATGGCATCATCCAAGTTAATTTGTTCAAGCGCTTAGAGGAGTCAGTCGCAGGCGTTAAACGCGACGCTGAAGTTTCATTGTCATTTGAGATTGATGAACAGCAACTGGTTGTTATCTCTGGTAAAGCTAACATCGAAGTTGATTTAGAGTGTCAGCGCTGTAACGAGGTTTTCGCACACGAGTGTGAAGTTGAATTTACTTATACCCCTTACTTAGGTCGTAAAAGTGAAGAAGACGCCCCAGACGAGTATGATTTGGTAGATCTAAACGAGTTTGGTGAGGTTGACCTAGTTCAGTTAGTTGAAGACGAGTTCATCTTGAATTTGCCTCAAGTTGCGATGCATGACGAAGCGGATTGTAGCGTTGATTCAGACAATTTGGTGTTTGGTGAACTTCCAGAAGAAGTTTTGGAAGAGAAGCCGAATCCATTCGATGTTTTAAAAAGCTTGAAGAAGTAATTCGCTAAGCATTCTTAACATAGGAGTAGGGTCCATGGCCGTACAACAAAACCGTAAAACACGTTCAAGACGTGGCATGCGTCGTTCACACGATGCGCTAACTGCTGCAGCGCTATCTGTAGACGCAACTTCAGGTGAAACTCACCTGCGCCACAACGTAACCGCTGAAGGTTACTACCGTGGTAAAAAGGTTATCAACAAGTAAGGTTGACCTTTGCAAAATTTAACCGTTGCACTTGATGCAATGGGCGGGGATTTCGGTCCACGCGTAACAGTGCCTGCCGCCGTGCAGGCACTGTCACATTTCCCAGAGCTAAAAGTGATCTTAGTGGGTGATCAACATCAGATCACTCAACAACTCTCTCTTCTTGGTTATTCGGCCGATACGCGTTTAAGTATTGTGCACAGTGACCGTGTCATCTCCAACTCCGAAAAACCTTCGCTTGCTTTACGTCATAGTGCTGGCAGTTCTATGGGCATGGCGATTGATCTTGTTGCTGAAAATCAAGCGGATGCGTGTGTCAGTGGCGGAAATACCGGCGCTTTGATGGCGCTGTCGCGTTTTCGTCTCAAATTGCTACCGGGTATTGATCGTCCGGCGCTGGTTTCTGCTCTGCCCACTATTTCTGGCCGCAAAACCTGGATGCTCGATCTGGGCGCGAATGTCTCAAGTGATGCCGATTCTCTGTTTCAATTTGCGGTGATGGGCGCCGCGCTTGCTGAGCAGCATCTGCAGCAAGCTCCACGAGTGGCAATTTTAAACATCGGTGCAGAAGAGATTAAAGGCAATGATCTGGTTAAGCGCTGTGCGGAAATGCTGACCCAAACTCAGGCGATCAATTTCATTGGTTATATTGAGGGTAATCAACTGTTAACTGATGCGGCAGATGTGATAGTGTGCGATGGCTTTGTCGGGAATGTCTGCCTTAAAGCGTGTGAAGGAACAGCGCAACTCTTTATCGATAAGTTAAAAAAATCGCTTTTAGCCTCATCCATAAAGGGTTGGATTGCAAGAAAACTGTTTTCTGAGCTCTTTACTGAATTAAAAACCCTGAACCCCGACCAGTATAACGGCGCAAGTTTGCTAGGATTGCGCGGCATTGTCATTAAGAGCCATGGAAGTGCTGATGTATCCGCGGTCGTGAATGCGATTTCTGAAGCGGTGCATGAGGTGAAACGACAAGTACCCAGCCGTATAAGCGATCGTTTGGAAGCGGTTTTACTCGAGAGGCATTATTAGTCTTCATGTATAGCAAAATTTTAGGTACTGGCAGCTACTTGCCATCTCAGGTGCGTACTAACGCAGACTTAGAGAAAATGGTAGAGACCAGTGATGAGTGGATTGTTGCTCGTACTGGTATTCGCGAGCGTCGTATTGCGGCTGACAATGAAACCGTTGCCGATATGGCATTCTTCGCTGCACAAAATGCCATAAACATGGCCGGTATTGATAAACACGACATCGATATGATTATTGTGGCGACCACCAGTGCGAGCCACACTTTCCCATCAGCCGCTTGCCAAGTGCAAGGCAAACTGGGAATTAAAGGATGTCCAGCGTTTGATTTGGCCGCAGCGTGTTCTGGTTTTATGTACGCGCTCTCTATTGCTGATCAGCATGTCAAATCTGGCATGTGCAAACATGTTTTGGTGATTGGTGCGGATGCGTTGTCCAAAACCTGTGACCCCACAGATCGTTCGACCATTATCTTATTTGGGGATGGTGCTGGCGCGGTAGTGGTGGGCGCAAGTAACGAGCCGGGCATTCTTTCTACTCACATCCACGCGGATGGCGAGTTTGGTGATTTACTGAGCCTTGAAGTGCCTGTTCGTGGTGGTGATAGCGATAAATGGCTGCACATGGCGGGGAACGAAGTGTTCAAAGTCGCAGTAACTCAACTATCTAAACTGGTAGTTGATACGCTGAAAGCCAACAACATGCACAAGTCTGAGCTCGATTGGTTGGTACCACATCAAGCGAACTACCGGATTATCTCAGCAACCGCGAAAAAACTTTCGATGTCGCTCGATCAGGTGGTGATTACCTTAGACCGTCATGGCAACACCTCTGCGGCGACTGTGCCTACAGCGTTGGATGAAGCCGTGCGTGATGGTCGTATTCAGCGTGGGCAGATGCTACTGCTCGAAGCTTTTGGTGGTGGTTTCACATGGGGCTCTGCTCTGGTGAAGTTCTAAACGCACAATGAATTTTGACTTTAAGGAGTCCTAGGACTCCTTATCCATTCTTAGATGAAGGAAAGATTTATGAGTAAGTTTGCTATCGTATTTCCAGGTCAGGGCTCGCAAGCAGTAGGTATGCTGGCTGACCTTGCCGAGCAGTATGCTGTGGTAAAACAAACATTCGCCGAAGCTTCAGAAGTGCTTGGTTACGATCTGTGGGCGCTGGTTCAAGATGGCCCTGTGGAAGATCTCAACCAAACTTTCCGTACTCAACCTGCGTTGCTTGCCGCCTCTGTTGCGATTTGGCGTGTATGGCAGCAACTGGGTCTTGAGCAACCTGCGGTTTTAGCTGGTCACAGCTTGGGTGAATATTCAGCACTGGTATGTGCGGGCGTGATTGATTTTAAACAAGCGATCAAGCTGGTTGAGCTGCGTGGTCAATTGATGCAACAAGCGGTGCCTGCCGGTACGGGTGCAATGTACGCGATCATCGGTCTAGAAGATGAAGCGATTGCTAAAGCCTGTGCTGACGCGGCGCAAGGTGAAGTGGTTTCTCCTGTAAACTTTAACTCACCAGGCCAAGTGGTTATTGCTGGTCAAAAAGATGCGGTTGAGCGTGCGGGCGTTCTGTGTAAAGAAGCGGGCGCGAAACGTGCGCTGCCTCTGCCAGTTTCCGTACCATCACACTGCGCGTTGATGAAGCCTGCTGCCGATGAATTGGCAAAAACTCTAGCAGAGCTTGAATTCAATGCACCACAAATTCCGGTCATCAATAACGTTGATGTTGTGGCTGAAACGGATCCGGTAAAAATTAAAGATGCGTTGATTCGTCAACTCTATAGCCCAGTTCGTTGGACTGAATGCGTTGAACAAATGAGCGCACAAGGTGTCGAAAAGCTGATTGAAATGGGGCCGGGTAAAGTATTGACTGGTCTAACAAAACGTATTGTAAAAACCCTAGAAGGTGTCGCAGTCAATGACGTGGCTTCTTTGGATGCGGTGAAATAACAACAGGAAGAAAACATGAGTCAATTCATGAATCTAGAGGGCAAAGTTGCTCTTGTGACTGGCGCAAGCCGCGGCATTGGTAAAGCGATTGCTGAACTCTTAGCTGAACGTGGTGCCAAAGTGATTGGTACGGCAACCAGCGAAAGCGGTGCGCAGGCGATCAGCGATTACTTGGGTGACAACGGCAAAGGTATGGCATTGAATGTGACCAATCCTGAGTCGATTGAAGCGGTTCTGAAAGCCATTACCGACGAGTTCGGCGGCGTCGACATTCTGGTGAACAATGCTGGTATCACTCGCGATAATCTGCTGATGCGCATGAAAGAAGAAGAGTGGTCAGACATTATGGAGACCAATCTGACGTCGATTTTCCGTCTGTCTAAAGCCGTTTTGCGTGGCATGATGAAAAAACGTCAAGGTCGTATCATCAATGTTGGCTCTGTTGTTGGCACTATGGGTAACGCAGGTCAAGCCAACTACGCGGCAGCAAAAGCGGGCGTAATTGGCTTTACTAAGTCAATGGCGCGTGAAGTTGCATCGCGCGGTGTGACCGTCAACACAGTTGCACCAGGTTTTATCGAAACTGATATGACAAAAGCGCTGAATGACGAGCAACGTACTGCTACACTAGCGCAGGTTCCAGCAGGTCGACTGGGGGATCCTCGTGAAATTGCGTCTGCGGTTGCTTTCCTTGCATCACCAGAAGCGGCATACATCACCGGCGAGACACTGCATGTCAACGGCGGTATGTACATGATCTAACAATTTTGCCTTATTGAGCGATTGAGCAAATTCAGCGCTCGTGAGGCAAATTTGTGTGAAAAATGTAAGTAACATGCACAATATTTATGCATGATTTATATCAAAAATGGTGTGAATTTCGGTTAAAATCGCCTAATTTGTGGTTAGACCAGAAACCTCACGCTTGCAACTTTCCCTAGTTCGAATAAACTACGGAATCATCGCATTAGGCGAAATCTGTAAAGGAAAAGAAAAAATGAGCAACATCGAAGAACGCGTAAAGAAAATCATTGTTGAACAGCTAGGTGTAGACGAAGCAGAAGTAAAGAATGAATCTTCTTTCGTTGAAGACCTGGGTGCTGATTCTCTGGACACTGTTGAGCTGGTAATGGCTCTGGAAGAGGAATTCGATACTGAGATTCCTGATGAAGAAGCAGAGAAGATCACTACTGTTCAAGCTGCGATCGATTACGTAACCAGCAACGCTCAGTAATCTCTCCTCAGGCGGCTCACTGGCCGCCTGAATTTTTCTTAGTTCTCAACCCTCTCTCATTTCAATTTCAATTCCGGAGAATATTATCGTGTCCAAGCGTCGCGTTGTTGTCACTGGCATGGGTATGTTGTCACCGGTAGGCAACACTGTAGAGTCATCTTGGAAAGCCTTGTTGGCCGGCCAAAGCGGCATCGTCAACATTGAGCACTTCGACACTACCAATTTTTCTACTCGTTTCGCAGGCCTGGTAAAAGGTTTTGACTGCGAACAGTACATGTCAAAAAAAGATGCTCGCAAAATGGATTTGTTTATCCAGTATGGTATCGCTGCGGGCATTCAGGCTTTGGAAGATTCAGGCCTAGAAGTTAATGAAGAAAATGCTGCGCGTATTGGCGTTGCGATTGGTTCGGGTATCGGCGGCCTTGAGCTGATTGAAACCGGACATCAAGCTTTAATCGAGAAAGGCCCACGTAAGGTTAGCCCTTTCTTCGTTCCCTCAACTATTGTCAACATGATTGCCGGTAACTTGTCTATCATGCGTGGCTTACGTGGTCCCAATATTGCGATCTCTACCGCCTGTACCACGGGCTTGCACAATATCGGCCATGCAGCACGTATGATTGCTTACGGTGATGCGGATGCGATGGTTGCAGGTGGTGCAGAAAAAGCGTCAACGCCACTGGGCATGGCGGGTTTTGGTGCGGCGAAAGCACTCTCAACTCGTAATGATGAACCGCAAAAAGCGTCTCGTCCTTGGGATAAAGACCGTGATGGTTTCGTGCTCGGTGACGGTGCCGGCATCATGGTGCTTGAAGAGTACGAACACGCGAAAGCGCGTGGCGCGAAAATTTACGCAGAAGTGGTTGGCTTCGGTATGTCAGGTGATGCTTATCATATGACTTCACCGAGTGAAGACGGCTCTGGCGGTGCGCTGGCGATGGAAGCGGCCATGCGTGATGCAGGCGTGACTGGTGAGCAGATTGGTTATGTTAATGCTCACGGTACATCTACCCCTGCGGGCGATGTGGCTGAAGTGAAAGGCATTAAACGTGCGTTGGGTGAAGCAGGGACTAAGCAAGTTCTGGTTTCTTCTACCAAGTCCATGACGGGTCACTTATTAGGTGCTGCAGGTTCTGTCGAAGCGATCATCACTGTGATGTCTTTGGTGGATCAAATGGTTCCACCGACCATCAATCTGGATAATCCTGAAGAAGGTTTGGGTGTCGATTTAGTACCGCATGTTGCCCGTAAAGTTGAGAGTATGGAATACGCCATGTGTAACTCGTTTGGCTTTGGTGGTACTAACGGTAGCTTGATTTTCAAGCGCATGTAAAAACTTCATCACTCTTTACTTGAGTTAAGACGGCTTGATGCATAGCATTGAGCCGTTTCTTTTTATGGAGTGAGAGCATGTACTGGGTCAATGGTCAACGGCGTAATGAAGTGCCTATTCATGATCGATCATTTCAGTATGGCGATGGTTGCTTCACGACTATACTGACCAAAGAAGGTCAGGTGCAGCAATGGTCCTCACATAAGGCGCGATTACAGGCCTGTCTTGATATCTTGCACATACCCGAGCCCAATTGGGATCGGGTATGGCAGGGACTGCAAAGCATGATCCTGCCGCAGGAGAAAGCTGGACTGAAAATACACATCAGCCGAGGTTTGGGAGGGCGAGGTTACAGTCCTACTCAAGTGAGTGAAAGCATTGTTACTATTAGCGCCTTTGCTTTTCCTGCCCACTATCAAGCATGGCGTGATAAGGGATTGGCTGTGGGGATTTGTCAGCAGCGAATGGGATTAAATCCTCTGTTGGCGGGGCACAAACATAATAATCGACTGGAGCAGATCCTACTCAAACGCGAGATGGATAACGCGGGATGGGATGATGGGGTCTGTTTAGACATCAATGGCAAGGTGATTGAAACCACCGCAGCTAATATATTTTGGTGTAGAGATGGGACGATGTTTACACCTTGTTTAAGACATGCCGGAGTCGCCGGTGTTGCGCGTCGACAGATACTCGAACTCGCGCAGCAACAAGAGATTCCTATTGTGATTGATGAATTTACGCTGGAAGACCTATTGAGTGCTGAGGAAGTGTTTATTACCAATGCCTTACTTGAGGTTGCTCCAGTCACACAAATTGGTCAACAACGATTGACGATAGGTAGCATGACGCGACGATTTCAGGAGAGTAGTAATTCGTGATTAAAAAGCGGGTATTGGTGTTGGTTGCTCTGATCGGTATTGTGGCAGGCAGCTACTTTTATGTTGTTAAGCAGATGGATCAGTATCTGGCTCAGCCTTTGATGATCCAAGAGGCTCAGCTCGTCACGATCGCCTCAGGGACCACTCTCAGTCGAGAGCTGGCCCAGTTAACCGAACAAGCTTGGATCCAAGATAGCTTTGTTGCCGAATGGGTACGTCGTTTTCATCCTGAACTCTCCAAAATTAAGGCAGGAACTTACAAGCTACAACCTGATATGTCTTTAGAGCAGGCTTTGGCGCTATTGGTTTCTGGTAAAGAGCATCAATTTTCCATCACCTTCGTGGAGGGCAGTCGTTTTCAAGAGTGGCGGGATATCCTCGCAAGCAACGAAAACATCACCCAGCAACTGACGGGTCTGACTGAAATCGATATTGCGAAGGCTTTAGGCATTGAGCATGAAAAGCTGGAAGGTTTGTTTCTTGCCGAAACGTATCATTTTACGAAAGGAACCAGCGATGTAGAGATCCTCAAACGAGCTAATCAGAAATTGGAAAAGTTTCTACAAGTGACTTGGGAGCATCGCCAAGAGGGACTGCCGATCCAGACGCCTTATGAGGCCTTAATCCTTGCCTCGATCATTGAAAAAGAAACCTCAATTGCCGAGGAACGCGAACGCATTGCGGCCGTTTTCATTAATCGTTTGAATAAGCGCATGCGCTTACAAACGGATCCAACGGTGATTTACGGGATGGGAGAGACCTACGATGGCAATATCCGTAAGAAAGATTTGCGTGCCCGTACACCATATAACACTTATGTGATCAATGGGTTACCTCCAACGCCTATCGCAATGCCCGGAGAAGCGTCAATTTATGCCGCACTCAATCCTGAACAGAGTGATTATCTTTACTTTGTGGCAAGCGGTGAGGGTGGACACAATTTCTCTAAGACACTCGCAGATCATAACCGTGCTGTGCGTGCTTATCTCAAAAAACTTAGAACAAAACAATGAACGCAAAATTTATCGTAATTGAAGGTCTTGAAGGGGCGGGCAAAAGCACGGCGATTCAAGTGGTGGTAGAAACCTTACAGCAAAATGGGATTGATCACATCACTCGCACTCGTGAACCCGGCGGTACGCTGCTGGCTGAGAAGCTGCGCGCGTTAGTGAAAGAAGAGCACCCGGGCGAAGAGCTTCAAGATATTACTGAGTTACTCTTGGTGTATGCCGCGCGAGTACAACTGGTGGAAAATGTTATTAAACCCGCGTTAGCAAGAGGTGAGTGGGTGGTCGGTGATCGCCATGATATGTCTTCTCAAGCTTATCAAGGTGGTGGCCGACAAATTGCACCAAGCACGATGCAAAGCCTCAAACAGACCGCGCTTGGGGATTTCAAACCCGACTTAACCTTATATTTGGATATCGACCCTAAGCTTGGTTTGGAACGTGCTCGCGGCCGTGGTGAGTTGGATCGCATTGAAAAAATGGACATCAGCTTTTTTGAGCGTGCTCGTGAGCGTTACCTTGAATTAGCCAATAGCGATGATTCTGTGGTTATGATTGATGCAGCACAGTCGATTGAACAGGTCACGGCCGATATTCGTCGTGCTTTACAAGATTGGTTGAGTCAAGTTAACCGTGTCTAATCTCAATTCTCTTTACCCTTGGTTAGTTCCCGTTTGGCAGCCTTGGCAAGCGGGATTAGCTGCAGGAAAAATCTCGTCAGCGACGTTAATTCAGGCATCAGAAGGAGTAGGCGTTGAGAGTTTGGTTGAACTCATGGCCCGCACCTTGATGTGTACGAGTAGCCAAAGTGAGCCATGCGGTTTTTGCCATAGTTGCGGTCTAATGCAATCGGGAAATCATCCCGACTTTCATGTTGTTAAGCCTGAAAAGATCGGGAAATCGATCACGGTGGAGCAAATTCGCCAGATGAATCGTATCGCCCAAGAGTCGTCCCAGCTCTCCGGTTATCGCTTGATTGTGATTGAGCCTGCCGATGCGATGAATGAATCTTCCGCCAACGCGCTACTGAAAACGCTCGAAGAGCCTGCACCAAACTGTCTATTTATTTTGGTTACCTCTCGGATTAAGCATCTTTTGCCGACGATAGTTAGCCGTTGCCAAAGATTAGTGCTCCCTGCGCCAACCACTGCGTTGGTGGTTGAGTGGCTAAAAGGGCAGGGGATCACGACGCCTGCTTACGCCTTACATCTTTGCGCAGATTCACCGCTCAAAACCCGTGCCTTTATGCTAGAAGGGGGCGCGGAAAAATATCATGAGCTTGAAAGCCAACTGATGAATGCGCTGAGTGGCGATGTGAATGCGCAACTTAAATGTATCGCACTCATCGATGCCGATCTGACCACGCATTTGTATTGGGTTTGGTGTGTTTTGACCGATGCGCAAAAAATTCACTTTGGTGTGCAGCAAGACTATTATCCCCCAGCAAGTGCCGCATTAGCTGGCCGTTTTACCTATTCTAAACTTCATGTGCAGACAGCGAGCTTGGAAAGGCTGATGGAACAATTGAACCAGTTCAGTGGATTGAATACAGAACTGCTGTTGCTGCAATGGTTATATCAATTTAGTGATGAGGAAACATGTTTGTAGATTCTCATTGTCATCTCGACAAGTTGGATTACCAAGACTTACACGCGGATGTCAGCGATGTGCTCGACAAAGCGCACCAAGCCAAAGTGGAATATTTACTCTCGGTTGGCGTTACGCTTGATTCTTTCCCTAAGATGCTCGCGATGATCGAGCCTTTCTCGCAAGTGTATGCTTCTTGTGGTGTGCATCCACTGGATGTGCAGAGTGATTTCTCGCTCGACCTTTTCCACCAATATGCACAGCATCCTCGAGTGGTTGCGATTGGCGAAACGGGGTTGGATTATCATTACCAACCTGAAACCGCCGATTTACAAAAACTGCGTTTTCGGCAGCAGATTGAGACTGCAGTGGCTCTGAATAAACCGCTGATCATTCATACTCGTAATGCTCAACAAGATACTCTTCAATTACTGAGAGAAGGAAAAGCGCAGCAGTGTGGTGGTGTGATTCACTGTTTCACAGAGGATCTTGCTTTTGCTCAAGCTGCGATGGAGCTGGGATTCTACATCTCTATTTCAGGGATTGTGACTTTCCGACAAGCAACCGATCTTAAAGAGGTCGTGAAAGCCTTACCTCTGGATCGTCTTTTGATTGAAACGGATTCACCTTATCTCGCCCCAGTACCGCATCGTGGTAAAGAGAACCAACCTGCTTATGTGGTCGAAGTCGCTGCCTATATTGCCGCTCTAAAAGGCGTTTCTTTGACAGAAGTTGCGCAAAAAACAACACAAAATTTTCAAAATCTTTTTTTGCGATGAAAATCATATTTAGATAAAAAAGCGAGCGTTTGCTCGCTTTTTTATTCGTCAAATAAATAAGAAATTCTAAATAAGCAGGTGTTTACTGTATTTGTTGAAAAATAGAGCGGAATTCCTCAAATTGTAATTTTGTTACTAAAAATAACATGCATATCTATTTTATTTACCCAGTAAAATTAATGCTATCAATAATTAGTTTTATACAAAACATATGTTTAGGTTGATTTTTGAGTTGAAAATGAAAGGTTGCCGATTGTGATCTAATTAGTAATTTGAAACTTAATTTCGTCGCAAACTAGAAAATTTGAGGGGTATCAAGATATATTTAGAGCCGGAAAATATAATGCAAAAAGTGGTTACATTTTCACTGGGTGCTAACATTTAGGCTACGGGGGTATGCCGTTAGTCCCAGCAATTCTAATAACTTAATCAGGAGCATAAACATGTTTAAGAACGCTTTTGCGAATCTGCAAAAGGTCGGTAAGGCGCTGATGCTGCCAGTATCAGTTTTGCCTGTCGCCGGTATTTTGCTAGGCGTGGGTGCCGCTAATTTTAGCTGGCTACCAGAAGTGGTATCACATCTCATGGAACAGGCGGGTGGTTCAGTCTTTGGTCAAATGCCATTGCTATTTGCGGTCGGTGTTGCCCTAGGCTTTACTAACAACGACGGTGTATCTGGTCTGTCTGCTATCGTCGGTTACGGCATTATGGTTGCGACTTTAAAAGTCATGGCAACTGTGATGGGTGTGAGCGGCATCGATACTGGTGTTCTGGGTGGTATCCTAGCCGGTGGTGTTGCAGCTTGGTCATTCAACCGTTTCTACAAAATTCAACTGCCTGAATATCTGGGTTTCTTTGCAGGTAAACGTGCTGTTCCAATCATCACGGGTTTTATTTCGATTGCACTGGGTGTGGTTCTGTCATTCATTTGGCCACCAATCGGTTCTGCGATCGCCACTTTCTCTGACTGGGCGGCAAACCAAGATCCTGTAACCGCATTTGGTATCTACGGTATCGTTGAGCGTTCACTGATCCCATTTGGTCTGCATCATATTTGGAACGTACCTTTCTTCTACCAAGCTGGTACTTGTGTGAATGGTGCGGGTGAAACCGTTAACGGCATCATGACTTGCTTCCTAACGGCTGACGATGCTTCTCGTGCGGCAGGCAATGGCTTCGGTCAATTGGCAGGTGGCTATTTGTTCAAAATGTTCGGTCTTCCAGCCGCTGCATTTGCTATCGCTCACTGTGCTAAGCCTGAAAACCGTGCAAAAGTAATGGGTATCATGGCTTCTGCTGCTCTGACTTCATTCCTAACCGGTATTACTGAGCCAATCGAATTCGCATTCTTGTTCGTAGCTCCAGTACTGTACGCTATCCACGCTGTATTAGCAGGTCTGGCTTACGTTCTGACTAACGCGCTGGGCGTGGTTCACGGTCATACCTTCTCTAACGGTTTCATTGACTTTGTTGTTCAATCACCACGTGCAGATAACATGTTACTGCTGGTTGGCTTAGGCATTGGCTACGCTGTGCTGTACTACGTAGTATTCACATTCGTTATCCGTGCTCTTAACCTAAAAACACCAGGTCGTGAAGACGAGAGCGCTGATAAATCGGCATCAAGCGGTAATGAGCTGGCTGGTGATCTGGTTGCCGCATTCGGTGGTAAAGCGAACATTACTAACCTAGATGCGTGTATCACTCGTTTGCGTGTATCGGTAGCCGATACTGCTCTGGTTGATCAGGATAAGCTGAAAAAGCTTGGTGCAGCAGGTGTGGTTATGGTTTCTGGTGGTGTACAAGCTATCTTCGGTACTAAATCAGACAACCTGAAAACTGAAATGGATGAGTGGATCCGTAACAACGGTTAATCTCATTCTTCCCCCTAGAGAAAAGGAGACCTTAGGTCTCCTTTTTTATGTTTTGAGGAATCTGCCATTGATCCACAGATTCCTCGTCGTTCTGTATCCGTCTTTACGTGGTTAGGATGAAGCCTTGTCCATCGCTTTCTTTATGCAGATGGCTGCGCCACCCCATGTGATCCCAAGACCGATAATCATCATGATAATTGCACTGAATGTCATTAGTATGCTTCCTTACGTGAGCTTGCATTGATCAGAATCCCGATCACCAATAGCGCAGCGATAATCGCCCAGCCAAGTGTTAAATCGTAGCCACCGTAACCTTCGGTGAAGAGAGCTTGCAGTTTAGTAGCGACGATAATCGCTAAGATAACGGGTGAAACAAAGCGCAGGCAGATATCAAACCAAACCCCAACGCTAAAATCAGAGATGCTGTTGACGTATTTACGAACATCAGAAATCTTCAATAGCCAAGTCATCAATACCAGTTCCACCAAACAGCTGGCCATGATGCCCACGTTGTTCGCAAAGTGGTCAACCAAATCCAGTAGTAGCAAGCCCCCATTGGTTGCAAAAGCCATGGAAACTAAAAAGCCAATACCAATAACGATGTTTGCGGCTTTCTTACGGCTCCAACCGAGCTTATCAATCAGCGCAGAGGTGACGGCTTCCATGATGGAAATGTGTGAGCTCAAACCTGCAACAACCAAGGCTAAGAAGAACAAAGGACCTAAGATGTATGGGATTGGCAACAAGTTGATCGCCGCTGGTAAGGTAACAAAAGCAAGACCAACACCGGCTGAAACGACTTCCGTCAATGGTTTTCCTTGTTCTTGAGCCATATAGCCCAATACCGAAAAGATCATGATCCCAGCCAGTACGGAGAAACCACAGTTGATCAACACGGTCATAAAGGCGTTGTTGGTAATATCGGATTTCTCAGGTAAGTAGCTTGAATACGCTAGCATGATTGCGAAGCCGATACTCAGAGTAAAGAAAATCTGCCCATAAGCGGCTGCCCAAACTTTTACATCCCAGATTTTGCTGAAATCGGGCTGGAACATATAGTTCACGCCATCCAATGCACCGGGTAGGAAGATCATGCGAGCGATCAGAATCAGCACCATGATAAATAGAATCGGCATCATGATTTTTGATGCACGTTCAATGCCTTTTTTAACCCCACCCACAATGGCTGCATAAGTGATGACCCAAGCAATCAACATAGCAAATGCAATGTGCCATTGAATGCTGCCTAAATTTGTGGGCGAGTTATCTCCTAACTTCAGGTATTCGCTGAAGAAATAAGCGTTAGTGTCGCTGCCCCAACTCTGGGTAAACGACATACCAAAGTAGGAAATAGCCCAACCAATCACTGCGACATAATAAACAGCAATGACGGCTGCGATCCCAACTTGGAACCAGCCTAACCACTCAAATTTTGAGTGAATTTTGGCGAGTGTCGTTGGCGCTGAACCCCGATGTTTCTGACCCATACTGAACTCTAGGATCATAAACGGAATGCCTGCAGTGACCATGGCGAAAAGATAAGGGATGAAAAATGCACCCCCACCATTTTCATAGGCCATATAAGGGAAACGCCAGATGTTACCAAGGCCAATTGCTGACCCTACGGCGGCTAATACGAATCCAACACGGGATCCCCATTGTTCTCGCTTCATAAACAACTCCTTGTAATATCCTAGGGTATGAAGCTTTTCGTCAGCAGTCGCTGAATCTGGGGGAAAAGGAGGCAAAGTTATCCGTACAATATTTGCGCGGCCAACTTTTGCTCTATCATCCATGATTCCGCAAAAAGTTAGTTATATATATTGGTTGCTGTCCGAAAACCTAGAATTTAATTCTTAGTTACGCGATGTGTGTTTGCGAAATCTGAAATAATCAGCTACGCAATGGTTCGAGACTACCGTTTTATTTTGTAGGTGGCAATAGATTATATAGGTTGCTCGTTTGTTAATTGTAGGTTGTATTCTTTGGGTTTGGGTGACTTTATCGAGGATTATGGTGTCTGATTGGTGAGAGTTAGTGAATCTCACTGAGATCGGTAAATTGAACTGATAGAACTATCTAATATAAAAGAAAGAGTGTCTGTCTAAAAAACAGCCACCCTTTAGAGGATATGCCCAGTTTTGCGAGTTTGTTAAAAATTGGGACTAAAAAGCGGTCATCAGAAGCGAATGGTAAACCCGACATAGGCTGTGGCTTGGTTTAGCCAATCGGACTTAAATTTCACCACGCAGCTTTCTGACGAAGGCAGGGTGCATATCGCGCTTGAATCATTATCAACCATGGTGCCCAACCAGCGTAATTGAGCATTCAGTGCGACGTTGGAGGCAATGCGGTATTCAACACCACCAAATGCACTAGCAGAAAAACCGAATTTCTTATCTGCCCATGCTACATCGGTATAAGCTCCGCCAATACCTAGGCCAATGAAGGAAGAGAGCTTTTCTGCTACTGGATAGTAAATGCTGCTTTGAAAATGCAGATAATGAATAGAGGCATCTTGATTGACTAAAGTTTGGACTTCGGTAGGTTCCGTAGAATAAAACAAGCCAATTCGGCCGTTGTCGTAGGTAGTTTCAATAGCTAAAGCGTAGCTGCTGGAGTTCTCAAGATCATATTGACGGCCAGCTTGATCGAGAACTTTGCCTCCCAAAGTGTAACCGACGGAAGGCGTCACCATCCACTCAGCAGCAGAAAGTGGCGCAAAAAGCAGAAATAACGTGTTGAGAATAAATAGATTTATTTGACGCATATGCAGATCCTAGCCAAGTGTTTGACGACCAAGGTATTGTGATAGTAACTGCATAATCGTGCACGAAAAATCAGCAAATCTTGAAGATACTTCACACCGATGTTATTACTTTGTTGTATAACCAAGGAGGTTTCTATGGAACAAGATCTGAAGTTTGCGCTAGCAATTGTTGCGATCACCTTCACTGTGCTGATCGGCTTTGGAGTGATTGCAATTACACACTAGTCTTGGGTGGTCCTGCAAATGAAGAGTGGTGGAGTTGTTTCTGATGCAAGGACTGAGCTCGATACTCAGCGTCTAGCCAAATACATTGGTGGTAAACATGCACTGGTTGCCCAAGGGGGCGGCCAAAGAGGTATTTTTACGGCTGGTGTACTGGACGCTTTTCTATTATCTAATTTTGACCCTTACCATGAGTTTTATGGCACTTCAGCAGGTGCCTTGAATTTGTGCGCCTTTTTATCTCGCCAAACCGGGTTAAGTAAAGCCTTTATTTTAGAGCTGACCACTCGCGCAGAGTTTTTCCATCTATTTAGCTACATCCGACGTAAACAATATATGAATATGCAGTGGGCGCTGGATCGGATCGGTGAATACCCTTATCGCTTAGATTTGGACATGGCACGTCAGGCTTTAGGTAAGCGCAAGGCTTATGCGGCAGTCACATCTGCGGATGACTTAAAAGATGCTTATTTTCCTATGTTAGGCGCAGATTGGCAGCAAGTACTTTTAGCGACCTGTGCGATCCCTGGCCTTTATCCTGAGCCTGTTACGCTTGCGGGTAAGCAATATATTGATGGGGGTGTTTCAGCATCAATTCCGGTGCAAGAAGCGTGGCGTAAAGAGGCTCGCTTTATCACGGTGATCCGCACTGAATTTATGTCGAAGGAGGAAGAAACGCCATCTCCCTCAGCGACGGAATTACCACTGTGGTTGCGTGAGCCACTGAACCATCTTCAACACCAGCTACAGCATAAGTGGTCAGGATGGCGTCAAGAGTGGAATGAATTCCTGCAACAACAAAAGCTGCGTGCAAAAGAGCAGAAAAAAGAGCAGAAACATCTGGATGCCCTGAATGGTGGGCGCTGGTTATTTGGGGCTGATGATATTTATCGGCTCAGTCATTTATTGGGTAGCAAGTTTGATGCGGGGCTGGCGGATTTATTAATGGTCCACTATCAAACCTATACGCTGACTTCTGAGTTTCTTGACGCACATCATGACGATACATTTATCGCGCAAATTATGCCAAGTGAGCCTTTGCACTCGAATTCGTTATTGAGTTCACCAGAGGCGCTGCAATATGACTATGAGCTAGGACTGAAAGCGGGTTACCGCTTTTTAAAAGCGTATAGTGAAGCTGAGACTTTCCGCAAGGAACTCCCCCGCAATCTGATGTGAGGTAAAGAGAAGAAGGCTATGCAGCCTTCTTCTTGCGATGACTAATAGACAGGTAAGATGCGCATACAGTTGGTGGAGCCTTCGACTCCCATAATATCGCCTTGGGTAATGATCACGAGATCCCCTTCTTCGAGTAGGTTTCGCTCTTTGAGGGCATCTAATGCTGCAATGGCTGCTTCCAGACCGCTGGCTTGTTTGGTATCGAAGTAGAAAGGGATCACCCCGCGCAATAACGCGCAGCGATTGAGGGTTGCTTGGTTGGCAGACATCGCAAAAATCGGGAATACGGAATTGAGCCTTGAGGTCATTAATGCGGTGCGTCCTGATTCGGTGAGCGTGACCATGGCTTTAACGCCTTCTAAGTGGTTGGCTGCATAGATAGTCGACATAGCAATCGCTTCTTCTTCCGTGCGGAACACACTTTTAATGCGATAGTTTTGCTCATTCGACTCAATCATCTTTTCTGCACCAATGCAGACTTCAGCCATCGCTTTGACGGTTTCAACCGGATATTTGCCCGCAGCCGTTTCTCCCGACAGCATCACAGCGTCAGTGCCATCGAGCACCGCATTCGCCACATCCATGACTTCGGCGCGGGTTGGCATAGGGTTACTGATCATCGATTCCATCATTTGCGTTGCGGTAATCACCACACGGTTGAGTTTTTTCGCGCGTGAAATCAGCTTTTTCTGTACGGCGATGAGTTCGGGGTCACCGATTTCCACCCCGAGATCACCCCGTGCGACCATGATGACATCCGAGGCACGAACAATATCATCAATGTTTTCATCACAAGAGACGGTTTCTGCGCGTTCAACTTTGGCGACCATACGCGCATAAAGCCCAGATTCTTGGGCAAGGCGGCGCGCGAATTTCATGTCTTCACCATTGCGAGGGAAAGACACCGCGAGGTACTCAACTTGAATTTCTGCCGCAAGTCGAATGTCATTTTTGTCTTTCTCAGTCAAAGCATCTGCCGACAAACCGCCGCCTTTTTTGTTAATCCCTTTATTGTTGGAGAGAGGACCGCCGACCAAGACTTTGGTGTGGATTTTATTGCCTTCAACTCGCATAACTTGTAACTGCACACGGCCATCATCAAGCAGCAAAATATCGTCGTTACAAACATCTTGCGGTAGCTTTTTGTAATCAATCCCCACGCTTTCTTGCGTACCTTCCCCTTTGGCTAATTCCGCATCAAGAATGAAGTGTTCCCCTTCATTAAGGATAATTTTGCCTTCTTTGAAAGTAGAAACACGAATTTTTGGACCTTGTAAATCACCTAATAAGGCGACGTGGCGACCGAGTTTGGCGGCAATTTCGCGAACTTTCTGCGCACGGTTTTTATGGTCTTCCGCGGTGCCGTGTGAAAAATTCATCCGAACGACATTGGCTCCGGCTCGGATAATGGCTTCGAGAATTTCAGGGCTTTCTGTGGAAGGACCTAAGGTGGCGACGATTTTTGTTCTACGCAAAGTTGAGCTCATATCATTGTTCCTTCGATGTGACAGTAAGGTATACCCTTCCTACTTAACGTTGCTGCGGTGTTGGCTGCCTTTGTCCACCTAATCACATGGAATGTCTATGCTCATGGGGCGAAGAAAGTCAGCTTTGGTTCTCAGCCAAGGCCTCTGGCGGCTGCGCAAATGTGCCGCCAGCCTGCAACTTCAAGTAGTTTGGATATAAGTATAGTGGCTTAGGGAAATTATTATCCTGTTTATACCTGTTCTGTTTGATGCTGCTGATGGTGTTTGTTCTGTTTGGGTATATCGTACCCATCAATAAATGGCAGCAATAAAGGCCAATATTTGGATATAAAACACAAACTTCTAGGTATATGCGTGATATTTGTCACGGCTATCTGACAAAGAACTTCACAATTACTTCGCAAAGTAAAAAAATTGGTCTGTCGTTGAATTCCGGAGCGCCGCATGTACATGGCTCAACCCGGCCATATTGATCATATTAAGCAGATCAATGCGGGCCGCGTATACAAACTAATAGACCAAAAAGGGCCAATCTCTCGCATCGATTTATCGAAAGAGAGTGAGCTTGCGCCAGCCAGTATTACCAAAATTACCCGTGAATTGATTGATGCGCACTTGATTCATGAAACGACGGTTCAAGAGGCGATCAGTCGAGGTCGACCTGCTGTTGGCCTTCAGACCAATAATCTTGGTTGGCAGTTTCTCTCAATGCGGCTCGGTCGAGGTTATCTCACCATTGCTCTCCACGAGTTGGGTGGAGAAGTGTTGATTGATACCAAAATTGATATCCATGAAATCGATCAAGATGATGTGTTAGCCCGGTTATTGTTTGAAATTGAAGAGTTTTTTCAAACCTACGCCGCGCAGTTAGATCGTGTAACCAGTATTGCTATTACGTTGCCGGGATTGGTCAATTCTGAGCAGGGTATAGTGCTGCAAATGCCGCACTACAATGTCAAAAATTTAGCTTTAGGGCCAGAAATTTATAAAGCCACTGGATTGCCTGTGTTTGTTGCAAATGACACGCGGGCTTGGGCTTTAGCAGAGAAATTGTTTGGTCATTCACAAGATGTCGATAATTCTGTGTTGATCTCCATTCACCACGGACTTGGTGCAGGTATTGTGCTCGATGGACGTGTATTGCAAGGTCGCCATGGCAATATCGGTGAGCTAGGGCATATTCAAATTGATCCGCAAGGTAAACGTTGCCATTGCGGAAACTACGGCTGCTTAGAGACCGTGGCGTCTTCACAAGCGATTCGCGATCAGGTCACGGCGCGCATTCAAGCCGGAGAGCCTAGTTGCCTCGCGACAGTGGAAGAAATTTCGATAGAAGATATTTGTGCTGCTGCCGCAGATGGGGATCCGCTTGCTGTAGATGTGATTCAACAGTTGGGGCGTTATTTAGGTGCTGCGATCGCAATTGTGATTAACTTATTCAACCCAGAGAAAATCTTAATTGGCGGTGTCATTAATCAGGCGAAATCGATTCTTTATCCCTCTATTGAGCAGTGTATTCGTGAGCAGAGTTTGCCGGTTTACCATCAAGATTTGAAGTTGGTCGAGTCGCGTTTCTATAAACAAGCGACCATGCCCGGTGCAGCTTTGATCAAGCAGGCGCTCTATGATGGTCTACTCTTAATGAAAGTGGTCGAAGGATAATCTGCCATTCCCATACAAGAAGTAAGAATTTCAGCTTTGCTTACATTTACATTTATACCTAGCGGCTATACTGTTACCTAGGTAGTCATTTAACGGAATTTCGTATGTCAGGTGTTTTGAACACGGTAGACCAGCGTACTAATCTGGTCGGCGAAAACCGATTGGAGCTGTTACTGTTTAGCCTCAATAGTCGTCAAATTTTTGCGATAAACGTTTTTAAAGTTAGAGAGGTGATCAAAGTCCCTCTACTGACCAAAATGCCAGGCTCGCATCCTCATATCACTGGTGTTGCGTCATTACGTGGTGAACCAGTGCCCGTTATCGATTTACGATCTGCCATCGGTTTTCCTCCTCGCCGTGTTCAAGATACGGAACAAAACCTAATCATTACTGAGTATAACCGGACAATACAGGGCTTTTTGGTGGGGCAGGTGCGCAACATCATCAATACCGCATGGACGGAAATCCAGCCGCCACCTAAGTCGGCCGGAAGGGCAAACTATCTAACGGCATTCACGCATGTCAAAGAACAAGACAAGACACATATTGTTGAGATCATTGACGTGGAGAAGGTATTAGCAGAAATCGTCCATTATGATGCCTCAATATCCAAAGAAGTATTGGATGAGAGCCTACTCAACCATATGGATGGTCGAACCATATTGATTGTCGATGATTCTTCAACAGCACGAAATCAAGTGAAAGATACACTGTCCCAATTAGGTTTAAATATCATCGAATGCCATGATGGCTTGCAGGCGTTGAATTTATTGAAATCTTGGTGTGATGAAGGTAAAGACATCTACAGTGAATTACTCATGATGATTACGGATGCTGAAATGCCGGAAATGGATGGTTATAAGCTGACTTATGAAATTCGTAATGATCCGCGTATGAAGGATCTCTTTATCACACTCAATACCTCGCTCAGTGGCAGCTTTAATGAAGCCATGGTGCAAAAGGTAGGCTGTAACCGATTTATTTCTAAGTTCCAACCTGATTTGCTCGTACAAGTTGCTCAGGAAAGATTGCGAGAAGTGCTTTCCTAAGCATATAGGTTGAACCGATAGCATTAAAAAGGCACTCATCGAGTGCCTTTTTAAATGGTGTTGATTGGCGAGTTTACAATACGGCTAACAGAATGCCGCCTATGGTTGCCGCAGCGGAAAGATATTGCCCAGCAGAGTAGGAGGTGTCCTCAACTTCTTTCACTTTTTCGGGGTGATCCATGCCCAAAGCACCATAAGTGAAAGCTTCAACTTTATCGCCGACAGTTTTATCTTTGCTTTCTAGCGCTTTACCTTCTTTTTCAATTTCCTGTAAAGCGGCAAGCAGCGCTTTGCCTTCCTCAGACAAGGTGACTTTGTTCTGCTCTACTTTGAGGGGAGCAGGAGCCGTATCTGGCTTAGTAGGTGTCTGAGATTTAAGCGTAGTGTTGGATGGCAACGTGTGCACGGATCCTGCGCCTATTGGGTTCATACATCTCTCCTAAGTCATCACTCTGAAACTATATCGACCACAAACTAAAAAACTTGCGTGATTTTTACACTTTATGTGTGAAAAACAGGCAAGCAAATGCTGTGCCTGTTTTGAGTGTTTGACGGCGAGGAGGAGATGTTTATTCGCAAACGAGATCTGTGTTGCGATTTTTCAATGCATTAATCGCTTCGGCTTGATGCGCTTTTTGCACATAACGCACAGGTGGCGTGAGTACTTGCAGTTGATAATCATCACTTTGTGGCGAGATTTCACCGACAGGAGTGATGATGACAACTTTGAGATTTGGGTTGCGACGCAAAATCGATGCCGCCGTGCCTAAACCCTGCTGAGTATGGAACATGCCGGCGATGTGTAGAACTTTGCGTTCAGGATTGGCCGCAAGATAGCGCACAATGCTTTCCGCCATGGTCTCATCCCAAGTGACTTGCGCCGCATATTGGTTCTCATTTTGTGCTGGATTGCCATGGTGCATTGAAGCCATAAAGGTGCTCTTGTATGGCGAATCTTGAATGTTAACTTCGGTTGCGACCCATTGGCGCTGTTCGGGGCTTAAACGGTCAAGATAATCAATCCCTACTCGGCCAATGCAACGCACGATAGGTTTTGGGGCATTGGCAGCAATCACGGGCAACTGTTGGCTTTTCGCAAACTCGACCAAAGGGCGGTAATCACTTTCGTAATTAGGCCAAGCATTCGCCTTTTGGATCAGATACTGCTCACCAATTTTCCCAGTGAGATAGTCATCCATCAAGGGTTGAGCATCACGGGTAAACTGTTCCATCGACAGTACCATCGGATGGCCATTTTCCGTCATCTGCTTAAGCAAATCAGTCTGGAAACGGTGGATACCTGCGTGGGTATGCCATTCACCGACCAGGATTACGTCAGCGTTTTCGATTTCAGCAGGCAATCTCTGTAGGCTGATCCGCTCACCAGTTGGCGTCGCCAATTGATAGTCATAAAAGGTACTAACTTGCGTTGGAGTGGCTGAGCAGCCGAGTAAGCTGAAAGAAAGGAAAAGTGCCGCAATAGTGCGCATAAGAAAGGCCTCCATAAAAATTGCGCTCATGGTAATGGAGGCGACTGACTTATGCAATCAATGAGAATCGTTATCAGTTATTTTCTGCGATACACTCGGAGCATAAAATCGGCTTCACATTCGAAAGTATCACTTTGACTAACACGGTGTTTAAAATCCTCACTGGCACGCCAAGCAAACGGAGTCATTTGCAGCAAGTCTGCCGCTTCTGAGCCATTGAGTGCCATAGGGTAGTGGAGTTTACACTCTTCAACCAATTCAAAACCCGACAGAGTTTCTGGTTGCTCTTCATGTAAACGCACCTGATCGTAGATGCCTTGTTTAAATTGATACAGGTGACGTGCCGCTGGCGTGACGGTGATAACGATGCCGCCTATTTTGATACAACGCTCCAATTCGGTGTCTTTGCATGGTGCGTAAATACGGATCACGCCATCCAGACTCTGATTGGCAAAAGGTAAGCGGTGGCTAGAGGCTACGGCAAACTGGCACTCTGGGTAGCGTTTGGCCGCGTAGCGTATGGCGATTTTGGAAATATCGAGCCCAAAAATTTGTGCTTCACTGTCTTGCTGGCGCAAAGCCTTGGCAAAAAAATCGGTGTAGTAGCCTTCACCGCAACCAATATCGAGCAGCGTTTGCTGGCGGTCCGTTAAATAGGTTTGGCACAATGTGGCAACTTTTTCACGCATGGGCGCGTAGTGGCCTGTGTGTAAAAAACGGCGACGAGCCTGTGTCATCTCTTTGTTATCACCGGGATCTTTGGAGCGCTTATGCTGAACAGGCATCAGATTGACGTACCCCTCTTTCGCTACATCAAATTGATGACGATTGATACAGGCGTAAGTATTTTGGTTTAGCGTTAGGGGATGCTCACACAGCGGGCACAAAAAGGTCATGGTGGTCTCAATCAACAAAATAGAGGCGTAAGTTTAACGGCAGCCGCGCGAAATACAAAGCGCAACCCAGTCTCTTAACGCGGTTGATGTTGACTGCTCGAGGGATAAAGGCCGCTCAAAGGCTTGAACGGCCTTACAGTTAAAGAGATCAACATTAAAAATTGAAGGCGACACCCGTTGAAAGGAAGGTTGATTGTTGATCAAAAAAGTTCACCGCATCATCGGTTTCACTCAGTCCTGCCATCGCGTTAATCGAGACATTTTGCCAACCAAAGGGCGCGCGATAGACATACAGCGCAAAGGCGCTCCAGCGGTCGGCATCACGGGTTTTCGCAAAAATCGGGTGTGCGGTATCGTACTCTTCTTGTCCATAACTGAGGGTTAAAAACAGCGCTTGTGGGCCGAAAAAGGTATTCACACCGAGTTGATAGTCCAGCGCCGTAAAATCAAATGCATCCCCTTGAGCATCACGTTGGGTATAGGTGATTTGCGGGACTAAAGACCAAGAGCGGCTCAGAGCTAAAGAGATTTCAGCCGATACTTGTTGATACTCACTGTTGCGATTGAGTAACGCACGTTGCGTATTATTGAGGCCGGATGTCGCACCGCTTTGCTCTTCATCGACTTTGTAATCTAAGTAGGCATAACGCAGAGTAATTGGAAGCGCGAAAGGCGCAGTATAAGCAAGGCGTCCTCCTTGTGCGCTGATGTCGGTCACCGCTCTTGCCGTCTGCGTTAAATAGGGATCGCGCCAAGTTTCATTAATCCCAGGCAGCGAAGGAAAATAAGCGAGTGTAATTTCACCCAGTCTCTCAAATCGGTGGGTGATACCCAGTTCCGCTTGTAGTTGTCCCTCGATCACTTGGTCGGTACTTTGACCGGCAAAAAGCTGAGTATTTCCCGAGGCAAAGGTGTATTGCACATTCCCGAGTGGTGCAAACAGGAGCTCGGAAGTGGAGGTACCTGATTGCTGTAAATCCGTGGTGATCGCGTTGTCATCATTGGTGTTCATTTGCGATTTATCACGCACGTAAAAGCTGTTAAGACTCAGTGTGACATCCCAACCAGGCTGATTTCTATCGGTTGGGCCTTGAGCATAAGCCGCTGGTGGCAAAGAGGCGACAAGCAAAGTGAGTAGACTGGGGTAAATAATGTTCATTAGGCTTCCTTACCAAATGTGTGCGTTATCCCCCTTCCGACTTGAAGCTGCAGCGGTGTGGGCTACGTTCGTTCACCCCAATCACATAGTTTATCTATGCTCATGCGGATTCACTCACTTGTCGCCTACCAGCAACTCTAAGTCGTTTGGGTATATATCAAGAGGCACAATTATACCGAGCTAAGTCCTGAATGCCATGACGAAAAGATGAACAGAATGTGGATCGCTCAGTAAATTTGTCAAAAATGAAATAAGCAGCACCCGCGTTGCAATCCAGAATGGATATACCCTTCCTACTTGAAGCTGCAGCGGTGTTGGCTGCATTCGTTCACCCCAATCACATAGCGTATCTATGCTCATGGGGATTCACTCATTTGCCGCCTACCTGCAACTTCAAGTTGTTTGGGTATAAAGTGCTGCTTATATTGAGAGGACTATTGAGCTTGGCTAGTGATTTGAGTGACTAGCTGATGATTTTGCCCCGGCTGTAAGGTGATACCCTCTGCCAAAGACGGCGCATGCAGTGTTGATTCCACACACAAAAAGTGTAAGTAACCCTCATCATTCATGTCGGCCATCGATTGAGCACCTTGTTGCCAAGGATTCCACAACACCGCGGAGTTATGACCTTGATTTTCAACGGTTAGCGTGCGAGCTAATGCGGGGTCTTGCACTGTGATCAAGGGTTCGGGTTGCGTGTAAACACGGTCTATCGTGTCAGTGAGAGTGAGCAAACCGTGCTGAGTACATAGACGACTGTTTTGTAGGCTATCAATATACTCCGTTCCCACACCTGAGGTTTGCGTTTCACGAATATCACCCACGTGCAGATAAGTGTGCAGAGCCCCAGAGAAGGTCCATGCTTTTGAATCCGTGTTAGTCACATCAAGTGTCACAGTCAAGCTCTCACGGATTTCCACGTGCAATCGAACGTCAAATTGATATGGCCAAATGGCTAAGCTCTCTGGCGTGGCTTGCAAGCCGAGAGTGACGATAACGCCTTGCTCATTTTCCCTGTGTTCGATCAGTTTCCATTCTTGGTTCCGTGCAAAACCATGTGCCGGGGCGGCAATACGACCAAACCATGGCCAGCAAACCGGAATACCACCGCGTAGTGCGGCTTTGCCATCGTAAATAGCTTGTGAGCTCATCCACAGCAAGTCAGCTTGACCTTTTGGCTGAAAGGAGAGGACATGGCCACCGTGTAGTGAGATAGCGGCGCTGGCTTTGTCATGAATGACGCGTACGATTTTGACTTGATCTTGCTCAGCTATGGTGACGCAATCAGATAATGTTGTGACGGTTTTCAAAGAGAGTAAATCCATCTTAGTTTCCTTGAGTCTGCGTTTTGGCTAGCTCTGAGATTTGGTGAAATAGCGAGCAAAAGACTCGGAAACACCAATACTCAGATACCAAAAAGGCGACCCTAGAGTCGCCTTTTTGTCTAACGAATTTCTTCGCTAATCACTACATTACTTAGAGATGTGAGCGATCAGGTCAAGAACTTTGTTTGAGTAACCGATTTCGTTGTCGTACCAAGATACTACTTTAACGAATTTGTCAGTCAGTGCGATACCTGCGTCAGCATCGAAGATAGAAGTGCGAGTGTCACCGTTGAAGTCAGTAGAAACTACTGCATCTTCAGTGTAGCCTAGGATACCAGCCAGTTCGCCTTCAGAAGCTGCTTTCATAGCTGCTTTGATGTCGTCGTAAGACGCTGCTTTTTGCAGGTTAACAGTCAGGTCAACTACAGAAACGTTAGCAGTTGGTACGCGGAAAGCCATACCAGTCAGTTTGCCGTTCAGTTCTGGAAGAACAACGCCTACTGCTTTCGCTGCGCCAGTTGAAGATGGGATGATGTTTTGAGAAGCACCACGGCCACCGCGCCAGTCTTTTGCTGAAGGACCGTCAACTGTTTTTTGAGTTGCAGTTGTTGCGTGAACAGTCGTCATCAGGCCAGACTCGATACCGAAGTTGTCGTTCAGTACTTTAGCGATAGGCGCTAGACAGTTAGTTGTACAAGAAGCGTTAGAAACGATGTCTTGACCCGCGTAAGTCTTGTGGTTAACACCCATTACGAACATTGGAGTCTTGTCTTTTGAAGGACCAGTCAGAACAACTTTCTTCGCGCCTGCTTCGATGTGTTTACGAGCAGTTTCGTCAGTTAGGAACAGACCTGTTGCTTCAGCAACAACGTCAACACCGATTTCGCCCCATTTCAGGTCAGCTGGGTTACGTTCTGCAGTTACACGTACAGTTTTGCCGTTAACGATCAGGTTACCGTCTTTCACTTCAACAGTGCCGTTGAAACGACCGTGAGTTGAGTCGTACTTCAGCATGTATGCCATGTAATCAACGTCGATCAGGTCGTTGATACCTACAATTTCGATGTCATTGCGCTCTTGCGCAGCACGGAAAACGAAACGACCGATACGGCCAAAACCGTTAATACCTACTTTGATAGTCATTATAGTTGCTCCACAACTTAATTTCTGATTAAAGATAACTGGTAGTAAAATTACAGAATCCAGTTAAAAGCTGCAACAGATAATCGGACTTAACTTGTTTAAAGTCAAAAAAAAGCGTCGCTTTTTTTCACAATCGTTTGCAACTGATTAACTTTTAAACTTGAGCCTGCTTTTTATGCTTACCAATTGACGTAGAATGTGGCGATGGTTAAGTACCGCACACACTAAAAAATCTTGCTCAAAATAGAGTGAAAAAGTATGTGCCACAAACTCTGAATTAGGCAAGTTTTTCACAAAAAATGGTCAGTGAAGCGATAAGTAAAAAGGAAATAGAAAGGGTGAAATTCGAATCAAAAGATCTGCACAAGCCTGATGAATACTGGCGTGAGCACCTGACGGAAGAGGCGTTTTATGTCTGCCGCCAACAGGGGACAGAAGCACCATACTCAGGTAAGTTGTTACACAATAAAGACACGGGTCTTTACCACTGTACCTGTTGCCAAAGCGCTCTGTTTAGCTCTGAAAATAAATACGATTCGGGCTGCGGTTGGCCAAGTTTTGATGCGCCGATTAATGAACAGGTGATACGCTTTTTGGATGACTTTAGTCACGGAATGGTGCGTACCGAAATTCGTTGTGCAGCCTGTGATAGCCACCTTGGACATGTTTTTGAAGACGGTCCTAAGACGACAGGATTGAGATTTTGTGTTAACTCGGTGTCGTTAATTTTCAACAAAAAGTGAATATTGCCAGACGACTTGGAGTGTTAGGTGGGTGCCAAGTGAGTTCATCCCCGAGCACCAATAGGTTATGCGATGGGAAATAACCGCCGTCAACAGCGCTGCATCTTTAAGTCGGAAGGGATCAGCGGCCAAGAAATTCGCCGCTGATTTCCGAGGCACTTCACCCTTCGTTAGGTTTAGGCAGGGTAGTCTTGGTGTAACTGCCGTTACGGATCGTTTTAGCAATCGTGCTGGCAGTATCATCCAATGCGGCAAACTTCTCTTGGCTAAAACCGTAAAGCCGTTTCATTTCTGTTGTGGACGCAACCGAAACCCCAAACTCTTTGCCAATCATTGCCCACAGATAAGCATGCTCTTTATCATGCAGAGCATGGTAGTTACTGGCTAAGGCTTTCAATATCTCAATATTGACGGGTTGACCATTGCTGAGCTCAAGTGTTTTATGCAGCAGCTCGATGGTTTTCGGTTTATCGCGGTCAGTGTAAAAAGTGGCGAGGGCGTACTGCATCTCGGCCGTTTCTAATTCAGGCTTACCTTCCAACTGCAAAAAGGCACGCCGCGCCGCGTGATCACCAATCTGACTCCACAAGAAATAGAGTGCTTGTGGTGAATTGGATTGTTTCAGTTCAGCCACGATACGTTCTTGCTCTTTGCCTGAATTGACCAAAGCATTAAAGCGATTCTCTTTTAGCTTCGTTTGATCAATCGCTTGGATTTGCGAAGCAAGCTCAAGACATTTTCGATAAGCACTGACCAAATGGTATTCTTTGATGCTTTTTTCATCGCTCGGTGATTTCAAAATTTCAAAGCGGTGCCATATCAGATCGGTTCTGGGAATGCGGCATTGCCCATCATCCATATTGAGCTGTTCACAGCGCAGATTGGGGTTGTCGGCACAGAGCTTTTCGGTGTTCTTGCGATTCTCGAAACAGCCACTTAACAGCACTAGGCTTGCGAGAATAAGTAATGGTTTAGTCAAATTCATGATATCGGCTTGTGATCAAATACACTTATTTATTTAGCTGTTCTTGACGCATTACGCTAGCTCGTTATGTTGACGCCACATCACTTTTGAGCAGGATGAGATCATGGACACCCAACAACTGATTAATGCGATTACGCCTGAAGCTTATCAGCGCCTACTGTACGCCGTAGAAACGGGCAAGTGGCCTGAGGGTACACCACTTTCACAACAGCAGCGAGATTCCTGTATGCAAGCTGTGATGTTGTATCAATCTAAGCATAATACACAGGCAGACCATATGTCGGTTGGCGTGGGAGGCGAGGTGGTTTTTAAATCCAAAGCGGAACTGAAAAAGCGTTTTTCGGAAGGGGAAGAGGATATTCTGCGCGTTAACCCCAACCAAGAGGCATAAATAATCCTCAATCTAATAATGAGCCTCGCATTACGCGAGGCTCATTGGCAACCATGTTAAATGGGGGAGATCGCTTTTCGATCTTCTGCTTCAACCACTACAGCGTCATTTCACCACGTAACACTTGCTGCATTTTGGCTTTCACTTCTTCATAGGAAAGGTTCTGGCTGAGTAGATAATGCAGTTTGGCGAGCGCCGCTTCAGGCGTCATGTCATAGCCACTGATCACGCCCGCATCAGCCAGTGCACAACCTGTGGCGTAGCCGCCCATATTGACTTTGCCCGCAAGACATTGGGTCAGGTTCACCACAATCACCCCACGTTCAGAGGCCGCTTTGAGCTGAGCTAGTAACTCAGGATTCTGCGGTGCATTGCCGACACCGAAGGTGAGCAGGATCATCGCATTCACGGGTTGCAATAGGGTATTGCGGATCACCTCATGAGAAATGCCGGGGTACATGGTAATCACACCAATCGGTTGTGGCGTGATCGGGTTGACTTTGAACTCACCACTCGGTTTTTCATCCACTTTGACGTTGGTGCTCAATTCAATATTGATGCCTGCTTCCAATAGAGGTGGTAGGTTTGGCGAGCTGAAAGCACTAAAACCGTCGGCGTGTGATTTCCGGCTGCGGTTGCCACGCATCAAACGATTATTGAAGAACAGAGTCACTTCATTGATAGGGTAATTGGCTGCGACGTGCAAGGCATTGAGCAAGTTGGCTTGGCCGTCTGAACGCAGATCCGCCAGTGGAATTTGTGAGCCTGTGACAATCACAGGTTTGCCTAAGTTTTCGAACATGAACGACAGTGCTGAAGCTGTGTAAGCCATGGTATCCGTACCGTGGAGGATTACAAAGCCGTCGTATTTGTCGTAGTTGGCCGCAATATCGTCAGCAATAAGCTGCCAATCAGCAGGCGTCATGTCAGATGAATCCATCAAAGGATCGTATTCATGAATGGTAAACAGAGGCATTTCTGGACGGTGAAACTCGGGCATGCTGGCTAATTGCTTTTCCATAAACCCTGCAACAGGAACGTAGCCGTGATCCGATTTTTTCATGCCAATGGTGCCGCCAGTATAGGCGATATAAATATGTTTTCTTGCCATAGCGAGAAATCACTCAGTGTAGGGAACAGAGCGGCGATTATAGCGAAAACTCTTGCAATAAAAAGAGGCGCTTCTTGCAAAGCGCCTCGGTATATCAAGGGTTGTGACCGCGTAGACTATTCTACTTGGCAGGGCAGACAGAACGCATATTGCCCTTTAGGATCATTCAATTGATTGAGCAGCGACGTTTGTTGTTGCCACTCTACTGCCAAGGGTTGCAGTGATTTTGGCAAGAGAGTGGAGACATCCAAACCTAAGCTGACACGTACTTGTCCGAGCAGATCTTGTAAAAATTGCTGGGCTGGAGTGAGTGGCTCTTCAACCCAGTACAGGTTATATTGATCCAACTGTGCCAGATCCGCTGCCAAATGTACGGCATCATCAAAATCACCCAACTGATCGACTAAACCGAGGGTTTGTGCATCTTGTGCAGTCCAGACTCGGCCCTGAGCCAGTTCATCCACTGCTTTTAAGGTCAGGCCACGTTTCTCTGCAACCAAAGAAATAAAGCGCTGATAACCGTGTTCAATACCCAGTTGAATCGCATCTTTTGCACCTTGGGTGAGGCCCGTGGTCAGGCCTTGTCCTGAAAAAGGCGTTGTACCAACACCATCAGTATAAATACCAAGGTTGTTCAGTCCTTTCTCGAAGGTAGTGATCACGCTGAAAATACCGATTGAACCTGTCAGTGTGGTCGGTTGGGCGACAATCTTATCTGCGCTCATCGAAATCCAGTAACCACCGGAAGCGGCAAGGCTTGACATCGACACCACCACAGGTTTCCCCGCCGCTTTCAGAGCTTCAATTTCATTGCGGATCACTTCGGAAGCAAACGCGCTGCCCCCTGGGCTATCGACACGCAGTACGACCGCTTTTACATTGCTGTCGTTACGAGCTTCGCGCAGTAATCCAGCTACGGTATCGCCACCCACGGTACCACGTGGCTGTGAGCCATCCATAATCGCACCGCTCGCGACGACAACGGCAATATCGTTGGCATCGGTCAGTGTCGTTGGCTTAATGGTGGTTTTGTATTCGTAGTAACCGATGGCGTTATAACTGTCTTTTCCATCGCTACCAAAAGTTTCCGCTAACGTTTGGCGAACTTGCTGACGAGTCGCCAGTTCATCGACGAGACCGACTTTTTTGGACAGTGCAGCTAAGTCACCATTCACTTCTTTCAACTGAGCGACAAACTGCTCCATGCTTGGAGTAAGGGTTTTGATCTCAATTTGGCGATTGGCCGCGACATCATCGACGTACGCGCTCCACAACTGAGTGAGCCAGCGAGAAGCGGATTCACGAGCCGCATCAGACATATCATCACGCACAAAAGGCTCAATTGCCGATTTGTAGGTGCCGACACGAAAGACGTGAGTGGTGACATCCAATTTCTCAAGCAGAGTTTTGTAGTACATGGAGTAGGCGCTGTAACCTTTTAGCAGTACGGCACCATCTGGAGCGAGGTAGATTTTGTCCGCATAACTCGCCAAGTAATATTGGCTCTGATTATAAAAATCCCCAACCGCAAACACAGGCTTACCAGAGGCTTTGAATTCGTTGATCGCTTTGGCGATATAACGCAGCTTAGTCAAGTTGGTTTCTGGCATGTCTCCTAAAGCCAACACAAGCCCGGTGACATTGTTGTCATTTTTCGCATGGCGTAAGGTTTCAACAATATCAAACAGCACGTTTTCGCGGGGGAGCTCTTCACCAAACACGGAGCCCGTAAAGGAGTCCATCGGGTTGATGTGCGTACTCTGCTCAACAATCGGGCCAGACAGATTGAGCACCAGTGCCGAGGATTTATCCATGGTGGGTAGCGGGGCGTCAGCGTGGACATAAATAAAGTAAATAATGCCAATACTGAGTAAGAAAATAAGGTTAGTCAGTGCCAGCCTGATGAAGGTGATCGCTTTCCAAATCCCTTTCAAAATCAGCCCAACAAAACGAAATAGTGATTTCATGGTATCTCCAGACCAACGGAGTGGCACAACACTCCAAAGCTTCAGATGTCTAGTGCATATCAGCGCACAACGAACCACATCCTACGTTATCTGATCGGGGCAAACAACAATCTTGCAAACCAGCGTAACCTTGATCGCTGTTACACAAATGTAAACACTTGTTTGATTTTTGTAATTGGCAAGAATATTCTGGTCAGACCATATCAATAAGAAGCAAAGTGAAGTCGCTATGTACCCAAATCTATTTCAGCCTCTCGATCTTGGTTTTACTCAGCTCAAAAATCGTGTGTTGATGGGCTCTATGCATACTGGCTTAGAAGAAAATAAGGAAGGGCTGCACAAGCTGGCGGCCTTTTATGAAGAACGTGCCAAAGGTGGCGTAGGCTTGATTGTGACGGGTGGCTTTTCGCCTAACTTGCGCGGCCGTCTGCACCCATTCAGCGCTGAATTTAGCAAAACTAAGCATGCCAAAGCCCATAAAGTGGTGACAGAAGCGGTGCACCGTCATGGCGCTAAAATCGCTTTGCAACTGCTGCATGCGGGGCGTTATGCGATGCATCCATTTTCACAAAGTGCTTCCGCGATTCGTGCACCGATTGCCAAGTTTGCCCCGAGTGAAATGAGCACTCGCCAAATCCGCAATACCATCCAAGACTTCGCCAATAGCGCCGAGCTTGCACAACTGGCGGGCTATGATGGCGTCGAAGTGATGGGGTCAGAAGGTTATTTGATTAACCAGTTCATCTGTAAGCGCACCAACATGCGTTACGACGAGTGGGGCGGCAGTTATCAAAACCGCATTCGTTTTCCAGTTGAAATTGTTAAAGCTATCCGTGAAGCGGTTGGCAAAGAGTTCATCATTATCTTTCGTCTGTCGATGCTCGATTTGGTGGAGCAGGGCAGCACTTTTGAAGAGGTGGTGGTGCTTGCCAAAGCCTTAGAAGAGGCGGGGGTCACCATTATCAATACCGGGATCGGCTGGCATGAAGCGCGTATTCCCACAATAGCGACCCAAGTGCCGCGTGCCGCCTTTAGCTGGGTGACGGAGAAGATCAAACCCTATTTAAAAGTGCCTGTCGTGACCTGTAACCGCATTAACACGCCGGAGCAAGCGGAGAAAATTTTGGCGAGTGGTCAGGCGGATATGGTGTCGATGGCGCGCCCGTTTTTAGCCGATGCGGATTTTGTACGCAAAGCGCAAGAAGGGCAGAGCGCGCTCATCAATACCTGTATTGGTTGTAATCAAGCTTGTTTGGACAACGTCTTTCGTGGCAAACGTGCCAGCTGCTTGGTGAACCCGCGCGCTTGTTATGAAACTGAGATTGTGGTTAAACCCGCACAGAGCAAAAAAATTGCGGTTGTCGGTGCTGGCCCTGCCGGTTTAGCGTTTGCGACGACCGCTTCAGAGCGTGGTCATCAAGTGGATCTGTTTGAACGCAATGACAGAATCGGTGGCCAATTCCGTCTTGCGATGCAGATCCCCGGCAAAGAAGAGTTTCGGGAAACCATTCGCTATTTTGCTAACCGGATTGATCAAACTGGCGTGAAGTTGCACCTGGGTTGTGAAGTGCAATTTAGCGATCTGCGTGGCTACGATGAAGTGGTGATCGCCACGGGCGTGACACCTCGCAAAATCGCCCTAGCGGGGCTGAGTGAATCATCAAAAGTAGTTGATTACCAAACCTTAATTCGCGAAAAGACACCCGTAGGCCAAAAGGTCGCGATTGTCGGCGCTGGCGGTATTGGGGTGGATGTGGCGAGCATGCTCACCGAGCCGAAAGATCAAACTTTAGATGATTGGTTATACGAATGGGGGATTGATAAAGCCATCGAGCACCCCGGCGGTTTGTACCCATATCCTGAGACAACCAGTGAGCGTGAAGTCTGGCTGCTGCAAAGGCGCAAAGGCGCGGTGGGTAAAGGGCCGGGTAAAACCACGGGCTGGATCCATAAACGCACGTTAGAAAAACGCGGTGTGCATTTGGTTGGTGGCGTGCAGTATCAGAAAATCGATGAGCAAGGTCTGCATATTGAGCGTGATGGAAAATCAGAGCTGATTGATGCTGATAGTGTGGTGATTTGTGCAGGTCAAGAATCCGTGCGTCCTTTTGAGGCGCAGTGGGCTGAGCTGGGCGATAAGCTGCATGTGATTGGTGGGGCGGATGTCGCCGGAGAGCTGGATGCTGCGCGCGCGATTCGTCAAGGTGTGGAGCTGGCAGTTCGATTGTAACTTGTTGAGTGAAAACCATGAACGGCAAAGGGCACTTCGGTGCCCTTTGTTATTGTCTACTGCTGAGGGTTCGTTACAAAATGACGGTCTTGTTGCCGTAGACAAACACATGATCATTCAGCACTTTGTTGAGAGCCTTACTGAGTACATTCTTCTCTACATCGCGCCCAGCTTGCGCCATATCTTGCGCGCTAAAGGTATGATCGACCGGAATCACGTCTTGCTTGATGATCGGCCCTTCATCGAGATCGTTCGTCACAAAATGCGCTGTTGCACCAATGATTTTTACACCGCGCTCATAGGCTTGCTGATACGGCTTCGCACCGATAAAAGCGGGCAAGAAACTGTGGTGGATATTGATGATTTTATGGTGAAAACGCTCCACAAACGCAGGTGTCAGCACACGCATATATTTGGCGAGAACCAGATAATCTGGCTGATATTGGTCAATCACATCTAACAGTGCTTGTTCGTGAGCTTCACGCGACAAACCTTCATGGGACACACAGTGGTAAGGAATATCAAAACGCTCAGTCAAACGTTGCAGTGTGTCATAGTTGCCGACTACCGCAGCAATATCCACATCCAGACTACCATCGTAGTTTTTCATCAAAATATCGCCTAAGCAGTGCGCTTCTTTAGTCACCAGAATGACGATGCGTTTGCGGCTCGAACTGATCAGTTTACGCCTAGTACCTTGAGGTAGAGCATGGTCGAGGTCGGCCAGCAGCGTTGCGTCATTGAAATAACCTTCCAATTCGGTACGCATGAAAAAATGACCGCTGGCATTATCCACGAATTCATTATTGTGGATGATGTTGAGTTGATGCTTGTAACAAATATTGGTGATCTTGGAGATCAGTCCCGGCGCATCAGGACAATGCGTCAGCAGGGTTTTTTTTTCCATTGATAACAACTTCCATGCAAAAATAAAAATCCCCTTTCTCTTTGAAATAACAAGGCTATTTTTTGCCATTTCAGCCAGTCTGGGGCTAGCGAATTTTTTCATTCTAAAAAACAAATCGGCGGCGGCTGAACGGTGAGCCAGCCCGCAAATACGCACCTATAATTAATCTATTATCAAGACAGATTCAATCGCTTTAGCCAAGTAATACTTAGGTTCATTGTGCATTGAGTAGGTAGTTTCTTATTGTTGAGAGTAGTAAGGGGTCGGATATGGATAAAGAACTTCTCGCACGTAAATTGTATGTCGAGCGGGTAGAGGCACTGCTCGGGGATCAGCCTATGGATGAGCATATTTTGGAAGAGATGTGGGAAAACCGCGCTTCTCCTTCTGAAGCAGCCAAAGCCATGACCATCACCCCGACATCGGGTTATGATGCTCCACCTTGGCTTGCCCGTTATCTCAATCGCAAGTAAATCTTTCTCTGCGGTGTGAATGAGATTGTCATTCGCACCGCTGCTGAAAACCTGCCATAATCGCGCCATTTCCGTTGCACAACGAACTGGCATGATTGAAAAAACCTTTTCCCAGCAAGGCGCTTTAGGCCAAGCCATTCCGGGCTTTCAACCCAGACAAGCACAAGTCGATATGGCGAAAGCGGTCGCCAGTGCTATCGCCAACCAATCTCAATTAGTGGTTGAAGCGGGTACCGGAACCGGCAAAACCTTCGCGTATTTAGTGCCTGCGCTGCTCAGTGGCAAAAAGGTGATCATCAGTACCGGTTCTAAAAACCTGCAAGAGCAGCTTTTCCATCGCGATTTGCCTTTAATGGTCAGTGCGTTAGGCTTTTTCGGCCAAGTCGCTCTGCTCAAAGGGCGTGCAAACTATCTCTGTCTTGACCGCCTAAGTCGGCAAATGGTCGAAAGCCATACCCCCGAATCTGATCCCACGCTGCTCACTCAACTGGTGAAAGTACGCAGCTGGGCATCCAGTACCCAGAGCGGCGATTTAGGTGAATGTGATGATTTGGCGGAAGATAGCCCGATCATCCCAACCATTACTTCAACCAACGACAACTGCTTAGGGAAAGAGTGTGCCAGCTACCAAGACTGCTTTGTTTCCAAAGCGCGTCGTCGCGCGATGGATGCCGATGTGGTCGTGGTGAACCATCACCTATTTCTGGCCGATTTGGCGATCAAAGAGACGGGCTTTGGTGAGTTAATTCCTGAAGCCGAAGTGTTTATTTTCGATGAAGCGCACCAACTGCCGGATATCGCGAGCCAATATTTTGGTCAGTCGGTATCGAGTCGCCAAGTGCAAGATCTGGCGAAAGATATTGAACTCGGTTATCGCACCGAAGCGAAAGACATGCGCCAGCTACAAAAAGTGTCGGATAAGCTAGTGCAGGCTGCGATGGATTTGCGCATTGTGCTTGGCGAGCCGGGCTATCGTGGCAACTGGCGTGAAGTGCTGAAAGTGCCGACCGTCGCAAGGGAAGTGGAACGGCTCAATGAAGCGCTGCAATTTGCGTTGGATGTGCTCAAGCTGGCTTTGGGGCGCAGTCAGCTTCTGGATACGGCATTTGAACGTGCAACTTTGATCTTAGGCCGCATTCGCCGTGTGTGTGATGTTTCTGTCACTGGATATTCCTATTGGTATGACACCACGCCGCGCCATTTCAGTTTGCATATTACCCCACTGTCGGTAGCAGATAAATTTCGTGAACAGATTGCGCTAAAAGAGGGCGCGTGGATATTCACTTCCGCCACCTTAGCGGTCAACGAAGATTTCAGCCATTTTACTGAGCGGCTAGGGCTGACGCCGAGTGCGCAGTTTTCGCTGGTCAGCCCATTTGATTATCAGCAGCAAGCGGTCTTGTGCGTGCCGCGCTATTTACCCGAGCCGAACAGTTCCGGCCTTGCTGAGAAACTGGTACGCATGCTCGCGCCAGTGATCGAACATAACCAAGGGCGCTGTTTCTTTTTATGTACCTCGCACAGCATGATGCGCGATCTAGGCGAGCGTTTTCGTGAACGTTTGACCTTGCCAGTGTTGATGCAAGGAGAAACCAGTAAGCAGAAAACGTTGGCTGAATTTATGGAGCTGGGCAATGCCCTGTTGGTCGCAACTGGTGCTTTCTGGGAAGGGATCGATGTGCGAGGCGACACTTTAAGCTGTGTTATCATCGACAAATTGCCGTTTACTGCACCGGATGACCCGTTGCTCAAAGCGCGGATTGAAGATTGTCGTTTGCGCGGTGGCGATCCATTTGCGCAGGTGCAACTTCCCGAAGCGGTGATCACCTTAAAGCAAGGTGTGGGGCGGCTGATCCGCGATAAAAATGATAAAGGCGCGTTGATCATCTGTGACAATCGATTGGTCACGCGCGATTATGGTGGCGTGTTTCTCGCCAGTTTACCGCCAATCCCACGCACGCGGGATCTGGACGTCGTCACCACTTTTCTACAACAATTAGCTATAACTGAAATCAATCAGAGAGACTCATGAGCGTAAAAATTCTCGCCTTAGATACGGCCACCGAGCGCTGTTCCGTCGCGCTACTCGTCGGCAATACCGTTTATTCACGCAGTGAAATCGCCCCGCGTGATCACACCAAAAAAGTATTGCCTATGGTGGACGAAGTCTTAAAAGAAGCAGGCGTAACGCTACAAGAATTGGATGCTTTGGCTTTTGGCCGTGGCCCGGGAAGTTTTACTGGGGTACGGATTGGCATTGGAATTGCACAAGGTTTAGCCTTTGGGGCAGATCTGCCGATGATTGGCATTTCGACCTTAGCGGCGATGGCGCAAGCGGCGTATCGCTTGCAGGGGTTAACCCATGTTGCCAGCGCTATTGATGCGCGCATGGAAGAAGTGTATTGGGGGCGCTATGTGCGTCAAGAAGATGGCAGTTGGCAAGTCGCGGAAGCGGAGTGTGTGATTGCACCTGCGCTGTTAGCGCAAACTTTGACCCAAGATGATTTAACCCAAGATGAGCAGATTTGGGCGACCGCCGGAACGGGTTGGGATGCTTATCCCGCACTGGCAGATCTGCCGTTGCAACTGCAAACCAGCGAAGTGCTTTACCCTGATGCGCAAGATATGGCTTATTTGGCTCAGTTCGAATTAGCGCAAGGCAATAAAGTGAGTGTGGAGCAGGCAAGCCCTGTGTATCTGCGCGATACTGTGGCTTGGAAAAAACTGCCGGGTCGCGAGTAAGGCTAAAACCGTCAGGCAGAAGATAAGCGCTTACTCACTCGCAAACGAATAGGAACAGTATGGTTTCAATTAATGGATTACCTCCGGCGCGACTGCCCGGCACCAATAAAACCTCGAAAACGGGGAAAAAGGGCGAGGTCAGTCAGAGCGAGAGTGGCAAAAGCGTTTCATCGACCAGCAAAGTCGCGACGGCGGTAGCGGAATCGATCCGTCAGGTCAATGAGTCAGATATCCATCGCGCGCAAGTGCAGTACGATTTGCCTGAAGGGCGGGGTCGTAAAGCGATGGAAGAGTACCTGAATGTAATGAATCAAGCGCGCAAAGAGGAACTTGCGCAGCTACTTGGGGTCGATATCTACATCTAAAACTGAGGTGAATTCGATGAAGATGCATGTGCTGAAATTACTCATACCTACCATGGCTCTGCTGCTGTCTGCTTGTGCGAGCTTGCCACCTGAGTTGGGCAATCCCGATGATAAAAGCGTTGTGACTCAATATTCGGCTTGGCTCGAGCGCGATCCAGCTACGCAATCACCCGTTCGAATGGGTGGCGTTGTTGCCAACATCAGCAACCAAAAAGATCGCACCCGCGTTGAGCTGGTCAACTTACCGATTGATAGCGCAGGGCGTCCCAACATCCATCAAGAGCCACAAGGTCGCTTTGTCGCTTACGTGCCGGGATTCTTAGATCCAATCACTTATGGGGAAGGTCGCTTGCTCACGCTTTATGGTACGACAGCGCCATCTGAACAAGGCAAAGTGGGTGACTATGAACACACTTATCCGGTGATGAATGCGCAAGGTTACCATTTGTGGCGAGTGGAAGAGCGAGTCGAAGTCGATGATATTGGCCCTTACATGTTCCCTTGTCGCGGTTTCTACTGTTGGCCAAGGACGATGCCTGAGCGGGACGGTAAGATCATTCAAGAAGTTAAATGAACTCTATTTCAACCACTTATCTGCTCGAACAAGGCCAATTAGCGGCCATTGAAGTGGGCAATGCAAAAATGGCCGAAGTCTCGGTCATTTTTATTCACGGCTGGCTGGATAACGCGGCGAGTTTCTTGTCACTGATGCCTGCGTTACATGCGTTGGATCCTAAGCTGCATCTGTGCGCGGTTGATCTGCCCGGTCACGGTTTCTCTAGCCACAAAGCGGGTTACTCTGCATTTCACGACTATATCGATGATCTCGATCAGCTGTTGCTCAACTTATCGCCAAACAAACCAGTGCTAGTGGGGCATTCGCTTGGTGCTTTAATCGCAAGTTGTTATAGTGCCGCCTTTCCCGAGCAAGTCAGCGGTTTAGTGCAGATAGAAGGCTTCGGACCACTCTCTGAACCTGCCACGCACAGTGTCACGCGTTTGCGGCAAGGGATACGCTCGCGCCATGCGTTACGCAACGCAAAACCTCGTGGGTATGCCAGCTTTGAACATGCACTGCGTCACCGTGCTTTGGTCAATCAGTTACCGGCTGAATTGCTGCGTCCGTTGGTCGAACGTGGTACTTATCAGCATGACGAGCAGTGGTTCTGGCGGCATGATCTTAAGCTCAAGGCGGACTCTTTATATCGCATGACGCCGGAACACGCCGCGCAGGTGCGCGAATCAATCCATTGTCCGCAGCAGGTGATTTTGGGCTCGCAGGGGTTTGCCACACTCAAGCAACAAGCACAAAACCCAGAGTTTGCGACCATCCATATAGCAACGGTGACGGGCGGGCATCACTGCCATTTAGAGCAACCTCAAGCGGTCGCTGAATTGATTTTTGGCTTAGTTAACAAAATTTAAACAAGTGTTTGAGAGTTACGTGCTCAAGCACCTCGGCTGTGCTGTAATAGCGGTCAGCATTTGCATGACTACTGCATGATGACAACAACAAGAATAGCGCCAGCCAATAACGAGGAGTATTACCGTGGATAAACCTTGGCTTTCACGTTATCCGAAAGACGTACCGGAAACCATTAATCCTGATCAGTACCCATCACTGGTCGAAATGTTTGAACAATCGGTACATAAGTACGCGGATCAGCCAGCCTTCATGAACATGGGCGCGGTGATGACATTCCGTAAGCTGGAAGAGCGCAGCCGCGCCTTTGCGGCTTATTTACAAAACGATCTCAAGCTGAAAAAAGGTGACCGTGTCGCTCTGATGATGCCGAACTTGCTGCAATACCCTGTGGCGCTGTTTGGTGTTCTGCGTGCTGGCATGATCGCAGTGAACGTCAACCCACTTTACACTCCGCGAGAGCTGGAGCATCAACTGAATGATGCGGATGCGCGCGCGATTGTGATCGTCTCAAACTTTGCTAACACCTTAGAGCAGATCGTTGCCAATACACAGGTCAAGCATGTGGTGCTGACCAGTCTTGGACAGATGCTGCCACGCGCCAAAGGCACAATTGTCGATTTCGTTGTGAAATACGTCAAAGGCATGGTACCTAAGTACGATCTACCGGGCGCGATTTCGATGCGTAAAGCGCTGCACAAAGGCCGCCGTCTGCAATACGTGAAGCCGTTTATGTCCGGTGAAGACATTGCCTTCCTGCAATACACTGGCGGTACAACCGGTGTGGCGAAAGGCGCCATTCTGACGCACCGCAACATGGTCGCAAACGTGCTGCAAGCCAAAGGCGCTTACGGCCCTGTGCTGCAAGAGGGTCGCGAGCTGGTGGTCACCGCACTGCCGCTGTACCACGTGTTTGCCTTAACCGTAAACTGCTTGCTGTTTATTGAAATGGGTGGCCGCAACTTATTGATCACTAACCCGCGTGATATACCGGGCTTTGTGAAAGAGCTGCAAAAGTACCCATTTACAGCCATTACCGGTGTAAACACCCTGTTTAATGCGCTGGTGAATAACGAAGATTTCCACGAGCTCGACTTCAAAAATATGAAGCTAGCAGTTGGTGGTGGTATGGCGGTACAACGCGCTGTTGCCGAGCGTTGGAAAAAGACTACCGGTGTCCATTTGCTCGAAGGCTATGGTTTGACCGAGTGTTCGCCACTGGTGACCGGCAACCCATACGATTTGACGGATTACACGGGTGCGATTGGTTTACCAGTACCGTCAACCGAAGTGCGGATTGTGGATGATGCGGGTAATGTGGTGCCTAACGATCAAGTTGGTGAGCTGCAAGTGCGTGGTCCACAAGTCATGCAAGGTTACTGGCAGCGTCCTGAAGCGACCAAAGAAGTGCTCAATGCTGAGGGATGGCTTTCAACTGGCGATATTGTGAAATTCGATGATCAAGGTTTGATCCACATTGTTGATCGTAAGAAAGACATGATTCTGGTTTCAGGCTTTAACGTTTATCCGAATGAAATCGAAGATGTGGTGGCGCTGCACGGCAAAGTGCTAGAAGTCGCAGCGATTGGTCAGGCTAACGATGTTTCTGGCGAATTGGTGAAGATTTATGTGGTGAAGCGCGACCCAAGCTTGACCAAAGACGAAGTGATTGCTCACTGTCGTAAGCATCTGACTGGCTACAAAGTGCCAAAACTGGTTGAATTTCGTGACGACCTGCCAAAAACCAACGTGGGCAAAATCCTGCGTCGTGTGCTGCGTGAAGAAAATGACGCACAGTTGGCAGCAAAGGCGAAGCAAAGCGCATAAGCTGTACCCAGCTGCGAGTGTTTTTTAATGTTAGAATGCCGGCCTTAGCTGCCGGCATTTTCTTTCAAAAGAAGTCTCTCTTCTTTTGAGCAACAACTGCGAGTTATCTGTGAATTATCAAATTATTAGCCAAGTAGGCGATCTACAACGAGTCTGTCTTGCTGCCCGTGATGCGGATGTGGTGATGCTGGATACCGAATTTGTCCGTACCCGCACCTTCTTTCCGCAACTGGGGTTGATCCAGATGTTTGATGGGGAAAACCTATCGCTGATTGATCCCACCGTGCTGGATGAAATGACGCCGTTTGTCGAGTTATTGCAAGACACTTCGGTATTGAAAGTGCTGCACGCCTGTGGCGAAGATTTGGAAGTGTTCCAGAATGCGTTTGGCTGCACGCCTTTCCCTATGGTGGATACTCAGATTATGGCCGCGTTTTTGGGCTACGGTTTATCCACTGGGTTTGCGGCGTTAGTGCAAGACCAACTGCAAGTTGAGCTAGACAAAAGCGAATCGCGCACCGATTGGTTAGCGCGCCCTCTAAGTGACAAGCAACTGGAATATGCCGCGGCCGATGTGTTCTATCTGCTACCGATGTACGAAAAACTGGTCGAGCAAGTGACCCAAGCCGGCTGGTGGGACGCGGCATTGCAAGAAAGTGAACTGCAAGTGGCCAAGCGCACTAAAGTCAGCAACCCAGAGCTCGCTTACTTAGACATCAAAGGGGCTTGGCAGCTTAAACCTAAAGAGCTGGCGATCCTCAAACCCCTAGCAACATGGCGTTACCATGAAGCGGTAAATCGAGATTTGGCGCTGAACTTCGTGATTAAAGAAACGGACTTACTGACCATTTCGCGTTTGGCACTTCGTAGTCCGAAACGCATGGAAGAGGAGGGGGTTGATCCGCACGCAATCCGTCGTCACAGCAGCAAAATTATCGCTATGGTGAAAACGGCGCTAGAAACGCCAGCCGATGCGTATCCACCAGAAATCGTGCCGATCATGGAATACCCAGGTTATAAGCAGTTGTTCAAACGTTTGAAAGATGAAGTAAAGAGCGTTTCGAACACCAGTGGCCTTGCGACCGAATTTTTGGCGTCGAAAAAACAGCTTAACCAACTGCTGAGTTGGGTATGGAAGCGCGACCGCGACCCAGCCCGCTTGCCTGATTTAATGCAAGGGTGGCGTTTACCATTACTTGGCGAGAAGCTCAATACGCTCGTCTTGAAATAATCTCCTTCCGACTTGGATCTGCAGCGCCAAGTCGTTTCAGGATAGGTGTTTTATTCACGCATTTTTCTGTCAGTAAAATTCCATGAACAGTAGGCACTATCGCATTTCTCGGAGTGCCTACTCGCATCGCGCAGCATCGTGCGATAATGCGCCTTCATCGACTCTTCTAATCTAGGCAAGAAGAGCAAGGAAAATCATCAATAAGGATTGTTATGTCTGCGACACATTACCTCAATCAACTTAACCACCGTTATCTGAACATCCATCGTGTCAAAGAAGATTTCTTCTGGGATACCTACATGGGGCTGAGTTATGATCATGTGGGTTCCGCGCAAGCACAAACCGAGTGGACTCAGTTTCTGAGCAATGGTGCGCGGATTGAGGAAATTCGCCAGCAAATCGAATTGGCAGAACAGATCACCGATAGCGAAGAAAAAGCGCAAACCTTAACGGGCTTACAAGGCTGGCTCGCGATGTTTGAAAGTCATGCGCTGGAATCAGAGCAAGCGCAGTCACTCAAAGCCGGATTAATCCAATTTGAGGCCGATCTGTTTGAGAAAAAACAGAAGCATGTGCTGACTTATACCAACGAACAGGGCGAAGCGGTAGAAGCCTCGATTGTCACTTTAGGTTCCACGGTGCGTACTCATGATCAAGAAGCAGTACGTCGCAGCGCCCATCAGGCTTTCTTAGGCTTAGAACAGTGGTTATTACAAAATGGATTGTTAGAGCTGGTGAAGCGTCGTAACCATTTTGCGCGCAGCTTAGGTTATAAAACCTTTTTTGATTACTCGGTTGCCAAAAAAGAGAAGATGACCACTGAGCAACTGTTCACCATTTTGGATGATTTTGAACAGCGCACGCGTGATCGTCACTTCACTAGCTTAGCGGAACTTGCACAAAGTAAAGGTGAGCAAGCGCTGCAAGGACATAACTTCATCTATTCGTTTGCGGGCGATGTGATGCGTGAGCTGGACCCTTACGTGCCATTTTCACAATCGCTGCGTCGTTGGGTGGAGTCTTTTGGTCGCCTCAATATTGAATTTAGTGGCGCTGAGCTGACCCTTGATTTGCTGGATCGTAAAGGTAAATATCCAAACGGTTTCTGCCATGGGCCAATTCCGGCGTTTTACGACCAAGGTCAGTGGGTCGCGGCGAAAGTTAATTTCACCAGTAATGCTAAGCCAGATCAGGTAGGCAGTGGTTACGATGGCATCAACACCTTGTTCCATGAAGGTGGGCACGCGGCGCACTTTGCGAATGTGAAGATGAACGCGCCGTGTTTTTCACAAGAATTTGCACCCACTTCGATGGCGTACGCTGAAACGCAATCCATGTTTTGCGATAGTCTATTGATGGATGCTGACTGGTTGAAAACCTATGCCAAAGATGTACAAGGTAACCCAGTGCCAGATGAGCTCATCAAAGCCATGGTATTTAGCCGCCAACCGTTTAAAGCTTACGAAGAGCGCAGTATTTTGCTCGTGCCGTATTTTGAGCGAGCACTGTATGAACTGAGCGAGGAAGAGCTGACTGCAGAGCGCGTCACTGAACTGGCCAGAGCCACTGAAAAGCGGATTATCGGCCTTGAATGCAGTCCGCGTCCGCTGATGGCGATCCCGCATCTGTTATCCGATGAATCGGCGTGTGCTTATCACGGTTACTTGTTGGCGCACATGGCGGTGTACCAAACTCGCGCTTATTTCCTTGGGCAGTTTGGTTATTTCACCGATAACCCAGCGATTGGGCCACTACTGGCGAAGCATTATTGGCAGCAAGGCAATGCACTTTCTCACAATGACACTATTGTGAACCTCACTGGTGAAGGCTTTAATGCTCGCTATCTTGCCGATGCCTGTAACTTAACTCCGGATGAAGCATGGCAAAAGCAGCAGCACAAAATGGCGCAATTGGCGACGCGTGAGCAAACCAAACCCGCTTCATTAAATGCGCAGATTCGAGTGATTGATGGCGCCACTGAGCTGGCTTCTAACCGTGATTCGGATGAAGAGATGTGCCGCCAATTTGAGGCGTACATTGCCAAACATTACGGTTGCTAATTAGGCTGTTAATGAAACACACGTACTGAAAAATAAAAAGGCTGAACGCATAGCGTTCGGCCTTTTTTATCCTGTTTATTGCGATAGTTTACGCTGCAAGAAGCAATGCCCAGCAGCAAGCAACAAACCGCCGACTAAACCGGCCAAATGGGCTTCCGTCGCTACTCGTGCGCCAATCAGCTCTGCGGTGCTAGCGGATGCGCCAAACCACTGCTCCCATGCGACTTTTCCGATAACGCCAAGCACTAACAGCCAACTGCTGCGTCGTCCATTCAGTGCTTCATTCAGCGCGTAGTAAGCAAACAGACCATGCAAGGTGCCGGAGAGCCCAACATAAGACTGCATGTCGGAGGCGAGAATCATCACTCCCACCGCAAGGCTGATCAGTAGCAGAGGGATCAGAAGCTGACGAGCCGTGGGTTTAAACACAAAGCTGATGATCCATAATGCGGCAAGGTTCATCGCCCAGTGGGCAAAGTTGGTGTGTGCGAAGTTTCCTGTTAGGATGCGCCACCATTGACCTTGTTCTATGGCGCTGAAGTGCCACAGAGTCAGCTCATGCAGTGGTGGCCACTGCAGACTTAAACTCAACAGGCTTATTGCCAATAACAGCAGGTAAAGATTCACGTCATGTCCCGTTATTGTTCCGAGTGTGGTAAAGCGCGTAAAGCGTGCTTGTGTCCGTCCATTGTCGCGCTGGAAAGTGCGGTTGAGCTTATCATTCTTCAGCACCCAACGGAACAAAAGCGCCCACTCGGTACCGCGCGCATTCTCAGCTTGTCATTGGCCAATTGTCGGCTATTGGTGGGCGAAGATTTTCGTGAGCATGACGAGTTAAACCAACTGCTGGCAGAGCCGGATGTGGACTACTATGTGCTTTATCCGAATGAACACGCGCAAGAGTGCACAAAGATAAGCCTCACGACAGCGCGCAAAACGCGGGTGATTTTGCTCGATGGGACGTGGAAAAAAGCCTACAAGATGTGGCAAATCAACACTCAACTGCATGACTTACCGAGCCTACATTTGCCGGACGAGTGTGTTGGGCATTACCGAATTCGTAAAGCGCCGGATGATACAGCGCTTTCCACAGTGGAGGCGGGTTATCATCTGCTCCAGCAGTGGCAACCTGAGCGTGACTTCTCGCCACTGCTCAAGGTGTTTGATGCCATGATTCAATATCAGATCGATCAGATGCCGGAAGGCGTTTTCGAGCGAAATTACCGTCAGTAATGACTCTGCGCTGAGAAGAGCTGCTGATGCAGTCGCTGCGCGTAAGCATCGGTCATCGCGGCAATGTAATCGCAGATCACGCGCATGCCTTCGTCTTGTTCTTGGGCTTTACGCCACTTTTCGCCGGTGGCTTGTGGCAGTAGACGTTCTGGGTCAGCACTTAACGCTTCAAACAAATCCATGATCAGTTGCTGGCCTTTGTATTCAAAGCGCTGTACCTGCGGAATTTGAATCACGTATTGGCTCACAAAGTGTTTGAGCACTTCAAGCGCATTGCCCATGTGCGGCTCGATATAAGCATTGAACGCCAACAGTTCATTATGAAATGGCGCTTCAACTGGCTTCACGCTGATACTGGTTAAAAGGGCATTTACAATGCCGCCAATCGCATCTTTGCGCACATAGTGTTTACCAGAAAACAGCATCTCACTGAGCTCGGCAATATGTTCTTCAAACCAAGGATCGCCGCACTCGGCAAGCTGCGCCGCTGCGGCTTCTTGCCACTGCGCGCGGGTTACCATACCCAGCACAATCGCATCTTCCAGATCATGCACGCCGTAAGCGATGTCATCCGCCAGTTCCATGATCGAGCAATCGAGCGATTTAAAGCGAGTTTTACGGTGCTCTTTGGGGGAGCTTGGTTCTGCGCGCATTTGTCCCAACAATTCACGATCACTTTCACACAGCGGCTCCAGCACCCAGTCCAAGCTCGCGAGATCACAATCGTAGATGCCTTTTGCAGGCGACCAATCTTTAGCTTTCAGTTGGCGTTGGTGGGCGACCGCTGGCGGTGGTATTGCAGCGCGCGTGGCACTCAGCAGCGCAGGGTATTTCAAAAGCCCGAGTAGCGTGCGGCGCGACAGGTTCATGCCGTGATGCTCAGTGTAAGGCTCTAAGCTGGTGACGATCCGAAAAGTCTGCGCATTGCCTTCAAAGCCACCGTGATCGCGCATCATATAATTGAGCGCAATTTCACCGCCATGCCCGTAAGGGGGATGACCAATATCGTGCGCAAGGCAGAGTGAATCAATTAGGCTATCAGAAGGTAATAGCTCACGAAACTCCGGTTGTTTGAGTTTAATTTGCGCGACGATGCCGGTACCGATTTGCGCTGCTTCCAGTGAATGGGTGAGGCGAGTGCGATGAAAGTCATTCAAGCTTGTTCCGTGGACTTGGGTTTTGGCTTGCAAGCGCCGAAAAGCCGCCGAATGGAGGATACGCGCGCGATCGCGCTGAAATGGGCTGCGATGATCGTTGCGGCGAATTTTGTGCTCATCGTTGTTACGAGCTAACCACTCAGGGTTTAGGGATACTTGCATCGCGTTACTCCTTGCACAGTTTTGTTTTAACTTACAATGTCTTAAGTTATAGCGACTTAGCTGATTTCGTCCAGTGTTAATTCAAAACTCGGGGCAAAGGTTTGTAGAAAATACGCCATCTCCTCACTGTGCCGTTCACGCAACGTCACATCGAGGCGTTTTTTCGCTTGAGCGTATTCGTGGTTACCTGCGCTGAGCTCTTCCAAACATTTCAAATACGCGCAAATCGCATCGGCTTGCTTAACGATGGCGCTTTCATCGGGATCGGCCGTATTGGAGATAAGAAACGGGCGAAAATCGTCGCGCAGTTCTTCTGGGAGCATATCCAATAAACGCCGCTCGGCCGCCGCTTCGATTTTTTTGTACTCTTTAGCGATCTCGGGATTGAAATACTTGATGGGCGTTGGCAAATCACCGGTCAGCACTTCACTGGTATCGTGATACATGGCAAGCAGCGCAATGCGCTCAGGGTTGAGCGTTCCACCAAATTTTTTGTTTTTGATCACCGCCAGTGCATGAGCGACAAAGGCGACTTGCAGGCTGTGCTCAGAAATATTTTCACTGGAGATGGAACGCATTAATGGCCAGCGCTGAATCAGTTTCATGCGCGCGAGGTGGGCGAAAAAATGGCTCTCTTGCATAGCACTCTCACTTCCTTGCTGATGGATTGGCTTTTCAACGGCCGATGACGCTGAAAAGAAGATAAAAAAACAGGCTCTCTTCAGTGTACCGAAAGAGAGCCTGCTTCGCCTACCCACGACAGCAAGTCATTTTGCGACTTGCTGCCAATCTATTATTGGCTGTAAGTCGTGATAAAGCGTTCAAAGCGACTGATGGCGATTTCCAGATCTTCCACATGAGGCAGAGTCACAATGCGGAAGTGATCCGGTTTTGGCCAGTTAAAGCCGCTGCCTTGTACTAGCAGCACTTTTTCTTGCACTAGGAAATCAAGCACCATTTTCTGGTCATCTTTGATCGGATACATTTTGGTATCAATTTTCGGGAACAGGTACATCGCGCCTTTTGGCTTCACGCAAGAAATCCCCGGGATCTGGTTAATCAGCTCCCATGCGCGATCACGCTGTTCCAGCAGTCGGCCGCCCGGCAAAATCAGCTCATTGATACTTTGATAGCCGCCGAGTGCGGTTTGAATGGCATGTTGCATTGGCACGTTGGCACACAAGCGCATCGAGGCCAGCATATCGAGCCCTGCAATATAGCCTTGTGCTTGCTGTTTGGGGCCAGTCAGGAACATCCAGCCACCACGGAAACCACAAACACGGTAAGCTTTGGATAAGCCGTTGAAGGTGACGACTAATACATCATCCGCTAAGGTGGCGATTGAGGTATGCACCGCGCCGTCGTACAGCACTTTGTCGTAAATCTCATCGGCGAAAATCATCAGCTTGTGCTTGCGAGCAATCTCGATGATTTCCAGCAAGAAATCACGACTGTAAACCGCACCGGTTGGGTTATTGGGGTTGATCAGCACAATGCCACGGGTTTTCGGGGTGATTTTGCTGCGAATATCGTCGAGGTCAGGATACCAATCGGCTTCTTCATCACAGATGTAGTGCACGGCTTTGCCGCCAGAAAGTGCTACCGCGGCTGTCCACAGTGGGTAATCAGGGGCAGGTACCAGCATTTCATCGCCATTGTTGAGCAGGGCTTGCATCGCCATCACGATAAGCTCTGATGCACCGTTGCCGATGTACACATCTTCGACGTCCAGACTGCGGATACCTTTTTTCTGGTAGTACTGCACCACCGCTTTACGAGCGGAATAAATGCCTTTCGAGTCACAGTAACCTTGTGAAGTAGGTAGGTTACGGATCACATCGACTAGGATCTCGTCTGGGGCGTCGAAACCAAACGGGGCAGGGTTACCGATGTTAAGCTTCAGTATTTTATGCCCTTCTTCTTCCATGCGTTTAGCATGTTTAAGCACTGGTCCTCGAATGTCATAGCAGACATTATCGAGTTTTGACGACATCCCGATATTTTGCATTGTAATATTCCTGAAAATAATCTGTTTTCTTGATCAAACTACACTAACTTGCCATTTTTTAGAATAAAAATCTAAGACAACCTGGTTTTAAAATCAGAAGACATGTTGCCTCGATCACTTGCCGAAGTAAAAGATACCCCATAACCTTGATTTCATAAGGCTCTCTCAATAGAGTAGCCGCAGTTTACCGAATCTCTCCCCGTACGAGGTCGCTTTGTTGCATTTTTATCAGGCCGTTGCTCAATTGATGGAGCACATCCGTGGCGCGAAGGCTCATGATGTTCGTTTTACTCAGCCGTTGGCCGATAAGCCTCCCTTTGCGCTGATTGACTGGCTTGATGCCCAACCGATTTTCCCCAAATTTTACTGGCAATCGCGTGATACTCGTGAAGAAGTGGTCGCGCTCGGTCAGGTGTACACGTTTACCGATCCTGCTCCGGCGTATGCGATTTTAGGCGATGAGCAGCGAGTATGGGGTGGACGCTCCTTTGATGGGCATACCGCCAAAAATCCGCGTTGTATGTCTTCCTTCTTCTTTCTACCACAGATTGAACTGATTCGACGGGATGAACAGTGGTTACTCGCGGTCAATATCAACAATGAGCCGCAGCGCACGCTGACCGCACTGCAAAAACTGCTGGTGGAAGTGCCCACTTTGCGTTCGATGACAGCGCACGTCACTCGTGTCGAACACACGCCAACGGCGGCTAACTGGCATGATTTGGTGGAAAAAGTGCTGGCGGGGATCACCGAAAAACAGTTTAAAAAAGTGGTGTTAGCGCGTAAAACAACGCTGACATTGGATGCACCGCTCAGTGCGGCGCAACTGCTCAAAGCTAGCCATGCCCAAAATCACCACAGCTTTCACTTTCTTTTGGCTCTCGATTCTCGCCACAGCTTTATGGGGTCAACCCCAGAGCGGCTCTACCTACGCCATGGGCAGAATCTGGAAACCGAAGCTTTAGCGGGCACGATTGGTCGGGGAGCTAATGCGACGCAAGATATGGAACTGGCTCACTGGCTGACGCATGACAGTAAAAACCTCAATGAAAATCAGTTGGTGGTAGAGGACATCATCGAAAGCCTCGCGCCGCACGCCGAGCAGATCCATACCCAGCGAGAAGCGCAGCTGGTGCGATTGCGTAAAGTGCAGCATCTGAAAAAACGCATTGATGCGCAGCTTAAATCTGGGGTCAATGGCGTGCAGTTACTGGGCGTATTACAACCTACCGCCGCGGTTGCGGGTTTACCTCGTCAAGCGGCACTGGCTTTCATCGCGGAAAATGAGCCTTTTGCACGCGGCTGGTACGCAGGCTCCATGGGTTACTTTAGCCATGCGCAAGCCGAGTTTTGTGTGGCGATCCGCAGTGCTTTAGTGGTGGATAAACAAGTTCAGCTCTATGCAGGCGCTGGCATTGTGCCGGGCTCGATTGCTGAGCATGAATGGCAGGAGCTGGATAAAAAGCTCTCTACCTTATTGAGCTTGATAACCGACCGCTTACCGCTGGGAGTGGCATCATGAACCGCGATCAAGCTTTATTGAACCGTCTTTGGTCGCGAGTGTTACTCGAAGAGTTAAGCCGTTTGGGAGTGACACAAGTGTGTGTGGCTCCGGGCTCTCGTTCAACCCCGTTGACGCTTGAGGCTAATGCGAATACGGCTTTCACGTTACATACTCACTATGACGAGCGCGGCTTAGGGTTTATGGCGCTTGGTTTAGCGAAAGCTAGCCAACAGCCTGTCGCGGTGATTGTAACCTCGGGCACTGCAGTGGCGAACTTATTACCAGCCATTGCTGAATCCAAACTCACCGGTGAACGTTTAGTGGTACTCACGGCGGATCGTCCGCTTGAGCTAGTGGGGTGTGGTGCCAATCAAGCCATTGTGCAATCGGGGATTTTTTCATCTCATGTCACGGCATCGCTGGAGCTGCCTAGTCCTGCCATCCATCATCCACTTTCTTGGCTACTCACGTCGATTGATGAAGTGATGGCGCGTCAAGCCCTACTCGGTGGCAGTGTACACATCAATTGCCCATTTCCTGAGCCCTTGTATTCGGCTGGGGATGAGGCGATTTATCAACCCTATTTACAACCTGTTCAGCGTTGGCGTGAGCAAGCTCGGCCTTATACCCAAGTTCATCAAGGATTAGTGCAGAGTGTTCCCGCTGCAATCGATGGCTTGCTGACTAAAGGGGTGGTGATAGTTGGCTCGCTGAGCTTGCAAGAGGCTCAAGCGGCAAAGCGTTTTGCCAAAGCGATGGGCTGGCCGTTACTGTGCGATCCACAATCGGGCATCAGTAGCCAATGGGCACATTTTGATCTCTGGCTGCAGCATCCCAAAGCACGTGAACAGCTCAATCAAGCTCAATGTGTGGTGCAATTTGGTTCGCGGATTGTCTCCAAACGTCTGTTGCAGTGGTTAGAAGCGTGGTGCGCCACGGGTCTTGGCGAGTATCATTACATTGCGCCGCACAGCGCACGCAATAACCCTTGGCACGCCATGCAGCAGCAGTGGGTGTGTGAGATTAGCCACTGGGTAGACGCTGTGCTCAGCAAACGCTTAGCGGGTCAACATACCCAGCAAGGTTGGGCCGATGAGTTAACCCATTATGCGCAGTCGGTTCGCCAACTGGCGCAACTGCATTTCTCCTCTTCTTCCCTGAGTGAAGTCGCACTGGCGCTAGATTTGACGGAGCGCGCTACGCAAGCGGATCTGTTTTTGGGCAACAGCCTGATTGTGCGTTTGGTGGATATATTCAGCGCGCTTGATGGGCGTGAAGTGTTCTCCAATCGTGGCGCATCTGGCATTGATGGCTTAGTCGCCACAGCGTCAGGGGTGCAACGTGCGCGGCAAAAGCCATTACTGATGCTGCTGGGAGATACCTCGCTACTGTACGATCTCAACTCGCTCGCGTTGATGCGCAATCCTGCGCAGCCGACCGTGATAGTCGTGACCAATAACGACGGCGGAGCGATTTTCGATCTCCTGCCTGTGCCGAGTGAGCAGCGCGAAGCGCTCTATCAAATGCCGCATGGAATGGACTTTGCTCACGCCGCATCACAATTTGGTTTAGCGTATTGTGCGGCGCAAACCTTAGAGCACTACCAAACCTTGGTGGAAGAGCATTTTGCACACGGTGCAGGTACTTTGCTTATCGAGGTGAAAACCCCGCCGCAGCAAGCTTCCATGCACATCAAACAACTGACATCGCAACTCCATGCTCTCTAACCAACTGCACTTTGCCAAGCCTACTGCGCGAACACCCTTGGTGGTGTTGGTGCACGGTTTGCTTGGCAGTGGTGCGGATTGGCAACCGGTTCTCTCTCATTTAGCGCGCACTCAGTGCGCAGCATTGACGCTGGATCTTCCCGGCCACGGCACAAATCCAGAACGGCATTGTGATAATTTTGCCGAAGCGGTCGAAATGATCGAGCAAACCGTACAAGCCCATGTTACTTCTGAGGTGCCAGTCATTTTGGTTGGCTATTCGCTCGGCGGGCGATTAATCATGCATGGATTAGCGCAGGGGGCTTTTTCGCGTCTTAATCTGCGAGGGGCGATCATCGAAGGTGGTCACTTCGGGCTGCAAGAGAATGAGGAAAAAGCAGCGCGTTGGCAACATGATCAGCAGTGGGCGCAGCGCTTTAGTCAGCAACCGATTGAGCATGTGTTGAGCGATTGGTATCAACAAGCGGTATTTAGTTCACTAAATCATGAGCAAAGACAAACTTTGATTGCGCAACGTAGTGCTAATCTTGGTTCATCAGTAGCACATATGTTACTGGCAACAAGTCTGGCTAAGCAGCCCTATTTATTGCCAGCGCTGCAGGCTCTTAAGCTCCCCATCCATTACGTGTGTGGTGAGCAAGACAGTAAATTTCAGCAACTCGCCGAGAGTAGCGGGTTAAGTTACAGTCAGGTTGCGCAGGCGGGACACAATGTCCACCACGAACAGCCGCAAGCGTTTGCCAAGATTGTACAAGCGATGATCCACTCAATAATCGATTGAGTGATAACGACAATGGGAACCACCATGGCTAAAACTACAGGCATTTCTGAGCAAGAACTCTACGCACCAGTGATTTGGCAAGACTGCACCGGTGACTATCAAGATATCCACTACCACAAATCCGACGATGGGATTGCCAAAATCACCATCGCCAGACCACAAGTACGCAATGCGTTTCGTCCATTGACCGTCAAAGAGATGATCCATGCACTGGCGGATGCGCGTTATGACGACAAAGTGGGTGTGATTATCCTGACCGGTTTAGGTGAAGATGCCTTCTGCTCCGGTGGCGATCAGAAAATTCGTGGTGACTACGGCGGTTACCGCGATGATTCCGGTACTCACCACCTGAACGTGCTCGATTTCCAACGCCAGATCCGTACTTGTCCAAAGCCAGTGATTGCGGCTGTGGCTGGTTGGGCGGTGGGCGGCGGTCATGTACTGCACATGATGTGTGACCTGACCATCGCAGCAGAAAATGCACAATTTGGTCAAACGGGCCCGAAAGTCGGCTCATTCGATGGCGGCTGGGGAGCTTCTTACATGGCGCGTATTGTCGGCCAGAAGAAAGCGCGCGAAATTTGGTTCCTATGCCGCTTCTACAATGCCCAAGAAGCCTTGGACATGGGGCTGGTGAACACGGTTGTGCCAGTGGAAGAGCTGGAAAGAGAAACCGTGCGCTGGTGTCGTGAAGTGCTGCAACACAGCCCAATGGCGATTCGCTGCTTGAAAGCGGCACTGAATGCGGACTGTGATGGTCAAGCAGGACTGCAAGAGCTGGCTGGCAACGCGACCATGCTGTTCTACATGACTGAAGAAGGTCAGGAAGGCCGTAACGCGTTTAATGAAAAACGCCGCCCGGACTTCAACAAGTTCCCGCGTAACCCATAATTCTTCTCAGAGCGGCGTCCTGCCGCTCTTTCTCTTTGAGCATAAACCCCGTTTATGTGGATGTATTGGATATAGGAAGAGATCAGCATGCGTCATGCAACCCTCTATCGCTACCAACTGCCGATGGATAGCGGTGTCATCCTTCGCAATGAGAAACTGACTCAGCGTGAAGGCTTTATTGTCGAACTGACCGAAAACGGCCGTACTGCACGCGGCGAGATTGCACCGCTGCCCGGCTTTAGCCGTGAAACGCTGGAAGACGCCGGCTTACAAGCGCAAGCGCTGCTTGAGCAGTGGGTCAAAGGTCACGCTATCGAGTGGGATGCACAGCATCCTTCGGTCGCTTTTGGTCTTTCGATGGCACATTACGAGCTAGAACAAGCGCTGCCCGAGCAAGGCAACTACTATGTTGCGCCGCTGTGTACGGGCGATCCTGATGAGCTGCTGCCGGTGTTGAACAACTTACCGGGGCAGAAAGTCGCTAAAGTTAAAGTTGGGCTGTATGAACCGATTCGGGATGGCATGCTCGTCAATCTATTCTTGGAATCGATGCCGGATTTAACGCTGCGTTTGGATGCCAACCGCGCGTGGACTCCAGCCAAAGCGCTCAAGTTCGCTCAATACGTTGCGCCGTCTTTGCGTAGCCGAATTGCGTTTTTGGAAGAGCCGTGCCAGTCGCCAAGCGAAAGCATCGCATTTTCGATTGATACCGGGATTGCGATTGCGTGGGACGAAACCTTACAAGAAGCGGTTCGCGATGCGGATTTTGCTTTAGAGAATCTGTTAGGTGTCAAAACCATTGTCATCAAACCAACCCTAATTGGCTCGGTGTATCGTGTAGAGGCTTTGATCGAGAAAGCCAAAACACTTGGGCTACAAGCGGTGATCAGCTCTAGCTTAGAGTCGAGCTTGGGCTTGAACCAGTTAGCACGTTTAGCGCATAAACTGCTGCCTAATGAAGTGCCGGGACTGGATACGATTGGGTTATTCCGAGCTCAGCTCGAAACGCCTTGGCCAAATAGCTCACTGCCTGTGGTTGCCCTGCAAGAGCAGTCAATCGTATGGCGCTCGGAATCTTCCCTGTGAGCCTTTGGCAGCCTTGGCTTGAGCGTGACCCCAAGCAGGTTGCGCTGAGTCATGCTGGGCAAACCCTGACTTGGCAAGTATTAGATAGCCAAGTAGCGCACTACGCTAAAGCGCTGCGTGAGCAAGGGGTTCGGTCGGGGGAAGTGGTGACGCTGGTCGGGAAAAATCATCTGCACACTGTGCTGTGGTTTTTGGCTTGTACTCAAGTGGGCGCGCTGTGCGCCTTTCTTGCGCCTCAACCTTTAGCTCGTTTGCAGGAAAAGCTCGCCACACTCTATGCCGAGCAAAGCCCGAAGCACCTTTGGCTAGCGCCTTCTTGCGCGCTGAGTGAAGAAGATATTACGGCGCTTAATGCCCATCGCCTGAGTTTGCCCGATGAGCGGGATGAATCCGTTGGTGGCGAGAAAGTCTCTAGCCAGTTTTCTGGTGAACAACTGGCGACATTAATTTTCACTTCAGGTTCGACGGGGACACCTAAAGCGGTGGCACACACCCATCAGCAACATTTGGTTTCGGCGCGCGGTTTACTGAACAAGTTTGCTTTTACCGAATCAGACAGTTGGTTGCTGAGCTTGCCGCTGTATCATATCTCTGGTGTCGCTATTCTCTATCGCTGGCTTGCTGTCGGAGCCACACTCAAGATCGGCACTGGCGATCTGCAAAACGATATTGCTGGCGTCACTCACGCTTCATTGGTGCCTACTCAGCTTAAACGTCTGTTGGACAGCAGCTCTCCATTGACGCTCAAACGTGTTCTGCTCGGCGGGAGCCATATCCCCGTTGAACTCGCTCAAATGGCGGCAACGCGCGGTATTGATACTTGGCTCGGCTATGGCATGACCGAAGCCGCCTCCACCGTGACGGCAAAGCGGGTCGATGGACTTGCAGGTAATGGTGAGCTTTTGGAGCATCGTGAGCTGCGCCTTGTTGATGGGCGGATTTTCATTGCTGGGAAGACGTTGGCACAAGGCTATTATCGGCAAGGGCAGCTAGTGCCGCTCACTAATGAGCAGGGTTGGTTTGACAGCAAAGATCTCGGTCGCTGGCAGGGCAATAACCTGTTGATTGATGGCCGAGCGGATAATCTTTTTATCTCTGGCGGTGAAAATGTTCACTGTGAAGAAATAGAAGCGGTGTTAAACCAGCACCCTCATGTGCAAGTGGCGATCGTAATACCCGTTCAAGATAGTGAGTTTGGTGCGCGACCCGTCGCCGTGATTCGTAGTGAGGCCGAGTGGTGTCAAGCCATCGGTGATACTTGGTGCCAAGGTAAACTCGAAAAATTCAAATGGCCTATCATGTACTGTTTACTCCCCGATGCTTTGCTGGATGGGGGAATTAAAGTCTCTCGTGCGGCGGTGAAAGCGTGGTTGGCCGCCAACCAAACGCAGTTCACTCCGCTATAAGATTAAACCTATCCGCTGCTGGGTGAGTTTATGGTCGCGGGCGAGTCGTCAACCGTAAGTACGCCAATCCGATCACAAGGCCAATCAGCGTCGCGCTCATTCCAAACAAGGTGGCACCAGAAAGCGTGATCACAAAAGTGAGTAGCGCAGGCTCGCGGTACTCATCGATTTTAAACGCGCTCTGCAAACACATCATCAATGTACCGAGCAGCGCTAAACCAGCGAGCATGGCTGAAATAGGTTTGGGTAGCGCGAGGAAGAGATTGACGACAAGGGCCGCAAAAATCCCTGCCAATAAATAAAATCCTCCAGCCCAAAGTACCGCACGGTAGCGTTGTGCTTTGTCTTGATCGACATCCTCATTCATACAGATGGCGGCAGAAATGGCGGCTAAGTTGACGCTAAAGCCGCCAAAAGGCGCGCTCATCAGGGTCGCCAATCCCGTGCCCACCAAAATCGGTTTGATTGGTGCGTCATACTGATAGCTTTTGAGCATCGCAATACCCGGTAAATTTTGTGAAAGCATGGTGATGAGGTAGAGTGGCAGGGCAAGGTTGAGTATGGCGAGCCAATCAAACTCCGGCATTACCCAGATTGGCGTGGCGATCCGCAGCGCCAGATCCGCATGCTGAAAGCTTCCCAAGGCGAGAGCACTGCCAAGACTGACCAGCAAGAGCACCAACATGGTGTATCGAGGAACAAGGTGCTTAGCCAGTAAGTAGCTAGTAAATAAAAGCGCAAAGAGTGCGGGAGTATCGGTCAGCGGGGTGAAGGCTTTGGCACAAAAGGGCAGCAAAATAGCACCAAGCATAGCCGTACCTAGAGGAACTGGGATTTTACTCAGTGCTCGTGTCAAAGGTGCGAGCATGCCCGTCAAAGTAAACAGTGCGCCAGAGAACATAAACGCGCCAATCACCACGGGTAATGAATATTGTCCCGCCGATGCCGCCAGCATGACTGCCGCAGGTGTTGACCACGCCGTGACAATTGGCGTTTTGTAAAACCAAGAGTAGAGGATTGACGTTAGCCCCATCACCACGCCTAGAGTCAGCAACCAACTTTCGATTTGAGTTGGATTGGCACCTGAGGCTGTGGCGGCTTGGATCACGATCACCACCGAACTGGTGTATCCCACCAAAACCGTGGTAAATCCCGCAGAGAGGTGACTAAGATTGAAGAATCCTTTCATCATGATTTCCTTTTCAGGTAAAGTCGTGCGTAATAGCGCACGTTCCGAGTATAGCTCTGTGCGTTATAGCGCACAATAAGGGGTTTTCGCATGACTGACGTGATGTTTAAGTCACAAATTGCTAATCAATTAAAAAATCTGCGCAAAAGCAGAGGGTTGAGTTTGGATGCCACTGCTCAACTTACTGGGGTATCTAAAGCCATGTTAGGTCAAATTGAACGTGGTGAATCCAGTCCCACCATTGCGACACTTTGGAAAATTGCTAGCGGCCTTGAGGCTTCATTTTCCGCTTTCTTTGCCAATGATCCGCAACTTTTGTCGAGTGAGCGTTCTTTCCCTGACGATCTCAACATGAAAATCCACACCTTATTTCCTTATGCCGCAGATACAGGATTGGAAATATTTGAAATTACACTGCTCGATCACCATCAGCAGATGTCATCACCTCATGCTTTAGGGGTCATTGAATACATTCATGTTTTGGAAGGGATTATGAAGGTGTTCTTTGATGAACAGTGGCATGAGTTGCAACAGGGAGAGCATATTCGTTTTTTTAGCGACCAACCTCACGGGTATGCGGCGGTGACAGAAAAAGCAGTGTTTCAAAATATTGTTGCGTACCCAAGGCGCGGCTAACAGGTGCAGTGGGCGGTTTTGGCATAGGTAAGTCACCCACTGCCAGAGGATACTAAATTTTGAATTTACTCATCTTTAGCGCCAAATCTTCTTGTTTTAGCTTGAGTGCTGAAATGGTGTGCTCACTCTGTTGGATTTTTTCTTGGGCACTTTGGCAAAGTGCTTGTAAGTGAGAAAGGCTAGAAGCAATACTGGTCACCGATTGCTCTTGATGAGTAATCGCCTCAGAGGTCTGCTGGTTCATCTGCGTTAGTCGAGAGATTTCAATCGCGACTTGATGTAAGGACTCTTCAGCCTGTGATGTGATCTCTGTGGTTTGAGTACCTTTTAACATGCTGTTGTTAATAACTCTTACCGATTCATCGGCGCTGCTACGCAATTGAGTAATGCTCTGCTGGATGGTGTTGGTACTGCCTTGTGTTCGTGTAGCAAGTGAACGCACTTCATCGGCAACCACCGCAAAGCCTCGCCCTTGTTCTCCCGCACGAGCGGCTTCAATCGCTGCATTAAGTGCGAGCAAATTAGTTTGTTCTGCAATGCCATTAATGTCGGCTAAAACTGGCTCGATACTTGTGACATGATTTTTTAAGGAGTTGATGGTTTCAGTTCCTTGTGTCACCTCTGCAACCAGTTCATTGACCGATTGAGCGGCTTGTCGAACGTTGCTGAGTGTACTTTGCGCGTTTTTATCTATGTTAAGTACCGATTGGCTTATCTCTCGCGCGCCACTGATCACTTGCGAAGAAATGGCGGTCATCGCCGTGGTCGCGTTCGAAATAGTATTCACTTCGAATGTCTGTTTATTGACGGCTTCTGCGGTCACTTTAAACGTGGCAGACAGGTCTACCGCCGCGGTCTTAGCGAGATTGGTAGATTGAGTGATGTCAGCAATAAGATTCTGTATTTTTTCGATAAATTTATCGAATGATTTGCCCAATTCTCCAAACTCATCTTGGGTGGTGATGTTCACTCGCAGGGTTAAGTCACCATTACCTTCAGAGATATCGGTTACTCTCTCCTGCAAACGTTGTATAGGCGATAGAATTTGGTTCACAAGGATCCAACCTAACAACAGTAATACAAGCAAAGCGATAATGATCAATACCTTAAATGAAGATATCGCCCATGCTTGTCCATCTAAAATAAGCACGGCTTGCTGCTCTACTTTACTGTCTGCGAGTTCTTCTAATTCGGCAATGAAATCCAGTAATGCCAGTGATGTTACTGTGTACTCTTGGTAGATTTGACGATAGTTCCGATAGCTTTCAATGACCGCCATCATCGCCTGTTCATGCTGCGAGTTTAATTGGGAGAATACTTCTTCATAACTTGCATTTTTCCATTCCTCTCCTGCCGATATAGTAAATCGGCCAGTCGAGAACATTTCGCTGTTGGCTTGTTTTTGAAATCCAATCGCTTGTTCAATGGCTTTAATTTGAGTGGCATCATCTTGACCATCCAGCAAACGTTGTGTGTAGTAGAGCTTCCATAGCAAGCCTATATTGGATTCCATACCGCCATCTGCGGCTTGCCAGCGTTCCATAACATCACTTTGCCAAGTGATGTTCCGATTAGGTTCTCGTTCTAATTCCTCAACGGCACTATCACCTAATGTCTCTAGTTTTTCACCAAAATCGACAAGGACTTGCGTTGCTTTATCGTAGGATTTTTTGGTCTCGATATAGTTCTTGTAGCTAGTAATCAGTGTGTTTCTTGATTGTTGATACTGTGAGTTGAATTGAGAAAATTGTTGTGTCTGAGCCGCACTTAATAGACCCGCTTCGATCATGCGGGAAGAGGACGTATCGACATCTGTAATGGCAGTATTGAGTATTTGTTCAACCCGTTGGCTATCTTCGCCTAGGATGAGCCTATTGACGGCAAGCATCTGAGCTTCAATCTGTATGGTGGTTTCCATCGCCCCATCTGCCGTATCCCAAGCGGGGCCAACAATGTAGCTCAACCCCGAGGAGCTTGAGTACATGGTTTTTATTGTCCAAATGCCTAAAGCAGTAACTAAAATACCTACGACGCTGAATGTGACTAATATTTTTGTTTTTACTCTCATGAAAGAGTCCTCTAACCCATCATATTTACCGGATGACACTGTTGGTGCTAAACGAAAGGCTGAAAAAGTCGGTAATGTGACTTTGAGTCTAGAACAGTTTTGGTGATGTTATTGGTTAATTGGGAGGATAAATAATGGGGTTATGAGGAGAAGTTGCAGCGCGATTGACTGCAACTTCAAAACATCATGAATAATAGAGGAAGAAGGTGTGGGATTAACGCCAATCGCCACGCAATTGTGCCACTTTTTCGTGCATCACCGCCGAGTTGGCTTGCTCCGGGGCAACTGGCATTCCCGCTTCAATCTCTAACTGTGAGCGAAAACGGCGTGGCACACCTTGGCAAGCTCGGCCTTTGTAACGGCTGAAATAACTGCCCCATAACCCTTTGAGTGCCAGAGGAACCACAGGAACAGGGCTGCGGTGTAGGATTAAATCTAAGCCACGCATAAACGGATTCATTTCACCATCGGCGGTAAGTCGACCTTCTGGGAAAATGCACACCAAATTCCCTTCGTTGAGTGAGTGTTCAATATCCGCAAATGCGCGGCGAAGAGAGGCTCGGTTGTTGGCAGAAATCGGGATCACCCCAGCGCGTTTCAAGAAACGTTTCAGCAGTGGCAGGTTGGCGTACTCTTCTTCCATCACAAAGTGAATTAAGCGCGGACAAACCGCACTGAGCAATAGGGCATCCATATAACTGACATGGTTACACACCAGCAGTGCGCCACCTTGCTCTGGAATATGGTGCAAGTTTTTATGGCGCACTCGGTACAGCGTATGAGTGAGGATCCACACCAGAAAGCGAACGGCAAAAATCGGCACTTGTAGGAAAATATACAAAGCCACCAAGACGTTAAGCACAGCCAGTAGTGCAAATAACTGCGGAATACTCATCTCCAATACACTGAGGCACACAATGCCAAGTGCGGCACTGCCGACCATAAACAGCGAATTGTAGATATTGAGAGCCGCGATCACTTGCGCACGTTCAGTGACTTTAGCGCGTTGCTGCAACATGGCGTAAAGCGGAACGATGAATACGCCACCAAACACGCCAATCAATAATAAATAAGCAAATAGTGGCCATAGCGCGGAGTAAGTAACAAAATCCGCAAAAGTACTGAAAATGGGGAGATCGGCGGGAATGCTGGTCGCCATCAGATACCCGAAGAAGCTGATCCCCACACTGCCCAAGGGCACAATGCCGACCTCAATCCGGTGTCCGGAAAGCTTGTCACACGCCAGTGAGCCGACGGCAATGCCGACGGAAAATAGCGCCAGTAAGAAAGAGACCGCGGCTTCATTACCGTTGAGGTGCAGTTTAGTGAAGTTAGGAAACTGAGTAAGGTACCCCGCGCCGAGAAACCAGAACCAACTGATCGCCATAATGGACTGGAAAATGGCGCGATCACGTTTGGCTATGCGGAGCGTCTGCTTGGTTTGCGTAATTGGCTGCCAACGAAATTCGAGATGAGGAGCACTCGCAGGTGCGAGTGGGATAGCGCGGCTAGAGAGATAACCAAGCACGGCGAAAATCACTACCGCAGCCGCGGCGAAGTAGTGCGCGTTATCAGCGGAAGCAATCAGTCCAGCCCCTAAGGTGCCTAATAAGATCGCCAGAAAAGTACCGGTTTCTACTAAGGCATTACCGGGGACGAGCTCTTCCGATTTCAGTTGTTGTGGTAGCAATGCGTATTTCACTGGGCCAAAAAAGGCCGATTGTGTACCCATCAAGAACAATAAAAACAGTGAGATTCCGTAGCTTTGAGTGATAAAACCTATCGCACCACACAGCATGATGGCGATTTCAAGCAATTTAACCCAACGAATATACCGAGACTTTTCTAGCTTATCCGCTAAGACTCCCGCGGTCGCAGAGAAGAGGAAAAAAGGCAGAATAAACAGCCCAGCAGCGAGATTGATGAATAAATTGCTTGAGATAGGTAACGCTTGAGGGCCTGCAAACGCAACAAAGAGTAACAAGACATTTTTAAAAATGTTGTCGTTAAAGGCACCAAGAAACTGAGTGATGAAATAGGGTAAAAAGCGGCGCTCAGTTAAGAGAGCCGTAGTTGGGTTTGCCATCTTGTTCATCCATTACCAGTTAGCCAGATAGTGATTCAGCAGATTATTAATCAAAGCATTACCATCAATCGGTTCATTGGCAAAAAATTTATCATCGACACTCAAGATAGTGATGCCATGCACGCCAGACCACAATACGCGGCTCGCCTGCAACACTTCTTGCTCTGAACGCAAAGGCGCAATCACTTTCAGCAGATCTTCTAACATGCTGGTCATGTTATTAATGCGTTGAGCTTGCCACTCGGGCAGCATCTCCCCATTCATATTGTGTTCAAAAATTAACTGCCAGCGATAAGGATTTCTTTTCGCAAAATCATGGTAGCAATAAGCCAGTTGATAGAGTGCATCTTTCGGATAAGTGGTGGATTTCACAGCTTGCTGGGCTTCTTGCGCCAATTCATCAAGGGTTTGCGCCACTACATGCAATAGCAACAAATTGTAATTGCCAAACACGTTGACTAAGGTGCTGGGCACGTAGCCAATCATAGTGGCGACTTTACGTAAGCTCAGCTCATGATAGGAGTGAGTATCGAGGAACTGTTTGACTCTATCTAAGGTGAGAGCCACCAGCTCTTCTCGGGTATGATCGTTTCGTCTAGCCATGATCTGGATTCAATAATGAACAACGTTCGATAGTCTAAACATCCCCTATAGGAGCGTCAACGAATCGATTTGCAATATTCTGATACATGTCGATAAATGCAAAACGTTTCCATTGCGAGATGAACTGGCTATAGTGACTTTGAGAAGATAGATCGGCTGCAAAGCCCCATAACATCGAACCCTAAGGAAGTGTATGAAACGTTTGTTTTCGCTTATCGCGTTAATCATGGTTTCGGTTGCGGTAACTCCGATTGCTGAGGCCAAAAAATTCGGAGGTGGTAAGTCGTTTGGTAATAACAGTTACAAAACGGCTCCGGCACCTAAACAGCAACAACAAAAAAATGACACCGTGAAAAATGATGCGGCGAATCCAGCCAGCTCTGCGAAGAAAGGCTTAATGGGCGGTTTGCTCGGCGGTCTACTGGCAGGTGGTCTGCTTGCTGCCTTCTTTGGCGGTGCATTTGAAGGTATCCAATTTATGGATATCCTGATCATGGGTCTGATTGCGTTTGTGATCTTCAAGCTGATGCGTGCTTTTCTGGCATCGAAGCAAGGCAGCATAAACCAATCTCAGCAGCAACCGGCCTACAGCGGCATGAACCGTACGCCGTTTGAGCAACCTAATGTACACAACTTTGAACAGCCACAATCTATGGGTGGTGGTTTTGGTAGTGCCGCTCAGAGCGATGTACCCCACAATTACCCAGCCGGTTTTGACCGCGTGGCGTTTGTGAATGGTGCACGTGAACACTATCGCATCTTGCAAGGGGCGTGGAACCATAACCAACTCGAAACGATTCGTGAGTATGTCTCTCCAAGCTTGTTTGAAGATCTTAAAGCCGAGCGTGCGAATTACGAAGGCGATCAACATACGGACGTCATGTACGTGGATGCAGAGATTGTTCGTGCAGACTACGATGCAAACCGCGCTCAGCTCAGCTTGCAGTTCAGCGGTCGTTATCGTGACGCTGTCGAAGGTATTGAAGAAAACATCGAGGACGTATGGCACTTAGAACGTGATCTGACAGTCCCCAATGCTCCTTGGTTGATTGTTGGTATCCAAGGTTAAAAAACAGACCAACGCCCAATTTAGTCATTGTATTCAACACCCAGCGAAAGCTGGGTGTTTTTTATCACGAAAATCCGAAGCCTGCCTCAACTGCAATCTGCCGATTTTTGGGTATATACTGGTCGCCTTCAATATGGCACAAAAGGAAAGTGACGTGGCGCAATTCAAACATCAACAACTCAGCCAAGCCGAGCAAGATAAACTCGATGCCGCAGTGTTTCGTCAACTGCTACAACATCTTGATCAACATAAAGAAGTTCAGAACATCGACCTGATGATTTTGGCGGATTTTTGCCGCAACTGCTTGTGTAAATGGTACGCTGCTGAAGCGGAAAAACAGGGGTTGGATTTGAATATTGATGATGCGCGTGAGCGCGTTTACGGTATGACTTACGATGAGTGGAAGGCAAACCACCAGCCGCCTGCGACGCCAGAGCAACTCGCCGCCTTTGAAGCGAAAACGAAAAGCAAAGCTTAAATGTAGGCAATAAAAAACGCGCCCAATGGATGGCGCGTTTTTCGTAAACCGTATAAGCGGCTCGGTTTATTGCTTGCTTAGCACGTAAAACTCAGCCAGCTCACCTTCGATAACCTTACCTTCCATATCCAGATGGGACAGCGTGTTTTCACCCACCATGAATTGTCTGCCAGTTTGGTCGCCTGTTTGCAGTGTTACGATGTTGCCAGCTTCATTCCAAACGAAAGTACCTTGAGAGGCAAAAGGTTCACCTTCTTTATCGAGGTATTTTTCTGTTAGCGCGTAGGTGCCATCCGCGTTCAGCGTCAGCTCTGTTTCAATGCCACCGCAATCAGCACAAGGCAGAGTGCCTTGATAGATGCCAGCCCAATCTAGGCTGTTTTGAGCATTGTGCGCTGCATCAACGCTTGCTGTTGATGGTTGAGCCGCAGATTGCTCAGCAGGTGCTGCCGCAACATCAACGACTTTTTCTACTTCCACTTTTGCGTCTTGTTGGTTGTCGCAACCGACAAGAATGAGAGTCAGCGCGCTCAGGGCAAAAATACTTTTTTTCATCATAGATCCTTGGTTAAGAAAGGTTGACCATCACAAACACGACTAATATGAACTCATGCCGTTAAGTCCTAGTCAAACGCGCGTCATTTTAGCGACAAGTTGTGTGTGATCTAGCTCAATAAAAGCGATATTTCCCAACAGATAATAAATAGTCATTTGCTTGTGGAGAAGGATACCCCTTTCCTACTTGCCGCCTACAGACGACAACGCCAAATCGTTTGGAGAGAGCCTGTTGAGCAGAGACCAGAGGGAGATAATAAAAGACCCTCATCGATGAGGGTCTTGAAGCGGTTATTTTTCGTCATCCGGCAGTTTGACGTTGAGCTCAAGCACCGAGATATCATCGCCTTTATGCTCAAAAGAGAGTTCGACCATGGATGGGTCAATCGCGACGTATTTGGCAATCACTTTCAGAATGTCTTCTTTGAGTTGTGGCAAATAGCTGGGTGCAGGATCGTTTTGGCTACGACGCTCAGCCACAATGATCTGCAGACGCTCTTTGGCAACGCTCGCGGAAGTCTTCTTCTGTGGGCGGAAAAATTCCAGCAATGACATAGCGTTAACCTCCGAATAAGCGTTTGAAAATACCTTTCTTCGCTTCAGTCAGGAAACGAAACTCAACTTGTTCACCAAGTAGACGTGCCACCGTATCTTGATAAGCTTGGCCTGCATCGGATTGATCGTCAAAAATTACTGGAACCCCTTTGTTCGAGGCGTTCAATACGGCTTGGCTTTCTGGAATCACACCGAGCAGCGGCACATGTAGGATTTCTTCGACGTCTTGCACACTGAGCATTTCACCTTGAGTGACGCGTGCAGGGTTGTAGCGAGTGAGCAGCAGATGCTGTTTGATCGGCGCTTGGCCTTGTTCCGCCCGCATCGATTTAGAATCGAGAATGCCTAGAATACGGTCAGAGTCGCGCACTGACGATACTTCAGGGTTGGTGGTGACAATCGCTTCGTCGGCGTAGTACAACGCCATCAGCGCGCCTTGCTCAATCCCAGCTGGTGAGTCACAAATGATGAAGTCAAAACCCATCTCTTTGAGATCATTGAGCACGCGCTGTACACCATCTTTGGTTAGCGCATCTTTATCACGAGTTTGAGAGGCAGGCAGGATGAACAGGTTTTCGTTGCGTTTGTCTTTAATCAAGGCTTGGTTGAGCGTTGCTTCACCGTTGATGACATTGACAAAATCGTACACCACGCGGCGCTCACAGCCCATGATTAAATCGAGATTACGCAGACCGATATCAAAATCGATCACAGCGGTTTTTTTGCCTCGCAGCGCGAGACCTGAAGCAATTGCAGCACTGGAGGTGGTTTTGCCAACCCCGCCTTTTCCTGACGTGACGACAATAATGCGCGACATGTTATTTTTTCCTTTCAATCTTAAATCGTGAGCGTTTCGAGATAGAGCGATTCGTCAGTCATACTGAGCATCACCCTCTGTTGCCAGAACTGACTTTCAATTTGATCACTTAACCAATAGCGGCCAGCGATGGAAATCAATTCCGCTTGCAAATCATGACAAATAATTCGTGCTTCTCGTTGACCACTCGCTCCGGCAATCGCACGGCCACGTAACGTGCCATAAATATGGATTGAACCATCGGCGATCACTTCAGCCCCCGCACTGACGTGACTTAAGATCACCAGATCGCCGTCTTTGGCATAAATCTGTTGACCCGAACGTACTGGGGTACGAATCACTTTGGTCGGAGCCATTTGCGCTGGGGCTTGGGCTGGGGAGTTTGTGGCGGTCATTACTGCAAAACCGGCTTCGACGGCAAGGTTTTGGCTACGTTTGTCTTTACATCCTGTGACACCGACGGGGATTAAACCCGCTTGGCTGATCCCTTGTTTTAACGCAGGATAATCAATATCGCCCTCGACTTTCGCCACATTGATCACCACTGGCGCATTGGCAAAAAAGGCCGGGGCTTGCGCGATCTTTTCTTGAAGAAATTGAACAGTATGCGCAATTTGGTTGTCAGAAAGGTGTAATACCGACAAAGTAAAACTACTACCTTTCAGGTCAGGGTTTTTCGACATGGTAACGTTGACCTCAATAAACTCTATGCCTTACGGAGAGAGCATTGGCTGAGAACAGGGCTGTCATGTTATATTCAGCGCCAAAGCACAGCAAGTTCTCTTGCGGTGAAATAAGTGATTTGGCATCAATTTTGATCAAAGTTAACTGAATTAAGACAAAATGCCCTAAGTGGTCAATAATCGAAATAAAAGGCTTGTCATGCTTTGCTCTATTTACAAAAGTCCTAAAAAAGAAGGCACTTATCTCTATATTCCGAAACGGGACGATTTTTCACAGGTCCCTGACACCTTAAAACAGATGTTTGGTAAACCTATTTTTGTCATGCTGGTCAATCTTGAGCAGCGTCGGTTGGCGCAAGTGAATGTGGAGAAGGTGAAACAATCCATGCAGGAACAAGGTTTCTTTTTGCAGTTACCGCCGCCACCAGAAAATTTGCTGGAACAACATAAGGAGCGCAAAGCGCGCCAAACTCCCTGATGAAGATGGCTCAAGGAGGGCATCTTGAAAAAATTATTATCGATAGTACTGGGCCTAGCGTTATCGGCACCCGTACTCGCCAATGAAGTCAGTTTTGAACAATATGTCGAAAGGCTAAAGCAGCAAGCGCGTGAAGAAGGTATTTCCGAACGTATCCTCAACGAAGCGTTTCGTGATGTGGAATACAAGCCTCGTTCCGTCGTTGCGGATAAAAATCAGCCAGAGAAAAAGTTGACGCTGGATGAATACATCCCGCGCGCTGTACCAGAGTGGAAAGTAAAGCAAGCGCAATCTCTGTATGAAAAACACTACACTGAGCTGCAACGCATTGGTAAGCAGTATGGAGTACAACCGAGATTTATTGTTGCCTTGTGGGGGGTTGAAAGTAATTTCGGTGCGTTCACGGGTAACTTTCGGGTGATTGATGCGTTATCGACGCTGGCCTATGAAGGCCGCCGTGAAGAGTTTTTCCGCAAAGAAACCATGGCCGCCTTGCAGATCCTCGAACAAGGTCACATTGCCCCTGAAGCCATGAAAGGCTCTTGGGCGGGCGCGATGGGGCAGTGTCAATTTATGCCAAGCTCGTTTTTGAATTTTGCCGCTGATGGCAACGGTGATGGCAAAAAAGACATTTGGGGAACACGTTCAGACGTATTTGCTTCTACGGCTAACTATCTCAGCCAATCAGGCTGGGATGATAAGTACACTTGGGGACGCCAAGTGAAAATCCCCAAAGGGTTTGACCATGCTCTAGAAGGACGTCAGCCTGAAAAAGGCAAAACGTTACAAGAGTGGAGTAAGCTTGGGGTCACTCGTTATGATGGTAAACCGCTGCCAGCGCTTTCTGATGATATTAAAGCGTGGCTCATCATGCCTGATGATGAAGCAGGGCGAATTTATCTTGTGTATAACAACTACAATGTATTGATGAAGTGGAATCGCTCTCATTACTTTGCGTTGGCGGTCAGCCATCTGGCGGATCGGATTGCGTTCTAACCTGTTGGATTGGCGCAACGGATTGGCAATTAGCGAACAGAGGGCTCTCATTGAGCCCTCTGTTTTTTCTGTTTGTGAGCAACGGGTTTTTAGGCATTTCGGTAATCGGGATGTGTTGATGAAGAAGGCTGTGATGGGGAGAGTTTGCTGATGGAGATGCGATTTGTTTGCTGAACGCGCGAGCCAAATGGCTTTATTTGCGGTGTTAATCCAACATCAAAGTTTTACTGCTGCTGCGCACGCGCTAGGCGTGTCGGTGTCTCATGTCAGTAAACAGCTCGCCGCGTTAGAGGCCTCGCTGGGCGTTAAACTGGTGCAGCGCACCACGCGCAGCTTTACTCTGACGGATGCTGGGAATCTGTTTTATGCCCAGTGCCGTGAACTTTTAACGATTGTGACCAATGCACAAAGTGAAATGGAAGATCAGCGTGATGAAGTGGTAGGGCTGATTAGACTTGGTTTATCGCAATCTTTTGGCACCTTGCATGTGTTGCCTGCTTTGGAGCAGCTTCGCCAACAATATCCTGAGTTGAACGTCGAAGTGCATCTGTTTGATCATAAAGTCGATATGCTCAAGGAAGGGTTGGATTTATGGATCACCAGTAACGAGCAGCTACCAGAGGGTTATGTGGCGCAGCGCATTGCCGATTGCCGTTTTGTGGTGGCCGCATCGCCAGACTACCTGCTGCGTTATGGATCACCCACAGAACCTATGGCCTTAATGGAGCATAACTGCTTGATTTATCGAAGCTGGGAGCGCGATTACACCCGTTGGTCATTCAGCCGAGATGGACACAATCAAACCATTAAAGTGGCCGGAAACTACTCGGTCGATCTGGCGGAGGCGGTACGCGATGCTGCCGTGGCAGGATGGGGAATCGCTTATTTGGCGACCTATTTGCTGCGAGATGAATTTCGCACAGGGCAGCTTATTCAGCTGCTGCCGGAGTGGTCCGCCAATCAACAGATGCCGTTTTATGCGGTGTATCCCAGTCGTCAACATATGCCGAAAAAAACATCGGCGGTGATTGAATTTATCAAACAGCGGCTCGGTACGCCTTGTTACTGGGATACTCGTTTACAACCTTATGTTCGTTTTGCAGCAGAATAGCTTCTGGCGACTTAACGCCGTAGCCGTGTGGATCATGTTTGCTCTCCTTAATGACGCCGCCTTTCGATACTCGGTGAGATTAGCTCACTGGCTTGCTAGTGCAACAGGAGATCGCTGGGGGTATATTCCATGAGGATTATTGCTGTTTTTAAAAAGATATTTTCCCAATGGAAAAGATAACTCAAAAGCAAACGTTTAGGTTTAATAAAATCAGCAAGTTATGAAAAGACGTATTTTGATTACCGGTTTGGTAATGAGTGATTAACAAACTCACCTTGCGCATACGATTTCCTTCACTAAAATCGCCGCCTTTCCTGTTCTACTCACAATTTGGGCGGCGTTATGTCATCACTCCTCGGTATGGGCGCAATTTTGCTGGTTGCGTGGCTATTTTCTACCAATAGAAAAAATATCAACTTGCGTACAGTTTCTTTAGCGTTACTGCTGCAAATCTTCTTCGCCTTACTGGTGCTGTATGTACCTGCGGGTAAAGAGGCACTCAATCGTGTGACGGGCGCGGTGTCACAACTGATCAACTATGGGCAAGATGGTATCGGTTTTGTGTTTGGTGGCCTCGCCAATGGCAGCGTAGGTTTTGTGTTTGCGATTAATGTCCTTGGCATCATCATTTTCTTCTCTGCACTGATTTCTGGCCTTTACCATTTAGGCATCATGCCGAAAGTGATTAACCTCATCGGTGGTGGTTTACAGAAATTGCTTGGCACAGGCCGTGCAGAATCCCTTTCTGCTACCGCAAACATTTTCGTGGGTATGATTGAAGCGCCGCTGGTGGTGAAACCTTATCTTCATAAAATGACCGATTCGCAATTCTTTGCAGTGATGACGGGCGGCTTAGCGTCGGTTGCTGGTGGTACTTTGGTTGGTTATGCCTCTTTAGGTGTGGAATTGAACTATCTGATCGCGGCGGCTTTCATGTCTGCCCCTGCGGGTCTTTTGATGGCAAAAATCATGTTGCCAGAAACCGAACACGTCGATGCCGCGATTGCGCAAGATGAGTTGGATCTGCCGAAATCCACTAACGTCGTCGAAGCGATTGCGGATGGCGCGATGTCGGGTGTGAAAATTGCTGTTGCGGTAGGGGCGACTTTGCTCGCTTTCGTGAGTGTGATTGCTCTGTTAAACGGCTTGCTCGGTTGGTTTGGTGGCTGGTTTGGCATCGAGCTAAGCTTTGAACTGATCATGGGGTATGTTTTCGCTCCGGTAGCTTGGCTGATTGGTATTCCATGGCATGAGGCGATCACGGCAGGCTCGCTGATTGGTAACAAAGTGGTGGTGAACGAGTTTGTCGCTTTCATTCAACTGATTGAAGTGAAAGAGCAATTGAGTGCGCATTCACAAGCGATCGTGACTTTCGCGCTGTGCGGTTTTGCGAATATTTCTACCATGGCGATTTTGATTGGTGGTTTGGGTAGCCTTGTACCTGAACGTCGCTCTTTTATCTCCCAATACGGCTTCCGTGCGATTGGCGCAGGCGTATTAGCTAACCTAATGAGTGCATCGATCGCTGGAGTGATTTTGTCTTTGTGATCACAGATTGATGGATTGAGGCCAGCGAGTATGCTGGCCTTTTTTTGTTATTCCTAAATCACCGCTTTTAGTAGTGGTGATTGTTTTAAAGATCTCCTTTTTATTTCGTGAATCGCGCCGAAAAAGAATTGAAAGCGATGATTAACCGCAGAAGAAGCAGTGACACTGTGCCGAGAACGGTAAACTATTCCATTGATTAACATGCAAATCTTTCACTCTGGAGTATTAGTTATAAGCGACATCATCTAATACAGGAGAGAAACATGAAGCGCTATTGTTTAGCCGCCGTGATTACCGCCAGTTTGGGGGTAAGTTACTCAGCACAAGCCTATAACTGTGCCGGAGTGCCAGTGTGGGACAGCAGTACAGTGTATGTTGGCAGTGATAAAGTTCAAAAAACCAACACCGCTTACCAAGCGCGTTACTGGACTCAGGGTAACGATCCGGTAACCCATTCTGGTCAATGGGACGCATGGCAAATTCTTGGACAGTGTGACGGAGGGGCGAATAACCCACCTCAAGTGTCCATTCAATCACCACTCAATAACGCCAAGATCCCACAAGGCTCCGTCGTCGGATTACAAGCCAATGCCTCAGATAGTGATGGCAGCATTACTCAGGTGGAGTTTTTAGTCGGCACACAGCGTATCGCGATTGACCAACAAGCCCCATACCAAGTGGATTGGACGGCAACGCTAGGAGCCACTTCAGTGACCGCGATTGCGACCGATAACCAAGGTGCAACCACCAGCAGCACCGTAAATATCAGCGTAACGCCTACTGGTAACCCAGTTCCGCCAACTGTGACGTTGACTAGCCCAACGGGCAGTGAACAGCTAACCGTGGGCGATGTTCTAGCCGTGGCCGCAAATGCCACTGACAGTGATGGCACTGTCAACGCTGTTGAATTTTATGTTGATGGCCAACTTGTTGTGATCGATAGCTCTGAGCCTTATCAGTTTAATTGGAATGCCGCTGTCGGCAGCCATACCTTTAAAGCCAAAGCGATTGATAACGACAACCTGTCTACCCTGAGCCAAGAAGTGACTTTAACGGTCGGCAGTGGCTCGAATGCAGGTTGCGCGGGTTTACCTGTGTATTCGGTGGGAACCGCGTATTCGGCAGGGCAGTTGGTACAAAATAAGAACCAAAAATATCGCTGTGATATCGCCGGTTGGTGTTCTTCCAGCTCCGGTTGGGCGTATGAGCCAGGGGTTGGAAGTTATTGGAAAGAAGCATGGAGTGGTTTAGGCGCTTGTTCAACGCCACCTGTCGTGACATTAACCAACCCAACGGCGAACCAAGTGATTCTTGCTGGCTCAACCGTCAGTGTGGCGGCGCAAGCCAGTGATGCCGATGGCTCGGTCATGCAAGTGGAGTTTTTTGCGGGCAACAACAGCTTAGGCGTGGTGACTCAAGCACCTTACGCGGTTAACTGGCTAGCCACTACTACGGGAAATCAAACCCTGAAAGCAGTCGCAACCGACAACGACAGTAACACCAGTGAAAGCGCAGTCAGCGTGACGGTGAGCGATCAAGATCTGGTGGTTTCACTGACTTCACCGACATCCGGCCAAACCGTTGGTCTAGGTAAACCGGTCAATATTGCCGCCGATGCTACGTCACTAACCAATAATGTGGCGAAAGTGGAGTTTGTGGTCAACGGCGCGGTAGTTGCAACGGATACAACAGAGCCTTTTGCTTACAGTTGGACGCCAAGTGCGATTGGTAACTATACCGTTGCCGCGAAAGCGACTGACGCAGCAGGAACGAGCGTGACCTCTTCTGCTGCCGCAATCAGCGTGGTAGAGCAAGCGCAGAAGAAACATCGCTTGATTGGTTACTGGCATAACTTCGTCAATGGTGCGGGTTGCCCAATTCGTTTGGCGGATATGTCACAAGCGTGGGATGTGATTGATATTGCCTTTGCAGAAAACGATCGCAACAGTACCGGAACGGTACATTTCAACCTGTATGCCGGTGATATTTACAGCAGTTGTCCTGCGCTCGATCCTGCGCAATTCAAGCAAGATATGAAAGCACTGCAAGCGAAAGGTAAAGTATTTGTCCTTTCCTTAGGTGGCGCTGAAGGCACTATTACCCTTAACACTGATCAAGATGAAGCCAACTTCGTGAGCAGCCTGACTGCGTTGATCAAAGAATGGGGCTTTGATGGGTTGGATGTGGATCTCGAAAGTGGTTCAAACCTTGTTCATGGCTCACAAATTCAAGCGCGCTTAGGCCGAGCATTGAAGCAAATCGAGAAAAACATCGGTGGTGATATGTTCCTCACTATGGCGCCTGAACACCCTTATGTGCAAGGTGGTATGGTTGCCTACAGTGGAATTTGGGGCGCTTACATTCCGGTGATTAACGAAGTGCGCGATACGCTTGATATTCTGCATGTTCAGCTCTACAACAACGGTGGTTTACCTAACCCATACACACCGAGCGCGGCACCAGAAGGCTCTGTGGATATGATGGTCGCCCAATCAAAAATGTTGATTGAAGGCTTCACTTTAGCCAACGGGACACGCTTTGAACCATTGCGTGATGACCAAGTAGCCATTGGTTTGCCATCAGGTCCAAGTTCGGCAAATTCGGGTCAAGCTCCAACCCAAAATATCCTTGATGCGTTGGATTGTTTAACCAAAGGAACCCGCTGCGGCACCATCAAACCAGCCTTTGCCTACCCCAATTATGCAGGCGTGATGACCTGGTCAATCAACTGGGATAAGCACGACGGCTTTAATTTTTCCAAACCGGTTGGGGATAAACTTAGCCAGATGAATAATGCTCAGTAAATCCGTTCGTTGAGTTTCTTTTATCGCCAAATTCACCTCAGTTACGCTGGGGTGAATTTTTTATGGCACTTGTCTAGAGAGTTACCAATAAGTAAAGAGGTTGGTTGAAATCCGTGGAGGGTAAGTGAAGATAGTCCGCGATAGGTTTGACTCAACATCACATAAGCACGCTTTTCGTAGCACGTATATGATGCGGATCAATATCTCATACCCCAAAAGGGGTAGGATGATCGCATATTTATAAATGTAAAAGGATGTGTAAGCTTATGTCGATCAAAAAAAGGTATGTTGCACTGCTTGTTGCCATTGGGGTGGCAATTGGCTGGGTCACTTTAGGTGGCAGTGCTGCAGTGATGCATTACACCTCAAGCACCGAGTTTTGTCTCTCCTGCCATTCTATGGAGATCCCTTTTAAGGAGTATCAAGGCTCTGTTCACTTTTCCAATGCGAAAGGCATTCGCGCCGAATGTGCCGATTGCCATATTCCGAGCGATCCCATCGGTTATTTCGTCACTAAGGTACGAGCGACCAAAGACATCTACCACGAATTTGTAACAGGTAAGATTGATACGCCTGAGAAGTATGAGGCGCACCGACAAGAGTTAGCGGAGATGGTATGGCAGCAGATGCGCGGTAACGATTCGGCAACGTGTCGCTCTTGCCATGATTTTGATGCCATGGAGCCGTTTGAGCAGTCACACGAAGCGGTGAAAATGCATGAGTATGCCAAAGCCAATAACCAAACCTGTATTGATTGCCACAAAGGTGTCGCGCACTTCGCACCTGAAGCGGAGCTTGATAGCAAAGCCTTTGAAACCTTGATGGCCTTTACCGAAAAAACGGCCGCTGACGCGCAGCGAGTTTACCCCGTCACCACGATTGCGATGGGTGAATTGGGTACGATCAACCCGACGACTGCTCTGGATGTTGTGAGTACCAAGGGCACTGAACGTACCGTGCAAATCAACGCTTACCAAATGAAAGGCGCAGAACAAGTACTGTATATGGGTGAGGGGCAACGTGCGGTTGTCGCGACTTTAACTGAACAAGGCCAAAAAGCGCTGCAAGCACAAGACTACAAAACCGATGCTTACGGTAACCAATGGCGCGCGGTGAATTTAACCGCCACCATCACATCGCCTGTGGTGGATAGTTTAGAGCCGGTTTGGTCTTATGCCGAACAGCTTGATAACGTTTACTGTGCGACCTGCCATGCGAAAATTCCAGCCAGTCACTTTACCGTGAATGCTTGGGGGCCAGTGGCGAAAAGTATGGGAGAGCGGACGGATATTTCCGCTGAGAATCTGGAGATTCTCACCAAGTTCTTCCAGCACCATGCCAAAGATATGGTTAGCCACTGAGTATAAGTAGAGGGATAACGTTATGACTAAAATCACCCGCCGTGGATTTTTAAAAGGCACTGGTATGGCTGCCGGTGCAATGGCTTTCACTTCATTTTCACCACTCTCGATTGCCAGTGATAACGCACGTGGTAAAGGCGTGTTAACGGCTGGACGTATGGGGCCACTTCTCTGTGAAGTGCAAGATGGCAAAATGGTGGCGACCAAAAATGCGCTGGCGCAAACTGTACCGAACAGCTTGCAATCGACAGGCCCCGATCAGGTGTATACCCAAGCGCGGGTTAAATACCCTATGGTTCGTAAAGGCTTTTTAGCGAACCCTGCCGCACCGAAAGGAGTGCGTGGCAGTGATGAGTTTGTGCGCGTATCGTGGGATGACGCGTATCGCTTAATCCATGAGCAGCATATGCGCATTCGCAAAACCTATGGTCCAGCTTCGGTGTTTGCTGGCTCTTATGGTTGGCGCTCCAGTGGCGTGCTGCATAAAGCTCAAACTTTATTGCAACGCTATATGAGTATGGCGGGCGGCTATTCAGGCCACTTGGGAGATTACTCAACCGGCGCGGCGCAAATCATCATGCCGCACGTGGTTGGTTCGATTGAAGTGTATGAGCAGCAAACCACTTACCCCGTAGTGCTAGAGCACAGTGATGTGGTGGTTCTGTGGGGGTTAAACCCGATCAACACATTGAAAATTGCGTGGAGCTCGACCGACTGTGCAGGCCTTGAATTCTTCCATCAACTGAAAAAATCCGGCAAAACCATTATCGGCATTGACCCGATCCGCTCTGAAACCATCGAGTTTTTCGGTGAGCAAGCCCAATGGATTGCCCCACACCCAATGACAGATGTGGCGATGATGATGGGCATCGCGCACTCGCTGATCAAGCAAGGTAAGCACGATAAAGCCTTCTTGGACAAATACACCGTAGGCTACGATCGCTTTGAAGCGTATTTGCTGGGTAAAGAAGATGGCGTTGAAAAGTCCGCGCAATGGGCAGAAGGCATTTGTGGCGTACCAGCCAAGCAACTAGAAACGCTGGCTGAGATTTTCAGCAACCATCGCACTATGCTAATGGCAGGCTGGGGTATGCAGCGTCAACAATATGGTGAGCAGCGTCACTGGATGGTGGTCACCTTAGCCGCGATGTTGGGGCAAATTGGCTTGCCGGGCGGTGGTTTTGGTTTCTCCTACCATTACTCGAATGGCGGGAACCCAGCGCGTGACGCGGGAGTTCTGCCTGCCATTTCGGCAGCTATTGGTGGTGGCTCTTCGGCGGGGAATGATTGGGCGATTTCAGGGGCGACGCAAAGTTTCCCGGTCGCGCGTATTGTGGAAGCGTTGGAGAATCCGGGCGGGGCCTATCAACACAATGGTCACACGCTGACCTTCCCTGAAATCAAGATGATCTGGTGGGCGGGTGGTGCCAACTTTACCCACCATCAAGACACCAATCGTCTGATCAAAGCGTGGCAAAAGCCTGAGCTGATTGTAATTTCAGAGCCGTATTGGACAGCGGCGGCGAAGCATGCCGATATCGTACTGCCGATCACCACAACGTTTGAGCGTAATGACTTGACCATGACGGGTGACTACAGTAACCAACACTTGGTGCCGATGAAACAGGTGGTGGAGCCACAAGGCGAAGCGCGTAACGACTTTGATGTGTTTGCCGATATGGCGGAAATGATCCGTCCCGGAGGCCGTGATGTGTTTACCGAAGGCAAAACCGAGATGGAATGGTTGTACGGTTTCTACAAAACCGCGCAGAAGAGCGGCCGTGCAGCACGAGTGGCGATGCCGAATTTCAGTAAGTTCTGGGAAGATAACCAGCTGATTGAAATGAAGTGGAACGCGAAAAATGCTCAGTTTGTGCGTTACGCCGATTTTCGCGCGGATCCGATCCTCAATCCATTAGGTACACCGAGCGGCAAGATTGAGATTTACTCTAAAACTCTGGCGGGCTTTAATTTGCCTGATTGTCCAGCCCATCCAACCTGGTTGGCTCCTGATGAATTTACAGGTAATGCGAAGCAGGGCGAGTTGCAATTAATGACGGCGCACGCGGCGCACCGTTTGCACAGTCAATTCAACTACGCTCAATTGCGGGAAGAGTATGCGATTGCTAACCGTGAGCCGATCTGGATCCACCCAGAAGATGCGGCATCACGCGGCATTCAAACGGGCGATTTGGTTCGTGCCTATAACCAGCGTGGCCAAGTACTGGTCGGCGCTTTGGTGACGGATCGCATCAAACAAGGCTCAGTCTGTATTCACGAAGGCGGCTGGCCAGATCTTGATCCGCAAACCGGCTTATGTAAAAACGGTGGTGCGAATGTGCTGACTTCAGACATTCCGACTTCACGTTTGGCGAATGGCTGTGCGGCGAACTCTTCTCTGGTGCGTATTGAAAAGTACACAGGGCCAGCGTTGGAACTGACGGCGTTTATGCCACCGAAAAATGGCTAATCGCGAGTGATAAGAAAACACTAATAGAAAGCCGAGGCGAGTGCCTCGGCTTTTTGCGTTCTTAACCGACTTGCTGCTTTGGCTGAAGCCTAAGCCGAGGTGAGTTCAGCTTGTTCAACAATACGATTGTGCGGCTGCCAAGGTGAGTTGATTGAGTCTGGTTGTAGATGAATAGACCAGTATTCGTTATGCATCGAACTCGTATGGCTCGCTTGCAAGGTGGTTAAATTATTCACCAACAGCAAATCGCCAGTTTGTAGCCTGTACTCAAAGCAAACTCTTGGGTCATGACATAACGTGTTGAGGCGTTGATAGACCCGCGACTGCTCGGTTAATTCGCTGACCCCTTCTAAATGAGTGAGGTAGCCCTGCGCATGCTGAAAATCTTGCCAACGCAGCACATCTTGGCGTGATGTCGAACAGTAACGGACGAGGGGGTGTAAAGTATTCCCGCCATGTTCAGGTGAAAAGTTGCTGTAGTGCATGATGGTGTTACGCAGCTGTTCGCGCTCTTGACCGTTGATGGTCAGGACGGCGAGTGCAGCGTCAACCACGGTCCAAGTATTCGAGTCTGGTGATGCAACGCTGTAAACGGCGTACTCATGGGGGGTGTAATCTTCATATTGATAGCGATGTGGGTGTACGGCCATATAAGCGGGTGGGCAGGAGAGCTCCCAATGTAAAGGTTGCTCACCAGCACTGCCTTTGAAGGCTTGTACGCTAACCTCATAAGCCCAAGTGACAGCAGAACGGTGATTGAGGTACCAAGTTTGTAGCTGTTCAGCGTCAGCCAGTGGTGCAAAACCGCGCAGCAAAACCGAGCCAAATTCTTTGACCAGTTGGCTGAGCTCTTTGGGAAGTAGCATATCCAGTGAAGCGCGATTGGCTGGGCACTCTAAATACAACCCCGATTTTTCATGTTGTAATTCTGCCCGTATTTGGCGCAGCGCATGGGCGTGCACTTCATCGGCTGCGCTCAATTGCAGGTAACACCAAGGCTTACCATCATGAGTGACAGGCAAGATCACCCCAGAACGTTTTAAGTGATTTTCTTTACTATCAATAATGAATTCGCCGCGGCTGGCATCAAACAGCAAAGTACTGTGCCAAGGCGTTTTGAATTGGCGTTCATGGAACAGAAACAGCGAGTATTTCTTACCTATCATCGGATGTTCATGAATGCTTAATCGAATGCAATCGGCAAATTTTTGCTGCAAGAAGTTATCCAGCGCTTTGCCTTGCACCATCATCCCCTTAGCGATATCCGCAAGGCGACGTCGGCGATCTTTGTATGAGAGAGGAGCAAGAACGAATTTCTGATCCTGATTCATGAATTTTTTCAAACCCAGATAGGTTTGATTCATCTTATTATTTTTTAATTTAAGTTCAGTGAAATTCTCTGCATAGTCAGGATCACCAAACTTCTCACGTAATCCATCAAAATATTCCGTGTCTTTCAGATCGGAAAATTCATCAAAATGTTCGAAATTGACAATTTTTAACGCATCGCTGCAATTCATGTTTGCTACCATTTTACGCAGATTGTCTGAGTAATCATAATGGTGGTCTAAGTCGACAGAGATATAATCAGAGAATGTATGATAGTCAGAAAAGATATAAAACGTCACACCCGGTTCATAAACGGATTCAATGTCACGGATGCATTGAACAAACTTTCTTAAAACGACATATTCACCGAGATCGGGTGTATGGCTAAGTACTTTATCTAAGTTATTTGTTTTACAGGGGAAAGCGGGGAGGAGTAATTTAATTTTCTCTTGGCTATTTACAAATCTACGAATTTGACTTTTTAAGTGAGCAAGCCCGTTGTAACTGGCATTGCATTGTGCAATTAGTTGATTTAGAAGAATAAATGAGATCTTCTCTACATAGGTTTCTTGTTGAGCATCGAGCATAAATTTTCCTCATTCGTTGGATTGGTTGAATGCAATTCAACATATTCAATACGGTCGTTTTCTTGTTGAGTAATTTGTGCACAAATGAGAATGACATCTTGGCTCATTATTGAACCATTCATCAGTAATTGGATAACGTATCTACTCATCTCCCCGTACATCTACTCTAGGTGAATTAATTCCGCACATAGGAATTGGAATTAATGCCACAAATTCAAAAAATCGTTTGGTTATATGAAATCTGCTTGAAACCAATAAAAATTACTCATCTCTAACAGGCGGAATTATTATTTCTGCTATTCCTTGTACTGACTAGATAATGAAAATAGAACCCAAAGTTACTAATAAAGGAACAGTCATGCTAAATGAGTTAAAACGCATAGTGATATTCAATAAAGTGGTTGAGTGTGGTTCTTTTACTTGTGCAGCAGAAGCATTAGGTATGACCAAATCTAAGGTCAGTGAACAGATCACCGCTTTAGAAAAAACACTGAATGTGCGCTTGCTAAACCGAACTACCCGTAAAATCAGTTTAACCACAGAGGGGGACACATTTTATCAACGCAGCCACGGATTATTGAATATTGCGGAGGAGGCGCTTTGCTCCGTTAACCACTTAGCGTCAGAAGTTTCCGGAACGATCCGCATTGGTACCACTATTGATGTCGGCACTTTTTTGCTCAACCCGCTACTGGCTGAGTTTTATAAGCAGTACCCTAAGGTGAATTTCGATATTCAGCTCGATGATGGACTGCAAGATTTGGTGGATTCTAATCTGGATATGGTGATCCGAATTGGTGAGCTGACGTCATCCTCTTTAGTTGGCCGTGTTATAGCGCCTTTTGAGTTAGGTATTTATGCCAGTCAAACCTATTTAGAGAACGCGCCGCCGATCAATACGATTCAGGATTTAGAGCAGCATGATTGGGTCTATCTCACACGCTTAAATCTGCCTAACCAAACCCTAACTTTAACCAATCAAGAGGGCGTACAACATCAGGTCAAATTCCATAGCAAACACAGCAGTAATTCTCCGCTTGGCGTCATGACCATGGTGCAAAATGGTTTGGGTGTGGGATCGATTGCCAGTTTTTTGATTGATAAGTTGCCTGATGCATCGCTGGTGCGATTGTTTCCGGACTTCTATCAGATCAGTACTACCATGAATATTCTTTACCCCAGTCGTAAAAATTTGCCGCCAAGGGTGCGTTTATTTATCGATTATCTGGTGGGAACATTGTGTGGTTAATGGAGAGTGTTTAAACAGGTAGAGCCAACGCGCAATGAGCCGCATGGGTGTGTCGATGGCTTCTAGTGCCGGGGAAAGTCACCAAGCCCGTTTAGGGCTTGATGAAGATCGAGTGAACGCAGGTATTGAACTAGTGAGATAAGTTGAATTCTGTCAACACACCTTCTGCCAACACACTGTGAACCTGATGCAGTGGAGTGACCCATTCGATGTAAGCATCAGGGCGAACCAATACCGCTTGTCCCGGATAAGGTGCGTGACGTGTCCAGTGTTGAGCATTTTCGGATTGGGTACCGATGCGGATTACATGTACATGCGGCGGCACGTCAACCACGCATTCGTCATCATTAAACAAGAACAGTGTCCATCTTGCGTAGTCAAGCAGTGAGTACAAACGAGTGATCTCAGTACCTTGATTGAGCACGAAATCCCACATTCGAGTGCCAGCTAAGCCTTCTTCGGAGTAGCGAATGCCCATTCCCGTGATATTACCTGAACGCTTTTCAACGATTTTTACGTAGTCTTGCGCATGGGTGTTGGTGGCTGAAAACTTCGTTGAGCGTACCAGTTCGCCGGAGCTGTCTATCACGCTCTGCGCCACTGGTTGACGTTCAGCGTGATAACTTTTCAATAAAGCAGGAGAGGCTTGACCTTTAATCACCATACTCAGTTTCCAGATCAGGTTAAATGCGTCAGCAACCCCAGTATTTAATCCTTGTCCACCGTTGACTGAGTGTACGTGACAGGCATCCCCTGCAAGGAAAACCCGGTCATCGACGCTGTAATGTTCTGCTACCGATTCTTTCACGGCAAATTGCGAGAACCAGACCACTTCTTTAAAACCCAATTGATGAGGTGCCATTGCCCGGTTAATTTTGGCGATAGCCTGCTCTAAGGTGAAATCGTGCGTATCCATACGGACATAAAAGCGATCGATTTCACCTTCGCGAGGGATCCATGCCACATCTGAGGTTTCTGCTTGGAACACAATAATTTCAGGGACTTTAGGAAAGTCACTGTCAATCACACCATCAATCACCGCCCAGATAATTTCGGGGCGCACAATGTGAAAAGGCACATTAAAATGGCGACGCACAAAAGATTGAGACCCATCCGCACCAATCACAAAGCGCGATTGAATAAGCTCACCATTGCTGAGATGAGTTAGGCAGCCTGCTTGATTGAGCTCGATATTGTCGACGCTTGTGTTGCGCCAAACGGGGGCATTCGCTTCAAGTAATTTCTTGTCCAATAGCTGCTCAACAAACGATTGACCTAACATCAAAAAGTGTTTGTGCAAGCAGCCTTCCAAGGCTTCCCACCAGCTCGATTGGCGCGAGATAAAATGGCCATTAGCCCAAACCGAGCTGGTATTACACGGCTTGCCTAAAGGGTAAAGATCATCAAAAAGCTTCGCGACTTCGAGCAGTTGTAAGGTGCGGGCATTTAACGCATCGGCGCGTCCGACTTGAAGTGGTTCGGCTGACTTATCAATGATCAGCGCGTTTAAACCGCAGCGCTGTGCTAAGTAGGCACTCATTAACCCAACTGGGCCTGCGCCGATAATGACGATGTCGGTTATTTTTGTGGACATTGGTACGACTCCAAGCTTGGATTGTTATAAGGAGGATTACTTAACACTTGCACACGACGAATGTGACGCGGCGTGTGAGAGGTAAAGGCTTCACGGCCATGGAGTAAGGAGAAGTTATCGGTGATCACTATGTCACCCGTTTGCCACTCATGAGCGTAGAAGTTACGTGGGTCGTACAGTGCACGGCGTAAACTTTTGTGAAACTCGATCGCTTGCTCAGGGGTAATTCCAGACAGTGATACATCAGGTGGATTGAGCAGGTCGCCATTTTCTTCAAAATGCGGCTCGTTGTAGCGTATTACTTGATAGTCTCGGTATGGATGCTGCATCACAATCGGGGAGACGGTTTTACTGTGGTAAAACTCCATTTTACGCTGGTAGTGTCCGGTGACTTGCTGCCAAAGCTCAAGATCTGGCTGAGGGGCGTGCTGTAAAGCCAGCATGGTATGACTGAAGGTCGTACGCCCGCCATGCCCCGGTAAAGGAGCCTTTACACACTGAAAGATTTGGTATTCAGGGACTTGTGGGCGATACATGCCATCCCAATGCATCGGCATGTAGCTGCTGTCAAAAATGTGATCGCCAGGATCCTCTTTTTGTACCAGATCTAATACGCGCCCAAACGGCCAAACACTCACTTCTCCCCAGCGTTCGCAGTAGTCCGCAAACTGCTCCGAATGTTCAAAGGTTTCAAAACCACGCAGTAACACAAGTTGTTCACGCAAAAAGAGTTCGCGTAACTCATCAATATCTAACTCATTGACATGAATCGGAGCATGTTTCGGTTCTACGATCACTCCAAACGGTTGCAGAGCGGTAATTTTGTACGGCATATCAATGGCCTCCAAAATGGGCTTAGGTTTTTCCTTTATCTAGTCCGATTATTTGTACAACCGCTGGAATTGACTAGATAACAAAAGAAGAACCGAGAGTTACCGATACAGGAACAGTCTCTGCGTTATTGAGAGAGAAGGGAATACCTATTTAGAAAGAGGGGGGAGTATAAAGCGCAAACAGAACGAAAGAGGTCAATCCATGCATGGTATTGACCTCTTACTGCTTCTCAGGTGTTAGCACAAGGCGTTAACACAAGGTGAGTGTGAATACCGCGATGCAGATAGCCACTGTGGCTAACCTTGAGTGTGGAACTGCTCACACGCCATCATAGTGTTTTCAATCAAGCTTGCGACGGTCATAGGTCCTACACCACCGGGTACTGGAGTGATAAAACTTGCACGCGTACGGGCAACATCGTATTCCACATCGCCAACCAGCTTGCCAGTATCTAAGCGGTTAATGCCAACATCGACCACAACTGCACCTTCTTTAATCCATGCTCCCGGAATAAAGTTAGGTTTACCGACCGCGACCACCAAGATATCTGCTTGGCGAATATGGCCTTCGAGATCTTGAGTAAAGCGATGGCAAGTGGTGGTGGTGCAGCCTGCCAAGAGTAGCTCTAACGTCATCGGACGACCGACAATGTTGGAAGCTCCCACAATCACCGCGTGTTTGCCGCGTAGTGGAATATTGTAGCGTTCAAGCAGAGTAATAATGCCTTTGGGTGTGCAAGAGCGTAGTTTCGGAATGCGCTGCGCCAAGCGACCGACGTTGTAAGGGTGGAAGCCATCCACATCTTTCTCTGGGTGAATACTTTCCAACACTTTGGTGGTATCCATACCCGCAGGTAACGGCAGTTGTACCAAAATGCCATCGATTTGCGGATCGTTATTGAGTTCTTCAACCAGTGACAGCAAGGCTTCTTCGCTAGCGGTGGCGGGTAAATCGAAAGATTTGGAGACAAAACCGACTTCTTCACAGGCACGGCGTTTACTGCCGACATACACTTGTGAAGCAGGATCTTCGCCCACCAACACAACCGCCAGTCCTGGGGCTCGTAACCCAGCTTGAACACGAGCTTTAACACGGGCTGCCACTTCTGAGCGCACCGTTTGCGAAATCAGCGTTCCATCAATATTTTGAGCAGTCATGACTTTCCTTACAGGTTTGGAGCGAAAATTTTTGCGCACATTGTCGCAGATATTTTTGATAACATCCACAGGCAAACGTTTGCTTTGTTCTGTTTTTCGGCAGTTGAGATGAGATCGGTAAAATATTGCTCATTCGAAACAGAAAGTTAGACAAAGGCGTTGATCTAGCCCGTTTAACTCGTATAATCCTCACCCTGTAGCGCGCCCTTAGCTCAGTTGGATAGAGCACGTGCCTTCTAAGCATGTGGTCACAGGTTCGAATCCTGTAGGGCGTGCCATTATTTCAGACCCCAGCAAAGCTCATTTGCTGGGGTTTTTTATTGTCATCCTCAAATCACTGTTTTGAGCGGTGACGGTTTTAAATTTTGTTGCGTTGGGTAGTTGAGAAGTGGCGATTTTGCATCGGTATCATCGACAAGCTGTGCGACCTCTCGGTTTTTTTTATGCCCCCTATTTACAAAGCCATCAGGTGGTGCAAGGATCCGCGTGCTCAGGGAAAGGTAAGTCCAAACTAGATATCACCATCCTGCCGTATTACCCAATATATTCAACCGCTTATCCGCATTTTTAGTCGACTTGGTATTTTTGTGACTACCAATTTATTGGACTGAAAACGCAGGGAGATACCCATGAAACGCATCCCCGCATTGGACAGTATCCGAGGATTATTGTTGGTGCTGATCACCTTCAACCATCTTATCTGGTACAGCGGCGGTACAACCATACTGCAAATGATTACTCATGAACCTGTCGGCGTGTTTGGTGCCGCGGAAGGTTTCATCTTTATGTCTGGACTACTGGCTGGTATGGTCTATAGCCGCCGTGAATACACTGACCGTCAAGCGGCTGGGAAAGTGTGGCATCGTGCGTTCATTATCTACAAATACCACATTGCAGGACTCTTTATTGCTATGCTGTGGTTTTGGCTGGGCAGCCACTATTTTGCTGAACAAGTCACCGTGTTTGGTGGCAGCTTTAGTAATCTGCCTACTATGCCTTTTATGACCATGTTGATGAGCTTCCTGCTGCTCAATAAACCCGCCTATCTGGAAATTTTGCCACTCTATATCATGTATATGTTGCTGTTTCCTTTGGCACTGTACGGGTTTCGTCGCGGTTATCTTAAATGGGTACTTGCGCTGAGCGTGCTGATTTGGGCAAGCAGTGGTTGGATTCAAGGCGCTATGCTTTTGCCACTCTTTAAGTGGCTTTCTGCAGAATACATTCCTGAACTCGGTTACTTTGACCCTTTTGCTTGGCAACTGCTGTTTTTCTTTGGTGGTGCATTAGGTTATTGCAAGCGTCAAGGCGAGTTGGCGTGGTTCCACCCTAAATTGGTTTGGTTATGTGCGGCGATAGCTTTGGTTATCTTTATGGCTTACCGCGATCTTTTAACGCCATTGGGTATTACTAAGCAGATGGTGTATGCGGCATCCAGTAAGCCAGAGCTTGGCTGGTTGCGTGTACTGAGTTTGAGTGTATGGATCTACTTAATCTCTGTTGTGATCCGCTTTTTCCCAACGGCATTAGTGTATGAACCGCTGAGCTATCTCGGCCGCCATTCATTACAAGTTTTTACTTGGCAAACCGTACTGATTTTTATCACTGCACCTTGGCTTCTGACCACGCGCGACTCGGTTTGGCATACAGCGATTATTCTGCTGCTCTGTACAACATTGTGGATTCCCGCTTGGCTACAGACACAGCGTAAAGAAAAGCCAATCAATTTGTCATCTGCGGTGGTGGCTTGCCTTTCACTGGTTTTAGTGATGACGACGAATTTTACAAGCTTCCCTCAACCACCCAAAAGTGACATTGTGGCGAGCAGTGATGAGGTCGTCACCGATGCTTTACCCAGCAGTGAGATTTCTAATCATGAGCTGCTGAGTGAACCGATGAACAGTGATGAGACACCCGTGAACTGAGCCAGAATAAACTGTCCCGTGTATGTTATGCCGATGCCGTTTTTAGCTGCATCGGCTAACGCAGTTGTCGGTATACCTGCGTACTTTTTCTGACTACCTTCCTCGCCGGATAATTCTTTATATAGCCATCAAGACCTTACTGAGGTAGACCGTTTTGATGCCGAAGCTTAAGACCAGCTTTGGTAACTCACGAGGTATTTCAAATCGCGGCTACGTCTATTGGACAGCCTATCAACCGTCACATTCTCGCGTTACAGTGAGTTTTTATCATTCACGATTTTTTGAAGCCAGTACAACCTGTGAGAGCCTGAAATGAGCAAGCCCCTTTATGTGTTTGATTTGGATGACACCCTGATTGATGGGGACTGCGCAATGATTTGGAATGCGTTTCTTGCTGAGAAAGGCATTGCGACGGAGCGCAATTTTGTGGAAGAAGATCGAAGACGCATGGCGCTGTACGCGCAAGGCAAGATGGATATGGCGGAATACATTGCTTTTGCGATGCAGCCATTAGCGCAAGTGCCAAGTACAACCGTGCAAGATTGGGTGGAAGAGTGCGTGTCACGCTGGATTGTTCCAAAACAATTTGCCCAAGCTCGTGAGTTGATTGCGCAGTTAAAGCAGCAAGGTAATACCTGCTTAATTATTTCCGCTTCTGTTTCGTTTTTAGTGAAAACCGTCGCTCAACGTTTCGGAATTGAACACGCGTTAGGGATTGATCTTGTGAGCCAAAACGGTTGCTACAGCGGTAACATCGAGGGCGTTGCTAGCTACCGAGAAGGTAAAGTGCTGCGTTTACAACAATGGTTAGCGGAGCAGAATGAAACCTATCACGACGTTCATTTTTATACTGACTCCATCAATGATCTGCCGTTATGTCAGCATGCCGATTTCGCGTATGTGGTCAATCCCTGCCCGCGCTTGAAAGCTCAGGCTGAGCAGCATGGTTGGCCCATATTATCTTGGGCGGTGTAAGTGTTTGGCCATCCATCCGTGTTACGGTGGGCGGATGGCCAATTCGCTAACTAAAGTAGAGCCAGATACCCACCCCAGCCATTAGCGAACCTGCAATCCGATTGAGTAAACGGACATGGTGAGCTTGGCTTAATAAGCGCTTTAACCCTTTTCCACCCGTGGCATACAAACTCATGCTGATAAATTCGGAAAGCAGAATAATGGCAACCAATACAGTCAGTTGTGGAGCAAGGCTTAACGATTGATCAATAAAAGGGGGCAGTAGGGATACCATAAACGCCCAGCCTTTAGGGTTAGCAATTGCGGTCACAAAACCTTGTACTAATAGACCCCAGTCACTGCCTTGGTACGTGTTTTCTTGCTCGATATTGATCGCCAGCTTGCCCCGTGAACGCCACATTTGCACACCTAAATACACCAAATAGCTTGCCCCCACGATTTTAAACAGAGTGAAGATATCTGGATAACGCAGCATGACCGCCGCAATGCCTACCACTGCGGAGACCGCGACCAAAGCCACACCCAGTAGTTCGCCTACCATCATCCATAGTGTTCTTCGATAGCCAACGCTCATGCCCAGAGTGAGGGCCAAGGTCATATTCATACCTGGGGTAATCGAAACAAAAAAGAAGGTGGGAATAAAGAGTCCCAAAAGTGCCGTATTCATCCATTCTCTCCCTAGCCTGAGGATTATCGTGTTAGTTCCATTAACAACAACTCCACAATATAGGCCGATTGGGAAATGCGCAATCTTCAATTGAATGAGGCACTTTGAAGGATGCAGAATGTAACGTAATGACTTGGGTTGGTGAGCAACTATTTGAAAATAGCGGAGGGTTGGGTACGTCGTATCGGACACTGCTGTTTTGCAGATAGTCACCAAGCGGGTTTGATCGCTTGGTGACCGTGCCCTTATCACCTGAAGTGGGAACGTGCTTTCACCTCAATCACAGGGTTTGTCTATGCATTGTTTATAGAGACGGATTCACCTTGTAGAGTGTGAATGGCTTCGGGCACCGTAGGCGGTAGCAAGGCTTTCTCACCCGTTTTAAAGTTAAACATCACAACCGTAGCGCTACCGACGGTAGTCACTTTACCAAGTTTTTGGCTCACCACTTGGTATTCCATGCTAAAGCGATCTGCTTGAACAGAGGTAATGCGTGAACCAATCAGCAGCGTATCGGGAAAAGTGACCGGAATTTTATAACGCGCTTGTGTCTCCGATAACACAGGGCCAATTTGAGTGCGTTGTAACTCTTCCATCAGCTTAAGATGAGCGAAGTAATCAATTCGCGCGGTTTCAAAGTAGCGAAAGTAGACCACATTATTGACGTGTTGCAGCGCATCCATCTCTCCCCATGCGACCACGATTTTCGTGATCACAGGGAAATCTTTTAAAAGCGATTCCATGCCTTTTTACTCGTGTTGTGATTAGAACAAATATTCTAACGGTAAATGGCAATTGTAAGCTTGAGCTTGTTAGCAAAACGTTAAATTCCTCAGCTGTCGAGGGTTTCGCTATCCAGAGTCGCTTGGGTTTGAGTGATACAGTGAGTCGCCAACTGCTGGTAATTTTTTTGCATGACCTGAACGAAATGTTCTGCATCACTAAAACCGGTTAACGGTTCACCGATCACCACATCGCAATTGAAAGGTACGAACATCGCCGTACCTTTGGGTAGTGCGCGCCCTAAACCACGCATGACCACAGGTAATACCGCACGCTCCGGGTGATTTTTGACTAAATGATAAATGCCTTTTTTCAAACCACTCATTATTTCCGGCTCACCACGACTCCCTTCTGGGAAAATAATCAGAATATCGCCTTGATCTAAAGCTTCATGGCAAGCTTGCAGTACCGCGTCACGTTCACTGCTGGAGGGGGAGCGACGGATCGGAATGATGCCAATAATATTCAGAGATAACCAAGCCACAAAGGGATTCACCAGAAAGTAATCTGCTGCAGCGACAGGGCGCACTCGGTGAATTAAATGCAGCGGAAACAGAGCCATGAGTACGAGTGTATCTAAATGACTATTGTGATTGGCGGCAATCACCATTGGACCTTGAGTAGGGAGATTTTGGCGCTGCAAAATATTGAGTCCTAACCCAATAAAAACTAAGGGTTTAACGATCAATAGGAAAAACAGCACTTTCAGAATACGCGCCATATGATCCTCAGTAATAGAGATAATAGAGGTAGTGGAAAAACAGCGGAGCAGTAAACATCAAGCTATCGACCCTGTCCAGAATGCCCCCGTGGCCCGGAATAAACTGGCTGGTGTCTTTGATACGCAAATCGCGCTTGACTGAAGAAATCACCAAATCGCCAATAAATCCACTCAAGGCAATGATGACTCCGCCGACCAACCCTTGCGCTGCGGTCAGTGGCGTTAAATAAGGCGCTGCAAAGTATGAAACGGTAACCACGGTCAATGTGCCGCCGATAAAGCCTTGCCAAGTTTTATTCGGGCTGACTTTCGGAACGATCTTATGTTTACCAAAACTTTTTCCCCACACGTATTGTGCAACATCATTGAACTGAGTCATTACCAATAAAAACAGCAACATACCCAGTGAACCTGCATCTGGGTTTAAGCTTGGTAACACCAATAGGTAGGCCATATGGCTGATACAAAATACGGTCAACATCATTGCCCAGTGAATAATGCCTGCCGAGCGAATAAAACCTTTAGTATCTCCAATCAGCACCATCACCATAGGCAGGTATAGGAATACATAGACTGGAATAAAGATAATGAACATGCCGTACCAGCCGATGGAGAGCCAGTAGTACTGAAATGGAATGGACAAATAAGCCCAGAAAATCACTCGGCGATCGGTCATTCGTGTGGGCACAATCGAGAGAAACTCTTTCAGTGCCATGAAACTGAGGAAACCTACAAAAAAGAGCGTGTAGTTGAGTGGAAGCTGCAATACGACAAACACAATCGCAACCATCCACCACCATGAACGAATACGCAGCTTTAATTCGAGATAATCGCGTTCAGGATAGCGGCGAGACAGCCACAAATAACAGAGTGTACCTACCACTAAAATGGTCAAAATCACCAACATCAAGTGCAGTGAGTGTTGAGGAATGTTGAGCATGACTAGTTACCTTGATGATCGGACGAGGATGCACGCGCCGCATGGAATTGATAAATGTGCTGTAAGCGTCGCCAAACCGTGAGTACCAGCCCAATCAGCATGACGATTAAGGTGAGATCCATGGTGTATGCGAAAAAGGTTGGGAGCTCATCGAACAGTGAAAGTGCCGCGATAAAGAGCAAACTGAGGGTAAGCAGCGCCATGCGATGCTGTTTAGCCATCGGGCCTTGAAAATCAGCTTCACCGCCTATGCTGACTCCCAATACACGAATATAGGCGGTCAGCACCGCAAGAAGCGCACAAAGCCATGCCAAGGTCATTCCCAGCGCAGAAGTCGTGACAAAACCTGCACCAAGAATCAACAAAGGGTCGGCGATCCGATCCGGTACATCATTAAACAATTCGCCAGCAGGGGTCTTCTTGCCGCCTTCTACGGCAACCATGCCATCAAACAAGTTACACAGTAAACGCGCTTGAATCGATAAGGCCGCCAGAATGAGCCAAAGCGGGGCAGGATAGTAGTGATATACGGCCAAAATGGCACAGCCAAGCAGCGCAAAGGCAATACTCATGAGTGAAATTTGGTTAGGGGTGATCTGCTTTTGGCTCAACCAAACGGCGATACGTTTGGTGAAGTTCAGATCTCTGACCGCAAGTGGGCGGCGATTTTTCTCTTCAGATTGTGTCTTGTCCATATAACCTCTTGTTGCCACATAGAAAGAGTGGCTAGCAATAGGCGATGTGGTACCACCAATCCGCACTGAAAAGAAGTCATACCAAGTAGGGTTACCTGTTTTTTGGCACGCGTCTCAATCTTGTTGCATTGTATTGCTAATGCATTACTCATTAATTTGCGTGGATAACGAGGTATTCTCTGAGGAAAAGTAGTGATCGCAAAAAGTGGCGAACTCGGTTTTAGTGATAGGACGAGAGAAATAGTAGCCTTGAAATTCATCTACCCCCAATTGTTTGAGCTGCTCTAATTGCGCCAACTGTTCGATTCCCTCGGCCACCACCTGCATCCCCAGTTGATGGGAGAGATTAACGATGGAAGCAATAAAAATCGCTTGTTGCTGGTTTTGATTCATATTGTCGACAAAGGATTTATCTATCTTCAATTTACTGAATTTAAGGTGGTTGAGTTGGTAGAGCGAAGACCATCCGGTTCCGAAATCATCGAGTGCAAAGCGAACTTTCATTTTTTCTAGTGACTCGATGATGGCGAGACTTTGCGGAAAATCATCAATGGTCATGGTTTCAGTTAGTTCTAATATGATCGCATTGAGGAAATTCTCATGATGGCCAAAAATCGTGGTAACGAGTGTTGGCAAGGTTTCATCAAACAGAGAGTTGGAAAGGTTGATCGAGACATCTAATCGGCGGTTGTGAGGTTTCCAATCATTTTGTAGTGCCAAATAGACCTGCTGCATGATCCATGCCCCGAGCTTTTTACCAAGTCCATACTCTTCGGCAATCTCGATCAGATATTGCGGATTGATATAACCAAACTCACTGTGCTGCCAACGGATCAGCGCCTCACATCCTAGTCGGTCAGGATCGCGCGACAAGATAGGTTGATAGGATAAATACAAGCTCGATTGGTTTGGGTCTAACAGCAACTGCTGTAGCTGCTCAGCGAGGATACGCTTCTTGTTGTAAGCACTTTCAATGTCGCGCGTATAGTACACCACCTGACCTTCAGGTGCTTTTTTGGCGATATTGAGCGCTAAATCCGCATTGTTTAATAAACTGCTCGCTCGTAATTTTGAGCTGCTCTCAGTGAAGTCTTGGGTTTGGCAGGTCACAACGCCCATCGCGACACTCAAACGTTTGGTCGGATCATTCTCTTGTACTAATTTGGTCAAGTCATTCCACAAGTTACGGATAAAAAAGTCGGCATTTCCGGTACAAGGATGCAGTAAAACGGCAAATTCATCAGCACCAATCCGGGCGCATTGATAAGCAAATGAGCGACAGCGTTGGGTAAGTAATTCCGCAATGTTAATCAGCAACTGGTCGCCAAAAGCGTAACCCATCGTATCATTCAACTCTTTGAATCGATTAAGATCGAACAGGATAAGCGCGATAGGTTCTTGTTGATTTCGGCGTCTTTTCTTTAGTTTTTTAACGATAAAGTTACGGTTTTTTAGCCGAGTGAGTGGGTCATGCCATGCGAGAAATTGTTGATAATCTGCAGAACGATAAGTCATATAGGAAAGCAAGATTAACATCAGCAGAATCGCTGCGAAGAAATAGAGTAACTGCTGTTTATTCTCGTTAATCATACGGATATTGCTGTTGGCACTTTCACCCGTAAAATTGACAATCGCTAAATTGCGGATTTGGGCATTGTAGGGCTCGAGGAGCTGCAGCAATTCTTGCAGTACGGGTTGATCACCTCGACTTACTGCCAGTTCATAGCGTTTGAGTTGAGTGAACACCTCTTGAATGATGGCTTGCGCATCGTGTTGTTGTCGGAGTTCTTGGGTTTCTTTACTCGTTAGAAAGAGATCGAAACGATTCCACAAAATATCGTAATTAAGACTCATCGCTTGATGATTTTCACGGCTGCCATTTAATAAGTAAGTCTCCAATCTATGAGTAAAATTGAGCGTCTCTACTTCCAATTGCGCCAAAGACCAAGCCGCCAGTTGGGTGTACTTGGTGAGCATATTATAAGTATTAGTAAAGCGAACCATGGCCCAGATTGACAGCAAGACCATGACGAATACTAGCGTGAAAAATGCAAGTAGAGACTTCTTCATCGTCGTTAAGGAGTGATGATTTCTATACTGCTGATCTGCCAAACCATACGGCTGTGCAGTATTTCATTGTCTAACTCGCCACTACTACTGAGTGGATAGATTGACCAAATTGGTCCACGGTCACGGATCTGCATCGGTTTGCCATTATTTTGAATCGCGAAAACAGGGTTGTACTTCTCAATATCAGAATAAGGGATTTCGGCCCAATATTTGTTTAGGGCAATCACTTTAAGGTCGGCTTGTTTTACTCCCATCCAAGCTAATAATGCCTGAGCAGAAATGCCTTTAAACTCCGTATTACCTTGTGTCCACGGTGTTTCGGTGACGATAGTTAAATCACTGCGGGCTAACAGTTCTTGATAAGTGGCCGAAACGGTTTGCCCTTGATGGGTTATCGTGAGGATCGGTTCTTGTGCAAACAATTTGCTGCTGATTAACGCCAACAGCGTCAATAACATGACCTTCATTGTTCTCATTGGTTGTCCCTTTATCGTGAGTGAGGTTTATATAGGTATAGGTAGCCCATTTCACGCGTGCAAGGTCGATCTTTAGTTTGAGACTAAAGTCGATTTCGCTCATCCCTTGGAAGAACTGGCGGCATCCCACTTTTGTCACAAAAAATTAACGTCTCAATCTCTTGCTGATTTTTCAAAGTTTCACCATATTGTCATTACCGTGTCATAAACATAAAGGTGAGGAGATCGATATGGAACACGTTGAAATGGTGCAACCTAGTGCGCTAGGTGTTGTGGGTCGTACGCTGGTGTTTTCCTTATTGGCATTAGGCTTCACCTTTATGCTGTTATAGCAACACCTAAGATTCACCAAAGCCGAAGCAGATTGCTTCGGCTTTTTTATCCGCGGGTTTTTATCCACTTGAGCTGCCTTCTAACACCTTTGGTAAGCATAGGAAGAAAGGGGACGTTGAGCGAGAGGTTCGGGTTATCTTTCTCCACAACGTCAGCACAATAAAACCTAGTGAAAAGGTCAAGTATTTGCTACCGTGCGAGCAAACCATTGATCGCGAGTCTAGTTATGTCAGTGTGGAATGCTGTTCATCTTAGCCGACGTTTTGCGGCGTTACCCCAAGCTTTTTATACCCCAGTTCATCCTCAGCCTTTGCAAAATGTACGTTGGGGGATGTGGAATAGTCGTTTGGCGCAACAATTTGGTTTGCCTGAAGCACCGAATGATGAGTTATTGTTATCGCTGTCAGGGCAGCAGCTACCTGCTGATTTTTCTCCCGTCGCGATGAAATACGCAGGACATCAATTTGGGGTGTATAACCCCGATTTAGGCGATGGGCGCGGTTTATTATTGGCGGAAATGGCGACCAAGCAGGGCGAAGTGTTTGATATTCATCTCAAGGGCGCAGGGCTTACGCCTTATTCACGAATGGGGGATGGGCGAGCGGTGCTGCGTTCATCCCTTCGTGAATATTTGTGCAGTGAAGCGATGGCAGGACTCGGCATTGCCACGACCCGCGCATTAGCGCTAATGAGTAGTGAAACGCCAGTTTATCGAGAGCGTGAAGAGCGCGGCGCACTCTTGGTACGTTTAGCCCATACCCATGTGCGGTTTGGCCATTTCGAGCATTTCTTTTACACCGATCAGCATGCGAACCTGAAATTACTGGCGGATAAAGTCATCGAATGGCATTTCCCAGATTGCGTGCAAACATCGAAACCTTATGCGGCTTGGTTTTCGCAAGTGGTTGAGCGCACTGCACTGATGATTGCGCAGTGGCAAGCGTACGGCTTTAACCACGGGGTGATGAATACCGATAATATGTCGATTCTCGGGGAAACCTTTGATTATGGTCCCTTTGCCTTTTTGGATGACTACGATCCGAACTTCATCTGTAATCACTCGGATTATCAGGGACGATATGCCTTTGATCAGCAGCCACGCATTGGCCTTTGGAACCTCTCCGCATTAGCGCATGCGCTGTCACCTTTGATCGACAAAGATGATTTAGAAGCCGCACTGGGGAGTTATTCAGAACGCCTCAATCTGCATTTCAGCCGTTTGATGCGCGCGAAACTTGGTTTAGCGACTCAGCAAGAGGGGGATGGCGAGTTGTTTGCTGATTTCTTCGCGCTACTGGCCAACAATCACACCGATTACACGCGCTTTTTACGCGAGCTCTCCTGTCTGGATCGGCAAGGAAACGAGGCGGTGATCGATTTGGTGTTAGATCGCGAAGCGGCTAAGACCTGGTTAACCCGTTATCTTGAGCGCGCTGCTCGTGAGTTAGGTCAAGAGGGGCGACCCATCAGCACCCGTGAGCGCTGCCAAGCCATGCGCCAAGTGAACCCGAAATACATCTTGCGTAACTACCTTGCGCAGCAAGCAATTGAGTTTGCTGAACGAGGCGATTTTGAGGAAATGCAACGCTTAGCCACTGTGTTGGCTAGCCCTTATGCCGAGCATCCCGAGTTTGAACGTTACGCAAAGTTACCGCCAGAATGGGGGAAAAAACTGGAGATCAGTTGTTCTTCCTAAGGCCGGTTATGTATGGGTGGAAAGTGACCCATTACTGAAATTGGATGGGTGGATTTCCACCCATTTTTTATGGCAGAAACCTCGAACACAAGAGAGGAATGCCATCACTGGTTTTACAAGTTACTGATTTTAAATAAATGTTAGTTTTGTGTAATGAATGGCGCGCAAGTTGCTTTGGTATGGGTACGCAGTCCAATGATGGGCTGAAAAATCCAACCAAGGAGAATAAGAATGTTCAAGCCGCTTACCCTAATTGCCGCTTCTATCCTCGCTGTCACAAGCTTTAATGCTGCCGCTAATTGTGACCCAGGCGAAATCGTGATCAAGTTCAGCCATGTGACCAATACCGACAAACACCCGAAAGGGATTGCGGCATCACTGCTGGAAAAACGCGTCAACGAAGAGATGAACGGTAAAGCCTGTATGCAGGTGTTCCCTAACTCAACGCTGTACGATGATGACAAAGTGTTAGAAGCCTTGCTCAACGGCGACGTACAACTGGCGGCACCTTCGCTGTCTAAATTTGAAAAATTCACCAAAAAGTACCGTATTTTTGACCTGCCTTTCCTTTTTGAAGATGTGGATGCCGTTGACCGTTTCCAAAGTTCCGCCAAGGGCGAAGAGCTGAAAAATGCCATGACTCGCCGTGGCGTAAAAGGCTTGGAGTTCTGGCACAACGGGATGAAGCAGATCTCTGCCAACAAGCCAATTTTGGTGCCTGCGGATGCCAAAGGGTTGAAATTCCGTGTACAAGCGTCCGATGTGTTGGTGGCTCAGTTTGAGCAGATCGGTGCTAACCCACAGAAAATGTCGTTTGCGGAAACCTACGGCGGTTTACAGACCAAAGTCATTGATGGACAAGAAAATACTTGGTCAAACATCTACGGACAAAAGTACTTTGAAGTACAAGATGGCACCACCGAAACCAACCACGGCATTCTGGATTACCTCGTGGTGACCTCAAGTAAATGGTGGGATGGCTTACCTGCAGATGTTCGTGATCAGTTTGCCAAGATCCTCAATGAAGTCACGATTGAGCGCAACGCAGAATCCAACAAAGTGGAAGAGCTCAATAAGCAGTACATCATTGAAGCGGGCGGTGTCGTACGCACTCTGACTCCAGAGCAGCGTCAGCAATGGGTCGATGCACTCAAACCGGTATGGCAGAAGTTTGAGAAAGACATCGGTGCCGATCTGATTGAAGCCGCTCTGGCAGCTAACCAGAAGTAACCTTTATTTGGCCCCATCACGGTGGGGCCGTTTGTCTGTTCGTCACACTATTAGAGCGATGTATCACATGGAACAGTCATGGTTTTCGAGAGTCGGCCAGTTTACCGACTCGATTGAAGAATTTCTGATCGCATTTTTTATGGGCGCGATGACGCTACTGACCTTTGCAAACGTCATCATGCGTTATCTATTCAACGACAACATTCTCTGGGCGCTTGAGGGAACAGTATTTATGTTCGCTTGGATGGTGCTTGTCGGGGCGTCATTTGGGGTAAAACGCCACTTTCATATTGGTGTCGATGTGCTGATCAATATCGCACCAGCACGATTGCGTAAGCTGTATGCATTGGTTGCTGTGGCCTGCTGTTTGGCATTTTCAATCCTCTTACTGATCGGTTCTTGGAACTACTGGCATCCCTTTATTACTGAACGTGCTTGGTACGAAACCGACGATATTCCTATGCCTGATATGCTGCAGTTCCTCGCTGATTGGGTTAACGAAGGCGAGCGTTATGAAAAGCTGCCACGTTTCATTCCTTATGCCGCTCTACCGATTGGCATGGCATTACTGACTTTCCGATTTTTACAAATCGCTTGGCAAATCATCACTGGCAAGCTGGATCGCATGATTGCTGGACATGAAGCAGAAGAAGACTTGGAAGCGCTGAAAGCAGAGCTTTCAGAAGCGGGTGAGGCAATGATGCCTAAGACTCAAGGCAAGGAGAAGTAAGCCATGGCCGTTGCACTGTTATTTATTCTGGTTATCGGCATGATGATTGTTGGCGTGCCGATTGCTATCTCGCTGGGCTTGTCCAGTATTTTGTTCCTATTGTGGCACTCGGATGCTTCTTTAGCTTCGGTTGCTCAAACCCTGTTTAACGCGTTTGCTGGTCACTACACTTTATTGGCGATCCCGTTTTTTATTCTCGCCTCAACGTTTATGTCTACTGGCGGTGTGGCTAAACGGATCATCCGTTTTGCGATTGCTATGGTTGGCTGGTTCCGCGGCGGTTTAGCGATTGCTTCTGTGGTCGCGTGCATGATGTTTGCGGCGCTCTCGGGCTCATCTCCGGCAACGGTGGTTGCCATCGGCAGTATCGTGATTGCGGGCATGGTCAAAAACGGCTACAGCAAAGAGTTTGCGGCGGGGGTGATTTGTAACGCAGGAACCTTGGGTATTTTGATCCCCCCTTCGATTGTGATGGTGGTGTACTCAGCGGCGACCAACGTTTCGGTTGGCCGCATGTTCTTAGGTGGTGTTGTCCCAGGCTTATTGGCTGGTCTAATGTTGATCATCGCGATTTACATTACCGCGCGGATAAAAAATCTACCCAAGCAGCCCTTTGTTGGCTGGAAAGAAGCGCTGAAAGCAGCCAAAGAAGCAAGCTGGGGCTTATTGCTGGTGGTGATTATTCTCGGTGGGATCTACGGAGGGATCTTTACCCCAACAGAAGCGGCAGCTGTGGCGGCGGTGTACTCCTTTTTTATCGCCAACTTCATCTATCGTGATATGGGGCCGTTTGCGGATAAGACCAATACCAAACCGGTACTAGTCAAAGTAGTGGAAACCTTTGTCCACAAAGACACCAAAGCGACCTTGTATGATGCAGGTAAGCTGACCATCATGCTGATGTTCATCATTGCTAACGCGCTTATCTTAAAACATGTACTCACCGAAGAGCGCATCCCGCAGATGATCACTGAATCCATGCTGTCTGCTGGGCTTGGGCCAATTACCTTCTTGATTGTTGTGAACCTGATCTTGTTGGTGGGTGGTCAGTTTATGGAGCCATCGGGTCTTCTGGTTATCGTCGCTCCCTTGGTATTCCCGATTGCGATTGCACTGGGCATCGACCCTATCCATCTCGGCATCATGATGGTGGTGAACATGGAGATTGGCATGATCACGCCGCCCGTCGGCTTAAACCTGTTTGTGACCTCTGGGGTAGCCAAGATGTCGATGATGAATGTGGTTAAAGCTGCACTGCCGTGGGTGGGCGTCATGTTCCTCTTCCTCATTATTGTCACTTATGTGCCTTGGGTATCCACTTGGTTACCGACGCTCTTGATGGGGCCGGAAATCATCACTCGCTAGCGCTTAACGCTTAAGTTTGCAAATAACGACAAGCCCTTCGCATGCGAAGGGCTTGGTTTTTTTATGCCGACCTTTAATCTGAGACCTAGACTTTTAACCAGAACGCGGGATGGTTTCAGGGTTTGTAACTCTCTTTATCGAGCTGATATTTCTGCATTTTGTCATACAAGGTTTTACGTGGAAGGTGGAGACGCTCCATGGTGGCTTTAATGCTGCCACCACACTCAATCAGCGTCTGCTCCAAAAGTGATTTCTCAAACTCCGCGACTTGTTCATTCAGTCCGAGTAATTTGGATTTTGGCTCATGGCTTTCAGCAAATTGCGCCAACTTACCGAGTAACACATAGCGTTCTGCGGCATTACGCAATTCCCGCACGTTGCCCGGCCAATCGTGACTAAGCAAGCTTTGCACATCGGAGGCCGTCAGTGCTGTAGCCGCTTTACCATAACGTGCGGCAGCGACCAGTAAGAAATGGTGGAAAAGGGCAGGAATGTCCTCTCTGCGCTCACGCAGCGGTGGAATCGTTAAGGTGACAATGTTGAGCCGATAGTAGAGATCTTGCCGAAATTTCCCTTCGGCAGCGGCTTGTTTTAAATCGATTTTAGTGGCGGCAATCACCCGAATATCAAGGGGAATGAGTTCATTCGAGCCAATCCGTTCGATCACTCGCTCTTGCAGCACACGCAGCAGCCGGATCTGCGCTTGCATCGGCATCGATTCAATCTCATCTAAAAACAGAGTGCCACCTTGAGCATGCTCAAACTTACCCACTCGACGGCTGTCTGCCCCCGTAAACGCGCCTTTTTCATGGCCGTAGAGCTCGCTCTCAATCAAGTTCTCCGGCACCGCACCACAGTTAATCGCAACAAAATTCTGTTCACGGCGCGAGCTCTGTTCATGCAGTGAACGGGCAACCAACTCCTTGCCGGTTCCTGTTTCACCAAACAATAAAATATCCGCTTGGGTATCCGCGACTTGGGCAATGGTATCGCGCAGAGTTTGAATGGCGGCGGTTTCACCAATAATTCGCGGGCCTAAGGTTTGGCTGACTTTTAAACTGCGTTTTAGCTGACGGTTCTCCAAAGTAAGGCGACGTTTTTCGATGGCACGGTGTACCGTGTCAATCAACCTCTCAGGCGCGAAGGGCTTTTCAATAAAATCGTAAGCACCATCATGCATGGCTTTGACCGCCATCGAAATATCGCCATGTCCAGTGATAAGAATGACAGGCAGTTCACTGTCTTGATGTAATACGGAGCTCAGTAAATTCTGTCCACTTAAACCGGGTAAGCAGATATCACTGACGATCACCAATGGGAGTCCTTGCGCCTTGATTGCCAGCAGTGCCTCTTCGACACTGGCAAAAAACTGCGCGTTGAGGTCTGCCAATTCGAAACTTTGAGCGAGCGCAATGCGGATATCGCTCTCATCATCAATCAAAAATACATCACACATGGTTAGTCCATATTGAGAGGTGTGAAACGAGGCAGGGTGATGGTAAAGCGCGCTCCACCGAGTGGTGAAGTCGCCACGCTCAATGTTCCTTGCATGCTGTGCAAAATTTGCTGTGAAATAGAAAGTCCAAGCCCTAAACCATTCTTTTTCGTGGTGTGGAAGGGTTCAAACAGATGGGGCAAGGTTTCAATGCCGACACCGGGACCATTATCATCAACGAAAAGCGCTATTTGCTGTTCAGAGGTTTGCAAACGGATTTGAACTACGCGCTCCGCTTGTCCCTCTAACGCTTGCAGTGCATTGGTGAGCAGATTAATCAGCACTTGTTCTAACTGGATGGGATTGACGCGTACCCAAACGGGCGTTTCGAGGTCGCACAGCTCTAACAACGTCATCTGCGCTTTAAATTGCCCAGTCATCAACTCTTTGGCCGACAAAATCAACGGGTACAACTGCACGTCTTGCTGCTCATTGGAAGTGGATTTTCGGGCGAAAGATTTAAGCTGCTCACTGATTTTCGCCATGCGCTCCGTCAGTGCGGAAATACGCGAGAGATTTTCTTCAGCGCGTTCAGGCTTATTGGTGGCAAGGAAACGGCGGCCGTTATCGGCAAAACTGCGGATCGCCGCCAGCGGATTGTTCAGCTCGTGGCTAATACTGGCCGACATTTGGCCGAGCACTGCCAGTTTCGCCGCTTGGATCAGCTCATCTTGTGTTTGGCGCAGCGCGTGCTCGGTTTTGATCCGTTCAGCAATTTCCGCATGCAATTTGGCGGTGCGCTCCATCACCTCAAATTCAAGCTTCTGCTTGGTCTCTTGCTGCAGTTGCTCGATTTGCCGCTGACGCAGCTGCCGGTGATGCCACAGTTGAAAACCCAAATACACAATCGCAAACAACATGCAGAGAATAATCACTAAGCCAAACGCCGACCAAAAGAGTTCGATTTTCGGTGAAAGCACGCGAATGGTCAGGGCAAGTTCAGGAAGCGGGCGACTCGAAACAATGTAGTCATCTTGCAGCCAATGTTTTTCAGGCTTGCGCCATTCGCTTTGCTCCGCTTGCAAGTCGCCCTGCCAGCCGAGGGAAGGAATAGGGCTGTCTAAATATTGCTGGCTTTGGCGAATGTCGTTGAGCTGTGCGGGAGATAAATCTGCAACGCTATGAAACAGCCAAGCAGGTTGGCTCGACATAAACACCACTTGATGATCATCAGTCGCCACAAAATAGCTGCTCTTGCTTTGCCAGCCCTGCTCAATGGCCGACAAATCCATTTTGACCACGATAACCCCTAAGATTTCCGCCGCATAAATCACTGGATAAGCGTAATAGTAGCCGCGTTGTCCTGAGGTTGACCCCAGCGCAAAATATTGGCTTTTTTGACCCGCAATGGAGAGGTAAAAATAAGGTCGCCATGCAAAGTTGCGTCCGATAAAAGAGCGATCCAAATTCCAGTTACTGGATGCGATCGTGTTGCCAAAGCGGTCGATCAAATAGGTATCTGCGGCTTGGATGACTTCATTGACTTGCTCTAAATAGCGATTGGTGATGTCGATTTGCGCCGAATTTTGTGCCGAGAGCAGTGCATCCACCAACTCTTTATCTTTAGAAATCAGATGGGGAATGTGGGCGTATTTATCTAAAGTCGCAACGATATGGCTTGAAAAACGATCAAGCTGCGACTGATGCTCATTGAGCAGCGCTTGATACTGGAAACGCCAGTATAAGTGCGTGCTCATGCTCACCAGCACAATAAACATGACCCACAACATCAAGCTGAGACGACGAATGGATGGCATCCTTGGCTCTTATCAACAAATCCTTTCGTTACATCATACTGAGAATGCACAGCCGAAGCGTCTAAAAAGATCGCAATCTCGGTCTGCAAAACAAGAGCAAGATCTCTTTTTACGCTTTTCAATAAAAAAAAGCCTCGATTCCATTGAAAAAGCCTATATTGTCCCCATTTCAGAGTCGCTATCGGTTTCCTTTTGGTGGAATTTTTAGCACTTGATTGGGTTTTCAGGAGATTGGCTTGACTCTGACCGGGGATTAACTCGACAGCTCCGGCTGTGGTCGTTAGAATGTCGCGTCTGAAATTTGGTCCTGAGACTAATCGGAGATACCTTTGCCAAAAGATATCGCTCATTAGTCTGGTTTTCTGGTGATTCGCTTGAAAGCCGATGCTCAATATTTACATATCAGTGTTCAATCGGGCACAACACAAGGATGCAGCCACACGTCGTGTTGGCTCATGACGCTCAGGAACCCTGAGCCAGTTTTGAGGTTTAGAAATAATGCAAGTTACTGTTGAAACGCTAGAAGGCCTACAGCGCCGTCTGAATATTACTGTTCCAGCTGCAAACATCGAAGACGCTGTAGCAGCTGAATTACGCAACATCGCGAAAAACCGTCGTTTCGATGGTTTCCGTAAAGGCAAAGTGCCAATGAAGATGGTTGCGAAAATGTACGGCAAAGCAGTACGTCAAGACGTGCTGGGTGAAGTGATGCAACGCCACTTCATCGAAGCGATCGTAAAAGAGAAAATCAATCCAGCTGGCGCACCAACGTTTGCTCCAGTTGAAATTGGCGAAGGCAAAGATCTGGTTTTCACAGCAACATTTGAAGTTTACCCAGAAGTTGAACTGAAAGGCCTAGAAAACATCGCAGTAGAGAAGCCAGCAGCAGAAGTGACTGACGCTGACGTAGCAGAAATGCTGGAAACTCTGCGCAAGCAACAAGCGACTTGGAAAGAAGTTGACGAAGCGGCAGAAAACGGCAAACGCGTTTCTATCGATTTCGTAGGTTCTATCGATGGCGTAGAGTTTGAAGGCGGTAAAGCAGAAAACTTCCCTCTGGAAATGGGCGCAGGCCGCATGATCCCAGGTTTTGAAGACGGTATCGTTGGCAAAACCAAGGGCATGGAATTCGTTATCGACGTGACTTTCCCAGAAGATTACCACGCTGAAAACCTGAAAGGTAAAGCGGCTAAGTTTGCTATCAAAGTGAACAAAGTAGAAGCGCGTGAACTGCCAGAATTGAACGATGAGTTCGTTGCACGTTTTGGCGTAGCTGAAGGCGGCGTTGACGCTCTGAAAGCAGAAGTACGTAAGAACATGGAACGCGAACTGAAGCAAGCGATCAAAGCGCGCATCAAAGAGCAAGCGATTGAAGGTCTGGTAAAAGAGAACGAAATCCAAGTTCCTTCTGCACTGATCGATCAAGAGATCAACGTTCTGCGTCAGCAAGCTGCACAACGTTTCGGTGGCAATGTTGAAGCTGCGGCTCAACTGCCTCGTGAACTGTTCGAAGAGCAAGCGAAACGTCGCGTAGTGGTAGGTCTGCTGCTGGGTGAAGTGATCCGTACTCACGAGCTGAAAGCGGACGAAGAAAAAGTGAAAGCACTGATCACTGAAATGGCGACTGCGTATGAAGATCCATCAGAAGTGGTTTCTTACTACGAGCAAAACCAACAGCTGATGAACAACATGCGTAACGTTGCTCTTGAAGAGCAAGCGGTAGACGCGATCATTGCGAAAGCAAAAGTAACTGAAAAAGCGATCAGCTTCAGCGAGCTGATGAACCCAGTTGCTGCTTAATAAGCAAACTGTAGCGTAGAAGGTTGACGAAACAAGCAATCATCTGCTAACAATGGTCCGTGTGATACCCATCATCCGGGCCATTTATTTTAGGGATATAAGACTATGAGCTACCAAGAAAAAAATGCAATGTCGCCCATTTTTGACGCACTCGTACCTATGGTGGTTGAACAAACCTCTCGTGGTGAGCGTTCATACGACATCTATTCTCGCTTACTAAAAGAACGAGTGATTTTCTTAACCGGGCAAGTAGAAGATCACATGGCAAACCTTGTCGTGGCTCAACTGCTTTTCTTAGAATCTGAAAACCCTGATAAAGATATTTTCCTTTACATCAACTCACCCGGTGGCAGTGTCACTGCAGGGATGTCGATTTACGATACTATGCAGTTCATCAAGCCAAACGTGAGCACAGTGTGTATGGGACAAGCCTGTTCAATGGGCGCTTTCTTGCTTGCTGGTGGTGCACCGGGCAAGCGTTATGTACTGCCGAATTCTCGTGTCATGATTCACCAACCACTGGGTGGATTCCAAGGCCAAGCCTCTGATATTCAAATTCATGCTCAAGAAATTCTGACCATTAAAAACAAACTGAACCGTTTGTTGGCAGAGCATACAGGCCAGCCAATCGAAGTGATTGAACGCGATACTGATCGTGATAACTTCATGTCGGCAGATCAAGCAGTGGAATACGGTTTGGTGGATGCGGTGCTGAAACACCGTGGCGAGTAAGCTCGTAATTGTATAACGCAATTTTGATTGAATTGTTATACACTCAAACCAAAGTGAGTAAAGGCTAAGAGGTTAGCGAATGACAGACAAAAGCAAAGAGGGCGGTAGTAGTAAACTGCTGTACTGCTCTTTCTGTGGCAAAAGCCAGCACGAAGTTCGCAAACTGATCGCAGGTCCGTCCGTGTATATTTGTGATGAGTGCGTTGATTTATGCAACGACATCATCCGCGAAGAGATCAAAGATGTTCTGCCAAAAAAGGAATCAGCGGCGTTACCGACGCCAAGAAAGATTCGTGAACATCTCGACGATTATGTGATTGGTCAAGAACACGCCAAAAAAGTGCTAGCCGTTGCGGTATATAACCACTACAAGCGTTTACGTAATGGTGATACGACTAGCGAAGGCGTTGAGCTGGGCAAGAGTAACATTTTGCTGATTGGCCCAACGGGTAGCGGTAAAACACTACTGGCTGAAACGCTGGCGCGTTTGCTGGATGTGCCATTTACCATGGCGGATGCGACCACATTAACCGAAGCGGGTTATGTGGGCGAAGATGTAGAAAATATCATTCAAAAGCTGCTGCAAAAATGCGATTACGATGTTGCAAAAGCGGAGCGTGGTATCGTCTATATCGATGAAATTGACAAAATTTCTCGTAAGTCTGAAAACCCATCCATCACACGTGACGTGTCGGGTGAAGGGGTTCAGCAAGCGCTGTTAAAACTGATTGAAGGTACAGTTGCTTCGGTTCCACCACAAGGTGGCCGTAAACATCCTCAGCAGGAATTCCTGCAAGTCGACACCTCAAAAATCCTATTTATCTGTGGTGGCGCGTTTGCTGGCCTAGATAAAGTGATTGAACAGCGTGTTGCGACAGGGACTGGTATCGGTTTTGGCGCGGATGTGCGTTCTAAAGACAACAGCAAAACCTTGAGCGAACTGTTTACTCAGGTTGAACCTGAAGATTTGGTGAAATACGGTTTGATCCCAGAGTTCATTGGTCGTCTGCCTGTTACGGCAACGCTGACTGAACTGGATGAAGCGGCATTGATTCAAATTCTGTGTGAACCAAAGAATGCACTGACCAAACAGTATGCGGCGTTGTTTGAACTGGAAAACGTTGATCTGGAGTTTCGTGAAGATGCGCTGAAAGCGATTGCCGCTAAAGCGATGAAGCGTAAAACCGGTGCGCGTGGTCTACGTTCAATCCTTGAAGCAGTTCTACTGGAAACCATGTATGAACTGCCTTCAATGGAAGAGGTCAGCAAGGTGGTGATTGACGAATCTGTGATCAACGGAGAGTCCGCACCGCTACTGATTTACAGCGCTAATGAGAGCCAAGCCGCTGGTGCGGAGTAATCTCAAGCAACAAAAAATAACGAGGAGGTATTCAATACCTCCTTTTTTTTATTCTGTCATTGAATCCAGTTAGTTAGCCCCCATATACTGCGTAACAAATGCAAAGCGGAAGAGAGAAAAATATGAACTTGGAGCGTTCCGAGCGTATCGAGATCCCCGTACTACCCCTGCGCGACGTGGTTGTCTATCCACACATGGTCATTCCTTTGTTTGTTGGCCGAGAAAAATCGATCCAGTGCCTAGAAGCGGCGATGGATAACAACAAGCAAGTGTTATTGGTGGCGCAAAAGAAAGCGGAAACCGATGAGCCGAAAGTCGCCGACTTATTTGAAGTCGGTACCGTCGCAACCATCTTACAGTTGCTGAAATTGCCTGATGGCACAGTGAAAGTACTGGTCGAAGGTCAACAGCGTGCCAAAATCACTCAATTCTATGAAGAAGAGTATTTCTTTGCCGATGCACAATATCTGGTGACACCAGAATTGGATGAGCGTGAGCAAGAAGTGGTGGTTCGCAGTGCGATTAACCAGTTTGAAGGCTTTATCAAACTCAACAAAAAAATCCCGCCTGAGGTACTCACTTCACTGAACGGGATTGATGAGGCCGCACGTTTAGCAGACACGATTGCCGCGCACATGCCGCTGAAATTGGTCGATAAACAGAAAGTGCTTGAACTGCTGGATGTCAGTGAACGTTTAGAATTCTTAATGGGGCAGATGGAGTCTGAAATCGATCTGCTGCAGGTTGAGAAGCGCATCCGCACCCGCGTTAAAAAGCAGATGGAAAAGTCACAGCGCGAGTACTATCTGAATGAACAGATGAAAGCGATTCAGAAAGAATTAGGCGAGATGGATGACGCGCCTGACGAATTTGAAACGCTGAAAAAGAAAATCGAAGAGTCGAAGATGCCGAAAGAGGCACGCGACAAAGCAGAGCAAGAGCTGCACAAGCTGAAAATGATGTCGCCGATGTCAGCAGAAGCAACGGTAGTGCGTAGCTACATCGATTGGATGGTCAATGTTCCGTGGACTAAGCGCAGCAAGGTGAAAAAAGATCTCTCTAAAGCAGAAGAGATCCTCAATGCTGACCACTACGGCTTAGAGCGGGTCAAAGAGCGTATTTTGGAATATCTCGCCGTGCAAAGTCGTATCAATAAGCTTAAAGGTCCAATCCTATGCTTAGTGGGGCCTCCGGGTGTGGGTAAAACCTCACTGGGTCGCTCGATTGCCGCTGCGACTGGGCGTCAGTATGTGCGTATGGCGCTGGGGGGCGTGCGTGATGAAGCGGAAATTCGTGGTCACCGCCGCACCTACATTGGCTCTATGCCGGGTAAGCTTATTCAAAAGATGGCGAAAGTCGGGGTGAAAAACCCACTCTTCTTACTCGATGAAATCGACAAGATGTCATCGGATATGCGTGGTGATCCGGCTTCTGCACTGCTAGAGGTGCTTGACCCTGAGCAAAACAACTCGTTTAACGATCACTACCTAGAAGTGGATTATGACCTGTCGGACGTGATGTTCGTTGCGACTTCAAACTCGATGAACATTCCAGGCCCATTACTAGACCGTATGGAAGTGATTCGTTTATCGGGGTACACCGAAGATGAAAAACTCAATATTGCCAAAGACCATCTGGTCAGTAAGCAAGTTGAGCGTAACGGCCTCAAGCCAAGCGAGATCGTGATTGAAGATTCTGCGATTGTCGGCATTATTCGCTATTACACTCGTGAAGCGGGCGTGCGTGGTCTGGAGCGCGAAATCTCAAAGATCTGTCGTAAAGCCGTGAAGAAAATTCTGCTCGATAAAGGCGTGAAAACCGTTGTTGTAAACCAACAAAACTTAAAAGAGTTTTTAGGTGTACAACGCTTTGACTACGGTAAAGCGGAAGAGAGCAACCGTATTGGTCAAGTGAATGGCCTCGCGTGGACGGAAGTGGGCGGTGATTTACTAACCATCGAAACCCAATCGATGCCGGGTAAAGGTAAACTTACCCAAACCGGTTCACTGGGCGATGTGATGCAAGAGTCGATTCAAGCGGCGATGACGGTGGTGCGCTCTCGTGCAGAAAAATTGGGCATCAACCCTGATTTCTATGAGAAAAAAGATATCCATGTCCATGTCCCAGAAGGTGCGACACCTAAAGATGGCCCAAGTGCGGGTATCGCCATGTGTACAGCGCTGGTTTCTAGTTTGACCGGTAACCCAGTCAAAGCGGAAGTCGCCATGACCGGTGAAATCACTCTGCGTGGTGAAGTATTACCGATTGGTGGTTTGAAAGAGAAACTGCTGGCAGCACATCGCGGTGGCATCAAAACGGTGCTGATCCCGAAAGATAATGAGCGCGATCTGGAGGAGATCCCAGATAACGTGATCGCCGATCTGCAAGTACTTCCAGTGCAGTGGATTGACGAGGTGCTCAAAGTTGCCTTGGAGCAAGACCCGACAGGGGTTAGCTTTGAGAGCAAAAAGAGTGATGCATAGCAAAAATAAGTAAATCTTTACGCTGATAGGTCTAAAAAGGCTTGTCAGCGTTTTTTTTGAAGGCTAACGTTACTGTCAATAGCTTCTAGCCCTGATGCAACAAGGCTTTAGGCTAGTTTTAAACTTTAATGGAACGAAATCGGCACCGATAAAATAATAAAGGGTGACCAAAGGGGAATCACAGTGAATAAGACACAACTAGTAGAACAAATTGCAGCGAACGCAGATATCTCTAAAGCCTCTGCAGGTCGCGCTCTTGACGCATTCATCGAAGCAGTCAGCGGCACACTACAATCAGGTGACCAAGTGGCACTGGTTGGTTTTGGTACGTTCAGCGTACGTACTCGCGCAGCGCGTACTGGTCGTAACCCAAAAACTGGCGAAGAGATCAAAATCGCTGAAGCGAAAGTGCCTTCATTCAAAGCAGGTAAAGCTCTGAAAGACGCTTGCAACTAATTTGAATGAAGATTTTGCACTTTTCTGCAAAATAAATTCGAACCTTTTGAAATTATGCGCATCCTACTGATGCGCATTTCTTTTTCTGATATTATCGCGCCATTCATTTTGGGCTTACGTGCCTGATATCAACCCCGGAGAGTAGTAGCACTATGATGGATCGATTACGCGAAGGCGTGAACAGCATCGCGGTTAAAATTATCCTTGGATTAATCATCCTGTCTTTCATTTTTGCTGGTGTAGGTAACTACCTGATCAGCGGCGGTAATAACGCGGCCGCTAAAGTCGGCAATGCGGAAATCAGTCGTGGTGATTTTGAGCAAGCCTATCAAAACGAACGTAACCGTATGCAAGCTCAACTGGGCGATTATTTTTCAAACTTGCTGGCGGATCCGACCTATGTCGCCTCTTTCCGTAAGTCAGTATTAGATCGTATGGTGAACGATTTGCTCTTAGAGCAACATGCAGCGTCACTAGGGCTACGTGTGAGTGATGAGCAAGTTCGTCAATTGATTTTAGAAATCCCACAATTTCAATCTCAAGGCGTATTTGACTCTACGGCTTACCAAGCGACTCTGCGTCGCGCAGGCTTTACTCCTGAGATGTATGCTGAATACTTACGCAAAGATTTAGTGCGTAATCAATTGATGAGTGCATTGCAGGGAAGTGAATTCAGCCTTGCTGGTGAAGTAAACTTGCAAGACCAATTGATTTCTCAGACGCGTGATATTCGTACGATCACCTTATCTCTAGAAGACTTCGCAAAAAAAGTGACGTTGAGCGATGAAGAGATCGATCAGTACTACAAAACTAACACCGAGCGTTTTACTCGCCCTGAGCAGGTAAAAGTCTCTTATGTCGAGCTCTCTGCTGATGGACTGAAAGCGCAAGTGAGCGTTGATGATGCGGCAGCGCAGCAGTACTACCAAGAACATTTGGATAAGTACTCTACTGCAGAGCAGCGCAATGTGAGCCATATCCTGATTGAAGGTAATGATGAGCAAAAAGCACAAGCGATTTTGGATGAACTGAATGCTGGTGCTGATTTTGCGACTTTAGCGAAAGAAAAATCGCAAGATCTCGGCAGTGCAGCAGAGGGCGGCTCACTGGGTTGGATTGAACCTGACACTATGGACCCAGCTTTCGAAGCGGCAGCATTTGCATTAACTGAAAAGGGTCAAGTTTCGGGTCTTGTAAAGTCTGATTTCGGTTATCACATCATTCGCTTAGACGACATCAAAGCACCTGTGGTGAAGCCATACAGTGAAGTTGAGCAGGCGATCAAACAAGAACTGATTGATCAGCAAGCCCTTGATAGTTTCTATGCTAAGCAGAGTGAACTTGAAAAGATGGCATTTGAACATTCAGACTCTCTGGATGAAGCGGCCAAGGCTATCTCAGCTACGGTTGTGCACACCGATTTTATCTCTGCCGAACAAGCTCCTGAGGTGTTAACCACTCCTGCGGTACTGCAAGCGCTGAAATCACCAGAAGTGAAAGAAGATGGTCTCAACTCTGAAGTGATTGAAGTAGCTCCAGAGCATGTCGTGGTGGTGCGTGTTGAAGAGTTTCGTCCAGAAACTGTGCTGCCACTTGATGAAGTCAAATCGCAAGTGGTTGAGCAGCTATCTCGTATGAAAGGTGAACAACAAGCACTTGAACTGGGTAACCAGCTTGTGACTGCGTTGAAAGCGGGTGAAACGGATCTGCTAGCGCAAAAAGGTGTGTCTTTTGGCGAATTACAAATGATCGATCGCAGTTCACCTCTTGCCAACACGGTTTACGCCATGGTGAAACCACAAGAGGGCGAGAAGGTTTATGCCCAAGCGAAAGATTTTGACGGCAATATCGTTGTGATTGAGTTGAGCAAAGTGGAAAGTAAACTGACACCGGCTTATCACGAACAGATCGCTACACAGTTAGAACGTATCGGTTCTCAGCAAGATCTGGCGGGTGTGATCAGTGTGTTGCGTCAAAACACCGATATTGAGTATCACATTGCGACAGAATAAGCATTCTTAGTGTAATTGATATGTTTAAAGAAACGGGCTACAGCAGTAGCCCGTTCTATTTATAAATTGTCGAAATTTCCATCATTTTTCCCCTCGCTATCATAAGCCCTCAACAACCAAAATGAGGGTCTATCATGCAAATCAAAACCAAAATAGTGACACTGTTTCTTTCTCTCTGCCTGCCGACATTACCGTTACTGGCCAATGCCGAGGAAACGGCACCCGCTGCGCAGGTAGAAGAAGGTATTGTGATCACTGTCAATATTAATACCGCTTCTGCAGAAGAGCTGGCGACGTTACTCAAAGGCATCGGGCTTAAGAAAGCTCAGGCCATTGTCGATTATCGAGAAGCCAACGGTCCTTTTACTCATATCGATGATCTGACGAATGTGAAAGGGATTGGTGAAGCGACAGTGCGCAACAATGCCGCAAGGATCTTGTTATAAGCTGCAATCATGTGTCTCGTAATAACTCGGCTTCGGCCGAGTTAATTTTTTAACTCAGTAGCCTTTTTATGGTTAATCAGGACTCTTACCTAGCACCAGAGAGCCTTTGCACTTATAATTCTTCGCCGAAAACGCGGGCGTGACGATTCCAATCGCCTAAAAACAAAAAAGTGGAGAAATACATGTCTTCTCATACGCCAGTGGTTACCGTTGATGGACCTAGCGGTGCAGGTAAAGGCACATTGTGCATGTTGTTGGCTAAAAAACTCGGTTTTCAGCTATTGGACTCTGGCGCGATTTATCGCGTGTTGGCCTTGGCGGCTCTTCATCATGGCGTTGATCTTGAATCGGAAGACGCTTTGGTTCCTCTTGCTACGCATCTTGATGTGCAGTTCATCGCGGAAGGCGACTTAGTGAAAGTCATCCTCGAAGGTGAAGATGTGTCCCGCGAGCTGCGTAAAGAAGAAACTGGGATGGCTGCGTCAAAAGTCGCGGCATTACCTCGGGTACGTGAAGCGCTGCTGCGCCGTCAACGCGCGTTTGCTAGTGGTATTGGATTAGTTGCAGATGGCCGTGATATGGGCACAGTGGTTTTTCCAGCGGCGGAAGCAAAAATTTTCCTTGATGCGAGTGCGGAAGAAAGAGCCCGTAGACGCTTCAAGCAGTTGCAACTGAAGGGGCTTGATGTTAAATTTGATGCCCTTTTAAGCGAAATTCAGGAAAGAGACGACCGCGACAGAAATCGTGCTGTTGCTCCATTACGTCCTGCTGAAGACGCATTAGTGCTTGATTCAACCACATTGACTATCGATGAAGTGGTGGAACAAGCGCTACAATATATTGAATCTAAGCTAGTGTGAATGGTTCACGCTAGGTAAGAACGTCGGTCGCAAGGATGATGACTGGCGAATTTAATAACCCCACGTGGTAGGACACCCGTGGCCGTTTAATTATTGAAGATTAAATAAATGACTGAATCTTTTGCTCAACTCTTTGAAGAGTTTCTGAACGAGACCCAATTCCAACAAGGTACTATCGTTAAAGGTACTGTAGTAGCAATCGAGAACGGCTACGTTCTGGTTGATGCTGGCCTGAAGTCTGAGTCTGCTATCCCTGCTGAACAATTCAAGAACGCTGCTGGCGAACTAGAAGTTCAAGTAGGTTCTCAAGTAGACGTAGCTCTGGACGCGGTTGAAGATGGTTTCGGCGAAACTCAACTTTCTCGTGAGAAAGCGAAGCGCCATGAAGCTTGGATCGTACTTGAAAAAGCTTACGAAGAAGCTGCAACTGTTATCGGTATCATTAACGGTAAAGTTAAAGGCGGTTTCACTGTTGAACTGAACGGTATCCGTGCGTTCCTGCCAGGTTCTCTGGTTGACGTACGTCCAATCCGTGACACTGCTCACCTAGAAAACAAAGAGCTAGAGTTCAAAGTTATCAAGCTAGACCAGAAGCGTAACAACGTTGTTGTTTCTCGTCGTGCAGTTATCGAATCTGAAAGCAGCGTAGAGCGTGATGAACTGCTTGAAACTCTGCAAGAAGGTACTGAAGTTAAAGGTATCGTTAAGAACCTGACTGACTACGGTGCGTTCGTTGATCTGGGCGGCGTTGACGGTCTGCTACACATCACTGACATGGCTTGGAAGCGCGTTAAGCATCCATCAGAAATCGTTAACGTTGGTGACGAGATCCTAGTTAAAGTACTGAAGTTCGATCGTGATCGTACTCGCGTATCTCTAGGTCTGAAACAGCTAGGCGAAGATCCATGGGTAGCAATCGCTAAGCGTTACCCAGAAGGTCACAAACTGTCTGGCCGTGTAACTAACCTGACTGACTACGGCTGCTTCGTTGAAATCGAAGAAGGCGTTGAAGGTCTAGTACACGTTTCTGAAATGGACTGGACGAACAAGAACATCCACCCATCTAAAGTTGTTAATGTTGGCGACGAAGTTGAGGTTATGGTTCTGGATATCGACGAAGAGCGTCGTCGTATCTCTCTAGGCCTGAAACAGTGTAAAGCTAACCCATGGCAATCATTCGCTGAAGCGCAAGCTAAAGGCGACAAAGTAACTGGTAAGATCAAGTCTATCACTGACTTTGGTATCTTCATCGGTCTAGAAGGCGGTATCGACGGTCTGGTTCACCTGTCTGACATCTCTTGGAACGTACCAGGAGAAGAAGCTGTTCGTGAATTCAAGAAAGGCGACGAAATCTCTGCAGTTGTTCTAGCAGTAGACGCTGAGCGTGAGCGTATTTCTCTGGGCATCAAGCAAATGGAAAACGATCCATTCAACGCTTATGTTTCAGACAACAAGAAAGGTGCTCTGGTTAACGGTACTGTAACTGCAGTTGACGCGAAAGGCGCAACCATCGAGCTAGAAGACGGCGTTGAAGGTTACATCCGCGCTTCTGAAGTATCACGTGACCGTATCGAAGATGCATCACTGATCCTGAACGTTGGTGACAAAGTTGAAGCGAAATTTACTGGTGTTGACCGTAAAAACCGCGTAATCAACCTGTCTATCAAAGCGAAAGATGAAGCTGAAGAGCAAGAAGTAATGGCAACTCTGAACAAGCAAGATGAAGCTGCGTTCGGTAATGCTATGGCTGACGCTTTCAAAGCAGCGAAAGGCGAATAATAGCCAAACGCTAATAGACAAAAGGAGCCGCAAGGCTCCTTTTTTGTTGTCATCCCTAAACCACCGCTTTTGCGGTGGTGCTTGTTGTAATCTTATGATCGCCACCTAAGATTAAACATGAGTAGTTGCCAAAAAGCCGCATAACGTTCACTCTTAGAAATAAAACAGTAAACCTAATGTAAGATCTCGCCCAACGTCGAGTTCTTTTTCTACAATGTAAATCAAGTGTTTGTTGGAATTGATATTACTGACTATAATTGAGCAGTAACAACTCGAAGAGGGAAACTATGACTAAGTCCGAACTGATAGAAAGACTCTGTGCCGAACAAACGCACTTGTCTGCGAAAGAGATCGAAGATGCGGTAAAAAATATCCTTGAGCATATGGCCTCAACGTTAGAAGCGGGGGAGCGCATCGAGATTCGTGGTTTCGGTAGCTTTTCCTTACACTATCGTGAGCCGCGTGTAGGGCGTAATCCTAAGACTGGCGATAAGGTGGAGTTGGAAGGTAAGTACGTTCCGCATTTCAAACCAGGTAAGGAACTACGCGAACGCGTTAACTTGTAATCTGAGTAAAGTTTGTTCACACGAGCGGCATGCTAATCCAGCGTGCCGCTTTTTTATATCAGCATGACTATTAGCCGTGGTTTGTCGCGCCGTTTTCCTGCATAATCGGTGTGCCAATTTGTGAAAAGGTAATGACTTATGAAAATTATAAAGATAGTCGCCGTACTCGCTCTTTTCTTAATCGCATTAGCATTAGGCTCGCAAAACCAATCGGTTGTGGTATTTAACTACTTGCTAGCGCAAGGTGAGTTTCATTTATCGACCTTACTGGGTACGGTTTTTATTGTCGGCTTTGCTTGTGCAGCGATTCTTTTCGGTGGCATGCATTTCAAGTCGCAACTGAGAATTCGCAAACTTACCAAACAGTTAAAATTGGCCAATCAGCAATCCGCACCTGAAACGAAAGTACATAGCGGATAAGGCTGTTTTCGATGTTAGAAATACTGTTCCTGTTATTGCCCATCGCTGCCGCCTACGGCTGGTACATGGGGCATCGTAGCGCCCAGCAAGATAAACAGAAACAATCACACCAAATTTCGCGTCAATACGTGACCGGTTTGAACCTCTTACTCTCCGATCAATCGGATAAAGCGGTTGATCACTTTATCGAATTACTGCAAGTCGATAATGAAACCATTGATACCCATCTAGCACTCGGTAACCTTTTCCGGTCTCGTGGCGAAGTGGATCGCGCTATTCGTATTCACCAAAACCTTATCTCTCGCTCTGGGTTGACCATAGACCAGAAAAACTTGGCGCTGCAGCAGTTAGCTAAGGACTATATGGTGTCCGGTTTTCTTGATCGTGCTGAGAAAATATTTGAACAACTGATTGATGAGCCTGAGCATCGTGAATCTGCTCTCCAGCAGCTCACGGCAATTTATCAACAGACTCGTGAGTGGCACAAAGCGATTGAGTGTGCCACCGCTTTGGTTAAGCTTGGGCGCAAACGTATGAAGGTGAACATTGCGCATTTCTACTGCGAGCTGGCCATGCTTGAAAAGGCGGACAGTAACGATAACAAAGCCATTCAACTGTTTAAAAAAGCATTACAAGAAGATCCGAAATGTGTACGTGCAACCATTTCACTCGGTAAACTCTACCTACAAAACGAAGACTATCAGAAGACTATTGACCATCTAGAGATGGTTCTTGAGCAAGATATCGATTTTATCGGTGAAGTGCTCAATACGTTGGCTGAGTGTTACCACCATTTGGGGCGAGAGCAAGATTTGATCACCTTCTTACGTCGCTGTATCGCCAATAAAGCGGGGGTATCGGCCGAATTAATGCTCGCTCAGCTGGTTGCACAGCATGAAGGTATTGCCGCTGCACAAGAGATTTTAACTCGTCAGTTGGTTAAAAATCCTACTATGAAAGGCTTTTACCGGTTGATTGATTACCATATTGCCGAAGCGGAAGAGGGCAGAGCCAAAGCCAGTCTCTCTACGTTACAACGCTTAGTGGGTGAACAGCTTAAAGTAAAACCCCATTACCGTTGCCGTAAATGTGGCTTTTCGACCCATTCACTTTATTGGCATTGCCCATCATGTAAAAACTGGGGTTCAATCAAGCCAATCAGAGGCTTAGATGGTGAGTAATTAAAAATCAACAGTATGACGCAGCTATTTATGGCTGCTTTTTTTTAACTCGATATACAGATAGGAGAAACGATGAACGACCCAAAAGTGATTGTTGCACTGGACTATGACAATCTGGCGGATGCGCTCGCGTTTGTGGACAAAATTGACCCAAGCACATGTCGACTCAAAGTGGGTAAAGAGATGTTTACTCTATTTGGTCCTGATTTTGTCCGTGAGCTGCATAAACGAGGTTTTTCTGTGTTTCTGGATCTTAAATTTCACGATATTCCGAATACCTGTTCAAAAGCGGTGAAAGCTGCCGCTGAGCTTGGGGTTTGGATGGTGAATGTGCACGCGAGTGGTGGCGAGCGAATGATGGCAGCATCGCGTGAGATTCTGGAGCCGTATGGTAAAGAGCGCCCACTGCTGATTGGTGTCACTGTATTGACCAGTATGGAATCTGCCGATTTACAAGGTATTGGCATCTTGAGTGCGCCACAAGATCATGTGCTGCGATTAGCAACGCTCACCAAAAATGCTGGTCTTGATGGTGTGGTATGCTCCGCACAAGAGGCATCACTATTGAAGCAACATTTGGGGCGTGAATTCAAATTGGTGACGCCAGGAATTCGTCCAGCGGGTTCAGAGCAAGGCGATCAACGCCGTATTATGACTCCAGCCCAAGCCATTGCCTCTGGTTCAGATTATCTCGTGATCGGTCGCCCTATCACTCAAGCCGCACATCCTGAAGTGGTTCTGGAAGAGATAAACAGCTCTTTAGTTTAGCTTTACTAGATTGGATAAACTCAAGCCCAGTCACAGTACTGGGCTTTTTTAAAAAGGCTATTTAGGAATACCACTGTGAAACTTGAAATCGCTATCGGGAGTGGAAATTAACTCCGCTTCGACTCGGCCAAAATACGCAACACGTTCAGAGATATCGTAGCCCGCAATTTGTTCAGCCAGTTGCAAGTAGTCTTGATAATGGCGAGCTTCAGAGCGAAGCAGAGAAACATAAAATTTTGCTATCTCGTCATCTAAGTAGGGGGCGAGTTTGGCAAAGCGCTCACAAGAGCGAGCCTCAATATAAGCGCCTACTATCAGCTTATCAATCAATGTCTGTGGTTCATGAGTCTTCATATGGGCTAGAAGGCTTTTGGCATAACGGCTAGCCGGAATTGACTCATACTCCACATTGCGCGCTTGCATAATTTCCAACACTTGATAGAAATGGTGTAGCTCTTCCTTGATTAGCAATACCATTTTATCGATCAAATCTTGGCTATAAGGAGAATCCGATTTGGCAATGATCGCTTTGGAGATTTGGCTTTTGCCTTTGAGCGATTGGATATCTCCAATTTTGCGATACGCAAAGTCTTCATAAGGTTTAAACCAATCCAATAGCGAAAGTTCACTCTCTTTATCAACCGCATACTTACGGATCAGAAACATGGCGGATTGACCAGCTTTCAGCTCACATAGTAAATGGTCTAACAACAAAACACGTAGGTTTTCAGGTTTGCGCGCTTCTTCAACCCATTCGTCGGGTGTAGGACATTGCAGGAAATGGTTAATCGGTTCTAAAAGTTGTTGGATAGCAGATGGATGAATCATGGGCACTATTTAAGAAAAAGGCCACATAAGCGGCCTGAAGTTAATCAAGTCATTATCGTGCGGTATCTTACCACTTTTTCTTCTCGCCAAAGAGCACATCCATGTCACTTTTGCGTTCATTTTCTTCAATTTGTTGGAGGTCAGAAGCACTTTTGTTTTGACGTTTCTGCTCAAGTTCATCATACATAGTCTGTAACTTTTCACGGGCTTGATTTGAGTAGCTGTCATTTTTTGAGGACAAAACATCAATCCCTTTACGTAGTAGCTGGATTGCAGTGCCGGGTTGCCCACGCAAAATCGAGTCGTTGGCGCGCTTAATCACGTTTTCGATGTTGATTCGAATCTGAATGGTCTCTAAGCGAGCATTTTCTGCCACATAGGCTTGGGTTTCAAAACGTCCTTTATTGTGCTCACTGCGAATAGTGTCACGCAGACGTTTAACCAGCTTTAGCATGATGATGGCTTGTTTATCGCTGCTAGGAACCTTAAATGAAGTACTTTCACCACCCGGATGGTTATTTTGCAGGTGGTTGATCTGTCCCTTCATATTTTCGATACGTTGAGCGAGTTGCTTATTTTTAGGATCAAGGTCATACATGCTTTGTAGTGCATCAAGAATACGGTTATTCAAGCAGACTAAAAGCTCTTTACTGAATGGCAGATGGTGAGCATTGCCGATTAAATCTTCAGTTGCATCAATAATGGCCACATAGCGCGAGGATTCCTGTTTCTTGGCGCTTTCGACTTTCACCCGATATTGCAACATGATGTTGTAGCCAAGAACCAAAATGAGCAAAATGGCCACCAGAGCAATGATTAAACCTATATTCATAAAATCCGTATCTTCAGTTTTCAATGGCTAACGATTAAGGATACACGCTCGTTGTGATCCCGACAATTTACTCTGTTGATTATTCCCGTTTTATCATGCAAAAACCGCTTTCCCACGATGAGTTTGAGCGTTGCGTGGCAATTTTTTCACCGAATAAGCAAGGCGCTGAATATTCATTTCACGCTTCTCTCGATAAAGGCTAGGAATTGTCGCGCTGAAGCGTTATAACTAATAATTATAAAATATGTGTGTCTGTGGCAAAACACCGCAAGGGATTATGGGAAAAAGATGAAACTGCAGCAGTTAAAGTACATTGTGGAAGTGGTCAATCATAATTTGAATGTGTCTGCGACCGCGGAAAACCTATATACCTCTCAGCCTGGGATCAGTAAACAGGTCAGGCTGTTAGAAGATGAGCTTGGAATTCAAATTTTTGAGCGAAGCGGCAAGCATTTAACGCAAGTAACGCCTGCGGGCGAGCACATAGTGCGTATTGCGACGGAAATTTTATCGCGCGTCGAAAGCATCAAGGCGGTTGCTGCCGAGCATACGCATCCAGAAATGGGCACGCTGAATATTTCCACTACCCATACCCAAGCCCGCTATGCTCTGCCAGAGGTGATTAAAGGTTTTACTAAGCGTTATCCAAGAGTTTCCTTGCACATGCATCAAGGCACGCCAACTCAAATGTCGGAAGCGATAGCCAAAGGCACTGCAAATTTTGCGATTGCGACAGAAGCTTTGCATTTGTACCAAGATGCGATCATGTTGCCTTGTTATCACTGGAATCGTTCGATAGTTGTGCCTAAAGATCACCCGCTGACCAAGAAAGAGCAGGTGACTATAGAAGATTTAGCGGCTTACCCATTAGTGACCTATGTTTTTGGCTTTACTGGACGTTCAGAGCTTGATAGTGCGTTCAATCGAGTTGGCATGACACCTAAAGTGGTCTTTACCGCCACCGATGCGGATGTGATCAAAACGTATGTGCGCATGGGTATTGGGGTGGGTGTGATTGCTAGTATGGCGGTAGACAAAAAGCAAGATACGGATCTGGTGGCGATTGATGCAAGCCATATCTTCAGTGCGAGTACCACCAGTATTGGTTTTCGCCGTGGTACTTTCCTGCGCTCTTATATGTTTGATTTTATGGAGCGCTTTGCTCCACATCTTACCCGTCCCGTAGTAGAGCAAGCCATCTCTTTGAAATCGAATATTGAAATAGCAGAAATGTTTAAGGACATTGATCTGCCTGTGCGTTAACGCGCTTTTACTTTCACTTCATTGTGCTTCCTCCTAGAATGGCTCACCGATAGGAGGAAGCATGCAAGCTCTATTCATACAACTCGATTCATTCTTAACTCAAACCCAATCTTTTTGGCGTTATGAGGCTTTTCATGCTTGCCGTTTATCGGCGTTGCCTTGGGGGGATGCGTATCCCGAGTTAACCGCTTGGCTCTATGCTCTTAGTCAGGATGAGGTCGTGGAGTTCAAAACCGATCCAGAGAAACTCTCTTCCGTCTTATCTGGTTTTTTTTCCGGATTAGAGGAGATGAAACTCCCAGTCGACATTTCAGACTCTTCCTTGCTTTCACTCCGATTACCAAAGTTTTTTGACAAAGGGATCCCCGGACGTAAATGGCAACAAATAGAAGCGATCAGTAAAGTGCTTGTTGCGCACCATCAAGGCACTCAGTGGTTAGAGTGGTGTGCTGGGAAAGGTTACTTGGGGCGTATTTTGGCGGGTGTGACTCAGCAACCAGTCGTCAGTTTTGAGTATCAAGCCGAGCTTTGCTGCTCTGGACAACAAGAAGCCGATGCGTTGCAACTCCCTATGCAGTTTGTGCAGGGGGATGCATTTGATGAGCGTTCTGCTGCCCTGTTTAACTCCAGTACTCATGCTGTTGCTTTACATGCGTGTGGTGACTTACACGCAAAGATGCTTCATTACGCCACCTCTTCGCATGCCGCGGCGATTAGCTTTTCTCCCTGCTGCTACCATTTGATTCGAGATAACGAATATCACGCGATGTCGAAAGTGGCGGCTCAGTCAGATTTGCAATTGACCCGTCGAGAACTGCGACTTCCACTGCAAGAAACCGTGACCGGAGGGGAAAGGGTTAGACGGCAGCGACAGCAAGAGATGGTTTATCGGTTAGGATTTGATGCTCTGGTGAGTCAAGTCGGCCATCAAGCGGGTTATATACCTATCCCTAGTATTCAGAAATCAAAACTCAACCAAGGGTTTGCCGAGTTTTGCCAGTGGGCGGCTCAAGAGAAAAATATCGCTATGGATTTCACTCACGTCGATTTGGCTCATTTTGAAAGTTTAGGCTATCAGAGATTCTGGCAGATGGAACGGATAAGTTTAGTTCAAGACGGGTTTCGGCGGCTGCTAGAGCTATGGTTGGTGTTGGATAAAGCGCTCTATTTGCAGGAGCAGGGCTATCAAGTCAGGGTGAGTGAGTTTTGCGATCGTAAAGCAACACCGCGCAATTTAGTGGTCAATGCTTGGCGCTGAATTGAAGAGGGGAGAGCCGATAATATCGGCTCTCTGAATCATTAATTAAACATCGCAATCGCTTTAGCGGGGTCGACATAATCGAGGCCAAAGTTTTCTGCAACCTCTTTGTAAGTCACTTTTCCGTGAATTACGTTGAGGCCTTTTAAAAATCCTGCATCTTCTAGTAGGGCTTTTTGGTAGCCTTTATTGGCGAGTTTAACGATATATGGTAGCGTGGCGTTATTAAGAGCAAAGGTAGAAGTGCGCGCCACAGCGCCGGGCATATTGGCTACACAGTAGTGCACCACATCATCAACAATATAAGTGGGCTCTGCGTGAGTGGTAGGGTGAGAGGTTTCGAAGCAACCCCCTTGGTCGATCGCGACATCAACTACGGCTGAACCGGGTTTCATGCGTTTGATGTGTTGCTGAGTGACCAGTTTAGGCGCAGCAGCACCAGGGATAAGAACGGCACCGATCACTAAGTCTGCTTCTAATACGTATTTTTCGATGGCATCTGCGGTGGAATATACGACGTTAGCTCGGCCTTGAAACTCTTCATCGAGTTTACGTAGAGTATCGATGTTGCGATCTAGAATAGTGACATCGGCACGTAGGCCAATAGCCATACGGGCTGCGTTAGCGCCGACTACACCGCCGCCGAGTACTACGACTTTTGCAGGAGCAACACCGGGAACGCCACCGAGTAATAAGCCACTGCCGCCACGTGATTTTTCTAAGGTTTGAGCGCCAGCCTGAATGGACATACGGCCTGCGACTTCAGACATCGGTGCCAGTAGTGGTAAGCGACCCATATTATCTGTTACAGTCTCATAGGCTATGCAGACAGCTTTGCTCTTGATTAGCTCTTCAGTTTGTGGAAAATCTGGAGCTAGGTGCAAATAAGTAAATAAAATTTGCCCCTCTTTGAGCATGGCTCGCTCGATAGCTTGAGGTTCTTTAACCTTTACAATCATCTCTGCTTTCGCAAAGACGTCTGCAGCGGTAGGAAGAATGGATGCGCCTACAGCGATGTAATCATCGTCTGAAAAGCCGATGCCGGAACCGGCATTTGTTTCTACGTAAACTTGGTGTCCGTGTGAGACAAGCTCCCGCACGCTAGCTGGAATCATGCCCACACGATATTCGTGGTTCTTGATTTCTTTAGGAACGCCAATGATCATCCTAACTCCTTAGATTAATTTGGTTGTATTGACTATATGTAGGGTTGTTCTATCGAATTTGTGGCTAGTATAGTGACTAGTGTGAAAAATTTGATGCTAAATATTAAGAAGTTGTAGTATATTTTTTTGCAAGGAAGTAATAAGGTGGAATAAAAAATGGTGGATAGTTATAAGAAGCCGTCTAAGGACTTAGACCGTATAGATCGCAATATATTGAATGAATTGCAAAAAGACGGTCGAATTTCAAACGTAGAGTTATCAAAGCGTGTAGGGCTTTCACCTACACCCTGTCTTGAGCGTGTTCGTCGTCTAGAACGTCAAGGGTTTATTACTGGTTATACTGCATTATTGAACCCTCAGTATTTGGACGCCTCACTGTTGGTGTTTGTTGAAATTACGTTAAATCGTGGCGCGCCCGATGTATTTGAACAGTTTAATGCCGCGGTACAAAAGTTGGATGATATTCAAGAGTGTCACCTAGTTTCTGGTGATTTTGACTATCTGCTGAAAACCCGTGTATCGGATATGGGGGCTTATCGCCGTTTGTTAGGTGATACCTTGCTCCGTTTGCCGGGAGTCAATGACACTCGTACTTACGTGGTCATGGAAGAAGTGAAGCAAACCAACCAATTAGTGATTAAAACTCGCTAACTTAAAGCGAATGTTGGAGATCTTTCCACATTCTGACTTTCGCGAATTGGGTTTTTGCCCTTGATATGGTTAAATCTCCAAACAAACCGAGCGGCGTTGGCCGCTCGGACTGTTTCACCGCCATGAAACTGCGTATAGTGTTGCGCATTATGGCCTTAATCATAGTCAAGTTGGTTTATGTTCAAAGAGAACAAAAATAAAGTCGAAACCATTATTAAAACGAGTGAAGAGGCTCCTTCTTCTCGACTCAATGGCTCACAACGTCTTAAAGAAAGCGGATTGATCTTAGCTTTCTTGTTTTCGATATTTCTTGCCGTTGCTCTGTTTAGTTTTAACCCCGCTGATCCATCTTGGTCACAAACGGCTTGGGGGACAGACATTCACAATGCGGGTGGTTTAGTTGGCGCTTGGTTAGCTGACACCCTGTTCTTCGTTTTTGGCTCTTTAGCCTATCCATTGCCTTTTATTACTGCATTTGCAGCATGGGTGCTGTTGCGCAAACGTGATGAAGGTGACGAAATCGATTTCACTCTTTGGGGAACTCGACTCCTTGGTCTAACCATAGTGCTATTGACCAGTTGTGGTCTTGCCGACATCAACTTTGATGACATTTGGTATTTTTCATCAGGTGGAGTGATTGGCGATGTGTTGACCAGCTTAGCACTGCCGACCTTGAACATTCTTGGAACAACGCTTGTGTTGCTCTTTTTGTGGGGGGCTGGCATTACCTTGTTGACTGGGATCTCTTGGCTGCGGATTGTGGAATGGATTGGTGAGCGTAGCATTGCGGCATTTGTCGGGCTGTTTAACCGCTTACGCGGTGAAAAAGCGGAGCGTGTGAAACCGGCACTGGTAAAGCCTGAGCTGCCAGTTGAAGAGCTAGAACCGACATTTTCTGCGTCAATGGATACTGAGATTGATGAGCCAGCTCCGAGCTTACGTCGCTTCAATATTCATATGCCGGAAGAGCGCGACGTACCTGACATTCATTTTGAGCCCCAAGTGGAGCCTAAAGTCGAGTTGAAACCAGAGCCGCCAAGGCAGCGCGAACCTGCTCCCCATTTCTCACGGGTAGCCGCTCAAAATACACAGGTAGAGCCTGTCAGCTCTGCGCGCACTCAGCAATGGGATGCCACGATAGAAGAACTGGAGCAACAGGCTCGTCTAGTCGATGACTATGCTGTCGAGGATGATGCAGTGCCAAGCGTTCTTACCTCCAGCACTCTTTCGGATGTTGAAGATTCCATTTTGACCACTGCCATCTCGGTGGATGAAGAAGAGGAGAGCCTCTCTGAAAACTTTAACCACTCGTTCAATATTGAGGTAGAAGATGAAGAAGTTGAGCCCAGCATTGCTAACTTGCATTGGTCAGATGATGAAGATGAGCTTGAAGAAACGCCTTCGGTTATGGTATCGCCCGCAATAGAGTCTGATTGGGAAGACGAGGATGAGCCTGACGATCGCGATGTGGCGGCATTTCAAAACATCGTTTCGCAAGCACAAGCGAATGCGGCTGCGCAGCAAAACCCGTTTTTAGTGCAGAAGGCCGTAAACTTGCCGAAACCAACAGAGCCTATGCCAACGCTAGAACTGCTGTATCATCCAGAAAAGCGTGAAAACTTTATCGATCGTGAAGCTTTAGAAGAGATCGCGCGTCTGGTTGAGTCCAAACTGGCTGATTACAAAATCCAAGCGCAAGTCGTGGATATTTTCCCGGGGCCTGTGATCACCCGTTTTGAGCTAGATTTAGCGCCGGGTGTGAAAGTGAGCCGAATTTCTAGTCTGTCGATGGACTTAGCCCGTTCACTCTCGGCGATGGCTGTGCGTGTCGTGGAAGTTATTCCCGGTAAACCTTATGTCGGGCTTGAGCTGCCAAACATGTCACGTCAAACTGTGTACCTATCCGATGTGATTGCCAGTCCTCAATTTAAAGAGTCGAAGTCACCGACGACCGTCGTGCTTGGCCAAGATATCGCCGGCGATGCCGTGGTAGCAGATCTGTCTAAGATGCCTCATGTGTTGGTGGCGGGTACCACTGGTTCAGGTAAGTCGGTTGGGGTCAACGTGATGATCCTGAGCATGTTGTATAAGGCTTCCCCAGAAGATGTCCGCTTCATCATGATTGACCCGAAAATGTTAGAGCTTTCCGTGTATGAAGGCATTCCTCATCTGTTGGCGGAAGTGGTGACCGACATGAAAGATGCCTCTAACGCGCTGCGCTGGTGTGTCGGAGAAATGGAGCGTCGTTATAAGCTGATGTCGGTACTTGGTGTACGTAATATCAAAGGCTTTAACGATAAACTGCGTATGGCTGCTGAAGCCGGACATCCTATCTACGATCCTCTTTGGAAAGACGGAGATAGCATGGAGAGTGAGCCGCCACTATTAGAAAAACTGCCTTATATTGTGGTCGTGGTCGATGAATTTGCTGACCTGATGATGGTAGTCGGTAAAAAAGTCGAAGAGCTGATTGCGCGTTTGGCACAAAAAGCCCGTGCGGCGGGTATTCACTTGATTTTGGCTACGCAGCGCCCATCTGTGGATGTGATTACGGGTCTGATTAAAGCCAACATCCCGACCCGTGTTGCTTTTACTGTCTCTACGAAAACCGACTCTCGGACGATTTTGGATCAGAGTGGCGCAGAGTCGTTGCTCGGTATGGGGGATATGCTCTATTTACCTGCCGGTTCCAGTCATACGATTCGTGTACATGGTGCATTTGCCTCGGATGATGATGTGCATGCTGTGGTCAATAACTGGAAGGCAAGGGGCAAGCCGAATTACATCAGTGAGATTATCCAAGGCGATCACGGCCCAGAAGCCTTATTGCCCGGAGAGCAGTCTGAATCAGACGAAGAACTTGACCCACTGTTTGATCAAGTGGTTGAGCACGTTGTCGAAACGCGCCGAGGCTCAGTTTCTGGGGTTCAACGCCGTTTTAAAATTGGTTATAACCGCGCAGCACGTATTGTCGAGCAGCTTGAGGCTCAAGGCATTGTGAGTGCGCCAGGGCATAACGGTAATCGTGATGTATTGGCTCCTGCACCTATACGAGATTAAACAGCAGAAACAACAAAAGTAAAAAAGGCGCTTTAAGCGCCTTTTTTATCAACCGGATTGAGCGATGCGATTGGCTTAGCGTGAGGTTTTAGCCAGTTGTGCGACGACAAAAATCGCTAATGCGAGTAAGTTTGCCGCGAAGATAACGACAAGCCACTGTGGCATAGAGAGCGTCAAAAACTGCCATACCACCTTGCTACAGTCACCATACGCTTCAAACAGATTGGGAGCCCATTGGTTGAGCGGAGCCCAAGCCGGGAAGGTGACAAACAGATCGCAAGTAGCAAAAGGCGAAGGGTTAAACTGGTAGTTGACATGCTCGATCGCCAGCATCAAACCTTTGTAGCTGCTGGCACCCCAAGCAGCAAAACCGAGCCAACGTACGACAGGGTTTTGTGGTGCAATTGCGCCAATCAAGGCGGCGACACCAATCCCCAGCATAGCGATACGTTCATAGATACACATGACACAAGGTGCAAGTAGCATCACATGTTGAAAGTACATGGCACACAAGGTAAAGAAAACGACAAATGCCAGCAGCAACAGCCAAGATAATCGCGACTGAGAAAAGGTTTTAAGGGAGGATAATATACGCACAGATAGATCCTTGTTAAAAAGAAAAGCTCTGAATACTCAGAGCTTTGTATCTTGGATTAGTTTCAGTTTCAATTGAAATTTAGTGGCCACTTTGCAGTAGTGCATCTGCAGCTGGCGCGACATGATGGCTGATCCAACCTAGGCTATAGAACACTTCAGTCATTGGCTCAAGTAAGAACATGATGCCAATAAAACCAACCAGTGAAAGCGCCAGCGTATAAGGAAACGCCATGATGACCATACGACCGTAAGAGAGACGGATTAGTGGCGCCAAAGCCGAAGTGAGCAAGAATAAGAAGGCCGCTTGACCGTTCGGTGTGGCTACTGAAGGTAAGTTGGTGCCGGTATTGATGGCGACGGCCAACAAATCAAATTGGTCACGTGAAATCATGCCTTCCATCAGTGCGGTTTTTACTTCAGTGATGTAAACCGTCCCCACAAACACGTTGTCTGACACCATGGAAAGTAGACCATTCGCCACATAGAAGAGTGCGAGCTGAGTGCCATGGTCTTCGACATTTAGTACCGCATCAATCACGGGTTTGAACAGCTCTTGGTCGATAATAACTGCAACAATCGAGAAGAAAACCGCCAGCAATGCGGTAAACGGTAGCGCTTCTTCAAACGCTTTACCTAGCGAATGTTCTTCAATCACACCAGTAAAAGCTGTGGCGAGAATAATCACCGACAAACCAATAAGACCAACGGCGGCTAAGTGAAGAGCTAAGCCCACAATCAACCAAACCGCGATAGCACCTTGCACCCAGAGTTTGGCAACGTCTTGGTTTGTGCGGTTTTTGCGCTCTTCTGAGTCAAAATCGAGCAGAATTTGACGAACATTGGCAGGAAGACGAGCTCCGTAGCCAAAAATGCGGAATTTCTCAACCAACATACAGGTCAGCATACCTGCAATAAACACGGGTACGGTAACGGGGGCCATGCGGAGTAGGAACTCACCAAATTGCCAGCCTGCTTGGTCAGCAATGATCAGGTTTTGTGGTTCACCGACCATAGTGGTGACACCACCCAGTGCTGTACCCACACCTGCGTGCATCAGCAGTGAACGTAAAAATGCACGATAGTTTTCTAAGTCATCACGAGTTAATTCTGAAATACCTTCATCATGGGTGTGATCGTGAGAAGAGTGAACACTTTGACCCGAAGCAACCTTGTGATAAATCGAGTAGAAACCCACCGCCACACTGATGATGACCGCAATCACTGTCAGCGCATCTAGGAAGGCAGAGAGAAACGCTGCCGTAACACTAAAGGCTATCGAAAGGAGAACTTTGGAGCGAATGCCAAGCAGAATTTTAGTGAAAATAAACAGCAGCAGTTGCTTCATAAAATAGATGCCTGCCACCATAAACACCAACAGTAGCAATACCTCGATATTGGCAACCAGTTCATGCTTAACTTGCCCCGGACTTGTCATCCCAATCGCAATCGCTTCAATCGCAAGTAAACCACCCGGTTGTAGAGGGTAGCATTTCAGTGCCATGGCCAGAGTAAAAATAAACTCAACCACTAATAACCAACCCGCGAGGAAGGGATTAATAAAGAAGAACACTATTGGGTTAATAATAAGAAAAGCAATGATGGCAACTTTGTACCAATCAGGCGCTTTACCAAGGAAATTCTTGATAAACGCGTTTCCGAGGGACATCGGCATGATGATTACTCTTTAACTGTTGTTATAGATAGACTTTGTGTCGTACCTGCTTTCACCAAAGCATGAGACTCAGTGTGTAGACAAAATCTTTTCAACAGTGATTTAGCAGGAAAATAAGGTTGTTCACCGATTCAATTCCAGCTAAGTCACTCCCTGAGAAAAACAAGCACTCCGTACTTCGACCGCAACTCTACTTGTCGTTACACAATAGTCAACAACAAATATCATGATGATAAAAAGTTACTAAACTTTCGTTAAAAAACGCGATCTAAGTGGTGTAAGCATAACACAAAGTTGACGAAAAATTCATTTAGAAGCCGTGAGTTAGGTGAAATTGAATTTAATACATCTTTACTCCAAAGAAATACCTCTTTCGAGTAAGTTTATTTTGCTAATTAGAAATAGGATAGTGTGAGCTGTGTCCATTTAATTTCAGGTGTTTTATGTAGTCGATGAAAAGAAAAGTGTTTACCAGTCATCTTATAAGCAAAATGTTCACAATGATTCGCTCAAGTTAAATTAGAGTAATTGCACTATGTCTGCTTTGTGACAAGTTTATCGATGCTTGGTTTTCGACGTACACCAACTAGTGGTATGATGAGTGCCATTCGACCCAAATAAAACAAGTATTGGATTAGTCATTAATGGTCATTAAGGCAAAAAGCCCAGCCGGTTTCGCTGAGAAGTATATTATTGAAAGTATTTGGAACGGCCGCTTTCCGCCAGGTTCCATCTTACCTGCAGAGCGTGAGCTTTCTGAATTGATCGGTGTTACGCGTACCACACTACGTGAGGTGTTACAGCGTTTAGCGCGTGATGGTTGGCTCACGATTCAACACGGTAAACCCACCAAGGTGAATCAGTTTATGGAAACATCAGGTTTGCATATTCTTGATACCTTGATGACTCTTGATGCAGAGAATGCCACCAGCATTGTTGAAGACTTACTAGCTGCAAGAACCAATATCAGCCCCATTTTCATGCGTTACGCTTTTAAGCTAAATAAAGAGAGCGCAGAGCGGATCATGATCAATGTGATTGAGTCTTGTGAAGCCTTGGTTAACGCCCCTTCTTGGGATGCGTTTATCGCAGCTTCTCCCTATGCGGAAAAAATCCAGCAGCACGTGAAAGAAGACAGCGAAAAAGATGAGCTCAAAAGGCAGGAAATCTTGATCGCGAAAACATTTAATTTCTACGATTACATGTTATTCCAGCGTCTCGCTTTCCATTCTGGTAACCAGATTTACGGTTTGATCTTTAACGGGTTGAAAAAGCTGTATGACCGTGTGGGAAGTTACTATTTTTCCAATCCTCAAGCGCGTGAATTGGCCATGGAATTCTACCGTCAGTTGTTAGCTGTGTGCCAAAGCGGCGAGCGTGAGCATTTGCCTCAGGTTATTCGTCAGTATGGTATTGCTAGCGGACACATCTGGAATCAGATGAAAATGACGCTGCCGTCCAATTTTACTGAAGACGATTGCTAATCTAGCACTGTTCGTTTTCGTTAAAGAAGCCCGCATTGTCACGCGGGCTTTTTACTATTGAAATTAATCCCAATCCCTTGAGTTTAGTGATGATGGTTATCCCCTTTCTACTTGAAGCTGCAGGGGTGTTGGCTACGTTCGTTCACCCCAATCACATAGCCTCTCTATGCTCATGGGGATGAATTCACTTGCCGCCTACCTGCAACTCCAAGTTGTTTGGGTATAGAGATTGACTTAATTTCCCCCTGCGGCTTTGAACCATTGGGTTAAATGGGTTTTCAAATCTTTCAATTCATCTGGACCAATCAAAGCCAGCCCCAAATCTTCGGCACGCGTAATATCGTTATGGCGTAGAGGGCGGAAGCTGACCAACATAGCTCGAGCCTGTAGACCGCCGAGAAGGTCACGCAGAGATTCGAGTTTGTACAAGGTATCGTCACCGTCATCACGCATCCCTTTGGTTTTACACTCAATAATGTGCAGTTTGTTGTTCACCACGGTCGCCACATCCAACTCGTTACGCACTTCTCTCTCTCCAAGCTGGCGATAGACTTGCACGTTCAGCGAGCGATCTTGAATGGTTGGCATGTCATCTTGGATCTGTTTTACAGTGCTGTGAACTAGGGTTTCTAACCACTCACCATTGGCAAAGCGACGAGCCTCTTCGTTTATGAACGTGAGAATGCCGTTTTCATAACTGGCAATCTTGGCCTCAACCAGATCGCTGAGTAGCAAGTTTAATTCGCGATAGCCTTGCTGTTTGTCAGATAATTCCACATCCAGCTTCTGCTCTTTTCGGCAAGTGGTGGCGAGGTAATTGAGGGTGGCGAGGCCTGGGCCTAATTCCAATGCATTACTCGCCCAGCGTTCGCCAAGCTGATACAACTGCTGATCTAATTGTGGAGAGAGTTGATGCTCATTGAATTCGCCACGCGCACCAAAAATGGTGAGATAGTCGGCAATGGTGATGCGGTCTTGAACTTGAGTATCGTTATTGCCTTCGGGATACAGCCAGCATAAGCAGTCACTATTGGGTTCTACGACAAAAATTGGCCAGTGGTAGCTGCGAAACACTTCGTAAGCCGACAGCAAGCGGTGGCGTAACCCACAACTGGCGTTGAATTTGACCTCTTCACCACGCGCTTTAAGTGTTTCGGCAAGTTCTCGAATCGCACTTTTGATGGCAGAGGTGTTTGAGCCGGCGGGAATTTCAAAGAAGTCTGTTGAGATATTACGCTTGTTTAAAACGTCGCTAAGGCGTTGATAAATTACCGTTTGGGTATGGTCGCCAATAAAAATAATGTGGCGGCTAACGGTTCGATGATCGAGCAGCGGTGTCACTAAGCGAACCGGGTCCTGATCGATAATCCCTACGTGAATAGCCATAAAGTGTCCTCATGATTTGCTTGCATGAGTGGAGGGAAAAGTGGCGCAAGCTTGTTACTCATATAACGATGAGGTGTTGAAAAAACAAGAGCGACTCTGATGAAAAGTCGCTCTTTGTGGAAAAATTGACAGTAAGAGTATCTAGCAAGAGTGCTAGCCGTTCATCGGATTAGAGTTTAAACCTATGGACTAACTCACTCTGTTGGTTGGCGAGTGCGGTCAAATTCGCACTGGTTTGCGCAATTTGTGACATCGCTTGGTAGCTTTCATCCGAGATATGGTTGATATCTTCGATGCTGCGAGCGATCGAGGTGGTGGTTTCGTTTTGCTCACCGGCCGCTTGAGAGATATGCGTACTCATATGGCTGATTTCGATGATCAATGCTTGAATTTCTTCCATGGCACTGTTGGCATGGGAAGCTTGTTCGACGGAGAGTTCCATATCTTGCATACAGCTCTCAATAACCTTACTGGCTAATGAAGAGCTGGATTGCAGATTGCTGATCATCGATTCGATTTCTGACGTCGATTGCGTTGTGCGCTGCGCAAGAACGCGAACTTCATCCGCCACCACCGCAAAGCCGCGGCCTTGTTCTCCTGCACGCGCCGCTTCAATCGCAGCATTGAGCGCCAAAAGGTTGGTCTGCTCAGCAATATTGCGGATGACATCTAAGATAGAGCCGATTTGGCTGCTCATCTTGCGTAAGTCGCCGACCGCCTCGACTGACTCGATTAAGCGTGTTTCAAGTTGACGGATTGTGCTGATGTTGGTGCTCATGATCTGGCGGCCTGACTCCGATGCGGTTTCGACTTGTTGCACCATCGCCAGTGAATTTTGCGCACTATTGGCGACTTCTTGCACCGAGTGAGCCATTTCCGTCATTGCGGCTGCGACGCTAGAGGTCTGTTCACGTTGACTGTTGAGCTTGTTTTGTGCACTCAGTGAGGTCGTTTGGTTTGTCGATGCTGTCGCGGTCAAATCATCGGAGGCACTGTTGAGCTTGACTAAAATGTCGTGTAGGTTATCGGCAAGACTATTGATGTGACGGCTCAGGCGGCTGAATTCGTTGTTGTAGCGAATCTCAATTCGTTGCGTCATATTGCCTTGGGTGAGGCTTTCTAAGGTTTTGAGGATCCGAGTTACGGGTTCACGCACACTGTGCGCAATGTGGTAACCAATCGCAGTTGCCAATAGAACGACGGCAATACCAATCACTACCGCTTTAATCGCACCTTGTTGGTAAACTGAGCCGGCTTCAGCAAGGGATTGGTTCAGGTCGTCGGTCGCCGTTTGGTTAAACGCGCCTAAAATGGTCATTGCTTTGTCCACTTCATTGGCGAGGTTGGCAATATTGTTATAGAGCGCAGCGCGAGCTTGCAGATATTCATTGTGTTGATCCAGTACGCCGCCTTTTTGGCCGATGTCTTGGGTGAATTTCGCGACTGGCTCATCAAAGCGCTCTTTCAACTGCGGCATCTGCGTGGTGAGGCCTCGGTACGCGTAGTTTAGGTGGGTAACCGCTTTTTTGTTTTGATTGACCGCTTTTTCCACAAAGGCGACATCTGAACTGGCTAAGGCATCAGAAGTGATCACTTCGGCATCTTTTAATTTGATGAAGTAGCTTTTGGCCATCACTTTGACCGAAATGCTGTCGTTGTCATCGACAAACTCTTTCATCCCGACACTCAGTTCTGAATGAAGACGTTGGAACTCACGAGTCGACTTTTGCACGGAAGCTTGAGCAGCAAACATGGCTTGATAGTTATCCATGGCGAGGTCAGCTTCACTAAAATAGCGGGTTTCGAGCTGCTTTAATTCCGTGATTGGCTGTGCCAGTTCGGGATGATTCACACTGGCTTGACTCAGTTCCGCCAAAACAGATTGAAAGCGCTGTTTAGACTGAGCAAACTCTTGACGCATACCGTCCATGAGCGAAGTATCTTGCGTAGTCAGAAAGTCTTTAAACGATTTATCGGCAGACAAGAGTTGAACACTCGTCTGATTAGAGAGAGAGACGAGAGGCAATGCAGCGGTTGAAACACTTTCAAAATTGCTGTGAATTTGATTCATGCCACGAAGCATGATGGCGACAGTCACCACAAACATTATAATGATCAGCGCAAAACCGGCATACATACGCCGAATAACGGAACCCTGCATAATTTCTCTCCCTCGAAAATCACTCATTGTTATTAGAATTCATCAAAGACAAATTTGTCTTAAAAAAGTAACAAAACAGTCATTATTGTATTGAGGTTGGGAAACGCGTTTTATGACCAATACAGCAAAAAAAACCTTTCACCAGTGAGCTTGCTCAGGTTCTTTTAACTGTACGGTGTTTTTTATTGAGCTTTACTATGCCTTGACGCATACTCAAGCCAGAAAAATTCTTAATCAAAACCTTTGTATGGAGTACGTCATGGCGGAAGAAACCATTTTCAGCAAAATCGTTCGTAGAGAGATTCCCGCTGATATTCTTTATCAAGATGAGTTGGTCACTGCATTTCGAGACATTCATCCGCGCGCGCCAAGCCATATTTTGATCATCCCCAATAAGCTCATCCCAACGGTCAATGATGTTGAAGTTGAAGATGAATTAGCACTCGGTCGGCTGTTTACTGTCGCCAAAAAAATCGCTGAGCAAGAAGGGATCGCCGAAAACGGCTACCGCTTGATCATGAACTGCAACTCACACGGGGGTCAGGAGGTCTATCACATCCATATGCATTTGGTGGGTGGTCGTCCGCTTGGGCCGCTTTTGATGGGTTAACTTCATTCTCCGATGTTGATGGTGACGAATCACGTGGTTCAATACATTAAACGACCTATACGTAGCCTCACTCTTACTTCACTACTGCTCGCGGGGTGTGCCAATCTCACTGCGGGCAATCTTTTTAGCCATTACAGTGCGCAAAACAGTGATTTATATCAGTCTGTTGCGGCAGGGCAATACCAACAAGCTACGCAGTTATTGCCCGATTATGTCGCCGGTGAAGTGTTAGACAACCTTGAAAAAGGTCGGGTTTATTTTCTTAGCCAGCAATACGCAGAAAGCCAGCAAAGTTTGGCTGCTGCAGATTTGGCGGTTAAACAGCAGCAAGACCGAGCGATCATCTCTGTGAGTAGTACCGCGACCAGTGTGGGTTCGCTGGCGGTCAACGATAACTTGAATGAGTACGAACCTGCCGATTATGAACTGGGCTTTTTGCACCTGTACTTAGGGCTGAATTATGTGCGCAATAATGATCTGGATGGTGCATTAGTTGAAATGCGCCGCGCTAACCAAGTTCAGGAAGCCGCTAAAAAACGCCGTGAACAAGCGTTGTCCAGTGCGGAGCAAGAGATGCGCTCACAAGGATTATCCCCGAACTTAGGCAGTGTGCTTGCACAATATCCAGATGCCGGAAAAACCTTACAAGCGGTGCAAAATGGTTATCTGTTGTATCTTTCGGCGCTGCTTTATGAAGCGGATAATGATTTGAACTCGGCTTATGTTGACTACCGCAGAGCACTGGCGGTTGCCCCCAATAATCCATCGGTTATTGATGGAACACTTCGAGTCGCGTCTCGGCTTGGCATGCAACAAGATCTCAAGCTTCTTAAACAGCAATATGGTGAGCCTAAACGCTTAACCTCTGCGCAAGGCCGAGTCATCGTCATAGAAGAGCAGGGTATAGTACAACCTAAGCAAGCGTGGCGACTCTCTTTACCTTTGTCTGACAGTCGTGGCAATACGGCGCTGTATTCTTTGGCTCTGCCTTATTATTCATCTTCGGTGGCGCAGAGTCGTGTACCGATCAGTCTAAATGGCGCTAGTTTGGCCTCTATGCCAGTTACTGATGTGGATTTGATGGCTAAGCAGGCATTAACGGAGCAAATGCCTGCGCTGGTACTGCGCCAAGCGCTGCGTGTGGTCGCCAAAGACCAATTACGCAAAGAGACGACTCAGGAAGAGGATGTCGCCAATTTAGTGTTTAATATTTGGAATACGTTAACGGAGCAGCCTGATACACGCAGCTGGTTAACCTTGCCCGCCACAGTCAATACGGCCACCCAAGTGGTGAAAGCGGGTGATCAAGTGCTGGATATTGCAGGGACTCACTATACCTTTCATGTTCCAGAAAATGGCACAGTGTTAGTTTGGCTATCTCACCAAGGTAACAATGTGACAATTTGGCATAAACAACTAGGGATACGGTAATGAGAACGTGGCTATTAGCAGTATTAACCGCTTTACTCTTAGTGGGATGCAGTGCTAACACTGCGGGTTTGCGAGTGGATGGCGCATCACAGCAAGTCTTATTTAACGACAGCGCTTTAAGCAAAAGCTTAAGTATTGAGGACATTTCAACCACGGAAGTGGATGGACATACTCGAGGCGTGGTTCGTTTGCAGAGTAACCAAAAAAGCGATGTGCATGTGCAGTACCGTTTTTATTGGTATGACAATGATGGGCTTGAAGTGAATACCAAGTTAAGCCCATGGAAAACCATCATTTTGCGAGGCATGGAAACCGTGTCACTGACTGAGGTTTCGGTGAACCCGAACGGTAAGCAGTTTCGCGTCCAGATCCGCGAAAGCGATCAATAAAAAAGCGGTCGAATAAGCGATCGATAAAAATACGTTTTTAAGAGGAATCACGATGAAAAAAAGTGTCATTGCCCTGCTAGGTTTGGCGGTTATCTTAGGGGGATGTTCGAATAAAGTGAGCTACGGTGATGCGCAAGCGGTAGAAACCGTCAATGTTGACTTTGGTTCGACCGACCTGCAAAAAATTGCTGCAGAAATGGTGGATAGCATGATGATGTCAGGCTCGGTTTCTGCCATCACTCGCGATGGTCGCCCGATTGTGTTTGTTGAACGTATTAAGAACAAAACCAGTGAACATATTGATACCGAATCGATCACGGACACCATAAGCACCAAGATGCTTAATTCAGGCAAGTTCCGTTTCGTCGATATGGATCGTGTTGAAGCGGTTCGCGATCAGTTGAACTTCCAGAATAATGACGAACTCGTCAACCAAAGCACAGCGATCCAGTTTGGTAAGATGGTCGGCGCGCAATACATGCTGTACGGCAATCTATCGAGTATCGTGAAAAACGCGGGTAGTGATAAAGATGTCTACTACAAGATGACCATGCGTTTGATGGATCTACAAACAGGTTTAATTGAGTGGGCTGACGAAACCGAAATCCGTAAGCAACAGTCAAAGAGCTTACTCGGTTTGTAATCCACTAGCACAGGGAAGGAGTTGGTTATGGCAAAGATTGCATGGCGAGAAGCAAGCGCACTGGATCCATCGCTGTTGTCATTAAATCACTTTTTCTCTGTGCCGCCAGAATATGCGCAGACCTTGACCGGAGGTCTCACTAATCGTTGCTGGAAAATCGTTGCGGGCGATCGTGCTTTCGTGTGGCGTCCAGCAACGCCTATTACCAAAGCTTTCTCTATTTCTCGATTTCAAGAGTATCAAATCCTCAAAGCGATTGAGCATGATCATATCGGCCCGAAAGCCGAACTGGTTAATGAACACGGCTTGCTTGTGGAATGGATCGATGGCGAATCACTGCGTGATGGTATCGCTTTTGACGTGGTATTGAAAACGCAAACGCGCATTCATGAGTTGGATATCCATCGCATTCCGGTAGCGCCTTTTAACTATCTTGGTCGAGTTGACCACTACTGGCTACAGATCCGAGATGACCTGAAAACCGATGAGGTTAAAGCGCTCTATGAGCAGTGGCGGTCTGTGCCCAATCTCACCGATGTGGGGCAAGTGCTTTGTCACTTTGATCTGGCTGGCTATAACATGGTGAAAACCGAGCAAGGACAAAGAGTCATCGATTGGGAATACGCCGCCTTGGCCGATCCGCGCATTGATTTAGCGCTGAGTATTGATGTCGCTGGTGAAAACGTACTTGATGCGGTATTCCGTTACTGCCAACGGCGCGAATTATCCGATATCGATGCTTGGGTCTCTGGTGTTCAAGCTTGGCGACCGCGTACCACTATGATGGCAATGCTCTGGTATCTATTGGCTTATCAACTTTGGGCTGACGAACTTTATCGAGATCAGGCGCAGCAACTTGCACAGACTTTGCAGTCGAACCAAGGCTAGCCAAAAGCATAACCAAGCATTACGTGATGAGCGGATGCTGCCGTCAGCGGTAACCTTGTTTGGAGAAATGCGGTTCAAATTCTCTTTACGGTGAAATTCTCTTTACTGATAGTCTACTAGGCTGTTTAAAACCATACTCTTCGTGGTAGATTAAAACCTCAAGGAACGGGGGAGACATTATGATTATTTACTTACACGGATTCGATTCAAATAGCCCGGGTAACCATGAAAAAGTGCTGCAATTGCAATTCATTGATAGCGATGTGCGTTTCATTAATTACAGCACCTTACATCCCAAACATGATATGCAACATCTACTGAAAGAGGTGCATAAGGCGATCGAGCAGTCTGGCGATCCAAATCCACTGATTTGCGGTGTCGGGCTCGGTGGTTATTGGTCTGAGCGGATTGGTTTTTTGTGTGGAATAAAGCAGGTTATCTTTAACCCTAACTTGCATCCTGAATTGACGATGCAGGGGCGCATTGATCGCCCAGAAGAGTACGAAGACATCTCCACCAAATGCGTTGAAAAATTCCGAGCGAAGAATCAAGGTCGTTGTCTGGTGATCCTATCCCGTCAGGATGAAATTCACGATAACCAGAAAACCGCGCAAGAGCTACAAGACTATTACGACATTGTTTGGGATGACACTCAAACGCATAAATTCAAAAAAATCTCTCATCATTTGCAAGCGATGAAAGCCTTCAAAGCGGCTTAGTTTCCCTAAGCGATGCGATCTTGAACAGCCTCTTTTAGAGGCTGTTTTTACTTATCCAAACCCACAAAAAATCTAATGAGAATGGCTTAATCTGTGGTTGCGTGATGAAATCAGCCCTATATAATGACCAGCACTAAGATTTGTTGATAAATATCAAAATAAATTGAGAGCGAGTGGAAAACTTGCCGATTATTTGTGTTAGCGCAGCTTTTTGCTGCCGAGTAACGTGCCACTGAGAGTAACCAAACCTCACCCAAGTCTGCTGGATGTTAAACGCATCATGGCGATAACAGATTCCCTCAGCACGAGCAATCGGGCTGGATAATAATTATTCATCTTTATTTGAGGATTGTTGTTGTGACACGAATTATCGTTGTAGGTGGTGGCGCTGGCGGTTTAGAGCTGGTGACCAAACTGGGTCGCACACTCGGGCGCAAAGGTCGAGCCAATGTAACCTTGGTGGATCGCAATTCAAGTCATCTCTGGAAACCTTTGTTGCATGAAGTGGCAACAGGTTCATTGGATGAAGGCGTAGATGCGCTGAGTTACCGCGCACATGCGAAAAATCATAGCTTCGATTTCCAGCTCGGTAGCTTAGCGTCGATTGATCGTGAAAGTAAAACGATCACGCTCAGTGAACTGAAAGATGAGCATGGTGAGCTGCTGATGCCAAAGCGTGATTTAGAATACGATATTCTGGTATTAGCGATTGGCTCGACGTCTAATGATTTCAATACTCCGGGCGTGAAAGAGCACTGTATTTTCCTAGATAGCCCAGAGCAAGCAAACCGTTTCCGTACGGAAATGAACAACGAGTTTTTGAAGCTGCACGCGAAAAACGGTCAAGGTTCTGTGGATATCGCTATCGTTGGCGCGGGCGCAACAGGTGTTGAGCTATCGGCTGAATTACATAATGCGGTCAAAGAGTTACGCACTTATGGATTTGGTGACCTCGATTCAAGCAAGCTGAACGTGAACTTGATTGAAGCGGGTGAGCGTATTTTGCCAGCACTGCCACCACGCATTTCGGCGGCAGCACACCAAGAGTTGACTAAGTTAGGCGTCAATGTACGCACGATGACCATGGTGACCAAAGCGGAGAAAGATGGCCTGACGACCAAAGATGGCGAAAAGATTTCTGCGCACATCATGGTTTGGGCTGCTGGGATCAAAGCACCTGATTTCATGAAAGACATCGCAGGCCTTGAAACGAACCGGATTAACCAATTGGTCGTGAAAGGCACACTACAAACCACACGTGATGATGACATCTTTGTCATTGGCGACTTAGCCCAGTGCACACAGGCGGATGGCAAATTTGTACCACCTCGCGCACAGGCGGCGCACCAAATGGCTTCACTGGCATTTCGTAATATTGTGGCCAAAATGTATGGCCGCGAGCTCAAAGCTTACGTTTATAAAGATCATGGCTCACTGGTTTCCCTCAGTCGTTTCTCAACGGTCGGTAGCCTAATGGGTAACTTAACTCGTGGCTCTATGATGGTCGAAGGGCGTATTGCTCGCGTGGTGTACATCTCTTTATACCGTATGCACCAAATGGCGCTGCACGGCATGATTAAAACCGGTTTGATGATGTTGGTGGGGCGTATTAACCGCGTTCTGCGTCCAAACCTCAAGCTACACTAATCATGTTAGATAGAATCAAGCGGCACTCGTAGCCGCTTGATTTTTATATGTCCCCAAACGAAAGGGGGGCCGTTAGGCGGTCAGTCAGTGTATGTCTATCAACATAGACAGGCTATGGAATTAAAGAGAACACAATGCCGGCTTTCGGCTCGCCAGCATACAAAAAGCGGTTGGGTGCTAACTGCTCTCGATTGGCGCCACAGCGCAGCGCTAATGCCTGACTGGGTACATTTTCCGGATCACAAACGATCTCCAAACGTGTTAATTCCAAACGCTCAAAACAGAATAAAATCAGCGCAGTGAGTGCTTCCTTACCATAGCCTTGTCTTTGATAACGATCCCCAATCCAATACCCCAGACTGGCCATATTGAAAGTATGGTAAAACTCATTAATCGCCACCATCCCGACTAAGGTTTGCGTTTGTCGTTCAAATACGCCAAATCCATAAGCTTCGGCTTTAACCCAATTAAGTCGTGTGGCTTGAATAAACTGCTCTGCTTCTTGCTGGCTAAACAACGCATGACACCAATCCACCCATTGATGAAGCGTTTGTGACTGACGAATACACTGTACCAACTCTTCAGCTTCATCGGCAGTGATGAGGCGAAGCTGCAAGCGTTGAGTGACGATTTGAAAATCCGGAGTCATGGTTTATTCCTTTATCTTTTTATGTATACCCAAACGACTTGGAGTTAGGAGGCAAGTGGGAGCATCCCCATGAGCATAGAAAGTTCTATGATTGGGGGAATGATCCTAGCCAAGACCACAGCGCTTCAAGTAGGAAAGGTATCATCCGATGCACTCGACTCTTGATTATAAGCAACGAAGTAAGATTTGTGGAAAATCAGTGGCTTTGTGGCGTAAGAGTGGAAGAAGATGTGAGCATAGCGATAAAAAAGCCGCTCCGGATGGAGCGGCTGGCAGAAGTATCTTTACTTCAGCGGAACGCGAATGGTCGCTGAACGGAAGCTGTTGTGGGTTAACCAGCTTGGTTGTGCATTCGTTGGGATAGTACCGTTGGCGTTAATATCTGAGAAATTAAACGCGTACTGGTTCCAGATACGAGTCGCATTTCGCCAAGGCTTGCTTGGATTGGCGGACTCATACACAAACACACCGTGGTTGACTTGGCTTTCGCGATCGTAGTCATTGGCAACCATGATCAGTGAAGCGTTATTGTTGCCTTCTAAGTCTGCCACGACTGGGTATTCCCACAAGGTGCCAGAAGAGTTCGCAATAATGCCCATCACACGGCCCGTTTGGCCATCGAGAATACGCATTCTCAAACGATCTTGAACCAACACTTCATCAATACCATCACCGGTAAAGTCGTAAGCGGAGACACCAATTTTGCCGCTGTTCAGGTCATCGTTAGCCACAGACCACACTTTGTTGCCTTGCGCATCGTACATATCAACCGCGTAGTAACCCGCGTACACAATGCCCATGTGTGATTGGTCAGCAGTCACTTTACCAACTAGGAACTGCACCGCATTGACTTGCTGTTTGTGTTTAAAGAGGTGTTTCTCTTTACTCCATACATTCATACCCAAGAGCTGTGAGCCTTGTGGAATGTCATAGCGTACTGTGGTCGATTTCGACAGTGTCACAGGAACGGCATAAGGGATGGTTTTCTCTTTCCATACTGGCGCTAAATAAGCCACTTGTTTAGTGTGCCAGCCAAAGAACCAGTAAGAGACGGTTTTGGTACGCCACTCAACACCTAGATAAGGAACCGTTTTAGTTTTCCACTCTAATCCTAGATAAGTAAACGCAGAATCTTTTGACCCCACAGTGACTTTTGCGCCGTTATCGAGAGTAAAACTCATCTCGAGGACACCATACTTCCAGGTGTATTTGTTTTTACCGTAAGTCACATCAATGGCACGGACTTTACTGGTATCAATTGTGCTCAGTGAGCCACCGCTGCCGCCGATCATGTTTTGGCTATTAGCACCAATTGCATCGACTACAGCACCAGAACGAATCGCTAACTGATGATTTTCTGCGAGAACACGTTGTTGATGTGCCCAGTCGGTGTAGCCATAAACGGCAGACTGAGCATCAACAGTGGTTGCACTGGAGCTTGGTTTACCCAGAAAACTGGAGACGGCTTGTACGCTACCACCTGGGTTAGATAGGTTGTTGACTCGCCATTTCACTGAGCCATCATGCTCAAGCACAGCGATTTCACTGTTCTCGGGTGTGCTCAAAGACGCTGGAACCGACACGACCAGTTCAGGCTTATCATCGCCATCAAGGTTTGCTACGGAAGAGAACCAAACGGTGTCATTGGCTTGGTATTGCCATAGGTAAGCGCCGTTGTTTTGATAGAGTGTACCGTTGGCAAAGACTTCACGTTGGCCATCGCCATTGCTATCAAACGCAATCGAACTTGGTGCCCAATCATGACTAAAGAGCAAGCCTGATTCGTAACTATAAACACCATCGGCAGCCAGAATTTCAATGTTGCCATCGCCATTAATGTCTGCCAGTGCAATATCACCTACAGAACGCCAGCCTGAAGCAGATTTCAGCAGTTGCTTTTTGATGTTGCCTTGGTGGTCCAGAATATTGATATAAGGTGTCAACGCGCTGGTGGAGACGATTTCAATCAGTCCGTCACCATCGAGATCCGCGGCTGCTGGTGCATAGCGAGCATCGGCAATCACGCCTCCATTGCTATAACTCCACAATTCAGAGCCATCCACACCGCTCAGGGCGCGGATATAACCACCATTCGCGTACTTATTACCTTCAAAGGTGACCACAATAATGTCAGCCACATCTTTCTCATCAATTTTGCCATCGCCATTATCGTCGTTGAGTTGTACGACAATTGGCGCGGCCATCACCTGATTGGACTCAGGATGAAAAACGCTGGTAGACCAAGACCATTTCAATTTGGTCTGTATATCACTGCTGCTTGACGCGAATGCGGTGCTTTGAGTCATTAAATGGCTCAACGCGAGAACGCTTATCGCGGTCAACGTTTTTGTCTGTTTCATGGCTTGACCTTCATCTCTCTTGACAGTTCGAGTGGGTTGTATAATGAGTTTCCTTACTCTCTCGTTAGATTGATGCGCAAATACGTGGAAGAGATGGTGGCATCAATAACGATATGCTGAGAGCGATAAGATTATCAGTGGCAAATACTAGAGGGTTCAACCCACTCAAAGGCTTATAAAGGCGAGTTCTTGTTTGATAGACAAATCCACTCATTAAATGTGAGAGAGTGGATCATTTTTGAAACAGACGGGAGGTAGCACTAACAACTTTGCTCTCTAGAAGGGGGTGAGTTTGAATCCGCTTAAAGCGCGTATTCAAACTCACGATCGAGTCTTACTCAGCAACGCGGCGGACTTGAATGATCACGCCCATGAGAGGGTGATCCAGATAGTGGGTTTCACCACTGCGCATACGGCGTTTCTGATCGAGACGATAACTTTTCAGGAAGGTTTCTTCCTGAACTTTAGGTGAGACCGATTCAAGCATGCCGGCTTGTACCGTTGCGCCTTGTTCTTCATTAGTGCCCAATTCTAAAGGCGAGTCTTGCAATACGACTTCGCGTACCGAGGGCTTTTTCAAATCCAGCACGGCTTCAGCAAACAAAAAGTGCTGAACGTAAATTTGTAAAGTGCCATCAAGTTCATACAGCGGGTTGGCGATGCTCATTTCACTGACACCATCTACGGGGGCGGTGACTGTGCTGCCAACTGGGCTTCCATTGGCTTGAAACTGCCCAGAAAAATCTCGACCTGCTTGAATATGGAATACAGGAGCGGATTGGCGACCCTGATCATTTTGACGCCAAGCGGTATGCAGTAACACATTGAAGCCTGCGTGGTTGCGTAATTTCTGCGCTTCACTATTGAGTTGATAAGCGGAGCTTGGCAATAGTGTTACGCCTTTACTTTGGCGAAAGCTAACATCGGCAAAACTGCCTGCGCGATCAACATTGATGGCAGGTAAGCTGTTAGGCCAAGACTCACTCACTTTTTCCGCATCTACTGCTCGTTTAAAAATGATCACTTCAATATCAAACTGCCGAGCCGCCATGCTGGGCATTGCAATCAGCAACAGCAGCAGTGGGATCAATCTTTTCATTGTCACTCCATCGTTCAGTGTTTCACACTGGGTCATTACTGGTGATTTTTTCTATATCCCTTGCGAATGAATCCCGCGAAGAGATTGGCTTAGTTCATTCGCCCTAATCTTAGTGTTATCTCGCGATTAAAGGCGTACTGATTTGCCGCTTACCTGTCCTATCAATTTGAGAATCTTACCGAGCAGGTAGTACATTTTGCTGGAAATTCTTCAACATGTCAGCGACAAATTGAATGCGCGCACTGCGTTCAACCAAAGGCAAGGTAAATTTCAATTTGGTTGGCCCATCCATCGCCAGTAACTTTGGTTGCGATTGCAGCAGTTTAACCAAAAACACCGGGTTAATGTCAGCATTGGGATAGAACTCTACGTATCCGCCACGCTCATGCGCCTCAATTTTACGCACTTTTAGGCGCATAGCATTGAGTTTCAGTTCAGCAATGGCGAGTAAGTTTAACGCGGCGTCTGGTAATTTACCAAAGCGATCAATCAATTCGACTTTGAGTTCAGCCAATTCGTCTTTACTCGCTACGCTGGCGATCTGTTTGTACATGGATAACCGCGTATTGATATCGGGGATGTACTCTTCCGGCAGCAAGGCTGGTAGGCGCATTTCGACTTCGGTCTGCTCACGCAGTAAATCATCCAGCGCAGGTTCTTTGCCTGATTTTAGGGCTTCGACCGCTTGTTCGAGCATTTCCATATACAGAGTAAAACCGACCGACTGAATCTGGCCACTTTGCTCTTCGCCTAACAATTCACCGGCCCCGCGAATTTCTAGGTCGTGCGTGGCGAGAGTAAAGCCGGCCCCCAAATCTTCTAAAGAGGCAATCGCCTCTAGGCGTTTGACCGCATCTTTGGTAATCGCTTTAGGCGGTGGCGTTAACAGGTAAGCATAGGCTTGGTGATGCGAACGACCGACGCGGCCACGTAACTGGTGCAACTGGGCTAAACCTAAGCTGTCAGCGCGATCCATGATGATGGTATTCGCGGTCGGAACGTCGATACCGGTTTCGATGATCGTGGTACACACCAGCAAATTGAAACGCTGGTGGTAGAAATCGTTCATCACTTTTTCCAGCTCACGTTCACGCATCTGCCCGTGAGCGACGGTAATCCGCGCTTCAGGCACCAGTTTTTCTAAATCTGCGGCCACTTTATCGATGGTTTCAACCTGATTATGCAGAAAGTACACCTGACCACCGCGCATAATTTCACGCAGTACCGCTTCACGGATCACACTATCTTCACTTTGACGAACAAAGGTTTTGATGGCTAAACGGCGCGCTGGAGGTGTGGCAATAATCGACAGGTCACGCATACCACTCATGGCCATGTTGAGTGTACGTGGGATTGGCGTGGCAGTGAGAGTCAGAATATCCACATCGGCACGCATCGCTTTGACTTTTTCTTTTTGGCGCACTCCGAAACGGTGTTCTTCGTCAACAATCAGCAAGCCAAGATCCGCAAAACGAATTTCGCTAGAGAGCAACTTATGGGTACCGACCAGAATGTCGACTTTGCCGTCCGCTACGTCTTGTAGGATTTGTTTTTGCTCTTTGGCTGATTTAAAGCGGGAGAGCACTTCGACGCGGATCGGCAAGTTAGCAAAGCGGTCGCGGAAGTTTTCAAAATGCTGCTGGGCGAGCAGCGTAGTTGGAACTAATACGGCGACTTGCTTGCCGTTATCGGTCGCGACAAACGCGGCGCGCATCGCTACTTCTGTTTTTCCAAAGCCGACGTCACCACACACCAAACGATCCATGGCTTTGGCTTGACACATGTCGGATAGCACGGCGTTGATCGCCATTGCTTGGTCATCGGTTTCTTCAAACGGGAAGGTGGCTTTGAAGGTCGCGTATTGTTCACGGTCGAGATGAAATTTAAAGCCCGGTTTGATTTCACGCTTGGCATACACATCCAAAAGTTCTGCCGCGACATCGCGCACTTTTTCCGCCGCTTTGCGGCGCGCTTTGACCCACGCTTCACCCCCTAATTTATGCAATTGGGCGGCTTCTTCTGCGCCACCGGAGTAGCGGCTGATCAGGTTCAGTGACGAAACCGGCACATACAGCTTGGCTTCGTTTTGGTACTCCAGCATCACGTATTCGCTGACCATGCCACCCGCTTCAAGGGTTTGTAAGCCTAAGTAACGTCCGATCCCGTGATCAATATGGACAACGGGTTGCCCCGGTTTGAGCTCGGCAAGGTTGCGGATTACCGCATCACTGTTGGTGACGTTTTTGCGATCTTTTTTGCGGCGACGTTGAATCACCCGATCGCCCAGTAAATCGCTCTCACAAATCAAGGCAACTTGATTATCACCATAGATAAATCCGCGCTCTGCTGAGCCGAGCACCAGTGAGTATTTTTCCGTTTGTTGGCACGCAAGGCTGAAATCATTTTGGCTTTGCGGGCGCAGTTTAATGCGCTGTAACAACTCCAGTAGCGCTTCACGGCGACCTTCCGACTCGACTGAGAAAATGATTTTGCCGGTAAATTGTTCGCTAAATTGGCGCAGTGCCGCCAAAGGCTCTTTGTTTTGATGTTCAACGGCCAATACGGGTAGTGGTTGAACTTGCGCATTCATTCGACCGGCACGCAGCTCGATAGGTGAGCTTGTCAGTTGGACTTGCGGCAGAGTTTTAAAGTGGGCAAACAGCTCATCTTTACGCAGCCACAACTCATTGGGCGGCAGCAGTGGGCGCAGTGGGTCGATATTGCGTTGGTCGTAGCGGTAATCGACATCAGTTAAGAACTGGTCGATGGCTTTTTCCAGCTCGCCAACCACCAAAAGCTGGCTGTTGGCGGGCAGGTAATCAAACAGAGTCTCGCTGTGCTCAAAAAAGAGTGGCTGCCAATACTCAATCCCTGCCGGCCAAGTGCCTTTAGAGACTTGGCTGTAAACCGATTCCGGCTCGCGGCGCGCTTCAAAACGCTGTCGCCAGCGGTTACGAAACTCTTCGATCGCCGCGGCCGTCGTCGGAAACTCATGGGCGGGCAGCAGGCGAATTTCATCCATTTCAGCGATTGAGCGCTGATTGTCTGGATCAAAGGTGCGAATGGTGTCGATTTCATCATCAAAGAAATCGATCCGGAATGGGTCGCTACTGCCCATAGGGAAGAGATCAAGAATCGACCCGCGACTGGCGTATTCACCGGGGCCAAAGACCTGATCGACATGGCGATAGCTGCTGTTTTCTAACTGCAAGCGCAGTTTATCCAGTGAAAAGTGATCGCCACGTTTAACAATTAAGGTGTGCTGCAACAAAAAGTCACGTGGTGACTGGCGCTGAAGCAAGGTACTGACCGGGACAATCGTGATACCGCGCGTTAAGCTTGGGAGCTGATACAAACGCGAAATACGATCAGAAATGATGTCCTGATGGGGTGAAAAATTATCGTAGGGCAGCGTTTCCCAATCGGGGAAGAGCGCCACTTCGCTGTGGCTAAACTGTTCCACTTCGTGTAGCAATTTGAGCGCGGTTTGTGGATCGGGCACGGCGAGCAACGTATGGCTCGTATGAGCATTGGCGAGTTCCGCAATGGCCAGCGCTAAACTTGCGCCGTGTAAATTACCGATGGCTTTTTTGTCTCCGGCACCTTGCGCCGAAAACAGAGAGAGTAAAGAGTGTGTAGTCATAGTCACGCTTGAGGTTTTTCTCGGTCTAGTGAGCGTTGACGCAGCAGGCGCTGCTGTTGGTAGAGAGCGGCTTTGATCAGCAAATCTTGATCCACATCGCGCAGCAGATCGTACTTGAGAGTCACTAAGGTGTGCTCAGGTTCTTGCTGGCATTGCATCACACTGGCGTAGCAATAAATCGCGGCGGCGGGGTATTCCAAAAACAGTTTTACCCGCACTTTTTGTCCAATCTGCAGTGGTGATTTGGCCAAATAGGTCAGTTGACTGGCACCAAAACGAGTGGTCGCACTGCGTGATTGAGGATCATCTTGTTGTGACAGCATAAAAGTCAGCAGTAGATTCAGTTTGGCATTTTGCGCTTCAAGCAGTTGCAATACGCTTTTAAAGTCACTGTTTTTCAGCTCCATGCGTGCGCTATCACTGAGTTGTTCCAACTGGCTAAATTCGCTGGCGACCACAAATGGCGCGGGGATCTCCGCTTCAAAAATCTCATGAGAAGGTAGGGTGAAATGCTCCGCCAACGGTTCCACATTGATGGTTAGCGCGTGGTGAACAGTAAAGAATTCTTGGTCATTCATAGAGGGTTCCTTCTCACATCTGTGTTGATTATCGTCATAAGCAGTAACTAATCAAGGTATGTCCTTGTTATGGGTGTGAAATAAACGTTCTCTTACACAGATTTGATAAAGAAAAACTACAACCGCGCAGGGATTCTCGCTACATTAACGCCATTCTCTTCCTATGGTTGGATTTATGTTTCATCCGATTTCGGCTTTTATTGGTTTGCGCTATTTGCGCGGCCGCTCAGGGGATCGTTTTAGCCGCTTTGTCTCTTATATGTCGACGGCGGGGATCACGATCGGTGTGATGTCGCTAGTTACTGTTTTATCGGTGATGAACGGTTTTGAGGCGCAGCTTAAGTCACGCATTCTTGGGGTGTTACCTCAAGCGGTTGTCACCGAAGCCGCAGGCAAAACCACCCTCAGCGCAACGCCCCCAGATTTTGTCACGGCATTATCGACTCAGCGCCCACCAGAGCCGTTAGTGCGCAGTGACGCGGTGGTGCAAAGTGCCTCGCAACTGGCTGCGGGTTTGTTGATTGGTATCGAGCCACAACAAAATGATCCGATTGAGCAACACCTGATTGCAGGTCGGGTAACGGCTTTGCAAGCGGGCGAGTATCAACTCTTTCTTGGGCATCTTCTTGCGCGCAGTTTGAATGTCACCGTGGGTGATAAAGTGCGTTTGATGGTGACAGAAGCGAGCCAATTTACCCCGTTGGGCCGTTTGCCCAGTCAGCGAAACTTTACGGTAGCGGGAATTTTTAATACCGGTTCGGATGTGGATGGGCAACTCATGGTGACTCATCTGCGCGATGCGGCCAAGCTATTGCGCTATGATGCACAGACCATTTCAGGTTGGCGGCTATTTTTTGATGACCCGTTTGTGGTCAGTCAGCTTGCCGAACAGCCATTGCCGCAAGATTGGCAATGGAGCGACTGGCGTGAGCAGCGCGGTGAACTGTTTCAAGCGGTACGTATGGAAAAGAACATGATGGGGCTGATGCTCGGACTTATCGTTGGGGTGGCTGCGTTTAATATTATTTCTGCGCTGATCATGGTGGTGATGGAGAAGCAGGCTGAGGTGGCGATTTTAAAAACCCAAGGCATGCAGTCACAACATGTGCTGGCGATTTTCATGGTACAAGGCGCCAGCAGCGGTGTGATTGGTGCGCTGGTTGGTGGTTTACTTGGCGTGCTGTTGGCGGCCAATTTAAATAGCCTGATGGAAGCCTTAGGTGTTGCCCTTTTTTCGGTGGGTGGCAGTTTGCCAGTGGCGATTGATCCGCTGCAGATTGTCCTCGTTATTGTTCTTGCGATTGTATTAAGTCTGTTGGCAACGCTGTTTCCAGCCTATCGCGCATCTTCTGTTCAACCCGCTGAGGCGTTACGTTATGAATAACCTTTTACGTTGTCATCAGGTTTGCAAAACCTATCAAGAAGGGGAGTTGCAAACTCAGGTTCTTAAAGGGGTGAGTTTTGAGCTAAAACGCGGTGAGTTGGTCTCAATCATCGGCTCTTCTGGCTCAGGCAAAAGTACCTTGCTGCATATTTTGGGTGCACTGGATGACGCCAGTGAAGGGCAAGTGGAGTTTCTTGGCCAGTCTTTGCATCAGTTAAGTTCGAATAAGCAAGCGAAGATCCGCAATCAGCACTTGGGATTTGTTTATCAGTTTCACCATTTGCTGGCGGATTTTTCTGCTTTAGAAAATGTGGCGATGCCACTCTTGATTGGTGGCATGAATGTGGCGAAAGCCAAAGCGAAGGCGCAGAGCCTGCTTGAGCGAGTGGGTTTAGGCCATCGCGTGGCGCATCGTCCATCGGAATTATCTGGTGGCGAAAGACAACGCGTCGCCATTGCTCGCGCGTTAGTCAATAAGCCGGATTTGGTGCTGGCCGATGAACCGACGGGCAATCTGGACCATAAAACGGCGCTGTCTATTTACGATTTGATGCGTGAGTTGAACCGCGAATCCGGTACCGCCTTTTTGGTGGTCACTCACGATGGCGAGTTGGCGGCGAAAATGGATCGTCACATGCACATGAAAGATGGGCTGCTAACCGATATCACGGGGGCTTAAGTGTTTTCCTCTCTCGCTCTGTTTATTGGCGGACGCTTTAGTCGCGCTAAACAACGTAACAAGATGGTGTCGTTTATTTCGTTGTCGTCCACGATTGGGATTGCGGTTGGTGTGGCGGTGATCATCATCGGCCTTTCGGCGATGAATGGTTTTGAGCGTGAATTGCAAACCCGTGTTCTATCCGTTATCCCACATGGGGAATTTGAGGGCGTGCGCGGACCTGTCGAACGCTGGCCTGATTTAATGGCGCAAGCCGCGCGTCACCCACAAATTGTTGCGGCAGCGCCGTATGTGAAGATCACAGCACTTGCCGAAAGTGGCACTCAGCTTAAAGCGATTGAAGTGCGCGGTGTGGATCCGCAGCGTGAGCAAGCCGTATCTCGCTTGTCGCAGTTTATTACCGCGCAGGCATGGCAAGACTTTCGCCCCGGTCAGCAGCAGGTGATTTTAGGCCAAGGTGTTGCGGAGAAATTAGGCGTGCAGGTTGGTGATTTCATTACCTTGATGATCCCAAGTGCCAACAGTGGTGACAAGGTGCAAGCACCGAAGCGGGTCCGTGTGAAAGTCAGCGGCTTATTGGCACTGAACGGGCAGATTGATCACAGCTTAGCGCTACTGCCGCTAGAAGATGCCCAAGCTTATGCTCACTTAGGTAGTGGTGTTACCGGTATCTCTGTTAAGGTGGCCGATGTGCTGCAAGCAACGCAGATCGTACGTGATGTGGGTAATCAACTGAACGAATACGTCTATCTGCATAGTTGGCAGCAAAAGTACGGCTTTTTGTATCGCGATATTCAGTTGGTGCGCACCATTATGTATTTAGTAATGGTACTGGTGATTGGGGTCGCGAGCTTTAACATCGTCTCGACTCTGATGATGGCGGTAAAAGATCGCGCAGGCGAAATCGCTATATTGCGCACTATGGGCGCGACCGATGGCTTGATCAAACGTATTTTCGTCTGGCAAGGCGTGTTTTCTGGGGTTCTGGGTAGTGTGGTCGGCAGTGTATTGGGTATGGTTGTCGCCTTTAATTTAACGCCTTTGATCAAAGGGTTAGAGCATCTGATCGGACATCAGTTTTTATCCGGTGATATCTATTTCGTTGATTTTCTTCCTTCACAGGTGGAGTGGGCAGATGTAGTGCTGGTTTCAGGGACGGCGATTGTGCTGAGTTTGCTGGCGACTTGGTACCCCGCGCGGCGCGCAAGCCGACTCAATCCTGCGCAAGTGTTGAGTAGTAAATAACATCAAACAAAAAAGGACCTTCGGGTCCTTTTTTCATGCTGAGTAAACAGAGTTTGCATTGTTTAAGCTGCGCTTGTTCGCAACTCTCTTGCAATCGTGAGTGCACAAGATGCGTTAAGGCAGATTCTCCGGCATTTTACTGGTGCGACGTTTTTGCCAACTGCGCACAACGGAGTAGCGCCACAAACCGCGAATCCCAAAGTAACCAATTAACGATGCCAATACCGCGCAAACTGCGCAGCCGAGTAAGAACGGTGGCCCAATGGTGCTCATCTGATTGAGTAAAAATTCCCAAGTCAGCTCAAAATGGAAGGATTGAGCGGGAGTTCCCATCAACCATGCGCCGAGTTTGTATGTGAAATAAAAGATGACAGGCATAGTGATTGGGTTGGTGATCCACACTAAGGCGATGGAGAGTGGCAGATTGACCCCCAGTACGATGGCGAGACCGGCAGCCATAATCATTTGGCTGGGCAGTGGTACAAAGGCCATAAACAGCCCTACCGCAAACGCGCCAGCGGCAGAGCGGCGGTTTAAGCACCATAGGTTTGGGTTATACAGCACATTACCAAACACGCGCAGCGCTTTTTGGCGTTTGATCACATCGTGGTCAGGCATAAACCGTTTAATGAATTTTCTTGGCATACGGGATTATGACTCTCTTGTCGAATTACTGGTCTCTCATTTCTTTTTCGATCACCGTGCTGTCTGCCCCTTATTGGCCTTGGATGCCGAGTTGGGGTTGGGCTTGGTTATGCCTTATTGTTATGGTTTTGCTCGGTTATCACCGAGTTGGCCGTCAATTCCTTGGCTTCGTGGCTGCCATACTAACCATTGTGCTACAGGGCAACCTTATACGAGATCAATCCAATGTGCTCTATCAAGCAGGGCCGGATATTATCATAAAAGGCCGTGTTGACAGCTTTTTTACGCAAACTCGTTACGCTTATGAGGGTTTTGTCCTCATTCATGAAGTGAATGGACAAACCTTAAACAAAATGACTCGCCCTCGCATACGTTTAAGTGCCCCTTTACTGTTACAACCCAATGATCGCGTCGAATTTTCGGTAACTCTCAAGCCGATAGTGGGTCGACTCAACCAAACCGGCTTTGATTTAGAAGCGCATTACATGGCGCAATCTGTCGTCGCACGAGCGGTCGTAAAACCTGACACTGCTTATCAAATTGTGCAAGAGAGTGGCATAAGGTCAAGTTTGTTTTTTGAGCTAGAGCAATTAACGCATACCAGCCCATACCAAGGATTGATCTTAGCCCTGACGTTTGGCGAGCGAAAAGGTATTGATGAGCAAGAGTGGCAAGCCTTACGCAATAGTGGCTTAATTCATTTAGTGGCCATTTCGGGGCTGCACATTGGTATCGCTTTTAGCGTGGGGTATTTTCTCGGGCTCGGCATGATGCGTTTTCATGCTCAGTTATTGTGGTCCCCTTTTGTGTGTGGGGCTTTACTGGCGGTGCTCTACGCTTGGCTGGCCGGATTTACGTTGCCTACTCAGCGTGCATTGATTATGTGCTTACTCAATGTGGCGTTGATCATGTTGGCTTTTCCTCTTTCCGCGCTCAAGCGGATTCTACTCACCTTAGTCGCGGTCTTGCTTTGGTCGCCATTCGCCTCACTTTCAAACAGTTTCTGGATGTCGTTTTTGGCGGTCGCGATTGTTCTCTACCAATTAGCCAGTCAAAGCCAGCGTCAGGTGTGGTGGAAAGCTCTTCTTTGGGCGCAGGTGTTCCTCGTCTGTTTAATGGCACCGGTCACGGCCTATTTTTTCGGTGGCTTAAGCGTAACGGCAGTTCTGTACAATTTGGTGTTTATTCCTTGGTTTTCGTTGGTGATTGTCCCAGCTTTGTTTTTGGGTCTATTACTCATGGTGGTATGGCCTAGTGTGGCCGCCGCTTACTGGCCTTGGGTGGATTGGACGTTTTTACCGCTCGATTGGGCTTTGCAGTTTGCCGATGTAGGCTGGTGGGTGGTCCCCAGCAAAGTACAAGGTGTGGTCGCAGCGAGTGTGGCCATCCTCTTGCTTTATCGATTTATGAGCCTAAAAGCCTGCAGCTTATTATTGGGTATGATTGGCTTATGGTGGTGGTTTCCCTCTCTCACTCCACTTTGGCGAATGGATGTGCTGGATGTTGGACATGGCTTGGCGATTGTGATTGAGCAAGATGAGCGAGCAATTGTCTACGATACAGGCAGCAGTTGGCCGGGAGGCAGCTATGTGCAAAGCGTGATTGAGCCTATGCTCCAACAGCGGGGGCTACGCCAAGTGGATGGAGTGATTTTAAGTCATCTTGATAATGATCATGCGGGTGATTGGCAAGGTTTAGCTGAGCGCTGGCAACCCAATTGGATTCGTGCCAGCCAACTCGGGACAGAGTTTATGCCTTGTATCCGTGGTGAAAGCTGGCAGTGGCAATCTCTCCATTTTACGGTGTTATGGCCACCACAAGCGGTTAGCCGAGCGTACAACCAGCATTCGTGTGTGATTCGTATGACCGATACTCAGTCTAACCATTCTGTACTGCTCTCCGGGGATGTCACAGCCATGGGGGAGTGGCTGCTTGCTCGCGACGGAGCGCAACTGCAAAGTGAGGTGATGATCGTGCCGCACCACGGCAGTAAAACATCGTCCACCGCAGAGTTTATTGCCCAAGTGAATCCCAAACTTGCGATTGCTTCTGTGGCGAAAGATAACCGCTGGAATTTGCCTAATCCGCAAGTCGTGGCACGTTATCAAGCTCAGCAAGTTGAGTGGCTAGATACTGGACACGCTGGGCAAATTAGCCTCTTTTTCTATCTAGATCAGCTGGATTGGTTTACCCAGCGTAGCCTTGGCTGGCAGCCTTGGTATAGGCAGATGCTGCGTAAAGGAGTAGAATGAGCGCAATTTTATAATCAGAAAAGCTTCTTTATGTCATTGCACTCTGACGAATCTAACTGGCAGACCTTTAAGCGTCTGTGGACTTATATCCGCTTATACAAAGCGGGCTTGGTGGTTTCAACTATAGCCTTAGTTATTAATGCCGCTGCTGATACTTATATGATTTCTTTACTAAAACCTTTATTGGATGAAGGTTTTGGTAATGCGGAATCCAACTTCCTGCGCATTCTGCCGTTTATGATTTTAGGGCTTATGTTTGTGCGTGGTTTAAGTGGATTTGCCTCTTCTTACTGTTTGAGCTGGGTGTCCGGCAATGTGGTGATGCAGATGCGTCGCCGTCTGTTTAACCATTTTATGCACATGCCAGTTCGTTTTTTCGACCAAGAGTCAACGGGCGGCTTATTATCGCGCATCACATACGACTCAGAACAAGTGGCTGGCGCAACCAGCCGCGCGTTAGTCAGTATTGTGCGTGAAGGGGCGAGCATTATTGGCTTGCTCACCTTGATGTTTTGGAATAGCTGGCAGCTCTCTTTGGTACTGATTGTCGTCGCACCAGTGGTGGCCTTTGCGATTAGCTTTGTTTCTAAGCGTTTTCGTAAGATTTCGCGCAACATGCAAACGGCTATGGGGCATGTGACTTCATCGGCAGAGCAGATGCTCAAGGGCCATAAAGTGGTACTGAGCTACGGCGGTCAAGAGGTCGAACGCAAACGCTTTGACAAAGTCAGTAACAGCATGCGCCAGCAAACCATGAAGCTGGTATCGGCACAGTCGATTGCAGACCCAGTGATTCAAATGATTGCCTCACTTGCTCTGTTTGCGGTGCTCTTTTTAGCCAGTGTCGATTCGATTCGCGCTGAGTTGACTCCAGGTACATTTACTGTGGTGTTTTCAGCCATGTTTGGCCTAATGCGTCCTCTGAAAGCTCTGACCAGTGTAACGTCGGAGTTTCAGCGTGGTATGGCCGCTTGCCAGACCTTGTTTGGTTTGATGGATCTCGAAACCGAGCGCGATAATGGCAAATATGAGGCAGAGCGTGTCAACGGTGAAGTGGATGTGAAAGACGTAACTTTCACCTACCAAGGCAAAGAAAAACCTGCGTTATCCCATGTTTCGTTCTCGATTCCGCAAGGGAAAACGGTCGCTCTGGTTGGCCGTTCTGGCTCAGGTAAATCGACCATCGCGAATCTGTTTACTCGTTTCTATGATGTCGACAGTGGATCGATCTGTCTTGATGGGCACGATGTGCGTGATTACAAGCTGACCAATCTGCGTCGTCACTTTGCCTTGGTTTCGCAAAACGTACATCTGTTTAACGACACCATCGCCAATAACATCGCTTACGCTGCCGAAGGTGAATACACCCGCGAGCAGATTGAGCAAGCCGCACGTCAAGCCCATGCGATGGAGTTTATTGAAAACATGCCGCAAGGTTTGGATACCGTGATCGGTGAGAATGGCACCAGTTTATCTGGCGGTCAGCGTCAGCGAGTGGCGATTGCTCGCGCATTGCTGCGCGATGCACCTGTGCTGATCCTCGATGAAGCGACGTCGGCACTGGATACTGAATCGGAGCGTGCCATTCAAGCGGCGTTAGATGAGCTGCAGAAAAACAAAACCGTGCTGGTGATTGCGCACCGTTTATCTACCATCGAACAAGCAGATGAAATTCTTGTGGTTGATGAAGGTGAAATCATTGAGCGTGGTCGCCATGCTGATCTGTTGGCGCAAGATGGCGCATACGCTCAGCTGCATCGCATCCAGTTTGGTGAATAGTGGTGATAGAAAAGATCTGGTTTCACCGCCATCCATTGGGTTATTTGTTATGGCCACTGTTGTGGCCATTCAGCGTACTATTTGGTGTCATCAGCCGCTCACGGCGTAAAGCATATCAAACGGGCGACAAACCCTCCTATCGTGCACCCTTACCCGTGTTCGTGGTGGGTAACATTACAGCCGGTGGTAATGGCAAAACCCCTGTTGTGGTTTGGCTGGTGGAAACGCTGCAAAACCTTGGCTATCGTCCGGGGGTCGTTTCACGTGGTTATGGCGCTAAAGCGCCCAGCTATCCGCTCGTGGTGAATGAGCAAACGCCAGCTCAGCATTGCGGTGATGAGCCGAAACTCATTTTTCAGCGTACCAAAGCGCCTGTAGCGGTCGATCCTGTACGCAGCCAAGCGGTAAAAGCGCTGCTTGAGCACGGGGTCAATGTCATCGTTACGGATGATGGCTTGCAGCACTATGCGCTGCAGCGCGATATTGAAATTGCAGTAGTGGACGGCGTTCGCCGTTTCGGTAACCAGGAATTGATCCCTTTAGGTCCTCTGCGTGAACCTGTCAGCCGACTCGATGAAGTCGATTTCATTATCACTAATGGTGGCGTGGCAAAGGCCAATGAAATCGCAATGCGTCTGCAACCGACGGATGCGGTGAATCTTAAGACGGGTGAACGCTGTGCAGTGAGTAAGCTCACTCGCTTGTGCGCCATGGCTGGGATTGGCCATCCTTCCCGATTTTTTAATACTTTGCGTGAACTCAATGCCGATTTAGTTCATTGCCAAGGTTTTGCCGATCATCAAGCCTTTGATGCTGCTCAGTTAAATCAACTGGCGCAGCAAGGCGCTCATCTGATCATGACAGAAAAAGATGCCGTAAAATGCGCTGAGTTTGCCCAGCCAAATTGGTGGTATCTGCCCGTTTCGGCTCAGTTTGCTCCAGAAGCGGAGCAGCGTATTGTGGACAAAATTAAAGAGGTAATGGAACCGTATGGATCACCGTCTGCTTGAAATCGTCGCTTGCCCAGTATGTAAAGGTAAGCTGACTTACGATAAAGATCGCCAAGAGCTGATTTGTAAGCTGGATCGTCTGGCTTATCCCATTAAAGAAGGCATTCCGGTGCTTTTAGAGCCGGAAGCTCGCAGCATGAGCATGGATGAGGGACGCTAATGTCATTTACTGTCGTGATCCCTGCGCGTTACCAATCCACGCGCTTACCGGGTAAGCCTCTCGCCGATATTGGCGGTAAGCCAATGATTCAGTGGGTATATGAGCAAGCCATGCAAGCGGGAGCCGACCGCGTGATCATTGCAACCGACGATGAGCGTGTTGAACAAGCGGTTCAAGCTTTCGGTGGTGTGGTGTGTATGACTTCGCCGAATCATCAATCTGGTACAGAACGTCTGGCGGAAGTGGTGGCGAAAATGGCGATTCCCGCCGATCACATTGTGGTGAATGTGCAGGGTGATGAGCCTTTGATTCCACCGGCGATTATCCGCCAAGTCGCGGATAACTTAGCGGCATGCAGCGCGCCGATGGCAACGTTGGCGGTGGAAATTGAAGATGAAGCGGAAGTGTTCAACCCGAATGCGGTGAAAGTGATCACCGATAAAAGCGGTTATGCGCTGTACTTCAGTCGTGCCACGATTCCTTGGGATCGTGATAACTTCGCTAAAGCGGATAAAGCTATCGTTCAACCTTTGCTGCGCCATATCGGCATCTATGCCTACCGCGCAGGCTTTATCAATACCTATCTGGATTGGCAGCCAAGCCAGCTTGAAAAGATTGAATGTTTAGAGCAACTTCGTGTGTTGTGGCATGGTGAGAAAATCCATGTTGCGGTTGCGTTAGAAGCTCCACCAGCAGGGGTGGACACGCCGGAAGATTTGGAAGTGGTGCGACGCATCGTGGCTGAGCGTGCGCAGTAGTTATCTTTCAGCTAAGCAGAAAAAAGCTCCTTTGCAGGAGCTTTTTTATTAAGTGTTAGGGATGTTGTATTGCAGCCCCAGTACTTAGATTCGACTTTCCGAGTCGTTCTTTTTGGGGCAGGTTGCGAGGATCTCTCTTCTTCCTGTGTCTTTGACCTCCTCCAGTTTGACTTCAAAACCCCATAGACGGTGCAAGTGTTTTAGCACCTCCTCGTAGCTTGGATCTAACGGAATACGATCGTGTGGTACATACTGCAAGGTTAACGAACGGTCGCCTCGAACATCAACGCTATACACTTGAATGTTGGGTTCAAGATTACTGAGATTGTATTGCGCCGCGAGTTTCTCGCGGATTTGTTGATATCCGAGATCATCGTGAATAGCACTGATTTCAATGTGATTTTTTCTATCATCATCGCAAATCGCAAAGAACTTAAAGTCGCGGATCAGCTTAGGTGACAGATATTGGCTGATAAAGCTCTCATCTTTAAAGTTGCGCATCGCAAAATGAAGCGCATCCAACCAGTTTGCGCCGGCCAACTCTGGGAACCACTCTTTATCTTCCTCGGTCGGCTCTTCGCAGATCCGCTTAATATCACGGAACATGGCAAAACCGAGTGCATAAGGGTTAATGCCACTGAAATAACGGCTGTTGTAGGGCGGCTGTGCCACAACGCTGGTGTGACTGTGCAAAAACTCCAGCATGAACTTGTCGCTGAGTAAGCCTTCATCATAAAGATGGTTGAGTATGGTGTAGTGCCAAAACGTCGCCCATCCTTCGTTCATGACTTGCGTCTGCTTTTGTGGATAAAAATACTGGCTGACTTTACGCACAATACGCACGATTTCACGTTGCCAAGGCTCCAGCAAAGGGGCGTGTTTCTCAATAAAATAGAGAATGTTTTCTTGTGGTTCACTCGGGAAGCGGCGCTGCTTTTCTTGCTCTACGGCTTTTTTCGGTACGGTACGCCATAAGGCATTCACTTGTGATTGCAGATAAGCTTCGCGCTCTTCTTGACGCGCTTTTTCTTCGGCAATCGAGATTTTTTCGGGGCGTTTATAACGGTCAACCCCGTAATTCATTAGCGCATGGCAAGAGTCGAGTAGCTTTTCCACTTCGTTCACGCCAAATTTCTGCTCACACTCAGCAATGTAGTTTTTGGCAAACAGCAGGTAATCGATGATCGAGCTGGCATCTGTCCAGGTTTGGAATAGATAGTTGCCTTTGAAGAAGGAGTTGTGGCCGTAACAGGCATGCGCCATCACCAGCGCTTGCATGGTTACGGTGTTTTCTTCCATTAGATAGGCGATACAAGGATCGGAGTTAATCACAATTTCGTATGCCAACCCCATCTGACCATGTTTGTAGGTTTGCTCGGTTTGAATGAATTTTTTACCAAACGACCAATGGTTGTAGTTGATTGGCATGCCGATGCTGGAATAGGCATCCATCATCTGCTCTGAGGTGATGATCTCAATCTGGTTTGGGTAAGTGTCCAAACGATAAAGCTCTGCCACGCGACGGATTTCTTGATGGTAGCGCTCGATCAGTTCAAACGTCCAATCTGGGCCATCGGGCAGTCGCTTACTGTTCGCTACTTTACGCTTAGGTGCGGCTTTGGCTTTGGTAGTCATCTCACAATCTCCCTACGCATTTTCCTTTTGGAACAGCTCCCTAAACACAGGGAAAATATCTTCAACACTGCGGATGTTCTTCATCGCGAAGTTATCGAAGGAGGCCTGTAATTTTTCATATTCGTGCCACAACGTTTGGTGTGAGCGACGCGTGATTTCGATATAGGCATAGTATTGGCAATAGGGCAGCAGCTTGTTAGAGAGTAACTCTTTGCAGCGTGGTGAATCGTCTGCCCAGTTATCCCCATCAGAGGCTTGTGCACCATAGATGTTCCACTCACCCAGTGGGTAGCGAGCTTCAATGATTTCATGCATCAGCTTGAGTGCACTGGACACTATGGTGCCGCCGGTTTCTTGCGAGTAGAAGAAGTCGTGCTCATTCACTTCTTTAGCTTGGGTATGGTGGCGAATAAATACCACTTCCACGTTTTCATAAGTGCGAGTTAAGAACAGGTACAGCAGTACATAAAAGCGTTTTGCAATATCCTTGGTCGCTTGATCCATCGAGCCTGACACGTCCATCAGACAGAACATTACCGCCTGACTGGAGGGAATCGGGCGCTTTTCGTAGTTTTTGAAGCGCAAATCAAAGGTGTCGATAAAGGGCACGCTATCGATTTTATTGCGTAGCTCCTCAATCTCTTGCTTGATGCGCATCTCTTCCATGATTTGTGGTGGTTCGCTGCGCTGAATACGTTCGAGTTCCTCTTCCAACTCACTCATCAAACGGCGTTTACCAGCGGTCATCGCCGTACGGCGCGCTAAAGATTGTTGCAGTGAACGCACCACTGAAATATTGGAGGGAACCCCCGAGGTTTGAAAACCTGCGCGATGGGTTTTCCATTCGGTGATTTTGTTAACTTGGTTTTTCTTGAGATTCGGCAGCGCCAAATCTTCAAACAGAATATCGAGGTATTCATCTTTGGAAATTTGGAATACGAAATCATCGCTGCCTTCACCATCGGCACTGGCCTCACCTTCACCTGAGCCGCCGCTGCCTTGGCCACCTTTAGGGCGATCGATTTTATCGCCACGAATAAATTGGTCATTGCCCGGATGCACACGTTCACGCACGCCGCCTTTGCCTTGATGAAACATCGGCTCTTTAATGTCACGAGTTGGAATAGAAACATCTTCTCCAGACTCGGTATTAGTGATTGAGCGGCGGTTAACGGCATCCGCAACCGACTCTTTAATCTGCTCTTTGTAACGGCGTAAAAAGCGTTGTCGGTTGACGGTACTTTTATTTTTGCCGTTTAGCCTTCTGTCGATAAATTGCGCCATGAGCCTCTCCCTAATGACATCACCTCAGACTCGAACGCGAGTTTGTTGAGGGGGTGACCTACAGCCCAACAGCGATTCTGTGGGGTAGGTAACACCGTAGGTGGCGGTAGTTACACTACCGCCGACCATTACACGGCATACACACTATGAGGATTTACGTACTCGCAAGTACCACTCAGACAGCAAGCGGACTTGTTTTTCGGTGTACCCTTTTTCCATCATACGAGCGACGAAGTCATCGTGTTTCTTCTGATCGTCGGATGAGGTCTTAGCGTTAAAGGAGATGACTGGAAGCAGATCTTCAGTATTGGAGAACATCTTTTTCTCAATCACAGTGCGCAATTTCTCGTAGCTGGTCCACACTGGGTTTTGCCCATTGTTGTTGGCACGGGCACGCAGTACGAAGTTAACGATTTCATTACGGAAATCTTTTGGATTGCTGATCCCCGCGGTTTTCTCAATTTTCTCCAGTTCACTGTTGAGTGCAGAGCGGTCAAACAGTTGGCCCGTTTCTGGATCGCGATACTCTTGATCTTGAATCCAGAAGTCGGCGTAGGTGACGTAGCGGTCAAAAATATTCTGACCGTACTCAGAGTAAGACTCTAAGTAAGCGGTTTGGATCTCTTTGCCAATGAATTCGACATAGCGCGGGATTAAATAGCCTTTGAGGAACTCATTGTAGCGATCCGCCGTTTCTTGTGGGAACTGCTCACGCTCGACTTGCTGTTCGATAACGTAGAACAGATGTACTGGGTTCGCGGCGACTTCGGAGTGATCGAAGTTGAACACGCGAGAGAGAATTTTGAACGCAAAACGGGTGGAAAGCCCAGACATGCCTTCGTCAACGCCTGCGTAATCACGGTACTCTTGATAGCTTTTGGCTTTTGGATCGGTATCTTTGAGCGTTTCACCATCATAGACGCGCATTTTTGAGAACAGGGAAGAGTTCTCTGGCACTTTCAGGCGTGACAATACGCTAAATTGCGCCAGCAGATCGAGTGTGCTTGGGGCACAAGGGGCCTTGGAGAGCTCACTGTGATCCAACAGTTTTTGGTAGATTTTGACTTCTTCTGAAACGCGCAGACAGTAAGGCACTTTGACAATATAAACCCGGTCTAGGAACGCTTCGTTGTTTTTGTTGTTACGGAAAGTTTGCCACTCGGATTCGTTGGAGTGAGCGAGGATCATCCCATCAAATGGTAACGCAGAAAGCCCTTCAGTACCGTTATAGTTACCCTCTTGGGTGGCCGTTAACAGTGGGTGTAGCACTTTAATCGGTGCTTTGAACATTTCCACGAATTCCATCAAACCTTGGTTGGCGCGGCATAGCGCACCGGAGTAGCTGTAGGCATCTGGGTCATCTTGTGAAAAGTGTTCGAGTTTACGAATATCGACTTTACCGACCAGAGACGAAATATCTTGGTTGTTTTCATCACCCGGCTCGGTTTTAGCGACCGCGATTTGATCCAAGATGGATGGGCGTACTTTCACTACTTTGAACTTAGTGATGTCACCGCCAAATTCATGCAGGCGCTTGGCTGCCCAAGGTGACATGATGGAACGCAAGTAACGACGATCAATGCCATATTCTTGTTTGAGCAGTTCACCATCCTCATTCACATCAAATAGACAGAAGGGGTGGTCGTTAACAGGACTGCGTTGACCATTGGCTGATAACACATAAATTGGCATTTGTTGCATTAAGGCTTTGAGCTTTTCTGCCAGTGATGATTTACCGCCGCCCACAGGGCCAAGTAAATAGAGAATCTGTTTGCGCTCTTCCAAGCCTTGCGCAGCATGCTTGAGGTAAGCGACGATCTGTTCTATGGCTTCTTCCATGCCATAAAAATCTTCGAAAGTTTTATAACGAGCAATCACTCGGTTGGAAAAAATACGGCTAAGGCGCGAGTGTTTGGATGTATCAATCATCTCGGGTTCGCCGATAGCCAGCAACAAGCGCTCCGCGGCATTGGCATAAGCACTTTTGTTTTCTTTACACAGAGCCAGAAAGTCCTGAATGGACAGCTCTTCATCCTTGGCGGCTTCATAGCGTGCCTGAAAGTGTTCAAAAATACTCATAGTTGTTTCCCCTTTGAAAATGTCATGACGACATACAACCGCTGTATACAAATCCCTAACAATTTAAGCCTAGTCTGTAATCTACTCTTTTGCTTAAAAATTATGGTTTTATTTCAAAATCGTGATTTCGAGTAAGCCGATAAGTCAAAGCGGCGAAGAGGAATCGGTGTGATGGGAAAATCGCAAAATAAAAGCTGGCCTAGAGCCAGCTTAAGAGAATAAAGAGATGGAAAAGTGGAATTAGGCGTTCATGATTTGACGCAATTCATTACCTGACAGATGGTATTGGCGTGGGCAGTTGCGCCAAGTGGTCAGCATGCGGCGGTATTTGGCCAACATCGGCATTTGGCTGTTGAAATGGTGTTCGCCTTTATCAAACTGAGGATAGAGACCTTCAGAGTCCACTAAGAAACGGACGTAATTGACCAACTGTGCTTCGGTCGCCATATCAAAGCCTAGGAATGTCAAACGGCGTTGATCTACATCTTTGCGTGCGGCATCGTCCAGCATTCTGTTGGATTCTTGCATCGCATGATACATCTCCATGATGTCGATGATTTCACGACACTCGGTTTCAGGCAGGCAGCCAAACTCGCGGTTCAGTTCACGCATGTGTAGCTCATAGCCACGCTCAACAATCGTTTGTAAGCGCTTGTATTTGTTTGCGTTATTAGGGTCGAGTTGTGACATAAGGAAATATTGGTTCGATAGGATCAAACGCTGAGCGTTGGTCATTTCCATGTAAAGCCTCACTTCAAATCAGAGTTATTATTTTGCTGATTTAAGGTTAACAGCATTGGTGCAGAGTGAAACATGATCTCAACACGGTTTTAATAGTGAAAGCACAAAAAAACACCATGCTTAATGATGATAGTGGTTGTACAAATAATCGCGATCGGAAAAAACGCGCAGCCACTCAGGGCGGAATACGGCCAAAATGGCGAGTGCCATGCCATTCAGCAGGCCTTCGGGGAAGGCGAGTAGCGGAACAAAAATCAAATAGTTGTCGGTGATTGTGATCCAGTCATAAGCGCCTAACTGCCAGATATAAAGGGAGTTAAGCAACAGATGCAAACTGCCGGTAACGCCGGCATTAAAAAAGCCAGCCACAAAAATAAACACGAAGATGTTTCTCGGTAGGTAGTGATAGCTCAAGGCAAAAATCGAGTAACTGATCAAGATTGGCAGCAAACTCGACAGCAGTAGATATTCTGGTAAAGCGGCAAAACTTATTTTGCCAAACAGTGCGAGGGTGGCGCTGACCGGCAGGGTAAGAATAAAAGCGCTGCGCCAACCATACATCATGGTCAGTGTGGTTAAGGCGAGAAAATGAATGCTCAATCCTTCTTTGACACTGGCTTGTGCCGACCAAAGCAGAAAGAGACCCAGCATCACAAAGTAGGTGAGATGTTGGAAGGATTTGTCATCTCGAAACTTCGGCCACAGCGCGTGTTGGGTATCTTTTCTGACCCAAAACAACACGATGAAGAGAATGATGGTCGAAGCGATTTGTGCGAGTTCCAATTGCGTTACCTAAAAAAATACCAACCTGAGGTTGGTATTTTTTACGATAACGTCGAGAGGATGAATCAATATTTTACGTTTGAGTGATACTGCTCAAGGATCGCTACGATTTTATCCATGGTTTCTTTGCTTGGCGGATTCACGCCTTCCAGTGGATATTCTTCGCCCATGGCTTCCCATTTGTGTGCGCCAAGTTTGTGGTAAGGCAGCAGCTCAATTTTCTCGATGTTTTCCATGTCTTTAATAAACTCACCCAGTTGATGAGCAGATGCTTCATCATCGGTGTAACCTGGAACCACCACGTAACGCAACCAAGTTTTTTGACCAATTTGATGCAGGTAGCGCGCAAAATCTAAGGTGCGTTTGTTAGACACGCCAATCAAATCTTGGTGGATCTCATCATCCATCTGTTTGATATCGAGCATCACCAAATCAGTCACTTCCAACACTTCGTCAATCACAGGTGTGAATTTACGCACGTAGCCATTGGTGTCTAAACAGGTATGAATACCTTCGGCTTTCGCTGCGCGGAAAAAGTCACGCACAAATTCGGGTTGCAGCATGGCTTCCCCACCAGAGCAGGTGATGCCGCCACCAGAAGCGTTCATAAAATGGCGATAAGATTTCGCTTCTTTGATGATTTCCTCAACCGTGACTTCACGACCCGTATGGGTATCCCAAGTGTCTCGGTTATGACAATACTTGCAGCGAAACAGGCACCCTTGCAGGAAGACAATAAAGCGGATTCCTGGGCCATCAACAGTGCCACAAGATTCGAAAGAGTGAATTCGACCAATGGTAGACATGAGCGCTTCTCAGTTATGTAGTTTGGCCGTTATTTTATTACAAATAGCAGGGATTAAATAGGTTTATCTCCCTGATAATTGGTCGCATCACCAGTGACAGCAAGGGCTGGTGGGCATTTGGACTCTTTTCTCCCTTCTTCTCATCCTGCTCAGTTGTGCTCTTATGTATCCGACTCTCTTGGAGACGAACAATCAATTTCAGTGAAAAATGGGTAAGTTCGGCATCCTAGGTCTAAACTTTTGCTATCCATAAGAAAGAGTATCTGTTGTCAGTGGGCAAGCTGGCGAACTGAACAGTGCAGTGATGCAGTATTTAAAAAGGAAGTGAAAAGATGGATGTAACGCAACTTTCACAAAAGCAAAAAATCACCTTATTTATCCTTGTACTTTGCTTGGGCTTCATCGGGTTAGCGGTTTTTACCGCGCAAAGTTTATCTAAGATGAACTCGCAGTATCAACAAAGTGGCGATGTGACCGCGGGCTCTGCGGCTTTATTTGCGACTCAAGCACAGCTGTTTGAGTTAGCCGCTGAGCGTGAACATCTCTCGTCAAACAAGGTGTCTGAGATTAAAACGCGCTTGGCTCAGCTAATGCAGAAAGTGGAAGGGGATAAGCGCTTTCTTGCCGAGAATAACTTTGCTAATGAAGGTAACGCTTTACAGCAAGCGGTGCAGGCTTTTAACGACGATATGCAGCCGTGGCTTGAGATTAAAGGCGAGCTTGGTTTTAACGTCGATGATGGCAAGTTGGCCGAGCTGAAAAAACTGGCGGTGACTATAGAAAAGAAAATTGATGAAACCGGTATGGTAACCATCAATTCCGATTTTCAAGCCATGATCAAAGCCCAGCAAAATTACTTACTACAACCGAATGAACAAAATTTGCGCTTATTTAATCGGGCGTTAGCGGGTTTTGTCAGCATGTCGCAATCCTATGCCATGCTCGATCTGTATAAAGCGGAAATTGAGCAGTTTAAAACCACTTTTTTGCGAGTCAGTGAGCTGTCGCAGCAAGTCAAAGATATCGAAAAAAACTTACTCAGTAGTGAAGCAACAGCGCAAGGTGTGATTGAATCAACCGCGCAGCGTCTAGAAGAGGTGAGTAGTCGTTATCAATCGTTAGCTGAGAAAGCGGGCGAGCAAACCTTGCTCTCTATTTTAGTCGCTTGCGTGATTCTGGCAGTGTTGACCGTATTGCTGTTTATGATGGTGAGTTTCTCGCTATCTAAAGCGTTAACACAGATAGGCCGCGTATTAGAAAAGCTCTCTTCTGGCGATCTCTCTCAGCGCTTAGCTCTGATATCCAATAAAAAAGATGAGTTTAATCAGTTAGCGTTTGCGGTGAACAAGAGTTGTGAAAACCTCGGCGGCCTAGTGCATGTCGTGCAAGATCGTAGTGTGGCATTGTCAGGGGATGCTGTGGCGCTCAATCAAGCGATTGATAATCTGGTACGCGGTCAGTCTGATGTGATGGATCAAACCCAAAGGCTCGCGTCAGCAACCGAAGAGGTCAGTTTAACCACGCAGCAAGTCTCTCATTCTCTCGAAGTGGTCGCCAATGTGAGTAAAGCCTCGACTTTAGCGGCTGCGGAAGGCAGTAAAGTTATTAGTGCTGCGATTGGCTCTTTGCGTGAGGTCGGGAGTATTTTGCAGTCAGCCGCCAGCCATATTCAGCAGCTAGAACAAGCTTCCGCCAAAGTCGACTCAGTGATGGACATCATTAACGGTATCGCAGAGCAAACGAATTTATTGGCACTCAATGCGGCGATTGAAGCTGCTCGTGCGGGTGAGCAAGGACGCGGATTTGCGGTTGTCGCCGATGAGGTGCGTAGTTTAGCCGTCAGAACGGTGAATGCGGTGAGCGAAATTTCCGGCACGATAGAAACTATGAAAAAAGAGAGTGCGGAAGTGATTTTGTTTATGAACCAATCCGAGCAGACCATGGAAGAGGGGCAAAGCAAAGGCAATCAAGCCATGCAAGCGTTACAGCGAATTACCCAAGGGACGGATGAAGCCGCATCGCAAACGGAAAGAATTTTTTCGTCGATAAAAGAGCTGTCCGCAACCAGCCAAGCAATGGCCGAAAGCATGAGCCAAATTTCGAGTGCGATGCAAGCGTTGGAGTCGTATAACACTCAACTGCGTGTGACCAGCCGTGAAGTTGAGACACGCGCAGAGAGTTTAGAGCATGATTGCCGACGCTTTACGTTGTAGAGCCTCGATTGTCCACCCTAGAAGAAGGCGTACAGCGCCACGTTACCGGTACCGCTAATCGACTCTTTATCTTCTTTAAATTCAGGAGTGTTAGCGGTGAAGGTTAAACTGGCCCCAAAACTACGAGCATACATAGCAAAACCGACCACAGCAGTGGCTTGCCATGGCTCAATATGCACTTGGTAATACTCGGCGGGTTGATCTAAGCCATTCAGCGGTCTGTCACCTTCAATCGTCACATCGTTAAATCGATAGCGACCCTCGATGCCGGTGAACACAAACCAGCCTTGGTTGGATGCCCCAATCATGCCGGGGGTAAACGGATTCTCAACCGAAATTTGGGCTGCGCCAAAGTTGTTTTCTAAATCGGTTCCCCAGCGCAACATGAGTCCAGAGGAAAGGTCACTGCGAAAGTTGCCGATATTCACTTCAGAAATATTGGCCAGCTCTAACTCTGTACCGGCTAAAGCATGGTAACGACCCCAGTTAAAATGGGAGCGATAACCTAGGCTACCCACCAATTGATCTTCCACTTGGTATGCCCAGCCATTGGGCTCATCGGATTTCGTAATGCTGTGCACCAATTTTTGCGCTTCTTCTGACAAAGCGCTTTCCCCTGTCATCCCTAAGGTGAGATTGAAGCGTTGTGCTTGTTGTGGATGTAGGCTTAAGTAATTGAACTCAGTGTGTAGATAACCTGCATAAGGGCGTTCGTTCGGCTGTGGTTTGGTCAATTCAATATCAGAAGGCGTCCACATCTTATGCCCGAGGGTGAATTCCCATTTGTCCAGACTGGGAGCGCCCCAAATGGATAAACTGAGCGGTTTTGCAAGCCAATAAGGGGTAATGGCGCCAGAGGTATAGCTTAGGAAAAGGCCATTAGTGTAGTTTTGATCTACCCCGAATACACCGTCGTTATCGATGCTCAGGGAGAAGGTTGAAGTCTGCGCCGCAGCCGCGTAAGTGCTGATGAACAGTAAAGGTAAATAGCGAATCGATTTCATGGTTAGCGAACTATGTCTCGGAGAAATAAAACAAAAGCTCATTAATCATGAGCCATTGTGGCGAATAAACCTAGTAGAGAAGAACACAAATGTGTCGTGAGATACAGAAATAAATCCTGTTGCGCGGAAAAACAAAAAGCCCCGTCGAAACGGGGCTTTGAAGAGGCTTACTGAATCTTATAGAGATTCAGTGAAAGTACGAGCAATAACGTCTTGTTGTTGTTCAGCAGTCAGAGAGTTAAAGCGCACTGCATATCCAGATACACGGATAGTCAGTTGTGGGTACTTCTCTGGATGCTTAACTGCATCAAGCAGAGTGTCACGGTTCAGAACGTTAACGTTCAGGTGTTGACCACCCTCGATGCCTGCTTCGTGGTGGAAGTAACCGTCCATCAAGCCAGCTAGGTTCGCACGCTGTGAGTTCTCATCTTTACCCAGTGCATTTGGCACGATAGAGAAGGTATAAGAGATACCGTCTTTCGCGTGAGCAAATGGCAGTTTACCGACGGAAGTCAGAGACGCTACCGCCCCTTTCTCGTCACGGCCGTGCATTGGGTTTGCACCCGGTGCAAATGGCGCACCTGCACGGCGACCGTCTGGCGTGTTACCTGTCTTCTTGCCGTATACCACGTTTGACGTGATAGTCAGGATAGACTGAGTTGGTACTGCGTTACGGTAAGTTTTCAGTGAACGGATCTTGTTCATGAAACGCTCAACCAGTTCACAGGCGATGTCATCAACGCGTGAATCGTTGTTACCGAATTTTGGATAGTCGCCTTCAATTTCAAAATCGATAGCTACACCATCTTCGTCACGAATTGGTTTTACTTTCGCGTACTTGATAGCAGACAGTGAGTCAGCCGCTACAGACAGACCTGCGATACCACACGCCATAGTACGACGTACATCACGGTCATGCAGCGCCATTAGAGCCGCTTCGTAGCTGTACTTGTCATGCATGTAGTGGATGGCATTCAGTGCAGTGACGTATTGTGTTGCCAGCCAACCCATGAAGTGATCCAGCTTGCCCCATACATCGTCGAAGTCGAGCACTTCGTCGGTGATCTTAGGCATTTTTGGACCCACTTGGATTTTCAGTTTCTCATCCACACCACCGTTGATTACATACAGCAGCGTTTTAGCAAGGTTAGCGCGAGCACCGAAGAACTGCATGTGTTTACCAATAACCATTGGTGATACACAACATGCGATAGCGTAGTCATCATTGTTGAAGTCAGGACGCATCAAGTCATCGTTTTCGTACTGGATAGACGAGGTATCGATAGACACTTTCGCACAGAACTTCTTGAAGCCTTCAGGCAGTTGCTCTGACCACAGGACAGTGATGTTTGGCTCTGGAGATGGACCCATGGTGTACAGTGAGTTCAGGAAGCGGAAGTTAGTACGTGTTACCAGCGTACGACCGTCTAGACCCATACCACCCATAGATTCGGTTGCCCAAATTGGGTCACCAGAAAACAGCTCATCGTACTCAGGAGTACGTAGGAAACGAACCATACGCAGCTTCATGACGAAGTGGTCGATCATTTCCTGAGCTTCTACTTCAGTGATCTTGCCGGCTTTCATGTCGCGCTCAATGTACACGTCCAAGAAAGTAGAGGTACGGCCAAGAGACATTGCAGCACCGTTTTGAGATTTCACTGCCGCTAGGTAGCCGAAGTAAGTCCATTGGATTGCTTCTTGTGCCGTTTCAGCAGGGCGAGAAATATCGTAACCGTATTTCGCAGCCATCTGTTTCATTTGGCCAAGCGCACGGTGTTGTTCTGCAATTTCTTCACGCAGTTGCATGGTCATTTGCAGATCTTCGCCGTTTTCAAATTTTTCCTGCAGAGACTTGAACTGAGCCAGTTTGTCTTTCATCAGGAAGTCGATACCGTACAACGCTACACGACGGTAGTCACCGATGATACGACCACGGCCGTAAGCATCTGGAAGACCAGTCAGAACGCCAGATTTACGACAAGCCAGAATTTCTGGAGTGTAGATGTCGAATACACCGGCGTTGTGCGTTTTGCGGTATTCAGAGTAGATTTTTGAAACTTGTGGATCCAGTTCACGACCGTATGCTTTGCATGAACCTTCCACCATACGGATACCACCATTAGGGATGATTGCACGTTTCAGTGGAGCATCGGTTTGTAGACCAACGATCTTTTCAAGATCTTTGTTGATGTAGCCAGCGTCGTGAGCTGTGATGGTAGAGATAAGAGAAGTGTCGAAGTCAACAGGAGCGTGAGTTGAGTTTTCCTGTCTGATACCTTCCATTACTTTAGCCCAAAGCTTGTTGGTCGCTTCAGTACCTTCTGAGACTAGGAAAGATTCGTCGCCTTCGTACGGTGTGTAGTTCTTTTGAATAAAATCACGAACGTTAACTTCGTTTTGCCAGTCACCTGCCGCAAAACCTTCCCAAGCTTTAGCAAATTGCTCTGCCATGACATACCTACCTTTATGAGTAGAAAAAACACGTACTGTTTTCGCCGTTGAGCCAGCTATCCCCGAAGGGAGCAGTACACTCTTCAATAACGATATCCAAATTCACACTGTGACTATTTGAATATGGATATCGCTATTAGTTCCTTTAATGGAGCCACTCTACGCTAAAAATTTTTCGTAAACCTTAAACTAAATCAATAAAAGTTAAAAAATTAAAATAAAGTTTGGGTAGCGCGGTCAGCGCTACCCAAATCAAGAATGGTGATTACAACCAAGCTTGCAGACCGTATTGGCTTTCCAACATGCCAACAGCAAGCATAGCAATCAAACAGATGATTAGCACACCGCCCGGGATCACAACTTTATCGATGAAGGACAATTTTGCTGCGCGCTCTTTGTCACCAATCAGACCGTTGTTGTCCAGTAGCATAGTCAAAGCCCAAGCCAGTACAGGGTTTACTACCGCTGAACCGAAAATACAGATACCTGCTGCTTGTGAATCTTTGGTGTTTTTGATCATTTGCATACCCGCTTCCAGCAGAGGTAGGAATACACCGACTAACAGAGCACAGCGCATAACTGGTGGCCATACGGCTGCATCCATTGGGAAACCAAGAATTGCAATCGTCATCACCAAACAGCCAAGGATAATGGCACCACCTGGAATTGGGCGTTTCGCAATCGCCGCTGGGATCATGTAGGTACCCCAAGAAGAGGTGATGTTACCGCCACCCAGCGCTGTACCCACCATTTGACGGATAGAACACATAGTCATGGTGTCATCCACATCCATCAGTACTTTTTCAGTACGTTTTGGATAGTTCAGCTCTTGGAAGATACGGTGGCCTAGGAAATCGGGTGACCACATGGCAACCGCCAAAATCGCAAATGGCAATGAAGCGATGAAGTGTTGTAGTGTTGGCATACCCAACATCCAACCTTGCTCAGTGCTGCCCCACCAGTAAACTGGGTTCAGGTTTGGCAATCCCATTTGGGTTTCAAATTTCAGGTCAAAACCCGCACCCAAGGCAAGCGCAATCACAAGGCCAGTAAAGGCACACACCGGAATCGCCACCCAGCGCAAGTTAAACTTAGCGAGCAGAGCATAAATCACGATGTTCACGCCGAGCACGACAAGACCAATGTAGCCCATGCTGCCTGCCGCAACGTCGGCAGATTGCAAGCCAACGGCCCATTCTTGTATCGAGGTGATTTGGCTCATCGTCCCGGTAAAACCGAGGAAGATCAGCAAACCGCCTGCCGTACCCTCAGAGGTGAGGTTGACCAGTTTGGATCCACCTTTGAAATAGCTGAGCAAAAGACCGAAAACGCCAAGGAGGATAGCAAGTGCGAGAGGGTGTGCGCCGGCCAGAGCGATAGAGCCAATCAGAGGAATCATTGGACCGTGGTTGCCAGCGAGGTTGGCACGAGGGTTTAAGAAACCTGAAGCAATCACACAGAAGAACAGCGCAGGGAAAAGCATTTCTACGCGAGCAACTTCGATAGCAAATTCTTTGCCCAAGTTAATATGGTCCCACGCTTGAGTCAGGCCGTCAGCCCAAGACATCATTACTGCGGAGTACATAGAGATAATGCCGATGGTACCCGCTAGTGCAGGAACTAAGTCTTCCAGCTCAAAGCGGAAATCTCGCCCAGGTAAATTGAGACCAAAGCGGCGTGGCTTCATGATTTGCAGTTCATGATCCAGATATTCTGAGCGAGTTGCAAACTCAGACGCAGGACGGTGAAGCTCCCGGTAGCTTTTCGTCTCAATGTCTGAGCGCTCTTTGTTCATAACGTCTGACATATGATTCCTCATATTTGTAAAAGTAAGTAATTCAGTGGTGAATACTGTTTAATTGCATGAATAAAGAAAGTGTTGAAGCGTTTCTGACACGAGTCAAATGGGCTACTTCTAACACAAATACTGATCATTATGATGACCTTATATTTGTGGCGAGTTTAACGTGCTTATCAATAAGGGCGATTGATCTTGATCACTTTAAGAATAAATATGAAAGAAAACTACACATGCCTAGTGATATCAGACACATAGGGGGTATTTGCTTTGAAATATTTTTTCATCTTGCGAGTTTTATTACGCTTTAAAACGTTGAAAAAGGCTCAGAAAAATGCACGCTTTGCTAACAGTAGAAGTCAGAATGTGTACCGAATGTGACTTTGTTAAAAATTTATTAATAAAATTATTTGGCAAAAATGACTATTTATTAACCTTTTTGGATTCATGTTATTTAGCACTGCAGATAAACGGTAAATCAGCGAGTCCGCGTGAGTATCGATAAATTAAGCGATGGGAGTGCAAGGTCAGAGTCAATACTGGCATTGTTTTCAGTAAAAAGAGAACAAGACGAATTCACTTATATTTGCATTTGTGTGCAAATTAAATCGCTATTCAGTCATATTTGATGGGTTAATAATTTGTTGCGCGGCTCTGGGTTGAGTGTTAGCTTGTTTCAAAAATGAACAGTGAAGTTCATCGATATAGACAGGGAGCGTTAGCGCATGACGGATGTACCCGCGCTTGAAATTAAGAATTTACACAAAACTTTTGGTCAGAATGAAGTGCTGAAAGGCATCTCTCTTCAAGCACAAAAAGGCGATGTTATTTCCATCATTGGATCGTCAGGTTCTGGCAAAAGTACTTTTCTTCGTTGTATCAATTTATTAGAAACTCCCACTGCGGGTGAAATCTGGGTCAAGGGCGAACTGATCCAGATGAAAACCACGCGTCAAGGCACAGTGCAGCCCGCCAAAGAGAAACAAGTGCAGCGCATCCGTTCGCGTTTAGCCATGGTGTTTCAGAGTTTTAATCTTTGGTCACACATGACCGTGCTTGAAAATGTCATTGAGGCTCCGGTACACGTTCTCGGCGTGCCCAAAGCGCAAGCTATTGAGCAAGCGGAGCGTCTACTGCGCAAAGTTGGTTTATACGAACGTAAAGACTATTACCCTGGACACCTTTCGGGTGGTCAACAACAGCGTGCGGCGATCGCTCGGGCTCTTGCCGTAGAGCCTGAAGTCATGTTGTTTGATGAGCCGACTTCAGCACTCGATCCTGAACTCGTCGGTGAAGTACTGGGCGTAATGCGAGATCTGGCAGAAGAAGGTCGCACTATGTTGGTTGTGACACATGAGATGGCGTTTGCTCGTGATGTCTCAAATCATGTGATGTTCTTGCATCAAGGCAAAGTAGAGGAGCAGGGTAAGCCTGAAAAACTGTTTAAAAACCCTGATTCTGAGCGGTTGAAGCAGTTTATTTCGTCTATTTATTAGATGGGCAAATAGAGGCATCTATGGTTTCGAAAGATGAGGTCGTCGGTTGCTATGGACACGGTGGTTACCGATAAGAATAGTGCGCAGTCGAACCTGAGTCTCAAAGAGTGAATTTCAAGTAACACATTGATATTAAAAAAATAGTAAACACAACATTAAGACAAACAATCACAGGAGTATGGATATGAAAAAGTGGTTAGTTGCGACAGCATTAATTGCCACAACAATCAGTGGGGTAACGCAAGCCAAAGAATGGAAAACGGTGCGTTTTGGTATTGAGGGCGCTTATCCTCCGTTTAGCTGGACAGAAGCCGATGGCTCTTTGAAAGGGTTTGACGTGGATATGGCCAATGCGTTGTGTGCGGAGATGCAAGTGGAGTGCAAAATCGTGCCACAGGATTGGGATGGCATTATTCCTTCACTGTTAGCGCGTAAGTACGATGCCATTATTGCAGCGATGTCGATCACTGAAGAGCGTAAAAAGAAAGTGGATTTCACTGGTAAGTACGCTCAGATCCCGAACAAGTTTATTGCTAAGAAAGGCGCGGATTTAGCCTTCACTAAAGAAGGTTTGAAGGGCGTGAAAATTGGTGTGCAGCGTGCGACCACTCACGATAAATACATCACTGACAATTATGGTGACACGGTCGATATCGTGCGTTATGGCTCGTTTGATGAAGCGTATTTAGACCTTGCCAATGGCCGGATCGCCGCAGTATTAGGGGATGCCTCCGCATTAGAAGAGGGCATGCTCAACAAACCCGGTGGTGATGCTTATGAATTTGTTGGCCCTTCACTGACAGACCCCAAATGGTTTGGCGAAGGTATGGGCATAGCGGTGCGCAAGCAAGATAAAGAGCTAACCGAAAAACTCGATGCGGCGATTACGGCACTGCGTGAAAAAGGGATTTATCAACAAATACAAGCTAAATACTTCAAGTATGACGTTTACGGTGAATAAAAGCGCTTCTTATCACTTCGAGTTGCCGTCCACAGGACGGTAGCTTGAAATCATGGATTCGCGATTAAAGCTCACTGTATTTCGGGTTGTTGGCACTCGTTCCTGATGTCACCAACAACCCGTAATCCAACTCAGGGAACGAGTCATATGCTGGATTTACAAGGCTATGAAGCCTCTATTCTGAAAGGCGCGCTGCTGACTATTGAAGTTGCCGTGCTGTCACTTTTGCTAGCGATGCTGCTAGGCATGTTAGGCGCACTCGCTAAAATGGCACCCTACCGCTGGGCTCGAGCCATTGCGACACTCTATACCACCATCATTCGCGGTATTCCGGATTTAGTACTCATGATGCTGATTTTCTTTGGTGGGCAGATTTTACTCAACAATGGTCTCAGTTGGTTTAATGAGTTCATCAACCAATGGCTGACAGCCCGAGATCCGAATCATGAATGGGTAGCCTATCTGCCCGATTATGTAGATATCAGCCCTTTTGTCGCGGGCGTGTTAACCATCGGCTTCATTTTTGGGGCTTATATGGCGGAAACGTTTCGTGGCGCGATCCTTGCCGTGGATAAAGGTGAACTCGAGGCGGCGAAAGCTTACGGCATGAGTGCTGCCATGAGCTTTCGGCGAATTTTATTACCGCAGATGATTCGCCATGCTATTCCTGGTTTTGGCAATAACTGGCTGGTGCTGCTGAAAACGACCGCTCTTGTCTCAATCATCGGCCTTGAAGATATGGTACGCATCAGTTCACTGGCGGCTGGCTCGACCAAGATGCCGTTTACCTTTTATATGGCGGTGGCCATCATCTTTCTATTTTTTACCAGTGTGTCGACCGGTTTGCTCAAGCTGCTAGAACGTAAATTCAGTATTCATACGAGGTAAAGATGGACTTTTCTCTGATTATCGACAGTTTGCCTATTTACCTAAGTGGACTTTGGACCACTGTCTGGCTAGTGAGCCTTTCACTCGTAATCGGCTTGCTGTGCGCCATTCCGCTGGCGATTGCCCGAAATAGCAAGCAAAAATGGTTTAGCCTTCCGGCATGGGGATACATCTATTTTCTGCGTGGAACGCCACTCTTAGTGCAGCTTTATCTGATTTATTACGGTATGGATCAGTGGTTTCCGGTCAAAGATACTTTATGGGAGCATGCTTGGTTCTGTGCTTTGGTGGCCTTTATCTTAAATACCTCGGCCTATACGGCGGAAATTATCCGTGGGGCGATCAACGGGCTTCCGAAAGGCGAGGTGGAAGCCGCCAAAGCTTATGGTATGAGCCGTTTTCAAACTTACCAAAGAATTATTTTACCTAGTGCGCTGCGTCGTTCCTTACCTGCTTACAGTAATGAAGTGATTTTTATGCTGCATGGCAGTGCCGTGGCAGGGATCGTCACCATCATGGATTTGACTGGCGCGGCACGATTAGTCAATTCTCGATACTATGCGCCATTTGAAGCTTTTTTGAGTGCAGGGCTGTTTTATATGGCGCTGACTTTCATCATTTTGTGGTGTTTTAAACAGGCGGAACAACGTTTTCTTGCCTACCTAAAACCTCGCAGCTAAATAAAAAATCCCCATCAATGTCGATGGGGATTTTTAAGTAAGCCGTCAGAGCACTCGATTACTTGAATGTTGTCCAGATAGGCGCATGATCGGAAGGTTTATCGATCGCACGTAACTCATAATCGATGCCAGCCTCTTGACAAGTTTCAGCCAGTGTTGGTGTTGCCAAAATCACATCGATCCGAAGTCCACGGTTGTCTTCAAAGCCGCGTGAGCGGTAATCAAACCACGAAAATTGGTCACTGACGTCAGGATGCAATTGGCGGAAAGTATCGACCAATCCCCAATCTAAAAGCGTTTGTAACCACTCACGCTCTTCTGGTTGAAATGAACATTTACCTGTTTGTAACCAGCGTTTGCGGTTGGCTTCGCCGATACCAATATCCAGATCGAGTGGGCTGATATTGATGTCACCCATCACGACCAGACGCTCTGAATTACTGCGGTGTTCACGCAGATAGGTCATCAAATCACGATAAAACTGACGTTTGTAAGGAAACTTGGTTTCGTGTTCGACGTTATCACCTTGTGGGAAATAGCCATTGAGAATGGTGGTCTTCTGCCCATTCTGATCAGCGAATGTCGCCATGATCATGCGCTTTTGGTGTTCTTCATTGTCGGTTGGAAAGCCTTTGATCACTTCGACAGGCGTTTGTTTGCATAAAATGGCCACACCGTAGTGCGCTTTTTGACCGTGAAAATAGACTTGATAGCCCATGGCCTCGACTTCTTGACGAGGAAACGCCTCATCATGGACTTTGATCTCTTGTAGGCCAATCACATCAGGTTGATGCTTGTCGATCAACGCTTGCAGTTGATGCAATCTGGCTCTGAGTCCATTTATGTTGAAGCTGATAACTTTCATTGCGATTCCTTTTGGTTGACTTGGGACTGATGTTATCACCTAAGCTCGGGATCTCAAGTCCGGCGAATTATTGGTTCAATAGTGAACCAACAAAGTAAGCAAAAGGTAACAAAGTTGTTGTTTAAAAGAATCAATAGACTTATTTTTAGCCTTATCACTCGATATACATGTCTAAAACGCAAACATAAGGATGTTGTATGCGCCAAATTTCTGTTCAGTGGAAAATCACACTACTTGCGGGGCTTTGTCTGGTTTTTACTTCTCTCGCTTTAATCGGTTTTTCAATCTACAACGCGCGTGCGAGCCAGCAAACCGCCAAGCTGCAAAGTTCGGAGTCTGTCATTGATAAATCACAGCAACTGCTGCAAACCGGTGCTTTATTGAACGCGACAGAGATTTCAGAGTACCTCAGTGAAGCGATATATCGTGCGGAAATGTTGGCCGCGAATGCTCTGTTTTTGAAAAATAATTCAGAAGAAAACTTCGGTGAAAGTGAGGTGTTACGCACGTCGCTTGATGAAATGGTGCGTAAATCCGTACTTGGCTTTGACACCATAGAAGGCGCTTATCTGGTATTTCGTCCCAATATGCTCGACAGTGAAGATTCCAATTATGTTAATGCAGATTATGTTGGCTCAAACGATATTGGTCAGTTTGCCGCCTACTGGACCAAGGCGGCAAATGGGCAAAACGTGATTTCCCGCGTATTAACTCAAGCGCAACTCACAGAAGAATCGAATAAGGAGCGTTTTGTCTGCCCGATTGAGCAAGCATCGCCCTGTATTACATCGCCGCGCATGGTGGAGTTTGAAACGGGACGCTATCTGGCCACGTCGCTGTCTGTGCCGATTTTGATTGATGGTGTCGCCATCGGCTTTTATGGCATTGATCTGACGCTCGCGCCTTTGATTGGTATCACTCAAAAATCCGATAACAACCTGTTTGATGGACAAGGTAAAGTGTCGATTGTCAGTGAAAACAATGCGTTAGTGGCGAGTGATGCTGCTTTTTTAACCCTTGGCGAAACTTTTCAAAGCGAGAACCTCAGCCGCTCAACGGTGAGTTCATTGTTGCAGGCTGGGCAAGTCAACACTCAATGGAGTGAAGATGGACAATGGTTAGTGGTTTTTGCTCCTATCAAAGTGGCGAATCAAAACTGGGGTATCATTTTTGAAATGCCACGTCAAAGTGTCATGCAAGATGCCGAACAACTGGACATTTTACTTACAGAACAACTTGAGCGCGGCATTCGTAGTGAATTGATGGTGGGTACGCTTATGGTCGTCGTGGGGCTATTGGTGGTCACTCTTATGGCGATGCGTTTGGTGAGACCAATTCGAGCGGTTGCTGAACGATTACAAGATATTTCCTCTGGTGAAGGGGATTTAACTCAGCGTTTGCAGGTGAATTCTGCCGATGAAATTGGCCAACTGGCACAGGGCTTTAACCTTTTTATGGATAAGTTACAGCCGATCATCCGCCGAGTTGTGGATAATACGGGACAAGTCGTGAGTACCACCGAGCAGGTCAAAAGTACGGTTGAATCAACGCGCCGTAGCAGCGAAGCGCAATTTAAAGAAGTCGACAGTGTGGCAACCGCCGCAGAGGAGATGACTCAAACCTCAGCACATGTTGTCGAGAATGCTCAGCGTGCGGTGAATGCGGCGAGCGATGCTCAGCGAGCTGCCCAAACAGGGGATGAAGTGATCCGCCATTCACAGATGCAGATGAACCAGTTGGTGGACAGAATGAATCTTGCCGTTCCTGTCGTGGAAGAGTTAGCACGCAACAACACTGGGATTATTGAAATCTTAAGTGTGATTGAAGGCATTTCAGAGCAAACCAACTTGCTTGCATTAAATGCGGCGATTGAAGCGGCTCGAGCTGGAGAGCAAGGCCGCGGTTTTGCTGTTGTTGCCGATGAAGTGCGCAGCCTTGCTAGTCGTACTCAAGCTTCTGTTGGTGAAATTCGGTCCGTTATCAACAAAGTTGAATTGGGTACGCAAGATGTCGTGAAAGCGATTCAAGGCAGCAATGAAACCGCACAAGCTACGGCAGAGCAAGTCGCGGATGCAGTTACTCAGCTCAACCGAGTGTTTTCGGCGATTCATGCCATCAACGAGATGAGTCATCAAATCGTGCAAGCTGCGCAAGATCAGCAGACGGTATCGGCTCAAGTGACTCAAAGCGTGGTCAATATTCGCGATTTAAGTGCGCAAATTCTTTCAGAAACGGAAGCATCCGAAAAAGTGGGAGAGCAAATTGCGCGGTTGTCGTTTGAACAACAAACTCTCGTCGGGCAGTTTAAAGTGAACTGAGGCCAAGCGTTGTCAGACGAGAGTTACTCGTCTGACAGGGGGGCGATGGTTTTTGGTTGAATGCTGGGTGATACTGCAGCGTCTGCCAGTTTTTGTTCAAAATCGCGTTTGACGATCTCAAGCGCAGCAAGCGCGATCTGGGGTTCAATCGCATGAGACTCTAATAAAAAGATAAGATCGACCGCGAGTTTGATCTCATCAGAGGCTTCATTCAGTGGAATCGATGGAGTCGACATTTACGCTTTTCTCTCTTGAGTGGTAATTCGTTTCTCAATTTTTATTTTTGCTTCACGGCAGCGGTTGAGTCGCTGCTCGGATTGCAACAGAGCTTGCTGAGCCGCCGCTTTTTCTGTTGCCGAGGCTTGCTCAAGCAACAGGGCTTTATCACGCACCAAATCCATCAAACGCCGTTCCCAATCTTGATGTTGAGCCAGCTCCTGATAAAGCTCATTAATGGGTTTTTTAAAATAAGCGTGCGGTTTCGGTTCGTTACGACGCACATTTTGAGTTGAAAGCTCACGAGTCAGTGCAGCGATTTGTGCAAGTAGCCGTTCAGATAAATATTCCGCGCGCAATGCCGTCAAACGTCCACTCTCTTTTTCACGGATTAAGGCTTGCAGTGTTGAATGAGCTTCTTCAACACAAGGTGTTAATAGCTTTCCGTGGCAATGGAATAACACCTCATCAAATAATGGGCGATGATGTTCACCACGTTGACGGTCGAACTGGGCGGCAGAATGCTTGAGCTCGTTGAGAATCGTATGAAATTTGCTGTAGCTCTCCATCATCCCACCCACCATGCGTCATAAGCCAATTTCCCCGCCAAAATCGTGACCACTAAAATAAATAGGGGACGGATAAACGGAGCTCCAAAGCGAATGGCTGAGTGAGCTCCGACGTACGCTCCCGCCATCAAACAGACTCCCATCGTCAAACCCAACAGCCAATCAATATGACCGAGTAGGGCAAAAGTCACCAGTGAGGTGAAATTACTGGTTAAATTCATAGCTTTGGCAAGTCCCGAAGCCAGCAGGATATTGAAGCGATACAACGCCATTGAGCTGACCGTCCAGAACGCGCCAGTGCCAGGACCCGCTAAGCCATCATAAAATCCTAGCCCTATGCCTTGCAGGATCTGCTTGCGATGCAATTTAGGGCATGGTTCAGGCGTGACACTTTGTTCCGTTTGATGGGGGCGATGTAAAACCGTATATAAAGCCGCAGCCAGAATAATCAGCGGGAGTACTTTACGTAGCCAATCCGTGCTGATCGCATCAACGGCCAAAGTGCCCAGTATGGCGCCAATCAAGGTTGCAATAAAAGCGCGTTTCCAACATGCAGGATCAAAGAGTTTTTGACGATAGTAAGTCCATGCCGCGGTTGATGAAGCAAACGTCGCAGCTAATTTATTGGTTCCCAAAGCCAAATGAGGCGGTAAACCTAGCGAAAGTAGCGCTGGTACGGTCAACATTCCGCCGCCGCCTGCGACCGCATCGATAAATCCGGCAATAAAAGCAACAAGAGCCAGCACCATTATCGTGGTGGGTTCTATCCATTCCATCAAAAGCGCAATCCTAATTGTGGTGAGTTAATCGTTATTATCAGTATTCAATCGTGCGCTTAAAGGGCGGTAAGGCATCCAACAACGCTTTTCCGTAACGCTTTGATACTACCCGCCGATCAAGGATGACCACTCTACCAGAATCTCGCTCTTTGCGCAGTAGACGCCCAACAGACTGGATGAGCTTTTTGCTGGCTTCAGGAACGGTAATTTGCATGAAAGGGTTACCGCCCAGCTCTTGAATATATTCGGCATGTGCTTGTTCTACCGGAGAGGTTGGAACGGCAAAGGGGATTTTGGTGATGATCAGATTTTCGAGGAGTTCACCGGGCAAATCTAGACCTTCCGAAAAACTTCCAGTGCCAAATAAAACACTGGTTTTCTGTTTTTCAATCAGCTTTTTATGTTTATTTAGAATTTCTGATCGAGATTTCTCACCTTGCACCTGCAGTGCCCAACCACGTTTTGTGAACTCGACTTTTAAAGACTCTGCCACTTCACGCATTTGCCAATAAGAAGCAAAGAGGACCAAATTGGCTTTGTCAGCTTGCAGATAACACAATACTTTTTTGGCTAAATAGGCAGTATAGCCCTCGGCTTGTGGCTCCATTTCCATTTTTGGGATCAGCAATTCACCTTGCGTAGGGTAATCAAATGGCGAGGCTAAAGCTAAAAATTGCACTCCATCTTCCGCTTTGTCACTGATCCCAGCTTGCCGACAGAAGAAGCCGAATGAATTTAATGCTCTTAAGGTTGCAGAAACTAATATCGCGCCCACACAGCGGCTCCAAAGCTGCTGATCCAGTTGCCAGCCGATTTCGAGTGGCGAAACACTGACTAAATAGTCACCTTCTCGTTCAGGACTGACTTCAAGCCAGCGTGCTAAAGGGGCCCCTTTATCTTTGTTAGGTTTTGCCATCAGTTGCCATACTTGGGTCAAGTTTTCTAGACGTTGTACGTAAAACCCCAATTCGCCCAACGCAGGTTCAGCGATGCGTGTTGCAAGTTCGCCTTCTTTTACTTTTTCAGCAATTAAATCAGCTACTTTACTCACAGATTGCATCGCTTTTTGTGATGACTTACTAAGTGCTTGTGACTCATCAGCCAGCCATTGTGGTAACTCGCCGTGCTCAAAACGGTAAATTCCCTCAACAAATTGTTCAGCCATAAACTGTTTGGGTAACTGATTCAAAGTCGGGATTAAGTACTGTATCGCCGTGCGCGCCTCTTCAGCGAATCGCTCGGCACGTTTTTCATCACCTAGAGCGGTGAACTTGGATAAGGATTGATTGAGCTTTTCTAGCCAGCTTGCGGCTCCTTTTAACGTCGCGGCTGCCGATGCATGCTCGCGCGCGACCGTAGGGAGATGGTGCGCTTCGTCAAAAACATAAATCGTTTCTTCGGGTGCGGGGAGGATAACGCCCCCACCTAAGTCCGCGTCGGCCATCACTAGACTATGGTTAGCAATAATCACATCGGCCTTATCCAGTTCTGAACGTGCCTTCTGAAACGGACAGTGGCGATGAACACTAAAGCTGCCATTACAACTATGTTTATCGCTGACAATGACTGACCACAATTCATCACTAATCGGACTTGGCCAGCCATCACGGTCACCATCCCATTTCCCTTGGCTTAGGGCAGTATGCAGCTCTGCAAGCAGCTCTGTCTCATGAGGTTTGGGTTTACTTTCAAATAGCGCGATTTGCCCATCATCAATCCCACAGGCTGCGGCTAAACGTTCGCTACAACAATAACGTTGACGGCCTTTCGCAAGAATAAATGAGAAGTTTTGATCACTGATCCTGCGATAAAGCGGTAAGTCTTTATTGAGCAGTTGCTCTTGAAGAGCCACTGTGGCTGTGGAGATCACGACTTTCCGCTTATTCACCACCGCCACAGGGATAACCGCCATTAAATAGGAGAGAGACTTTCCTATGCCTGTTCCTGCTTCGGCCACTAACATTTGAGTCGATTTGTGATAAGCCCCACAAAGGGTTTTGGCCATCTCGGCAACTAGGAAATTTTGAGCGCGACGAGGAATGAAATTTTCCAATTGATTTTGTAGATTTTGATAACTGTTGCGAATGGAATCTTGAATGTTTTTTGTCAGCATAGAGGTGTCCAAAGTGCGATGGCGCGATGGTAGCACAGATCACTGAGTGATACCTACTTCACGAAATCGTATGCTTTTAATAGAAATCTAGATCTTGTTCACAAATAAAAACTGAACCTTCAGAGACTTAAATTTATTTTGTTTTATAAAAAATATATAGCTCCAAATCCTAGGTTTGATTTTTATTAATATCCTAATTTCGCCATTTAAATGTTAATTTTTGGAGTTTTATTCTGGTTTTCTGTCGGGTTGTAATCCTGTGATTTCGTCTGTTTTTGTTAAGAACTAAGCCGAAAAAAATCATGAAATAAATGTAATTTATTGAATTTTAAGGTTTTATGTTTTTTTCTTTGTTTTTTTTTATGGTATTTGACATGCAGAATATTCTTTTGCAATCTTAACCACGAATCTAATGGCGGTGGTGACCAAACAAAGAGTTGGAAAACCACCTTCAAAAAACAGGGAACCGGACAAGGAATTCCCATATTAAGAAAAGGCAGTGGATTAACATGAAAAAAACTCTATTAGCACTCGCAGTGCTTGCAGCCGCAGGCTCTGTAAACGCAGCTGAAATTCTAAAATCAGATGCTGGCACAGTTGATTTTTACGGTCAGCTACGTACAGAATTGAAATTCTTAGAAGATAAAGATCCAACAATTGGTTCTGGTTCTTCGCGCGCTGGTGTTGATGCAAACTACACCGTTAACGATAGCTTAGCGTTACAAGGTAAAGTGGAATTCGCACTAAAAGACAGTGGCGATATGTATGTTCGTAACCACATTCTTGGTGTAAAAACTAATTTTGGTAAGTTTAGCTTTGGTAAACAATGGACTACATCTGACGATGTATACGGTGCTGACTACTCTTATTTCTTTGGTGGTACAGGTCTTCGTTACGGCACACTGTCTGATGCACTACACGATTCTCAAGTCAAGTATGTTTACGAAGCTGACAGCTTCTGGGTTAAAGCTGGTTACGGTTTTCCAGAAGATAATGCAAAGCAAGAGCTAGCAGAACTGTATGTAGGTGCAACATTTGGTGATTTGGCTGTGCACGCTGGTGGTGGTCAAAACCGTGATAAAGCATTCAAAGTTGGTAGTAATACGGTTGGCACAACAACCACAGATATTAAAGCTGACGTAACAAATAGTTACTTTGAAGTGACAGGTGAGTACACTATTGGTGATGCACTGATTGGTGTTACTTACTACAACGCAGAACTAGATGTAGAAAATAACCCACTAGTGATCGATGAAGACGCTATTTCTGTTGCTGGTACATACAAAGTTGCTGACAAGACAAAATTGTATGCTGGCTATGAGTATGTAATGCAAGAAGCGAACACTGGCGCAGATGAAGATGGTACTCTTGTTTACCTAGGTGTTGAATACAAATTTGCAAGCTGGGCTCGTGTATATGCTGAGTATGGCTACGGCGATGGTACAACTCTGGGTTACACCAACAAGGGTTCTGACGCAGAAGTTAAAGCAACGAAAGTCGACAGCGCTAATAACTTTGGTATCGGTGCTCGTATCTACTGGTAAGATCTCGAACACGTTTATTGAGAAAGCCCGGCTGCTGCCGGGCTTTTTTATTGTGATGTGCAAGATAAGTGATTATTGTTGTTGTGTTTATTTTTATACGAAACAAGGTAGTTAGATAATGAAACTTAACCCACTGATTTTAGGTCTTCTGTTGTCATTTTCAGCAGGTCACTCATTAGCCGATGTAGTATTAAAAGTGCCAGAAAATATTGATTTACTTTCTGTAAATATGCAAAAACCAAAATCTGAAGGCGGATTATTTGGTGATAAAACGATTATGCTTAAAGATGGCACGAACCAGATTGTGTTTCGTTATATTCCTACTTTCGATGATGGTGACGATGTTAAGAAGGTATATAGCGATACAATTATTGCAAAATTTGAGAGTGAAAATGCCACTCTTCACTTTAAGATTCCTAGTTATCGCAATATAAAAGAAGCAAATGAGAAAATTCAAACAATGGAGTGGCAACTTGTTGACGAAAAAGGGCAATCTGTCGCTCTAGTAGAAGACAAACTACTCAATCCAGGTGTTCAATGGGGCAGAAATTACAGCCAAGAAGCTACAGAATATAACCAAAATGGAGGGGTTGCTGCGATCGGATACCTGAAAGTAGTTACTAATGAGGCTCAGCTATCTGAAAATACGACACAAGTTATTATGAGCGAAGCTTCTCAACCATTAGAAGTAGTCGGATCATCAAATAACCTGACTCAACTTCAACTTTGGTATAGCAAAGCCTCAAAAGAAGAACGCAAAGCGTTTAAGAAATGGATGGTCGATCAAGAATAAGCGAAAGCCTGCGCATGCAGGCTTTACTCTATTATCCACAGCACTTTTTATATTTCTTGCCACTACCGCAAGCACAAGGGTCGTTACGGCCTTGTTTGATGGCGGCTGGAAATTCACCGTCAATATAAAACCAACAGTTATTTTCTTTTAGAAATCGAGAGCGCTCTTCAAGGCAAAACACTTTACCCTCTTGATCAAGAAACGCTTTAAAGTGAACAAAACCTTCGTTAGGGGTTGCGCCCATTTGGGTCGAAATGATCTCAAGGCGAAGCCAATGGCTATGTACCGATTCGCTAATCGCATCACGCTCATTACTGGCTTGGCAAGAGGGATGGTATGTTTCAATCACAAACTCAACATTCTTTAAAATATGGGCACTAAAACGTGCTCGCATCAGCTGTTCAGGAACTTGAGCACTGTGAGGATTGAGATGAATAGGTTCGCAACACTGCGAGTAAGGTTGAGTATTTCCGCAATAACAGGACATAGAAAAGATAAACGTTGAGTAGGTAGATGGAGTTTATCGGCCCGTAAGCGTAATTACCAGTTTAGGTTTGTACACCAAGAAGATCGGCTGTCCATTTGACGGCTTCGATATAGCATTCTGTTGGTGCCTCGTTTGGAAGGTTAAGTGCTTGCCCAAGAGTCACAACTTGCCCCCAATCCGCCATTTCATAAGCTTTATTCAATGCCAATATTTGCCCTAAAGTGCCACTGCCTTGAGTTAAGGCCTGTTTGACTTCTTCCTCGATGGGCATTTCTTTCACAATGGAATCAAGGGATTGATCAAGTAGGCTGTCTAGCACAGAAAACATACCGGTTAGAAATCCGGTTCCGGGGGCAATGTTTGTCGGCACTCGTTCACTGAGCATTTCGCAAAAGCGGGCGCGTAGAATGGCAAGATTATAAAGATAGTCTGGTTTGGAATCTTGTGTTGAAGCAATCGCAACGAGCGAAATGAATTTACGGAGTTTCTGTTGCCCTAGATAGACCAGCGCTTGACGGAAAGATTGGATTTTTGAACTCACTGTTGCTGAAGAGTTTACGAACGTGAGTAGCTTATATGAAAGAGAAATGTCTTTGGCGACAATCGTTTCAATTTCACGAAAATCAACTTCGGGTTTCGCGACTTCTTTAAGTAGTTGCACAATGGTCAGAAAAGAGGGTTGCAGGGCTTTGCGCTGAATAATTTCAGGCTTACTAAAAAAGTAACCTTGAAAATAGTGGAAACCCGCTTGCTTGGCCTGTTCAAACTCTTCGTAGGTTTCAACTTTTTCGGCCAGAAACTCAATTTTCATGGAGCGCAGTTTATTGATAAAGAGCTTGGCTTTCGGGATAGGCACGAGACGAATATCAAATTTGATAATCGAGATATAAGGTAGAAATGCTTTCCAATCATTGCTTGGGATAAAATCATCCAGTGCAATTTTGTATCCGAGCTGAGCCATTTTTTTGATAGCACTGAGCAGTTCAGGGGTTGGTGGGCAATCTTCAAGAATTTCGACAACCAGACTTTTAACCGGAAACAGCGTGGGCACCATATTGAGTAAACTTTGATAAGGGAAGTTTACGAATCCAAGAAGATCACCCAGAGTGCTGTAGTGTGCGGTCAAGAAATGATCGGAAAGGAGGCGGCTAGTGGCTTCCTCGGGATCGATGTCTGGAAACGTGTTTTTAGGCCCATCACGAAAGAGAAGTTCGTAACCGATGGTGCTTTTTTCACGATCCAATATGGGTTGTCTAGCGACATACGAGTACTTCAAAGATTTACCTATTTTCGGGTTGTTGTTTCTTTTGTCAGTATTTTAAGGGTTTACCGAGATAAGTATTGGTCAAGAACATGGTTATTACTAATTGATTACTCAATATTTATGAGTGGTCTCGACAATAATGAGTAGCCAGTTAGTTTAGAATAGACCAAGATCGAGCTTTGGCTATACCAATCTCCTAACACAATCCGTGTTTTGAGAGTCTGGTCATCGGTTTGAATGGAGTGAATTGCAGGGCGGTGTGTATGACCGTGAATCATTAAATCTACGTTATATCGATGCATAACCGCGATGACTTCGCTGGGTGTAACATCCATGATCATCATGGACTTATGTTGTTTGTCATCTCGTATGTCTGACTGTATTTTGCGGACAAGCTTTTGCTTAAGTGCAAAAGGAAGAAGTCCAAATAATCGCTGTAACCAAGGCTGATGTACTTTGGCTCGAAATTCAAGGTAGCGTGTATCTTGGGTGCAGAGTGTATCTCCATGCAGTACGACGGCTTTTTGCCCATATAAGTCGATCACGGCTTCATCCGGTAACAACTGCACTCCTGTTTGTTGAGCAAACCGTTTCCCAACCAGAAAATCGCGATTTCCTTTAGTGAAATAGCATGGCACACCTTGTTGAGTCAGTTGGCGAAACTCGGATTTAATCTGCTCGGCAAAGGTGGTTGGGTCATCATCCCCAATCCAAAAATCAAAAAGGTCGCCAAGGACATAAAGTGCATCAGCTTTGATGGCTTCTTCGCGCATAAATTGAATGAAGGAAGCGGTGATATCAGGATGCTTGGGGGAGAGATGAAGATCGGAAATAAATAGTGTATGCATGTTTCACAGCAAAAGGAGCGCCTAAGCGCTCCGAGTAAAATTAAGCTTCGATAGTGGTGCCAGTGATCACCACTTCCTCTAGAGGGACATCTTGGTGCATGCCATAAGAACCGGTGCTCACGCCCTTGATCTTATTAACGATGTCCATGCCTTCAACCACTTCACCAAACACGCAGTAACCCCAACCATCACGACTTTCAGAACGAAAATCGAGGAAAGTGTTGTTATTCACGTTAATGAAGAATTGTGAGCTCGCTGAGTGAGGATCCATGGTACGCGCCATGGCAATCGTACCCACTTTATTGCTCAGACCATTATTTGCTTCGTTACGAATAGGATCGCGAGTCTCTTTTTCACGCAGTCCCGAAGTCATACCGCCGCCTTGAATCATAAAGCCGTCAATCACACGGTGAAAGAGAGTGTTGTCGTAGAAACCTTCACGGCAATATTGCTCAAAGTTTGCGCTGGTTACTGGCGCTTTTTCAAAGTTGAGCTGAATTTTGATGTCACCAAAATTGGTATGCAGGGTGATCATGAGTTTTACCTTCGCATTTATCCATTGAGAGCCAGAGTTTAGCCTAACTTTTTGTGCATTCAAAACATCAAATGGATGACCTAGTAATCTTTGAGTTGTTATACTGTCCGCCATTTATAATTTTGATGGTAATCAGATAGAGATCATGTTGAAGATTTATAACTCACTCACAAGACAGAAAGAGGAATTTAAACCAATCGTTGCCGGCAAAGTGGGCATGTATGTGTGTGGAGTCACTATTTATGATCTCTGTCATATCGGACATGGGCGTACATTTGTTTCATTTGACGTAGTAGCTCGTTATCTTCGTTACCTTGGCTACGATCTTACCTTTGTGCGTAATATCACCGACATCGATGACAAGATCATCAAGCGTGCTGCAGAAAACGCAGAAACGTGCGAATCATTGACAGAACGCTTGATTCAAGAAATGTATGCGGATTTCGATGCCCTGAATATCAAACGTCCCGATGTTGAACCACGTGCGACGGCTTATATCGAAGAGATCATTGCTCTGGTTGAGCGCCTGATTGAGCGTGGTTTTGCTTATGTTGCTGATAACGGTGATGTGATGTTTGAAGTGAGCCAATACAGCGAGTACGGTAAACTTTCCAAGCAAGATCTTGATCAACTCCAAGCGGGAGCACGTGTGGATATCGAAGCGGCAAAACGCAGTCCGCTGGATTTCGTGCTCTGGAAAATGTCGAAACCGGGTGAACCAACATGGGAATCCCCTTGGGGCTCTGGCCGTCCGGGCTGGCACATCGAGTGTTCAGCGATGAACTCATCAATTTTGGGTACCCATTTCGATATCCACGGTGGTGGTTCTGACTTGCAATTCCCACATCATGAAAACGAAATTGCGCAATCTTGCTGCGCCCATGATACCCAGTACGTCAACACTTGGATGCACAGTGGTATGGTGATGGTAGATAAGGAGAAGATGTCGAAATCACTCGGTAACTTCTTCACTATCCGCGATGTTTTGGGCCATTATGATGCAGAAACAGTGCGTTATTTCTTGATGTCAGGCCACTACAGAAGCCAATTAAACTACAGTGAAGAGAATCTCAATCAAGCACGTGCTTCACTAGAGCGACTCTATAACGCACTGCGTGGTTTAGATCGTAGCGTGCCAGCCGCGGGGGGCGAAGAGTACGTGACGCGCTTTACTGCTGCTATGAACGATGATTTCAATACGCCAGAAGCGTATTCGGTGCTGTTTGATATGGCTCGTGAAATCAACCGACTCAAGAGTGAAGATATGACCAATGCGAGCGCTTTGGGCAGCTTAATGCGTGAGTTGGCAGATGTGATCGGTATTCTTTACCAAGAGCCTGAGGCTTTCTTCCAAGGTAGTGCGGAAGATGAAGATGCGGCGCAAATTGAAGCTTTAATCAAGCTACGTAATGATTCTCGTGCGACGAAAGATTGGGCTAATGCTGACTTGGCGCGTGATAAGTTAAACGAAATGGGAATTGTGCTTGAAGATGGACCTAATGGTACAACTTGGCGTCGTAAGTAACGAGCAACAAATGAAAGGGTGGGCGTAAGCCCACTCTCTTTTTCTGGCACGTGTAGCCCATCTTTAAACGAACAAGGCAAGTGAGTTATGTCTGTCATCTTAGGGATTGATCCTGGATCGCGCGTGACGGGGTATGGTGTGATTCGTCAACAAGGACGACACCTTATCTACCTCGGTAGCGGTTGTATCCGTACTTCCGATCTCGAGTTACCGTTACGCCTGAAACAAATCTATGCGGGCGTGAGTGAAATCATCACCCAATTTCAGCCGGATGCCTTTGCCATTGAGCAGGTGTTTATGGCAAAGAATGCCGATTCAGCATTAAAACTTGGTCAAGCCCGCGGCAGTGCGATTGTGGCGGCGGTGAACGCAGAACTTCCTGTTTATGAATATGCTGCCAGACTGATTAAACAAGCGGTCGTTGGTACGGGAGCGGCTGATAAAAGCCAAGTTCAACATATGGTGCAGCAGATGCTCAAACTGCCCGGTAAGCCCCAAGCCGATGCAGCAGATGCTTTAGGTGTTGCTATTTGTCATGCTAATACCAACAAAACTCTAATTGCATTGGCAGGGCAGGCAACGAGTGCGCGTAGAGGTCGTTATCGTTAAATGTAGCTTGATGCTACGAGCATTTTACTGGCTATCCATCCAGTTATTGATTATCATCCAGAGCATCTTTCCTCCCTCTATTATAAGGAAACACAAGTGATTGGACGTCTTCGCGGTACGCTGATTGAAAAGTTACCTCCTCAAATTTTGATTGAGGTCGGTGGTATTGGCTATGAAGTGCAAATGCCGATGAGCTGTATTTATGAACTGCCGAATATTGGGGAAGAAGCCATCATTTATACCCACTTTGTAGTTCGAGAAGATGCACAGCTACTTTATGGCTTTAATACCGTTAGCGAACGCGCTCTGTTTCGTGAAGTAATCAAAGCCAATGGCGTAGGGCCGAAAATGGGGCTTGCGATCCTCTCTGGCATGACAGCCAATCAGTTTGTGACTTGTGTGGAAAAAGAAGATATCTCTACCCTCATTAAATTACCGGGAGTCGGGAAGAAGACGGCTGAGCGATTGGTGGTGGAAATGAAAGATCGCCTGAAAGGATGGGGAGCGGGTGACCTCTTTACACCTGCAACCGATGCGGCCCCTGTCGATTCTACGCCCGTGATTGCTCAAAATGCTCAGGAAGAAGCCATGAGCGCGCTATTGGCGCTAGGTTACAAGCCCCCTCAAGCTTCCAAAGCGGTATCGCAAGTGGCTAAAGCAGGAATGAGCAGTGAAGAGTTGATTCGTGAAGCGCTCAAATCTATGGTGTAACGATTCACGTTTTGCCGTCGTTAAAAACAGTCGCCATTAAGCCAATAGAGAAAATATGATAGAAGCCGATCGTTTAATTGCTCCAATCAGCAACCACTTCAAAGATGAGGAAGTGATTGATCGAGCGATTCGTCCCAAAAAGCTTGCCGATTACCAAGGTCAAGATCATGTTCGTGATCAGATGGAAATCTTCATTCAAGCGGCACAAATGCGCCAAGAAGCCTTAGATCATCTGCTGATTTTCGGGCCTCCGGGCTTGGGTAAAACCACCTTGGCCAACATAGTCGCTAACGAAATGGGCGTGAATATTCGTACTACTTCAGGTCCTGTATTGGAAAAAGCGGGAGATTTAGCGGCACTGCTAACCAATCTTGAAGAAAACGATGTGCTGTTTATTGATGAAATCCATCGTCTGAGCCCAATGGTTGAGGAAGTACTGTATCCCGCTATGGAAGATTACCAACTCGATATCATGATTGGTGAAGGCCCAGCTGCACGCTCAATCAAAATCGATCTCCCTCCTTTTACTTTAATTGGAGCCACCACACGTGCAGGCTCGCTGACTTCACCACTGCGTGACCGATTTGGGATTGTGCAACGATTGGAGTATTACAAAGTCGCCGATTTACAACACATAGTGCAACGTAGTGCACAGTGTCTCGGTCTTTCGATGGATAGTGAGGGCGCTCTTGAAGTGGCTCGCCGTGCACGTGGAACCCCACGGATTGCCAATCGCCTGCTGCGCCGGGTACGAGATTATGCCGAAGTAAAAGGGGATGGGCACATTTGTGCGCAAACCGCTGACAGGGCACTCAATATGCTTGATGTTGACCATCAAGGCTTTGATTACATGGATAGAAAGCTGCTGTTAGCAATAATGGAAAAGTTTTCAGGTGGCCCAGTCGGAATCGATAACCTTGCGGCAGCTATTGGCGAAGAGAAAGATACGATAGAAGATGTTCTTGAGCCATTTCTCATTCAGCAGGGTTATTTACAACGTACACCACGCGGTCGTATCGCGACAGATCGCGCTTATTTGCATTTCGGTATTGAAAAATAATGTTACAAATCTCGCTTGTTAAACCGAGCGAGATACTCTTTTTTGACAAAGTTCTCATTTCTTGTATTTCCTTTCCTCGCTCAATTGTTGGATTTTTTGGGTGTGATGTTAATCCGTTGATTGTTTTCAAGCGAATTACATGGGTTTTTTCACGAGTAGGTAACACAAATTGCTTGCCTCTTTTGATTTAGATCATTTTGTTTGTTTATTAACCACATGGCTGGTGCGAAACTTGATTTAGATCAAGGCGTAATTCTCCTATAAACCTTTTGAAACAAGCGGGTTTTGGCATTAGTATTAGCCATAGCTATATTAGCTACAACTTAACAATTAACTAACCATAGTGGTACATAGTTGCAACAACAAATTTTTTTTGTAGCAAAGTGTTATAGTTTTTTTAACATTGTAATTGTTGTTCTATGTCGAACGTGTCATTCAGCCGACACAAAGGAGTTACCATGATCGATGTCGTTGATTTATCGCGGTTGCAATTTGCACTTACTGCGATGTATCACTTCCTGTTTGTTCCCCTCACTCTAGGGATGGCATTTTTACTTGCTATCATGGAGTCACTCTACGTCATGACCGACAAGCAGATTTACAAGGACATGACCAAATTCTGGGGTAAGCTGTTCGGGATTAACTTTGCTCTAGGTGTGGCAACAGGCCTTACCATGGAGTTCCAGTTTGGTACCAACTGGTCTTACTATTCTCATTATGTAGGTGACATTTTTGGTGCTCCACTTGCGATTGAAGCGCTGGTAGCCTTCTTCCTAGAATCTACATTTGTTGGTTTATTCTTCTTTGGGTGGGACAGACTTTCCAAACGACAACACTTAGTCGTGACTTGGTTAGTCGCATTAGGCTCAAACTTCTCTGCTCTGTGGATTCTGGTTGCAAACGGCTGGATGCAAAACCCAGTAGGCTCAGAGTTTAATTTTGAAACCATGCGTATGGAAATGGTGAGCTTTGCTGATGTGGTACTAAACCCAGTTGCCCAAGTGAAGTTTGTTCACACCGTTGCGGCAGGTTATACCACAGGCGCAATGTTCATTTTGGGTATCAGTGCGTACTACCTACTGAAAGGTCGTGATGTTGCTTTTGCACGTCGTTCATTTGCGATTGCGGCATCATTCGGTATGGCTTCTGTACTGTCCGTTATCGTACTGGGTGATGAATCAGGCTATGAGCTTGGTGAAGTTCAGCGCGTGAAACTGGCGGCGATTGAGTCTGAATGGCACACCGAGCCAGCACCCGCAGCGTTCACCTTGTTTGGTATTCCAAATCAAGAAGAAATGCGCACCGACTACGCGATCAAAATTCCATTTGCACTAGGGATCATTGCAACACGTTCACTTGACGAACAAGTTGTAGGTCTGCGTGATCTGCGTGATGAACACGTTGAGCGAATTCGTACCGGTATTTACGCTTACGATCTGCTAGAGCGTCTGCGCGCTGGTGAAAAAACGCCGGAAAACATGGCCGCCTTTGATGAAGTAAAACATGATCTCGGTTATGGCCTACTTCTGAAGCGTTACACGGATAAAGTGACGGATGCGACAGAAGAGCAAATCCAAGCGGCAGCGGATGATTCTATCCCAACAGTATGGCCACTATTCTGGTCTTTCCGCATCATGGTGGCTTGTGGCTTTATTATGCTAGTGGTGTTTGGTGCCGCCTTTATCCAAACCTGTCGTCAGAAGATTGAACAGAAAAAATGGGTTCTCAAAGCCGCGCTATTCAGTATTCCATTGCCTTGGATTGCGGTCGAGACAGGTTGGTTTGTCGCTGAATATGGCCGTCAACCTTGGGCTGTCGGTGAAATTCTTCCCGTTAACGTTGCCGCTTCTGCATTGAGTGCAGGAGAGATCATCACTTCAATGCTGGCGATTTTGGCACTGTACACCATCTTCTTGATTGCAGAAGTGTACTTAATGGTTAAGTTCACTCGTAAAGGCCCAAGCAGCCTGAAAACCGGACGGTACCATTTTGAACAAGGCGCAGAGTCTGTTCAGGATCAAGTCAACCGCCAAGTTGAAGCATAAGGCAAGGAGAAACAACCATGTTTGATTACGAGATCTTACGACTCATTTGGTGGGTACTGATTGGTGTGCTCCTCGTGGGTTTTGCCATCACAGATGGCTTTGATATGGGCGTTGGGGCGCTAGTCCCTATCATTGGTAAAAATGATAACGAACGCCGAGTGATGATTAACTCTATTGCCCCACACTGGGATGGAAACCAAGTTTGGCTCATCACAGCCGGTGGTGCTTTGTTTGCCGCATGGCCGCTGGTTTACGCCACTTCATTTTCAGGTTTCTATCTGGCTATGATTGTGACACTTGCTGCGCTGTGGTTACGCCCTGTCGGTCTAGACTATCGCTCAAAAATCGAGAGCACAAAATGGCGTAATAACTGGGATTTAGCGATTTCAGCATCAGGATTCATTCCACCGGTTATCTTTGGTGTGGCATTCGGAAACCTGCTACAAGGTGTTCCTTTCCAACTGAGTGATTTCTTGATGCCGACCTACCATGGTTCATTCTTTGGTCTGCTCAATCCATTTGCTCTGCTCTGTGGTCTTGTGAGCTTGTTCATGACTTTGCTACAAGGCTCTGCATGGCTGCAAATGAAAACGACATCGCATGTACATCAACGTGCTCGTAATGTGGCACAACTGACCGGTTTGCTCACCGCCGTGTGTTTTGTGGCCGCAGGCTTTTGGGTCCAGCACATCGACGGTTATATGATTGTTGGTGCGATTGACGGTAATGCCGCATCGAATCCGCTCAACAAAGAAGTGATTCGTGAAGCGGGTGCTTGGTTACACAACTTTGAACAAGTACCAGTACTGTGGTTAGCTCCTGCACTGGGTGTATTGATGCCTCTACTCTCGGTTTTGGCGTCACGTCTAGATAAAGGTGGCTTGGCATTTTTGACCTCTAGTTTAGGTAACGCTGGCGTTATCTTCACCGCAGGTTTCGCTATGTTCCCATTCGTTATGCCTTCAAGTTTGAATCCGGCCCATAGCTTGACTATGTGGGATGCAACTTCAAGCAAGCTGACGCTAGAACTGATGACTGTGGTTGCGGTTGTCATGGTGCCTATCATTTTGGGTTACACCATCTGGAGTTACTACAAAATGTTTGGTCGTCTCGATGATAAATTCATCGAAGATAACAAGAATTCACTGTACTAAGGAGCGCTCATTATGTGGTATTTCGCATGGATCCTTGGCGTATTACTCGCCTGTGCATTCGGCATCATCAATGCTCTTTGGTTAGAGCACACTGAGATGATGGATAAAGATAGTGAGTGATTGGCAATTAAAGTGGTCTGAAAAGATCGCTCGCTGTCATGACATCACCGATAAGGCCTTGCTCAAGGCCTTATCGATACTATTAGGCTTCTACAATGCCGCGATGGTGATGTGGGATCCGAATAGTTACGCAGATCGAATCGGCGGCTTCAACGCAGTTATTGCGCCGCTGATGATTTGGGCAATATGTGCCAGTATGGTCTTTGGGGTAGGGTTTAGGCCCCGCCACTGGGTATGGCAAATCGTGTTCAGTCCATATCTATCATTGACCATTCTGAGTTATTTGACGTTGGTGCAGCTAATAAGCTAGCTCAATTCGTATTGTTGATGAGTTTTTATGCAGATTAGCGCTGTCATTTTGAGACAGCGCTAATTTTTTATCATTAGGTAAGAAAACATTGCACGGGCTTGTACTATCGTGAGCGAGTTGCGCTATAGTAGCAGCCATTCCTCGGTGTATGAGATTTTTATCAAAACCATGAACACTTTTCATTGGCCGGTCACGGTGTATTACGAAGATACTGACGCTGGTGGAGTGGTTTATCACGCAAATTATCTAAAATTCTTCGAAAGAGCCCGTACCGAAATGCTCCGTGCTGTTGGTGTTCATCAACAGAGTTTGTTGGAACAAGGTATTGGCTTTGTGGTCAGACACATGGAGATCGATTTTCTTAAAGGCGCTAAGTTAGATGACCATTTGGAAGTCGTGACCAGAGTGTCAGAATTAAAAAAAGCTTCTTTAACCTTCTGTCAGGAACTCGTTAATCCTGAAGGCACTGTGTTGTCTAAAGCCAAGGTTAAGGTAGCATGTATCGACAATGAGAGCATGAGGCCGAGAGCTTTGCCTCAATTAATCAGTTTGGAGTTAAACTGCAGTGACTGCTGATATTTCATTTCTTGACCTTTTTTTACAAGCTAGCTTCCTAGTAAAAATGGTAATGCTGACCCTTTTGGGAATGTCGGTTGCCTCGTGGGCGGCAATTATCAAACGTAGTAAAGTTATCTCTGCTGCCGAGCGTGAAGCGGATACCTTTGAAGACCGCTTTTGGTCTGGAATGGATCTCGGTGCGCTATACCAAGACGTCAAAAAACGTAAAGATGACATCTATGGCATTGAGGAAATTTTTTATGCTGGCTTTACTGAATTTGCTCGTTTACGTAAGACTAACCCAGGTGCACCTGATTTTGTGATGGAAGGCACAGGGCGAGCCATGCGCGTAGCTGTGGCTCGTGAAGTTGATTCACTCGAAACCAGCTTACCTTTCTTGGCAACTGTCGGTTCCATCAGCCCATATATCGGTCTATTTGGAACGGTGTGGGGTATCATGCATGCGTTTATTGCTCTTGGAGAGGTAAAGCAAGCTACGTTAGCGATGGTGGCTCCGGGGATTGCAGAAGCTCTAATTGCAACGGCGATTGGTCTATTTGCTGCGATTCCAGCCGTTATGGCTTACAACCGTCTTAGCAATAAAGTCAGTAAGCTTGAACATACTTACGCTACCTTCTCGGAAGAGTTTCATACCATTCTCCACCGTCAAGTGATGGCTGGCAGGGAATAACTATGGCTGGCTATCAAACCAAAAAACGTGAGATGAAAGCAGAGATTAACGTGGTTCCTTACATCGACGTTATGCTGGTTCTCCTCATTATTTTTATGGTGACATCACCGTTTGTAACACAAGGTGTGGATGTGGAGTTGCCGAAAACTCATTCGGCTAAATCAGCACAAGATCTAGCGGGTGATAGCGATTCTAGCTTTATCATTGTTGAGATTGATAAAGAAGGTAATCTTGGCCTGAGTGTTAATGATGAAGAAGTTCAACGCGGTCTATCCATCGAAGATGTGATTGTTCGAGTGAAAGCAGAATTGTCTCTTAAACCTAATTCACCTGTGGCCGTGGGTGGCGATGCCGCTACACCTTACGCAGAGATTGTTTTGGTATTGGATGAGTTGGGTCAAGCTGGTATTCCTAAAGTAGGGCTACTCACGGACCTTAAATAATAGGTTTAATACTGAGCATGAAAGAGAATAAGTCCAGAAAAAGTAATGATGCTAAATCGATAACTATTTCGCTGGCGATGCACGGTGCTTTGGTCGCGATATTGCTCTGGGGAGCCGATTTCACCATGTCTGATCCTGAACCGACAGGACAGATGATTGAGGCGGTTGTCATTGATCCTCAGCTCGTTCGTCAGCAAGCTCAGCAAATTCGTAGTCAGCGTGAAGAGGCGGCGAAAAAAGAGCAAGAGCGACTGGATAAACTCCGTCGTGAAAGCGAACAGCTAGAGAAAAATCGACAAGCAGAAGAAGAGCGGATCCGCCAGTTGAAAGAGCAACAGGCTAAAGAAGCCAAAGCGGCTCGTGAAGCGGAAAAGTTGCGTGAGCAGAAAGAACAAGAGCGCTTAGCTGCTGAGCAGAAAGCTCGCGAAGAAAAAGAGCGTGCTGCAAAAGCAGAGGCTGAACGCAAAGTGAAAGAAGAAGCCGCAAAAAAAGCTGAGCAAGAACGCGTGGCGAAAGAAGCCGCAGCAGCAAAGGCAGAACAGCAACGTATTGAACGTGAAAAAGAAGCCAAGCTTGCGGAAGAAAAAGCCAAACGTGAAAAAGAAGTGGCAGCGAAAGCTGAGCAAGAACGTTTAGCAAAGGAAAAAGCGGCCAAAGAGGCGGCAGATAAAGCCAAGAAAGAAAAAGAACGCGCGGCAAAAGCAGAAGCTGAACGTAAAGCTCAAGAAGCGGCCTTGAATGATATTTTTGGCAGCTTGAGTGAAGAAAGTCAGCAAAATAATGCGGCACGTCAGCAGTTTGTTACTTCGGAAGTAGGGCGCTATGGAGCCATCTACACCCAGCTCATCCGGCAGAATCTGTTAGTGGAAGACAGTTTTCGAGGAAAGCAGTGTAGGGTAAACCTAAAGCTTATTCCTACTGGGACTGGCGCATTACTGGGTAGCTTAACCGTTTTGGATGGTGACAGTCGTTTATGTGCAGCAACCAAACGCGCTGTTGCCCAAGTGAATAGTTTTCCATTGCCGAAAGATCAACCTGACGTTGTGGAAAAACTAAAGAATATTAATTTAACCGTAGCACCTGAATAAGGAAGGGAAGGCTTGTGTTTAAGCGATTAGTTTTTGTTTTGATGCTCATCGGTACCGGTTTTTCCAATATTGCGAATGCAGCATTGGAGCTAGTTATTACTGACGGTATTGATTCTGCACGTCCGATTGCGATAGTTCCTTTCAAATGGGAAGGCGCAACCAAGTTGCCTGAAGACGTTTCTGCGGTGATTGCCTCTGACTTACAGCGCAGTGGTAAATTTAGCCCAGTTCCGACCAGCAAAATGCCACAGACGCCTTATAGCGAAGAGCAGGTTAACTTTGGCAAATGGACATCTATGGGGGTCGATTCATTATTGACGGGTACGATCACGCAAAATGCGGAAGGTAGCTATGTAATTAGTTATCAACTGGTTGACATTGTGCGTGGACAACTGACTCAAGGCCAAAGCAAAGCTCTGTCTCAAGATGGTCAATTGGTGCTATCTAAAGATCATGTTTTGTTTAATAAAGTGGCGACCGTTCCTGCATCAAGAATGCGTGAATATGCCCACCGTATTGCGGACTTGGTTTATGAGGAATTGACCGGTGAACGCGGCGCCTTCTTAACGCGCATCGCTTACGTTGTGGTCAATGATAAGGATCCGTATCCTTATCAACTGAGAATTGCTGATTATGACGGCTATAACGAACGTCTTGTACTTCGTTCTAAGCAGCCGCTTATGTCACCTGCTTGGTCACCTGATGGTCAGACTTTGGCTTACGTGAGTTTCCAAAACGGACAAGCCGAAATTTACATGATGAACATCTACAGTGGGAAGCGAGAGAAGCTGACGTCATTCCCACGTCATAATGGTGCACCCAGATTCTCACCAGATGGTAAAACGCTAGCGCTGGTTTTATCAAAAACTGGTAATTTACAGGTCTACACGATGGACTTGGCTACACGTCGCTTAACAGAGGTGACTAGTGGCCGTTCCAACAACACCGAACCTTTCTGGCATCCAGATGGTAAATCTTTAATTTTCACTTCAGATCGGGGTGGTAAACCACAGATTTATCAAGTAAATTTATCCGGCGGTGAAACCAAGCGTTTAACTTGGCAAGGTAGCCAAAACTTGGGTGGCCAAATTACACCGGATGGAAAATTCTTGGTGATGGTGAATCGTAGTGATTCCGGCTTCAATCTCGCGAAGCAGGATTTAGAAACAGGGGCAATGCAGATTCTGACAAAAACCTTGTTAGATGAGTCCCCAAGTATTGCGCCGAATGGTGGTATGGTGATTTATAGCTCCATCTACAATAAGGCCAACGTCTTGTCGATGGTATCCATTGATGGACGCTTTAAAGCAAGATTACCGGCAACCAATGGGCGCGTTCGTGCTCCAGCATGGTCACCGTTTTTATAACAAGTAACTGTTTAATAGAAAGGAATAGGAAATGCAACTTAACAAAGTTCTTAAGAGTCTGCTGATTGCGCTACCAGTTTTAGCTGTTACCGCTTGTAGCTCAAGTGATGATGCTGCGAACTCAGGTTCTCAAACTAACCAATCAGCAGTGTCTACTGTTGACTCAAATGGTCTGAATGCACAAGGTCAACTGACTGAGCAAGAACTGAAAGAACAAGCTCTGCGTGAAAACCAAACTATCTACTTCGCATTCGACAACGCAACTATCGCGAGCGACTACGAAGCAATGCTAGCTGCACACGCTGCTTACCTAGTGAAAAACCCAAGCCTACGCGTAACTATCGAAGGTCACGCTGATGAGCGCGGTACTCCTGAGTACAACATCGCACTGGGTGAGCGTCGTGCTCAAGCAGTTGCTAAGTACCTAGAAGCTCTGGGTGTTCAAGCTGGCCAACTGTCTATCGTTAGCTACGGTGAAGAGAAGCCTCTAGTTCTAGGTCAATCAGAAGAAGCGTACGCGAAAAACCGTCGTGCAGTTCTGGTTTACTAATTGAGGTGATGCCTCATGTTCAGTAACTTAAAGCACGTTGTCATGCTGATGTTACTGGCAAGTGCAGCGAGCTATGCGCTCGCTGCACCCGCTCCAGTATCTGACTTAGGTAGCAACGTATCCGGTGGTTCGCGGAGTTCAGAAATTGAACGTCTCGAACGTCTCCTCGAAAGCCGTAATCTTGTGCAGTTGCAAATGCAAAAGCAACTCGATGATATGGCACTTGAAGTCAATGAATTACGGGGCCAGATTGAAAAAAACAACTATGACATGCAGCAAATGTTGCAGCGTCAAAGGGAGTTGTTTGTAGAACTTGACCGTGTGCGTGGCGAGATGAAGTCACCTTCCTCCGGAGCCGGCCAACTACCAACAAGCAGCAATGATGAGGCTGCACAAGGCACCTTCAGTAGCGACGCTAATGAACAGGCTGCTTATCAGAATGCTGTTGATCTGATCCTTAAAAAGCGTGACTACGCAGGTGCGATTGCCGCTTTCCAGAAGTTTCAGACTGACTACCCTAATTCGACCTTCTCTGCTAATGCTCACTACTGGCTAGGCCAGCTCTATTTTGCCAAGAAAGAAGACAAAGAAGCCGCGAAAAGTTTTGCAGCTGTTGTCTCGGATAAAGGCTCTAACAAACGGGCTGATGCATTAGTTAAGTTGGGCGATATTGCGAAACGCAATAATAACGCCGAGCAGGCACGTAAATTTTACCAGCAAGCGGTGGATGAATATCCCGATAGTGCTTCTGCTAAAATTGCCAAAGAAAACCTTAAATAAATACAAGAGCTGCGAATGCAGCTCTTGTTCGTTTCAGCTTTTCACTCTGTTATGGACAGGGTCATTCATCGCTACACATTATTTCTCCCTCCTTGTTTAGGGCATTCAATTTTGCTTGCTGCTGGCTAGGGTGTACAATGCGCCGTCTATGGAAGTTGTGTAGAGCAAGAGCAATGAGCCACATACTCGATACTATAAATACAGTTTATCCCTTTCCCCCAAAACCTATCCCTCTTAGGGATGAGGAAAAGCAAGCTTATATCGCTGAGATCAAACAACTCTTAATTGAGAAAGATGCGGTGTTGATTGCTCATTACTATACGGATCCTGAAATTCAAGCGCTTGCTGAATCGACAGGTGGGTTTGTGGGTGACTCGCTAGAGATGGCAAAATTTGGCAACCGCTATCCAGCCACAACCTTAATTATTGCGGGCGTACGTTTCATGGGAGAGTCAGCAAAGATTTTGACCCCAGAAAAACGCATCTTAATGCCGACGCTCGAAGCGGAGTGCTCCCTCGATCTTGGTTGCCCAGCAGACAAGTTCACTGAGTTTTGCGATGCACACCCTGATCATACGGTAGTCGTGTATGCCAATACGTCAGCGGCGGTGAAAGCGCGTGCCGACTGGGTAGTGACATCAAGCATTGCTCTGGAAATTGTTGAGCACTTAGATTCTGAGGGTAAACCTATTATTTGGGGTCCAGATCGACACTTAGGTGCTTATATTGCTAAGAAAACGGGCGCAGACATGCTGTTATGGCAGGGCGAATGTGTCGTGCATGATGAGTTTTCTGCTGATGCTCTGCGTAAGATGAAGGCACTTTATCCTGATGCTGCGATTTTGGTTCATCCTGAATCGCCTGCGAGTGTTGTTGAATTGGCGGATGCGGTAGGCTCAACAAGCCAACTCATTAAAGCGGCTAAGACATTACCACAGCAGAAAATGATTGTTGCTACGGATAAAGGAATTTTCTTTAAAATGCAGCAAATGGTTCCCGAGAAGGAGCTGATTGAAGCTCCAACCGCAGGTGCGGGAGCGACTTGCCGTAGTTGTGCGCATTGTCCTTGGATGGCGATGAATGGCCTTCAGGCTATTGCACAAGCACTGCGTGAAGGTGGCAAACAGCATGAAATTTTTGTGGATGAAGCGCTGAGAGTGAAATCACTTATCCCGCTTAATCGTATGTTGGATTTCGCTGAACAACTGAATTTAAAAGTGAAAGGCAACGCGTAAGTAAGCTGTCTGTTGTGCTGAAAATAGACATGCCCATCGAAAAAAAAACGGGCATGTCTAGCAAACATGATGGCTACTGAGCTTCAGCTAACGTGACACCACGTTGTGTGATTCCACACAACATCACTGGAATCGCATGATAAATTTCAGCAAATTGCTCTAAACCGGTGAAGCCTTGCTCATAAAGTGTGGCGATCGATGTTTCAGGATCGTAGAGCATACTTAATGAAAGAAGCACGCCACCAAGCAGGGTATTATCGGAACTATTTTCTGGCATCAACACCTCCCAATCATCACGCGCTAATTGCCAACCTTGTAGCATCCCCTCGCAAAAATCACGTACCTCTTGATTCACGATTTCTGCCTCATCCAACAAGTAGCCAGTTGGCCATTGCCAGTTGCCTTCTAGTAGCTGAGATCGTGTTTCATTCCAAAGTGCGATGATGTGCTCGAAATAGTTTTCTAATTGGATAGGATCCGAAAAAGGTGCAATCTCTTCTCCACCCCATAAGAAGGGGAGCCATTCTTCAGGGGGTAAGACATTAGGACAGCAAGCCATAGCGGTAACAAAACCGACGGTTTTAGCTTGATTGAGGAGTTTGTTTTCTAATTCTGGCTGCTGCAGGATTTCTTGTAAGGTTTGCATGAGATGTGAGTGCTCAATAAATATCAGTGCGCCTATTTTATCTGGAAAGCGTGCTCAGGGCATCCGCTTGTTCTCTCTGTTCAGCGTTTAAGGCTCAATTTCCTGCCTAAGAATGTTAGTTTGTGCACAGCGCCATGGAAAATCGATGAGAAAAGAAAGCCTGACAGAATAATTTCGCTATAATTTTGTAAACAAAAAATAATTCAGTTGGTTATGGCTATTCGCTCCTCGCTTAAAAAGAAAAGTATTCTAGCGCTGACCATTTATTTGGCCTTCTTCCTTGCGATTGTAGGAACGCTGAGTTATTGGGGGCTTGAAGTCCCATTTAGAAAAGAGCTGAAAAATAATCTAGCCCTGAGAGCGGAGTTACTGGCTACCCAAATTCGTGAGCCATTGAATAACTCGATAGGGGTTCTGCAGAGTCTTACCAGCATTGGCAAAAGCGCAGCCGATAAGGAAGAGCAAGAGCGCATGCTGCGCTCACTATTTTCTGTTGTTGGCGGAGTGATCATTAGCGGCGGGTTGTGGCCGGAACCCAATCTATCGGCAACTGACCCCTCACTACGATATGACAGCTTGTTTTTTAATAAAGCAACCGATGGACAGGTTGACCAACTGAGCTCATGGAATAACCCCAAAGCCGGGGGGTATGACCGAGAAAGCTGGTACTTGGCTGCAGAACGTGAAGCCGAAGGGCTCTATTTCTGGTCACCTGTCTATGTTGACCCCTATACCCGTGTGGAAATGATCACGGTCTCGACCCCTTATTATCGTAACGGTCAGTTTGCGGGCGTTGCTACCGTTGATCTCTCACTTGAAAGCTTAATCCAATTCGTTGCTGCGACAGCAGAGCAGTACAACTTAGGTGTGAATCTTAAAGATGCCTTTGGGGTTGAGGTCGTCTCACATAACTTCCGCACTTATGATAATGCGTTGGTCAGTTACTATAGTTTTGGCGAGTTCAATTGGCAGATTGAAGTGGTGAATGCTAATCAGCATGTCGATGAAATCATCTTCGACTTAATTATCAACATCGAAAAAGGATTGATGCCGATCCTGCTGCTCTGTGTGATGGTGGGGTATTTTTTAATTAGCCATTATTGGATCCGCCCAATTGTCTTAATTGCGAAAAAGGTGAGTGAGTCGAGAGAAGGTGAAATCATCGATATTCGGTACAAATCTCAGGATGAGATCCGCCATCTTATTGATACGTTTAACCAAAAAACGATTTACTTAGAGGCAGAGAAAGTCAAAGCTCAGGCCTCGACCAAAGCAAAAAGTGCATTTTTAGCCACGCTCTCTCATGAAATTCGAACGCCGATGAATGGCGTGCTCGGTACCGCGCAAATCCTATTGAAAGATGAATTGACCTCTAAGCAGCGACAGCACTTAACCAGTCTCTACGAATCGGGCGAACATATGATGTCATTGCTCAATGAGATTTTAGATTATTCAAAAATAGAGCAAGGCAAATTCGAGTTGGATCACAGCGCATTTCCGCTCAAATCGATCATCGGCAGCATCAAAAGTATCTACTCCAGTCTTTGTGTTGAAAAAGGACTGAAATTCCAACTGAACTCAGAAATTACCGATGGACGATGGTACTACGGAGACAAGGCGCGTTTGCGGCAAATTATCTTCAATCTGCTTAGTAATGCGGTGAAATTTACCGAAGCAGGCTTTGTCGCAATAGGGTTAAGTGAAGAAAGCTGTGACGAAGAGAATTACTTGATCATCAAAGTGCAGGATACGGGGATCGGCATCGCGCAAGAGTCGTTAGGGCGTATCTTTCGACCCTTTGAACAGGCGGAATCACACACAACACGGCGTTTTGGTGGTACAGGCTTAGGCTTGGCTATTGTTAAACAGATTGCGGAATTAATGAATGGCACTGTTTTAGTGCAAAGTGAAGTTGGGCAGGGTTCTTGTTTTAAGGTGAGAGTTAAATTAGCGATTACCGAACCAGTAACCGAAGATGTGAAACCTACTAAAGCCAAAACGTATCCCGGTTTACGGGTGCTGATTGTCGAAGATAACCGTACGAACATCATGATTCTGGAAGCTTTTATGCGCAATAAAGGTTTTGAGTGCCATAGCGTGATGGATGGTGTACAAGCGATTACCGCGTTACAGGAAAGCTCATTTGATCTCGTTTTAATGGATAACCACATGCCGTTAAAAGATGGCATCCAAGCCACCAGAGAAATTCGTCAGTTGCCACTGCCGCAAGCCAAGATACTGTTGTTTGGTTGTACCGCAGATGTTTTCAAAGATACCCGGGATAAAATGCTCTCTGCAGGGGCAGATGACATTATCGCTAAACCCATTGCAGAGCATGAGCTAGATATGGCGCTTGAACAACACTCAGAGCGCTTGTACCAGTTTCATCGCGAACCATCTTTACCATCGGTAGAGTAAATCACTCTGTTTCTTCCTTCTTTCTTTCCTTTCTTATGCGTGTGGCCAAGTTCGGCTGGCAAGAAACTGTCTCACCGTGCTCATCGTGATGTAATAAAATTACCAAACGTAAACTTAGAAACCGATGTTTTGACTAAGAACGCGTAAAAGTAGCTGTAGATGCTATTTTAATTACTTTTTTTGGTTTTTTATTTACCGTGCGAGTTTAAAAACAAAGCCTAAAACTGAATTTTGTATGGTTTAATTGTTCCATAAACTGCCAATTTGGAATTATGGCAGTGACATGTTTGGTCATGGTTGCAAAATTGTAGTGATATATTTTATAGGGGATGTAAATGAAAGCTCGTGGTCCGTTTTGTATTCGTCATGCAGCGGCTGATACTTTTGCGATGGTCGTCTTTTGTTTTGTAACAGGCATGATTATTGAAATTTTTGTGTCAGGAATGACCTTTCAGCAATCACTCGCTTCCCGAACCCTTTCCATTCCCGTTAATATCGCGATTGCTTGGCCGTATGGTGTGTTTAGAGATTATGTTCTTCGCCAAGGGCGCAAAATTTCCCCAACCGGTTGGATGAAAAATCTCTCCGATCTCGTGGCTTACGTTCTCTTTCAATCGCCAGTTTATGCCGCCATTCTCTTCACCGTAGGTGCTTCTACCGATCAAATCATTACTGCTGTGGCCACCAATGCATTGGTGTCGTGTGGAATGGGGGTGTTGTACGGCTATTTCCTCGATATGTGCCGCCGCTGGTTTAAAGTTCCGGGCTATACAGTATCTGAGGGTTAATGCGGTTAAACATTTGCCCTGTTAACTGCCCCTCCATTTAATTTGGCCAATTTCAGTTATTACCCTAAATCGAGCAATCGAATCTTGGGAATAAGTAAAACTGGCCTTTTGGGCTAATGCTAGGCGCTAAAAGCTCTTGCCACACGACCATTACACTCAATGGTGTACTGCTCAGCATAAGCCGGAATAAAGACAGATTGTCCTTTTCGTACAAGGCATTGCTCACCATTTGCATGTCGCAATATCATTGAAGAATCGAGAGGCAGCACAACTTCTGCACTCTTAACGCCGATAGTCTGCTGAGTCGTAGGTGGGATGATGGCAAATTTAAAATCGGCAACTGGGATCGGATATTGTTCACACCCTTCAATGACTTCAGGCTTAAGGCGTAGTTGTTCAAGTGGCTTATGTTTGAACTGAGTACATGCCACCAATTCATCAATATCCATGTATTTTGGTGTTAAACCCGCGCGCAACACGTTGTCGGAGTTGGCCATAATCTCAAGGCCTGTTCCGTGTAAATACGCGTGCGGCGTTTCTGCGTCTAAAAACATCGCTTCACCTGGTTGTAAGGTAATCACATTGAGCATCAGAGGAGCGAATAAACCAATGTCATTGGGATATTGGTTTTCCAATTCGACGATCAGCTGGAAAAGAGGCAGATCAATCTGCTTAGCTTGAGCCATCAAAGCTTCAAGCGCACGGTTTTTGGCTTCTCCCTGTAATGAGAGTAACCCTGAGAAAAAGTCTCTGAGCCCTTGTTCTGTCGGATTTGATTGGAATACGTTAACGAGAGGCTGGATCTCATCTATCGATAACTCAATAAAGTAGTTAAGGATTTCCTGATTGGCACGAAAGCCGTTCATTGCTTGGTACTCGGTGAGCGCATAAACCAATTCGGGTTTGTGATTGGGGTCTTTGTAATTTCGTTGAGCAGCCGTGAGCGCAATGCCTAATTGTTCCTCTTGGGCGAAACCTCGTTCCGCTTGCTGTTTGTTCGGATGGACCTGAATGGAGAGGGCTTTTTCCGCCGCCAAAATTTTAAACAAATAAGGGAGTTCGCCGAACTGCCGCGCGGTATATTCACCCAAAATCAAGTTTGGATTTTGCGCAATAAAGTCGGAAAGTTGAACGATTTTGCCGTTAATGGCTATACCGGAGCAGCCATTAGGATGAGCGCCCATCCATAGCTCTGCTTGGGGGTCATCGTTTGGGTTTTCGAGTTCAAACAACTGCTGCAAAGCGGTTTTACTGCCCCATGCGTAGTTTTGGATAGGGTTGGTCATCGGGAAGAATACTGCCTCTGGTAGGGCTGCATCCTGAGTCGGAATCTGAGTCATTGTCGTCACCGTTAGAAAGATGGCTTGAGTGGAACCTCAAGCCATAACGAGGAAGGGAGAATTAAGCCGCAGCGGCTTCAAACTTTTGTGAGCGGATTTTTTTGAGCGTCACACAGGTGATGGCGGTGACACCCGCACCAGCCGCCATACAAAGTAGGGCAAGCAGTGGGTAGTTCATTGCGCCAAGCAGGGCGACTACGGGGCCACCGTGAGCCACACTGTTGGTGATGCCAAAAGAGAATGCCATGACAGCGGCAACCATAGAGCCCAACACGTTGGCTGGAATGACTGACATTGGGTCTTGCGCCGCAAAAGGAATCGCGCCTTCAGAGATACCGACTAAGCCCATTGCGCCTGCGGCTTTACCTGCTTCAAGCTCAGAAGACTCAAACAGTTCGAGCTTACGACCCATCGCTGTTGCGAGTGCCATACCAAGTGGTGCAACGGGAATCGCACAGGCCATCGCACCCATAAATTGAGTTTGGCCGCTGGCAATCATGCCTACAGAGAATAGGAAAGCGACTTTGTTGAATGGGCCTCCCATATCAAAGCCTGCCATGCCACCGAGTACGATGCCGAGCAGAATAACGTTGCCGGAACTCATGCTAGTCAGTAGAGCAGTGAGGCCATCCATCAGGCTCGCAATGGGAGCGCCAATAACGAAAATGAACAGACCAGCGATGAACAGCGATGCCGTGATCGGCGCGATCATGATCGGCACTAGGGGTTGGATAAACTTGTGATAGTTAATGGAAGTAATCCACTTCACGAAATAACCGACCAAGAGACCCGCAATGATGGCACCGATAAACCCTGTACCTGCGTCAGCACCATAAAAAGAGCCGTTATTGGCAATCCAGCCACCAATCAAACCGGGAGAGAGCGCAGGGCGATCGGCAATGGCGTAGGCGATGTAGCCGGCAAGGATGGGAATCATCAAGGTAAAGGCCACTACGCCCACTTCAAGGATTTGGTTCCACATACTGCCCGCTGGAATGGCCATACCCGCTTCAGTTGGCTCACCACCCACCGCGAGAGCCAGTGCAATTAAAAGCCCGCCAGTTACCACAAATGGGATCATGTGCGAAACGCCATTCATCAAAAAGCGATACAAATCCGAGCGAGCTTGTGAGGCTTTGTTTGCCACCGATTGAGCCTTAACCGTTTCAGCTTGATAAGTTGGCGCCCTTAGCGCTTCATTAATCAGCTTTTGTGCATCACGAATTGGCGCTTTCACATTTGTTTTGATGAGGCGTTTGCCGGCAAAGCGTGCCATGTCGACTTGTTTATCACAGGCGACCACAATCGCTTCAGCGCGTTCAATTTCTTCCGCACTTGGGCTATTTTTCACCCCAATCGAGCCATTGGTTTCCACTTTGATCTCAAAACCCAAAGCCGCCGCGCCTTTTTCCAGTGCTTCAGCCGCAAGGTAAGTGTGAGCAATACCTGCCGGGCAACCGGTAACACCGATAATCAGCCCTTTGCTTTCTGCTTGGTTTGCAAGAGGTGTAGGCGCGGATTTTTTCAGCAGTAATTCTAGTGCTTGCTCTGAGTTTTTGGTGTTGAGAAAAGCCTCGATAAAACCTTCTTCAATCAGTTTGGAAGAGAGTTCGGCCAGCACTTCAATGTGGTGGTTATCGCCGCCATCGGGGGAGGCGATCATGAAAAAAAGCTTGGAAGGCAAACCATCTTCTGCGCCATAGTCGATACCCTCTCGGCTGACACCAATTGCAACAGCTGGTTGAGTCACCGCTGCACTTTTAGCATGCGGAATAGCGACACCATCTTCAAATCCGGTATTACCTAACTCTTCACGAGCTTGAATATCTTTTAAGAATGCCGCTTTATCTGAAATTCGCCCTTGGGCATGTAGAATATTTATCAGTTCTTCAAATACGGCTTGTTTGGAATTCGCTTGCAGATCAAGCTGAATTAAATCGGCATTAATCAATTGGTTGATCATAGAGACCTCTGTACATTTTATTTTTATGTCAGAGTTATTCTTTAATTTTTTTATTTTTCTTATTAGTGCAGAAATAAAACATTCACTAGAGGATTGTAACTCTATTGGTTTGGTGTGATTTAGATCTCGTAGCGTCTATTGGGGTAGTGAGGCCAATTTTAAGTAATGATTGTAGGTTTAACTCATTAATTTTCATTTAGTTATATTATGTTTGTTGTTATTCATGGTGGAGGTTTGTGCTAGAGAATTGGTGTTAAAACTGGATTATTGTATCATTCTGTCTTGAGTGTGATGTTGCTCAAAGAGACTCAATGGCATTCGGGGTATATCTGACGTTAATAAAAGTGCGATGACGAAGTGAGGGTTTACATATGATATTTGATGATTTGATTTCCTCGGTGCTTAATGAGCGTGAATCATTTCATCATATTTGGTTTGCGGGTGATTTTCATACACCGCCTGAATTCAGTTATCAGGTGAATTTTCCACGCTTAGAATTGGTCTTAGGTGGAGAGTATATAAATGAAATGGAAAGTCATGACCGTAAAGTCACGAAAATAATTGCCAAAGCCGGAGATGCGATTTTTATTCCCGCTAACTGTTGGAATAAACCGAACTGGGATACCGATTGCTCAGTGTTGAGCATGTTATTTGGACGCCGCCAACTAGGACTGAGTTTTGTCAGTAAGCGCAAAGGCGAAGCCAACTTTTATGATATTCAAAAGCACAGTATCCAAACGCGCTCAGGGTTTGCTATTGATAACATCTTAGAAGCGCTCAGCTCATTGGCGCGTGAGAATTATAAAAAACCGATGGATGAGCTGTTGCTGCAAGCTCTCCTTCAATATACCCAGACGATGTTGAATGCGCCGACAGAGCAGCCACAAAACCGAGTGCAGGATCTCTACCAAGGGATCTGTATCTATATCCAAGAGAATTTTCACCGCCCGATCACGCGAGAAAGTATTGCTTCGCGTTTTAGTATCTCTGCCAACCATTTATCGAGGCTGTTTCGCCAGCAAGGGCATATGACCTTGGCCGATTACATTACGTGGGTCAGGGTTGATAGAGCAAAATTTATGCTGAAAAAGTACAATTTTAAGCTCAATGAAGTGTCGCTACGTTGTGGGTTTAAAGATGTGAATTACTTCTGCCGCGTTTTCAAAAATCGTACAGGCCGTACACCAACGGATTATCGTGCTTCAATTTAACAGGCGTGACATCGCGTACATCAGTAGAGCTTGTAAATCAACGCCGCTGCGTGTCAGTAGTAAACGTTCTACCATTTGATCGCACAGTAAATTTCGGGTCAGGTTGGTTGCGGTAATGATTTGATCTCGATTGGGCTTACTCGGCATCACCAAAGCAATCGCTAAATGCACCTCTCCCATTTGAGAGGCCCAATCCATCGCCTCATCATTCTTAATAACGGCAACCGCAATGTGTTCTATGTCTGCAAACATCACATGGGGAATAGCAATCCCAGGAGCTACGCAGGTGGAAGAGCGTTCTTCACGTTTGATAAAAGCCAAAATCAACTCATCGGGTGAAACGGGGTAGATCAGTTGCGCTAACCCTTTCAAACACTCAAATTTGGTGAGTTCAGTGTGGGCTTTGGCATAGTGCCATTTGACCTCACTCGGCGGGCATATTTGTGGCAGGCGTTCGGCGAGCAGGCTAGAGAACTCATAGTTGATTTTGGAGCCCACGACAGTGTAATGCGCAGAAAGCATGTCTTTAATCACGAAACAGGCGAGTTCAGCATCAATACCGATGGCGGTGATTTGGCATAAATCACCTTCTTGTAATCCCACCTGCAATACCGCGAGAGATTTGGTGAGTTCAGCACTGCGGTTTCTGGTGATGTTGATGATATGCAGGGTGCTTTTGAACTTACGCGCAACGCGAGACAGCGGTTGGGCAACATGGACGCTGGCATTCACATCATTCACCAAGAAGGTGACTTGGAATTCATGCATCATGCCAAGGATCAGCGACAGTGGACGAGAAAGACTTTATCGACATTGAGTAGCACTTCTTCGATCGAGAGCTTCACCACCTTCATCCCTTCAAATCGTGCAGGCTGTTCGATGTCGATATCGGAGACGATCAACACCTTATCGGCATGGGAGAGGTCATAAGGTGTGAGAGGATTCTCGATACCCATCGCACCTTGAGTTTCCACTTTGATCTGCACATTGTACTTTGGTGCGGCTTTGGTCAAAGCATCGGCCGCCATATAAGTATGAGCAATGCCCGTTGGGCAGGCGGTGACCGCAACAATTTTCATGGAAATCCCTCATTGTTATTTTTGCGGCGATAGTAACATAGCGCTTGGCAAATACTCCGTTTTCGGCCAAGACCCAGTTCACAGTTCAAATCGAATGTTACATTAATCCAGTTATTGCATCTTTTGTCCTGTGTCTTGAAAGAGTATCGCTCGTTACTCTAGCGAGGCGCATCGGTATGGCAATGCCAATTCAAACAACAGTAAGGTAAAACAATTGTGGATATTACCCATCTGATCGAACCTGAAATCATCTGTTTAGATCTAAAAGCCAATAACAAAGAAGATGTTCTGATTGAGCTGGTTGAGTTGCTCGATAACGCAGGAAAGTTGACCGATAAGCAGCAATTTTTAAACGACATTTGGCGACGAGAAGAGATCGGAAATACAGGGTTTGAAGAAGGAATAGCCATTCCACACGCCAAAAGTGCTGCGGTGGCGTTGCCTGCAGTCGTCGTGGGTATTAGCCGCCAAGGGATCGATTACGGTGCAGAAGATGGTCAGCTTTCTGATGTGTTTTTTATGCTGGCATCACCGGATGGAGAAGATCATCACCACATTGAAGTATTGGCACAAATCTCCAGTAAATTGATTGAAGAGGGATTTGTTGAACAGCTCAAAGCCGCAGAAAGTGTTGAGCAGGCACTCGCCCTTTTTATTCACCCACAGCACTCAACATTAAGCTCTACACAGGTAATGGATTATGCCGATTACCAGCCGCTAAGCCCAATGGCACAAAGATTAGCTCGCGTTAAAGAGCATCTATTATTTGGTACCTCTCACATGATGCCGTTTATCGTGGCGGGTGGGGTATTACTCTCGCTTTCAGTGATGATGTCTGGTCACGGAGCGGTGCCAGAAGAGGGCGTGTTGGCGGATATCGCTCAAATGGGTATTGCCGGTTTAACCCTATTTACGGTGGTATTGGGTGGTTATATCGCTTACTCGATGGCAGATAAACCCGGTTTGGCCCCCGGCATGATTGGCACCTGGATTGCGATAAACCAATATCAAACCGGCTTTATTGGCGCGATCATCGTGGGTTTTTTTGCAGGCTTTGTGGTTCGTCAGCTGAAAAGAATCGCTCTCCCCGACAGCATGAGTTCGCTGGGTTCCATCTTCATCTATCCGCTGGTGGGGACGTTTGTAACCTGTGGTGCTGTGATGTGGTTAATCGGTGCACCGATTGCCAGCAGTATGCTGTGGCTCAATCAATTTTTGGCATCGATGGCCGATTCCGGCAAAGTGGTGCTCGGAGCGGTATTGGGGGCGATGACTGCCTTTGACATGGGCGGCCCAATCAATAAAGTCGCCACGCTGTTTGCCCAAACTCAAGTCAACACCCAACCTTGGCTAATGGGTGGGGTGGGGATTGCCATTTGTACCCCACCATTGGGGATGGCGCTTGCGACCTTATTGTCACCAAGTAAATTCAAACGGGATGAACGTGAAGCCGGAAAAGCGGCAGGCATCATGGGTATGATTGGCATTAGTGAAGGGGCGATTCCGTTTGCCGCCGCTGATCCCGCGCGCGTACTCCCTGCAATTATTGCGGGTGGTATTGTTGGCAACGTGATTGGTTTTCTCTTTCAAGTGCTCAATCATGCCCCTTGGGGCGGTTGGATTGTGCTGCCCGTTGTGGACGGCAAGTTAGGGTATATTCTTGGCACTATCGCCGGTGCATTAGCCACGGCACTGATTGCTATTGCCCTGAAGAAAACGGTGCATGAGCAGGACAATGAGCAGGGGCAGTCACTTGCTTTTTCATCGGTTATTGGAGAAGGGCAAGCCGACATTCTTGCCGTCACCTCGTGCCCTTCTGGCGTTGCTCATACGTTTTTAGCGGCTAAATCACTTGAAAAAGCCGCCTGTCTGGCGGGAGTGAAAATCAAAGTAGAAACACAAGGCGCCAACGGTATCATCAATCGAATCACGGCCAAAGATGTGCAACGAGCGAAGCTGGTGATCTTTGCGCACGATGTGGCGATTAAAGAACCAGAACGCTTCAAGCACATTAAAGTCATTGACGTGACAACGAAAGACGCGATTTTAAATGCCGCGGCATTGGTGCAGATAAAGCGATAACATTCTGAATCACTACACTTGAGATAGAAAATGAGCCCTTTGGGGGAAAGGGCTCTGGGGGAGGAGCTTAAGGTTTAAGCTTGGATAAGTTCGGCGGCTTTTTTCATCGCCTCCTTGGTCGAGCATTCGATGACTTTCGCGTTGGCAAAGCGGTGAGCATCTTTCACTTGGATATCGTGAGCGAGGATAACTAGCTTCGCGTTTGCGACATCTAGGTCAGTGATGCGGTTTTTAATGCCATTTTGACCTTGCGTTTCGACTTTGATTTTGCTGCCAGCGGCTGCGCCTGCTTTCTCAAGTGCTTTGGCTGCCATGAAAGTGTGTGCTACACCAGATGGGCAACAGGTGACAGCAACGATATCGTACTCGCCTTCGCCGGCTGCTGGAGCCGCTTGAGCTTGCGTTGGTGCAGCTTCTGCGATTTCGTCTTCCACTTCTTCTTCCGCGACTGGTTTCCAGAAGCCAACGATGAGTGCAGTGGTGAGTGAGCCTAGTGCGATACCTACAACGTACATTGGAATGTTGCTTGATACCGGTGCTGTGATGAGACCGCCCCAAGGAGCATGAAGCAGAACGTTAGTCAGGAAGCCAAACACACAGCCAACGATACCACCAGCAACGATGGAAGGAAGCACGCGCATTGGGTCATTTGCTGCGAATGGGATAGCGCCTTCAGAGATACCGATAGAACCCATGATTGCTGCTGCTTTACCTGCTTCTTGTTCTTGTTTGGTGAATTTTTTCTTGAACAGGAACGTGGCTAGCGCCATGCCGAGAGGAGGCGTACAGATTGCGATGCCCACACCACCCATTAGCCATGGTTGAGTATCCACTTGAGTTTGAGCGAATAGCGTTGCGACCTTGTTGATTGGACCGCCCATATCGAATGCCGTCATACCACCAAGAATCGCACCTAACACCACTTTAGAAGCGCCAGCCATAGAAGCTAGGAATTCGTTCATAGACGCCATGAACAGTTTGATTGGCTCACCGATACCCCATAAAACGATGCCTGCGGAGATAAGTGTACCGATAAGTGGGTAGATGAAGTAAGCGCCCAACGCAGTCATGTTAGCCGAAAGAGGGATCTTCTTAAGTTGGAATACCACACCACCGGCGATGAAGCCCGCTACGATACAACCAAGGAAACCGCCGCCCATATCCGCCATGATGCCAGAAGAGATCATCGCTGGCGCAAGAGCTGGTTTGTCTGCAATGGAATAACCGATGAAACCACCCAAAATAATCGGGAACAGCACCAGACCTTTAATACCGATATTGGAAATATCCGCTAATAAGCCATCGGCAGGAACGGCACCTTTGCCGGATGCCATTACCGCAAGTGCCAATAATACGCCGCCAGCAACAATAAATGGCAACATATGTGAGGTGCCAAATAAAAGGTGGCCTTTCATGGTACTGAGGAGTTTTTTGAAATTGCTACTATTATTGGTAGCTTGAGCGGTTAGGGTACTCATAATTTCACGCCTTATGATTGAATTGAAATATTAAGGATCTGATGTTCATTTTTTGCGTTATGAATATCTTCAATAAATTCTTCGCTAAATTTTCCGAATAATTCTTGAAGAACATAAATATGGTGGTCTGCGCCGTTGTCGGGAGAGGCAATCATGAAGAATACGGTCGGTTTGATGCCTTCTTCATCTCCATATTCAATGCCTTCGTGCTTTACACCAACAGCGATGGCAGGTTTTGTAACGGCTTTACTTTTTGAGTGTGGGTAGGCGATGCCATCCATTGACGTGACACTTAATCTTTCACGTATTTCAATGTCGTTTAAAAAATCCTCTTTGTTACTGATGCGGTTATTCTCAAGTAACATTTGCGCCAATTCTGCAAAAACTTCATTTTTACTATTTGCTTGAAGATTGCCTTTAATTAAATGGATGTTGGTGAGCTCGGTGATCATTTATTGGCTCATAAAGTATTTAACTGATGAGCTAAAATTAATGGATGTCGAGTTTTACTGAAATAGCAAAAATAATTCACTCACTATAGATTTGTACCACACATGATTAAGTGTGATATTCATCGTTATATATCTTTCCTTCTTGAAGTGGCAGCGGTGTTGGCTACGTTCGTTCACCTCAATCACATCGTTTATCTATGCTCATCGGGATTAACTAACAGGCTGTTTCCCTACAACGCCAATTCGTAAAAACATTGGAATGGATCCAAAATGAAAAACCCAGCTTCGCTGAAACGAGGCTGGGTTTGGGGTATTAACTGAATATTAAGCTTTTAGAAGAAACCGAGAGGATTCACATCGTAGCTGATCAGTAAGTTTTTGGTGTTCTGGTAGTGGTTCAACATCATTTTGTGGGTTTCACGCCCAATACCCGATTTTTTATAGCCACCAAAGGCCGCATGCGCGGGGTAAGCGTGGTAACAGTTGATCCAGATCCTGCCTGCTTGAATATTTCTTCCCATACGGTAGGCGAGGTTTTGGTCACGAGTCCAAATACCTGCGCCGAGGCCGTATTCGGTATCGTTAGCCAATGCCAACGCTTCGGCTTCGTCTTTAAAAGAGGTAATGGCAATCACAGGACCAAAAATCTCTTCTTGGAAGACTCGCATCTTGTTGTGGCCTTGCAGTAGGGTCGGCTGAATATAGTAGCCTTGACCGAGTTCCCCTTCCTGTTTGGCAACGCCACCACCAAACAGCACTTTTGCGCCCTCCTGGCGGCCAATATCTAAGTAACTCAAGATCTTGTCAAACTGCTCTTGAGATGCTTGAGCCCCTACTTGAGTAGCGGTATCCAGTGGATTGCCTTGTTTGATGCCTTTCGCCCGCTCCGCGACTTTGGCCACAAAGCGATCGTAAATTGACTCATGAACCAGAACGCGAGAAGGGCAAGTACACACTTCGCCTTGGTTGAAAAAGCCCAGCAAAGTACCTTCGATACATTTCTCTAAATAGGTGTCTTCGTGGTCAAAAATATCTGGGAAATAGATATTAGGAGACTTCCCACCGAGCTCTACGGTTGATGGAATTAAACTCTGCGCCGCACATTTGAGAATGTGTTGACCCACTTGGGTTGAGCCCGTAAACGCCAGTTTGGCAATACGTTGACTGGTGGCCAAGGCTTGGCCTGCTTCACTGCCAAAACCGTTGACCACGTTGAGCACGCCTGCTGGGATGAGATCGGCGATTTTTTCGATCAACACCAAGATCGAAGTAGGGGTTTGCTCGGCAGGTTTGAGTACCACACAGCAGCCTGCAGCAAGGGCTGGCGCTAACTTCCACGCTGCCATCAGCATTGGGAAATTCCAAGGAATGATTTGTCCCACCACTCCGATTGGCTCAGGAAAATGGTAACTGGCCGTGTGGCTATCGAGCTCAGCGGCGCTGCCTTCTTGAGCACGAATACAGCCTGCAAAATACCGGAAATGGTCAACCACCAGAGGGAGGTCGGCCGCTAGAGTTTCACGCACAGGTTTACCATTCTCCCAGCATTCCGCTACCGCAAGCTGCTCTATGTTTGCTTCAATCCGATCAGCAATTTTCAGTAGCAGGTTAGAGCGCTCAGTCACACTGGTTTTTGCCCATGCTTCACGCACTTGATGTGCGGCATCTAACGCCAAATCAATATCTGCTTGGGTTGAGCGAGCGACTTGGCAATAAACCTGTCCATTGACGGGTGAAATATTACCAAAGTATTCGCCACTGACAGGTTTAACCCATTGGCCGCCAATGAAATTATCGTAATGGCTCTTGAAGGTGATAACGGCGTTGTCACTACCCGGTTGTGCATAAATCATAACTCGTCCTTTTGTTTTCGGTTTGGGTGTTACACAGTGTCGAAATGCACTGCTTTATCCCTTTCCTACTTGAAGTGGCAACTCCAAGTGGTTCGGGTATTCCAACGCGATAACGCAAATCACAGGCCAACATAAATGAACTTGTTGTTAATCTTGTGTAACGCTATGGTTAACAAAAGGATCGCAAGTAACAGACAAGGTTGCCGTACTCGATTGGATGATGTGTACGAGTGTTCAAGTGTTACAAAATGACACACCCAGAGTGTGAGGAAATGGAACAGTGATGCAACTTCAACAGCTTAGCCATGTTAATTGGCTGGTGAACTCTTGGCAGCGTAGTGAACAGGCGGGGTTGACCCAGCAGAGTCGTGCGCAAGATATTCGCTTGAGTGACAACAAACTTAAGGAGCGTCGCCAAGAGCTCGCGGGGCTGATTGACACGGTCAGCCGATTTGCACTACCGCTGTTCTACCAACTGTTTGCACACAGTGACAGCCGTTTAATTTTGACCGACCAACACGGCGTGATCATCGGCAGTTGGGGGCAAGCGAGATTTCGTGAAAAACTGAGCCAAATCGCGCTAAGCTCCGGCGCATGTTGGCAAGAGCCGATCAAAGGTACCAACGCTATTGGCACGGCTTTGATTGAGCAAAAACCCATTTCGGTGATTGGTGAGCAGCACTTTATTCAGCATCATCACTTTATCAGTTGTTCCGCGAGCCCGATTTTTGATTACACCGGACAGCTGATCGGAGTGTTAGACATCACCAGCGAGCAGCAGAAACACACGCTTTCAACCCAAGTTGTGGTGCAGAATATGGTACAACTGGTTGAAAATCAGCTCCTTAACCAGATACCACATGGCCATGTACGAATCGATCTCGCCTGTGAACCCTCGTTACTGAGCAGTGGCTGGCAAGGCGTAATTATTGCGGATGAATCGGGCCAGATATTGGCGCATAACCAAGTCGCAGGTCAGTTATTAGCGCAAGGCAGAGTGATTGGTCAATCGGTGGAGCAGGTGCTGCCACGGCCACAGACGCATGCATCATTTATCTATACCACCACACCGCTCCACTCCAAACAACATCGTACCCGCGCGTTAACCCCCGCCAGTGATCTGCATTTTGGGGATGCGGAGGTGGAGCGCTGTTGGCAACAGGCTAATCGGGTAATTGATAAAGATATCCGCTTGCTGATCCTTGGCCAAACTGGGGTGGGTAAAAATGAATTTGTTAAAGCGCTGCACAAAAATAGCCAGCGTAAAAATGGTCCTTTAGTCGCGGTAAATTGTGGTGCGCTGGCCAAGGAGCTGGTGGAGGCGGAGCTGTTTGGCTATGTCGCTGGCGCCTTTACCGGAGCCAGTCATAAAGGTTACCAAGGGAAAGTGCGTTTAGCCGACAAAGGCATTTTGTTTCTGGATGAAATCGCTGATTTACCTCTAGATGCGCAAAGTCGCTTACTGCATGTGTTGCAAGACAAAACCGTGCTGCCGGTGGGTTCTAATCACGCCACCAAAGTCGACATTCAGATTATTGCTGCGACTCACAAAAACCTTGAACAGTTGGTCACACAAGGGCTGTTTCGCCAAGATCTCTACTACCGACTCAGTGATTTGGTTGTCGAGCTGCCCAGCTTCCAGCAGCGTCAAGATAGACAAGCCCTAATCCACCATATTCATCGCCGCTACAGTGATGCTGGCCAACAAATCTGTGGTGACTTGATGCAAAGGCTACTCGCTTATCACTGGCCGGGTAATTTACGCGAGCTAGATAGCCTAATCAAAGTCGCGAGTTTGATGGCCGAAGGCGAGGGGGTACTCACTTTCAATCATCTGCCGACACATCTTGCCCAAAAACTCAGCCACGCGGCGCCTACCGCTACGGAGGATGATCAACAGAAAGACATCAAATCCACGGTAGAAGCATCCTTACTCAAGACCTACCAAGCAACGCAAGGCAACATTAGCCAAACCTCGCGTTTGCTTGGGCTGAGCAGAAATACCATCTATCGCAAATTGAAAGCGCTGGGGATACTGAAGTAAGATTGGCGGCTTCACGTTACCAAGGGTGGGCGCAGCTTCATCGCCTATTCCCATTTTCTGCCTGATGAAAGGCAGATTTTCACAGAGAACCCTCTAATGAACCAACAAGTTAACAACCCGCTACACGGCCTAAGCCTAGAAAAAATCGTCACTCGCTTGGTGGAGCATTATGGCTGGAGTGGGTTACATCAGCGTATCAACATCAACTGCTTTGCAAATGACCCATCGATTAAATCATCGCTCAAGTTTTTGCGTAAAACTCAATGGGCGCGCGATAAGGTTGAGGCGCTGTATCTATCCACCTTTAGCTAATCCCTACGCTTTACCAAGGCAGCGTCTGACCATCGTAGGCATAAAATCCGCCGCTTTGTTCAGGCGTTGCCGCTGCAATCAAACCAATCAAATCGTGCGCAACACGGGCGGGGCTGAACAGTTTATCTGGGGCAACATTGCTGTGAAACGGCGCTGAGAGTTTGGTGTCGGTCGTGCCGGGATGCAGTGCCAACACCACCCCTTTTTTCAGTGAGCGTTGCCATTCAATCGCTAACGTTTTCAGCAGCATATTGAGCGCCGCTTTCGATGCTCGATAGCTGTACCAACCGCCGAGTTGGTTATCACAAATACTGCCGACCTTGGCGGAAAGCGTGGCAAACTTGGCCGCCTCACTCTGCTTCAGTTTGGCGGTGAAATGCTTGGCAAGCAGTAGGCTAGGCAAGGCATTGTGGATCAGGTTGTAGAGGAAAAAATCCGCATCTAAGGCATTGAGGTTCTTTTCTGGTCCTTTACTTGCTGTATGCAGTACGCCGACACAGTTGATAAGCCAATCGACTTGGCTAAATTGCTCACTCAGAGCTTGTACCTGCGCTTCTTGGGTGGCATCGAGTGCGTGCCAAGTCAGCCGCGGGTGCTGCCACGTCGGCGTAGTACTATGGTAAGTCGCATGCACGTTGGCCTCACTAAAACGGTTCAGCGCTTCTTGCACCATCGCCAAACCAATACCGCCGCTGCCACCGATGATCACGATATTCATGATGAGCTTTCCTTATTTTGAGGATGATGGATAAGAAGATACGCGCTGGCGGCGATTGGCCAGTCAACCATATCGACACTGTCGAGCGCCAAATTTTCGAGAGCATTTAGCTTGTCACAAGCCGTTCCGCACCATTTGGCAACGAACTCGCCCTTTGGATCGTAAGTGTGCGCCTGTTTTTCGAGGTTGAATTGCCGCGAGCCGCGTGGGTCGGCTCCGACTCCCGCCAAATATTGCCAGTTGCCCCAGTTGGATCCGACATCGTAATCCACTAACTGGGTTTCAAAATAAGCGGCACCATAGCGCCAATCTAAACCTAGTTCGTGAACTAGACAGCTGGCGACTAACTGTCGACCACGGTTGGACATGTAACCCGTTTGATTCAGTTGCCGCATACAGGCATTCACAATGGGGAAAGGCGTTTCTCCGTGCTTCCACTGTAAAAAGCGCTGCGCATAGAAACTGGTGAGCGGTTTTTTCTCGCCAATCCCAGAGAAGCGAAACAGTTTTGCGCCATAGCGCCGCGCGTACCAGTAAAAATATTCACGCCACAGTAACTCAAAGAAAATCCAGTAGGTGGAATCGTTCGCGCCATGTACAGCTTCATAACGCTGCAACATGGCATAAATGGTTTTTGGCGAAACCGCGCCGAGCGCGAGCCAAGGCGAAAACTTAGTGGAATAATCCATGCCGTCTAACCCATTGCGCGTCTCTTTATAGCGACTGGGGAGCAGGGAGGAGAAATAGTTTTGGCAATGCGTCAGCCCTGCTTGCTCACCACCGACAAAGGCGCTGTGATTCGGCTCGGTAACAATATCCATCAAAGGCAACTGCCAGCCTTGCTCAATGGGTGGCAAAACATGCGGATAGCCCATCGGCGCAGAGAGGGAGATCGTTTCTACTTGCTTACGAAATTGGGTAAAGGTGCTCGGTAGCGCCTCAAGTGCAAACGGCAACTGCGGCTCACTCAATAAGCTGTGCAGAGCTTGCTGATGGATGTGCACAGAAGAAAAGTCCTGATGAATGCGCGCGATAGCTTGGCGTTCATCTGAGCCCGCCACTGCATCCACATAAATATCCGTAATCTCGACTTGAGTCAGTAGATGGCGCAGCGCTTGATAGGGCAAAAGTGGCGTCACCCAAAGCTTTTGGCCTAGCGTACTGAGCGAATGATCTAAGTCAGCCAAGGTTTGGTTGAGAAACCTTTTTTTGGCTTCGCCCCATTGTGTTTGCTGGGCGTAGCGCGCCAAAAATGGCGTAATCGAGGGATAACAGTACAAACAGATCAAGCGATCCACTTGCTGCGAGGCTTGCTCAAGTAGCGGGTTATCGTTCACTCGTAAATCGTTGGTAAACCAGTACAGGCCAATTTTTTTACTCAAGTTCCACTCTCAATACCGATGATGGGGTTAATGAGCGTTTATACGGTCAAAGGGATTGAGCGATCATGCGGTAATGGGATTGATCCTCGAAAAGAGAGTGTGCGTAACAGATTGCAATGATGAATCTGAGGTCAATAGCCATGAATAAGCCAGATCTGGTGATCTTTTTTGATGGACAATGTCCGCTCTGTTGTAACGAGATGCGCGCATTAAAAACGGCGGATCACCAAGCACGAATTTTGCTGGTGGATGTGCATGATACGGATACGATGTCCTGCTACCCATCGATCGATAAACAACGTGCATTGTCTATCTTGCACGGTATCGATCAGCAAGGACAACTTTTATATGGCTTAGATGTGACAGTGCTTGCATGGCGTTTGGTCAACCGACATCGCTGGCTTTTCATTACTCGTATGCCGATTTTAAAGGGGATCAGTGACCGAATGTATCTCCTATTTGCCAAACACAGAATGCGCCTCTCGCGCTGGTTTGGCCAAACCCAATGCCAAGAGGGGGTTTGTCAAAAGAAATAGATTTGGTGACTTTACCTCCTAACTACAGCCCCCTAATCGCTTATATATGAATTGATTTTTAAATAACGGTGTAGAATAAGTGCGGCGTTGAGCCTTGAATCAAGAATTACTAAGTAGGAATCAATGGAAAAAATTGCCATTTTGGTGGATGTACAAAACGTGTATTACACCTGCCGCGAGCAATATGGCCGGCACTTTGATTACAATCAGTTTTGGTCGCAAGTGACGCAAAATCGCACGGTAGTGAAAGCCAATGCCTATGCGATTGCCAGTAAAGATCCGCAGCAGAGGCAATTTCATCATATTTTACGAGGGATTGGCTTTGAGGTGATGCTAAAACCTTTTATCCAGCGCAGTGATGGTAGCGCGAAAGGGGATTGGGATGTCGGGATTGCCCTTGATGGCTATGAATTAGCTCAGGAGGTAGACACCGTGGTGCTCGTTTCTGGGGATGGTGATTTTGAACCTTTGGTGACCAGAATTGCGCAACGCTTTCAGGTTAAGGTGGAAGTGTATGGCGTGCCGAAACTGACCGCGCAACATTTAATCGATGTCGCCAGTCAATTTCACCCGATTGAGCATCGTCTATTACTGTAATGCGCTATTGCTAAGTGAGGGCTCAGTAGGTTTTGCATCGCTGGTTCCAAGCTCGGGATTCGCTTCTTGTTTTGCCGCGAGTTTAGCCCGCTCCGCTTTAGAAATATAACGAGGCTTGTTGCTCGGGTGCAATTTCGCATGTTGCTTTTTAAGGCGTTTTTGTAATGTCTGATTAATTTTCTTTTTACGGTTCATCGGGTTGTGCTCGAAACAGGATGATTAGGGAGTTTCCCTGCGATTGGGCACTGTCGCTGTGTTGGTGCAATGCTCAGTCGTTTGGGTATAGATAGCAAAAAAGACGCCCTAAGGCGTCTTTTTCTTGAATGTGGCGGGAGTGAGACCGCACACTTTCTCAGTTAACGCTTTGATTTATATTAATTTAAAATTTTACATTTGTAGCTAGTATTACCATAGGTATTACTTTGTGCATGACTTGACAATCATGCACAAAAATTTTTCCCCTTTGACGATTCTCATGCCGCTATTGCAATGCTCTTCTCACTCTTTCTAGAGATACCTGCATTTTCGGTGTCAGCTTTTCTACTCTACCGTCATCGCAGGATTAGCAACGATTCTAGCGCAGGAGTTTATCATTGTTTCAGTAGTTACCCTAGAGCTCTCCTTGCTTTAAGTGGTTGCGGTGTTAGCTATGCTTCATTTGTAACAATTACACCAATTATCTATCTTGATGGGAGAGTATGAGTACAACCTCTTGCTCTAACCGTATATACAACTCCAAGTGGTTGATAGGCAATTGCACTTAATCAAAAACTATTCAGACATATGTCATCTTCTTGCAACTAACCAACCTGAGAGGTGTGAATATGCCAGAGAACAACATTCGTTTGATCCGCTTTCGAGAAGTGCTAACTATGACTGGTTTGTCACGCTCTAGTTTGTACCGATTTATTGAAGAAAACCAATTCCCGCCCCAAGTTCAACTGGGTGGTCGTGCTGTAGCTTGGGTAGAAGGCGAGGTGCAGGAGTGGATTGCTCAACGGATCACCAATCGTCGAATGGATTAGTGAAATCCATTTTAATAATCGTTAAAATATTAAATGATGTTTGATTGAAAAGTTCTCTTATTTTCTCTCTTAGTAAACCAGCTCTCGTTAACGAGAGCTGGTTTACTTGTGTGATCAATTTTTTTTAAATCTAGATATCGATTCATACTTATTGTTTATCAGTTCTTCTAGAAGATGATTCTTTTTTATCTCCAATAGGTTAGCTAATCTGTCTAGCTTTCTTCCTATGTCAGTATGCATTTCAAAGGTATATACTTTTTTATTTTTTAGTTTCATCCTATGTTTTTTCTGAACAGATGCTTTCTTTAGCTTTTCTATAAATTGATGTTTACTCATAAAATTAGGAATGATATCTTTTGGATCCCAAAGGTCTAGAATTGTAATAATAGAGTAATGAGCTATATCTCGGTCTAACTCGTATGGTAAAAACCATGGGTCGAGTTTGCTTTTCTTAAAGTAGTTAATTATCCATTTGGTAAATTCATCATCCTTATTATCAATGATCCAAGTGTAATCTATACCTTTCTCAACATTGCGCCAGGAATTTTTCAGTTGGCCTACAATGCTTTCCTTTATTTCTATGCAGGTTTTTGATTTGATGAATCTAATAATTCCATTATATATTTCATTTTTATCAACTATCTCCTTTGGGTTGATAACATGAGAGCTAGTTATAAATGTTTCTTGCATTGAATGTCTGGGATAATGTTCAAATGCTAATATTATATCTTGTTTAAAATTAATTTCATAATCTATCGGTGGGTCATACATTGGTTTGAATGTTGCTGTTAACTTACTTTTTAATCTTTCAGAATCAATAGTATGATCAACGATCACTTCCCTTGCTCTCATATGGACAAGGTAAATTTTAGACAATAAATATAAACATTGTCGCGTGTTGTTACTATCAATCCAATCTGTTAAATATGAATATTTAAATAATTCGTTAATGTTTGTCACAATGTGTATTTACGTTGTTTTAATGAAAGTTACATAGTAATTTTTATGAGTTTTACAGTCTTGCTTTTTCCTGTGGATTTGATGGGTTTTGCGGTGTGCATCACTTATGGTGCGCTAATGTTTTTCCAGAGTGGCAGAACGTGACATTGTCTCTAGATGTGCATTGGTACAGAAGGCGGGTAGCTAAGGTAATTAGTTCGATTATGTTGGTATAGTAATATAGGTCTAGTAAGCACATTAAAATAACAAGGTGGTTATCTTCTATGAACAAGTTAACAATAGAGGTGACTAATGAAACGTTTAATTCAAAATCCAAACCTGACTCTTTTCTATGACGAGAGTTTTTTATCTAATCCTGTCATTAAAGAACATGCTCCATTATGCAAGGAATATTTGATTGCCATTAAGGATGTTTTGGATATTTCTTTGACTGAATATAGTCGAGTTTACGTTCAGAGAATTGATCTTAGATACCCTAGCTATTATACAGGGCATAATTGTGGCGATATTTCTAGTTTTTTTCTTCGTTAAAAGCAAAAATAAAACATGACTTAAAAATAAAGGGTAAGGTTGGTAAATGTACTTTAAGATACGTTTGGGTAAGGGAGCAATTAAGTTCAGGGAATCCTCATTACCATGTGGCATTATTTCTTAATAAAGATGTTTACTTTTGTTTGGGGGATATTACTAAGGATAGTGATAATTTTTCTTCAATGATAAAAGCAGCATGGGCAAGTGCTTTAGGTATTGAATACTTTGAGGTGAAAAGTAGTGTGCATTTCCCAAGTAACTCTACTTATTACATTTATAAGGGGAAAGATCCTTATCAAGAGGAATACCGACAGTGTTTTTATCGCTTAAGCTACTTGGCTAAAATTGATACAAAAATCTATTCGAATGGATTAAAAAATCTCTCGACTAGTCGAAAATAAAAAAAAGAGGCTCGCCTCTTTTTAATGGTTACATTTAAAACCCAAATGTATATCGTAAACCACCGAAAAATAGACCAGCGACAGAGCCTACGACTTTACCTAGGATCTCGCCTGGTTTTCCGAAAATAGATCCGATATCGGAGCCAATAGATGCGCCTTGTAAAGTTGTTTCTACAATGGCTTCCCAAAGGCTTAAGGTGGTTTTTTTATTGTAATCGCTGGCATCGTTATCTTTCCAATTATCTGCATCATTGGAAATGGTACGATTTGCCAGCATTACTCGTTTATTGTTTGGTAGTATTTCGACAATGGTATAAAGCAGTTTTGATAGATTGTAAGGCCTCTGGCGATTGACTCCATCACTGTAGCCCGCCACAAAGTAAAGAGTCTTCACATTTATCTGTGTGGCTTTATGTATACGTCTTGCTATCGAGTTTTGTTGTTTCTCCAGAAATGCCTTAGCCTTGTCCGTTGGTAGATTGTCGCTGTAGTTCCATGATTCAGGTCCTTTCAATGCAACGTCGGCTTGATTCACCGCAACGATGAGCCGCTTTTCGGCATCATCGCCTAATTGCGGGATAACAATGTCATTGATGAGTCTCAATGGTGTTCCCAGATCGCGAGAGCCGCCATCAAGTATCACCAGAACTAAATCAATGGCCAACTGACCATGGTCATCTCGTTTGTTGAGAAGCTGTTTAATGGCCTGTACGTGTTTTTTATCCTCATCGATCCCATCTCCAAGCCCTGGAGTGTCCCATAGCACGAGATTATTTAAGTGGTAACACTGAACAGATTCCGTGTGCGGATCACTATCGATGCCGACTTGGGCAACCGTCATGTCAAATAGGGCGTTTATGGTGGAGCTTTTCCCAGAGCCTGTGGAACCGGTGATCAGAATATTCAGTGATGCTTTGCGAAGGAGAGATAAGTTACTGAGTAACTTATCTTTCGTGGTTGAATCTAACGAGTTGCGAAGAATGTTATTTTCTAGAGTCGAGAATAAATCAGTGGTTTTCATTGTTGTGGAACCTCTTTCAATGTTGAGATGATGAACTGGGAAATCGCGCCCCCCCAGAACACGATGATTCTCTTTATGAACCTGTCGGTTTTCTTGATGGAGGTAACTAAGGAGCCGAGGTTAATGAAATATCATCAAAAGCTTCCGTTGCGACATAGGCGAGAAAGTTACTCTCCCATAACTGATAGAGCTCTCGCGCATCACGGTTACCTACGATAGGATTCCATCCGTGATAGGCGGTGAAGAAATCCCCACGCTGGAAATCAAAATCCAAGCAGCGTTCTAGCTCAGGAAAGTGGTTGCCGACATAAGCAAAATCCGTGATGTATTCAATACACCATTGGCCATCACTAGACTGACTCAGTGCAATTTCTACCGGATGAAAACCGCCATCTTCGGCACTGTAAGAACTGTCTCGAAAGTTCATGACAACCTCTTTGCTGGTGGCCTGAACTTCACTTTTTGCTTGATGTTCAGAAAGTATGTTAGCGAGTAGGGCATGAAACGGTTTGGAAATGGGAAGGTGGGTGGGTTTGAACAAAATGTTAGACATGGTTATGCCTCCTACAAAAATAAGATTCGATTAAGAAGAATCGCCTTGGGTTAGCGAATCATGGTGAGTTGAATATCTTGCAACGCTTGTTTGGCAAGGTGGTGCTCAAACGCTGCGCACCAACTGCAAAATAGGTCCAACACTTCAGGTTGGGCCAAATCAGCCGTACCGGCATCAGGCTGGTAACACCAACGGTTAGCAAGGTGAAAGTAGAGCTCGACATCCAACGAGTCATGCCTGTCATTCTGATAAGAAAAACTGGCGATAAACGCGATGAACCACAGGGACTCGTTGTTTTCTCGCTTGAACTGTATTTCGACCGGATGTAGGCCCTGTCGAGAGCGGTAATAGTTGTATAGAACCAAGATAATAATGGATTGGCTTCAAGATAATTCAGACAAAGATTA